>Ga0209916_1000010_pt1 | contig 651938 bp, 582 predicted proteins | sample ThiBio_1000_plan_FD_183956 | JGI IMG/M metagenome (GOLD analysis project Ga0209916, IMG submission 183956) | Wastewater bioreactor microbial communities from Cape Town, South Africa - Thiocy_solids_2 (SPAdes) | ecosystem: Engineered > Bioreactor > Thiocyanate-remediating > Anaerobic-Aerobic ... | reverse complement strand
GCTTTTCGGGAAAAAACAGCGAGAAGCGGGTCAGGTTGACTTGCTGCGTGTCGGCTTCGGCTTCGGCGAAATCCGGATTGAAGGTCAGCGTGGCGGTGATGCCGGGCGTCAAGTGATAACGCACGTCGCCGCCGACCTGGCCTACGCTGCGATTGCCGACGCTGTCGCGGCGCACCAGCGCGTAAGGAGTGATTTCGAGGCCGTGACCTTGTTCAAAATCACCAACTCCCGTGAGCGATCCCGTGCGCGTCAAATCGAAGATCGAGGCATCCAGGCTGATGCCGGTCCATTGCAGGCTGAGTTGGTCGCGGGGCACGTAACGCTGGATGTTGAGTCCCCAGACATCGGCTCCTTTCGCGATTTGCAGGCCGCGCACGTCGATCGCGATTTCGGCGGTCCAGCCGGTCGCGGTGCGGCGCACCTTCGCGTTCCAGATACCGTCCCAGTCGTAATTTGGATCGCTCGAAGCCGGCGACATCAGTCCGTCCGTGCGCGTGCCGCCGGCATTGATCTGGAACACATAGCCCAGGTGATGGGTATCGAGTGTATCGAGCACGATCGTGACGTGATCGTCGTGCTTCTGAATGCTGTCGCGCTCCAGTGAATGCACCGCCAGGTTTGCAGGGTCCGGATCAGTACAGATCACGCCGAAGTAAAGATGGGTACTGTCCCGCAGTACGCGCACTGTAGTGACGTACGGCGTCGGTCGGCCCGGATGCGGATCCTGCTGGGCCAGTTTCAGCACGGACGCTTGCTGCCACGCCGGTTCATTCAGGGCGCCATCGAGCACGAGGGCGTCCTGCGGCACCTGCACCGCTTGAACCTGCGCCGGCTGCGCGGATGCGGCGACCGGCGTCGATCCGGCCAGGGCTGATGCGAGGGTCACGGCGAGCAACATCGGCCAGCGATATCAAGGCTTCGCCACGGCCGCTTGCGCATCCAGCGCAACGCGGAATCCCCGCGCCAGGTCGATGACCTTGCCCTTGCCCCAGAAGTGGGTGAAGTAGAAATCCGGCTGCGTGCCAATCATGTGGTTGTGCAAGGCGACGATATGGATGCCCGCCTTGCGCAAGGCTCGCAGGACGGGCTGCACTTCATCGGCGCGCATGATGAAGTCGCCGTCCATCGCCGCGAGCTGGTCGCTGCCGCTGAACGCCGCCCAGGTAGTCAGTCCCATTGAGGCACCCAGGGATTGACCGCGCATGCGGCCGGTAGCCCCAATGGTGATCTTCGGGAAACCGTTGTTGGCCTCCGCTGGATGGCCCACGATCTGGGCCAGCGCATCGGCATCGAGTTTGCCGGGTTTCGGCACCATGCCGCCGAACCCCTCAGCGGGTTGAGGATGGGCCGCGCGCACCGCCTTGATCGCATCCCACACGGCCTTGACGTCGGAAGCGAGTGCAGTCGCAGCGTCCTCGCCCTCGATGTGCATGAAATACACCTTGGGCTGGTCGTAGAAGAAGTGATTGTGCAGGCCGGTCACCTTGAGGCCATGCGCGAACGCGGCATCCATCGCCGCATCCACTTCGTCCTGGAACACCACCGTGTCGCCCATCACCATCGCCTGGTTGCCCATCGGCGCGAACGCGGCCCAGGAGCCCAAGCCCGCGGCCGGCGCCAACCGCATGCCGTCCACGGTGACTGGCACATCGCTACGGCTCCAACCGATCTTCACCACGCCGTCCTTCTGGGCCATTGCCTTTACTCCCGCCGCCTGGCTGATCGCCGCAGCATCCAGCACAGCGGCGGCCGCGGAACCACATGCGAGGGTCAGCCCCGCGACAACCAACAACATCCACGATGAGCGTGCAGCGAGTTTTGAAATATGGACATTCATGATGAACCTCCTTCCGTTTCGGAATACGCCGCGTACAGACAGTCGAGCACGGTTGACATGTCTGCCAGCAGCGCGTTGTCGTCCTCGCCGTGCCGGGCGCGTGCACCCGCCATGACGCTGGCGAAACCGGCGGCATCGGCCACGGGTACACCGCCGATGTCCAGGTAACCGATCAGGTGTCCCAGCCGTGCCAGGCGAGGATCGCGGTCCAGACCGAAGCTGGCCGCCAGCACCTCGAAGGTCACGCGCGCACCGACGTGGCTGAACTCGGCGCCATCGAAATCGAAGCCCACTGCGCGCCTGGGGCAATCGGCCGGCGACTTCAGCCAGCGGAATTGCGCGCGTGGATCAATGAAACGACGGATCAGCCAGGCTGAGGCGACGCGGTCGATCCACAAGTGCCTGCGCGTGGCCCAGATCCGGCCGCGGTAGTCCTGCAGGCGACGATGTGGAATCGCCGCTTTCTTCCCGTGCGGCTCGTCGGGCGCGAACTGCGCATTGAGTGCGTGTTCGGCGTCGGCCAGCGCATTTTCCACCTGCGTCCGCGCCGCACCCGCAAAGAAGTCGATCGCGGCAATCGCCTCCAGCTCACGCCGGGACGCGGTGAGCCGTTTACGCGCTTCGGCTTCAGCGAGTTTTCGCAATGCACGACGCAAGACCGCGAGGCGCCCGAGCCCATGGGCGTACGCCTGGGTACGATCGAAACCAGCGCGCAATTCGGCTTCCTGCGTGGAATCGGCCGAGGTGAACGGCACCACGTGGGCGCTGCCGCCAGCTTGGTTCGCCTCGCCAACCTGAGCCTTGAAAAGCGCCCGCGCCCCGTCCCCGTACGGCAACACGTACACACCGTCACGCAGCATCGCCGCGCCGGCGCCTTTCAGCGCCCGCCACAACCGCATGCGGGGTGTCTGGCTGCGCCCTGGCAGCGACACCACCAGCATCAACCAGGCGGATAGCTTTACGTCCATGTAGCGTATGCTACACCAATGTCACAAGTGCTATGGACCCATGGGTGCTTCGATGAACGAAGTCGCCGGGGCGCCCGGATGGGCACTCAATCCAATGAATTGTTTGTTTGCCGCGCGCGCATTGCGCGACTTTGGCGACAGCTTCGTCGCGATCCTGTTGCCGGCTTACCTTCTGACGCTGGGCTTCACGCCACTGGCGGTCGGTGTGCTCGCCTCGGTGTCATTATCGGGTTCGGCCTGCCTGACGATCGGCGCGGGCCTGCTGGGATCACGCTACGGCTATCGCCGGCTGCTGCTGATCGCGGCCGGGCTGATGGTGGCCTCCGGACTCGCGTTCGCTGCCTCCCGTGATTATGTGGTGTTGCTGGCAATCGCCTTCACGGGCACCATCAACCCGCCCGCCGGCAACGTCAGTGTGTTCGTGCCGTTGGAGCACGCGGCGCTGGCGCACGAAGCGGGTGACCAGGACCGCACCCGGGTGTTTGCGTTTTACAGCGTGGCCGGAGCGTTGGCCGCGGCGGTGGGTGCGCTGGTTGCGGGGGCGCCGGAGCTGGTGGCACTGTTCGGACTGGATCGGCTGGACGCGATGCGCGGGATGTTCGTCCTATATGCATTGCTCGGCCTGGTTGCACGTTTCCTCTACGCACGCTTGCCGCAACCACAGATTCCCATAGGTGGTGTACCCCGGACGGCGCTTGGGCCATCGCGTTCCATCGTGATCAGGCTGGCCGCACTCTTCAGCCTGGATGCGTTTGCGGGCGGCTTCGTGGTGCAGTCGCTACTCGCCTTGTGGTTGTTCCAGCGCTTTCATCTTTCGCTCGCCGCCGCGGGCGGGTTTTTTTTCTGCGCCAGTTTGCTGGCGGCGCTGTCGTATCCGGTGGCGGCACGGCTGTCGCGACGCTTCGGGCTGATCAATACGATGGTGTTCACGCATATCCCGTCCAGCATCGCGCTGATCCTGGCCGCGCTGGCGCCCACGCTGGGACTTGCACTGGCGTTGCTGCTGGTCCGTGCCGCGCTCTCGCAGATGGACGTGCCAACCCGCTCGTCCTACGTGATGGCGGTGGTGACCGAGGCCGAACGGCCTGCTGCCGCGAGCTTCACCTCCGTGCCGCGCAGTCTCGCTTCGGCTGCGAGTCCGGCAATGGCAGGCGCATTGTTCGCGGTCTACGCGTTCGCCTGGCCGCTATTGATCTGTGGCAGTCTGAAGATCGTCTATGACTCCCTGCTGCTGGCGCAGTTCCGGCACCATATGCCGCCGGAAGAACGGCGAGCATGATAACGGGCGTATGATCCTTTTTTGCAACGAGCGCCGGTGAATGAAAACTCTTGCAAACCATTTCTATCGAGGCTGGGTGCTTGGCGTTCTCCTGGTACTCGCCGTATCCCTGCCTGTGTGCGGCCATGCCGGCAATCCGGCCAGCCAACTGCCATTGACCACGGTCGCTGAAGTGCCGCTGCCAGGCAATACAACGCGCTGGGATTACGCCAGCCTCGATGCACCACGCCACCACCTTTTCCTCGCGCATCTTGGCGACAGCGCGGTCGTGGTGTTCGATACGGCGCAACGCAAGGTCATCGCGACCGTCTCCGACATCAGTCAAGTGCACGGGGTGCTCTACGTGCCGCAATTGGATCGCGTCTATGCGTCAGCGACCGGAACCAATGAAGTGGTCGCGATCGACACCAGGACTTTCAAGATCGTCGCGCGCATGCCCGGCGGCGATTACCCGGACGGCATGGCTTATGCGCCCGACGTGCACAAACTCTATGTGTCTGACGAGCACGGGGGCACTGACACGGTCATTGATACGGCAAGCAACAAGCGCATCGCCACCGTTCCGCTAGGCGGGGAAGTCGGGAACACGCAGTATGACTCGATATCGCGGCACATCTTCGCCAATGCGCAGACGCGCAATCAACTGGTGGAGATCGACCCGGTGGCCGACAAGGTGGTCGCGCGGATCGACCTGCCGGGTGCAAGGGGCAACCATGGCCTTTACATCGACGCACCGGCGCGGATCGCTTTCATCGCTTGCGAAGGCAACAACAGGCTGCTGGTGCTGAACATGACCGACCATCAGGTGATGAGATCGTTCGATGTCGCGAAGGATCCGGACGTACCGGCGTTCGATCCAGGACTCGACTGGCTGTATGTCGCTGGCGAATCGGGTCAGGTCTCCGTGTTCAAAGTACAAGGCCAAAGGGTCAGCGCCTCTGGAACCGCGTGGCTTGGACCCAATGCTCATGTCGTGGCAGTGGATCCAACCACGCACCGCGCCTACTTTCCGCTGAAAGATGTGCAGGGGCATCCGGTTCTGCGCGTCATGCAGCCGCGCTCCTGACGCCGGCACGGCACGAAGCGCGCATCAGCCGGTCTCATGATCGAAGTCGTCCCCCGCCGCCTTGGGCAGCCGCGAAGCCATGACCTTGTCAATGCGGTGCCCATCGGTATTGATGATTTTGAAGCGCCAGTCTTCGTACTCGAAGGACTCGCCTACTTGGGGTAGGCGCTGGAATTGGAACAGCGCAAAGCCGGCGATGGTGTGATAGCCGCTCTCCGCGGCAGGCCGGCGCAGGCCGAGCCGCTCGAAGGCCTCCACCGCGGACGTCATGCCGTCGATGAGAACGCTGCCGTCCTCGCACTCGACGATGTCAGGCGCCTCGTCTTCGGCTTCCGGCAGGTGGCCGGCGATGGCCTCCAGCAAATCGGTCTGAGTGACGATGCCCTCCAGTACGCCGTATTCGTTCAGCACCATCGCCATGCGTATCGGCGTGGTGTGGAAGCGTTCGAGCAACCTGAAGATTGGTGTGCCTTCCGGGATCACCAGTGGCTGGCGGATGGTCGCCAGCGGATCGGGCCGGTGACTGTCGAGCACCTGGTGCAACAGGTCGTGCTTCACGATCATGCCCAGCGGCTCGTCAATGCCGTCACGCCCCACCAGGATCTGGTCGTGCGGACAGGCACGGACAGCGGCAAGGATCTCTTCCGGCGGATCGTCAGCATCGACCCAGTCGATTTCGGTTCGCGGTGTCATGATGTCGCCGACCGGACGGTCGCCCATGTTGAACACGCGCTCAACCACTTCCTGCTGCGCCCGCTGCAGAATCCCTGCCTCCTGGCTGGCGGAGATCAACAGCTTCAGTTCCTCGGCCGAGTGCAGCGATTCCTCACCCGCCCCCGGCTTCAGTCCGAACAACCGCAGCACGAGGTTGCCCAAGCCATTGAGCAGCAGGATCGCCGGCTTGAACACGAACAGGAACAGTCCCAGCGGGCGCACGACCCAGAGCGCCGTGCTTTCGCTGCGTTGCAGGGCCAGGCTCTTGGGCGCCAACTCGCCCAACACGATATGCAGCACTGTGATCAGGCTGAAGGCGATTGCCACGGCAATCGCATGCGAGCCAGCAGTCGCAAACGAGCCCGCCCAGCCGGCGAGCAGGGGCTCGACCAAGTGCGAAAGCGCCGGCTCGCCGATCCAGCCCAGCGCCAGCGACGACAGCGTGATACCGAGCTGGGTGGCCGCAAGGCTCGCGTCCAGGTGGTCGACCGTGCGCAGCAGCGCCTTTGCGTTCATGCGTCCGCTGGCGACCAGTTCGGCCACCCGGCTACGTCGAACGGCGACGAGCGAGAACTCTGATGCCACGAAGAACCCATTGGCCGCGACCAGCACCAATACCGCAAACACACCGATCAGATCAGACACTGCTTGGGTTTCCATGGATGCGCGAGTTTGTAGGTGGGGCGGCAGCCTGCGGGATCGTCGCGGCTGGGTTGCGGCACCGGCCCTGATGGCTGGCCGATGCCGTGTCTCAGCGGATTATGTCAATGGACGCATTTTGCCAGCCTGTAAACCGTAAACCCAGCGGTAGAGCGCCGGGAGCACGAGCAGGGTGAGCAAGGTCGAGGAAAGGACGCCGCCGATCACCACCGTGGCCAGCGGCCGCTGTACTTCCGCGCCCGTGCCCACGTTCAGCGCCATCGGCACGAAGCCCAGCGACGCGACCAGGGCCGTCATCAGTACCGGCCGCAGGCGCGTGAGCGCGCCCTCGCGGATGGCGCTGTCTAGGTCCTTGCCTTCGCCCAGCAGGCGGCGAATGAACGACACCAACACCACGCCGTTGAGCACCGCCACGCCCGAGAGCGCGATGAAGCCCACGCCGGCCGAGATGGAGAACGGAATGCCGCGCAGCCACAAGGCGAGCACGCCACCGGTCAGCGCCAGTGGTACGCCGCTGAAGATCACGGCCGCATCCCGCGCCGAGCCGAAGGCCATGTACAGCAGGCCGAAGATCATCAGCAGCACGATCGGCACCACGATCTGCAGGCGCTGGCTGGCCGAGATCAGCTGTTCGAAGGTGCCGCCGTAGTCGATCCAGTAGCCCTGCGGCAAGCCGACCTCGGCGGCCACGGTATCGTGCAGTTGCCCGACGAACGAGCCCAGATCGCGACCACGCACGTTGGCGGTCACCACCACGCGGCGCTTGCCGCTTTCGCGGCTGATCTGGTTCGGGCCGATGGATAGCTCGATGTGCGCCACCGCGCCCAGCGGCACGGTGGCGGGCGCGTCTGGATCAGCCTGCGGAGGTAGCGGTACCGGCAAGGCATCGAGTGCTTCCAGGCGGCTGCGTTGCGCCTCGGGCAGGCGCACGACGATGTCGATGCGCCGATCGCCCTCGAACACCTGGCCCGCCTGCCTGCCGCCCATCGCAATGGCCACCGTATCCTGCACGTCGGCCACCGACAGGCCGTAGCGTGCGAGCGCGGCACGGTCCGGCTGGATGGTCAGCAGGGGCAGCCCGGTCGACTGCTCCAGCTTGACGTCGGCGGCCCCCGGGATGGCCTTGGCGACCTCCTCCACCTGCTCGCCCAGATTCACCAGCGTGTCCAGGTCGTCACCGAAGACCTTGATCGCCACCTCGGCGCGTACGCCCGCGATCAGCTCGTTCATGCGCATCTGCACCGGCTGGGTGAACTCGTAGTTGTTGCCGGGGATGGCGCGCACGGCCGCGTCCATCTCGCGGATCAGCTCGGCCTTGGACTTGCGCGGGTCCGGCCAGTCCGCGCGATCCTTCATGACGATGAAGGTATCGGCGACCGAGGGCGGCATGGGGTCGGTGGCCACCTCGGCGGTGCCGAGCTTGGCGAACACGCGATCGACCTCGGGGAACTGCTTGATGCGCGCCTCCAGGTGCGTCTGCATGCCGATCGCCTGGGTCAGGCTGGTGCCGGGGATGCGCAGCGCGTGCAGCGCGATATCGCCTTCGTCCAAGTCGGGAATGAACTCCGAGCCGAGGCGGCCAGCCAGCAGGCCCGCACCCACCACCAGCACCGCGGCGATAGCGACCACCGCGATCCGCCACGCGATCACACGCTCCAGCAACGGCGCATAAGCCCGGCGGAATCCCTGCATCACGCGGTTCTCTTTCTCGGCCACGCGACCGGTCACGAACATCGCCACCGCGGCCGGCACGAACGTCAGCGAAAGGATCATAGCCGCGGTGATCGCGATCACCACGGTGAAGGCCATCGGGTGGAACATCTTCCCTTCGATGCCCGACAGGCTGAAGATCGGCAGGTACACCGCGGCGATGATGAGCAGGCCGAACAGGCTGGGCTTGATCACTTCGGCGGTGGCGCTGGCCGCCAGTTCGAAGCGCTCCTGGCGTTCCAGCAGTCGGCCCAGGCGGTGTTGCGCCTCGCCGAAACGGCGCAGGCAGTTCTCCACGATGATCACCGCGCCGTCGACGATCAGACCGAAATCGAGTGCACCCAGGCTCATCAGGTTGCCGGAGATGCCGTTGCCGACCATGCCACTGATCGTCATCAGCATGGTCAGCGGAATCACCGCCGCCGTGATCAGCGCCGCGCGCAGGTTCCCCAGCAGCAGGAACAGCACCACGATCACCAGCAGTGCACCCTCGATGAGGTTCTTCTGCACCGTGGCGATGGCGCGGTCCACCAGCTGCGTGCGGTCGTAGACCGCGCGTGCGCTGACGCCGTCGGGGAGGTTCGTGTTGATCTCTTTCAGCTTCGCGGCAGCGCGTTCGGCCACTGCGCGGCTGTTCTCGCCGATCAGCATGAACACGGTACCGAGCACCGCCTCGCGGCCGTTCTCGGTCGCCGCGCCGGTGCGAAGCTCCTTGCCCTCGGCCACCGCCGCCACGTCACGCACGCGCAGCACGACCCCCTGCTCCTGCTTCACGACGACCTGGCGCAGGCCTTCGAGGTCGGTGATCTGCCCCGGTACGCGGATCAGGTACTGCTCGCCGTAGCGCTCGATATAGCCGGCACCGACGTTGGCGTTGTTGCGCTCCAGCGCCCGCTGCACGTCCACCAGGCTCAGGCCGTAGGCCGCCAGCTTCGCCGGATCAGGCGTGACGTGGAACTGGCGGACGAAGCCGCCGACCGTATTGACCTCGGTGACGCCCTCCAGGTTGCGCATCTGCGGCCGGATCACCCAGTCCTGCAGCGAACGCAGGTCGGTGGGTGTCCATGCTTGGCCGTCGGCGCGGCGTGCGCCGGGTTCGGCCTCGACCATGTACATGAAGATCTCGCCTAGGCCAGTCGCCACCGGCCCCAGCGTCGGTTCCACGCCCGCCGGCAGCTGCGAACCGACTTCCTTCAATCGCTCGGAGACCTGCTGCCGGGCGAAGTACACATCGGTGCCGTCCTCGAAGACGGCTGTGATCTGGGACAGTCCGTACCGGGCAATCGAGCGGGTCTGCACCAGGTGCGGCAGTCCCGCCAGAGCGGTTTCGATGGGATAGCTCAGGCGCTGCTCGGCCTCCAGCGGCGAATAGCCGGGCGCTTCGGTGTTGATCTGCACCTGTACGTTGGTGATGTCGGGTACCGCGTCGATCGGCAGTCGCGAGTAGTTCCACACGCCCAGCGCCGCCAGTCCCAGCGCCAGGATGAGCATCAGGCCGCGATGTGCAATCGCGGCACGAACGAGTCGTTCAAGCATGTTGGCGGCCTCAATGATCGTGGCTGGCGCCGGACTTTTCGATGTCCGCGCGGATGAGGAAGCTTTGCTTGCTCACGTAGGTGGTGCCTGACTTGAGGCCATGGAGCACCTCGGCCTTTTGTTCGTCGCGGGCACCCAGCTCGAGCATGCGCACCTCGTAGGTGTCGCCGACTTTGGCGAACACCACGGTGAAATCGCGGAAGCGCTGCAATCCCGACACGTCCACCGCCAGCGGCACCGGCCGCTCGGCCACCGTGACGTCGGCCACGACTGGCATGCCCGGGCGCCAGGCGCTGTCTTTGTTAGGGATGCGTGCACGGACGACCACGCTCAGGCCCGCGCGGGTCACCGGCACCAAGGCGTCGATCGTGGTCGCCAGCGGATCGCCCCCGCTGGCGGGCCGCACCTGGAGCGCTTGGCCCGGTCGCAGGCGGTCGGCATCGCGACCCACGGCATCGACTTCGATCCAGACCGAGGACAGGTCGGCAATCTCGAACAGGGGTGCGTCACCGGCCACGTCGCCGACATTGGTGTTGCGCGCCAGCACCACGCCATCGAGCGGGGCCACTACGACATATGTGCGCATGCTCTGGTTGGCTTCCACCGTGGCCAGCGTCTGCCCACGGCGCACCCGGTCACCCAGGTTCACCGAGACAGAGCGCACGATGCCTTCGAAGCGGGCGCGCACGTGGGCCTGGCGGTTTGGATCGACGGCGACACGACCCATCAATGGGATCACGTCGCGAATCGTGGCCGGGCCGGCCACCGCCGTCTCCACACCGGAAGCAGCCGCCGTTGCGGCGGGGATGGTGACGCGCCCCTCGTAGGAGGCATACGTCCACGTGTGGGGCTTGCCTTCATAGTTGGCGCTCACCTTGACGTCGAACGAGTGCGGCTCGACCACCGTGCCATCGGCGACGAGCGCATCGCCGACGGGGTGGAATGTAAAGCGGGTGGTTTCTCCATCAAGGCGAGTCACCTGGAGCACAGGCTGCAACACCCCCGGCGGCAGGGGCTTGCCGTCGCGGTAGGCATACAAGCGGAACTCCGGCGGTACGCCAGTTTCGTAGACGGTGACTTCGAGCGCGAACGGGCCGTCGCGCAGCAGGCGGCCGTTGTGCGGACCGCGCTCGAACGCGGCCGCCGCGCGTTCGCCCTCGGCGGGCGCCGTCGCGGAGCGCTCGCTGCAGGCGCCCAGGCCAAGCGTGGCAAGGATCAGCAGCGCCGCGGCGCTGCGCGTGAAAAAGGTGGTTTTCATGGGGAGGAAACTCCGGCAGCGGCCGTCATCTGTTCGATGTCGGCCAGCAAGATGTGGTAACGGACGGCCGCGTCGATCTGCGCATTACGCAGTTCGAGCAAGGTGCGCTGCGCCTGCGAGAGCGCCAGGAAACTGAAGTGCCCGGCGTCAAAGCCCTTGCGGGTCACTGCCAGCGCGTTCTCGGCCTGCGGGATCATGCGGTCGCGATGGGCCTCGAACGCCGTACGCGCGTGAAGCAATTCCTGGTAGCTCGTGAACAGGCGTTGGCGCAGCTCCGCCTGTTGTGCCCGCGCGCGCGCCTCAGCTGCCTCGGTCTCGGCCGCGACGCGGGCTACGTCCAGCGCCGAACGGGAGGAGCTGCCCAGCGGGAACGAGACGCCGGCGATCAACGCAGTGTCGTTGAACACCGACAGCCGTCGCACGCCTACGTGTACCGTCATGTCTGGCTTGGCGCCCGCGGCCGCGAGGCGACCGCGGGCCTGAGACGTACGCGTATCCAGGTCGAGGGCGCGTAGGGTCGGATTGTCTGGGAGGCGTGCGACCAGGACCTCGTACGGGGCGACCGCGGGCAACTCGAACAGCTCACCTTCCGCCGCGTCGAAGTCGGGTTCGGCAGCATTCCAAAGCGCGGCCAGCGAGACCTTGCCGCCGGCCAGCTCATGCGCCGCGTGTTCGACTTCGATGTCGGCCTGCTCTTGCGCGATGCGCATCAGGTCGAATTCGGACTCCGGGCTGCGCCCGGCCTGCACCCAGCGGTGCACGGTCGCGGTCAACTCGCGGGCAAGGGCAAAATTCTGCGCGGCGACGTCGGCGCGCATCTGGTCGGCAAGCACCTCGATAAAGCGCCGTCGGGCTTCGGCCGCCATGTCCAGGCGGACCTGTTCGCGTGCCGTGTGCGAGCGCTGGACGTCCAGTGCACCCACCGCTTGGCGTGCCTCGCGCTTGCCGCCGCGCTCGATGACGCGACCCAGCCGCAGCGTGGTCTCAGCGGCCCGGATGCCCGAGACCGAACCGGTACCGCCGACGTTCTCCACGTCCGCCCCCACCACCCAGGGCGGCGCCAGGCCGGTCAGCTCCGCCTGCCGCTCGGCGGCAACGATCGTCTGGTCACCGGCACGGATGGCCGGGTTGTGCGCAAGGGCACGGTCCACTGCCTGGGGCAGCGTAAGCATTTCGCCCGCCGCCGCAGGCATGGTAAGCCCACCTGCCAGCAGCAGGAGGCACCAACAACGTAAAGGAAACACGAGGTTCTCCCATCGAATGAGTCAACGAATTCGAGGCCGCCAGGGGGCGACCGAAGGCGCTGCGATCAAACGATGGGGGGGCGGTACAGCGGGGTTTCGGGACTGTCCGGCGCAGATCTGTCGCACCAGGACGGACAGTCTTCTCGCAGGAAGATGGGATGGGGCAGATCGAGCCACACGGACGGCAACGTAACTGCCGCCCCGCTCAGGTAATGCGCGTGGTTGTATGGCATCTCGAGAAGCGTAGCAACATCTCCATCCGTACCCGCCTCATCGTGATGATGATCGGCGGAAACGTCGCCCACGAGGACCGCAATCGTCTCATGCGCACGGTCATGACTGTGCACCACCCATTTCGGCATGGACGCGAAGGTCACGACCGCCAGCAACAGCAACAGCACCCCACGCAGCGCGATGGGATGGCGTCGTTGCAGACGACGGATGGTGCGGAAAGCCGACATGGTAACCAACTATGACAGATCATCCGGCGATGGCAACCACCTTGCGGCCGCGTGTCCATGGGGGGGTCGCCATTGCCGTGTTACGTACGCACCACCGATCGCACGGGAGCCTCGTGAAGGTCGACCGGCTCGCCGACACCTTCCATCCGAAGCGCCGCGGTCATCTGGGACGGCAAGCCACGATACGAACCTGCACGCGCCGTGCAGAGCGCGTACGCGGTGCTTACTTATTCGACTTCTGCGTAAGGACACTTCCGGCCGGCTCCGCGTGGCCGCGGAGGTACGGCCATCGTTTAGAAGCTTGGCTACGGTCGTGGCCGTCGTTATCGCCGATTGCTTGGTGGTGTGCGCCTGGGCCAAGGCAGGCCTAGGTGTGACCCAGATCCACGCGTGCGGCGGGGCACAATCGAAACACCGCCCGCACCTGGGGGAACCGATGGACGCACCGCACCCAAAGCCGTTGGACGCCTGTCCCGTCCGCTGATACCGGGTGTAGCGGCAGGCCAACTGTGTTCGGCCCGGAATAGCCACGGCATACAGCACGCCGTGGCTGCGCTGGGAAGGCACCCAGCGGTATGCACATGGGCCTCAGATCAATCCGCGCGCAGCCATCGACGTCGGCTCGCCTGATCCGATCACCAGGTGATCCAGCACCCGCACGCCGATCAGCTGCAACGCATCGCGCAGTTGCCGGGTAATGTTGCGGTCTGCGGCCGAGGGCTCGGCAACACCCGACGGGTGGTTGTGCGCGAAGATCAGAGCGGCTGCATTGTGCTCCAGCGCCGCCCGCACCACTTCGCGCGGATGCACCGATGCGCCGTCCAGAGTGCCGCGGAACATTTCTTCATAGGCCAGCACACGATGCCGATTGTCCAGATACAGGCAGGCGAAGACTTCATAAGGTCGATCCGCCATACGGGCCTTTAGAAAGACCGCGCTGTCGCGCGGATTGGTCAGTGCCGGCCGTGAGGTAAGCTCTTCCCATGCTGCCCGGCGGGCTAGTTCCATTGCCGCCGCGAACCGCGCCACCTTGGCGCCGGTGAACCCTGCCCCGCTCGCCATTGCTTTCCGGATGCTGCCTGCCTCGGCTACGGCGTGCCGGATCGTGTCTAACGCGCCATCATCGGTTGCGCCCAGCGCCACCGCCATCAACTCCACCGCGGTCAGACTCTCCGCCCCCAGACGCAGCACCCGTTGCGTCAACGTCAACCTGTCACCCTCACGCACCATGGAAGTCATCACCGCCGTTTCTCCTCGCTGAAGCACAGCGGCCGGGATGGCCGCGTGGATGCTTCAGGACGGGAACCGATCAGCCGACGGGAGCGGCGGCGTCAAAGGCGAGCGCAGCGAGGCAGCGGGACGGATAAATGGAGGGGACCCGGCACGGGGAGTCAGCCGTTTATGGTCACGCGCCACCCTTTGACGCGGAAAACCGCGAGCAGAGGCATGAAGGGGAGCCGCGCGCAGCGCGGGGGAAAGCGCCGCACCGGCGGCGCGGTCCACCCTGGGCGTGCACACACGCGGCGTAGGCGTCGCAGGCCGCGGTACGCGGGCGAGACGTCACTATCGACGCAGCAGCCACGGCGCAGCCGAGGCGCTGTCCAGGGCGCTAACACCACTGGTAACAGTCCGACGATTTCGTATGCGGTCGGGAATGCCGAGCAGGCGCCTCCGCTTTGCTAGTACGACTACGGTGCACTCGTCGTGCACGGACATTCGACGCGAAAACGTCGATTATCGACGCACAAAAGGTGCGCTATCCCGCAGGACAGCGCACCCGGCTGATCACATGCGATTAGCCGCCTGTGGGAGCGACCATCGCCTGCAACCTCTCTATGACGCCGGGTTCGACGAAGACGCACGGCTGGTCGTCCGCGATCGGAACGTTGAATACCTGCGCGAACACTGTGCGTCGTAGATGGGCCAGCCGGCCCGTCCGGTACGCCTGCTCGGGCTTCATGCGCCCGCCGGCCTGCGAGCCGCTGCGCTGCGGATCGCATTCGACCAGTGTGACGAAGCCATCGTGGGACAGCTTCTGATGCTCGGGGCACAGTCCCCAGCCAGTGATCGTCTGGTGCTCCATGCTGGCACGCAGGCGACGGTCTAGCAGGACGGCGCCGGTGTCGAAGTGAGCACCGCAGACAAGGCAAACATGTTGTTCGAGGGAAACATGGGATTTATCGTTCACGACGATCTCCGGAAGCACGGGCGGCATTGCCCGGAACCGTGGTCAGCACGACGCAGCGCAAGCGGTCACAGGGTTGAAGACGGCCACCAGGACGCAAGCGCCATCGGCGCACAGCCCTTGACGGCGAGCACGCCGTGGTACGGTGAAAGGGACAGCAAGACCGCCCACACCCCGCCCAATGCACATATCTGCCTTGGGGCAAGCGGAGCGCGCAGGCCCACAAGGGCCGGAGGCGTACTGCGAGGCGCGGCAAAAAAAGGGGGCCGAAGCCCCCTGGGTTCTACAGCAGACCTCGTTCGGCCATCGACACCGTGCTATTGCCGCCGACGACGACGTGATCCAGCACGCGCACTTCGATGGGGGCCAGCGCCTCCCTGAGCTGGCGCGTAATCGTCCGGTCGGCCATGCTCGGCTCGGGAACCCCGCTCGGATGCGGATGCGCGAAGATCACTGCCGCCGCGTTGAACCGCAATGCTTCCTTAACCACTTCGCGCGGATGCACCGACGCGCCGTCGAGAGTGCCGCGGAACATTTCCATGTATTCGATCAAGCGATGACGGTTGTCGAGGAACAACACCGCAAACACTTCGTGGTCGAAGCCACCCAGTTTGGCGCACAGATACTCCTTGACCGTCGCAGGTGAAGTAAACGACGCACCCCGCTGCATCTTCTGGTCGATGACCTGGCGTGCAGCTTCCAGGATGTCGTCGGCCGATGCCGGCAGATAGCACCCGCGCGCATCGCGCACCAGCAGCGAAGAATCGAACGAGGGAAAGGACAGTTGCGACATGATCGTGCTCCGGTTGACGGGCGGAATTGCCCGGAACCGTGGCCAGCACGGCGCAGCGCAAGCAGTCAGGGGGCGCAGCCGGTCGCCAGGACGCCAGCGCGCAACGCGCGTGCAGCCCTTGACGGCGAGCACGCCGTGATACGGTGAAGGGAACAGCAAGACCGCCCCACCCGCCCACTGCACACATTCGTTTTTGGGCAAGCGGAGCGCGCAGGCCCGGCTCAATGAGCACGGCCGGAGGCGCCAGGGGGTCAAAGCCGGATGGTCGCGACTCGGCACGAGGCGCGGGGCGCAGCCCGCGAACCCGACGACGGTACGCCGGGGCGCCCAAGGAGTTTCGCCATTCGACTCCTATCGTTAATTCAATAATTGTTGTATAATCGAATGATGAACGAAGATCAAGCCGTTTCTGCCCTCAGCGCCCTCGCCCATACCCAGCGGCTGCGCGTGTTCCGCGCCCTGGTCGTGGCCGGCCCGGAAGGACGGACGCCGAGCGTCTTGGCCGACCGGCTCGGCGTGGCCCGCAACACCTTGTCCTTCCACCTGAAGGAGCTGGCCCATGCCGGCCTCGTCACCGTCGAACAGCAAGGCCGCAACCTGATTTATCGCGCCGAATACGGCCACATGAACGGCCTGATCGGCTACCTGACCGAACACTGCTGCCAAGGCGGCGTGTGCGAGGTCAACGCTACCTCCCGCACCTGCACCATCTGCTGAAAGGAAATCCCCATGAAACGCTTCCACGTCCACCTGCACGTCGATGACCTGAACCGCAGCATCGGCTTCTATTCCCAACTGTTCGCCGCGCAGCCGACGCGTATCGAGAGCGACTACGCGAAGTGGATGCTCGAAGACCCGCCGGTGAACTTCGCCATCTCCACGCGCAGCACTCAGCCGGGCATCGACCACCTGGGTATCCAGACCGATGACGCCGACGAGCTGGCTGCCTTGAAGGCGCGGGCGCAGGCTGCCGACATGACGCTGCTCGACGAAGGCACCACGACCTGCTGCTACGCGCGCAGCGAGAAGCATTGGATCACCGACCCGCAGGGCGTGGCTTGGGAGCATTTCCACACGCTGGGCAACATCCCCGTTTTCCACGAAGCGGCCGCGGCCGCCCCCGGCACTGTCGCGACATGTTGCGCAGCCAGCGACGGCCGCGCTGCGTCGAAGCGGGCCAGTTCCTGCTGCTGAGGCGAGGCGCGCATGACGATAGAGACCATGTACAACGCGCTGTTCATCTGCACAGGCAACTCGGCCCGCTCGATCCTCGCCGAAGGCATCCTCAACGATTTGGGCAAGGGCCGCTTCCATGCCTATTCGGCGGGCAGCCATCCGAAAGGCGAAGTGCATCCCCTGGCACTCGCCACGCTGGAACGGCTGCACCTGCCGGCAACCGGCTATCGCAGCAAGAGCTGGGATGAGTTCGTAGCGCCCGGGGCGCCGGTGTTCGACTTCATCTTCACCGTCTGCGACAACGCCGCCGGCGAGGCCTGCCCGTTTTGGCCCGGCAAGCCAGCGTCGGCGCATTGGGGTGTACCCGACCCGGCCGCCGCCTCAGGGACCGAGGAGCAGCGGCGCAAGGCGTTTATGGACGCCGCGGTGACGTTGCGCCGGCGCATCGAGCTGCTCCTGTCGCTGCCGCTCCAACGCCTCGATGCCATGTCCTTGCAGCGCGAGCTGCGCGACATCGGCCGCCAGTGAGGACCGCGCGATGACCGCAGCAACCAGCACGGCCGGCCGCACGTCGGCGACCTCCACCATGAGCGGCTTCGAGCGCTATCTGAGCGTGTGGGTGGCTCTGTGCATCGTCGCCGGTATCGCGCTGGGTCAGTTTGCGCCGGGCGTGTTCCAGGCCATCGGCCGCATGGAAGTGGCGCAGGTCAACCTGCCGGTAGGTTTGCTGATCTGGGTCATGATCGTGCCGATGCTGCTGAAGGTGGACTTCAGCGCGCTCGGCCAAGTCAAGCAACACTGGCGCGGTATCGGCGTCACGCTGTTCGTCAACTGGGCGGTCAAGCCGTTCTCGATGGCATTGCTGGCGTGGATCTTCATTCGTCACGTCTTCGCCGCTTGGCTGCCGACCGATCAGCTCGACAGCTACATCGCGGGGCTGATCCTGCTGGCCGCCGCACCCTGCACGGCCATGGTGTTCGTTTGGAGCCGACTGACCGACGGCGATCCAATCTTCACGCTGTCGCAGGTGGCCTTGAACGACACCATCATGGTGTTTGCCTTCGCGCCAATCGTCGGCCTGCTGCTGGGCCTCTCATCGATCACCGTGCCGTGGGCCACGCTGCTGACTTCGGTACTGCTCTACATCGTCATCCCGGTGGTCATCGCACAGCTTTGGCGTCGTGCACTGCTACGCCACGGCCATGCCGCATTCGATGCCGCGCTGGCGCGCATCGGCCCACTGTCCATCGCCGCGCTGCTGCTAACGCTGGTGCTGCTGTTCGCCTTCCAAGGCGAAGCCATCCTACGGCAGCCGCTGGTGATCGTCATGTTGGCTGTGCCGATTCTGATCCAGGTGTCCTTCAACTCCGGGCTGGCCTACTGGCTCAACCGCAAGGCCGGCGAACAGCACAACATCGCCTGTCCGTCGGCGCTGATCGGCGCGAGCAACTTCTTCGAGCTGGCCGTAGCCGCCGCCATCAGCCTGTTCGGTTTCCGCTCCGGCGCGGCGCTGGCCACCGTGGTCGGCGTGTTGGTCGAAGTGCCGGCGATGCTGCTAGTGGTGCGCGTGGTCAACCGTTCTCGCGGCTGGTACGAGTGCCGGAGGACCACTCCATAATTTCAGGAGCACCCTATGAGCACTATCACGATCTACCATAACCCCGACTGCGGCACCTCGCGCAACGTCCTGGGCTTGATCCGCAACGGCGGCGAGGAACCGACCATCATCGAGTACCTGAAAACGCCACCCGACCGTGGGACGTTGGAGGCGCTGATCGCCGCGATGGGCACGCCGGTGCGTTCGGTGTTGCGCGAGAAAGGTACGCCCTACGCGGAGCTGGGCTTGGGTGATCCCTCGTTGCGCGACGAGCAGTTGATCGACTTCATGCTTCAACATCCCATCCTTATCAATCGGCCCATCGTCGTCACGCCGCTGGGCACGCGCCTGTGCCGACCATCGGAATCGGTGCTCGACATCCTGCTGCGGCCGCAATGTGGAGGGTTCCACAAGGAAGACGGCGAGCCGGTGGTGGATGCTGATGGTCGCCGTGTCTGACACATGCCTCGATCTGTCGAACGTCGCAGGACAAGGTCACACCGAGTTCGCCCGGCTACGCTGCAGCAAGTTGTTCCGATAGGTGCCGAATGCCACCATTCCTCCATGCAACATACTCATGGAGTCCGAGGTGGAACAGCTATCTCAAGCATCCAACACTGCTGGCTTCGACGCTGGCCAAGCCCTCCCCTTACCAGGTACGGACGCCTACGAAGCGCTACCACAATTTCCAAAGTGCAGTCCCCTTCCCTTCCGGCGCACCATCCGCCGCCGGGAACTGCGGCAGATCGTCCCCCTAGCCGAAACGACGATCTACGAAATGGAACGCCGCGGTGAGTTCCCGCGTCGCTTCAACCTGACACCGCGCTGCGTGGTATGGGACTTGGCCGAAGTGGAAGCGTGGATCGAGCAACGCAAGCAAGCCCGTCGCGGCAGTGTCTCGAAACCAGATGTCTGCCTACGAAAAACTCGCCCTGTCCGGAATGATTCGAGTGGAGGGTAAAACCCGCATCGCCACCTTTCACCCAACCAAGGCCTCCAATCTTTTGGACTCTGAGCGTGGCAATCGCCGACCCTCTTTCGCCACGTTGACCTGCATAGCCACCCGCGCCACGTCCAGTACGTCGCTCATCAGCGAATAGCCGCCCTTGGCTTGCAGCCAAACCAGCACGTCCGCCAAGTGCCAGATCGACGCACTGCCTTCATGCACCGGCACCGGGAAGCCGCCCGGATGGGCCAACATCAGCTTGCGCATGTTTTGCCGCGACACGCCCACGATGTCGGCCACGTCGGTTAGTCCGACGAGATCCGGTGCCACCTCGATCAGCCGCGCTGACGGCGCGGCGCGGCGCACATCAGCCAACGCGCTGCGCACAGCCTCGTCCGCATCGGCCGCGTTGCGGGTGAACTCCAGTGCCAGCCGTCCCGGCTGCCCGATGCCGACCAGGGCATCGTCGCAACCGGCCTCGCCCAGGCGCTCAACCAACGCATCAGCGTCGCAGTCGCCGTCGGCAAGCTGGTATTTCAGGGTGAAGGTGTATTCCATCGCGCTACTCCTGAGCACCGTCGTCAGCCACGCGCTGCCGGCGGCGCGTAGTGCAGTTGTCCACGACGCGCCGCAAGGCGCGGGCGTAGTTGCCGGGGTTCTTCGGCGTGTCCATACGCTGGTGATGCAGAACTCGCCGCAGCGGCATTCCTCGTCGTTGTACGGCCAGTAAATCCGGCCCCAGGCATGGCTGCCGCCGACTTCGACGCGCCAGCCCTGCCCTTCGGCGCGCCTGAGAGCTTCCTCGACCTCTTTCTTGGGATGAGAGGGGCGAGCCATCAGTGGTCTCCAGTATGAGGATGATTGGGTGGGTTGTCAAGTGACAACCTACCTTCGGCATGACCAGGCCACGCATCGCCCGGCCCAAGCAACGTGAAGTTCAGATTTCCCAGTTTTCGATCACTCACAGTGACCTTTTTCAAGAAAAAACAAACCTGGTGCAGCCCGGCAGAGACCGACTCAAAACAACCCATGATGCAGCCCTCCTACGCGATCGCGCTGAGCGTCGGCACCGTCACGTTCTTCGGCATCAGCTTCGGCACATAGGTCTGCCCACTGCCCCAGGCATCGACCAAGTGGGCCCACTCTTGCAGCATGTGGCGCCGCTGCTCGGCGTATTCGGCCTTGTTGTAGACTGAACGCGAGGAACGCCCCTCCTCGTGCGCCAAGCATTTCTCGATCCAGTCGCGGTTGAAGCCGATTTCGTTGAGCAGCGTCGATCCGGTGCGGCGCAAGTCGTGGATGGTAAACGGCTGCAGCGGCAAGCCCTTGGCCTTGGCGCCTTCTGCGATGAGCATCGTGATGCGATTCAAGGTCGCGTTGGACATGCACCGCTGCGGATCGTAGCGAGAAGGAAAGACGAAGCTTGAGCCTGCCGCGCAGGCGTGCAGCGTGACGAAGATGTCGAGCGCCTGGCGCGACAGATAGACCACATGCGGATTGCGCCCCTTCATCCGCTGCTTCGGAATCGTCCAGGTCGCGTTCTCGAAATCGACCTCATCCCAGGTGGCCTGGATCAGTTCGCTCTTGCGCACCAACGTCAGCAGGATCAAGCGCAGCGCCAGCTTGATAGTCGGATAGGTCGCCACCGTCTCCAACTGCTGCACCATCAGCCGGATTTCCAGCGGCGACAGGGCTCGATCCTTCGGTACGAAGGTGGCGATCGAGGACGCCCGCACGCTGTCGGCGGGGTTGTCCACCTTTTCGCCGTGGGCGATGGCGTAGACGTAGACCTGCTTCACGATGTCCCGAATCTGAACCGCCGTGGCTGGCGCCCCCCGCTCCTTGACCTTGTTGCACAAGGTCCGCAGGTCCTCGGGCTGGATTTCGGTCAGCAGGCGGTTCCGGAAGACCGGCAGGATGTCCCGGTCGATGATGTGCTTGCGCATGGCGCGGGTGCTGTCGGCCAACCTTGCATTATCCAGCCACGTGTCCAACGCCGCCCCAAAGGTCTTGATGGCGGTCACCCGACGTTTTGCACGCTGCTTTTCAAGCGCAGGCGATACGCCCTGCAGCACGGTCTTGCGCGCCTCCAGGAGCAGTTCACGCGCCATCGCCAGCGAGATACCGCCAGGGCCGTAGCGTCCGAGGGTCAGCGTCTCGCGGCGACCGTGGAGGCGGTAGTCATAACGGAAGGTGACGGTACCGCTGGGCGATACCGCCACGTACATCCCATCCCGATCAGAAGCCTTATAAATCTTTGACTTAGGCTTGAGGTTACGCAGTGCAGCGTCGGTGAGCATCGAGGTTTCCTCCGGCTTTTGACGGCTTTACCGTCAGGTTTTACCGTCAGGGACCAGGAAACCTGTTGATGCCCGGAAAGCCGCATGACACCAGCATTCCAGAGGTGGCTTTTACCGTCAAAGACGGTAAAAGTCTGAATAGTCAACGAGAGGGTCTTAATTCGGCCTCGATTTTTACCGTCAGCGCTACCGCCAACTTATTTTGCTGGCCGGCGATAGTCACCGATAGCTGCCGTGACGTATTTATTTCTAAATCAATACATTACGTCAGTTTTTCGATAGCTGACGATAGTCCTCGAAGGACGTAAATTCACTCCCACTCGATCGTGGCGGGGGGCTTGCCGCTGATGTCGTAGACGACGCGGGAGACGCCGTGCAGTTCGTTGATGATGCGCTCGGACACGGTACCGAGGAAGTCGTACGGCAAGTGCGCCCAGTTCGCGGTCATGAAGTCGATGGTCTCCACCGCGCGCAGGGCGATCACCCATTCGTAGGCGCGCGCGTCGCCGACCACGCCCACCGATTTGACCGGCAGGAACACGGCGAAGGCCTGGCTGGTCTTGTCGTACAGGCCGGCCTTGCGCAATTCCTCGATGAAGATCGCGTCGGCGCGTGCCAGCAGCTCGGCGTACTCGCGCTTGACCTCGCCGAGGATGCGCACGCCCAGCCCCGGTCCGGGGAACGGATGGCGGTACACCATGGCCGGTGGCAGGCCGAGCGCCACGCCGATACGCCGCACCTCGTCCTTGAACAGCTCGCGCAGCGGTTCCAGCAGCTTGAGCTGCATGTGTTCCGGCAGGCCGCCCACGTTGTGGTGGCTCTTGATGACGTGGGCCTTGCCGGTCTTGCTACCCGCCGATTCGATCACGTCCGGGTAGATCGTGCCCTGTGCCAGCCATTTGACCCCGGTGCCGTCAGCGGTGGCGAGCTTGGCCGCCTCCTCGTCGAAGATCTCGACGAACAGGCCGCCGATGATCTTGCGCTTGGCCTCCGGATCCGTGACGCCGGCCAGCGCCGCAAAGTAGCGGTCGGCGGCATCGACGCGGATGACCTTGATGCCGATGCCGTGGTCGCTGGCCACCGTGGCCATGGTCGCCATGACCTGGTCGCCCTCGTGCCAGCGGAGCAGGCCGGTGTCGACGAACACGCAAGTGAGCCGCGGCCCGATCGCCCGGTGCAACAGCGCCGCGACGACGGAAGAGTCCACGCCGCCGGACAGGCCAAGCAGCACCTGGTCGTCGCCGACCTGCCCGCGGATCCGCAGCACCTGGTCGTCGATGATGTTGGCCGCGGTCCACAAGGCCTGGCAACCGCATATGTCGCCCACGAAGCGCCGCAGCAGCGCCGTGCCCTGCGTGGTATGCGTCACCTCCGGGTGGAACTGCACGCCATACCAGCGCTTGCCGGCGTGCTCCATGGCCGCAATGGGAATCTGCGCCGTGCTCGCCGTCACCACGAAACACGGTGGCACGGCAGCCACGTGATCGCCATGGCTCATCCAGACGTCCAGGCGCTGCGCGTCCGGCACGTCGCTCAGCCGTCCGAACAACTCGCTGGCGTGCAGCACCTCGACTTGCGCACGGCCGAATTCGCGCGTGCCAGTGCCCTCGGTCGCGCCGCCCAACTGTGCCGCCATGGTCTGCATGCCGTAGCAGATGCCGAGCACCGGAACGCCGGCCTCGAACACCGCGGTCGGTGCCCGTGGCGCGTCGGGGAGCGTGGTCGATTCCGGCCCGCCGGAGAGGATGATGCCGCGCGGGGCAAAGCCGGCGATGTCAGCCGGGTCGTGATCCCAGGCCCAGATTTCGCAGTACACCCCGATCTCGCGGATACGGCGTGCAATCAGTTGCGTGTATTGCGCGCCAAAATCGAGGATGAGTATCTTGTCGGTGTGGATGTTGGTCATTGCACGGCTGGGATTCGGGAATGGGGAGTCGGGAAGGGAAACGCCGGTCCGCTCTGCATGGCGTGTAACGGAAAATCGGAAGCGGGGAAAGTCGCTTTCAACGATTCCCCATTCCCGATTCCCCAACTCCCGGCCTATCAGGAGTGCAGGCGGTAATTCGGCGCTTCCTTGGTGATCTGGATGTCGTGCGGATGCGCCTCGGTGACACCGGCGCTGGTCACGCGTACGAACTCGGCCTTGTGGCGCACGTCCTCGACCATGGCCGTGCCCAGGTAGCCCATCGACGCCCGCAGGCCACCGACCAGCTGGTGGATGATGTTGCGCAGCGGGCCGCGGTACGGCACGCGGCCTTCGATGCCTTCAGGCACCAGCTTGTCCGCGTTGTCGATGTCGTCCTGGAAATAGCGGTCGCGCGAGCCGTGCTGCATGGCCGCGATCGAGCCCATGCCGCGATAGGTCTTGTAGGAGCGGCCCTGGAACAGCTCGATCTCGCCGGGTGATTCGTCGGTACCGGCAAACATCGAGCCGAGCATCACGCACGAAGCGCCGGCGGCCAGCGCCTTGGCGATGTCGCCGGAATAGCGGATGCCGCCGTCGGCAATCAGCGGGATCTCGTCCTTGAGTGCGGTGGCGACCATGTCGATGGCGGTGATCTGCGGCACGCCGACCCCAGCCACCACGCGCGTCGTGCAGATCGAACCGGGGCCGACGCCGACCTTGACCGCATCCACGCCGGCGTCGCGCAAGGCACGCGCGGCGTCGGCAGTGACGATGTTGCCGGCAATCAGCTGTACCTGCGGGTAGTGCTTCTTCACCCAGGCGGCGCGGTCGATCACGCCTTGCGAGTGGCCATGCGCGGTGTCGACCACCAGCACGTCGACGCCCGCCTCCACCAGCATGGCCACGCGCTGCTCGGTATCGCCACCGACCCCGACTGCCGCGCCGACCAGCAAGGTGTCGTGCTCGTCCTTGGCCGCATGCGGATTGTCGCGCGCCTTCTGGATGTCCTTGACCGTGATCAGCCCACGCAGTTGGAACGCGTCGTTGACCACCAGCACCTTCTCGATGCGGTGCTTGTGCAGCAGCACCAGCACGTCATCCTGGTTCGCACCCTCGCGCACCGTGACCAGCTTGTCCTTGCGCGTCATGATGTTGCGCACGGGATCGTCGTGCTTGCGCTCGAAGCGCATGTCGCGGCTGGTGACGATGCCGACCAGCTGCTCGCCTTCCACGACCGGCACGCCGGAAATATTGTGCGCGTGGGTGAGCCGCAGCACTTCGCTGATCGAGGTGTCGGGCCCGACGGTGATCGGGTTGCGGATCACGCCAGCCTCGAATTTTTTCACCAGCCGGACTTCGGCCGCCTGCTGCTCCGGGCTCATGTTCTTGTGGATGATGCCGATGCCGCCGCACTGCGCCATGGTCACCGCCAGGCGGGCCTCGGTCACGGTGTCCATGGCTGCCGACACGATCGGCACGTTCAGGCGCAGGCCGCGCGTCAATCGCGAGGAAGTGTCCACGTCACGTGGCAGAACCTGCGAATGCGCGGGAAGCAGGTACACATCGTCGTAGGTGAGTGCCTCGGCGAGAATGCGCATACACGGATGTCCTACTGCAAAGCGCGATTATACGCGGGCAGCCGCACCCTCGCCAGGCATCGGTGCCAACCGCGCCGGCTCAGCCGGCCGCATCCCCCGCATCGCGGGCGCATGCCGCCTCCAGCGTGTTTTCCATCAGCGTGGCCACGGTCATGGGGCCAACGCCACCCGGTACCGGGGTGATCCAGCTGGCGCGCTCGGCCGCCTCGGCAAAGTCCACGTCCCCCACCAGATGCCCGTCGGGGAGCCGGTTGATGCCGATGTCGATGACCACGGCACCGGGCTTGATCCAGTCGCCTTGCACCAGCCCCGGCCGGCCGACCGCGACGATCACGATGTCCGCCTGGCGCACGTAGCCGGGCAGGTCGCGGGTGAAGCGGTGGCACGAAGTGGTGGTACAGCCGGCAATCATCAGCTCCAGCACCAACGGCCGGCCGACATGGTTGGAGACGCCGATCACCACCGCATGCTGGCCGCGTACCGGCCGATCCGTGTGCGCAAGCAGGGTCATGACGCCCTTCGGAGTACACGGGCGCAAGCCGAAGCGGCGCAAGACCAGACGGCCGACGTTGACCGCGTGGAATCCATCCACGTCCTTGCGCGGATCGATGCGATCAACCAGGGCGTCCTCGTCGATGTGCGCGGGCAAGGGCGACTGCACCAGGATGCCGTGCACTTCCGGATCGACGTTCAGCCGGTCGATCAAGGCCATCAACTCGGCCTGGGACACCGACGCCGGCAGGTCATGATCGAAGGAGCGGAACCCCACCTGCTGGCAGGCCTTGCGCTTGTTGCGTACGTAGACCGCCGAGGCCGCATCGTCGCCGACCAGCACCACCGCCAAGCCAGGCGCCGGCGAGCCGCGCTCGACACGGGCATCGACGCCCACCCGCACGCGCTCCAGGAGTTCGTGTGCAATGCGTCTGCCGTCGAGGATGCGTGCGCTCATGCGTATGCCTGTATGCGAAGCCGCCCATTATCCGGGCTGGGCGACGGCGGCACAAACCGTGGCCTGCTGGGAGCGTGGGCGGTACAGGTGCAACGATTCAGCGCGAGCGTTTGATCAACCGGGTGACCCGACGCCGGGCCTGCTGCGCCTGTTCCTTGCTCAGCACCTTCTTGCGCCCCGCAAACGGGTTCTCGCCCTCGCGAAACACAATGCGCACCGGCGTGCCCTCGAGCTTGTAGCGGGTGCGGAAGAAATTTTCGAGGTAGCGCTGGTAGGCGGCAGCGATGTGCCGGGTGCGCGTGCCGTGGATGACGATCGTCGGCGGATTCGTGCCGCCGGGATGGGCAAAGCGCAGGCGGGGCGCATGCCCGTGCACCAGCGGCGGCTGATAGGCCGCGTAGGCCTGCTCCAGCGTCTTGGTCAAGTCCGAGCTGACCAGGTTGCGGGTGGCCGAGGCATGGGCGCGGACCACCGCGCGCATCAATTCGCGCAAGCCCGATCCATGCAACGCCGACAACGGAACCTGCTTGGCCCAGGCCACGAAGCCCAACCGCCGGTCCAACTCACGGGTGCACGCATCGCGCTGCTGCCGGTCCAGGCCGTCCCACTTGTTGATGGCGACCACCAGGGCGCGGCCGGCGTCCAGCACATGGCCAATCAGGCTCAGGTCCTGCTCGGCCAGGTTCTCGCGCGCATCGACCATCACCACGACGACTTGTGCCGCGGCAATCGACTGCAGGGTCTTGATGACGCTGAATTTCTCCACGGCCTCGGCAGCCCGGGTCTTGCGCCGGATGCCGGCCGTGTCGATCAGGGTGTAGCGCCGGCCATCGCGTTCGAGGGCGACCGCGATCGGGTCGCGGGTGGTGCCAGCCACGTCGGACACGACCAGGCGCTCTTCGCCCAGCAGCCGGTTGATCAAGGTCGACTTGCCGGCATTGGGCCGGCCGACAATGGCCACGCGGATGCTATCGTCGTCACCCTTGGCGGCGGCAGCTTGCGCGTCGGTCGCCGGCAGGGCCTGTTGCAACGAAGCCAGCAGCTCCGCGGTACCGCGATTGTGGGCGGTGGCCAGCGGGATCATGGTGCGCATGCCGAAGGCCGAGAACTCGGCCAACGCCTGCTCCTGGTCCATGCCGTCGACCTTGTTAACGGCGACGATGACTGGCTTGCCGCTGCGGCGCAGCTCGCCGAGGATGGCGTGATCCTGCGGCAGCATGCCGTCACGTGCATCGACCACGAACACCAGCACTTGCGCCTCGTCGATGGCCACGCGCACCTGCCTGGCGGTGAGCGCGTCGATGGCCTCGTCGCGCCCGGACAGGCCGCCGGTATCCACCACCAGGAACGGCTGTTCGCCCAGACGGCAGGTGCCGTAATGGCGGTCGCGGGTCACCCCGGGCTCATCGGCCACCAGGGCATCGCGGCTACGCGTCAGCACGTTGAACAAGGTCGACTTGCCGACATTCGGACGACCAACGAGTGCAACGACGCTCAACATGTTGGGCCAGCCCGGCTGAAGTGGGAGTGCAAAGCCGGGACATTCTGCCGGCAATGCCATGAAAACGCCCGTCACCGGTACAGACGCAGGCTACGTGGCCACGGCTGCCGGCACCGACCCACGTCGGCGCGCAGCCATCGATACGTGCGCCTGCCCAGGAGCGTGGGCGGTAGAAGCCGCCCTCGCTCCTAGCGCGGGGCCAGGCGGAAAGCCCCGATGCGGCCTTCCACGTCCTCAATGTAAACCACGTCACCGACCACCAGGGGTTGCGCGCGGATGGCATGCTTGGAAAAGCGCTCACGCGCGGCCAGCGCCCCGTCCCCGACCTGCAGCCAGTGCAGGTAGCCTTCCGCGTCGCCGACCACGACATACTCGCCCTGCACTTCCGGCGCGGTCAACCAGCGGTACTTGAGCCCTGAGTTCTTCCAGATGTCGGCACCGCCTTCCTTGCCGAAGGCCCATACCTGGGACTCGTCGTCCACCGCGAAGACCGCCTTGTCGTCGGCCGCCAACGAGACATAAGTCGAGAATGGATGTCCCCACAGCGGCCGCCCGCTGGGTCCGTCCACGGCGATCAGGTTGCCGTGGTAGGCCGCCGCGTACAGCGTATTGCCCTGCAACAGCACCGACCCGTCCGCATCATCCAGGCGGTCAATTTCGGTGCGCCCCTCGCCGCTGGCCAGCTTTTGCTCCCACAGCTTGCTGCCGTTGTCCTGGCGCAAGGCGATGATCTTGCCGTCGTCGGTGCCCATGAACACCACGCCGTTGGCCACCAGCAGCGAACCGTTGCCGCGCAGACTGAGCACCGGCACCTCGGTCTGGTCGTAGACCCAGCGCTGGTCGCCGTTCTTCGCGTCCAGGCCGTATACGCGGCTGTCCTGGGTGCGTACCACGACCATGTCGCCGACGATGCTCGGAACCGCGAGGACCGACGCGCTGAGGGCAACATCCCAGCGCCGGTTGCCGTTCTTGGCGTCCACCCCGTAGACGTGGCCGTCCAAGGTGCCAACCACCAGCAGGTCGCCGACCACGGCCGGCCCGCCGGCGTAGAACGCGTCTTCGCGCTTCTTGTCGCCCCAGCCAAACCAGCCATGGGTGCGCGAACTCTTGGACCAGAGTTTCTTGCCGTCCGTCGCGTCGAACGCGGCCAGCGTACCGTCGGTGCTGTCGGCATACAGCACGCCGTCGACCACGGTGGGACGCAGCCTCACGCCGCTCTTGCCGGCGCCGCCGCCCACGCTGGCGCGCCAGAGCCGGGTGACGCCGACGCTGGGCTGGAAGTCCTTGGCCAGCGGTGTCGGCGGCTGCACGTTCTCCTTCTTGAAGGAGTGGCAGCCAGCCAGCGCCAGGCCAAGCGCGGCGAGCAATCCCAGGGCGAGCGCGGACTTCGTGGACATCCGACTCATGCTTCGGGTTTCCCGGGTTGCGCTGATTCCCCGGGTGCCGCCAAGTCATCCAATTTCATCTTCAATGCACCGCGTTCGGGGGCATCCGCAGCGAGCGCGGACATGGCAGCTGTATAAGCCTTGCGCGCGTCATCCGCGCGTCCCAGCTTGACCAAGGCATCACCCCGAAGTTCCTGCACCAGGCCGACGAAGCTTCCCGCCGGGATGGCATCGAGCGTGCTCAGCGCGACCTTGCCGTCGCCGCGCGCCAGCTCGACCCGGGCCAGGCGGATCTGCAGCAGCGGCTTCAAGGGCTTGTCGCCGACATGCTGGATGGCCCACTGCAACGAGCTTGCCGACTTGTCGAGATCGCCGGCACCAGCCTGCTCACGTGCCAGGTCGCTGGCGGCAAACACCGCATAGGTGGACTTGGGATATTCCTTCATCAGCTCGCCCGCCACGCTGGCAACGGCGGCGGCCTGGTTGGAAGCCAGCGCCGTCTGGACCTGCTGGTACAGGCCGGCGGCCGCGGTCTCGGTGCGCACCTGGTGGGCACGCCACTGCTGCCAGCCGAAAATGCCGACCAGGCCGATGACGATACCGATGACGATGGACAGCCCGTTTTCGCGCAACCACTTGACCACGCGTTCGTTCTGTTCGTAGTCGTCGTAAACCTCGAATGCCATGCTGTCACCTTTCGCAAAAACCGGATGGGCCGCCGCCCACTAGCGCTCGAACTGCCCGTGGCCTGCTCGAATCGGTCCGATCGAGTCGGCTGACCAGTGGGCACGCCTGCCCGACAGCGGACAGGCAGCGGGCAAGCATAACCGAAATGCGGGAGTCGACACGCCGGTGACGCGTCTCAGCGGGTCGCCACGCTGGCCTTGCCGTCGGCGATCTCCACGCGCAAGCGCGCAACGTTGCTGTTACGCGAATCAGCCAGCGCCACCGGATTTCCATCCAGGCTCAAGTTGGCGCCACTGACGTTGCCGATCAGCACATCGACCGGCTGGTCCGTGTAATAGGTCTTGCTGCTGCCCGCGGGCAACAAGCCGTATTCCAGGCGTGCGCCGTCGCTGCCGACCACTTCGACCCAGCTGGGCGCACTCAGGGTCAGGTTCAGGCGATGATCGCCGTCAGCGGGCTGCGCAGCCGGTGCGTTGGCGTTGGCGTTGGCGTTGGCGTTGGCGTTGGCCGTGGCATCGGGCGCCGCGTCGTAGTTCAGATTTGGGAACGGGGCCATCGACGCCATCAGCGGCTGCTCGTTCACCATGGGCACGACCACGCCGGGAGTCGTCAGGCGCAACGGAGTCGTCGGCGTGGCGACCTTGGTGGCAATCTCCTGCTGCGCCACCGGGGTCGAATCGAGCGGCGCCAGGTTGCTGAGGTCGCGGTTCAGCGTGCCGTGCACGCCGAGCCAGACCATCGGCACCACGATCACAGCGGTCAGCACCACATAGGTGGCCGCGGTGGCATAACGGTCGAGCAGAAAGCGCGAGCGCGAAATGCCGCCCGTCACCACCAGCGGCACCTCGGTATGCCGGGTCCGCTCCAGCTCCTGCTCGATGGCCGCCGGTTCCACCCCGAGGTAGGCGCCGTAGCTGCGCAGGTAACTGGCAAGGTAGACGCGCGAATCCATGCCCTCGTAGGCATCGGCTTCCAATTGGCGCAACACGCGCGCCGGCAAATGCAGTGCGGTCGCGCAGGCGTCCAGATCCTGGCCGCGTGCTTCGCGCGCCGCACGCAATCGCCCGCCGAGACTCCCGGGCATGGTCGCGCTCTCGCGCTCGCCATGCGCGGGCGGCGTCAAATCCGGCAACGGCGCCGCGGCAGCCGGACTCGCGGCTGGCGACAGTCCGGCGTCGTGCCCATACATGTCTTGGTTCACGTTTGTCATCGACTGGCAGTATTGTTGACGGCTTGCGCCTGTTCCGAATCCGGGAACAGTTCGTGCAAGCGCTTGGCATAAGTCGCGGCACCTTCATGGTGTCCGAGTCGGGACTCGATATCGTAACCGAGCTTGAGCATGACGGCAGTCGGCTGGTTGAGCGCATCGAGCCGCTGCATGAACGCGCTGGCGCCGAAGGCATTGTTGTTGGCGTACATGATCCGCGCCAGTTGGAACAAGGCCTCGGCGTTGTTTGGATTGCGCTGCAGCGCGCGACGGAAATCGCCCTCGGCCGCAGTTTCCGAACCACCCTTCAACTGGCAAACACCGGCGTTGGACAGGGCCACGTCGGGCGTGGCGTAGAACGGATCGGCGATAGCCTTTTCGAAATAGCCCTGGGCTTCCTGGACCTTGCCGACGCTGCACAGGAACTGGCCGAAATTGTTGTTCGGGCCGCCCTTGTCCGGCTCCAAGGCGACCGCCCGGCGATAATGTTCCTCGGCCTTGGCCGGCTCCTTGATGCGCTCGTAGAGCAGGCCCAGGACGGTGTGCGCCGGCGCGTAGTTGGGATCGAACTTCAGCGCCAGCTGCAATTTCTCCAGCGCCGTCTGCAGGTCACCCTGGGCCATGTAGTGCTGGCCCAGCTCGGTATGCACGCGGGCCGCGTCCTCGGCCTTCTGCGCACTGCTGGTCGCCGGCAGGTTCCTGGCCAGCGAGTCCGGACTACCCGACTGGGTCGTGACGCAGCCGGCCAGCAACGCCGCCAGCAGCAACGGCAGGAGGCGGTTACAGCGCATGCGCAACTCCCTCCGGCTGGTGCTGGTTGCGCAAGGTGGCGCTGCGCCGCGTGCGATCGACCACTTGCCCGGCCAGCTGGCCGCAGGCCGCATCGATGTCGTCGCCCCGCGTGCGCCGCAGCATGGTCAATACCCCGGCATTGATCAGCAGGGTCTGGAAGGCCTGGATGACGCTGGCCGGCGAACGCTTGAACTGCGTTCCCGGGAAGGGATTGAACGGGATCAGGTTGACCTTGCAGGTCGGGAAGGCACGCATCAGCTTGATCAGCTCGCGCGCATGCACCGGCTGGTCGTTGATGCCGTCCATCAAGGTGTATTCGAAGGTGATCGAGGTGCGCGGCTTGCGCGCAATCCAGCGTGCGCACGCGGCGAGCAATTCGGCCAGCGGATAGCGCTTGTTGATCGGCATCAACTCGGTGCGCAGCGTGTCGTTCGCCGCATGCAGGGAAACCGCCAGCGAGACGTCGATCTCGGCCGAGAGCTTGTCGATCAACGGCACCATGCCGGCGGTGGACAAGGTCACCCGTTTGGCCGCCAGGCCGAAGCCAAGGTCGTCACGCATCAGGCGCATGGCCACCAGCACGTTGTCGAAATTCGCCAACGGCTCGCCCATGCCCATCATCACCACGTTGGTGATGCGCCGGTTCTGGTGCGTGGCCTCGCCGAGGTACTTGGCCGCGACCCAGACCTGGCCGATGATCTCGGCCGGCGAGAGGTTGCGGTTGAAGCCCTGGGCCCCGGTGGAACAGAAACGGCAGTTCAGCGCGCAGCCGATCTGCGAGGACACGCACAAGGTGCCGCGCGTGGGCTCGGGGATGTATACGGTCTCGATGGCATTGCCGTGGTCCATGCCGAGCAACCATTTGCGCGTGCCATCGGTGGCCACCTTGTCCAGCAAGGTGGCCGGTGGGCCGATGCGGCAAACCTCGGCAAGCTTGGTGCGCAAGGCCTTGCCCACGTCGGTCATGTTCCCGAAGTCATCTTCCAGGCCGTGGTAGATCCACTTCATCACCTGCTCGGCGCGGTAGGGCTTCTCGCCGAGCTCCTGGAAAAAATTGCGCAGGCCCGCCCGGTCGAGATCAAGCAGGTTGATCTTGGCGGTCGCATTGGACGGAATGGCGGATACCTGATTCATCTTCTTCTTGACCAGCGCCCCCACGCTCCAGGTCATTGGTTGTTGCGGTCAGGGACCGGGTGTATGACTCACCTTGCGAGCACGTCCGTTGCCGCGAAGAAATAGGCAATCTCGGTAGCCGCGGTTTCCGGTGCATCGGAACCATGCACCGCATTGGCGTCGATGGATTCGGCAAAATCGGCGCGGATCGTCCCCGGCGCCGCTTCCTTCGGGTTCGTCGCGCCCATCAGCTCCCGATGCCTGGCGATGGCATCGTCGCCCTCGAGCACCTGGATCATGACTGGCCCGGAGATCATGAACTCGACCAGCGGCTTGAAGAACGGACGCTCGCGATGCACGGCATAGAACCCTTCGGCCTCGCGACGCGACAACCGCCGCATGCGCGCGGCGATCACCTTCAGGCCCGCCTTCTCGAAACGCGCATAGATTTCGCCGATGACGTTCTTGGCCACGGCATCGGGTTTGATGATGGACAGCGTGCGCTCCAGCGCCATGCGGGTTGCTCCAAAGAATAAGTGGGTATGTCGGCGCGGATTGCCCCGACTTTAAAGAGTGCAGCAGGAGAACCCGACGCAAATCGGGCACTTGCTTCACAAGACGTTGACGGATTCTAACTCATTTGAATCCCGCGTGTTTTGTGCGCCAACGCATGGTTTGACGCACTTGGAAGCCGCCGCGTATGATCAAACGATCGTTTAAATCGCCTCCGCCTGGAGTGCCCGGCAACGTGACTACCACCGTGGCTACCAAGGACCGCATTCTGCGGGCGGCTGAAGAACTGTTTGCGCGGCGCGGCTTTGATGGCGCGTCGCTACGCGAGCTCACCTCGGCTGCGGGCGTAAATCTTGCTGCGGTCAACTACCACTTCGGCTGCAAAGAGAAGCTGATCGAGAACGTGCTGCGTCGTCGCCTGGACGTGCTCAACACCCGGCGCATGGCCGCACTGGACGAGGTCGAAGGACGGCCCGACACCACGCTGGTGCAGGCACTGGACGCCTACATTCGTCCGGCGCTCGAAATCTCCTGCGATGCCGGCGGCGAATGTTTCATGCGCATGCTGGCGCGTGCGTTTGCCGAGCGTGACGAACGCCTGCGCGAACTCCTGTCGCAGAATTACGGCCATGTGATGCGCCGCTTCGCCGCCGAGTTCGCGCGCCTCCTGCCCCACCTGGGCAAGGTGGAACTGTACTGGCGGATGGACCTAGTCACCGGTGCGCTGACCCTGGCGATGTCCGGGTTCGGCATGATCCAGCGCGCCGAAGACGTCAGCGAGCAGGCGCATCACGAGCAAACCACCCAACACTTGATACGTTTTGCGGCTGCCGGACTAGGCCAACCCTGAGCCCGCCCGCCGTACCCACCGCTGAAAACCGCGTCCGCAACATCCGGAGAAAGCACATGACCACAGCGTCGCGACCTGCCCCCACATTGCGCATCCGCAAGGCCGCCGTACTCGGGGCCGGCGTCATGGGCGCGCAGATCGCCGCCCAGCTCACGAACGCCGGCGTGGAAACCGTGCTGTTCGACCTGCCGGCCAAGGAGGGGCCGAAGAGCGGCATCGCGCTCAAGGCCATCGCCAACCTGCAGAAGCTCTCGCCGGCGCCGCTGGCCGAACCGGGTCTGGGCGGCGCCATCATCCCGGCCAATTACGACGACGACCTGGAGCAGCTGCGCGACGTCGACCTGGTGATCGAGGCGATTGCCGAGCGCATGGACTGGAAGCTCGACCTGTTCGGCAAGATTGCCGGCCACCTGTCGCCCACCGCGATCGTCGGCTCCAACACCTCCGGCCTGTCCATCAACACCCTGGCCGAGGCGCTGCCCGAGGACATGCGCCACCGCTTCTGCGGCGTGCACTTCTTCAACCCGCCGCGCTACATGCACCTGCTCGAGCTGACGCCAGCCCGGCTCACCGACCCGGCCGTGGTCGAAGGCCTGGAGGCGTTCCTGACCACCATCGCCGGCAAGGGCGTGGTGATCGCCAAGGACACGCCGAACTTCATCGGCAACCGCATCGGCGTGTTCTCGATGCTGTCGACGATGGTCCACACCGGGCAGTTCAAGCTCGGCTTCGACACCGTCGACGCCCTGACCGGACCGGCCATCGGCCGCCCGAAGAGCGCCACCTACCGCACGGCCGACGTGGTCGGCCTGGACACCATGGCCCACGTCATCCAGACCATGGCCGACACCCTGCCCGACGATCCGTGGCATGCATATTTCAAGAGCCCGGCGTGGCTCACTGCCCTGATCGAGAAGGGTGCGTTGGGGCAGAAGACCGGCGCCGGCTTCTACCGCAAGGTCGGCAAGGAAATCCGGGTGCTCGACGTGGCTAAGCAGGACTACGTGCCTTCGGCACAGAAGACCTCGGACGAAGCCGCGCAGATCCTCGCCATCAAGGACCCGGCGGAGAAGTTCGGCAAGCTGCGCGCTTCCGCCGATCCGCAGGCGCAGTTCCTGTGGGCCATCTTCCGCGACCTGTTCCATTACACCGCCTACCACCTGGCCGACATCGCCGACACCGCACGCGACGTCGACTTCGCGATACGCTGGGGCTACGGCTGGAAGCTAGGCCCGTTCGAGACCTGGCAGGCTGCCGGCTGGCAGCAGGTGGCGAAGTGGATTGCCGAAGACATCGACGCCGGCAAGGCCATGAGCAAGGCGCCGCTGCCGGCGTGGGTCACCGACGGCCGCGACGGCGTACACGGCAAGCAGGGCTCGTGGTCCGCCGCCAAGGGCACCTACCAGCCGCGCTCGCAGCACCCCGTCTATCGGCGCCAGCTGTTCCCCGACCCGATCCTGGGCGAACGCCACGACCACGGCACCACTGTATGGGAGAACGACGGCATCCGCCTGTGGACGCTGGGCGACGACGGCATCGGCATCGTCTCGTTCAAGACCAAGATGCACACGGTCAACGACCATGTGCTCGATGGCATCCAGCACGCAATTGGTATCGCCGAGGAAAAACTGAAAGCCGTCGTGATCTGGCAGGAGGCCGAACCATTCTCCGCCGGCGCCGACCTCAAGGGCGCGCTGGGCCTGCTGCAGGCAGGCCGCTACGACGACTTCGGGAAGATGGTCGCGAACTTCCAGCGCACCAGCATGCGCATCAAGTACTCGCTGGTGCCGGTGGTCGCTGCGGTGCGCGGCCTGGCCCTGGGTGGCGGTTGCGAATTCCAGATGCACTCGGCACGTACCGTGGCGGCACTGGAAAGCTACATCGGCCTGGTCGAGGCCGGCGTCGGCCTGCTGCCGGCGGGCGGCGGCCTGCACGAGCTGGCGATCCGCGCCGCCCACGCGAATCCGGCCGACCCGTTCGAGGCATTGAAGAAGGTCTTCGAGACGGTGGCCATGGCCAAGGTTTCCGGCAGCGCGTTGGACGCCAAGCGACTCGGCCTGTTGCGCGACAGCGACGTCGTGGTGGCGAACGCCGACGAACTGCTGTACGTCGCCAAGCAGGTAGCCGGCGCCCTGGCCGAAACCGGCTATCGCCCGCCGCTGCCCGCCCGCGCCATCCCGGTCGCCGGCGACGTCGGCACGGCCACGTTCAAGGCGTCCCTGGTCAACATGCTGGCCGGCTACTTCATTTCCGGGCACGACATGGACATCGCCACGCGCATCGCCGACACCTTGTGCGGCGGCGCGATCGAGCGCGGCTCCACGGTGGATGAGGAATGGTTGTTGGCGCTGGAGCGCAGGCATTTCGTGGAACTGGCGAAGACGGAAAAGACCCAGGCCCGCATCGCCCACACCATGAGCACCGGCAAGCCTTTGCGCAACTAGTTGCGCCGGGAATCGGGAATGGGGAATGGGGAATCGAAACCGCCCCATTCCCCCCAATGCCGCTACATCACCGATCAGAATTCAGCAAAGCCGGAAATGCGAATAAGCCTGGGGCAGCACACCGATTCCCCATTCCCCATTCCCGGCTTTCGGAGAAAAGCAAAATGAGCAAGCAAATCCAGGACGCCTACATCGTCGCCACCACCCGTACGCCGGTCGGCAAGGCCCCGCGCGGCGTGTTCCGCCACACCCGGCCCGACGACATGCTCGCCCACGTGATCCGCGCCGTGCTGACGCAGGCGCCAGGCGTCGATTCGGGCCGCATCGAGGACGTCATCATCGGCTGCGCCATGCCCGAGGCCGAGCAAGGCATGAACGTGGCGCGCATCGGCCTGCTGCTGGCCGGCCTGCCCGACCACGTGCCCGGCGTCACCGTCAACCGCTTCTGTTCCTCCGGCCTGCAGTCGGTGGCGATGGCTGCCGACCGCATCCGCCTCGGCGAGGCCGACCTGATGTTGGCCGGCGGCACCGAGAGCATGAGCATGGTGCCGATGATGGGGCACAAGGTGGCGATGAACCCGGCCATCTTCGACGACGAGAACATCGGCATCGCCTACGGCATGGGCATCACCGCCGAGAACGTCGCCACGCGCTGGAAGATCAGTCGCGAGCAGCAGGATGCCTTTGCCGTGGAAAGCCACCGCCGCGCGCTCGCCGCCCAGGCCGCCGGCGAGTTCAAGGCCGAGATCACCCCCTTTCAGCTCGACGACCACTACCCCGACCTCGGCCGTCGCGACATCCGGACCGATGATCGCGTCATCGAGAACGACGAAGGCCCGCGCCCTGGCACCACGCCCGAAGTGCTGGCCAAGCTCAAGACCGTATTCCGCAACGGCCAGTTCGGCGGCACCGTCACTGCCGGCAACTCCAGCCAGATGTCCGACGGCGCCGGTGCCGTGCTGCTGGCGAGCGAACAAGCAATCAAGGATTACGGCTTGCAGCCGCTCGCCCGCTTCGTCGGCTTCTCTGTCGCCGGCGTGCCGCCGGAAATCATGGGCATCGGGCCCAAGGAAGCGATCCCCAAGGCACTCAGGCAGACCGGCATCAGCCAGGACCAGTTGGAGTGGATCGAACTCAACGAGGCGTTTGCCGCGCAGGCGCTGGCGGTCATTGGCGACCTGCATCTCGATCCGGCCAAGGTCAATCCGCACGGCGGCGCGATCGCCCTCGGCCACCCACTCGGCGCCACCGGCGCGATCCGCATCGCGACCATGGTGCACGGCATGCGCGCGCGCAAGCAGAAGTACGGCATGGTCACCATGTGCATCGGCACCGGCATGGGCGCCGCGGGCATCTTCGAGATGGTGTGAGCCGCCTGCCCCCATTCCGGCGGAGGCTGGTATCCGGTATTGGAACGGCGCCGCAGCAATACGGCGCCGTTCCTCGTCATGCAGTCCAGGACAACGCCGTTGCCTTACTCGTCTGTCAGGTCACCCGCGCGGCGGCGCCAGGTCATGCTCGACAGCACGCCATCGCGGCGGATCAGGCCGTGATACAGCGCGGCGGCCAGGTGCGCGAGGAAGGTCACGAACAGCAGCAACGCGAGCCAGGTATGCAGGTGCCGCAGTACCGCGAAACCGACCGGGCCGACCGGGAAGATCGAGGGCAAGCGCAGCGATGCGCTGAGCATCACCGGGTAGCCGCCGGCGGACAGCATTGCCCAGCCGACCAAGGGCAACGCCAGCATAAGGAAATACAGCAGCCAGTGCGATGCATGCGCGGCCAGCTTCTGCAGCGCCGGAAGATCCGCCGGCAGCGCGGGCGGCGGATTCCGCCAGCGGACCACCACGCGGACGATGACCAGCAGCAGGATCGCGATGCCGAGCGGCTTGTGGAAATTCACCAGCCAGTCGTGGCGCGCGGATACCGACGCGACCATGCCGATGCCGACAAACAGCATCGTCAGGATCATCGCTGCCAGCAACCAATGCAGCACGCGCGCAGCGGGCACGAACATTTTCGAGAGGGGCGTCATGGCTGGTGCTCCGTTCGTCGACGGGCGTCCGGGGTGCCGGGTAGATGCGCCTCCTCGCTGGTCCGGCGCAAATAGGAATTCGCGTACGCGGCCGAACGCGCGGCCAGCAACGGATCGTCGGACCCGGCAATGCCGTCGGGGAGCACCAGCGGGTCGAAATTGATGTCGCGACAGCCGCCGTTGTCCTGCGGTTCGGTGCGGTCGAGCACGAGCGTGCCGGCGTCGATCGTGCGGCGATCATCCGGCCACGCCTTCGAGGCGTCGTTCGTGGGGTCGCCGGGATTGGCCAGCGTGATCTGCAACTCCCAGCGCTGCGGACCTTGCGCCAGGCGCCGGGTCAGATCGGCGGCGAGATAGTCCGCGTCCCCCGCCCTCTGCGCGACATCCTCCGTGGCAACCGCTCCCGGCACCATGCGCCAACGCACCGCGTGGCGCTTGCCTTGGACATCCGTCAGCACGAACGCGTTGAGACTCCAATAACTCTCCGTGGCGTAGCTGGCCGATGGTTTGGCGGTCCTTACCCACGCGCGGAACGGACCGGTTTCCGGATGCGCGGCAAAGAACGCCGCCACTTTCACCGGGTCCGGCTTGCCGGTGGCTGCGGTTGGCTGCGTCGCCTGCAACTGCGCGAAGAACGCTTCCGGCGTGCCCACCGCGAACACCGGCATGCTGTTCATGCCGGTGCGCCATTGCTGGCCGTTCGCGAGTGCGAAGCGCAAGGCCATGCTGCGGATCGGCACACTGCTGTCCGCCGCATACGGGTTGCCGCCGGGAATCGCGAAACGGCCCTCCACCGGCGTGCGTCCAGGCTTAAAAACCTGCGCCACGGAATACGCCTGCGCCGCGCCATTGCTGTCGAACCAGCCGCTCACGCACACGCCTTTTGCGTGATTGCGGCGGAAGCCCGCAAACGTGCCGGCGTTGTCCTGCAGCTGGTTCACCAGGCGCTCGGGAGTGAGCCGGTGCGGCGTCAGCCAGCCGCCGACATAGGCGAAAGCACCGGCGGTCGCCACCACCACGCTGGCGATCAGCAACCACGCGCCGATGCGGCCGGGTGGAGGCGCGTGGGGTGCGGTGGGCAAATCCTGCATGATCATCTCCGTGGCGTCTGGTCCATTGCCTGCACGTAAGGGGCGCGCTCGGCCGCCCCGGGTCATGGAGGTATTCGCCACGGGATACGGTCTGGTTACATCGGGTTTGCGGCGACCCGCAACGCGAACCGGCAGCACGCCTCGACACACCGCAGCAAACCGAGGCGGCTCCGGCCTGCGGCCTTGAGCCGTCCTACGCGACACGCGCCGGCCGGTTCGTGGTGCCGTAAATTGCCGGGGGGCACCGACGCCGCATCAGCTACGTGCGCGCGGCAGCAGCGGATGCGTGGCGCACACGCCATGGACGCCGCAGGTTACGCCCGGGAAAGCAGTCGCCCACCCATCGCGGCGTTGACGGCCACGACCAAGGCCACGGCCAACGCGTGGGTCAGCAGGTCGGTCGCGGCGGATGCCTCGGCGTGACCGATTTCCAGCAGGCAGGCCGACGCCGCCGCACTGGCCAGTCCGATCATCACCGCCGTCAGCACCGGCCGCAGCGGACAAGCGCGGCGCACCAGCAGGATCAGCAGCGCGGACAGCGGGACCGAGAGGCCGATGATGAACACCAGGCAATCGACGGACTGCTGCAGCGCGGCGACCTGCGGGTCCGGCGTGAACCACACGCGCAGACAGCCGAGTCCGCTCGCACCGATCCACAACAAGGCACCGGGCAGCGGCAGCCACGCCCACAGCGCGCGGCGCCCGGGCACGCTCAGGCCCAACGCGGCCCACGCCGCGCAGATCGCGGTGAGCGCCGCACCGAAGCCCGCCCACCCCAGTTCCGGCGCCGCTGTCCAGCGCTGCAGCATGTCATCCGGGCCGTAATGCGCGAACAGCGCCAGCGCGACCGCAACGACCACCAGCAGCCAGCCGAGCAGGCGCCGCCACGGTGGCGCAAGGCGTCGCACCGGCACCAGGGCGCCACCCAGGTGCTCGATCAGTACGCTGTGCGAAGACGGTTCGGACATGGTCTCAGGATTCTCCATGAAAGCGCTCGCGCAGCGTCTTCAACGCCCGGTGCAGGTTGACCTTCAGCGCCCCGGTGCGGCGCCCGGTCGACTCGGCCACCTCGGGCAACGAGCGTTCGCGCAGGCCGAGCTGCTCCACCGCCTCGCGCTGGCCAGGCGGCAGCTCGGCGATGGCCAGGTGCAGGCGCCGCGCACCTTGCGCGCGCTCGGCCGCGGCGCTGGCGTCGTCGCCGTCGGGATGGCGTTCCAGCGCAAACTCGTCGTGCACTTCCCGGCGGTCGCGGCGGCCGCGGCGGCGCAGCGCGTCAATGGCGCGGCGGTTCGCGATCGCGGCAAGCCAGGTGTCATATGTGCGCGTCGGATCAAACGTATGGCGCACGCGATGCACGGTGAGCAGGGTTTCCTGCACCACGTCATCGACATGATCCGGCGCCACGCCACAGCGTCGCGCCGTCGCGCGGATCAGGGCGATCGAGTCGGCCAGCAGCCGTTCGTAGGCACGGCGATCGCCGGCCTGGGCCGCAACCATCCACGCCGTCCGGCGCTGGCTGGGCGATTCACTGGCGACGTTGGACTCGACGGGCATGTGCGGGTCACTCACCCGGCATGGCGGTGCATCATCAAAGACCATAGTGCCGGTGGTGGTCAAGCTGCACGGCATCGCCGCTCCGCAATAGCAGTTACCTTGACCTATTCGCCACGACGAACGCCGCGGTTACCTCGACCGTGGCATAACGGTGTAACCGGCAGCAACCCGCCGGCGAATAACCAACAACTCCGCACGGATCTTCCGCCATGCTGATCCTGTTCATCGCCTACTTCGGCGGCATCCTCACCATCCTCAGTCCGTGCATCCTGCCCGTGCTGCCGTTCGTGTTCGCGCGCGCCGACCGTCCGTTCCGGCGCAATGGCCTGCCCATGCTCATCGGCATGGCGCTCACCTTTGCCGCGGTCGCCACGCTGGCTGCGGTCGGCGGCGGTTGGGCAATCCACGCCAACCAATACGGGCGCTACGCGGCGCTGGCCGTACTGGCGGTACTCGGCGCCATGCTGTTGTCGACGCGGCTGGCGGCGCGGCTGAGCCGTCCTTTCGTCGCGCTCGGCAATCGTCTCTCGCAACGCTCCGCCAGCGAGGGCGATTCGGTGTGGGGTTCCGCGGGACTTGGCGTGGCCACCGGTTTGTTGTGGGCGCCCTGCGCCGGGCCTATCCTGGGGCTGCTGTTGACCGCGGCGGCGCTGTACGGCGCGAGCGTGCAGACCACCCTGCTGCTGTTCACCTATGCGGCCGGCGCGGCGACTTCCCTGGGCGTGGCACTGTTGCTCGGAGGCAAGGTGTTTGGCTGGATGAAACGTTCCCTCGGTGCCGGCGAATGGGTGCGACGCACACTCGGCGTGCTGGTACTTGCCGGCGTGGCCTCGATCGCCATGGGCCTCGACACCGGCGTGCTCACCCGCGTCTCGCTGGCCACGACCGGCGGCCTGGAACAACACCTGATCAACTTCGTGCGCCCGGCGCAAGCCGCCGAGCCTGCGCCGCAAGCGGGCGCACCGTTGCCGGTGGAAGGCGAGATGCCGTCGCTGGCCGGCGCGACGCAATGGTTCAACAGCCGGCCGCTCACCACCCAGTCGTTGCGCGGCAAGGTGGTGCTGGTCGATTTCTGGACGTATTCGTGCATCAACTGCCTGCGTGCCATGCCCTACGTGCGCGGCTGGTACGACAAGTACAAGGACCACGGCCTGGTGGTGATCGGCGTGCACTCGCCCGAGTTCGCGTTCGAGAAGGATCCGGCGAATGTCGCCAAGGCGATCAAGGATCTCGGCGTCGATTACCCGGTGGCGATGGACAACAACTACGCGATCTGGCGCGGCTTCAACAACCAGTACTGGCCAGCGCACTATTTCATCGACGCCTACGGCCGCATCCGACACCACCACTACGGCGAGGGTGCCTACCGGCAGAGTGAGGACATCATCCGCGAGCTCTTGACCGCCGCCGGCCAGAAGGACCTCCCGGGCGGCTACGTCAGCGACAAGCACGGCGGCGTGGAGGCGGCACCCTCAGGTGACATGACCATCTCACCCGAGACTTATGTCGGCTATGCGCGCGCGGCAAATTTCGCCGGTGGCCAGGTGGCGCACAACGACCCCTGGAATTACCGCGCCCCCCGCAGCTTGCGCACCAACCAGTGGGCGCTCGACGGGCGCTGGACCGTCGGCCGCCAGGATGCGCAACTGGCGCAGGCCGGCGGGCGCATCATCTACCGCTTCCGCGGCCGCGACCTGCACCTCGTGCTCGGTCCCGGCAGCGACGGCAAGCCGGTGCGTTTCCGCGTCACTCTCGACGGCAAGGCGCCCGGCGCCGACCACGGCATGGACACCGACGCCGAGGGCAACGGTGTCATAACCGGACAGCGCCTATACCAGCTGGTACGCCAGGCCAACGGCAGCGGCGAGCGGCTGTTTGAAATCGAGTTTCTTGACCCAGGCGTACGCGCCTACGCGTTTACTTTCGGTTGACGCAGGCGGCCCTGCCGCCGCGTTCAAGATGGAGGTCAGCCATGTCCCGCATCGATGCAACGCTACGCAATGATCGACGCCACTTCCTGCAGGCCGCGCTCGCCGGTGGCTCGCTGTTGGCCCTGGGCGCGCTGGCCGTGGTGCCGCGCCTGCGCGCAGCCGCCGACACGCCCACCGACCTGCCAGGCAATGTGCTGCTGGAAATCTTCGGCGACGACGGCCGCGACCTCGGTGCCCACGAAGTACCACGGCTGGTGCTGACCGAGGCGCAATGGCGCCAGCGGCTTTCGCCCGCGGCGTATTACCAGATGCGCCTGGCCGACACCGAGCGGCCGTTCACCGGCAAGTACTGGAACTTCTACGGTCGCGGCATCTTCCGCTGCGCCGCGTGCGCGACTGCGCTCTACGACGCCGCCACCAAGTTCCATTCCGGCACCGGCTGGCCCAGCTTTTACCGGCCGATTGCCCGGCGCAACATCCTCGAACGCACCGACTACAGCTTCGGCATGACCCGCATCGCGGTGTCCTGCACCGGCTGCAACAGTCATCTCGGGCATGTCTTCAACGATGGGCCGCAGCCCACCGGCTTGCGCTATTGCATGAATTCGCCGGCACTGCACTTCGTCCCCCTGGCGAGGGCTTGAGCCATGACACGCCTGCTCCGCCCCCATGCATGCACGGCCGGGAAGTCGGCCATGGGTATTACCCAGCTCTCGGGCACACTGGCGGGCTGCGTGCTGGCGCTGGTGCTTGGCGCGTGCACCGCCGTATCCGCCACGAACGAGGCGCAAGTCATGCCGCCACCAACGCTCGACCAGGCCCATGCCCAGGGATCACGCGAGGAGGTTGCCGTGTTTGCCGGCGGATGTTTCTGGGGCATCGAAGCCGTGTTCGAGCGCATACGCGGCGTCGACCAGGCCGTCGCCGGTTACGCCGGCGGTAACGCTGCCACCGCGCACTACGACATGGTCAGCCAAGGCAATACCGGTCACGCCGAATCGGTCCGGGTGAGTTTCAACCCGGCGCGCGTGAGCTACGGCACCCTGCTGCAGGTGTTTTTCTCGGTGGCGCTGGACCCGACCCAGCGCAATCGGCAAGGTCCTGACGTCGGCAGCCAGTACCGCTCGGTGCTGTTCTACACCAACGCGGAGCAGCAGCGGATCGCCACCGCCTACCTGGCCCAGCTCACCGCGGCCAAGGTCTACCCGCGGCCCATCGCCACCCAGGTCCAGCCGCTCGCGGCGTTCTATCCGGCCGAACCCTATCACCAGGGCTATTTCGACCAGCACCCCGACGCCCTCTATATCGTCATCAACGACAAGCCGAAGGTCGCGCACCTGCAGCAACTGTTTCCGACCCTGTATCGACCGCAGCAGCAGTTCGTGCAAGTACAGTTGCAATGAATCGCAACCCGAGGGCGGCGGCTTTCGGGTGAACGAGCCAAGCACCGGGAAAAGGGCCACAATAGTCATCGACTCGGGATGTGGCTCCGAAGCAAGTACGTCCCGGCCTTGCCGGTGCCCCGGTCATGCAGGGAACGCGATCCGGATCCGGCCGACAACCGCGGAGGCCGTCATGAAACTATTTTGTAGCATAGCGTTGGGGACCGCCCTGGCTGCGCTCACGAGCAGTGCGCTGGCGACCGACACCGGCTCGCTCAATGAATTCCCGTCGAGGATCCTGCCCGTCCTCGTGTACGTGAATGCCCATGGCAAGGTCACCGACGCCTCGCCAGCCATGCGGCTGCCGCCGGCCATCAATCGGCTGTTGCTGGCCAACCTCAACGAACGCATCACCGGCCCGGCCATCGTCCACGGCAAGCCGGTGCCCAGCCAGTTCGTGATCAACCTTGCGCTCGTCACCACGCCACGTCCGGGCGGCGACTTCGACGCCAACTTCGCCTACGTGTCGACATCACCGGTGCCGCCGGGCTCCTGGTACTGGGTGCATATCGACGGTCATCGCCTGGCCCTGGCCAACCGGCGCGGCTTCCAGGGCACACGGCCGGGTCCGCAGTTCCAACACCAGATACCGATCTACACGCCGCCAAAGCCGGTGTATGTGCCTGATCCCGGCTCGCCGTCCGGCGTCCGCAATGTGACTCCCCGCATCCCGCGCATCAACTGACTCGTGTGGCGACCCCGGACGCGCCTGCCTCCGCGCAGGCGGGCCCGGCTTTGGGCTATCGTGGAATGCAAGGCGGCAAACGGTACGCCATGGAGAGGGAACGATGAGCTTGAAATTCGACACGCTGGCCGTGCACGCCGGCGCCGAGCCTGATGCTGAGACCGGCGCCGTAGCGCCGCCCATACACCTGTCCACCACCTTCACGCACGATCCGCAAGGCGGGAAGCCCGGCGCCTTCAGTTACCAGCGCGACGACAATCCGACCCAGCGGCGCCTGGAGTCGGCGCTGGCCGCACTGGAAGGCGGTACCTGCGCTCTGGCCTATGCTTCGGGCATGGCGGCGATTGCCGCCGTCCTGGACCACCTGCAGCACGGCGAGCGCATGGTGCTGCCGGAGGATTGCTACGTCGGCTTGCGCGCGTTCGCCAGCGAGGTGCTGCCCGGGCGCGGCGTGGAAGTGGTTGTCGTCGACACCACCGACCTCGACGCGGTGCGCAAGGCCTGCGCGCCAGGCCTCGCCCTGTTGTGGGTCGAATCGCCGTCCAATCCCTGCCTACGCGTCAGTGACATTGCCGAGCTGACGCGCATCGCCCACGCCCATGATGCGCTGTGTGTCTGCGACAACACCTTCGCCACGCCGGTGCTGCAACGGCCGCTGCAACTCGGCGCCGACATCGTGATGCACTCGACCACCAAATATTTTGGCGGCCACAGCGACGTGCTGGGTGGCGCGCTGGTGTTTGCGCGCGACGACGCCCGGCACGCCGCCATCCGCCAACGGCGACTGTTGTCCGGCGCGATCCTGTCGCCCTTCTCTGCCTGGCTGACCTTGCGTGGTTGCCGCTCCCTGCCGGCGCGCATGGCCTTGCACTGTGCCAACGCCCATCGGCTTGCCACCGCACTGGTCGCATTCCCGGCGGTGTCGCGCGTCCATTATCCGGGCCTGACTACCCATCCCGGACACGCGCTTGCCGCCCGCCAGATGCGTGACTTTGGCGCCATGCTCAGCATCGAGCTGCATGACGGTTTTGACGCTGCCGCTAACACCGTGCGCAAGGTCGAGGTTTTCACCAACGCGACTTCCCTGGGCGGCTGCGAATCGTTAATCGAGCATCGCGCCGCCGCCGAAGGCGAACACAGCCAGTCGCCCCCGGGGCTGTTGCGGCTGTCGATTGGCCTGGAAGACGCCGACGACCTGATCGCCGACCTGCAACAGGCACTGGCCGCGTCCTGAGTTTCCATGGCGAAGCGTCCCGGCGTGCTTGGCAACCCAGCAATGCCTTGGATACGTGCCTGTCAGGCGAGCCTGCGGGTCAGCGCTCCGCCGGCTGCGCAGCTTGTGGCGGCCGGCACAAGGCAAGGACCTGGCGGAATACGGCGCGCACGTCTTCGGCCGGCAGGCCGCTGTCGCCGGCCACGTCAAAGCGTGCAAGCAGCTGTTCCGCGGCTTCCGCATCTGACCCGGGCGTTGCCCGCGCCATATCCGGCATCGATGCGGCGCGGGCGCAGAGCTCGCGCCGGCGTTGCAAAAGGCTGAGCAGCTCGCGATCCATCTCGTCGACGTGTTCCAGCACCTCCTGCGCCGTGCCGGTGTCTGCGCCGCCGTCGCGCATATCCGGCACGGACAGCACGCCCAGGTCCACCGGCGCCGCCAACACGCGCTGGTCGATCAAGGTCAAGGCCTCGATCAAGCGCTTGCGGGTCTCGGCGGCATAGGGGTTCTCACGCTGGATGGCGTTGAACAAGTGCCCGGCGTCGGCCCGCACCGCGGCAATCGACGAGGCCAGGGCGGCAAAGCTTGGCGGCGTCCAGTGCAAGTCCTCGCCCACGCCGAGCTCCAGCAGGCCGCGCGCCAGGAAAAACGCCATGGCATGGGTCATGGCCATGTGGCGGTCGTGCTCGGCAGGCGTCATCTCCGCGATCTCGCTACCAATCGAGGCAAAAAGCGCCCGCGCCTGCGCCGCGGTTTCGGGATGGCGCGGGCTCGGACAGATCACGGTGCGCAGCGGTTCGGCGCGGGCAATGCTGAGCGGACCGAACAACGGGTGGCAGCCGGCATGCGGAATGTCCGCACCCAACACCTCATCCATCAGCTCACAAGGGGCTTGCTTGACGCTGCACACATCCAGCACTTGGTGCCGGCTACTGAAGTGCGGGCGCAGATCGCGCAACATCGCTGCAAATCCGCTCACCGGCACGGCCAGGACCACGATATCGGCACCAGCCAGCAAGTCGACCGCGTCACTCGCCGCGTACGGCCCGGGTATCGGCCGGTCTGCGTCCCAGGCACGCCACGGGTAATGGTGCTCCGCCAGCAAGCCGGCGAGCGCCGCCCCAAAGCGCCCATAGCCAAGAATACCGACCCGCAACGTTCGATTCATGTGCCGCCCCACCGTCATTCGTGACCCTGCCGCTATCCACCCGTCGGAGGCGGGTGGGAGCGCCTTCAAGGCCGCCGCAGCGGCATAAGGAATCCTATCGTACCGGCAAGCGCCCCGGGCCGACGGCGCCGGATCGGCGACTACGCGTAATCGGCGGGCTACGAAGTCTCCCGGCACCGCCGGCCGAGCCAGAGTTGCAGCCAGCGCCGTCGCGAGCGGTCACACCTGCTTCGCCGCGCGCAGCGGCGGTGGCCACGATCCAGGGATTCAAATCACCGAGACGGTTTGTTTGTCGCCGAGCGCCAGGACGGCTGGCCAACGGGTTCGCCGGCATACTGCTTCGGGGTCAGGCTGGGGTACAGCGTATCGACTGGCTTGCCGTCGGCATCGAGCTCCGGCGAACGCACAAAGCTGCCCGAAAAGCCGGGGAATTCGACTGGACTTTCCCAACCATCCGTCGCGACCGCAGACACGCCAAAGAAGTAGTCGTCGAGAATGATGTTCTTCAACACGATCTTCGTCGCGTCTCCGGCATCGCGCTCATCGCTCCACTGCGGCGCCGTCGTCTCCCGCCACCACGCGCGGTAACTGGTGGCGCCGGGCGATGCCTGCCACCACAAAGTCGTGTCGTAGGCCACCGCACCCTTGACCTTGAGATCGGCCGGCGGCATGGGCGCATGCGCCATGCTGGCCATGCTGATCGCATCGAGCCGGGTAACCTGGGCCAGATAGTCGAAATCCACGCCGCTCACCAGGTCGCCATAGTGCGCGCCGTTTTCCACGCGCACATCCTGGTGCTGGTGGCTGTAATCCTCCTGCGATTCGGACAGGCGCACGGCCGGGTAGCCTTGTTCAAGGAACGGCACTTGGTCCCCGGAGCGTCCCCAGCGATCGGTGCGATACACCATGCGCACGTGGAAGTCGTGCAGGTAGGCGTCGGCAAGCGTACTCATATAGCGTGCAATGTTGCGTGAGGGCGAATCCACCCCGCCGCCGTGGTAACGGCGATAGGCCGCCTGCCTGAGCGTCTCGTGGGTCTTCGTGCCCTCGGAAAAGATCCGGATCGTATGCGGATCATAAACGCCGTTGCCGCCATGGGAATTGCCGACCATGTCGTTGTTGAGCTCGGCCTCGACATTCCAGCCTTGATCAGACGCGTATTGGGCGATGATCAGGCCGCCGTACAAACCCTGTTCCTCGCCGGAATCCGCCGAGTACACCAGCGTGGCGGCAAACTTGTGCTTGGAGAGTACGCGCGCGGCCTCTATCAGGGCCGATACCCCGGCCGCATCGTCATTGGCCCCGGGGGCATCGCCCGTTGCATCCATGACGTCCGTGCGCCGAGAGTCGAGGTGCGCCGTCATCACGATGACACGATCGGGATCGGAGGTACCACGTTGGATGGCCACCACATCCATGACTTCGGCGCCCGCCTTCGGCATGCGCGGGCCGGTGAAGACCTGGGATGGCGTCACGACCTCGAGGCAACCGCCGCAATCCTTCGCAATCGTCTCGAAGCGCGACTTCACCCAGCGCCGTGCCGCGCCGATGCCGCGCGTGGTGGACTTGGTATCGGACAGGGTGCTGCGCGTGCCAAAGCCCACCAGTCGTGCATCAATTTCATGCAGGTTCGCCGCCTGGACCGCGTCGGCGATGGCGTGCAATTCCGGGTGTGCATTGCCCGGTGGCGATGTGGCCATGGCCAAAGTCGCCGAGCAAACCATCAAGGTTGCACCAATGGAAAACGTCACGCCGCGCATAAAACCTCCCGCAATCCATCGGCAACGAGCGCACCCTGCCTGTCTGCTCAAAAACTGTAAGTCAGCCGCGCCCAATAAAAGCGTCCGATCGGGTCGAAGTAATTCGTTGCGGTGTTGCCGTTCCCCGCCCCGCCGTTGTTTTCATACAACATGGGAGGTTGCTTGTCGGTCAGGTTGTTCACGCCCACATCGATCCGCGTATTGATCGCTTTTATGTCATAACCCGCGGATACATCGTTGTAGACATACGCTCCATAGCGAAGCACCTGCGGGTTGTCCGGCTTGAACCCGGGAATGCCGCTATATCCTCGGGATGGGTCATGCGAACCCAGATTGAAAGGCCCCATATAGCGTATGCGCCATGCCGCATTCCAGGATCCCAGGTTCCACGTCAGATTGGCCAATCCCTGGACCCGCGGCATAAGGCTGTTGTCGGTGTCATAGTTGATGTTTCCAGCCTCGTGGATGACTTGGTTGCCTTCCAGCCCAGGCGCAGTCTCCAGATCGTAGCGATTGAGATACGTCGCCTGCACGCTGGCTATAAATTGACCAAACGGCAATTCGGGCAGCCGATACGTAGCCTGCAAATCCGTCCCGGTAACGTCTACACGCCCAAGATTCGCCGTCGGTAGCAACATGCGGATGAACTGTCCGGGGTTTTCGGTACTCGCACCAAATCGCTGGATCAAAGGGCAGAACTGGCTGACACCGTTGAAGCAGGCGCTCAGCACGGTCTGGCCGGAGACGTTCGTGATGACATCCTTCAGGTAGATTCGCCATGCATCAACGCTTGCCGAGAAGCCTGGCAGGTAGTCGGGCGAATACACGGCACCAAAGTCGAACGACTTGCCCTGCTCCGGCTTGAGCGGAAAGCCCGCAAACGCGGAGCCAGAAGACAGTACATTCGTCTGCTGATGGCTGGCCACTTGTTGATTCACGAATGTTCCGTCGAGCGGTACGCCAACGCAGGCGGCGTTCGCCACCGTGGCGTGATCGCATGGGTCAGCGTTGATAACCTGGCCGAATGCGCCGGGCGCCGCGAAAAGATTGCCTATCGTTGGCGCGCGAAATACCTTGGCCACGGTTCCACGCAGCAACAAATCGCGAATGGGTCGATATTCAAGGCCTACCTTCCAGTTGCTGGTGCTGCCGAAGTCGCTGAACTTCGAATAGCGGTCGCCGACATCCAGGTTCAACGAGTAGACGAACGGCAATTCCTTGAGCACCGGGACGAACAGTTCGCCATAAGCTTCCTTGACACTAAACCCGCCATGCAGTGGCGAACTGCACTGGCTACTGAACGTGCAGGTCCCCAAGTCGTTGATGAGCAGCACCGGGTCCACCTTGCTCGTGGTGTACTCGCTGCGCCACGACGCGCCAAGAGCCAACTGCGCCGTCCCGGCCGGCAAGTCGATCAGGCCCCCACTCACGTCAATGTGCTTGACCCTTTCGAGCGACATCATGCTATTGCCGGCAGGCGACGTGGCAGAAGCCTGTACCTGTTCCGAGGCGGGATTATTCAAGTTGAACGTATCCCACGGGGTACAGTCCGCGATGGCCGTGCTCGCGTCACCGGCGGTACCCACGCAGGTAGGCACGCCATTGATATACATGGACGGCCCCAAGCCCGGGTTCAACACATCCAGGTTAGCCAGGCCCCGAACCGACCTATCCTGACTGATGTGGCCGAAGTTGTAGCCGACATCCCAAGTCCAGTCCTGGTTGAACAGGCTCAGATTGCCCTTTACCGCGAAATTCACCTGATCCGTCGTGGTGGTGATGGCGGTAAACCGATTCCCCATAGGCACCAAACGGGATCGGAAGATGTTCCCGTTCGTCGGCGTGTAGTCAATCCCGAACGGATTGTAGATGCTGTCCTTGGACAGGAGCGCACCGACATTGTTGCCCCATACCGGCGGCCCCAACTGGAAACCTGAGCTCGTCTTGTTGTGCGTGTATGTCAGCGTGGCGTCAATATTGCTGGTGACGTGGTACAGCCCCTTGAAGAAGGCGCTGGTGCGCTCTTGTGGCGTGGTCAAGGGCCGATAGGGCGAGAAGCTGAAACGGTCGGCCTGCGGGTTGAAGCAATGATAATCGGCGAGCGTCGTCGGTCCGGCGCTGCCGACGGCGGATGGGTTCAGCGATACGGTGCTGCAACCAAACGAGCCCTGCAATGATTTTGGCAACACGATGGAACCACGCGGCGTGAAACTGGAGCCACCAAAGAACGAGTGTGGCGGTGTATTGGTGCTGCCGGAGATCGACACCGTGTTCTTGGAGATGTCGCGTGCCGTCTCCGGGATGGCGTCGATCTTGTTGTAGTCCACGCCAGCCATGACGCTGCCAGTGTCGGTGGTTTGGCCAAAAACAAAGTTGCCACCACGCGTCTTCCCATCGCCGCGGCTGGAGATCCCATCGTTGAGCTGCAGCTGTGCGCCTTGGTAATTGGATTTCAGCAGGACGTTGATGACACCGCCAATGGCATCCGAACCATAAATCGACGACGCGCCGCTGGTGAGTACTTCGATGTGGTCGACCGCAGAGGCGGGAATCGCGTTCAGGTCATTGCTGATGACGCGTTGCCCGTCAACCAACACCAAGGTCCTGTTTGGCCCCAGACCGCGCAGGCCGAGCCGCACAGCGCCGTCGCCGGCTGCATTGTTGATGTTCGGGCTCGAGTTCGTGCCGGTAATCGATGGCAGGCTCTGCACCACATCGCCCAGGGTGACCGAGCCCGTCTGCTGTATGAGTTCCGGCGTCACGGTCACAATCGGGTTCGACGTCTCGACATCAACACGCCGAATGCGCGAGCCCGTGACCACTACGGTCTTCAGGGTCTGTGCCGCAGCTGGGTTTGCACCGGTCCCTGCTTGCTCGCCCGATGCCTGGTCCTGCGCAAAGGCCGGCATGGACAAGCCCACAGCAACGACGGCACCGAAAGACAAGGCTACGCGTACGGCGCTGCTCAATTCAGTCCGATGAAGTTTCATAAGTTCGCCCCCGATCGCAGTCGCGACACGAATGACGAGGGCACAGCTGCCTTCAGCTGTGCACGGGGTCCGCGACCATGGTTCTCACGCTCTTGGGCGGCATCTGCCATCGCAGATCACGCCAACGAGTCCCTGCGGCCCTTGCTGCCAGCTCCCGCTGTTATGGAGCACAAGACCGCGTGAAGTGCTTGCACCCTACTCTTGCATTTGGACGTCCACAAGCATGACCTATGGCATAGTTGACGCACATAAATGGACGTCCAAAATGGATTGACCGAGACGAACCATGTCGTCACGACATGCACATAAGCAACTGACTCTGTTGCTACTGTCGAGTACGGCTGGTGGGCATGGCGAGACGGATCGGGCGTATCACCACCGCGATGCGCAAGGACCGATTTCCTAAACGCCGAGTAAATGTGACGAACCTGTGACGAACCGCGTTGAATTGGCAACACCGTTGTCGAGAGAATGCTCCGGCAATGCTCTTCAACACCCGGTTGACGCGCCTGAGTCGATGGTCCTTGTTGGTTCCGCCGCCTAGTAGACTGTGTCACGCGCGCAATATCCCGCCGCGTTCGCGAACACCTGCGCCACATCAAAGGACGAATCCATGTACAAGCATCTGTTGACCCCGATCGCACTCGCCATCGGTGCGGCGCTGGCCATTTCCGGCTGCAGCAAGGGTGGCCAAGGCCAGAATCCGTCGGCGGCCGCGTCGACGCCAACCCCGGCGCACAGCGCGCCCGCGGCGACCGCGAGCGTGGTCATTCCTGCGGATCAACCGATCGCGTTCACCCTCGACGACCAATACAACGCGTGCGACGACTTCGCCAATTACGTGAACGCGAAGTGGAACCTGGCCAATCCCATGCCGGCCGACCAGACCCGTTGGGGCGCGTTCGGTATCCTGCATGAGAAGAGCCTGCTGCAGCAAAAGCAGCTGCTGCAGAACGCGGCGCAGGACGCCAAGGGCCATACGGGCAGCGAGCTCGAACAAAAGCTGGGCAACCTCTATGTCGCAGGCCTCGATACTGCCGCCATCGACAAGCTGGGACACGATCCCATCAAACCCCAGTTGGCGCAGATCGAGGCGCTGAAGACACCCGCCGATGTCGCCAGCTTCATCGGCACCAGCTACAACAATGGTGACAGCTACATCTTCGATTTCAACTCCGGCGCCGACTTCAAGGATGCGACGAGGCAAATTGGTTTCGTAAGCCAGGACGGGCTTGGCCTGCCCACCCGTGACTACTACCTGGACGCCAAGTACAAGGCCATCCGCGACGCCTACGTGGCCTACGTCGCGAAATCGCTGGAGCTGACAGGCACGCCTGCGGCCGACGCGCAAAAGCAGGCCGGCGACGTGCTCGCGTTCGAAACCAGCCTCGCCAAGGCGTCGCTGTCACCCACCGAGTTGCGCGATCTCGACAACCAGTACCACTTCGTCACCGTGGCCCAGGCCGACAAGGTCAGTCCGCATTTCTCCTGGGACAAGTTCTTCAAGGCCCAGGGCGTGGACATCGGCCAGGGGTTCTCGCTGTCGCAGCCGAAGTTCATTGCCGAGTTCGACCAGTTGCTCACGCACGCACCGATTGCGCAATGGCAGGCGTACCTGAAATCCCATCTCATCAGCAACGCCTCGCCGTACTTGAGCCAGGCGTTCCAGGACAACCGTTTTGATTTCTACAACAAGACCCTGCGCGGCCAGCCCGAGCAGCAACCCCGCTGGAAGCGTGTGATCGGCGCGGTCAACGGCGCCATGGGCATGGGCTTGGGCGAACTCTACGCGGCCAGGTATTTCCCGCCCGAAGACAAGGCGCGTGCCGAGCAGCTGGTCACCAACGTGCGTGACGCCCTGAAGAACCGCATCGAACACCTCGACTGGATGAGCGCGGCGACCAAGCAGAAGGCACTCGACAAGTGGGCGCTGTTCCTGCCGAAGATCGGCTACCCGGACAAGGGCGAGTGGCGCGACTGGAGCGGCCTGACGATTGCGCCAGGCACGTGGTACGCGAACCTCGAGGCGGCGTCGAAATACAACTACCACTACGACATCGGCAAGATCGGCAAACCAACCGATCGCAAGGAATGGCTGATGACGCCGCAGACGATCAACGCCTACTACGACCCGACGACCAACACCATCGTCTTCCCGGCCGCGATCCTGCAGCCGCCGTTCTTCTACGCCAAGGGCGACGACGCGGTGAACTACGGCGGCATCGGACTGGTCATCGGCCACGAGTCCAGCCACGGCTTCGACGACCAGGGCAGCCAGTTTGACGGCCACGGCAACCGCATCAACTGGTGGACCAAACAGGACAAGCAGCAGTTCGACGAGCGCACTGGCGCGCTGGCAAAGCAGTTCGACGCCTACACGCCGATCCCGGGCAAGCCCGACCTGCACGTCAACGGCAAGCTGACGCTGGGTGAAAACATTGGCGATCTGGGCGGCCTCAACATCGCCTACGACGCACTGCAAACGGCGCTGAAGACCAACCCCGAGGAGGCCAACGAAAAGCTCGGCGGGATGACCCAGGACCAGCGCTTCTTCCTCAGCTCCGCGCGTGTCTGGGAAGGCACCACCCGCGAGAAGTTTGCCGAATTGCTGCTCAACGTCGACCCGCACTCACCGGACGCGGTCCGCGCGTTTGCCGCGGCCAGCAACATGCCGCAGTTTGCCCAAGCCTTCCAATGCAAGCCTGGCGACAAGATGGCGCACACGGGCAAGCAGTTGGTGAAGATCTGGTAAGGCCGGTTCACCCGGCCGCGGAGGGCGCAAGCCCTGCTTGCGCCCTCCGCCCCTGCATGTGCTCGCATGTCGAGGCTTACCACGCGATGCCGTAATCCTCGCCATGATTGCTCGAACCGCCCCACATGCTGCCGTGCTTGGTGTCGAACAGGATCGCGTTGATCGGTCCCGAGGTGCGCTGTGCGTATTCGAGCGTATAGCCCATCTTCTTCAACGCCTCGCGCGTGGCATCCGGCAGCGACGTGGCCACGAGGATGCGGCCGGGCTCGGTCTCGTGCATGCCGAACGAGGAGCGCATCTGGTAGCTGTTGAAATTGGGTGCCTCGGTCGCCTGCTGTGGGGTCATGCCGAACTCCACCACATTCAGGAAGAACTGCAGCAGGTTCTGGTCCTGTGAATCGCCACCCTGCACGGCCATGGCGAGATACGGCGCGCCGTCCTTCAACGCCAGCGTCGGCGTCAGCGTGACGCGTGGGCGCTTGCCGGGCTCGATCACATTGAACGGCCCATCCTTCGCATCGGTCACGAAGCTCTGCGCGCGCTGGCTGAGACCGATGCCGGTGTGCCCGGCAATCACCGCCGGCACCCAGCCGCCGCTCGGCGTCACTGACACCACCCAGCCTTCGGCATCCGCCGCCTCGATCGAGGTGGTGCCCGCATAGAAATCGCTGTCGAACGCAGCTTGCTCCGGCGTCGCATGATCGGGCAGGAACTCCGCCGCGCCCGACGTGCGTGTATTTTCCACGAGACTGTCGCCTTTCTTCGTCGGCACTGCATCCTGCTGCCCGCTGCGCGGCTGCGACTTCGCCGGTTCGAAATCCGCTGGGTTCCACTCGGCCAGCAGCTGCTTGAACGGATTGGTCGCGCCCTGGTAGGGATACGGATCACCGGGCTTGACGTTGGGGTCGTTGTCCTTGGTGTCGACCAGCGCAAAGCGCGCCTTGGCATAGGCCTTGGACAACAGGCCCGCCATGGGTTCGACTGGTGGGAAGTACGGATCGCCGTAATAGAAGTCGCGGTCGGCAAACGCGTAGTTCATCACCTGGTACAGCGTGTTGATGTACTGCGGCGAGTTGTAGCCCATGCTCTTCACGTCGGTGTTCTCGAGCATGTTGAGCGCCTGCAGCATGGCCGGCCCCTGCGTCCACCCTTGCAGCTTGTAGACCTCGATGCCCTTGTAGCTGGTGTGCAGCGGCTCCTCCCAATGTACCTTCCAGTTGGCGAGATCGGCCATGGTGAACAGGCCACCCTGCTCGCGCATGCCGCGCACCAGTTCGCGCGCGATGTCACCCTTGTAGAAGCGGTCGTAGGCGGCGTAGATGGCCTGCTTGCGAGTCTTGCCCTGTGCCAGCGCCTGCTGCTCGGCCTCGACCAGCTTGCGCCAAGTGTCGGCGAGATCCTTCTGCACGAAAATCTCGCCGGCCTCGGGCGCCGGGTGCGCCGTGCCAGGATGGGTCAACATGACTTCCTGCGAGTACTTCCACTGCGACAGCTTGTCCTTGAAGTGCTCGATGGTGTTCGACAACTGCGCTTCCATGGCGTAGCCATCGGCCATCTGGATGGCTGGCGCCAGCACCTGCTTCAGCGACAGCTTGCCGTATTCGGCCAGCATGGTGAGCAGGCCGCCGACCGTGCCCGGCGTCACCGCCGCGAGCGGACCGTATTCCGGCGGGAAACGGTAGCCCCTGGAATGGTAGTAGGCCGCGGTTGCCCCGGTCGGTGCTACACCCAACGCGTCGAGACCGATCACCTTTTTCGTGTGCGGGTTGTAGATCAGCGCCTGCGTTTCACCGCCGCAAGACAGCGTGTCCCACATCGTGCAGCCGGCCGCGAGCATGGCCGCCGCCGCGTCGACCGCATTGCCGCCTTCAGCGAAGATCAGTGCCCCGGCGGTCGCCGACAAGGGTTTACCGGTGATGGCCAGCCAATGCTTCGCATGCAGCGGTGGCTTCTCGGTCTGCGAATAGCGTGGATCCTCGGCCTGCCGTGCCTGCACCAGCTGGGACGATTGGGGCTGCTGCGGAGAGGAATGTGCCTGGAGCGGCAACAAGGCGACGGCCAGCGCGACTGCAGCAGCAGTCCCAATCGATCCGGACATGAGGATGCCTCCAGCAAATACCGATGATGATCCCGAGATTCGCGCCGCATCGTGGCCGGGCCAGGATCTCCGGCTCCCCCTGCGACCGACACGAGTCCCGAGTATAGCGCCGACCGTCGCGGCAACTGCGCGCCAGGCCGCGCACACGCAGTGGATGCGACGCCAGTGGCGACACCGGACCATGGCAAAACCGTTATCCTCGGCTGACAGTACAACGAGGCTCGCCATGCACGCGGACGCAGGCATCCACACCATCGACACCGGCTTCGTCAGGCCCGGATTCGACGCCGCCTACCTGCTCGTCGAGCACGGCCACGGCGCCTACATCGATTGCGGCACCGGCTTTTCCGTGCCGCACCTGCTGGCTGCACTCGAGCCCGCCGGGCTGACCGCCGCCGACGTCGACTGGCTCATCCTCACCCATGTGCACCTTGATCACGCCGGTGGCGCGGGCGCGCTGATGGCGCAGCTGCCGAATGCACGCCTGCTGGTGCACCCGCGCGGTGCCCGCCATATGATTGATCCCACGCAACTATGGGCCGGCGCCAGTGCCGTGTACGGCGAGGCCGAGATGCGGCGCGCTTACGGCGAGCTGGTGCCGGTCGCACGCGAGCGCGTAGTCGAGTCCGCAGACGGGCAAGTCGTTGAGTTGGCCGGCCGGCCGCTGCGCTGCCTGCACACCCCAGGGCATGCCAAGCACCACCAGGCCATCTACGACGCCAAGGCAAACGTGTGCTTCACCGGCGACGTTTTCGGCCTGTCCTATCGCGACTTCGACACTGCCGCCGGCCCCTTCATCCTGCCCACCACCACGCCGGTGCAATTCGATCCCGCGGCGCTGCATGCGTCGATCGATCGCCTGCTCGCCCTGCGGCCGGCTGCCATGTACCCCACCCACTTCGGCCGGGTGGAAGACGTCGAGCGCCTCGCAGCCGACCTGCACACGCAGATCGATGCCATGGTGGCCCTGGCCCGCGACGCCGACGGCAAGCCGGATCGCCACGAACGGCTGACTGCAGCCCTGGCTGCGCTTTATGCGCAACGCGCGGCCGCGCACGGTTGGCGCGGCGACTACACGGCGCTCATTGAGCTGCTGCACACCGACATCGAGCTCAACGCCCAGGGACTCGAGGTGTGGCTGGACCAGCAACACAGGCAGGCTGGCACGCATTGAGCGGTGACGGCGGATCCGCCAGACGGCGGGTCCGTCTCTGGACTCCCGACCGAAGGAAGTCCCCCGCGGATTGACCTAGGAGCGTGGGCTGGCGTAGGGTGGCTCAAGGCCGCAGGCCGGAGCCGCCAGGATGCTTCAGGCCATGCGCGTACCGTTCGGCACCGGCCGCTCGATGCTGCTGATCACCACGCCTTCGGCGGTGGGAAACCCCGTCAGCAGGAACTCGGACCGGAACGGCCCGATCTGCTTGACCGGGAAGTTGATGACGCCGATGACCTGGCGCCCCGGCAAATCCTCGGCACCATAAAGTTCGGTCACCTGTGCGCTGGTCTTGCGCACGCCATACGGGCCGAAGTCCACCCAGATCTTCCACGCCGGCCGGCGCGCCTCGGGAAAGGCTTCCACGCGCGTCACCGTCCCAGCCACCAGCAACACCTTGGCAAAATCGCTCCAGCCGATGGTGCCGACCTCATCTGCCATTTCCATACTCATCCTTCCAAGCCCTTCTTCAACCAGTCGCGGCCTTGCTGCCACCAGTAGCTGGCCTGCGCCGCGGCATAGCCCAGCGGGCGCCTGGCGCTGGCCAGCCCGAATGCCGCGAACTGGGTCCAGCGGTCGTCGCCTTCGGCCAGTGCCGAGGCCAGCAACTCGCCGGCGGCGCAGGTGGGCGCCAGGCCATGACCACCAAATGCCTGCGCCCACCACAAGCCCTGGCCATCGCCGCCAATCTGCGGCATCTGGTGCCGCGCGTAACTCATCAGGCCCGACCACGCATAATCGATCCCGATCCCACGCAACTGGGGAAATACCGCCAGCAGGTCTTTTCGCAGCAGGCGCTGCACCGCGCGCGGCGAGCGGTTGCGGACGGAAATACGACCGCCCCACAGCAGGCGCGTATCCGGCAGTGCGCGGTAATAGTCAAATGCAAAGCGGGTGTCGTACACCGCCGCCTGCGTACGCAGGCAATCGTCCAGCCGCTCGCCCAGGGGCTCGGTGGCCATGACATAGGTGGCGATGGGCAGCACAGCCCGGTCCACCTGTTTGTGCAGGGCCGACAGATAGCCGCCGCAAGCCAGCACGACCTGCTCGGCCAGCACCTCGCCGTCCGCCGTGCGCACCTGCCATTGCGTGCCCTGGCGACGCACCGAGACCACTCCGCTGTGCTCGCGGATGCCGACCCCACGCGCCGCCGCCGCGCCGGCCAGGCCAATGGCGTAATTGAGCGGATGCAGATGCAAGGCATCGCGCTCGAACAGGCCGCCGTGGTAATGCCCGGTGCGCACGATTTCCCGCAACTCGTCGGCATCCAAGCGCTGCCATTCCAAGCCGTAGTGCTCCGCCAGCAGACTCTGGCGCCGGGACAACACCTCGGGATCACGAAACCAGTTGGCCCAGATCACGCCGCGGTCCACGGCATCACAGGCAATGGCGTAGTCGGCAATGCGCTTGCGGATCAGCTGCACGGCGTCGCGGGTCAACTGGAACAGGGCCGCGGCACGCGCGGCATCGAGCTGCTGCAACAACGCCAGTTCGCCCAGCGAATAGCCGGCAAACACGAAGCCACCGTTGCGCCCGCTGGCGCCGAAGCCCACCTGCTCGCGCTCCAGCAGGAGCACGTCGTCCACGCCGCGCTCGGCCAGCCCGAGGGCGGTGTTCAATCCGGCAAAGCCACCGCCAATGACCGCCACCCTGGCCTGCGTGCGTCCGGCCAGCGGAGCGAAGGGCGCATAGACGGTTGCGGTGTCACGGTAGTAGTGCGGCGCTGCAGTCTGCTTCATAGCCACCCGAACCACGTGTAGTCACGCCGCGCCCCCTGGCGCACGACCGGCAGCCACACCTGGATCAATCACGCATCGCGCAGCATCGAGCGCACCACCGCCGCCAGCTCCGGGTCCTGCATGGCCATGTGTATGGTCGCACGGACCAGGCCTGCCTTGTTGCCGCAATCGAAGCGTGTGCCCTCGAAGCGGTAGGCCAAGACCTTGCCCTGTTCGCGCAGCAACGCCTCGATCGCATCGGTCAACTGGATCTCCCCACCCGCCCCGGGCGTGGTTTCCTCCAGCAACTGGAAGATGCGTGGCGGCAGGACGTAGCGGCCGACCACGCCGAGGTTGGATGGCGCCTCGGCCGGCTTGGGCTTTTCCACCATGTGCCGGATCACGCCGCTGTGCGCGTCGATCGGTTCGGCATCGACGATGCCGTACTTGTCCGTGTCCTGCACCGGCACCTGCTCGACAGCGATCACGCCGGCCTGCTGCGCCTCGGCCAGTTCGGCCATCTGCCGCAGCGCACCCTTGCCCGTGCCGGCCGGGCCGTTCCAGATCAGGTCGTCGGAAAGCACCACGCCGAACGGCTCGTCGCCCACCACCGGCCGCGCGCGCAGCACCGCGTGACCCAGGCCCAATGCCTCGGGCTGGGTGACGAAGATGGCGCGCACGTGGCGCGGCAGCGTGCCCTGGACCAGGGCGAGCAAGGCCTCCTTGCCGCGCTCGTGCAGCTTGTCCTCCAGCTCGTAGGCCTTGTCGAAGTAATCCGCGATCGCGTGCTTGTAGCGGTTGGTGACGAAAATCAGCGTGTCCGCGCCGGCATCCACGGCCTCGTCCACGGCGTACTGGATCAAGGGCCGGTCGAGTACCGGCAACATCTCCTTGGCCACCGCCTTGGTCGCCGGCAAAAAACGCGTGCCCAGACCGGCCACGGGAAAGACCACCTTGCGCAACGGCTTGCTCACTCAACTCTCCCCGACTTCATTGCGACGAATCGACACCACGTTGTCAGGCTGCGCCACTTCGCTCCAGCGAAACGACGGCAGCAGGCTCGATACGCAGCGCCGCAACTCTTCCTCATCGAACGCGGCCACAGCATCGCTGGCCTTGTCCAGCAAGGCCTGCAGCAGCTCCCAGGACACTTCCCGATGGCGCGCCAGGAAAATCTTCGCGTGCCGCGTGCTGCTGTAGTTCTCCAGCGGGTGGAACAGCTCCTCGAACAGCTTCTCGCCGGCGCGCAGGCCGGTGTAGACAATCGGGATCTCGCTGCCCGGCTTCTTGCCGGCCAGGCGGATCATCTGCTCGGCGAGGTCGCGGATGCGCACCGGCTCGCCCATGTCCAGGGCGAAGATCTCGCCACCGGTGCCCAGGGTGGCCGCCTGCAGGATCAGCTGGCAGGCTTCCGGGATAAGCATGAAATAGCGCGTCATTTCCGGGTGGGTGACGGTCACTGGCCCGCCGGCGCGAATCTGGCGCCGGAATAGCGGCACCACCGAACCCGCCGAATCCAGCACGTTGCCGAAGCGCACTGTAATGAAGCGGGTCTTGGAGCGCGCGTCCAGGTTCTGGCAATAGATCTCGGCCGTGCGCTTGCAGGCACCCATCACGCTGGTGGGATTGACCGCCTTGTCGGTCGAGATCATCACGAAACATTCCACGCCGGTCGCCGCGGCGATATCGGCCACGGTGCGCGTGCCCAGCACGTTGTTGTGGAACGAGGCGCGCAGCTGCGCCTGCAGCAACGGCACGTGCTTGTACGCTGCCGCATGGAACACGACCTGCGGCATGCTCTCGGCGAACGTGCGCCGCATTGCCACCGCATCGCCGCAGCTGGCTAGCACGCCGTTGACGATCAGCTCGGGAAAATCCGTGCGCAGTTCCTGCATGATGCGATACAGGTTGTATTCGCTGTGCTCGACCACGGTGAGCGAATGCGCGCCGAGCCGGGCAACCTGCCGGCACAGCTCCGAACCGATCGACCCGCCGCCACCGGTGACCAGCACGCGGCGCGAGCTCAGGGCAGCATGGATCGCGGCCCAATCCAGCTCGACCGCATCGCGACCCAGCAGATCCTCGATGGCCACTTCCTTGATTTCGTTGTCCTGGGCCCGCCCGGCCAGGACGTCCTGCAGGCGCGGCACGGTGCGATACGGCAGGTCGGCTTCGTCGCACAAGGCCACCACGCGGCGCATCTCGCCGGTGCCGGCCTCGGGCAAGGCAATCAGCAACATCTGGGCCGCGGTCTCACGGGCCAGGGACCGCAGGTTCGAAGTCGGCCCGAGCACCGGGTGGCCGTTGATGACGGCTCCGCGCAGGCTTGGCCGGTCGTCGACGAAACCCACCACCCGGTAGCTGCTGTCGCGCTGCAGGTTGCGCGACAGCACCTCGCCGGCGCGATCGGCACCAATGATGATCACGCGCTTGGCGTCATCGGCCCCATGACGTTCGCTGCGGCTGTCCTTCCAATAGCGATAGGCCAGGCGCGGGCCGCCCAGCAAGGCGGCCAGCAACACCGGGTACAACACCAGCGTCGCCCGCGGCACCGCATCCAGGCGGTCGTAGACGAAAAGCACCGCGGCAACCGCCACGCTGCCCACGACCACCGCCTTGAGGATGTTCCACAGGTCCGGCAGGCTGGCAAAACGCCAGACGCTGCGGTACAAGCCGGTCCAGCGCAGGATCAGTCCCTGCACCAGCAGCACCAGCGGGAATTCCAGGGTGTGGAACAGCACCAACTCGTTGGGCTGCAGCGCATACCGCAACAGCTTGGCCAGCCACCATGCCAAGGCCACCATGGCCAGGTCGTGGACGACCACGGCCAGGCGCGGGTGGATGCGGGCGACGGTGTTACGCAGCAGCATGACGGACCTTACGCGGGGAACGATGGACCAGACGGCGCTTCAACAGCAACCACGCCAGCCCGGCAAGCACATAAGCGCCCATGGTAAGCGCGATGCCGCTGGATGGGTGAACAACCGCCAACCATGCCAGCGGTGCTGCCACCACGAAATTCCATGCAAGGTAGCCGCCGCCGACTTGGCCATGGGTGGCGCCACGCCGCACCAGCCACTGGTAGACGTGTTCGCGATGTGCAGCGTACCAGCGCCGGCCGTGCAGCATGCGTGAGAGCAAGGTCAGGCCCGCGTCGACAACGAACGCCGAGGACAAGACCAATGCCGGCCAGATCAAGGCCGGATCGGTCCGCCACACCATCGCGGTGAAGGCAAAGATGGCCCAGCCGACACTGCCGCTGCCGACGTCGCCCATGAAAATACGCGCCGGCGGCCGGTTGCAGATCCAGAACCCCAGCGCCGCACAAGCCAGCACTGCCAACGCCAGTGCCAGCCCCGAAGCCCCGCGCGACCACGCCAGCAGCGCCAGGCCGGTGGCGACGAACAGCGCCTGCACGGCCAGCAGGCCGTCGATCCCATCCATGAAATTGTGCAGGTTGATGCTCCACACCCCAGCCGGCACCAGCAGCAGCAACCACCACCAGGAAGCGGACCCGGACAGCAGCACGGCGGAAAACCACCCCGCAGCCAGCACTTGCACCGCCAGCCGCGGCAACACCGGCAGGCTACGATGGTCGTCCAGCCAGCCGACACAGGCCACCAGCGCCAGGCAGGCCATCCAGCTGCCTATCAGGCCAGACGGCCAGACATCCGCCAGTACCAGCGGTACGCACACCAACAAGGCAACCACGATGCCGATGCCGCCGCCGCGCGGGGTCGGCACGCGATGCGAACGGCGGTGCCCGGGACGATCAAGCAGCCCGCGCCAGTTGGCGTAGGCAATCGCGGCGCGCGCCAACGACAGCGCGATCGCGAACGCGGCAAGCAGCCATGCGCATGCGGCCAACGCGGCCATGTCACTCGCTGGCCACGCCATGGATTGGCCGTATGGTGCTCCAGCTCTTGCAGCTCGGGCATTGCCAGTGATGGGCCTTGGCGCCGAACCCGCACCGGCTGCAGCGATACATCGCCTGCCCCTCCAGCAGCTTGGTGGTGAGGTCGCGCAGTATCATGAAATTCTCGTGGGCCTCGCCCTCCACCTTGTCCATGGTGGCATCGATCAGCGCCATCAGCCCACGCACCGACGGGCGCTGGCGCAGCTGCGCGGTGAGGAAATCGATCGCGGCCCGTTCGCCATCGCGCTGCCGATACAGCTTGGTCAGTGCGAGCACGGGCGACACCCCGTGGTAGCGACCGAGCAGGCTGCTCAGGAATTTCTCGGCACGATCCATCTGGTGCGAACGTGCATAGCTGGCCAACAGCGGCGGCAGGATCCCAGGTAGGAACGCGCTGTCGGCCTCGATTGCGGCCTCGTACGCATCCACCGAGGCCGCATGGCGGCCTTCCTCGGCCTCCAGCTGGCCGGTCAGCATGAACGCGCGCACGCAGGCAGGCTGGCACGCAAACGCCTGCTGCAGGTACTCGCGCGCCTCGGCACGTGCGCCGTGCTGCCGCGAGCGGTCGGCCAGCTCGCAATAAAACTGCGCAATGGTGGGCGCCTGATCCTCGCCGGTCATGGCCTCGAGCCGGCGCGCATGTTCGATCGCCTTGTGCCAGTCGCGCTCGTGCTGGTAGATCGCAATCAAGTGGCGCAGGGCCGAAGGCGCGTGGGCCTTCATCGCCACCAGATCCGAGAACAGGGATTCGGCCCGGTCGAGCAGGCCGGCGCGCACGTAGTCCTCGCCCAGCTCCAGCAAGGCAATCGTCTTCATTGCATCCGACAAGCCAGACCGCGAAACCAGGTGCTGATGCACGCGGATCGCGCGATCGACCTCACCGCGGCGGCGGAACAGGTTGCCCAGCGCGAGATGGGTTTCCACCGTATCGTGGTTGTATTCGGCCAGCCGGAGGAAGACCTCGATGGCCTTGTCTTGCTCCTCGTTGAGCAGATAGTTCAGGCCGCGGAAATAGTCCGACGACAGTTCGCTGACCTGGGCGCCCGAGCGCTGCGCCACGGCACGGCGCGACGCCCACCAACCGACGCCGAAGGCGATCGGCAACAACACCACGAGCAGGTAGAGGAAATTCATGACCGCGGCGGGGCGCCCTTGCCGCTCCCACGCTGCAGCTCACGGCGGCGCCGGCGCGCAGCCAGGCTTACGCCCAGCCATGCGGTCAGCCCTCCAAGCAGCCAGCCCAGGACGAGGGCGCCGAGCAAGGTGGCACCCTTGGGCCAGTACACCTGGAAAAACGCAAAGTCGTAAGCCACCGATTCGGCATTGAGCGCGCCCACCGTCACTCCGGCGGCGACAAACAAGGCAAGTATCAAGAAGACAAGCAGGCGCATGCCGAAAACTCTACCCGATTGCCCGTCGCAGGCACAGTCACACGCCGGATTCGCCGCGGCAACCGTTGCGGTCGGCGCAGGTTGCAGGGCGCGCGGCGCGGATTATTCGCCTGCGCCGGATCGACCCAGATTGATCCGCTCGCGCAGTTCTTTGCCCGGCTTGAAATGCGGCACATGCTTGCCGGGCAGCGCCACCGTGGCGCCGGTCTTGGGGTTGCGACCGATGCGCGAGGCCCGGTAATGCAGGGAAAAGCTGCCAAACCCCCGCACCTCGATGCGTTCGCCGTGGGCGAGCGCGGAACTCATCTGCTCGATCACGCTCTTGACCGCCATTTCCACATCCGCAAACGCAAGATGCATCTGGCGCCTGGCAAGCGTCTCGATCAATTCGGATCTGGTCATGGCACCCCAATGTCCCTGACGTTACCGGCAGGGTCGCCTGCGCGACCCTGCCACTCCCCGGCAAAGCCGTCCCCTACTCAGCCTTGTCCAGCTGCTCCTTGAGCAAGGCACCAAGCTTGGTCGTGCCGCTCGCCGCCGCCGCATAATCACTGCTGGCAGCAGGCGCATCAGGGACGCCCTCTTCGCTCTTGGCGCGGATCGACAGCGCCAGCTGCCGGCCCTTGCGGTCCATGCCGGTGAACTTGGCTTCGACCTTGTCACCCACCTTCAGGTGCTCGGTGGCGTCGTCGATGCGCTCCTTGGCGATGTCGTTGGCACGCAGATAGCCCTCGACGCCCTCACCGAGATCGATCACCGCGCCCTTGGCATCGACTTCCTTCACCGTGCCGGTGACGATGCTACCGCGCGGATTCGCCGCCATGAACTGGCCGAACGGATCCTGTTCCATCTGCTTGATGCCGAGCGAGATGCGCTCGCGCTCCGGATCGACCGCGAGCACGACAGCCTCGATCTCGTCGCCCTTCTTGAAGTTGCGTACCAGGTCTTCGCCGGACATCTGCCAGGAGATGTCGGACAGGTGCACCAGGCCATCAATGCCGCCTTCCAGGCCGATGAACACGCCGAAGTCGGTGATCGACTTGATCTGGCCGGAGACCTTGTCACCCTTCTTGTGCATGGCGGCGAACGCTTCCCACGGGTTGGAACGCGTCTGCTTGATGCCGAGCGAGATGCGGCGACGCTCCTCGTCCACGTCGAGCACGGTGACTTCGGTCTCGTCGCCGACCTGGACCACCTTGGCCGGGTTGACGTTCTTGTTCGTCCAGTCCATCTCGGACACGTGCACCAGGCCTTCCACGCCCGGTTCGATCTCGACGAAACAGCCGTAATCGGTGACGTTGGAGACCTTGCCGAACAGGCGGCTGCCGACCGGGTAGCGGCGGGAGATGTTGACCCAGGGGTCGTCACCCAGCTGCTTCAGGCCGAGCGAGACGCGGTTGCGCTCGCGGTCGTACTTGAGCACGCGCACTTCCAGCTCGTCGCCGACGTTGACCACCTCGGACGGATGGCGCACGCGCTTCCAGGCCATGTCGGTGATGTGCAGCAGGCCGTCGATGCCGCCGAGATCCACGAACGCGCCGTAGTCGGTGAGGTTCTTCACCACGCCCTTCAGCACCGCGCCCTCGACCAGGCGCTCCATCAGCTTCTCGCGCTCCTCGGAGAACTCGGTCTCGACGACGGCACGGCGGCTGACCACCACGTTGTTGCGCTTGCGGTCGAGCTTGATGATCTTGAACTCGAGCTCCTTGCCCTCGAGGTAGGCCGGATCGCGCACCGGACGCACGTCGACCAGCGAGCCCGGCAGGAACGCGCGGACATCCTTGATGTCGACGGTAAAGCCACCCTTGACCTTGCCGGAAATCATGCCGCTGATGGTCTCTTCCTTGTCGAACGCCTGCTCCAGGTCGTCCCACACCATGGAACGCTTGGCCTTCTCGCGCGACAGCTTGGTCTCGCCGAAACCGTCTTCCAGTGCCTCGAGGGCCACCTTGACCTCGTCGCCGACCTGGACTTCCAGTTCACCCTTCTCGTCCTTGAATTGCTCGATCGGGACAATACCCTCGCTCTTCAAGCCGGCATTGACCACGATCACGTCATTGCGGATTTCAACGACGATGCCCGTGACGATGGCTCCGGGCTTCAGCTTGGCAATGGCCTGCTGGCTCTGTTCAAACAGTTCGGCAAAACTTTCAGTCATAAGGGTTCCAAATGGGAACGGAGCGCGGTCATTGCGATCAAGCTCAAGCCGCAAGGACAACCCGCGTCCACCGGTAAGGGCGTCACGACCGCCCGTTCCAGGGACGGCTCGCTCTGCCATGGGAGTTCCCTGCATGGGCAGGGCACGAAAAACGCCGCGCGAACGCAGTTACGGCCGCACGACGGCAAGAACCTTTGCTACCACTTCCTCGACACCGATGCCGGTGGTGTCCAGCACCACGGCATCCTCAGCCGGCCTGAGGGGAGCGACCGCACGCGTCGCGTCGCGCCGATCACGTACCTCAATCTCCTGCTGGAGACCAGCTAGTGTAATCCCAAGTCCCTTTGCCTTCAACTGCTTATAGCGTCTTTTCGCCCGCTCGGCGGCACTCGCGGTGAGGAACACCTTGAACGCCGCATCCGGGAAGATCACCGTGCCCATGTCGCGTCCGTCCGCCACCAGGCCCGGCTGCCGGCGAAAGGCCAGTTGCAGGTCGACCAGGGCCGCGCGCACCTCCGGCAGCGCGGCAATCGCCGAGGCGGCGCCCGCGGCGGTTTCCGTGCGCAAGGCCTCGGTCGCGTCGTGGCCATTGACCAGCACCCGGGCCGCAGCGTCATCGCCGCCGGTGCGAAAGCGCACCCGCATGGCGCGTGCGCAGCGCGCGACGGCCTCGGCATCGGACAAGTCCAGCCCGGCCACGCCAGCCGCATATCCGGCAGCCCGGTACAGTGCGCCCGAGTCCAGCAGGTGCCAGCCCAATGCGGTGGCCACGCAGGCGCTGACCGTGCCCTTGCCCGAGCCGGAAGGGCCGTCGATGGTCAGCACGGGTACGTCGGATGCTCGGTTCATGGCTGGCCTGGGTGGATTTGGGGAACAGGAAGGCCCGCACGCCACGGGCCGGTACCCGGCGCCGGCTTGTGCAGCGGTTGAAGCATTGCTAAAATCACGGACTTGCCTTTACCCAATCCCTTGTCTTCATTCAATCCTTGGAGTCCGCCGTGAAGGTGCTCAGCTCGTTGAAATCCGCCAAGGCACGTCACCGTGACTGCAAGATCGTGCGTCGCCGCGGCAAGTTGTTCGTGATCTGCAAGAGTAATCCACGTTTCAAGGCCCGTCAGCGCTGAGGCGCCTAGCAGCCCGAAAAAAAGCCGCGAAAGCGGCTTTTTTGTTGCCTGCGATGTGGGCCGCGCTGCCAGCCGGCCCAAGCCGGCGCCGGGGCACCGACCGCCGCAGGCGACGCTCACTGGTAACGCACGTCGATGATCTCGTAGTGCTTGACGCCGTTTGGCGCGGTGAACTCGAAGCTGTCGCCCACGTGCTGGCCGATCAGCGCGCGCGCGATCGGTGAGGACACCGCGATCAGGCGCTGCTTGATGTCCGCCTCTAGGTCGCCGACGATCTGGTAGGTGACGCGCGTGCCAGCGTCCTCGTCCTCCAGATCGACGGTGGCGCCAAACACGATGCGGTCGCCCGGGTTGAGCTCGGCAACGTCGATGACCTCGGCCGTGGAAAGCAGCGCCTCCAACTCGGCAATGCGACCTTCGATGAAGCTCTGCTCCTCGCGCGCCGAATGGTATTCCGCGTTTTCCTTGAGGTCGCCGTGCGCGCGCGCCTCGGCAATGGCGGCAATGATGCGCGGCCGGCTGGTGAACTTCAGGCGCTCGAGCTCGGTACGCAACCGGGTGGCGCCAGCCTTGGTGATGGGTGGACGATTCATGTGTTCAACTCCTGGTGCAACTCCTGCAGGCTGTGCACGGCACCATCGCTGCGGAAGTCCATCGAATGCACCAGCGCCCGCGCTCCGGCCAGGGTGGTCGAGTAGGTAACGTGGTGCTGCAATGCCTCGCGCCGGATCGAGAACGAATCGGCAATGGCCTGCTTGCCCTCGGTGGTGTTGACGATATAGACGATTTCGCCGTTCTTGATCAAGTCCACGATATGCGGACGCCCCTCGAGCACCTTGTTGACCCGTGCGCAGATCAGGCCGTGCGCGGTCAGGTAGCTTGCCGTGCCGGAGGTGGCCACCAGGCTGAAGCCGCGCGAGATGATCTCGCGGGCAATCGGCACCAGCAGCTCCTTGTCCGCGTTGCGTACCGAAAGGAACACCTTGCCCGGCTCCGGCGGCTTGATGCCGGCCGCCTCGTGGGCGCGGGCAAAGGCCGAGCCGAAACTGCGGCCAACGCCCATGACCTCGCCGGTCGAGCGCATCTCCGGGCCGAGGATCGGGTCCACGTTCTGGAACTTGAGGAATGGGAAGATGGCCTCCTTGACCGCGAAATAATGCGGCAACACCTCGGCCTGCGCACCCAGGCTGGCCAGTGAGCGCCCGGCCATGACCCGCGCCGCGACCTTGGCCAGGGGCACGCCGGTGGCCTTGGACACGAACGGCACCGTGCGCGAGGCGCGCGGGTTCACTTCGAGCACGTAGACGGCATCGCCCTGGATCGCGAACTGCGTGTTCATCAACCCGCACACCTTGAGCTCGCGCGCCATCAGGGTGACTTGCCGCCGCAGCTCGTCCTGCACCGCCTGCGACAACGAATATGCCGGCAGCGAGCAGGACGAATCGCCGGAATGTACGCCAGCCTCCTCGATATGCTCCATGATGCCGCCAATCAGCACCTCGCCTTGCGCGTCGGCAATCACATCGACGTCGACCTCAACCGCGTGGTCGAGGAAGCGATCGAGCAACACCGGCGAATTGTTCGACACCTGCACGGCGTCGCGGATGTAGGCGCTGAGGTCGGCATCGTCCTGCACCACTTCCATGGCCCGGCCACCGAGCACATAGCTCGGGCGCACGACCAGCGGGTAGCCGATCTCACGGGCCAGGGTCAGCGCTTCCTCGGCGTTGCGCGCGGTGCGGTTGACCGGCTGGCGCAGGCCGATCTTGGCGATCAGGTGCTGGAAGCGCTCGCGGTCCTCGGCCAGGTCGATCGAGTCCGGGCTGGTGCCGATGATCGGCACGCCGGCGGCCTCCAGGGCGCGGGCCAGCTTCAGCGGCGTCTGCCCGCCGTACTGCACGACGACGCCCTTGGGCTGTTCCACGTGCACGATCTCGAGCACGTCCTCGAGTGTGACCGGCTCGAAGTACAGGCGGTCGGAGGTGTCGTAATCGGTGGACACGGTCTCCGGGTTGCAGTTGACCATGATGGTTTCGTAGCCATCCCCGTGCAGCGCCAGCGATGCGTGCACGCAGCAGTAGTCAAACTCGATGCCCTGTCCGATCCGGTTCGGGCCGCCGCCCAGCACCATGATCTTGTCCCGCCCGCTGGGTTCGGCCTCGCACTCCTCCTCGTAGGTCGAATACAGGTACGCCGTACCGGTGGCGAATTCGCCGGCGCACGAATCCACGCGCTTGTAGACCGGGCGGATGCCCAGGGTGTGGCGCAGGTGGCGCACGGAAGCCTCGTCGGTGCCGAGCAACTCGGCAATGCGCGCGTCGCTGAAGCCCAGCCGCTTGAGCTCGGTCATGCGCTCGTGGTCGAGCGCGCTGATACCCTGCGCGGAAATCCTGGCCTCGCAGGCCACGATGTCTTCGATCGCGGCCAGGAACCAGGGATCGATGCGGCTGAGCTCGAAGATCTCGTCCAGGCCCAGGCCGGCGCGGAACGCGTCGGCGACGTGGAAGATGCGCGCCGCATGCGGCTCGCGCAGCTCGCGCCTGAGCACGGCCATGCCGTCCTGGCTGCTGTGGTCCAGGCCGGTCGGGTTCAGGCCGGTCTTGCCGGTCTCCAGGCCGCGCAAGGCCTTCTGCAGCGACTCGTGGAAGCTGCGGCCGATCGCCATGACCTCGCCGACCGATTTCATCTGCGTGGTCAACCGCGCATCGGCGCTGGGAAACTTTTCGAACGCGAAGCGCGGGATCTTGGTGACCACGTAGTCGATGGACGGCTCGAACGAGGCCGGGGTCAGGCCGCCGGTGATCTCGTTCTTCAGTTCGTCGAGCGTATAGCCGACCGCGAGCTTGGCCGCCACCTTGGCGATCGGAAAGCCGGTGGCCTTGGAGGCCAGCGCGGACGAGCGCGACACGCGCGGGTTCATCTCGATCACCACCACGCGGCCGTCCACCGGGTTGACGCCAAACTGCACGTTGGAGCCGCCGGTGTCCACGCCGATCTTGCGCAGCACGGCGATGGAGTAGTCGCGCAGGCGCTGGTACTCCTTGTCCGTCAAGGTCTGCGCCGGCGCCACGGTGATCGAGTCGCCGGTATGCACGCCCATCGGATCGACGTTCTCGATCGCGCACACGATGATGCAGTTGTCCGCCGTATCGCGGACCACTTCCATCTCGAATTCCTTCCAGCCCAGCACCGATTCGTCGATCAGCACCTCGTGCACCGGCGACATCTCCAGCCCGCGGGTGACGATCGCCTCGAATTCCTCGACGTTGTAGGCGATGCCGCCGCCGGTGCCGCCGAGGGTGAACGAGGGCCGCACAATGCACGGATAGCCCAGCGCGACCTGTCCTGCGCGTGCCTCTTCCAGGGTGCGCGCGATGGCCGAACGCGGCGAGGCCAGGCCAATCTCGTCCATCGCGTTGCGGAACAGCTCGCGATCCTCGGCCATGCGGATCGAATCGCGCCGCGCGCCAATCAGCTCGACGCCGTATTGCTCCAGCACGCCGTGGTCGGCCAGGTCCAGCGCGCAGTTCAGGCCGGTCTGGCCGCCCATGGTCGGCAGCACCGCATCGGGCCGTTCCTTGGCGATGATGCGGGCCACGGTCTGCCAGTTGATCGGCTCCACGTAGACCGCGTCGGCGGTATCCGGGTCGGTCATGATCGTGGCCGGGTTGGAGTTCACCAGGATGACCCGGTAGCCCTCCTCCATCAGCGCCTTGCAGGCCTGGGCGCCGGAGTAATCGAACTCGCAGGCTTGCCCGATCACGATCGGGCCGGCACCGATGATGAGGACGCTCTTGATGTCGGTGCGCTTAGGCATGGGAACCTGCCTCCTGCAGCAGCTTCACGAAACGATCGAACAGGTAATCGATGTCATGCGGCCCGGGGCTGGCCTCGGGGTGGCCCTGGAAACAGAACGCCGGCCGATCGGTGAGCGCGAAGCCTTGCAGCGAGCCGTCAAACAATGAGTTGTGGGTCACCCGCGTGTTGCCGGGCAGGGTCGACGGATCGACCGCGAAACCGTGGTTCTGCGAGGTGATCAGGACGCGCCCGTCGTCCAGATCCTTCACGGGGTGGTTCGCGCCGTGGTGGCCAAACTTCATCTTCACCGTGCGCGCGCCAAGCGCCAGGGCCATCAGCTGGTGACCCAGGCAAACACCAAACAGCGGGAGCTTCGCCGCCAGCAGTTCGCGCGTGGCATCGATGGCGTACGTGCATGCTGCCGGATCGCCTGGTCCGTTGGACAACACCACCCCATCGGGCTGCATGGCCAGCACCTCCGCGGCGCTGGTTTGCGCCGGCACCACGGTGATGGCGCAGCCACGCTGGGCCAGCAGGCGCAGGATGTTGAACTTGGTGCCGAAGTCGTAGGCGACCACGCGGTGGCGGGGCTGCACGCTGTCGAAGGCGGCGCGGTCGAGGTCGTAGCAGCCGGCGTTCCACTCGTAAGGCTCGCGCGTAGTGACTTCCTTGGCCAAGTCCATGCCGTCCAGCCCCGGAAAGGCGCGGGCAGCGGCCAGCGCGGCCTCGGCGGAAACATCCGCACCGGCCATGATGCATCCGGCCAGCGCGCCCTTGGCGCGCAGGATGCGGGTCAGCCGGCGCGTGTCGATGCCGGCAATGGCCACGGTCCCGCAACGCTGCAGGTATTCGGTCAGGCTTTCGCTGCTGCGCCAGTTGCTGGCGACGCGCGGCACGTCGCGCACGACAAGTCCGGCCGCCTGCACCTGCGCCGATTCGCCATCCTGGGCATTGATCCCGGTGTTGCCGATGTGCGGATAGGTCAGGGTGACGATTTGCCGGGCGTAGGACGGGTCGGTCAGGATTTCCTGGTAACCGGTCATGGCCGTGTTGAAGACGACCTCGCCAACTGTCTGGCCAATCGCGCCCACGGCATGGCCGCGGAACACGCTGCCATCTGCGAGGGCGAGCAATGCAGGAGTGGGCATACGGGATACCGCCTTTTCAGATACGACAAAGTCCGCAAGCCGTGGCATAACCGGCTTGTGCGGCTCAGAAAAACCAGCAGGGCGGCTGCCAATAATAGGCGTGGCCAGCCGGCATGTCCACCATATACGGGATGAACCGGGGCCGACGCCGGCAGTCTCGGTACATCACTGGCAAGCTAAACTGGCGCCTGCCCACGACTGCCTGAACATCCATGCACAGTACCGTCCTGCTCGATCCCGCACGCCTCGAACGCGCGGACACGACGATCCAGAAGGAACCCTTCCCATTCCTGGTGGCGCATGGCCAATTACCCCGCGAAGCCTATACCGACCTGGACCGCGATTTCCCGCGCTACAGCAGTGCCGGCTTCTTCCCCTACGATCCAGCCGATTGCGGCCCCACGATCAACCAGCTGATCGACAACGTGACCTCGCCGGAGTTTGCCCAGGTACTTGGCAAGCATCTGGACATCGAACATCTGGACGGCTATCCGACCCTGGTCACCTTGTGCCGCCTGCTCAACAAACGCCACGGCACGATCCACACCGACAGCCGGTCCAAGGTCGCCACGGCGCTGATCTACCTGAATGCGCAATGGCCCGACACCAGCAACGGCTGCCTGCGCTTCCTCGGCAAGATCGACGACATCGACAGCCTGCTCGCCCCCGAGCTGGTGCCCTTGTACGGCGAGGTCGCCGCATTCAAGCGCTGCGACAATTCCTTCCACGGCCACCTGCCCTACGCCGGCGAGCGCCGCGTCATCCAGATAGCGTGGCTGGTAAGCGAGCAGGACAAGCTGCGCAAGACGCGGCGCGGACGGTTTTCCCGGGGCTTCAAGAAACTCTTCGGTGTCCTGGACCGGCAGCTTGGCGCCGGCCGCGACCGCAACGCCTCGCACTCCAACTGACCTGCCAAAGCGCACCTGCCCGGCGCCTGCAGGCCCGCTCAGCCCACTGGCGTCACAATGAAGCGCCTTGGGCCGTCATCCTCGGCAGCTGGTGCCGCCAGGCGCACTTCGAGTTCCTCCACCTGGGCGCGCAAGGTTTGCTCCAGCGCGACGTGGACACCGGCCGTGGCACGTTCGAACGCCCGCGGCAAGGCCTCACCGCGTACCAGGAAGCCGGCCAGCAAGGCGGCAAACACGTCGCCGGTGCCGGTGACGTCGATCGGCAACTTCGGCGTGCCCAGGCGATAAGCCGCGTCGGTGCCGACGGCCAACGCCCCCAGGCTGTCCCCGCCAAGCTCGATGCCGTGCACCACCACCCACACCACGCCACCGCGCTGCAATTCGCGCGCCGCTTCCAGGCATTCGGCTTCCGTCGCGCAGTCACGCCCGCACAACTGGCCAAGCTCGAAGACATTGAGCGTGAGCAGCCACGCGTGCGGCAACAGGCGCTCGCGAACCACGTCGAGCAGTCCGGCTTCGACATACAGGCCAATGTGCAGGTCGCCCAGCACAGGGTCGAGGCAATACCGCAACTGCGGATGCCACGGCAGGACCTGGTCGATCCAGTCGGCCATGGCCGTGCCGATGGCGGCGGTGCCGAGATAGCCGGACAGCAGCATGCGGGCCCGGGCGGCCAGGCCGCGCTCGTCGACGCCGTGCAGCAAGTCGGCCACCCAGTCGGCGGGCAGCACGCGACCACGCGTCGTTGGGTACACCGGCGCGTTGCTGAGCAAGGTGGTCGGCACTTCGGCCACGCGCAAGCCAAGCTGGCGCAAGGGCTCGGCCGCGGCGCTGTTGCCGGCGTGGCCATACACCACCTGCGATTGCACCGAGATCACGTCGATCAGGGCCACGCCAGCGGGCCGCGCGCCACGGCTGTGCACCAGTTTGCCGTCGACGCTCATCAGTGTTCCGCGTGTGGCCTGGCCAGCACGTCCTCGAGGCCCCACAGGCCGGGCGGCTGTGCGCTCAACCAGAACGCCGCATGCAAGGCCCCACGCGCAAAGACCGCGCGGTCGGTGGCGCGATGGATGAGCTCCAGGCGTTCGCCGGCTGCCATGAGCATGGCCGTGTGTTCGCCAGCCAGGTCACCGCCGCGGATCGAGGACATGCCAATCGTGCCATGCGCCCGCTCGGCGCGAACCGCGGCACGGTCGGACACATAGGCAGCCGTATCGGCCCCCACGCCGCGGCCCGCGCGCACCGCCTCACCCAAGGCTAGGGCCGTGCCGGAAGGCGCGTCGCGTTTGCCGCCGTGATGGGCCTCGACGATCTCCACGTCCCAGTCCGGCAAGGCGGCAGCCGCCTCCCGCAGCAGGCGCCACATGACCGCGACGCCGAGGCTGAAGTTCGCCGCGCGCAACAGCGCAATCCTACCGGCCGCCGTGCGCAAACGCTGCTCCGTCGTCGCGTCGTAGCCGGTGCTGCCCGCCACCAGGGCGACGCCCGTCTGCTGGCAATGCGCGAGCGCCGCACCGAGCCCGGTCGGCGTGCTGAAATCGATGACCACGTCCAGCGCCGGCGCGTCGTCCCAACCACCCACATAATGCAAGGCGGTCGCGGTGCCCGTCGGCACCGGCGCACCGAGGCGCGCGGACTGCGGCGACACCACCGCGCGCAGCAGGACAAAGCGTGGGTCGTCGACGAGCAGGCCGCACAAGATCGTGCCCATGCGTCCGGCGGCGCCATTGACGGCGACGCGGACCGGTTGCTCAACCACGGCCAGCCCCGCCTGACCACAACCCGGACGCAAGCGGCTGCCGACCGGCACTCATGCGGTGACCCGCGACCAGAACTCGCGCACGCCGTCCAGCCAACCCTTGGCCCGTGGCGTATGCGTGCAAGCCTCGTCGTCCTTGAACGTGGCCTCGAGCGTGGTCAGCAGTTCGCGTTGCTGCTTGGTCAGGCGCACCGGCGTCTCCACCACCACGCGGCAGATCAGGTCGCCATGCCGCTTGTTGTGGGCCGACTCGACGCCACGCCCACGCAGGCGGAACTGGGTGCCGGTCTGGGTCTCCGGCGGGATGTTGATCGGCACCTCGCCTTCCAGCGTGGGCACCGCCAGGGTCACGCCCAGGGCCGCCTGGGAGAAGCGGATTGGCACCTCGCAATACAAGTCGTTGCCGTCGCGCGTGAAGATGGCGTGCTCGCGCACCCGCACCTCCACGTACAGGTCGCCGGCTGGTGCGCCGGCAGGTCCGGCCTCGCCCTGTCCGCTGAGGCGGATGCGGTCGCCGTTGTCGACGCCGGCGGGGATGCGCACTTCCAGGGTGCGGGTTTCCTCGACACGCCCCTCGCCCCGGCAATGCCGGCACGGCTTCTCGATGGTTTGCCCGGCGCCGCCACAGGTGGGACAGGTCTGCTGGATGGAGAAGATGCCGTTCTGCATGCGCACGCGGCCATGCCCTCGGCAGGTGCTGCAGGTGGCCACCTTGCCGTCTTCCGAGCCGCTGCCGCGGCAATGCTGGCAGCCGACCATGGTGGGAATCTTGATCTGCCGGCTGACGCCAAACACCGCCTCTTCGAGATCCAGCTCCATGATGTAGCGCAGGTCGGTCCCGCGCGCCGGACGTCCGCGACCGCCGCGCTGCCCGAAGATGTCGCCAAAGATGTCGCCAAACACGTCGCCCATGTCGGCAAAGCCGGCGCCACCGCGGCCACCACCGTTCTCGAACGCGGCATGCCCGTACTGATCGTACATCGCGCGCTTGCGCTCGTCGCCGAGGATCTCGTAGGCCTGCTTGGCCTCCTTGAACTTGTCCTGCGCCGTGGGATCGTCGGGATTGCGGTCCGGGTGGTACTTCATCGCCAGGCGGCGAAACGCCGTCTTCAACTCCGCCGCGCTGACATCGCGGCGGACCCCCAGCACCTCGTAATAGTCACGCTCGCTCATGACCCCATCCACGCCATCGCACACACCCCTGCGCAGAACCGCGCCCTGCCATTCCACGACGACCACGCAGCCCGCGCTGGGAATTTCCAGTCACGGGCTACGCTGTTCGCCACTGACGATACCAGCCGCCTACTTCTTGTCGTCCTTGACCTCGGTAAACTCGGCATCGACCACGTCATCCGCGGCGCCGTCGTTCGGGGCGGCCTGCGGGCCGGCACCGGCTTCGGCGCCGGCACCACCCTGGGCGGCGGCAAACAAGGCCTGGCCGACCTCCTCGAGCTTCGCCACTTTCGATTCGATGGCCGTCTTGTCGTCGGCGTCCTTGGCCTTTTCCAGATCCGCCAGCGCGCCTTCGATGGTGCTGAGCTGATCCGGCGGCACCTTGCCGCCATGCTCCTTCAGCGCGGTCCGCGTGGCATGCACCAGCTGGTCGGCCTTGTTGCGCGTGGCCACCAGCTCGCGGAACTTCTTGTCCTCTTCCTTGTTCGTCTCGGCGTCGGAAACCATGCGCTGGATCTCCTCGTCCGACAGGCCCGAGCCGGCCTTGATCTCGATCTTCTGTTCCTTGCCGGTCTTCTTGTCCTTCGCCGACACGTGCAGGATGCCGTTCGCGTCGATGTCGAAGGTCACGTCGATCTGCGGCATGCCGCGCGGTGCCGGCTCGATACCCTGCAGGTCGAATTTGCCCAGCGACTTGTTCGCGCTGGCGCGCTCGCGCTCACCTTGCAGCACGTGCACGGTCACCGCGGTCTGGTTGTCGTCGGCAGTGGAGAAGGTCTGCGAGGCCTTGGTCGGCACCGTGGTGTTCTTCTCGATCAACTTGGTCATCACGCCGCCCATGGTCTCGATGCCCAGCGACAACGGGGTGACGTCGAGCAGCAGCACATCCTTGACCGTCCCGCCCAGCACGCCGCCCTGGATCGCCGCGCCGACGGCGACAGCCTCATCCGGGTTGACGTCCTTGCGCGGCTCCTTGCCGAAGAATTCCTTGACCGCTTCCTGCACCTTCGGCATGCGCGTCTGGCCGCCGACGAGGATGACCTCGTGGACGTCCGACACGCGCAGGCCGGCGTCATTCAACGCGATGCGGCACGGCTCGACCGTGCGCTTGACCAGGTCCTCCACCAGCGCCTCGAGCTTGGCCCGGGTCAGCTTGATGTTGAGGTGCTTCGGACCCGACGCGTCGGCCGTCACATACGGCAGGTTGACCTCGGTCTGGTGGCTGCTGGAGAGCTCGATCTTCGCGCGCTCCGCCGCATCCTTCAGGCGCTGCAGGGCCAGCGGATCCTTGCGCAGGTCGATGCCCTGGTCCTTCTGGAACTCGTCGACCAGGTAGTCGATGACGCGGCGGTCGAAGTCCTCGCCGCCGAGGAAGGTGTCGCCGTTGGTCGCCAGCACCTCGAACTGCTTCTCGCCGTCGACCTCGGCAATCTCGATGATGGACACGTCGAACGTGCCGCCGCCGAGGTCGTACACGGCAATCTTGCGGTCGCCGCCCTTCTTGTCCATGCCGTACGCAAGCGCCGCGGCCGTCGGCTCGTTGATGATGCGCTTGACGTCCAGGCCGGCGATTTTGCCCGCGTCCTTGGTCGCCTGGCGCTGGCTGTCGTTGAAGTAGGCAGGGACGGTGATGACCGCCTCGGTGATGGTCTCGCCGAGATAATCCTCGGCGGTCTTCTTCATCTTCATCAGCACCTTCGCGGAAATCTCCTGCGGCGCCATTTCCTTGCCGTCGGAGGTTTCCACCCAGGCGTCGCCGTTGTCGTGCTTGACGATGCCGTACGACACCACGCCGAGGTCCTTCTGCACCTCGGCATCGGCAAACTTGCGCCCGATCAGGCGCTTCACCGCATAAAAGGTGTTCTTCGCGTTGGTGACGCCCTGCCGCTTCGCCGAGGCCCCAACCAAAACCTCGCCGTCCTTGGTGAAGGCGACGATGGACGGCGTGGTGCGATCGCCTTCCGAGTTTTCGATGACCTTGGCGGTACTGCCATCCATGATCGCGACGCAGGAATTGGTGGTGCCCAGGTCAATGCCGATGATCTTGCCCATGTGCTTGCTCCGTAATGCGGCAGCCCTGTGGGCCGCGATTGATTTTTGAGATGGGGTTGGGTCCAGGCGATTCAATGCCGGCCTATCCGGTTGTGTTAAGCCCCAGGCCGCTGCACGCTGCCGCGCGCGGTCAGTTGCCCGACGCCACGACCACCAGCGCGGGGCGCAGCAGGCGGTCGTTGAGCACGTAGCCCTTCTGCAACACGTTCACCACGGTGTCCGGCTTGCGGCCCGGGACGTCGACCACGCTCACCGCATGATGCAGCTCCGGATTCAGCGCCTCGCCCAGCGGATCGATCTGCACCAGCCCGTTGTTGCCGGCGATGCGCAGCAGCTCCTTCAAGGTGAGGCTGATGCCCTCACGCATGCCCGCCACGTCATCGGTCTCGATTGCCAGGCCGCGCTCCAGTCCGTCGTACACCGGCAACAGCTCGCTCAGCAGCTTGTCGTTGGCAAAGCGGCGCGCCTGGTCCATGTCACGTTGCTGGCGCCGCCGCTGGTTTTCCAGCTCGGCGCGCTCGCGCAACAGCGTGTCGCGGGACTCGGTCGCCTTGGCCTGGGCCTCGCTCAGCTCCCGGCGCAAGGCTTCGACCTCGGCCGCTGCCGCGGTCGACACATCGCCCTCCGCTGGGGTTTCACCGGGCAGGTGGGGATCGCTGTCATGCATGAACACGCTCCATGGGATTCGAGGGGACGAGACACGGGCTGCGCCGGGGCTTGGAGAAAACGGCGTCAGATGAGGCCGTTTATGAGGTCGCGGCCACGCGATTCAAGGCATCGCTGAGCAATCCGGCCGTGGCCTGCACCACCGGGATCACCCGTTCGTAGGCCATGCGCGTGGGGCCGATCACGCCCAGCGCGCCCAGCACCTGGCCATTGGCGCCATAACTGGCGGTCACCACGCTGCAACCATCCAGCGCCGTGAACCCCGACTCCTCGCCGATGAACAAGCGCACGCCGGGCGCCCGAGCGCATACCTCCATCAGCTGCAGGAGCTCGCTCTTGCGCTGGAAGGTATCGAACAACTCGCGCAGGTGGCGGATGTCGGCCAGCTCGGCACAGGCCATGAGGTTGGTCTGCCCGCTCACCAGCACGTCGTCGTGGCCGGCGGGCACCGCGAACGACTCGACTGCCAGCTCCACCGTGCTCGACAGCAAGCGGTTCAGCTCGCCGCCGGCTGCACGCATTTCCGCCAGCAGGCGGGCGCGGATGTCGTCCATGCGCAGGCCGGCAAAGTTCTCGTTGAGGTAATTCGCCGCGCGGACCAGGTCGCGGTCGCGTACCGGCTTGCTCAACTGTACGACGCGGTTCTGCACCTGGTGATCGGCAAGCACCAGGATCACCAGCACCCGGGCTTCCGGCAGCGGTACGAAATCGATGTGCCGCAGCGGCAGGTCGACCCGGTGCGGGACGGTGACCACGCCGGCAAACCGGGTCATGGCCGACAGCAGGGTCGACACGTCGCCGAGCAGGCCCACGGTGGTCGAGGCGTCCTGCGCCAGGCCCTGCTTCAGCCGGGCCAGTTCATGGCGCGGCAAGGGCTGCAATTCGATCAGGCTGTCCACGAACAGGCGCAGGCCGCGCGGGGTGGGCACCCTTCCCGCCGAGGTGTGCGGCGAGGACACCAGGCCGGCATCCTCCAGGTCGGACATGATGTTGCGCACCGTGGCCGGGCTGATGTCCAGGCCGGAGGAGCGCGACAAGGTGCGCGAACCCACCGGCTCGCCTTCCACCAGGTATTGCGAAATCAAGGCGCGCAACAAGCGTCGCGAGCGCGCATCCAGATCCGGGCCATTGGAAGTAGTCATGTGCCTGTGCGTCCAGCCGTGGCCATACTTCGTACCCCTTTAGATAGGGGCCGCCGGCATTCCTTGCAAGCCGGCGCCCCAGCGGTACCGTAGCGGTCGGCCGCAACCGTTACAATCCTGCCATCCCCAGCCGCGGCAAGCCATGCTCACCTCGCTTGATGTCCGTCATTTTGCCGTCGTCGAGGCCGCGGAAGTCACTTTCGGCCCGGGCCTGACTGTGATCAGCGGCGAGACTGGCGCCGGCAAATCCCTGCTGGTGGACGCCTTGCTGCTGTTGGGCGGCGCGCGTGCCGACGCCGGCATGGTACGGGCCGGCAACAGTCGGGCTGAGCTCGCCGCCGAGTTCGACGTGACCGGGCTGCCGGTGGCACGTGCCTGGCTGCAAGCTGAGGAGCTCGACGAAGGCGATGCCTGCCAGCTGCGTCGGGTCATCCGCGCCGAGGGTAGTTCCAAGGCCTGGATCAACGGCCGGCCGGCCAACACCCGGCAACTCGGCGAGCTGGCCGCCTTGCTGGTGAGCATCCACGGCCAGCACGAGCACCAGGCCCTGCTGTCGCGCACCCACCAGCTTGACCTGCTGGATGCCTATGGCGGCCATGCGGACCTGCTCGAGCGCGTGCAGGCCACGGCCACGCAATGGCGCGAAGCAGGCTCGCGCATGCGCGGGCTGGGCGGCGGTGCCGACCGCACGCAGCGCATCGAGCTGCTGCGGCACGAGATCGATGAGCTGCAGCAATGGGCGCTGCCGGCCGAGGAACTGGCGGCGCTGGAAGCCAGCCACACCCGGCTGGCCAATGCCGAGCGGCTGGCCGCCGGCGTGGCCGGCATCGGCGAGCAACTCGACGGCGACAGCGAGTTTGCCGTGCAGCGCACGCTGCACCGGGCGCACGACGAGCTGTCCAGGCTAGCCCAGCTCGACCGCCAGCTGCAGCCGGCCGCCGAGTTGCTGCAGAGCGCCGCGATCCAGATCGAGGAGGCCAACGACCAGTTGGGACGCTACGCGCAGGATGTCGACCTCGACCCGCAGCGCTACCAGCAGGTGGATGACCACCTGACCCACCTGCACGACCTGGCGCGCCGCCACCGGGTGGCCGAGGACGAGCTGCCAGCGCGCCGCGACGCGTTGTGCAGCGAGCTGACCGCACTCGAACAGGCCGGCAGCGAGCTGGAGTCCCTGGCCGCCCGGCGCGGCCAGCTGCACACCGAACACACCGCGGCCAGCAAACTGCTGAGTACCGCCCGCGTCGCAGCAGCGCGGCGGATGGAAACGGCCGTCAATGCCCTGCTGGCCGAACTCGGCATGGCGGGCGGACGCATCGTGGTGGAGCTGCAAGCCGCCGGCAACGAGGAGCCGGATGCGCAAGGCGCCGAGCGCAGCGAGCTGCTGATCACCACCAACCCCGGCCAGCCGCCGCGCCCCCTGCGCAAGGTGGCCTCGGGCGGCGAACTGGCGCGCATCAGCCTGGCCATCGAGGTCGCCACGCTGGGCAAGAACACCACCGGCAGTATGGTCTTCGACGAGGTCGACAGCGGCATCGGCGGCGCCGTGGCCGAGGTGGTCGGGCAGAAACTGCGGGCGCTGGGCAAGCGCTGCCAGGTGCTCTGCGTGACCCACCTGCCGCAAGTCGCGGCGCAAGGTCATCAGCACCTGCGCGTGATCAAGGAGACGGACGGCAACAGCACGCACACCCGCATTGAAACCCTGCGCAACAAGGCGCGCGGCGAGGAATTGGCGCGCATGCTGGGCGGCATCGACATCACCCCGGAAACTCGCGCCCACGCCCGGCAGATGCTAGCCAGCGCCCAGGCCGACTGAACGCCACCACCGGTACCAGCCGGCGGACGCAGGAAAACAAGCACCCGCTCGCAACCCTGGGAGGCCCCTTAGTGGGTGGGCGCCGCCTTTCAGCCAGATATTCTCAGGCAGGCCTCAACCCTGCCATCAACACAGCTCAAGACTTCCGCACCTTCGGCTTGGGCCGGACGTAAAGCACCAGGCTGTGGGCTTCGATCACGTAGCCGTGCCTGGCGGCGGTTTCTTCCTGCAGACGCTCGATCTCTTCGCTGACGAACTCGATGACCTTGCCGGTGTCCAAGTCGATCATGTGGTCGTGGTGTTTGCCGCGATCGAGCTCGTAGACCGCCTGGCCACCCTCGAAATTGTGCTTGACGATGATGCCGGCGGCTTCGAACTGGGTCAGGACACGGTAGACCGTGGCCAGGCCGATTTCTTCCTGATGGGCAAGGAGGCTCTTATAGACATCCTCGGCGGTGACGTGCTGGGTGCCCGAATCCTCGAAGATCTGCAGGATGCGCATGCGCGGATGCGTCACTTTCAACCCGGCACGCCGCAGCTCTTTGCTTCCCTGTTCCATGACGACACCATCTGGGCGGCACGATCGAAGCCCTAGTGTATCATTCAAGCCTTCAGCGATCCGGATTCCACGGCATGGCAAAACTGGCCAACCTGTTGATTTTCCCCACACTGGCACTGACCCTGGCGGGCTGCCACCTGGTCTACACGCCCGACGTGCAGCAAGGCAACCTGCTGGACAAGACCATGGTCAGCGAGCTCAAGCCGGGCATGACCAAGCATCAGGTGCTGCTGCTGATGGGCACGCCGTCGGTCACCTCCCCCTTTGAGCAGAACCGCTGGGATTACGTGTCCACGCAGTCGCGGCGCGGCGGCCCGATGGCGGTGCACACCTTCACCCTGACCTTCAACAACGACACCCTGGTGAGCACCGAGGGCGACTTCTTTGCCCAGGATGCGGAGCAACTGATCAAGGAAAGCCGGAAGTACAAGGCCAGCACGCCAGCAGACGAAGGCCGTAGCGACAAGAGCGCAAATCCCGACGACAAGCAGGGCGGTGGCGTGGGCGGCGATTCCGGAAACGGCGACGGCGGTTGAGCGCGACTCCAGCCAATTAGCCGCCGCGGGCACGCTGTCGCCGCGCCGTCATGGGGTCGAGCAGCAGGGGCCGGTAGATTTCCACCCGGTCGCCTGAGCGCAGGACCTGCCCAGGTGGTACCCGGCGCGCAAAGATGCCGAGGCGCTGCAGGTCGCAGGCCCCGGCAGGCACCAGCTCCGCCATGCCCGAAGCCTCCACTGCCTGCGCTGCCGTGCTTCCGGCAGGCAGGCGCAGCGTGCGGCTGATATGCGTCTGCCCCGCGTAGACCACCTCCACGACGATCTCGCCCTCAGCCATGGATGCGCGCGGCCTCGCGGCAAAAGTCGTCGACCATGCGGTTGGCCAGGCTCTGGAAACCGAGCTTCAAGGCGCCGCCGCCAAAACGCCCGGCGTAATCGAAGTCCAGCGCCAGCGCCACCTTGCAGCCGGCGTCCCCCAGGGCAATGAAGTCCCACTTGCCCTCCAGGCTGTGGAACGGCCCCTCCACCAGCGACACCTGGAGGTGGTGCGGCGGCTCCATGGTATTGCGCGTGGTGAAGCTGTGCCGCAGGCCGGCAAACTTCAGGTCCAGGCGCGCGACCAGCACGTTGTCGTCCTGGGATATGACCGTCGCCGCCGTGCACCAGGAGAAGTGCTTTGGGTATGCTGCAACGTCATTCACCAAGGCGAACATCTGCGCGGGCGACCAACGCACCAGGGCACTGCGGCGGATTTCGATCACGACAATGGTTTCCTACCACGCAGGATTGACATGCAGTGCCGGGGTCGCGGCACGGCGCACGCCTGGCATCGGCCGGCCACACGACCGCCTTCGAGTTTAATGGACATGAACAAGAACAAGGACAAGGGCGCCAAAGGCACGGGCACCATAGCGCTGAACAAGCGCGCCCGCTTCGATTACCACATCGACGAGCGCTACGAAGCCGGCATCGCCCTGCAGGGCTGGGAGCTGAAGGCGCTGCGCAGCGGGCGGATCAACTTCGGCGACAGCTATGCACTGGCCAAGAACGGCGAGGTGTTCCTGATCGGCACCTCGATCCCGCCGCTTGCCAGCGCCTCCACCCACGTGGTCGCCGAGGACCGGCGCACCCGCAAGCTGCTGCTGCACCGTAGCGAGATCGACCGCCTGCTCGGCGCGGTCGAACGCAAGGGCTACACCCTGGTACCCACCGCCATGTACTGGAAAGGCAACCGGGTGAAGGTGGAAATCGGCTTGGCCCGCGGCAAGCAGGAGCACGACAAGCGCGACACCCTGAAACAGCGCGACTGGCAAATCGAGAAACAGCGCACCATGCGCTCGCACAACCGCGAAGGCTGAACGGCCCAGAACGTCGGCCGCCCTGACCGAACATTTCGTGCCGGCGTCCGCTCCCAGGGATTACACCCTCCCCCGGTCGGCCGTCTTGGGCGGTGCCTGCGTGCTCCGGGACCGCAAGTCCATGCCACGCGACATCGAATGATGTGAAATCGAGCGTCCGCACGCGCAACCTCGACACACTCCTGACCTTGCTGGACAGGTGTCAACACCGGGAGCATGATTTCTTCCCGGGGACGGATACGCATACGGTGTAGGCCATGGCGACCCCCCGTGCGGTTTGGATCGATTTTTGCAGAATGCCCCATGCGCATGGCCTCTTTGTGGATGCGCAAGCCGAATGCGATATCGTGCGCATCACCATGACCGAGGCGATCGCCTCGGCTGTCCACAGGCACCAGCCGCACTTCATCTGCATCGAATACGACTATCCCGACCGGGCACGGCTCCGGGCCGTGCCGTTGACGAGGCGCCAATTCCCGGCGCTGCCGCTGCTGATGCTCACCGAGTTTCATTCCGAGGCCCTCGCGGTCTGGGCGTTTCGCTCGCGCGTGTGGGATTACCGGGTCAAGCCAATTGACGAAAGGACACTCGCCCAGCTCGTCGACGCGGCGGCACGCGCCAGCAGGACGGCACCGGGCGACGGCTGGGTGGTCCAGCCTTTTCCGCCCGACCTGATCGCACCCACGGGGCATCTGTGCAGGCCGCTGATCGCCGCACCGCACACGGCCCCCGCCGTCGCCTACATCAGCGAGCACTACGCGGAAGCGTGCCGGATCGAAACCATCGCGCGACTTTGCCATCTGTCCGAGTCCGCGTTCAGCCGCCTGTTTCACCGCGAGCAGGGCGTCTCGTTCAGACGCTTCCTGCTGCAATACCGGATCGCCAGGGCGCGCGATTTCCTGGCCGAGCCCCATGCGTCGGTTTCGCAGGTAGCGTACGCCGTCGGCTTCAACGACTTGTCCCATTTTGGACGGGTGTTCAGGCGCATCGTCGGCATGCCTGCCACCCACTACCAACGCAATCTTCAGCTGCCCACGCAAACCGCACGGACATGAAGACTGGTCGGCCTCGAGCAAAATCGTTCTAGTCGAGCGCATCCAGGTCCTAACTGTCCCACGCAACTTCGAGCCATGCTCACCTCCCAATCCGGAACGATCGCGCCCTGTGGTGGCGTGGGAGGCGGCCATGATCGGAATCACCGGCGAACTCGATCTCAGTCAGGTATCGGACGAACAGCTCGAATCCGGCCTGGAATTGCGCGCCGCAGTCGTGCGCGACGGCAGTGTGATCGCTTCGAGCGTCCTCAAGGCCGGAAGCGCGCGGCAGAAACGCTTGTCGTTCGAGATTGACTTGGAACCACCGGTCCTGCCAGGCGCAAGCCGGCCCTGTCCAGTCACGTTGCTGGTCGGCCCCAACGTGGTCGACCGCGAGTTGCTGGCAATCGATACTGTCAGGCAGGTGGTCGAATTCGAGCCCGTGAAGGAACGTTCGACGGCGAAAGCCGCGGCATCGAGAACCGCCGAGTTGAAGCTCGGACGCATCGCGATCGACCCTGCCATCTACCAATGCTGGCTGTTTTGCTGCCGCACCTACACGATCAACGGGCGCATCGTCTGCCGTCATTGGCATTTCGATCCCAGCCACCGCCGCTGGACGTTCTGTGACGAACCGGTGCCTGGCGCAGTGGTCGAAGCCTCTGACGTGGACCGCTTCTGGTGGTGGTACTGGCGCGATGTGATCGCCAGTGCAACGACAGACATCAACGGCAACTTCCACATGACCTTCCGCTGGTGCTGCCTGCGCTGGCTGCCATGGCTGCGGGCGAACCCGGCGATCGACCCCGACATCTCGGCGCGCATCCAGCAATTGCTGACCACCGCGCAACCCCCGATTCCGCCAATCTCGCCAGGACCTGACCCGGATCCAACCATTTTCCAGCGCATGCTGGGCGGTGCCGCCAGCCTGCCGGGCACCGTGCTGGCCGCCGCCACGCAAGGGGCGTTGTCGCTGTCCGCGCTGCAGCAACCTTCCGCCGGCATGTCGGCGGAAGCGCTGCGCGCGGTGCTGCCGCCTTCAGCGGAACTGGCGGCGCTGCGCATCTGGCCATGGTGGAACTGGAGCGACTGCGCGCCAGACGTGGTGTTCCGCGCCACCCAGCGCTGCGGCGACCGCGTCAGCGTGATCTATACGGAAACCAACGCGCAGACACGCTGGGACATCCCGACCACGCTCAACGTCACCTTGATCGCCAACGACCTGGCCTGCTGCATTCCAACCTGTCGCGATCCGGAGTGTCCGGAATGCATGAAACTCACCTGGGTCGGCTGCACACCCGTCGACCAGATCAGCGCCGACGGCGGCCCGCCCGACCTGCGCGGTTTCGCCCGCACCACCGCAGCAGCGAGCGATCCATGGAAGGACAACCCGTTCTACGGATCGCTGCAAATCCAGGGCGGCGTCGGCTGGGACGTGGATTATTTCAAGGTGCAATATTCCAGGGACGGCGGCCCGTGGACCGATCTGCCGAGTCCGGCGTTCGGCGGATTCACCCGCGGCTACTGGGATGGAACGACGTTCGTGCCCGTCGCGTTCACCCCAACGCTCAAGAACGGGCAGATGGTGATCATCAGCCGCCACCACTACGAAAACCTCAACCCCGGGATCCCGCGTTTCGGCGGGCAGGTGATCTGGAACGATTACGCCACCCTGTTTTATTTCGACACGACCCAACCGGGACTCACGCCGGATGCTTTGTACCAATTGCAGTGCGACGGGTTCGCCGCGGACGCTGGCGACAACCTGATCGCGGGCAGCGAGCGCATCCTCCCTACCTGCGGCGAAGAGTCGGCCGAGCGCGTGTACCTGCGCATCGACAACCAGGCGCAGACGCATCCGGGACCGACACCACCGCTGCCGTGCAAGATTCCACATGCCTGCGGCGGCATCATCCATGCGTGCACGGTCGAGCCCGACTGCTACATCCGCGAAATCTGGAAGAACGAAGGCCTGCCCGGCCAGGAGTGCGTTTCAGCCTGCGACATCGCGCGGCTGGAACCAACCGACACGCTCACCATCCACTTCAGCGTGACCTGCCCCGCGACCGTGCAGGACGGCCACCTGGGCGGCTACTGGATGCGTGCCGAGTACGGCGCCAACCAGGCGTTCTACATCACCGCGCCGCTGTACGTGGATGCCGCCGGCGGCGTCGGCACGCTGCAACCCGATTCGACGCCGGAAACGGGCCCGAGTTACAGCCAGGCGCTGGCACAGGGTGCATCGAGGGCATTGTGGTATGGCGGCGACTTCAAGGTCAGCCTGCACGGTTCCGACTTCCCCGAATGCTGTGCCTACCTGCTGCGTCTATGGGCATGGAAGCGGACCACCAACGGTTGTTCCGATCCGAGCGTGACGCACGCCAACCAGTTCGAACTCTCGTTCACGGTGCTGCGTCCCGACCTGTGTCCCGGCATTTGCTCGGACCGGGAAACAGAAAAAATCGCATGATCGGGTACGAAGCGGCAACGCAAAAACGCAAGCGGAAAGGGAAACCGGCATGAAGCGGCACGAGTACGAGAGTCATGGACGCATGGAGTCCGATCTTGAGTTTCGCGCTGGCGACCCTGGCGACATGGCGCGTCACGCACCTGTTGGCGGAAGAGGACGGTCCATTCGACTCGATACTGAAGCTGCGCGCAGGGTTGGGTACCAGCGTGGCAGGCAAATTGATGGATTGTTTTCAGTGCCTGTCGCTATGGATTGCCGCACCATTCACCTTCGTGGTGACCCACTCGCTTGGAATGTGGGTCCTGGTCTGGCTCGCTCTTTCCGGCGCGGCATGCCTGCTCGAGCGTCTCGGCCGGGAACCCGCGGAACTGCAGTTGCGTGCGCCGAATTTCCCGGAGGGCAACGACCATGACGTGTTGCGGTCAAGGGCGAACGACACTGAGGGCTAGCCAGACTGCGACGCCGAAATGGCCGGGCGCAGGACCGACCACCGCGGCGGCTTTCGGGCGCGCAATCGCCACTGCCACGCCGGGACCGGTCGCCATGGTGCGCTATACCGGCGCGGCGCCGATTGTGGTACGAAGCGCCGCGAGCGGTCGCACTTATCAGTTCTCCGCCGGGCGCCCAGTCCAGTCCGTGGACGCCCGCGACGTCGCCGGCTTGCTCAAGAAAGGAATCTTCCGCCGGCACGCATGAACGAAGTACGGAGTCATTCGTTGCCGCCAGGCGAGAAGGTGCGGCTGTTCACCTCGGACCGCCGTTCCGAGTTCATTTTCGATACGAGAGCAGTTGCTGTCCGCCGGCGCCGGTAGAGGAAAGCTGAAACCGGCCAAGCACTTTTGCGTAGGGCGAATGCGGCTGGGCCGAAGGAAGGGTTCCAGCCCGCGTTTTTCCTGCGCGCCACGAAGGGACGAAGACCATGGCAACCAAACGCACCCGCAAACCACAGAAATCCGGATCGGTGAAAGGGCCCCGTGGCCAGCAGATGGCCCCGGTGCCATCGACTCTGACGTCGAAAGGCTTCCGGGTGAAGGGCTTCGGAGCGTTGCCCGAAGGCTTCAATCCGCTGACCGCAACGCCGCGCCAATTGGCCGCGAATCGCCTCCCGCGGCGACCGGACACCAGGACCGAACCGGGTCTGGCGCAGTTATGGGAACGGGTGGTGGGCCGCACCCGGCTGTGGATTGCGCCGGAGTTCGAACACCACGAGAACATCACCCATGGACCGATGCGCCAGGGTGGTACCGGCCGCGCCAAGCGCGCGAAGGCGGCCCAGCGCCTGGTGTCGAACGCGACGTCGTCGAACTGGTCGGGCGCCGCCGTCTTCGCGCCGACGAACAAGCCGTACCGATTCGTCGGCGGGCAGTGGACCGTCCCGAGTCCAAATGCACCCAGCGACGGCAGCTTCTTTGCGTCCGAGTGGGTAGGCATCGACGGCTGGAATTCCTCCGACGTGCTGCAAGCCGGGACCGAAACCCAGATCACCAAGATCCTGTTCATTACGGCGAAGCAGGTCTACGCCTGGTGGGAGTGGTTCCCGGCGGGCGAGGTCAAGATTTCGAACCTGCCGGTCTCGCCTGGCGACGTCATGTACTGCCTGATCTGCGCTGATTCCACCACGCACGCGACGGTGAGCTTCAGCAACCAGTCGACCGGCGTGGGGACCCGCTTCGACATCACGGCGCCAAGCCGCACCGCCCTGACCGGGAACGTCGCCGAGTGGATCGTCGAGCGCCCCACCGTGAACGGTTCGATTGCCAACCTGACCGACTACGCCGCGTGCTACTTCGACGAGTGCATCACCGGCGGCAGCCTGAACATCGACAACCTCGCCGCCGCATCGCTCATCACGATGACCGGAGCGGGCAACGCGGACCTTTCCGAGCCGGTCAAGGAGAACGACAGCGTGCTGAAGGTCAACTGGCGCAAGGCGAACTAACCCGCGGCCTGGCCACCCGACTTGACCGGCTTTGCCGGCAAGCGGGCATGCGACCGGGAGCCGCTTGCCGATCCACGCCTGCCGGTCGTGACTGCCTGTCGAGGAAGGCTGGCATCGATGGAATCATCGGCTGCCAGGAGGACCCGGCCCTGAACTGGCCGAAATCATGGAGGTTGCCTCAACCTGCATGGCCAGGGCTGCGCCTGGTCGCCAAGCTATGGCCAACGGAACGGTCTTGTCGAGCTCCAGGCCAAGCCCGTCGAGTCGAGTCGGTGCCGAACACTGTTCCCGTGGGAGCAGACCATACCCACCAGGCCGCCGTTTGCGAGCCCCAGTTCAAGCCGGCATCAGACATCGTGCGCCACCGGCGCAGCATCGAGCCCTTCGCAGGTACGCCGCGCCTGTCGTGCGGCGAGCCTTCCCGCGCAATGCCACGTCCATTTCCCAACTCGGCACGCAATCGGTTATAAATACAAACGGACGTCTATGTGTTTATAACGCCATTTCCGCCGTCACAGGAACCCCATATGAAATTCGAAACGCTCGCCGTACACGCCGGCTACGCCTCCGACCCTACGACCCGCGCCTCCGCCGTGCCGATCTACCAGACCGTGGCGTACACGTTCGACAACGCCCAGCACGGCGCCGACCTGTTCGACCTCAAGGTTCCCGGCAACATCTACACGCGCATCATGAATCCGACCGAAGACGTGCTGGAGCAGCGCGTGGCGGCGCTGGAGGGCGGCATCGGCGCGCTCGCGCTGGCTTCGGGCATGGCTGCCGTGACCTATGCCATCCAGACCATAGCCGCGGCCGGCGACAACATCGTCTCGGCGGCCACGCTCTATGGCGGCACTTACAACCTGTTTGCCCACACCTTCCCGCAGCAGGGCATTGAGACGCGCTTTGCCGACGCGCGCCAGCCGGAGTCCTTCGCCGCCCTGATCGACGAGCGCACCAAGGCCGTGTTCTGCGAATCGATCGGCAACCCGCTCGGCAACGTCACCGACGTCGCCGCCCTGGCCAAGGTGGCCCATGCCCACGGCGTGCCGCTCATCGTCGACAACACCGTGCCCAGCCCCTACCTGTTCCGCCCGATCGAGCACGGCGCCGACATCGTGGTGCACGCGCTGACCAAGTACATCGCCGGCCACGGCAACAGCATCGGCGGCGCCATCGTCGACAGCGGCAAGTTCCCCTGGGCCGGGCACAAGGCGCGCTTCCGCCGGCTCAACGAGCCGGACCCCTCCTACCACGGCGTGGTCTACACCGAGGCACTGGGGCCGGCGGCCTACATCGGCCGAGCCCGCGTCGTGCCGCTGCGCAATACCGGCGCAGCCATTTCGCCGATGAACGCATTCCTGATCCTGCAGGGCCTCAACACCCTGGGCCTACGCATGGACCGCACCTGCGACAACACCCTGGCCATCGCCCGGCACCTGCGGCAGCATCCGAAGGTGGCCTGGGTCAAGTACGCCGGCCTGCCCGACCACCCGGACCATGCGCTGGTGCAGAAGTACATGGGTGGCAAGGCCTCGGGCATCATGTCGTTCGGCGTGAAGCCTGGCGCAGGTGATGCGCCGCGCGCTGCCGGCGCCCGCTTCCTCGATGCGCTGCAGCTGTTCTCGCGCCTGGTGAACATCGGCGACACCAAGTCGCTGGCCACCCACCCTGCATCCACCACGCACCGCCAGCTCAACCCCGAGGAGCTAGCCAAGGCCGGCGTCAGCGAGGACATGATCCGCCTGTCCGTCGGTATCGAGCACATCGACGACCTGCTCGCCGATCTTGACCAGGCCCTCGCCCAGGTCTGAGCCGATGGCCGAGGCCTCAAGCCTGCTCCGCGTCCTCCGCTGCACCCAGGCGCCGGAATGCGGAGCGCGCCCAGAGGAACACCCAGGTCACCAGCACGAAGGGCAAGGTCAGGCCAGGCAAGCCGACCGGCTGGACGGCCGCCGACACCGCCGCGGCCACCAGCACCGTAGCCACTGTGGCCACGAGTACGTAGAGCAAAGCCGCGCGACCGGGCATGCGGAACGTGCTGCCCAGGGCGATCGCGACCAGCACGCTGTTGAAGCCGAAGACGCCGGCCCGGATCGCCGTCTCGGCCGCGCCCAGCCACCACGCCACCAGCAAGCCCACGAGCGAGCCCACCAGCGCGCCGACACCGGCCCGCCACGAGCCGATGAACAGGCCCAGCGTGAGCAGCATGCCGGCGATGACGCTTTGCTGGAAAAAGACCTGGGAGACGCCGTTGAACAAGCCCTCGGCCAGCGTGGCAATGGTGACCACGCCATCGACCGTGGCCGCCTTGGGCAGCATCGCGGCCGGCAGCAAGCCCGTGGGTTCCAGGCGTCCCAGCCGCGCGGTGGCGAGGAAAAAGCACCAGGACGTCAGCACGAAGGGTGCAGTGAGCGGCGGCACGTCCCACACCTTCAGCAGCCGGGCCGAGGCTGCCGTGACCACGGTGGAAGCCACCGCAGCCAAGACCACGCATGCCCAGGTCAACAGGGTCGGTTGCAGGAACACCAGGAGGGCGATTGCCACCAGCGCGCCGTTGAAGCCGAACAGGCCGTCGCGCAGCTGGCCGCGGTCCACCCACAACCACGCTGCCGTAGCCGTGCTCACGGCGGTGCCAAGGACGGCAGCCAGCGCGAACATCGGCGAGGCGACGGCCAGGCCCAGGACGAACAACAGCCCGGCGTAGCGGCTGTTCTGCAGCATCACCTGGCCCACGCCGCGCAGCACGGCGTCCACGAATCCGAACACGGACAGGGCCGGCCGCGACGCGGCGGTGCCGGTTCCACTCGCCGGCAAGCCGGTACTCATGCGGCGCCTTCCCCGCGATGGCCGGTTGCGACACGGCCATCGAAGCGCATGAAAAACCCCGACTGGCGCCAGTCGGGGTTGCGTTGATGGTGGAGGTGGCGGGAGTCGAACCCGCGTCCGAAGATGTTCAATGCCCGGATCTACATGCTTAGCCCGCCGTTCAATCTCGTCCCGCGGCAAGTACGGTAGGCAAAACGCACCGCGGAACCAGCCTGATTGATCTTGCCTACGACCGCCAGGCGACAGTCTTCGGCGATCTCATGATAATGACCCTACACCGACGAGCATGAGCACAAGTGGGTTCGGGGCTTACGCCTTAAGCGGCGAGAGCGTAGTTGTCGTCGTTGGCAACTATAAGTTTGCCGCTGGATTTACGAGGAAAGCTGCCCCCTCGGCATGCACCAAGTCATCTCACTACCCCCGTCGAAGCCAGAACACCCCCGCGGAAGAAAGACCTGATACCGGCCAAGTATATGGGGGCGCATCGGGCATTTACAACGACCCTCGTGGCGATCCCGTGGCGGCCCAAGGACCATGGTGACCATAGCCTGGCGAGACGACGCATGACCATGGTCGCCTTGGCGGCCAATCCACGCGGCCGGGTCGTATCAAGGGGCGACGCGCAGCTTGTCACCTGGAGCTTGGGCAGCAGAAACGTTCGAGGCGGAGGCCGCTTCGCGGAATGTCGCTGGCCTCAAGTGTTGTCCACGCTCAAACGCAGCGACTATACTTGGGCGATTCCTCGCGACAGATCGTCGCACCAACGAGAGTGATGCAATGACTCGACTGCAACTGCTCGGCGTCGCTGTCGCGGCAGCCTGTTTGGCCAGCGTGAGTGTGCACGCCGAAGGCGACAAGGCGGCGGGCGCGAAACTGGTCTACACCTGTTCTGGCTGCCATGGCGTACCCGGTTACACCAACGCCTACCCGCAGTATCCAGTGCCCAAGATCGCCGGGCAGAACGAGCAGTACATCATCAGCGCCTTGCACGGCTACAAGAGCGGTGACCGCAAGCATCCGACCATGGACGCGCAGGCCGACAGCTTGTCCGATACGGACATCCAGAACATCGCCGCCTACCTTTCCAGCCTCGCCAAGTAGTCAACAAGGATTCCGCACATGAAACGTGCCGCAACTCTGCTCTCGCTCGGCGCTGCGCTGGCGATGCTCTCCACTACGCTGTTCGCCGCCCAGGGCAATGCCGAGCACGGCAAGCAAAAGGCCGCCACCTGCTTCGCCTGCCATGGCGTCGACGGCAACGCGGTCGATCCGCAATACCCGCGGCTGGCCGGGCAATACAACACCTACATGCAGTTTGCCCTGCATGAATACAAGGATGGCCAGCGCGACAATCCGATCATGAAGGGCATGGTCGCCACCCTGTCGGACCAGGACATCGAGGACATCTCGACCTACTTCTCCAGCCTGCCGACCAAGCTCGACACCTTGAAGGGACACGTCGGCGGCGAGCCGTAAATTGGCACCCGCACCCCGCTGACCAGCAGGCCCGCGTACGCGGGCCTGTTTGCATGTGCAGGGCAGCCGCGTAAACGGTCGGCTCAAGCCATCGCCGACTTGCCCTCGTGCTTCTTGTAGTAGGGCTTCTTGCCAGACGAATGGTCGGTGGCGTCGCGCACCGCGCTGATTTCCGGGATGTGCTCGCGCAAGGTCTTCTCCACGCCTTGCTTGAGCGTGACATCCACCATGCCGCAGCCGTGGCAACCGCCGCCAAATTGCAGCACGACGGTGGCATCGGCCTCGACCGACACCAGCTTGACCTCACCGCTGTGCGCGGCCAGCTTTGGGTTGACCTCGGAATCCAGGACGTAGCGCACCCGCGCCACCAGGCCGGCATCCGGGCCGGGAATGTCGCCCTTGATTTTCGGCGCGCGGATGTTGAGCAGCCCACCGGTATTGGTCGGCTCGAAATCCATCGTCGCGCCCTGCATCCAGGGCACGCTGTCGCGCTGGACGTGCAAGTCGAAACCCGTGCAGTGGACGACCTGCTCATCGCCGCCGAGATCGGCCGGCTCGCAAAACTCGAGCTCGCACGCGGCGGCCGGCGTACCCGGAGCCGTCACCCGCACCAGGATGCCCAGGCCCTCGATGCCTTGCTGGGTGAGCAGGCGGGCAAAATGACTCTGCGCACGTTCGGAAATGTCGATCATCTTCTGCCCCACCAACCAGATATCCCACGCTCAATCAGCACCATTTTAGTCCAGTTTAGGCTGATGCACGTGTTTTGACTTTTCGCCCCATGGGCACGACGCTTCCGGCAACGGAGGACCAAACATATGAACCAGCAAGATCTCGCCCATGAACATTGCGCCGCGCAAAAGGGCCGGGCGCCGCTGGATGCCATGCGGATCGGCAAGCTGCTGGAACAGGTGGCGGGGTGGCGCTACGACGACGACGCACACACGCTGAGCAAGGATTTCCGCTTCCCGGACTTCCACCACACGCTGGGCTTCATCAACGCGGTGGGCTTTATCGCCAACCAGCAGGACCACCATCCCGACCTCGAGGCCGGTTACGGGCACTGCACGCTGCACTGGTCCACCCACGACGTGGGTGGCTTGTCGCGCAATGATTTCATCTGCGCCGCGCGGGTCGACGCGCTGACGGCGACGGCGTAGGCGCCGCGCAGGGCCGACGCGGACGCGCCTCGAACCTTTGCGCAGCCAGCGTATCCAGGAAGGTCTTCAGCTCCTCCGGCAAGGGCGCGGAAAAGCTGTAGGTGCGCCCGTCGAGGTCGAAACTGAGGTGGGCCGCATGCAGGAACATGCGGTGCAGGCCAAGCTCGCGAAAGCGCTTGTTGGCCTCGCGATCGCCGTATTTCGGGTCCCCGGCCAGGGGGTGGCCAATGTGCGCGGCATGCGCACGGATCTGGTGGGTCCGGCCCGTGGCCAGCGTGGCCTGCATCAGGCGCGCCCCGGGATAGGACTCGACGTCGCGAAAAAAAGTCAGCGCCGGCTTGCCGTCGTCGGCCACGCGCACCATGCGCTCGCCGCCCTGCAACACCGACTTGCGCAAGGGCACGTTCACGTCGAACTTGGCCTTGGCTGGCTGCCCCAACAACAGACACAGGTATTGCTTGGTCACCGTGCCCTCGCGAATCGCCGCCTGCAGACCAACCAGTCCGACGCGCGTGCGGGCCAGGACCAGCACGCCGCTGGTGTCGCGGTCGAGCCGATGCACCAGTTCGAGGTGCTCCTGCGGTCGCGCCGCACGCAGCAGTTCGATGGCGCCGTGACTGATCCCGCTGCCGCCGTGGCTGGCCACGCCTGCAGGCTTGTCGATCACCAGGAAGTGCCGATCCTGGAAAATGATACTGTCCTCAAGCTCGGCCATTTGCTCGGCGGACGGTGCCGCGCCATCCGCCTTCTCGGCTGCACGGATGGGCGGAATGCGCAGCGTATCGCCGTCGACGAGACGGGTATCGGGCTTGGCCCGCCTGCCGTTCACACGCACCTGGCCGGTACGCAACAGGCGGTAGATCATGCTCTTGGGAACCCCTTTCAACAGCGTCAGCAGCGCATTGTCGATACGCTGGCCGTCGCGCTCCGGGCCGACCTGAACTTGACGCACACCCTGCGCAGGATGAAGGGAAGCTGCGGTTTGCATTGAAAAAAAGCCAATGGAATAGGATACTGGGCAGGCGTGACTTGCGCCCGTGTCATCGTTGAACCGGGCCGAGAGTCCTCCGTTACTGCGGCGAGGATCGTGCCGGCACCCTAGAGGATCTGGTTGCGACCTCCCTTCATCGTAACGGTTGTGGCGGGCGTTGTCCGTTGCCTCCCGGGGCGCGGCTGGCCCACGTGAGCTGACCGAATCGTCCCGACACCGGCAACGGTGCCGTCTTTTTTGCCGCTGCCCACAGGCGGCGCGATCCACGGCAGGCCGCCCACCCGAAGGTGGCGCCACCGCGGCACGCGACGCGTGGCAAGCCGAGGATTACCACCATGAAACGTATGTTGATCAACGCGACTCAGCGTGAAGAGTTGCGTGTGGCCATTGTCGATGGCCAGAACCTGTACGACCTGGACATCGAAATCCCCTCGCGGGAACAGAAAAAGTCCAATATTTACAAAGGCCGCATCACCCGCGTCGAGGCATCGCTGGAAGCCTGCTTCGTAGAGTATGGTGCCGAACGCCACGGTTTCCTGCCACTCAAGGAAATCACCCGCGACTACTTCACCCCTGGCCTGGACCCGCACAAGGCGAACATCCGCGAGCTGGTCAAGGAAGGCCTGGAAGTGGTCGTGCAGGTCGAAAAGGAGGAGCGCGGCAACAAGGGCGCGGCCCTCACCACCTTCATCAGCCTCGCCGGCCGCTACATGGTGCTGATGCCGAAGAACCCGAAGGCGGGTGGCGTCTCCCGGCGCATCGAGGGCGAGGACCGTCAGGCGCTGAAGGAAGCGCTGGGCCACGTCACCGTCCCCGACGATGTGGGCCTGATCGTGCGCACCGCCGGGCTCGGCCGTGACGCCGAGGAGCTGCAGTGGGACCTGGACTACCTGCTGCAACTGTGGAAGTCGATCTCCGAGGCCGCCGACAAGCAGAAGGCGCCGTTCCTGATCTACCAGGAATCCAAGCTCTTCATCCGCGCCCTGCGCGACTACCTGCGCAGCGACATCGGCGAAATCCTTATCGATGACGAACCGCTGTACAACGACGCGCGCGAGTTCATGCAGCAGGCCATGCCCAACGCCTTGCGCAAGCTCAAATTGTACTCTGACGACACCCCGCTGTTCACGCGCTACCAGATCGAGACCCAGATCGACAGCGCATTCGACCGTCAGGTGCGGCTGCCGTCCGGCGGTTCCATCGTCATCGACCAGACCGAGGCGCTGACGGCGATCGACGTCAACTCGTCCAAGGCCACCAAGGGCAGCGACATCGAGGAAACCGCGTTCAACACCAACTGCGAGGCGGCGGTGGAGATTGCCCGCCAGGCTCGCATCCGCGACGCCGGCGGCCTGCTGGTCATCGACTTCATCGACATGGACAGCCCCAAGCACCAGCGCGAAATCGAGGAGCGCATGAAGGACGCGCTCAAGCTCGACCGCGCGCGCGTGCAGGTGGGGCGCATCTCGCGCTTCGGCCTGCTCGAGCTGTCGCGTCAGCGCCTGCGCCCCAGCCTGGGCGAGGCCAGCCAAGTCGTGTGCCCGCGCTGCGAGGGCCATGGCGTGATCCGCGGCGTCGAGTCGCTGTCGCTGTCGACCTTGCGCCTCATCGAAGAGCACGCGATGAAGGACAACACCGGGCAGGTCCTGGTGCAGGCGCCGCCACCGGTGGCCAATTTCCTGTTGAACGAGAAGCGCGCCAGCGTGGTCGAGATCGAGCTGCGCCACAAGGTGCATGTGATGATCGTCGCCGACGAGCACCTGCAGACTCCGCACATCCAGATCCAGCGCATCCGCGAAGCGGACATGGGCGAGTACAGCAAGCCCAGCTACGAACAGCTGACCGCGGTCGAAGTGGACCCGGTGCGCAAGCTTGGCCAGATCCCCGGCAGCGGCGAGCATCCCGCCGTGAGCGGCATCGTGCCGGCCAGCCCTGCCCCGTTCCGCGAACCTCCCTCCATCGCGACGGAGGATGCGCCGGATCCCAGACCCGCACGGCAACGCGCCACATCGCCCGCGCCTACCCTGGCCAGCGCCAAGACCGGCATCCTCGCGCGCATCCGCAGCTGGTTCGCCGGCCCGACGGAAGCCGCCAACGACGCCGCCCCCGCCCCGGCACGCAGCGGCAATCGCCACGGTACTGAAGGCAGCGGCAACCGGCAGCGCGACGGGCGCAATCCACGCAGCAACACGAGCAACACTGCCGCCAATGCCGCACGCCCAGGCTCGCGGACCCGCGCACCACGACGCAGCCCCAACCCGCGCAGCACGGCCCAGGCGAAGTCCGGCGAGCAGTCAAACGGCAAGCCTGCCCGCCAGCGCCCGCAGCAGGCCGAGAGTGCCTCGCAAAGTGCCGCGGCGACGACGGCCAGCGTCACACGCGAAGCCAAGGAGCCGGCAGCCGAAAACCGCGCGCTGGCTGCCGCCACGGTGGCAACGCCAGCACTGGCGGCCAACCTGGAGCGTCAAGCCGCGCCCCAGGCCAGCGACGATCAAGTGGCACTGCGATCGGAAGTCCAGGCAGTACCCGAACCCGAGTCCGCCGCAAGCGCAGGCGAAGTCGAGCACGCCCAAGGCGCGGCAGCCGAAGCCGATGGCGCAAGCTCTCGGCGGCGCCGTGGACGTCGCGGCGGCCGCCGCCGCCGCCGGCACGAAGAGATCGCCACTGGCGAGACCCTGCAGGCATCCGCTGAGCAAAGCCCGGCCGAGCAATCGTCGTCCCTTGGGACCGCAGCTTCTGATCCTCATGCCGACGTGGACACCACGCCAGCGACAGACGCGCCGCCAAGCCACGGCATCGCCGCTGGATCGGCAGCTAGGCCGACCGCGTCCGAGGCGCCGGCCGCGCGGCCGCAAGCCGATGCGGCAGCGGCCACCGTTGCCGCCGCAAGCCCGGCAGCCACGTTGACGACCTCCGGCTTTCAGCTGCCGGTGCTGCCGCCCATCCCCGGCACGGTCGATCTGCCGCATGCTGAGCCGGATACCCAGGCACCGCCGGCCTACAGCCAGCCGGCGATCCGCACCGCGACGACGAACGGCATCCCGCCTGCCCACGAAAGTCCCGCGTCCGTGGATGACGAGGCCGACGCGGACGAGGTAGCCGCCTCACCGGAGTCGGCGCCAGCGATCCCGGTCGCCTTTGCAGCAGCGCCAAATGGCAACACCGCCAAGCCCGCGAACGGTACGGCAACGACCCGCCTGGATAACGTGGACACCACGCAGATCAACGTGACCCTGCCGCAGGACGACACTGCGCCCTCCGCCGACGACACGCCGACCGTGGCCAGCGGCACTCCTCCCCACTCGCCAGCGCCGGCAACAACGGAAGCTGGAGTCCGGGAGTTCGCCCAACAAGGCGATCTGCTCGCGGTGGCTGTGTCGCCACCGGGCGACGGGCACGGCGTGGCTGCATCAACACCGCCTCAGGCCGAAGACCGGACTGCGCAAGCACCCGAGGACGAGCGCGGCAGCTGAGTTCCTCCCAGTCGAAACGGCACGGCCAGGCATGAAAGTGCCTGGCCGTGCCGTTTTTGCCGATAGTCGCGATACGCCTGAATCGCCGCGCGTGCGCCTCAGGAATACAACTGGCTTTCGGACGCATCCAACAAGCCGTTCGCGGTCATCAGGCGCGCCAGGCCCAGCACATGATCGATGCGCAGCTTCTCCATCAGGCGCTGCTTGTAGGTCGACACTGTCTTCGGGCTCAAGTTGAGCTGCTCACCAATCACGGTCAGCGCCTTGCCGCGTACCAGCATCATCGCCACCTCGAGTTCCCGGCTGGAAAGCGCGTCGAACGGTGAGACCCGCCCGTCCAGGGTGGCCAGGGCCAGCTGCTGGGCCACGCCGGGCGCCAGGTAGCGCCGCCCGCCGGCAACCTGGCGGATGGCGGTGATCAACTCGTCCGCGCTGCAACCCTTGGTGAGGTAGCCGAGCGCGCCGGCGTCGAGCAGCCGCTTGGGAAACCGCGCATCGGTCATCACCGTGGCAATCACCACCCGGGTGGAACTCTTCACCCTGCACACGCGTTCGGTCAGCTCGATGCCGCTCATCCCCGGCATGTGCACGTCCACCACGGCAATGTCCGGCTTCAGGTTGCGGATAAGGCGCATGCCCTCTTCGGCGCTGGCCGCCTCGCCAACCACCTCGATATCCGGGCACTGCGCCAGGATCAGGCGAAAGCCCGTACGCACCAGCTGATGATCGTCCACCAGGATCACACTGATCATGTCGAGCCCTCCCCGCGCGCTCCGGTAAGGGCCAGCATGCCCCGCCCTGCGGCTCACCGTCTGTAGGCCTAAACCGACACCCGCGTGCGCCCACGCCAACCGGCAAGCACACTGTAGGCATGCCTACAACGCCAGCGCAACACTGGCCCAGTACGGATCCCGCAGACGCAGATAAATGCCGCCCGGGCCCACGCTCCTGGAAGCACGGGCGGTAGAAACGTTTGAGGCCTCTAGGCCATCACCTACAAAAAACCCGCCAGACGGCGAGTTTCCTTGTGTTTCTCGGACGGTATGGGACGTCCTGAAACTAGCTGATGGTGCCAAGAGGGGCACCGAATCTCGCATAGCATCAACGCCGCAGAGGCACTCAGAAAAAAATGCCCCCATAAGTGCCCCCAGCTCGAAACCGTTTACGCTCCCTCAACCAACCTCGAGCATTCCAAGAGGAATTTATCGGGATATCCAAAGTGATGGACCGGCACCTGAAAGATGACCGGGAATTTTCCATTCCTATGGAGTCAACGCTTGTGTCGCGAGCCTTTCAAGTTCGTACGCGCCCGGAACGCCGAGACTGACGAGGCGGCCGATGGCTGTATCCATCCGATGTCGCAACGGATGAGCAGGCTTGAGGAGAGAGGGCTGCTCGGCTACTGCCGCAACGAACCAATCAACGATCCTTCGACCGATTCCAAGTTCGATCCACATGGCCGTGTCGGTGGGTAAACGTTCAAGCCACACCTCCACAGCACATAGAACGAAGTCGAAGTGCCGCGCACGAGGTGCTACCAACAGCGTGTTCATCGTGCACATTGCGACAAAGGCGGTTGGTCCACCGGGTAGCACGGGTCGGAGGACATCAAGAAGAGAATCGACCCGGTCGAACACGGCCGGCACGAGGTAGCTCTTCGTGCCGCCGATAGGATCGTGTGTATTCATGAGGAGTTTGGCAACTATGCCGCCAGTATCGAGGTCGACGGACAGCTCTCCAGGTCGAGGATCGCGTGCCCAGTAGCGCAGAGTCAACGTTCGGGCCACTAACCGCCTGCGTAGCTCTACTGGGCGTACGGAAGAACGCGCGGCATCGTTGAAGTAGCATACGTCGGCGGCATGGATCAGTGTGTCCGAGACGTCGCAGAAAGAGCCGTCGGGAAGCGCCTCAACTTGCTTCAGTAGTTCGTCGAACCGATCGTCGCCTGCATCCATCATCTCGTTTGCTACAAGGATGTAGAACTGGTCGTTCCATTCCTTCGGCTCCCGATCGACCTCCGTCTCGGGCGAATGGCCGAGACCGTTCATTTTGGCTGACCAGCCGGTATAAGCGGCGACGATCTCCGAGGACCAAGCCTGCGCTGGTGCCTTTCCGGTCACAAGGCCGAGCCAGAGCGCGGCAGCCTGACTGTCGAGATGAACGTTCGACACCGGATTGGTGCGCTGTTCTCCTATCGCTTCATCACCGTTGACCTCTCTCCCATGCGGTACATGGATCCGCAGCGAGTGTCTCAGGATCGGTTCTTCTTCCGGAAACCTAGGCCAGGAGGGTTCGGAGCCTCCATCCAACCAAGCGATCTCGGCTTCAACAGCACGGCGGTCATCCTCAGCCTTCTCACGCTCATACGTCGCCTGCGCTTCGTCCTCAGCGGAAGAGCGCCATCGCCAGCGGCTCGCCTTAAACGCCACGCGCATGGCCGATTTCAGAAGACGCGGCTCGGCTTCGTGGTTGTCGTTCAGTGCGGCTGAGAACGCAGGCACGGCGCAGCAGTCGCGCCGTGTCGCGGTGTACACCAGGGTGTCGCGGTCGACTTTCTGGCCATGGCGGCGCCAAAGGTGGATCAATGCGAGCGTAGCAAGCGCTTGGCGGTTGTAGGTGATCGTGACGCTGGATCTGGAGAAGCGGTCGTCATCTTGTGCAAGCGTCCGTGCGGCGACGTCGCGCACCCACTTCTCATGCTTCTCTAGCAGGCAATCGTCGCCGTCACGCGCGACGAGCATCGCGGTCGCAGCCAGACGCGTCGACTTTGACTTGAGCGCGTCGGTCTCGGAATCGTCCGGCAAGTCTCCGCCCGCGAATTCCACGGCTTCACGCGCGACCTCGGTGGACCCCCGCGCGGGATCGTGCGTCGCCAGCTGGATCTTCGCCTCGATCTCGCTGAAGCGTATATGCCCGTTGCGGTACTCACCGAGGCGGGCAAGGTGCTCGGCCTCCGCCGGTGGGGATCGGTACTGCTGCCCTCCCTCGACCGGGATCCAATTACTCGCGTCGAGCACGTTCAGTGCATAGGCTCCCATGAAGGCAGGGTCCCCGAAGTCCGCTATCTCGCTGTAGGCCCCGGTTCTCGCCACGGCGTCGTTGAGTAACGAGCGCACGTGGCACGACGTATCGTCTGTCCCGAGATAACCGGGCAGACATCTCTCAAGTGAGACGCCTCGGGATGGCTTCGCATGGAGGTCGGCGAGACGCACTTTGCCAGTGGGTTCGCTTCCTATCGCAAACCCTGTCCTCATGAGTTCGTCATGTATCTGTCTTCCGTGTTCCGTCGCAAGCAGCTCAGGGCACGCGACGAAAGGAACCAGCAATTTTCGACTCGCTGGCCAGTGCGACAGCAGAAGATCGACCGCCACAAGCAGATACGCCGCACAGCTCCGGTTAGGGCCGAGGACGTCGGCGATAACGGCCTCTATCGGCTCGCCCGCCTGGATGCAGCCGTGCCCCCAAGCCTCAAGGGCCATGAGTGCGGATGCCATTGAATATTCGTGTGCCTGATCGCGCGACCAGTAGTAGGTGTCGACCCACGGGAAAAGCCTCGGACCATCATCGAAGACGAGCGTGAAGCCGTTCGTTCCCGGGTCCTCGCCGCCGGATCGGAAGGCGACTGCTTCGTCGACGAGCCTTCGCGCAAGCGCGAGGCCTATGGCGGGCGCTGCTTCCAGCAAGTCGAGAAATGGGGTCTGTGCCGGGGATGGTGGTAGGTAGTCAGAGTCGGCGAAGCTGAGTGCACGATCCTGAGTTCTTCCGGCCGAATTCCGGTGACCAGAGGGCTCAATCAGACTCGCCGCAACCAGATCAGCGAGCTCCTGCGGCGCCACGCGTGCAATGACCGCACTCAACGGGCGAATCTCCTTCACCTTACGCGAGTCGTTCTCCACGACGAGCGCACTCAGATAGGACTTTGTTTGGGCCGGTGCGTGAGCAGACAGCAACAAGGATACCGCCCTCAGTTCGGCGATCATGCGCCTGCGGTTGCCTCGGAAGGATGTGGCCTCGCCCCCCGGAATAACGACTTCCGCACCCTTCTCGTCGAGCTGCCGCAGCCAGTCGAACAGCATGGCCGCCATATCCCTGACGAGCGCTAATTCGCTCATGACCACCAAATACAGGGTCTCTATCAGCTTCACGACGGCTGCGATCGCCTGGATAGGGATTGCCGCCGAGTGTCGTATGCACCAACCCAGCAACCTGGGCGCGGATGCCGTGAACGCGATTCGCATGGACCTCGGGACCGAGGTGGTCCAGGCTGCCGCCTCGCCGGGTATCTCTTTTGCAATATCGGCAGGCGAAACCGTTTCCACCGCCGTGATAGCGACGCACAACTCGACTAGCAATGCGCCGTCATTTACTAGGAGAGCTGCACTGCAGCGATCGAGTAGAGCCGGCGAAAGTTCCGAGCGCACGATCGCCATGAGTACCTGGCGCCGCCACGAACTGTGCGATCCAGCAGGCGAGAGCCTCTCAAGCAGCTCCAGCCATTCGTCGCAGTCCGACGTCTTCTCCAGCGCAAAACGCCCAGCGAACTCGATCCCGCGCGCCAGCTTTGCCGATGCTGGAGCCGTCAGATCAAGCTTGTCGACGAGGTCGTGATCCTCGTGCAGACGAGCGCCCACGGCCCAGTCTCGCAGCACATCGTGATAGAACCGCAGATGGTCTCGCTTCGGCTCGATCAGCGTCTGCGAACGTAGTAAATGCGAGCGTGCGGCGGAATCCTCGCGGGCTTCAATCAGGTCGCGTCCCGCGAGCACGGCGTCCGCGAGATCGGCAATTAATCGCTGGGCGGCTCGCTGATCTGGTGTCTCCGCATAATCTGCGGTCCGCCACCAGTGATCAGCAAGCTCCGCCTCTGACCGGATCGTCGCGGACGACGGCACCTTGAGTAGTCGCGAGAGCCTATACGGGTTACGAGCGATGCCCGCGGCGGCATGCCCCGGGGCAAGAATCTCTCGAAGCTCGGGTGTCTGCTCGCGCAGAGTTTCGACCTCCCCATCGTCGAGTTCGCCGACGGTAACCACTTGGATCGGCCCAAGCATCGATACGGCCTCGGGCGCCAGCCAGTTGTCCCCATCAGCTCCGAAGTCCGGTCGTGCTGTGGCGACAACCGAGAATCCCTCAATTGCAACGACCTCCCTCAGGAGGTCGTTGACCGTCCGGCGGCGCGCAGGAGAAGTGAACATCTCGAGGCTGTCGATGAACAGTACTCCGCCACCGCTCGCCGCGAGGTCGCTCAAGAACTCTCTCGCCGTCGCTTGGATACAAAGCTTTTGAGACAACGCGCCCCAACCACCCTCTGGTGTGCCCACCGGATCGAGCACGAGGATATGAGCTTCGCTGGAGGCACGTTCGGCCACATGTCTGAGCACAGCCGACTTGCCGACGCCCGGGCCGCCTCTGATCTCGACGAAGCGATGCAGATCGCGGGCTTGGTCAAGCGCCTCGATCACCTGTCGCCGTGGGAGGTGCACTCCTGCGACCGCATTGCCGATCTCGGCAAGGGCTTGGCGAGACATCTCGGCCAGCTTCGCTCTCGCCACCGAGAAGTTTCTGTCGCCAGCAAAGCGGAAGCCACGATTGGTAAGCATTCCGCGAAGTTCGGTACGCGCTATCGCCCCGCCTGCCTTGGCCCTCTCAAGAGACATCTCGATCAGGTTGCTCCAGAGTGCCTCCGTTCGCGGCGCGTCCTCGGGCGACAGAATCTGTCGGGCTACGGACAACGCATGGGTTCTTGCCAGTGGTGCGCTCGACTCGAAGTCAAACTCCAGAATCAGGAATCGGCTGACGATCTTCCAAATGGTGTCATCATCGTTCGGAACGCCGGCCGCCACGAGATTCGCACGGAAGGTTTCGCCGAACGTCCGCATCTCTGATCCAGCCACGCCCTTGGCCGCCAACCGCCTGAAGAACTCGGCTCCGTTCCCGGCCGCCCGTGCCCAATTAAGAACGTCTTGGTACGGGCCGGAGATGGCCTTACTCGTCCGCTGCGTCGCGACCGCAAGTCGGTGTCGTTCCTCGGGAACGCCCTGCCCAGAACTTCTCGCTATCTGCTCGCAAACCTCCTTAAAAACGGGATCCTTGGAAGAAAACTTGATCGTGCGCTTCGACTGGATTTCCAAAAGTGTCTCGCCGACGCTCGACACGCCGTGGATGACGAGATCATCGAGCGAAAATCCAAGCTCCACGCCTTGGAAGCGAACGCGCTGGATGCGTGAGCCAAGCAGACCGCGTGGCTCGACGTCGGCGAGAAGTGCGAGAAGGTAGAACGCACCGAGTTCACCCTCAATGTAAGCGCCGGTACCACCGCGCCCAACAGGGCTCGATCCGCGGCCTCCATTAGTCATCTCATCGTTGGACATAACCGGAATCTGGTATCCCTATGACGCGTCCGTTGAGCAAACGCTGGCGGATCTGTACGTACCATCATTACGTACAGCTATCCGATTCCACCTGCATCTCCTACTTACGACCGTGGCTGGAGAGAAGTAACTAGGCTGATCATCGGACCGAGCGATGTCGATCAGTCTACCGACCCCACTCGGCGCAGTCACCGGACGACCGCTTATGGCCGATGACAACCTTTGAAGGCTCGACGACATCTGGCAAGCGGTGACAGGCGGAGACCGCCCCGTAGCGGACCTTCCCGAGGGGGTATATTGAGCAACAGCAGCACGGCGACCAACACCGGCAACTTGTTCAGACCGCGCCGGAAAGTTGTTCAGTCATCACCGGAATCCGCATCGATGACGAACTACTCTCACATCACACTCAGCGACCGAGAAGAGCCAGTGCTTCTCGTTTGGCCGACACACAGCAATCCGAGCGGGTTCATCCAGTTTGAGAAGGCTGCCGATTGGCACGCGTTCGTCGAAAGCCTCGGTATCGACCCGCACATCCCCGAGATCGTGCGCACAAAGTTTGCACGCGCGCAGACGCTCTATCTGCTGGGCTGGGTCGATTTTAGTGTCGTGAAGGCGGGCGAGCTCGCTGCCCTGATCGCCCTGGAGTTGGCGGTGATGGATCGCTACGGCGGGCGCATCTCGAAGAAGAAGAAGCGAAGCTTTGCTTCGCTTCTCAAATACATGGTCGACTCCGATGGCCTGACCGACACGCAGATTCCGATGGTCGTGCGCTGTGGGGGAACTGTCTTAGGCCAGTTGACGGGTGAGACGCATCCCACCCTAGCCGAGCGTCGAAACTCGCTGGCCCATGGCGATCCGTTCGACGGACTGCCCACAGGCGGCCTTCTCGAATTGGTGAGAGACCTCATCAACTTCGCTTACCGCGATTACGTCTCCGAGGCCGCGAGCCTTGGCATACAGCCGGCGACGGAAGGGCGGGCCTGATGGCAGCAAGCCCGTCGATGATCGACGCCGTCGAAGCCGTCTGGCGCATTCCGCGGCCGGGCCCTGATAATCTCCTGGCCTCTCCAACATTCATCGCGCTGAGCGAGCTCTGCAAAGCGGAATATGGCGGTGGTAAGCCTGTGTTCGCGTTGAGCACGGCCCTGCGCTCGCTAGGACTGCCGTGTCATCTCCCGGCCAACAAGGCCGGTCTGAGCCTCAACCCCGAGAACGCGGCGAACGCGATAGATGAAGCCTACAGGCGAAAGACGACGCTGCGCCGGCATCTATGCCCGCTCGACCTAGCGGATGAAATGCCGTTGTTGAGCTTCGGCAATGCCCGCGTCGCGGACTTCAGCGCGGAAGATCTAGCACGGCTGTTCAACGCCCCGCGTCTCGCCCGCAACTTCCACAACCAGTCCCTCGACGCCAAGCGATTGGCGCAATTCCGCTGGCTTGTTGTGGAGGAAGAAATCGCGCTCGATCCGCGCCCTGAGGCGCGGGCCTCCCCCTTCATGTACATGAAGTTCGATTGGGATTCCGGAGAGATCGATCCCCATCTCGGACACTTCCCGCCGGCCGTCGAACGCGCTCTCTTCTTTCTCCTTCTGGCCCCGTGGGAACTATGGTCGACGATGCAGGAAGTCGACTGGAGAGGCTTTCGCCTGCCTTGGATTTATACGGTCGACGACGACCTTTTCATCCGACCGCCTCCGCCCCCGAGCGCAGATAGCCTCACGCTGGAGCCTTGGATCGTGCAGGGGGATTGGGGTGAAGACATCGAACTCGAACGTCCGACTGTCTTGCCGCTCGATGATGACGCGTCGTCGGGCCTGGCCCTATTCACCGATGGCGCATGGAGGGACCTCGAAACAGCTCGTGCAACCGACCTGTTTGAGACGCCTATTGCGCATTTTCTCGTCCGGGCCTTCCTGGCCGATGGCATGGATGAGGTCATGGCGCACATGACCGCAATCGAGGCCGCCGTCGGCTTTGAGATGGACCATAAGAAAGGGCTCCGCCCGAAGCCTGACCCGCACAAGGCCGTTTCGTCCGCGACGGACCGCGTCGCAGCACGCGTCGCAGCGGTCTTGAGCGATCGAACAAGCGTACAGGCCTACAAGGATCTGTTCGATTTGCGCAGTACCTTCATTCACGGGCGCGCTGGACTGCAGAAGGTGTCAACCAAGCAGCGCGTCATGGCGCGCTGCCTCGCGCGCGGTGTTGCAAAGGGACTGGTCGATCTCGCCCTGAGCGAACCGAGACCGCGAACGGAGGTGCTGGGCGATCTCCTCGCTCGCGGCGCGCAATACTTGTAGGCTTCGTCCTTGTAGGCTTCGTCGGCAGAATGGTCTGATTGCCAATGGCCGCGGAAACCGAATCTCTGCTCATCAAGCCCATCAGCGTACGGCAATTCGAGCTGTACGCCCTTTCGCTCGAACGCGGTCCGAACTTCGAAACCGCGGAGGCTTTCGCCGCCTATCAGGTCGGCCGGGGCAGCGCTTGTGGAGGCATTCTCCTCGACCAAGAGAGCGGGGCGTTCTGCACGGTCGCCATGCGGCGGCGCGTCGATCACTGCTGGGCGTGCGTTGCGCGGAACGGCCCGTTTCCCACGCTCGAGCAGGCCCTTGATGCCCTCAGCATCGACATGCGCGGCGGCGACGCGCCTGAGCCGCTTCTGCCTGGCGCCCGCCGACGCCCCTTATTGATCGAGGTCGGACCTCGAGGAAGCTCCCCCGAGTTCGACTTGCTCATCAAATCGATGAGCCATCTGCCTGCACTTATGGCTCTCGGGGAGTGCTATCTCGCTCTACCCCGACCCGACCCGAACTTCGTCCCCGATTTACAGACCAACAATTTCGCCTCTCGTCTCTTCGAGCTCTACCTGCTGGCATGCTTTCGCGAGCAAGGTTTACGGGTTCGCCAGGACCATGTCTCGCCCGACTTCCAAATCGAGAAGGACGGCGCGATCTGCTGGGTGGAAGCGGTGACGGCCAACTCCGAAACTCCGCGTGCAGGCGGCATCGGCGATTGGGTTCACGCGCCAACGGATCGTACCGAGCGGCTGACCGGCGCACCAGCGGAACGCTTTGCGAAGACTCTGCGAGGGAAGTTACAGCGAAAATATCATGACCTCTCGCACGTGAAGAACCACCCCTTCGCCATCGCGATCGCCGATTTCCACAGCTCCGGCTCCATGGTGTGGAGCCGAGAGGCCCTTCCAACTTACCTTTATGGCCTTCGCGCCGAAGTTGAAGGCGAAGGTGCAAAACGACGCGCGGTCGGGAAGCCGATTTCCAATCTGACCGGCACGAATGCGATCCCGGCCGGCCTCTTTCGCGACCCAACCTTTGCGCAATTATCCGCCGTAATTTTCAGCAATGGTGGCACGTTGGCGAAGTTCAACCGCATGGGCTTCCTAGCCGGGTGGCGTCCGCCAGGTCTCAAGATGATCCGGCGTGGAATATTATTCGACAGAACACCCGGCGCTCTTGAGCCGATCGACTTCGAGCTGGAAGTGGGAAGCGCGGAGTACGACGCTCTTTGGCCTTGGGGTGAAGCCTGGTGTCAGGAGCTCGAGGTCTACCATAACCCTTTGGCTGCTCATCCGGTCCCATTCGACCTGGTCCCGGGCGCAACACATTGGTTCGAGCGCGATGGCGACGTCGAATGCAGCACTATATGGGCGAACTCAGTCATCTCCTCCATCACCCAACTTCAAGTACCGAAGGGCTACTAAGCGTTGTGCGGAGAAAGGTTTAGCCCGTTGGTGCGGGCACTTCCGAGAGACACGTCGCGATCGGAACCATGGCAGGACCGCTTTTGGTGGCGGAATTCAACTGATCGCGGCACGTGCAAGCTCCGGCTTAGTTGCCGAGGGGCAAAGCGATCGTGAAAGACGTCCAGGTCGCAGTCGAGTCTGGCTGCACCGACTCAGACCGCTGTATTGAGGACGGCTTCACCGTCGTCGGGCGTGAACATGTCGACGAGGCGTCGGGAGAACAGCACACCGAACTTTCCTCTCCCTTCATCAAGGGCGAGGTCACGTTGCTCGGATATTTGTTCGATGAACTTGCGTGTGGTCGGAGTCATGTGCGACTTCAACTGGTCCACCATGCTGTCTACAATTTGGACTTCGTTCGCCAAACGGTGCAGGCCAACCGCTTGAATATCAACACCGACAGTGCGCTCCCATAGCGACCGGTAGCACTTGAAGACGGGCACACGGCCATTGAAAAGGACCTCGTTGAACTTGAGTTTCTCAAGGACAACATTGCCATGAAGCAGGTCGTTTCTTTCGTTCACCAGTGTGTGATATGCCTTGAACGCTGCGTGCTTGTAGTCCACCGGGGACTCGAAGCCTACGCAGGTCATCGAAAGACTCTTGATGCGAACGTCGATAGGCTGGCGGATGGCGTTGTCTCGCAGTCTTTCGTCGGACTTTATTTCCGGACGCATGAGAGCAAATAGCAGAAGATTGACAAACGCTTCGGCCATCACCGGGAGCATAGACCGGATGCCGAAGCACAAGCCAAGGCCTTTCGAATATCTTGCACTCACCTCAGACCAGTCGGCGTCAAACACCTGTTGAACGCTCGTAATGTCCGGAATTTCCTCATCCTCGGGCCGAAGTTTCAAAGCGCCTAGTTCGCGGAGAAGCGAGTCGACTGAACTGCGAATTCGCTGATAAGGGTTCACGAATTCGGTCCAGTCCTCGAGCGACCTTCGCAACTGAGCCATCTGTTGTCCGTGACTCGCGAAGTCAGCCTTGATATGGGCAGCGAGATTTGGCATGTCGGCCTGATTGATGCCGGGAACATCAAGAAAGACGACGGCTGTCCGGAAGTTCATGCCCTGGAACAGCACCCAACCGGAGGAGATCCGTAGCATCCATTCCCAGTGGATCAGATTGTCCGAGCTATCATTCCGCAAGAAGTTTTGCGGTCCGTTCGGAAGGCCGAATCGAGCACGAAAATAGCAGTACAGGTCGCTTGGTGCGACCTCGTTCCTGAGGGCACAAAACGTCGACTGGGGTGCTCGATCCTTGCGCTGCAGCTCAGCGAGGATGTCAATGAACGGTGGGCAGTTGAGTTCAGCGACGAAATCGGCGGGAAGTGGCATAGCAGTTCATCGAAGAAGGAGCCCAGAATGCACGGCCCTGGAGGGCTAGAGCAACGGCGGTTCATGCTTTGCGTAGCGTCTGGTCCTGACCTGTAGCTGGCATCGGGAAGCGGTTCCGCGTGGTCGACTGCTGGTCTAGCTCCCGACTTCGGCCGCAAGGGGCTCCGGCATCTCGTCAGAGCTTTCCAAATAGCCGCGGATCACCGAAGCCGGTCGCTGACCGTGGAACAGTGCACGGAAGATGATGCCACCGAGCAGCAGCATCTCCCTGCCCTCCAAGCCAAACATTACTCCCTTGCCGTCGACTAGGACGGGATCCGCGTGCGTGCGGCGGGCTTCGGCCAGCTCTTTGCGCGTGGCCGCACGGGCATCGAGTCCAGCCATTTCGCATTCATGGATCAGGTCCGGAACACTGACGGCCACGCACACATTCAATCGTCCGAATAGTAGGTCGAACATCGTCTCGACCTCCAGCGGTCGCGAAAAAATCGGCGGCGCAAGTGGGTGATTCATACAGTCCGCAAGCCGAATGATGCAAAAGTCCTTCTTCAAGTCGCGCACAAGGCCTAAGGCTCCCAAGAATGCAAAATGCCCCTGCTTGCTCCACGGGTCGCCCCAGTACGCACCCATGAACAGCGAGCCTTGGATCTCGTAGGCCCAGTTCTTTTCCCGCGCGCGCTTAATCAACTCGTTCAGCGCCTCGTCCCAGCTTTCCATGTCAACGGCCTGCTCTGGGATAGAGACGTCGATTCTCGTGTCCGGGTCCTTGGCAAAACCCTTGCCCATCACTTCGCCGATGAACTCCATTCGGGCTTCCTGTCGCATCACGCGCTCGAACTGCTTGACGGTGTGCGGCGACTCAGTTTGGGTAAGGATCTCCCGAAACCTCTCGCAGCCCGACTCTTGGTAGAAACTCACCAAGTCCAAGACGTGCTTGTTGTGCTTACCCTGCTTCACTTCAATCAGCGTCATTCTCCTGCTGGGTGAAACACACATCAGATCGCCTACCTGGATGAAAGACGTCAGGTCTGTAATCAAGGGCATGCAGCCCGGGTCTCGCTCTCGAATAGCCCGGGTAGCGGCCACCACCGACTCAAAGCTAGATTGAGCTAGGTTCGGCTGCTTCTGCTCGCGATATAGGCGCCTCGCGTAGCACAGCTGGCCACCAATCATCGCCCAAGCGATCGAGTCGGCCACGCCGCGGAAGAGAATGGTCTCAGAGACGTCTAGCGGCACACCGGTGAGGATGCGTTCGACCATCCGCTCCTGAGCCTTATACATGCCGTCATGTGCCAGCACGTGGAACCTGTGACGGAAATCGGGATCGTCCTTCAGCCGTTCAGGGGTCAACTCAGGCCACAGTTCGCGGCTCCCGGCACTAGCGAGTTCGATCAACTCCCTTGCTAAGGGCTCCAACTCCGGTCGGAGACGGCGCAGTCGCAGTTGCTCTTCCAAGTGGGTGGGGATCTTGGGTAAATCTTTCCCGTCCATGAAAATCCCAACGTGGCGGCCTCGTTCAGGGAGATACGAACAGCGGGCCTGGGTTAGGCATCCGACCCGAAGCCCGCAACAGATGAATGCATTTGTCGATGATGCAATGACTCCGTTCGGTTTGGCACAGGAGAGAGGACGTCCACTTCTAATGTCCGTTCGTCGGCAGCGGCGTACGCCTCGGATTTGTTTCGGCCCGCAACTTCGCCCAGTACCCGCGTGTCGGCAGCGGGATACCCATCGTTCTGCAAAGCTTGGCCAACCCGACATCCGACAATCCGTAACACTTGGCCACTTCCGTTACTGGGTCCGTCCATACCTCGTCATAAAGAGTCTCGCGACTAACCTTCTGGCTCATGGCATCCGCTCGCTGTGGCTCCGACGCTCTCGTCGACCGCCTTGTCTGTCTGCGCCGTCACCGGATTCATGCCAGTGACGGGTACGGCCGATGACTTTATCTTTCTCCCGGCCGTCGACTCAATGCCAGCTACTGCCTACTTGGCAGTGCAGCGATCGATCAGCGATCGCACATCCTCCACTCGCCACGCCGTGATCCGCACGCCGATTAGCTGGAGAACGTCCCGCAACTCGTGGGTGATGGCGCGATCGGCGGCGCTGGGCTCGGGAACTCCGCTCGGATGATTGTGAGCCAGGATGGCCGCGCTGGCGTTGACGTTGAGCGCTGCCCGTACGACCTCCCGCGGGTGGACGCTTGCGCCATCCACGGTGCCGTCAAAGAGCTTCTGGACGTCCAGGATGCGATGCCTGTTGTCGAGCCACATGACGTGGAATTGCTCAGCTTTCAGGGCACCCAGCCTCATCCGCAAGAAGTCCGAGCTATCTTTCGGGTTGCCCACGCTGCCGAGGCGTTCGAGCTTGCGGCGCAGGATGTCCTCTGCGGCCTCAAGGATGTCGTTCTCCGTTTGCGGGCCGGTGATCGTGTAGTGCCCCAGGACGTCGCGCATGATGCTCATGTCTTGTTCTCCCTCGACGCCGGATTGCGCCGTGGGCTTCGGGACGCGAAGCGGGAAAAGGCTGGCAGCACCTGGAAGCGGCCGCCGCGCGGACGCTGGAAGGCGGGAACGCAGTGGACGAGGGTTCATCCCTTGCGCCAGCCGACCGCGAAGCAAACCTTGCCCACATCCAGCGCAACCGAGTCGTCGAGGGCGACGTGAGCGACCAGTCGGTTGGGGGCACGCATCCGTCTCGATGAGCAAACGGTGCTGTGCGACTGTGGGGCCGCTGATGCCTGCGTTGCTGTGAAAGCGAGTGACTAGGGTTGGTGAACCCTTGCTTGGACTGATGCGGCTGTCGAAAAACAGGACTGCCAACACCCCGTGGTTGAGGCTGCCGACATCGCCATCAGGTACACCTTCACTCGGCCGTCGCCGGCAGATAACGGCCACATGCACCACGCACCAACAGCGACGCATCGGAAAGAGAGGAAGCATGCGACACAATCGTGCCTCGGTTGCTCGGGCAACATTGCCCGGAACCGGGGCCCTCACGGCGCAACACAAGCTGTCAGCGGTCGAAGGTGGCCACAGCCACAAGCGCCAGCGGGAACGCCCCGCGACCGACTCTCGCCGAGCTTCGTAACTCGCTCGCGCACAGTGATCCCTTCGACGGCCTGCCGTGGAGCGGCTTGCTCGAACTGGTACGCGACCTGATCGAGTACGCCTACCGATCCTATCTGCAAGAGGGTCGAACAGGATGACCGAAAAGTCCGAGCACTTCGAAAGGCAGATCGAACGCATTCATTCGCTGCTGGATGAGTCCGGCGCGGAAGTCATTTGGAACGACCGGATCCCCGACCCTGACAACCCCTCGCAACTGCGGCAGATCGACATAACGTTACGTCGCGAGGAAGCTCTTACGGTGATCGAATGCCGCATCCACGCCGCCACCCAAGACGTCCAATGGATTGAAGAGCTCATCGGTCGACGAGCCAGTCTTCGCGCCGATGCGATCATCGGCGTGTCGGCATCCGGATTCACTCGCGGCGCCATCGCCAAGGCCAAGGCGCATGGCGTGATGCTGCGCGATATGAAGTCACTGACGGAACAGGAGATCTCTGCCTGGGGGCAACGCACGAAGGTATCGATCGAACTGCATCACTTCGACAACGCCGACCTGACGTTCGTATTCGACAATTCAGCAAGCGGCCACATGACAGTGGAAAAGATCGAAGACGCCTTCCAGTGCCGCCGCATACTGCTGGCCTCCTTGTTCGATAGGCTCACGAAGGAAGTGCGCGAGCGCGATCCAAGTTTGGCCGCCGCGACGGTCCAGGCTAAGGCACACCCCAAAGACATCGCCATCGACGGCATGCGCGTGCTCGCCATCGACATCACCGTGGATTATTGGTGCGAAGAAAAGACGCTGTCTCTTCCTACTGTCGTCGCCTACGACACGCCGGAATCCGAAGCTCTGGAGCGCAACACTTACGTGGAGATCGTCGAGGAGGGAAAATTTGAGATCACACAATCCTCGGATAGGTTTTCCGTCGCTATGGATACCTCCTCCGTCGTGCTGCCGGTGGGCGCCAAACTGGGGCGATTCAAGCTGGTCTTCACGCATCCAGTAGAGATGCGTGAATTCCGACTGCTTGGAAATCCGGACCTAGGGTTTTGGCTAGGACCGAGTGTGCTACGTATCGCCTTCGAGTGATCATTCATATTTAGACAAGGAGGAACACCGATGAGCTGGCCCCTGGCCCTGATAGGCCCGCAGGATCCCACACTGACTGACGCAGCGCTGCTGGCCGCCGGCAAAGCCCTTTACTTGTCGAACTGCTTTGAAGCTAGCTGCCACTATGTGCTGCGCGCCTACCGTCTCCTTTCTTACATCGACGCTCACCGTGAAGGCGATTGGTCCGACGCCATGGTGGCGATTTCAAAAAAGAGGCTCCTTAACGCCGCCATCGAAGAACTCGCCACCTTTCCAGTCGTAAGCGCGGAAGATGTCACCATCCTTCAAAAAGCCCGCGCGGCGCGAAATCATCTTGCTCACGAAGGCGCCTTTCCAGGATTTATCTGGTGTGCCAAAACACACCATATTGAACGCCACCTCGAAGCCCTTCGAACCACGGTGACCGACCTTTCCAAGGGCAATCATTTGGTTTCAGGCTGGTGTTACGAGTTCGACGAGAAGCGGCCAGTGGGCTCTGTCATGGCACAATTTCCGGCGCTCGCGGAACGATGGATTTTTGGTGCGGATTCCGGTTGTGCTTGAACAGCATCCCGGGCGGGTCTGAGCAACCTGATGGTATTGGGCACCTGCTGCTCGCCGCTTGCGAGGCGCCATCCTGGTTGTACGCCATAGGTCGAAAGCAGCCATGTTGTTAGGCTAAGACGCTAGAGATGCCTAACTCCGATTGCCATGGCCTCGTGAGTTTCCCCCTGGATCGAGACGATCCAGCTCATCGACCTGCGCCCGTAGTTCATGACGACTACCCAGGTCGTATCGTTCGATATCAACTACCAGATAGAGGTAGCCTCGATTCTGCACGTTTTGATACGCCTGCACGGCCTCGACGCCCTTATAGGGTTTCAGCGCCCGGATGACGCGTTCACAAAAAGGAACCGCCGAAGATTTGGTGCCCTCGATAGCCGCAAAGCCATGGTCGACTACGGCATCTACGGCGTTGAACACGTTCTCGCTTGGATCAATGACGCGCATCATAGTGTCTTCCTTTAAGCCTGCAGCGCCCGTGCCCGACCGAAAGTCCGGCGGTGTTACGACGGATCCAGCGCATTGCCACCTTGCACGCACTTGCCTAGTCACACATGAACCGTTCGTATCGTGCCTGACCGAACCATGCGGCCCGGCCGCCATAGCCATTGCCGAGGTAGTCGATGACGTCCGGCCAATCCCGGTGGGGCCGCTGGCGCGCAGGCGTCTCATAGTCTTTCTTCCACCACCGATTGAGCACGGTAACCGGTCGCGGTGGCGGGTTCACACGCTTCTTGGTGTTGCAAGGAAGATCAAGAAAATAGGCATGGGCCCACTCGGCTAGATCGATAGTGGGCTTCGTCGCCTTCGTCTTCTTGCCCGGTGGGGCGCTCGATGAAATCTCGCCCAGCCAGATTTTGCGATCCCGAGTCACGGACTTGACACCCTCGGAGGTGAAAAGCCGCGTGGCCAATCGCTTCGCGATGCCGACGTATTGAAGACACGGCTTGCCGTGCTGGCTCTTCCGTTTGCCGGCGACCAGATAAAGCCCGTCCTCGAAGTCCTCTTTTGCAGCGTCCGCTGCTTCTTCAACGCTCGTGTAGGGACCGAACCAATCGACCGTGATGGTCAGGTGCTTGTAACTCGCTGCCATGAAATTTCCTCAGTCCGGATTGTTCCGCTCGATTGCCCGCTTGGTGAAGCCCTCGAGATTTGAGTGATCGTCGATAAAGTATTCCTGAAGCCGGATGTTCAGGTTGCCGAACGCGTTGCGGAAATCCTCCCAGTCCAACGGCTTCGAATCGAACGGGACGATGTTCCTGGCGAAATCAAAATTCTTGTTGATGAGGGCCTGGAGTTGACCCAACCGATACAGATACGTGAGCAGGTTCAAGCGATCCGAGTTGATTCGGATGATTCCATCGTCTCTTCTGAAAAACTCTCTCATCCGGGCGTTGTGCACCTGCATCCCAACCAGGATGTTCACGAGGTATTGGCTGACCTCTGGCGTGGCGTGCCGGATGCACTTTTCAAAGATTTCCCTGTAATCACTGGGCAGGTGTGGTGGATCGATATCGATGTTTTCGTTCCCCTGCCTGTTCCAGGCACGCGCCAAGACGGAAGCGCTGGCCTTGAAATACTCGGACAACTCGCTGAACGCTTGAGGGAGAAAGGCCTTGGCGGCCAGGAATTCGCGGACCCGTTGTTGCTCGGCGTTGTAGCGGGAAATGTTGAACGCAATGACGCTTGAGAGAAAAGCCAGCATGCCGACGTTGAGGCCTTGCCAGTGGTCCCACACGAGCTGCACATGTTTCCAGCCCCTGGGGCTGACGAACCAGGGATACACAAGCATGCTGATGGCGTAGAGGGCGCCCGCCACGAAGCAACAAATGCTCAGGAAGTTGAGAAATTTGCTTGACCGGAAATAGATCCGCAGACGCCCTCTGACCTGGTGAAGAAAATTGAAGGCAGTCATGGCGGTTGATTGATCCGTGTTCACGAAAGTTGATCCAGTCCAGCGGCATTGATCGATCGAAGCACGGACAAGAGTTCCTTGTGGGAGGTCCACGCCTCATTCGGGTCCATGTTCATCTCTCCATACCGAACCATCGGCAGGCAGTGGATGGCGGCCAGTGAACCCTTTGAAAGTTCCAGTCCAAAATGCTGTTTCATCAATCCTCCGAGATGAGCGATGTTATGCCCCTTTCCCCCCGAGGTCGGAAAACCGTGGCCCGCACGTGCAAGCAGCCCCTTGAAAATCTTCTCGGCGCATTGGGCGGTGTCCCATCGGGCCTTGCTGAGGGTTCTGCCGTCCAAGAGCGTTTCCACGCTCTGGGTATAGTCACCTCGAGCCTGATTGAACAATTCGTGCCCTCGAAGGTCTGTTAGACACGAGACAGCGTCCCAGCCCTGGTGGAATTCAGACCAGATGTACGACAGGTCATCATCGGAGAGACGCGCGGCGTAAGCCTGCGTCAGGTTCTCCACCTGGAGCAGGACATTCCGCGGTGGCGCTGATCCCCGAAAGACGCCTTCAACATTCCCAACGCTCAGATCGCGATCGATGATCAATAGGATTGACCCTCGAACGAAGGGGATTTTCAAGCGCCAGTAGGTGCCATGGAGATTCATGACCACCGAGCCCGGTGAGAGGTTAACCTTGCTCCGTTCGCCGTAGTTTTCGCAATACCACTCGAAAACGCGTTGGAGTGTGTCAGCCGGACTGAAAGGCTCCCCACGATCGATGCGCCCGCCCAAGATTGGAACCCCGTCGTAGCCCAAAGCTATGGAGACCAGGCGACTCGCATGCATCGCACGCTGGTGTAGCTGCAAGTTGCGGACAGCCAAATGGCGATCCACCGAAACCATCATTTCATCAAATTCAGCTGCGGCCGTTGGCCGAGCCGACCAAGTCCAATTGTCCTCGGCATCCATCCCTTGTTCCCCTTCTAACGTCGTTCCTGCAAAAGCTTCCTCGTATCTTCGAGTCGCTGGGACGTAGAGGTAATGATCATGCCATGACGTAACGGAAGTCGCGATTTGGCACGCGCGCCGGCTGGAGTAGCCAAGCTAATGCCCAGCAAACACCGGCGGCGCAAATTGTCCGCTCTGGGTTGCATCGACCGGCTGGAATTCCCGCCACGAGGCCAATTCGCCACTCACTTGGACTGGGCACTGGCAGGGACGCAGTTACAGCGAGCAGCCGGCTCACCAGGTGTCCCAGTGGCTCCCTGCGGTCCGCGAGGGCCCAATTCCCCCTGTGGCCCGGGCGGACCTTCAGGTCCTCGCAGCAACGCTCGGAGTTCCGCGTTTGAACGTATTGCCTGCATCAAGGGAGCCTCATCCGGGGCTCGAAATGCTGCCAGCGACCCAAGCAAACTCAGGAGGATCAGGCCTCCGACGAAATTTTGGATCGCACGATGGGAAACCGCCATTGTGGTTACTTTCTTGTTGACCTGTTCCTGGTTAGTCAACAGTTGCTCAACTTTTTGTGGGATCCGCTTTCGCAACCAATTTTCTTCGGTCACCTCAGGCTCTCGTATGAGGTCTACCGCACGATCTCTTTGATAGTTGGCGCGGGACTGGCCTTGGATTGCCCATCCAATTGCAACACACAGCTGGGTGACCAAGTAAAACGCAAGTGTTGCAATCCCCCATAGGGCCCAGCCCTCTGGCAGCTTGAGCGTTCCCGCAGCTTGCGCAACGATGAGACCTGTCGCCAAAGTCGCAGCAATCGATGTCAGCCCAACGATCGTCGAAAGGCGCGAGTCCACCCCTTTTCTCCGCTCATCATCGGTATCCAATAGCGCCTCTACACTCGCCAGCGCATGCTTCAATACAGTCACGTCAGCTCTAGCCAGCCGCACCTCGACCTCCGCGATCTGCTCTGCGTGCGCCTGCGCTTCCAGCTGTTTGTCCGATTGCGGTGTAGCCCACGGAATGATCCAGTCGAGCCACGTCGAGCCTCTCATGCCAATCAACCAGCCAATCAAATTGAGGCGTTGCCACACTTTCAGAGGTGGCGCCGGGGCCTGTCCTGGCGGAGGATTGGGCTGCGAAGTACCAGTACTCATGGCGTGATTAACCAATCAGCGACAGCAGCTGAAGTGCCCAGGTCCAGTTGGTCGTCCAGCCATAGCCACTGACCGCTCGGATTGACCTCGAGGAATACGTACTTGCCCCTCGGTGTCTTAACTAGGTCGATACATCCGAACTCGAGTCCAAGCAATGCCATGAGTCGCTGAAGTCTTTCAAGCAACGGATCAGGCAATTCGATTTTCGAGTGTGGAAGTGCGGCATTCTCTGTTTTCCGCCAATCGATAGCAGCAGCTGGGTCGGTCTGCGAATGGATCGCGGCCGCGAAAAATTTGCCGCCCACAAAGGTCACCCGAACATCGACTTCTTTTGGAACCAACTCTTGGTAGATGGATGGCGTCCATCTGGCGTCTTCCAGAGAGTCCAAGTGCTCTGCAGTCAACGCAGAGGTAAAGATGGCGTATTCCTCTCCACCTTGCCAGAAGTGTCCCGACCTCGCTGGCTTGACGATCATGCTACCGAGCTGGGCTTGCGCCCGAGCGATTGCGCCAGGGTCATTCGAGACCAGTGTCTTAGGGATATCTAGCCCCACATCTTGTGCAGCGCGCAGTTGAAACGGCTTGAATTCTGCTTGCCATACCGCCGCTGGATGGTTCATCCAACGCGCCCGCTGTGTCATCAAGCCGCCAAGCATGGCGGCCCGATTCTCTCGAAGACAAAAGTCGTAGATTCCCGAGTCCATTTTCTCTGGCTTCGGAGGGGTTCGAACGCGTCTATACCAAATCGACCGCGCAGTGATTGCCTTTCCGTTGTACTGCAGTGCCGTGCTGGATGCGCTCTGAAAATCAATGCTGAGCGAACCGTCGAATGGGAGATCCTCGGTATTCATGCGCGTCACGTGAGTGCCACGTTCGCCTAAGATTCGAACGACTTCGTCGGTTGCAGCATCCACCGCCGTGCTGACGATCAAGACCTCCAAATCAGGCGTCATCGGTGGACTCTTGGTTCACACGCGTAATTCGGGTCCCAGACGCAAAATTCCGTCGTGCTCCAAAGGTGTCGACCCACTCTCGGCCGTTCCAAAGCTGTGAAACCTGTCGCGCCGGGTCATAACGAAAGATCTCATTGCGATCGTTACCAAGCCTCGTGGCGAACTGAGCAATCAGGGGCATGCAGACCGCATCAGTTGTCATCGGTCGTTTCCGAATTCACCTCGGTGAGGCGAGAATCGCGACTTACAATCTCTCCGTCAGGGCGCCGCAGGACAACCATCGGAAGCAGATCCTCCGAGCTCCCGATATCTTGCAGCCTTACGACCTGATCCATCAAGTGTTCCGCCCGTCGGGTAACTAAGGGAGTGAATTGGCTAGCGCTGTTAGTTGTCATCAGTCGTCTCCTGAGCGACTTTGGTGTACCTGGTTTCCATCGAAATGACCAAAGCCCCAACGTTCTTAACCACGCATGTGGGCAATTCGTCGTCGGACGTGCCGAGATCGAGGATAGGCCGCCTCGGAAGTGCATCTTTCGTAACTAGTGGTTTACTCCCCATGTCTTCCCCCTAAGAGTGATCCGTTGTCGAACATCTTACCTATTCCGGCCTTGGCGCGCGGATGACATCCGCCACCGAGTGGATCGGGTTGGCCTCGACGAGGCCGAGAGGATCGTGATCTGATCACCAACGGGACTTCAGACGGAACTACCGATGCGACGTTTGGTAAAGAACAAGAGAGGCTTCCTCCCGCGGGAATTCTTCATCGCGCACGACCTGTGCTTTGCAGTCCATGACATCCTGACGCAGTTCCTGGTGTCCGGTGAGCAAAGCGGAGTCTTCAAGAGCCGTATCCATTTCAATGATAAGGCTGAGGCAGCGGCGTTTGAGGGAGCGGAAGACATCTTCGAGTGGCTTGAAACCACAGGACGCCTGCAAGACAGGGCGCGCATTCTCAAGGCTCTCGTTTTGCCAGCAGTGCTATCGGACATGCTGCATTGTCTTTATGAGGCACTGGAGTGTTCACGCAAGGGAAAGCTGAACGTCACTTATGCCCTGATAAGAAAGCTGCTTCAGGAAAATCTCTTCGTACTCGAATCGATAGTGCTCGACGAGGCGGATTTCGCCGAAAAGCTAGCTACGAACCCACTCTTGCTGCGACCGCGTACGGCAGGAGGGTCGGATGGTCACACGCGACGCATTCAACGCGTGCTGGAGATCACCGAGCAGACGGAGGTCTTCGATGCTGCCTATTTGTCGCAATTGCGGTACGAGAAGGTCGAGGACGGCTTTGACGGCATCTGTAACAAAGCGATCCACCTTTTCACTGAGCACAAGGCGATCAGGACGGAACTGCTCAATATAAACTTCATCTTTTCCGGCTATGAGGCCAAGGTCTCGCAGTGGCGTTATCTCTATAGCAGGCTGCCTTATGTTCTCGTCTATGCATGGCGTGTCATCGAGCATGTCGGCGAATCGCTTTGCTTGACCCACCCCGACTACGGTCAGGACATGTCACGGCGGGTGGCCGCCTTCGTTTCTCTGAGTACCCGCCAGAGCGCTCACATTACGGAGCAACTAGAGAAATTCCACGATGCGCATCGCAGCTGGATGCTGAAGCATTGCGCCCAGATGGGCTTCTCCAAGCCCTTGAAGCGGGACGTTGAACGAATGGCTCTCACGGGGGCCTTACCGGGAGAAGACGAAGCCAGCGTCCAAACCCGTCACGACGGGTTCAACACGTATGCAGAGCTGGCGCGCTTGCAGGAGCTGGCAGAGGATTCCGACTGAAGCCGTAGCGTTTGTACTTCATGCCATTAGGGGGAGGTGCACTCAACGGCTGCAGAAAGTATGGTTCAACCGAACGAGCCAAAGGGAAAGCATCTTCTATGACTGTCCTACCGCTAATCACCAGACCGCGCCTCGTGGTCCTCGATACATCGCATTTAGCGGAACTTGCAGCCAACTGGATTTCAGCCAGCCGCGACCGGCACCGTGCAGCACAGATGTTCATTCCTGGTCTTGTCGAACGTGGATGGTTACCGCTGCTCTGCTGGCATCAGATCGAAGAATTGCTGCAACACCAGAACGACGAGCTAGTTGATGCACGGCTTCGTTATCTCTGGAGCTGGCCACTAGTGGCATGGGTCCGACCATCGGGCCACGACGCTGGCCCTGGCTCAATTCTGGACGTGCTGAAAGCCGAAGTTGTGGCAGCCCACGCTCATTCTGACGCTGACGTGTTCCAGGTTCGAGAACTTGCGCGTGATGGCCTGCTTTCGGTTGGACCGGCCACTGAGGCAATTCCCGATGTGTTCCGGGACTGGCGGATTCTTCGCGCAGCACTGACCGACAGGCAGGAGAACGCGCGCCGGGTCACAGCCATTTCCCGATGGCGAGCGGCGAAAATCGATAACACGCGGATCGCCGGCTGGATGGACAAACCGCTGCGTGAAGGCGGAGAAGCCGTTCGTATGCTCCAGTATCTTCAAAATAATTTGGTCGACGAAATTGCGGCGCGAGGCGACAAGCGCATAAGTGACCCCTCCGTGATGGCTGGCGCATTTATCTCGGAGGTCGCCCGTAACGGCCATGCGATCGCTGCTGGGTGCGATCTGCCGCCAGCCATCCAGCTTCTGGTGAACGCGGGCTTGGACCTCAACGAAATCGATCCGTCGGCCACGTTTGCCGAAACCATGGATCTCCTCATCTTTCATAAGCGCCTGCGGATCGTCGCCGAGGCAAACGGGCTACCGTTGCAGGAGCTGAAGCGAACGGTGACGCGGAGCCGCCTTCCGGTCATCGTGGTCGAGGAAAGCATGCGGGCTCATGCCCACGATCAGCCGGAACGCAAAGGTAGCGAACTAAACGACATCCATCTGCTGTGTCTGGCTCCGTATGCCGACGTCACATACGTAGACAAACGCACCTTGGAGAGTGTTCGCCGGGCGAGAGAGAAGGATGTCGTCTTCGCTAAGCTTATTGGGCATGTTAGCAAGGCAGCCAGCTGCGACGAGATTTCCGCCGCACTGACTGAGCTTTAACCCGCGCGTTCTGAGGTCACTATGAAAGCGCATCTGGCTTGAGCGCCAGTAGTCGCTCACCCCATTCGCGATCATAGAAAGGCGCTATGCCTGCGGCCCTGACAGAGAGATGTTCAGGCGAATTCGGGAGAAAACGCGAACTTTCGCTGACTGCTCTTTTCCATACGCCCCTTCGACCACCTTTGAAATTGCCTCAGCGATTTGGACGGATGTACCACTGATATCGGTCCAGTTATGGAGTAAGGCTACGGCGGACCGACTTCCCGGAAAACCAAGCCAGTCAAGGCTTGGGGGGTTCCAGCATAAGTTCATGCTATTCGTGAGACTTAATACCCGCCTGTCTGATAGGGATGACCCTACCACTTTTGCGCAGCGTGTCGAGATAATCCGCCCATACCTGCATCATCTGCTTACGCTGATCCAGATACTGCGCAGCGTGCGTGTAGGCATCTCGCACCTTGTTCGATTCGGCATGTGCCAGTTGGCGCTCGATCGCATCCGGGTTCCAACCCATCTCGTTGAGTCGTGTCGCGGCTACGCTACGAAAGCCATGACCGGTCATCTCGTTGCCGGAGTAGCCAAGTCGCCGCAGTGCGGCATTCACTGTGTTCTCGCTCATTGGCCGACTGGTGGAACGCAGCCCTGGAAACATGTAACGGCCTTGGCCAGTCAAGGGCTGCAGTTCGCGCAGGACAGCCAGTGCCTGACTGGAAAGCGGTACCAGGTGGGTTGCCTTCATCTTCATACGCTCAGGTGGAATCCGCCACATGGCTCCCTCCAGATCGATTTCGGCCCATTCCGCCTGCCTCAGTTCTCCCGGGCGCACGAACACCAGCGGCGCCAGTTTCAGTGCAGCCAACGTGACAGGTTGCCCGGTGAAGCCGTCGATGGCACGCAGCAGCTCCCCTATCTGAACCGGGTCCGTAATAGCGGCATGGTGACGATTCCTCGGGGGCTTCAGCGCACCGCGCAGACTGGCAGTGGGATCGCTCTCGACTTTGCCTTCGAGTACGGCATGACGAAACACCTGCCCGGCCTTGATCTTGGCCCGCTTGGCGGTCTCCAGCTTGCCGCTTTCCTCGACCTTGCGCAGGGCCGCCAGCAGCTCGCGCGGCGTAACCTCAGCAATTGGCCGGCTGCCGATTTCTGGAAACAGAAAGGTCTCAAGGATCCACCGGGTCTTGTTGGCCGTCACCTCGGCCACCTGCTGCCGGGCCATCCATTCTCGAGCGACCGCCTCAAAGGTGTCCCTAGCCGCCGTGGCTACTTCGACCTTCTGCTGTTTTGCCGCCTTGCGGGCTGCACCAGGATCAATGCCCTGGACCAATAACCGATGAGCCTCCTGGCACCCTTGCCTGGCAGTGGACAGGGAAACCGTCGGATACACCCCCAGTGCCAACCGTTTCTCCCGGCCTGCGACCCGGTACTTGAGCCGCCAGTACTTCGCTCCACCCGGCGTCACCTCGAGATACATGCCTCCGCCATCCGCCAGCTTGTACCGCTTGGCGCGTGGGGCGGCCTTGCGCACGGCGACATCGGTCAGTTTCATACATCACCTCGGAACTAGGTCAAGGGACATGCCACGCTTATAGGCGTTCTTTGAATGCCATGCGTGCCGGGAGATTCTGGGGGCATAAGTCCCTTAAGCCTCCGCCTGTTCTGCGATATACCCCCAAATATGCCCCCAATTCTAGCCGGATTCAATTGGACGACTTCGCATCGAATCGGACGATCGGACACAAAAAAACCCGCCAAGTAGCGGGTTTCGTTGCGTTTTTTGGACTTTATTGGACGTCCTCAAACAGTGCATTGGTGCCCAAGAGGGGACTCGAACCCCTACGACTCTCGTCGCTACCACCTCAAGGTAGTGCGTCTACCAGTTCCGCCACCTGGGCAAGGTGTTGCCAGGCTCAGCGCCCAGCGTTTGGCGCTCCGCCTGCCGGGACCGCGCCGGCGCCTGTACCGGCTGCGGCCGGGGCGGACCCACGCGCGGCGTCCGGGCTGGCCGGCGCGGCCGGCGCCACCGGCACTTCGCCGCCAGCCGGTGCCGGCTTCGCTGCCGGTACCGCATTGCCGGCCGCGGGCTTCTCCACCATGCCGCTCATCACACCCAAGCCTGCGGCCTGGGTCTGCGCGCGGTTGCCGCTGCCGTTGAGCGCGATACCCATGGCAATGCTGAGGATGAAGAACAAGGCAGCCAGCACTTGGGTGGCGCGAGTCAGGAAGGTGGCTGAGCCGCGCGCGCCGAACACCGTGGCCGATGCGCCGGCGCCAAAGCCGGAACCCGCATCCGCGCCGGCGCCGTTCTGCAACAGGATCAGCACGATCATCGTCGCGGCGATCAGGATGTAAAACACGCTGAAAATGACGAACATGATTTGTCTTTGGGCCTGTTGCGCTATTGCGCCGCAGCGCAGATTCCAAGAAAGTCGGGCGCGGCCAGGGACGCACCGCCAATCAACCCGCCATCCACGTCCGGCTGGGCAAACAACTCGGCGGCATTCGCCACTTTCACGCTGCCGCCATAAAGCACGCGAGTCAGACCGGCAATTGTAGCATCCTCGCTTTGCAGTTGGCTACGAATGAAGGCATGCACTTGCTGGGCATGCGCGGGGGTGGCGGTCTTGCCGCTGCCGATGGCCCACACCGGCTCGTAGGCGATGACCGCAGTGCGGAAGGCGGCGATACCGCTGCGCACAAGCACCGCGCCGAGCTGGCGGCCAATCACTTCGTGGGTCTGCCCGGCCTCGTGCTGCACGCCAGTCTCGCCCACGCACAGGATCGGGATCAGGCCGGCAGCCAGCGCCGCGGCGAATTTCTCCGCCACCAGGGTATCGTCCTCGCCGTGATATTCGCGCCGCTCGGAATGGCCAACCAGCACCCAGCCGACGCCGACGTCGGCCAGCATGGACGCGGAAACCTCGCCAGTGTAGGCGCCTGGCCCGACATGCGCGCTGACGTCCTGCGCGCCCACGCCGAGCACGGTTGGCGCGTGCCGCGAGGCCAGCTCGGCCATGTAGGGAAACGGTGGGAACACCAGCACGTCGACCGCCTCCGGTTTGCCGCTGGCGACGGCATCCACCAGCGATGCCGCCATGGCGCGACTGCCGTTCATCTTCCAGTTGCCGGCGACGAGTTTCCTGCGCATGGGTACTGCTCCGTGCTCAAAAAGTCGAGCTTAGTGTCCGGCCGCGGCAGCGGCAACTGATGCCCGCGCGGCCACGTACAGCGACGACAAGGCACGCTATCCAACCACGAAGCCGGGCTTGCCCCGCGTGGACGGACCGGCAGAGCCGTAGCTTCAGGAAGCCTGCGCCACGTGGCGGCCGGCGGCGGCCTGCACGGCATCGGCCAGGGTCGTCGCCAGGCGTTGGACTTCGACGGCGTCCTCGCCTTCGAGGGTCACGCGCACCACCGACTCGGTGCCGGAGGCGCGCAACACCACACGCCCACGGCCGCGCAGTTGCGCCTCGACCGCGGCCAGTGCCTCGAGGACTGAGCCGTCGTCCAGCGCCTCGCGCGCACCTGAGGCCCGCACGTTGAGCATGACTTGCGGCAACTTGCGCAAGCCGGCGCGGGCCTGCACCAGGTCCTCGCCCAGGCAGTCCAGGCCCTGCAACACCGCCAGAGCGGCGACAATGCCATCGCCGGTGGTCGCGCGGTCCAGGCACAGGATGTGGCCCGAGGTCTCCCCGCCCAGCACGCCACCATGTTGCTTCAGCTGCAGCAGGACGTAGCGGTCGCCGACCTGGGCGCGGATGAACGGCACGTCGAGCCCGGCCAGCGCACGCTGCAGGCCGAAGTTGCTCATCGCGGTGCCCACCACCGGCCCTTCGAGCCGGCCTTGCGCACGCATGCTGCGCGCCAGCACGTAGAGGATGTCGTCACCATCGGCAATCGTGCCGGCGCGGTCCACCAGGATCACCCGGTCGCCATCGCCATCGAAGGCAATGCCAAGCTGCGCACCCTGATCGAGTACCACCTGCTGCAAGGCTTCCGGATGGGTGGAACCCACGTTGTGGTTGATGTTGAAGCCGTCGGGATGATCGCCAATCGCCACCACTTCGGCGCCCAGCTCGGCAAACACCTGCGGCGCCACCTGGTAAGTGGCGCCATGCGCGCAGTCCAGCACCAGGCGCATGCCGCCGAGACTGAAATGTTCCGGCACCGTCGCCTTGCAGTATTCGCCGTAGCGCGCCAGGGCGCCGGAGACGCGGTTGGCCTTGCCGAGCTCCTCGGAGGCCACGGTAACGAAGTCGGCATCCACTTCCTGCTCGATCGCCAGCTCCACCTCGTCGGACAGCTTCTCGCCGTCGGCGGAAAAGAACTTGATGCCGTTGTCGGCATGCGGATTGTGCGAGGCGCTGATGACGATGCCGGCCTGGGCACGCAGCGAACGGGTGAGGAAGGCCACCGCCGGGGTCGGGATGGGGCCGAGCAAGCCGACATCCACACCGGCCGCGACCAGTCCGGCCTCGAGCGCCGATTCGAACATGTAGCCGGACACGCGGGTGTCCTTGCCGATCAGCACCTGCGGGCGGCCGCTGCCGCGGCGGCGCAGCACCGCGCCAACCGCGCGGCCCAGGCGCAACACGAAGTCCGCGCTGATCGGCCACTCGCCGACCCGGCCGCGGATGCCATCGGTACCGAAATACTTGCGTCCGTTCACCTTCCAGGCACTCCCGTGACGGTGCGAGACGACGCGGCAACTGGGTGGGACAGGCGGCGCACGGGGCTCAGTCTTCGTCCGGCCAACGCGGTGCCGCGAGCGTCGAATCCTTGCGCTGCGGCACCTGGTCCTGCGCGTGCACGGCACGCCACACCGCCAGCGCGTCCACCGTCGGTGCCACGTCATGCACGCGGATCATGCGCGCCCCGCGTTCGGCAGCGAGCACAGCGGCCGCCACGGAACCGGCAACACGCTCCGCCGGTAGCTTGCGACCGGTCAAGGCGCCGAGCATGGACTTGCGCGACAAACCGACGTACAGGCCCGCGCCCAGGTCGCAGAAACGCCCCAGGGCGGCAAGCAAGGTGACGTTGTGTTCCAGGGTCTTGCCAAAACCAAAACCCGGGTCCACCAGGATCTGCTTGCGCTCCAGGCCCGCCAGCTCGCAGGCAAACAAGCGGTCGGCCAGGAAGCGGTGGACTTCCCCCACCACGTCGTCGTAGCACGGGTCGTCCTGCATGCTGCGCGGATCGCCCTGCATGTGCATCAGGCACACCGGCACGCGCAACTCGGCGGCCGCTTCCAGCGCGCCATCGGCACGCAAGGCGCAGACATCATTGATCATCCCGGCGCCGGCGGCCACGGCAGCCCGCATCACTTCCGGCTTGGAGGTGTCGATAGCAATCGGCGCAGTGCTGCGGGCAAACAGTTGCTCGATCACCGGCAGCACGCGCGCCAACTCCTGCGCGGCCGGGACCTCGGCCGCACCGGGGCGGGTGGATTCGCCGCCGACATCGAGCATGTCGGCGCCCTCCTCCAGCATGCGCAAACCCTGGGCCACCGCGGCCTCGACGTCATCACCAAGACCATCGGCGGAAAACGAATCCGGGCTCAAGTTGACGATGCCGACCACGCGCGGCCGGTCGAGCGTGAGCGCGCGGCCGGCGCAATCCAGCACCGGGGCAAACAGCTCGCTCAGCATCGTGGGCAGCATCCGGGCAGGCACGGGCTAGGCATCGGGACTCCCGGCAAACGCACCCATGTAGCCGCGGTAATACTGGAGCTCGGCAATCGAATCGCGGATGTCGGACAGCGCGGTATGCGCCGACTCCTTGGTGACGCCGCGGGCGATGCCGGGCGACCAGCGCCGCACCAGCTCCTTGAGCGTGGAGACATCGAGGTTGCGGTAGTGGAAATAGCGCTCCAGGCGCGGCATCTGCCGGTGCATGAAGCGACGATCCTGGCAAATCGAATTGCCGCACAACGGCGACTTGCCCGGCCCCACCCACTTGCGCAGGAACTCGATGGTCGCGTGCTCGGCCATGGCGTGATCGACTTCCGAGGCCAGCACCTGGTTCCACAGACCCGACTTGTGGTGCTGGTTGGAATTCCAGCTGTCCATGGTTTCGAGGCGATCCACCTCGTGGCGGATCGCGAACACCGGGCCCTCGGCCAGCACGTTGAGATTCTTGTCGGTGACCACCGTGGCGATCTCCAGGATGGAATCGTGGTCGGTGTCCAGGCCGGTCATCTCCAGGTCCACCCATACCAGGTTGTCGTCGTCGACTACGCTCATGCGCCCTCCTTGAACAGGCGCAGTCTACCAGCGTTGCCGGCCTCCCCCGCCCGCATGCGATCATGCCCGACCATGCAGACCTTGTTCTGGCACGACTACGAAACCACTGGCGCTGACCCGCGGCGCGACCGCCCGGTGCAGTTTGCCGGCCTGCGCACCAATCTGGACCTGCAGCCGGTCGGCGAATCGATGATGTTCTACGGCCGCCTTGCCAGCGACATCCTGCCCCAGCCCGACGCCTGCCTGATCACCGGCATCAGCCCGCAGCACGCGGCGCGCGAGGGCGTGGTCGAGGCCGAATTCGCCGCCCGCGTGCACGAGCAACTCGCCGCACCGGGCACCTGCGCCGTCGGCTACAACTCCCTGCGCTTCGACGACGAGTTCACCCGGCACATGCTGTACCGGAACTTTTACGATCCCTACGCGCGCGAGTGGGAGCATGGCAACTCACGCTGGGACCTGATCGACCTGGCGCGCATGTGCCATGCGCTGCGTCCGCAAGGCATCACCTGGCCGCAGCGCGAGGACGGCACGCCCAGCTTTCGCCTCGAACACCTGGCCCAGGCCAACCACCTGGACCAGGAGCACGCGCACGATGCACTGTCGGACGTGCACGCGCTGATCGATCTCGCCCGCCTGATCCGTCGGCACCAGCCGCGCCTGTGGGACTGGTACTACGCGCTGCGCCGCAAGCAGAAGGTCTACGACCTGCTGGATCTGGTGCAGCAAACGCCGGTGGTGCACGTGTCCTCGCGCTATCCGGCCAGCCGCGGTTGTCTCGGCATCATCGTCCCGCTGGCCCGGCACCCGGCGCGGCCGGGCGAGGTCATTGTCTATGACCTCGGCACCGACCCGCGCGAGTGGCTGGAGCTGGATGCCGAGGCGATTGCCGACCGCGTCTTCACCAGCCGTGCCGACCTGCCCGAGGGCGTCTCGCGCATCCCGCTGCGCACGGTGCGCGCCAACCGCGCCCCGGCGTTGGCACCGCTGTCGGCATTGCAGGGCGTCGACACCGCACGCCTGCAACTCGACCTGCCGGCCTGCCTGCGCCATGCCGAGCTGCTGCGTGCCGCCAGCGGCGTGGTCGACACCGTATGCCAGGTATTCGCGCAGGCGACCGCCCTGCCTGCGCCCGAGGACGCGGAACTGGGCCTGTACGGTGGCGGTTTCCTGGCGGATCGCGACCACGCCCTGCTGGCGAGGGTGCGCGCCACGCCACCGCGGCAACTGCGCGGCCTGGCAACCGCCTTCCACGACCCGCGCTACGCCGAGTTGCTGCTGCGCTACCGTGCGCGCAACTGGCCGGAAACCCTGGATGCCGACGAGCAGACCGAATGGCAGGCATTCCGCCACGCCCGCCTGACCCGCCACACGCCGCTCACCAGCCTGACCCTGGACGACTACTTCAGCCGCATCCGCGAGCTGCGCGGCGAGCCGTCGGCCCAACACCAATTGCCCCTGTTGGACCAGCTCGAAGCCTGGGGCGAGCAGCTCGCGGCCGAGCTGACCACCCTTTCGTAGGAGCCCGCTCGCGGACGATGCTTTAGTATCCGTGGCGCCTCTCCGCGACCCGAGCACCATGTCCCAGAGCTATTTCACCGCCGCCACCTTCCGCTTCATGCGTGCCCTGGATCGGCACAACGAACGCACCTGGTTCCACGCCCACAAGGACGACTACGAGCGCCACGTGCGAGAGCCGTTCCTGCGCTTCATCACCGACATGCAGGAACCGCTGCGCGCAATCAGCCCGCATTACCGCGCCGACCCGCGCAAGGTCGGCGGCTCGCTGTTCCGCGTCTATCGCGACACCCGCTATGCGCACGACAAGTCCCCGTACAAGCCGTGGCAGGGCGTGCGCTTCGGGCACGAGCGGCGGCGCGAGATCGACGCGCCTTCGTTCCACCTGCACCTGCAGCCCGGCAACTGCTTTGCCGGCGGCGGCATGTGGCAACCGGAAGCGGAAGCCCTGAAGCAGATCCGCGAGTTCATCGTCGACAACCCGGCCGCATGGAAGCGCGCCACGCACAGCCGGCAGTTTCGCGCCCACCTCGCGCTTGGCGGCGACTCCCTGGTGCGCGCGCCGCGCGGCTACGATCCGGCGCACGAGCTGATCGACGACCTGAAGCGCAAGAGCTTCGTCGCCCTGACTGATTTCGACGAGGAGCTGGCCTGCTCCAACCGGTTGCTGGCCTGGACCGTGGCCACCTTCAGGCAAGCCGCGCCGCTGGTCGACTATCTGTGCGCGGCGCGGGAGCTGGAATTCTGATCTCCGCCCTGGACTCGGCTACCGCCGCGCTCAAGCCTCGGCAAACGGAAAGGCCAGCACGTCGGCAATCGCGCCGGTATCCAACATGGCCATCAGCAGGCGCTCGATGCCCAGCGCCACGCCAGCGCAATCGGGCAACGCATCGAGCACGGCGAGCAGCGCCTCGTCGAGCGGCAGCTGCCGCTGGCCACGTTCGGCACGACGCTGGTTGTCGCGCTCGAAGCGCGCACGCTGCTCGGCCGCATCGTTCAGTTCGTGATAGCCGTTGGCCAGCTCCAGCGGCCCCAGGTACAACTCGAAGCGCTCGGCCACGGGTGGATCGCCTGGGCGGATACGGGCCAGCGAGCACTGCGTCGCCGGGTAGTCGTGCACCACGGTGATGCAGTCGGCCGCGAAATGCGGCTGCAGGCGATGGGTCAGCAGCAGGTCCAACCAGTCGTCGCGCACAAGTCCGGCCGGATCGATGTGCTGCGCCGCCAGCGGCGCCTGCAGCGCGGCCAGCGGCGCCAGCATGGGATCGAGGTCGAGTTCCTCCAGGAACAACTGCCGGAAGCCGACGATGCGCACCGTGACCCGGCGATCCACCAATCCCAGCGCCGCCTCGACCAGCTCGATCGTCTCGCCCATCAGACGGCGATGGTCCCAGCCCACGCGATACCACTCCAGCATGCTGAACTCGGGATTGTGCCGGCCACCGGCCTCGCCGTTGCGGAACACGCGCCCAAGCTCGTAGCAGTCGCCGACCCCTGCCGCGAGCAGGCGCTTCAGCGGATATTCCGCCGACGTACGCAACCAGCGCTCGCGTGCGCCGGCGTCGACGTGGCCGGAAAACCGCGTGCTGAAGCTGTCGATGTTGGGCTCGGTATTGCCCGCCGCCGACAGGATCGGCGTCTCCACCTCCAACACCCCGCGCGCGCGGAAAAACCCGCGGATGAGCTGGTACAGGGCGGCCCGCAGGCGCAGGGCGGCAAAGCCCCCCTCACCCCAGCCCTCTCCCCCGGCAAAGCCAGGGGAGAGGGAGCTGGCAGCCCGCGGCTCGCGATTCCCACTCGATGCGCCACGACGCTGCGGCGTGGCTGGAAAGCCCCTCTCTCCCGTAGCGGAGCCTTGGGAGAGGGAGTTGGCAGCGCGCGGGGCTTGGCCCCCTCTCCCCTGGCTCCGCCGGGGGAGAGGGCTGGGGTGAGGGGGCGGCTCTGCGCCCAGCGCCCGCACGATCGCGCCAAGCACGTCGTCGGTGTGCAGCAGTACATCATCGTCCCAGAAGCGCAGGACGCGGAAGCCGGCAGCTTGCAGCACCAGCGTGCGCCGCGCGTCGTAGGCCGCCTCTTCCGCGTGCTGGCCGCCATCGAGCTCGATGATCAGCCGGTGCTCGACGCAGCAGAAGTCCGCGTAATACCCGGCGATCGGGTGCTGGCGGCGAAACTTCACGCCGAGCGATGCGGCACGCAGGCGCGACCACAGCTTGCGCTCGGCGTCCGTCTGCGCGCGGCGAAGTCGGCGGGCACGCTCCATGGTTCAGGCGCTTCCAGCGGTAAGCGGCCCCCTCACCCCAACCCTCTCCCCCGGCAAAGCCAGGGGAGAGGGAGACCACGCGCCAGCACGCAGGGGAAGCGGGGGAGAGTGAGTCAACACCGCCGCCTGTCGCAAGGCCATGGAAGCCAGGTGTGTTGCAGGCGTGCCGGGGGCGGCTCCCTCTCCCCTGGCTTTGCCGGGGGAGAGGGCTGGGGTGAGGGGGCGGCTGTTCATGCTCCGTGCTCCGCCAGCAGGGCCAGGAGCGCGGCTTCGTCCCATATGGCCACGCCAAGTTCGGCGGCCTTGTCGAGCTTGGAACCCGCCGCCTCGCCCGCTACCACCACCGTGGTCTTTTTCGATACCGAACCGGCCACCTTCGCGCCCAGGACTTCGAGACGTGCCTTGGCTTCGTCGCGCGTCAGGCTGGACAAAGAGCCAGTGAGCACGAAGGTTTGTCCAGCCAGGGGTGCCACGGCTACCGCGGCACTGGCTGGAATCTGCGCCAGCAACGCCTGCATTGCCGCCTCGTCGTGGCGCAGGGCGGCCAGCTGCCCGCCGTCGGCCAGCAGGGTTTCGAGGTTGCCGGCAGCCGCAGCCGGCAGGCCGGCGTCCGTCCAGGCTTCCACGCCCGCTGCGAGCAGCGCATCCAGCGTGGGATAGCGGGAAGCGATCGCTGCCGCTCGCGCCGGGCTGAGCTGGCCAACGTGCCGACCGCCCAGCAGGACGCCGAGGTCCAGCCGCTCGCGCAGCGCCGGCGATGGCGTGGTCTCGTCCCGGCAGCGCACGCCCGCAGCCAGCAGCGCATCGACCGCCTGCTGGTTGCCGGGCTGGGCGAAGAAGCCGGCGATCGATTCGGCCACCGCATCGCCGACGTCGGGCAGCGCCCGCAGCACGGCGGCTGGCATGGTCCGCACGTTGGCGAGCCGGCCCAGCCACGCCGCCAGCATCTTCGCCGTGCTCTCGCCGATATGCATGATGCCGAGGCCGAACAGGAAGCGCGCGAGCGTGGTGTCGCGGCTGGCGTCGATCGCGGCCACCAGGTTTTCCGCCCAGCGCGTCGCCACCTTGCCGCGCTTGACCGTCTCTGGCGTGGTGCCGTCGCGCTCGTCGATGGCCTGCTTCATGGCCACGAAGCGTTCCACAGTCAACGCATAGAGGTCGGCCGGGGTGTGCACGATGCCCTGCTCCACCAGGGCATCGACATAGCGCTCACCCAGCCCGTCGATATCCAGCGCCCGCCGCGAGGCAAAGTGCACCAGCGCCTCGCGCCGCTGCGCCGGACAGACCAGGCCGCCGGAGCAACGCCAGGCGCTGACGCCCTCCTCGCGCAGCAGCGCCGAACCGCATACCGGACAGGCCGCCGGCATGTGCCAGGGCACGCTGTGCGCCGGGCGCCGCTCGGGCAGCACGCGCACCACCTCGGGAATGACGTCGCCGGCACGGCGCACGATGACCGTGTCGCCAACGCGCACGTCGAGCCGCGCGACCTGGTCGGCGTTGTGCAGCGTGGCGTTGGCCACCATCACCCCGGCCACCGGCACCGGCGTCAGGCGCGCCACCGGGGTCGCCGCGCCGGTGCGGCCGATCTGGATCTCGATGGCCTCGACCGTGGTCAGCTGCTCCTGCGCCGGGAATTTCTGCGCCAGCGCCCAGCGCGGCGCACGGGCGACGAAGCCCATCTCCCGCTGCCCGGCATAATCGTCGAGCTTGTAGACCACGCCGTCGATGTCATAGGGCAGCGCATCGCGCCTGGCGCCCAGGCGCCGGTAATACGCGACCAGGCCGGCAAAGCCGCGGGCCAGTTCCACTTCCGGCGACACCGGGAAGCCCCACTGGCGAAACAGCTGCAGCGTCGCGTAATGCGTGTCCGGCAGCGTCCCGCCCTCGACCACGCCCAGTGCATAGGCAAAGAAGCTCAGCCGGCGCCTGGCCGTCACCGCCGGGTCGAGTTGGCGCAGCGATCCGGCCGCGGCGTTGCGCGGATTGGCCAAGGGCTTGCCGTCGTGCGCGCGCATGCGCGCGTTGAAGGCCTCAAAATCCTTGCGCAGCATGATCACCTCGCCGCGCACTTCCAGTTGCTCGGGCCACCCCGTCCCGCGCAGGCGCAGCGGGATGGCGCGGATGGTGCGCACGTTGGCGGTCACGTCCTCGCCGGATTCGCCGTCGCCGCGCGTCGCCGCCTGCACCAGCACGCCGTGCTCGTAGCGCAGGCTCATGGCCAGGCCATCGAGTTTCGGCTCGGCGGCAAACTGCGGGTCGTGGCGACCCGTGGTGTGCTCGACGCGGGCCACGAAATCGGCCAGCTCGGCGAAGCGTTCGCGGTCGCTGTCGCCCGGCTGCTCGAAAGCGTTGCTGAGGGACAGCATCGGCTGCGCGTGGCGTACCTCGGCAAAGCCGCCCTGCGCGCGCGCGCCGACCCGGCGCGTCGGCGAATCGGCAGTCACCAATTCGGGATGCGCGGCTTCGAGTTCCTCCAGCTCACGCATCCAGCGGTCATACTCGGCGTCCGGCACTTCCGGATCGTCGAGCACGTAGTAGCGGTGGTTGGCCTGGTCGATGCGCTGGCGCAGTTCCTCGACGCGGGCGGTTGCGGCTGGCTCAAGGTGATTGGACATCACACCTCCCGGCTACGCGTGCAGGCCACCGACTTGCAGCACGGTCGCCGCACTCAGCGGTGGAACTGCCCCGCCGCCTCGGGCTGGTAGCTGATTTCCAGCACGCGCAGGTGGCGCACCCGGCCGTGCGGCGTCGGCCAGTCGATCTTCTGGCCCTGGGCCAGGCCCAGCAGGGCGCTGCCCACCGGGGCCATGATCGACACCGTGCCCGGGGCGCCCGCGGCCGAGGGGTAGACCAGGGTCAAGGTGAGCTTTTCGCCATCGTCCTCGTCGGTGAAGGTGACCGTGGAATTCATGGTCACGATCTGCGCCGGCATGTCCTTGGGCTCGACCACCTCGGCGCGATCCAGCTCCGCGCGCAGCGCAGCGAGGTTGGCGACTTCTGCCGCCGGTGCGCGCTCAAGCAGCGCCTCGATGCGTTCGAGGTCGATGCGGGAAAGAGTGATCGGTGGCTTGGTGCTCATGATTCATCCTGGGTCGGCGACGGGTATCGCACAAAAGTACACGCCGGAACGAAAACCGCCCCGGCGTGCCTGGTCGTCGTGACGCTCTGCAACGGTCCCGCCACGGCAGCAACAAAACTGTGGATAACCGCCGCCAATGCATCCGCCCGATGGACGGCAGCGCAACGGTTACCATGCCTGGCATGTTACCCGAAGCGCCTGCCGAATCCCAAGCGCCGGGCGCCATGGCGGGCGCCGCCGGGGAGGCGCTGGGGTCGGCGCAGCTGCCAAGCGCCGTGCGTTTCCGCGGCCTGCTGCTCCTGGTGGCGGCGGCATTTTTCATGCAATCCTTGGATTCCACGGTGGTGAATACCGCCGTGCCGATGATTGCGGACGGCCTGCAGGTGACGCCGCTGGACATGCGCTCGGCGCTGACCAGCTACGTGCTGACCCTGGCCGTGCTGATCCCGGCCACCCCGTGGCTGTGCGACCGGCTCGGCACGCGGCGCGTGTTTGGCCTGGCCATCACCATCTTCGGCATCGGTTCCCTGTTTTGCGGCCTGGCCCAAAGCCTGCCGCAGCTGGTAGCCGCGCGCGTGCTGCAAGGCGTCGGCGGCGCGGCCCTGCTGCCGGTGGGCCGCTATGTGCTGGTACGCACGATCGACAAGCGCGATTTCGTCCGCGCCATGAGCACGGTGGCCACCTACGGCGTGCTCGGCTCGGTGCTCGGCCCGCTGATTGGCGGCGCGCTGGTGCAATACACCTCGTGGCGGCTGATCTTCCTGATCAACGTGCCGGTGGCTGTGGTCGGCTACTGGATGAACCGGCACGAGATGCCGGACTACCGGCTGGCGCACGCCCACCGCTTCGACCTCTCGGGCTTCCTGCTGTTCGCCACGGCTTCGGCCCTGCTGCTCATCGCCTCCGAACTGGCTGGCGCCAATCCCCGCCCCTGGTCGACCATGGCGGCGTGCACGCTCGGCGCCCTGGTCCTGGGCAGCCTCTACGTCTGGCATGCGGGGCGCACCGAATTCCCGGTGGCCGACCTGAAACTGTTGCGCAAACGCAGCGTGCAGGTGGCGCTGTCCGGCGGCATCTTCACCCGGCTCGGCATTTCCGGCATGTTCGTGCTGCTGATGCTGTTCCTGCAGGTCGGCTGCGGCTGGTCGCCGCTTGCCGCCGGCATGGTCATGGTGCCGCAGGCCATCGGCTCCATCGTGGCCAAGCGCGTGATCAACCGCGCCCTGATCCACTACGGCTACCGGCGCTTGTTGCTCGGCAACACCTTGATCGTCGCCGCCCTGCTCGGCAGCTTCGCCGTGCTCGGGCCGGGCTCGCCGGTATGGCTGGTGGGCACATTGGCGTTCTTCTACGGCGGCTTTGCCGGCCTGCAGTACACGGCGATGAACACGCTGATCTATAACGACCTGGACATCAGCCACGCCTCCATGGCCTCGTCGCTGGCCTCGACCGCGCAATACCTGGCGATGAGCTTTGGCATCGCGCTGGGCATGCTGCTGATGCAGGCCCTGCTCGGCGGCCACGCCAGCGGCAACTACGTGGTGGCGTTCCGCTGGACGGTGATCATCCTGGCCGTGATCACTGCCGCCGCCAGCCGCGTGTTCCGCCAGCTGCCCGAGTAAGCCGCGGCCGCCTGACCAGACCCTGCCTGTTACTGTAGTCGCCACTGTCGGGGCCTAGGAGCGTGGGCGGTAGAAACGTTCGAGGCGAGAAGCCCTATGCGTGAGGACAGTTTTCGACGATTCGCCGGCCCATAGTGGTTCTATGGGCCAAGAAGCGGCGGAAAAGCGGACCACGCAGAGGGCTTCGCAGCCCGGACGGCTTCTGCCGCCCATACTCCTAGCGTCACCGGCGACGCCGAAACCACCAGGATCTTGCATGTACCTGCTCCCCACCTCGCTGGCCGCATCTGGCGCGGCCGACGTCGGCACCAACTTGCACCTGGTCAGCGACCCGGTGGCTTGGCTGGCACTGCTGGTGTTCATTGCCGCCTACCTTGCGGTGATCCTCGAGGAGCGCATCCATATCGCCAAATCCAAGCCGGTGATGCTGGGCGCGGCCTTGATCTGGGCGCTGATTGCCTGGAAGACCGACGGCAGCGATGCCACCCGCGCGGCCTTCGACGAGATGTTCCTGGAATACGCGGAGATATTCTTCTTCCTGGTGGTGGCCATGGCCTACGTCAGCGCCATGGCCGAGCGCGGCGTGTTCGAGGCCTTGCGGGCACAATTGACCCGGCTCGGCTATACCTATCGCGCGCTGTTTTGGATCACTGGCGTGGTGGCGTTCTTCCTCTCCGCCGTGCTCGACAACCTCACCACGGCGCTGGTGATGTCGGCGGTGATCCTGGCGGTCGGCGCCGGCAGTGCCCGCTTCTGCACGCTCGCCCTGATCAACCTGGTGGTGGCCGCAAACGCCGGCGGCGCCTGGAGCGCGTTCGGCGACATCACCACGCTCATGGTGTGGCAGGCGCACAAGGTTGAGTTCCTGGAGTTCTTCGCGATCTTCCTGCCTTCGCTGGTCAACTGGCTGGTGCCGGCCGCATGCATGCATCTGGCGCTGCCCAGGGGGCGGCCGGAGCGGCTGGAAGCCACGGCGCGGATCGGCTACGGCGGCATCGCCATCTGCGCGAGCTTCGCACTGACCATCGCCATCACCGTCGCCGGCAAGCAGTGGCTGGGCCTGCCGGCCGCGTTCGGCATGCTGAGCGGGCTGGCCCTGCTCGGCCTACTGGCCTCGCACATCGAGCGCCGCGAGCGGCGCTACGCCTTGGCGCAGGAGGTGGATACCGAGGCGTATTCCATCTTCCGCATCATCGCCAAGGCCGAATGGGACACGCTGCTGTTCTTCTACGGCGTGTTCGGCTGCGTCGGCGGGCTGGCCGTGATCGGCTACCTGGACCTGGCCTCGCAGCATCTATACGGCGGCTTGGGCTTCACCCTGGGCAACACGGTCATGGGCCTGCTTTCGGCCGTGGTGGACAACATCCCGATCATGTTCGCGGTGCTGAAGATGAACCCGCCGATGGACCACGGCCAGTGGCTGCTGATGACGCTCACCGCCGGGGTCGGTGGCAGCCTGCTGTCGATCGGCTCAGCTGCCGGCGTGGCTCTGATGGGCGTCTCGCGCGGTATGTACAACTTCGGCTCGCACCTGCGCTGGACCTGGGCCATTGCCCTGGGCTACGTCGCCAGCATCGGCGTACACCTGCTGCTCAATGCCCAGCATTTCAATTGACTAGATCGCAACCCACCGGTAGCGTTTGGCGTTCGCCATCGGGGAACCACATGCGCCGTCACCGCATACTTCTGGCATGGGCACTCGCTGCCCTGGGCCTGGCCGGCAGCGCGATCGCGCAAGCCAGCGAGGATCACGCGCCGCTGCTCACGCCGGTGGAGACCCGGGCGCTGGCGCAGGAAATCTCCGGCGCCGCGGCAAAGCGCACGATCGCCGCGCTGAGCCTGCACCACCGCATGCGCGGCTCGGACGACTACAACGCGGCCGTCGAACTGATCCGCCAGGCATTGCAGGCCGACCACCTCGCCGGCATCGACGTGATCCGGCTGCCGGCCGACGGCAAGATCTTCTACGGCACCCAGCGTTCGCGGCCAGCGTGGAACGGTCGCTTTGCCGAGATCTGGGAGCAAAGTCGGCAGGACGGCCGCTGGGCTGACGCCACGCGCATCACCTCATGGGCCGAGCAGCCGATCAGCCTCGCGCAGGATAGCGTCAGCGGACGCGCCGAGGCCGACCTGGTCGATGTCGGCGCCGGCACCACGGCGGCCGACTACCAGGGCAAGGACGTGCGCGGCAAGCTGGTGCTGGTCTCGGCGCAACCGGAAGCCGCGGCCAGGCTGGCGGTCACCGAGCGCGGCGCGGCGGGCATCATCTCCTGGGCGCAGAACCAGCCGTCCGCCTGGTGGGGCGAGGACACCAGCCTGGTGCGCTGGGGCCACCTCAGTACCTGGGACGACCCGACGTTCGCGTTCACCGTCTCGCCGGCGCAGGCCCACGCCTGGCAGGCCCGGCTGGCCAGGGGCGAAACGGTGCGGCTGCGCGCCGTGGTCGATGCCGGCCGCAGCCCTGGCGAATACCGGATACCCACCGCGGTCATCCCGGGCCGCGACAAGAACCAGGAAGTCGTCATCTCCTGCCACCTCGACCATCCCTCGCCCGGCGCCAACGACAACGCCAGCGGCTGCGCCGGTGTGCTGGAGATGGCGCGCAGCCTGCAGCGTCTGATCGCCGATGGCCGCCTGCCGCAACCACGGCGCACGATCCGCTTCATCTGGCCGTGCGAGATCGAATGCACGATCTCGCTGCTCAACGCGCGCCCCGAATTCGCGCAGCGCACGGTGGCGACGATCCACCTCGACATGATCGGCGGCAACACCGAGATCACCCACGGCACCTTGCGTGTACGCGGCACGCCGCCCAGCCTGCCGAGCTTCGTTCCCGACGTCGCTTTCGCGATCGCGCGCTGGGTGGACGCGCAGGCGCAGGCCTATGCCGACACCGGCCAGGCAGCGTTCCCGCTCACCGCGCAGGACGGCACCAAACAGCCGCTGCACGCCAGTATCGGCGGCTTCGAAGAGGGCTCCGACCACCAGGTCTGGGACGAGGGCAGCTGGCGCATCCCGGCCATTTATCTGGCCGACTGGCCGGATCCCTACATCCACACCAACAAGGACGTGGTGGGCAACATCGATGCGACCAAGCTGCAGCGCGCCATCTTCATCGCCTCGGCATCGGCCTGGGTGCTTGCCAACCTCGACCGCACCGACACCCGTGGTCTGAACTACGCGCTGGAAAGCGAGGCGCTGCTGCGCCACGCCGGCGTGACGCAGCGCGCGGCAGACCTGGAGCCCGCCGCCGCCACCAATCTCTGGCGCAACTCGAATCGATACGATGCAGCGCTCGGCAAGTCACTGGCCCGCTTCGACATCCGCGAGGCCGACGTGCTGCCGCAGCCAAGCCCGGTCGTTCCCGCCGCGTCGCCCGCCGCAACGGGCGATGCGGCCATCGTGTATCGCCGCAACCCGAAGGTGAAGGGTCCCATGGTCGCGTTCGGCTACAGCTGGTTCGACGACCACCGTGTGAAGCTGGGTTTGCCGGAGCCGGCGCTGCTCAGCCGGCAACCCACCTGGGACGGGCCGAGCTTCGGCTACGAAGCGCTCAACCTGGTGGATGGCACGCGCATGGTCGCGCAGATTCGCGACGACCTGGCCGCCACGGTCGGCGACGCACCGATCGCGGAGGTCGCGCAATACCTGGCCACACTCGAACGGATCGGCGTGATCCAGCGCAGCCCCTGACCCGCCTGGCGTTTCAGGCGACCGCGCCGCCGCTGAGGTGCGCGTCGGTGGCGGTGGTCAGGGCGACGCGCACGATGATCCCGACCGCCTGCTGCAGCTGCGCGAGCGACATGCCGGGGGCGCCGTGGCGCGCCGCCTGCTCGGGCAGCCAGGGCACGTGGACGAAACCGGCCTGGAACCGCTGGCGCCGGGCGGCGTGCATCAGCCCATAGAACACCTGATTGCAGACATAAGTGCCAGCGGTCTGCGAGATGCCCGCCGGAATGTCCGCGCGTTGCAGCGCGGCCCGCATGGCCTTGATCGGCAGCGTCGAGAAATACGCGGCCGGCCCGCGACGCAGCACCGGGACGTCGATGGGTTGCACGCCGGCATTGTCGGGAATACGCGCGTCGATCACATTGATGGCGACGCGCTCGAGCGAAATGCCGGCGCGACCACCGGCCAGGCCGAAGGCAATGGCGACACGTGGCTGCACCGCACGCAAAGCCTGCCGCAAGACCGGCAGCGCGGCGCCAAACTCGGTCGGCAACTCCACCGCCACGACGCGATGCCCCGCAATGCGCTTGCCATCGAGCGAGCGCACCGCCTGCCAGGATGGATTCAGCGCGTCGCCATCGAATGGCGTGAAACCCGTCAACAGGACCGTGGGCAAAGGCTTGGCCATTGGCTCAGAACCGGAACGCCAGGAAATACATCAGCAGCAGGTTGACGACCAGCAGCATCGCCCCCGTCTTCCACTGCGCGCGGATCACGGCCGACTGCCGCGGCAGTTCCAGCAGCGCCACCGGCACGATGTTGTAGTCGGCTGCCATCGGCGTGAACAAGGTGCCGCAATAGCCGGTGACCATGCCGATCGCGCCGAGGATCGCGGGATTGGCGCCGTGCAGCCCGATCAGCAGCGGCAGGCCGACACCCGCGGTCAGCACCGGAAAGGCGGCGAAAGCGTTGCCCATGATCACCGTGAACAGCACCATGCCGATGCCGTAGGCGAGCACGCAGGCCAGCGCGCTCTCGACCGGGATCACCATGCGCACCAGGTCGGCAAGCGCCGTGCCGACGCCGGTCGCGGCGAAGACACCGCCCAGTGCGGCGAGCGTGAGCGGCAACAGCGCGGCCCAACCCAGCGTGTCGAGTAGGCGTCGGCCCTCCACCAGCCCGGCCCGTGGCCGCGCCCGGGCCACTGCCAATGCCGCGATCCACGCGACCACGCAGGCCAGCGCCAGTCCGGTCAGCGTCATCTGCGGCTTGGCAAACAGGGCAACGCCATGCACGACGAGCAGGCCGCCAAACAGCGCCACCAGCAGGGTCACCAGGGGGATCAGCAGCGCCGGGCCGAACAGCTTGTGGCGCAAGCGGAGCGCATCGGCTTCGCGCGCCGCAGCATCGCGCTCGACGAGATGCCCGCGGTGCATGCGCGGCGACAACGCCGCGAGCGCCAGTACCCCGGCACCGGCCAGTTGCGCCGGCAACGCGTCATGCGCGGCGGCAGCACGCAATACCGCGTCGCCGCCCCCGATCAGTGCCGCCAGCACGGCCCAGAACGCGGCGTGCGACCAGCGCCGCTCGCGCAGGTTGAGCCATGCCGCGCCGGCCAGAAAGGCGGCTATCAGCCAGTAGGCATGTTCGATGCGCAGCATGTCAGCGCGGCGCCTCGCCGGTCGCATCCGACGCCGGCCGCTGCAACCGGCGAGCGAACAACACGGTGCGCACGGCATGGATGACGAAGGCCGCGACCGCGGTCGGCAGCGCCCACAAGGCGATATGCAGCGGCGTGAGCTCGATGCCGTGCTGCGCGAAGAAACCCTGGATCAGCAGCACGCCGCCGAGCGCGATGAACACGTCCTCGCCGAAGAACCGGCCGATATTGTCGGTGCCGGCACTGAACGCGCGCACCGCGTGGCGCTCCTCGAGCGTGAGCGGCGCGCCGCGTTTTTCCGTCGCGGCTTCGGCCATGGGCGCGAGCAAGGGCCGCACGGTTTGCGCGTGGCCGGCCACATTGGTCAAGCCGCCCATGGCGAGGGCCTGGCGGAGGCCGAGGTACGCAATCAGCAAGCGCGGCAAGGTCATTCTGCGCAGCGAGGCGATCCAGTTGCGCGCATGCTCACGCAGGCCGGCGCGCTCCAGCACGCCGATTGCCGGCAAGGTGAGCACGAAGAGCAGGAGCGCGCGCTCCGACACGAAGCTCGTGCCCAGCAAGGCCAGGATGTCGCCCGCGGACTTGCCGGCGGCAAAGCCGCTCACCACGCCAGCGACGACGACCACCGGCACCGGGTTGAAGCGCAACGCGAAGCCGATGATGACGACGACCACGCCCAGCAGCGGCAGCCACTCCGTCAGCATGCGCGGACCGGCCCGGCCGTCACTTGCATGCCGGCATCCTGCAGCGCCTGGCGCAGGCCCTGGGCGAATTGCGCGGCATCCGGGCGGTCACCGTGCACGCACAGCGTGTCGGCCTCGACATGCACGGCGGCGCCATCGGCGGTAACTGCCTGCTGGCGAGTGGCAATGGCCACGGCCTGGGCCATCGCCTCATTGCGATCCTCGAGCACCGCGTGCGGCTCCGAGCGTGGCATGAGCGAACCATCCTCGCGATAACGGCGATCGCAAAAACCCTCGCGCGACACCGCCAGGCCCAGCGCTCTCCCCGCCTCGACCAGGGCGCCGCCAGCGAGTCCGACCAGGATCAGCTCGCGGTCGAAATCCGCCACGGCATGGGCAATGGCGTCGGCAAGCGCACGCTCGCGCGCCGCCATGTTGTACAGGGCGCCATGTGGCTTGACGTGCCGCAGCCGCGTCCCCGCCGCATGGGCAAAAGCCTGCAGCGCACCGATCTGGTACAGCGTCTGGGCGTAAACCTCGTCAGGTGAAACCCTCATTTCACGGCGGCCGAAGCCCTGCAGGTCGGGCAACGAGGGGTGTACGCCAAGCGCGACGCGGTGGCGCACACACAACGCCACGGTCTTGCGCATGGTCGAGGAGTCGCCAGCGTGGAAACCGCAGGCGACGTTGGCCGAGGTGATCCACGGCATCACGCCCGCGTCGTCGCCCATGCGCCAGGCCCCAAAGGATTCGCCGAGATCGGCGTTGAGATCGATCTGCTTCATGCCGACAGCCGGCCAGCGATTCGGGTTTCGAGTTCGGCAAGCGCGTGCTCACGCCTTTGCAGCGCGTGCCACGCGGCCGCCAGCGTACACGGCTCGAAGCGTAGCACGGCACCTGGACGCGACTGGGCGAGCCGCGGCAGGTCGATCGCGGCGACCTGGCCAATCCGCGGATAGCCGCCGCTCACCGGACATTCGACGCCAAACACGATCGGCTGGCCCGACGGCGGCAACTGCAGCAGGCCGGGGACGCAACCCTCGCTGACCACTTCGAGCGGCGCCTGCCATGCCAGCAGCGGACCCTGCAGGCGCAGGCCGGCGCGGTTCGAATCGGCTTGCACGGTGAATGCATTTTCGAACAGGGCGCGGCGCGACGCGCCGGTCAAGTCGGCCTGGTGGCGGGCGGGCAGCAGATGCAGCGGTCGCGCCGCGTCATCCACAAACCATGGACGCGCATCCAGCCACCAACTGGGCCTGGCACGCGTGGACTGCGGCGCGGTGTTGGGGACTATCGCCAAGCGGTCGCCGGCACGCAGCGGACGGCCTGCGGACGGCCCGAGCGCGGCGTTGAGGTCGGTGCTGCGGCTGCCGAGGACCGGCTCGACGTCGAAACCACCACGGACAGCGAGATAGCTGCGGCAACCGTGCGGCATCGCACCCAGGTTGACCTGGGCGCCCGCGGGCACCTGCAACGGCGCCCACGGTGGCACCTCGCAACCGTCGATGCGCAGCGCGATCGGCGCGCCGGTGACGGCGATCCACGCCGCCGCATGGAACTGCAGCGTCGGCCCGAGCAAGGTGATTTCCAGGGCGCAGGCATCGCGCGCGTTGCCGCACAGCGCGTTGGCAATGCGCAGCGCCGGCGCATCGAACGCGCCACTGCGGCCAATGCCGAGCTGGGCGTGGCCGCTGCGGCCGCCATCCTGCAGCGTGGTGAGCATGCCGGACTTGACGACCTCGACACTCATGACCGGTGCTCCGCCAGGACGGAGAACTCTTCGGCGCTGATCGCGCGGAAACGGACGCGATCGGCGGGCCCCAGCAGGCACGGCGGATCACGTCGCTGCTGGAACAGCGCGAGCGGCGTACGCCCGATGAGGTTCCAGCCGCCCGGCAGCTCGCGCGGATAAATGCCGGTCTGCGCGCCGCCGATGGCGACGGAGCCCGCGGGCACGCGCGTGCGCGGCGTGGCGCGGCGCGGCATGTGCAAGGCCGGGTCTAGCCCAAGCAGATACGGAAAACCAGGAGCGAAACCCAACATCGCGACCGTATAGACGTCCGCCGCATGCCGGGCGGCGACCTCGTCGGGACGCATGCCGGCATGGGCAGCCAGCGCTTTGAGGTCCGGACCGTGCGCGCCGCCGTAGCAGACAGGAATGTCCACGATCGCGCACCCGGCATCGTCGACACCTGCCGCCGGCGACTGCGCATGCTCGAGCGCGGCACGCAGCGCCTGTTCCACCCGCGCGTGGGGCGGGTTGTCGCTGGCGTCGTCCCAAGCCTCCGGGTCGAAGCGCAGCAGGATGCTCGCGTAAGCCGGCGCGATGTCCAGCACGCCATGCACAGGCGCCGTGCGCAAGCGGCGCGCCGCGGCATGGACCTGGGCGTTGAGGGCAATGTCGATGCGCTCGCCGAACCGCAGCAGCAGCGTGTCTTCGGACAAGGGCTCGACAGCGAATTGCATGGACAGATTCCGTGCGACAACCATATGCGGAAGGCCAGCATCGCCTGCCGGCCGCCCGCATGCAAAGCATTATGAACCAGCGCAGCGGCCGTTCCCGAAAGTGCACTCTGGTTCGGGTTTCTGGTCGGGAATTTATCTTGACGCCAGCGAGTCCGGCGCCGACATCGCAACCGCGGGAAACCAGCTATAACGCGCGAACATGCCTAGCCAAGGGATGAGCCCGCCATGCGCACATGTCGCCGCTTTCCACGACTGACCCCGGCGGGCGGCATCATGCCTACCCTGCCCCGTGTGGCCGTATGCGCCACCATCGGCATTCTTTTGCTGCCTACAGGATTCAACCCCGCCATGGCGAACCCACCCGAATCGACCAGCGCAGAGGAATCACCTTCGCCGATGTTTCCGCTGCGTTTCAATATCCACGGGTTTGGCGTGCACTGCTACAACACCATCCAGTGCCAGGTCATTTATTACGACCACGACTACACCCGGTTGTTTGGCGACAAGCCGTCCGGCCCACCGCCGTCGCCAAACTATCGGGACCAATGGCCCACCGCCACACGCCACGCCATCCGGAATTTCCCTCCGCCCGCCGAGGTTCGCTGGACCTCATTGGACGGTGTAAAGCGCGAGGCCAAAGTCGATATCGGCGCCATTTTCAAGAATGAGCGTGTTCTCTACCGCGTGCCGGATTCGGAGATTCCGGATCGCTCCTGGGGTGACGATCCGGACATCCTCCTCGAAGTGAACGACCGCACCATCAGTGCCTACATGAAGGCGTTCATCGCTACCAAGACCGAGCAGATCCCTGGGAACAAATACAGCGATGCCCGAGAAGACGTGATCCTGGCTTGGACCCACACGTACTGACTAATGACACCATCGTGAGCGAACACCACAAGTTGGATCCGGACGGTGTCTTCAGTGACGGCGTGCCGTTCGATCCAGTCGCCCCCGACCCACCAGCGTACCTGGACCTCCGCCGGCAACTCGCACCATTCCAGACACCGGTCGTCGTTCACGACAACGACCCGCATGAGAGGTTGTACGTTGCCTCGTTCGATGGCACCAATGACGACAAGCGTCTCGACCGGGCGCACGAAACGAATGTCGGCCTGATCTCCGATCAGATAGAGGACTTGAAACTGGCAGGGCACCCGCGTATCGCGGGAGACTATGTGGAAGGGCCCGGTACCCAGCAGCACGCCCCGGTTGGGCGTCCGCTCGACAACCTGTTCGGCTTCAGCGTGGAAGAACGGGCCGAACAGATGTACAAACTGTTCATCACGCAGGCCTGGAAATGGAAGCAACAGGATCCCGACGCCAAGACCAGCGTCGTCAGCGTCAGCTTCAGCCGCGGCAGCGAGGTGGCCGCCCTGTTCGCCCGCATGGTGGATGAACGCGGCATCCAGAACCCGACCGGCGCGATCTACACCTACGGTCTCCACCGGCAAATCAAGCACGTCGAATACACCAAGCCGCCGCTGGCACCGCCGCACCAGGTGGCGCAGGGCGTCGCGATGTTCGACCCGGTGGGTACCGGTCACGCCATGCACGACGACCGGCGGCTGCCGCCTTCGGTGATCTCGGGCCTCCAGCTCATTGCGCTGGACGAGCTGCGCTCCTTCTTCAAGTCGGACCACATCATCGACCCTGGCATCACCCCGGACGGGCGTTTCGCCGGTATGTACGTGCCGGGCGCACACAGCGACGGCGGCGGCGGCGAGCACCGCGACGGCCTGCCGAACCGCGACGGCAACGTCATCATCGACTACCTGAACGGCTGGAGCGATGTGCCGTTCCTGGCCAAGAGCCCGGAACCCGACGACCCACGCCTGAACGTGATCCACCATTCGGAAAAGGCCAACCTGCTCTATCGCCTCGCCCCCAAGGTCGACCGGCAGGAACCCGCCGGCTACCACGAGCTGCAAGTACCGCGGCGCATGATCGGGCACGTGCCTGACCCTTACAACGCCGAGCCGCGCGATGAAGCCCTCAGCCAACAGTTCGAACGCCAGGCCATGCCGAACGGCCCGCTACCGGCCGCGCCCGGGCAACACAAGGAATCAGCACCAAGCGATCTCGACCGCTGGATCGCCTGCATGTACCAGGCGGCGCAGCAGCCGGACCCGAGCATCTGGGACCGGGTACAGCGGACAGTAGTGCAGCAATATATGGACAGCCCGGACGGACGGCTATTCCAACAGCAGGTCGCGGCCCTGGATCGGACCTGGGACTTGCCGCTGCAGGCGCAGCCGCACCCGCAGCCGGCCATGCTGGACCAGACACTCCACCAGTCATCGGAAGCCTGCCGTTAGGCTGTCAGCCCGAAAATCGCGTCATCTGGCCAGACTTTGCTGTCAACCAGCCACAGCCCGGGAAAGTGCACTCTGGTTCGGGTTTCTCGTTCAGGACTGGGAAAGTGCACTCTGGTTCGGGTTTTGCCGCATGCAGCGTTCATAACGTGTGTCGACCTGACGGGCAAACCAGGCGGTGGTGAGCTTGCGCGTGATCTTGGGACTGTCCAGCATGATATCGGGCAACATCACGCGCGGCAGCGTCGTGTGCTTCTTCTGGTCAGCCAGCGCAAAGACGCGTTCGTAGAGGCGGGTCTTGCGGAAATCGCGCTGTTCGCCACGCTCCAGCGCAGCGCGGATGGCGCGGTCGCCAAGGCGCAACTGCCCGCTCAACGTGCGCAACGCCCGTTCCGTCTGGCCTGGTTCGCTGGAGCCGTAGTCAATCTGGTCGCCGTCGAGTTGCAGCGGGATGCCGGTGAGCTGGCTGACCGCATGCTGGAACGCGGCATTACGGCTGGCATACCAACCCGCGTTGTAATCGGCGAACAGATAGATTGAGCGCGGATAATCCACCGGAAAACCCAGAAGATGCATGATGCCGAAATACATGCCGCCGCGACGGCTGAACACCTCGTTGCGGATGGATTTCGCCACGGGATACGGATACGCGCCGGCGTGCGCCTTGGCAAAACTCACGCTTACCTGCATGGGCCCGCCCGTCTCCACGGGATTGAACCTGCCGAACAGGTTTTTGCCCAGTGGCACCATGCCGATGAAATCCTCGAACATGTCGCTCAGCTGGCTCTCGGTGCGCACCGAGGCCAGCCGGCTGCGATAGCTCCGGCCATCGGGTGATTTCAGCGCCAAGGCGGCGTCCACCAGAAGTCCCGGCACGTGCCGTTCCGCCGCGCGCTCATCGATGGCGCGGCGCGCAATTTGCGGCAGGTCCGGAATGACCGGATGCACGCGGAAGCCCGACTCCTGCTCGGTCACGGTCAGTACCGCGCAAAGGTTCTGCTGCGTGGCCGGCAGCTCCTGCGCCGCGAATGCAGCGGCGATATCGACGGCCCATCCCTCCCTGTCGCTCACGCCGGCAGGCATGAGCCGCAGGATCTGTGCCTGCACCACTTCCGGCCGCTGCCGCCGCGTTTCGCGCGCGCCGTGCGTTGCGCAACCGGCAAGGACGATTGCCAGCGCCAGCCACAGCACCGCCGGACGCTGGCCCTGGCGCAACGCACGCAAGCCGATGGCTTTGGAACGGATGGCATTCTCCACGGGGCAACTTCACCGTAAACCATGGTAATTGCCGGTGAAGGACGAGTGTGACCCCGGAAGCAGGCGCGATGGTGGCGGCGCCCACCTTGCAACGGGCGTGCGACCGCAACCTGCGTTTCCGACGTTCCGCTCATGCGCCACCGCTGCTTCCTGGAAATAAGCCGCCCGCGGATCAGGATGTGGCTACACGGGTCAGGCCGCCTCGGCCTGAAGCTCGCCGATCGAGTCACGCGCGGCCTGCAGGGCCTGGGCTTTCTGCTCAGCGCCCATCGCCACGCCCTCGGCACGCACGAACTCGATGTCGGTGATGCCGAAGAAGCCCAGGACCGTACGCAGATACGGCTCCTGGAAATCCACCCCCGCGGCGGGCCCAGTGCTGTAGATACCGCCACGGCTCGATGCGATGATCACCTTCTTGCCGCCGGCCAAGCCTTCGGGACCGTTGGGGCCATAACGGAACACCTTGCCTGGAATGGCAATGCGATCGATCCATGCCTTCAACTGCGTGGAAATGCCGAAGTTGTACATCGGCGCACCGATCACGATGACGTCGGCCGCCATGAACTCGTCGAACACGGCTTGGCCCAAGCCGCTCGGTTCGCGGCTGGCATCCACGACCGGAAGCCAGTGCGGGATGGGATCGGCCACCAGGTCGCGATAGGTGACCTGGATGCCGGGCTCCCGGCGCTTCCATTGCTGCACGATCAGCGCGCTCAACTCGCGCGAAACGGAAAACTGGCCGAGGGCACTCGAATCCAGGTGCAAAAGTTTCATGGCCGATACTCCAGAAAGTCGTAGCGCATCCACCGATGCGAGTGTCATAGAGCTTATGGGACGTACGATGGACTGATAAGTACGCAATAATTAGACTCAGCGTTCACTCTAGGAAACGATGATGCACGAGCAACGCGGTGCCTTGCAGGACCTCAATGACCTGTACTTCTTCGCTGCCGTGGTAGAAAACGGCGGCTTCTCGGCGGCCGGGCGCGCACTGGGCGTGCCCAAGTCGCGCCTGAGCAAGCGCGTGGCGCAGTTGGAGGAACGCCTCGGCGTGCGCCTGCTGCAGCGGACCACGCGCCGCTTCGTGGTGACCGAAGTCGGCGAGCGCTTCCTCGGCCATTGCCATGCCGTGCTGGAAGAAGCGCAGGCCGCACAGGATGCCGTCGACGAGTTGCGCGCCGAGCCGCACGGCATGGTGCGCATCAGTTGCCCGACGTCACTGGCGCAGACCGTGATGGCGCAGGTGTTGCCGGATTTCCTGGCGAAATGCCCCAAGGTGCAGGTACGCCTGATCGCCACCGATCGCCGTGTCGATGTGATTGGCGAAGGCATCGACGTCGCCCTGCGCGTGCGCACCAAGCTGGATACCGACGCCGCCCTGGTCGTGCGGAGCTTTGGCCGGTCGCGCGCCATCCCGGTCGCCTCGCCGACGCTGCTCGACAGCCTCGGGCGACCGGCCGTGCCGGCGGAACTGGCGCGTCTGCCCGCGCTGTCGATGTATGAGCACGAGGGCGCGCACATCTGGGAGCTGGTCGACGCCGAGGATCATCAAGCCCACGTGGAAATGCAGGCACGGGTCATCTGCGGCGATTTCGCCGTGCTGCTGGAATCTGCGCGTCGCGGCATGGGCGTGGCCATGCTTCCGGAGTGGGTGTCAGCACCGCTGCTGCATGACGGGCAACTGGAACTGGCGCTGCCAGGCTGGGGCACACCGCAGGGGATCATGCATTTCGTCTACCCCAGCCGCCGCGGCCTGCTCCCGGGCGTGCGCGCCCTGGTCGATTTTCTCGCCGAGCGCCTGCCCCTCGCCGCCCGCGAAAAACATGAGGCATGTCAAAACCTCGCGTCTCCGTCCTGACGTGCTCTCGCCCCCTGCCGGGCGGAACTAGCTGCGAAAAAATTCCAGCAGGTCGCGATTGATGGCATCGGCATTGACCGTCAGCATCCCGTGCGAAAGCCCCTTGTAGACCTTCAACGTGCCGTGCTTCAACAGCTTCGCGGAAAGCGGCGCCGAATCCGCGATCGGCACCACTTGATCATCGTCGCCATGCATGACGAGGGCGGGCACGTCGATGGCGGCGAGATCATCGCTGAAGTCGGTTTCCGAGAACGCCTTGACGCCGTCGTAGTGGGCCTTCGCGCCGCCCATCATGCCCTGGCGCCACCAGTTGTCGACGATGGCGGGCTCCGCCTTGGCACCGGCGCGATTGAAGCCATAGAAGGGCCCGGATGGGAGGTCGCGATAGAAACGGGAACGATTCGCGGCCATGGCGTTGCGAATCCCATCGAACACCTCGAGTGGCAATCCGCCGGGATTGGCTGGCGTCTTCAGCATCAATGGCGGCACCGCGCTGATCAACACCAATTTGGCGACGCGTCCGGCACCGTGGCGTGCGACGTAGCGCGCGGCTTCGCCTCCCCCGGTGGAGTGGCCCACGTGGATCGCTTCGCGCAGGTCCAAATGTTCGGTCAAGGCCGCGATGTCCGCAGCGTAGTGGTCCATGTCATGACCGTAACCTACTTGCGCCGACCGCCCGTGGCCGCGGCGGTCAGGGGCGATGACCCGATATCCCTGCCCAAGGAAAAACAGCATCTGGGCATCCCAGTCATCACCGGACAGCGGCCAGCCATGATGAAACACGATGGGTTGACCCGAGCCCCAGTCCTTGTAATAGATTTCGGTGTTGTCGCGTGTCGTGATGAAGCTCATGTCCGTGCCTCCGGGGACTTGCGGGAAGTGGCTGGCGAATGTTTGGGCCGCGTGGAAGCGCGATGACCGGCGTCGTTGGACGCCTGCTGCGCGGCGCGGCTCAGTGGCCCTCGATGGCGAAAAGTACGTCCGAAAAGCCGGGTACGGTGGCCTCGCGATTCCAGTCGCGCTGCAACTCGCAGATGAGTTGCACCCAGCCCGTCGGCTGGGCGCCGGCCTGCAGGAGCCGGTCCAAGGCGGCGTTGTGGGCCTCCAGTGAGGTGCCGCCGCAGGCATCGACCACGGGGTAGACCTCGAAGCCGCCAGCGATGGCATCAAGTGCGGGGTGCACCAGACAGACCTCGGTCCAGAGCGCCGCCATGACCAGCTTCTTGCGACCTGTCGCCTGTACCGCAGCGACGAAATCCTGGTCCTCCCAGGCGTTGATCGAGGTGCGATCGATGATCGGGACATCGCCCAGCACATCGGTGATCTGGTGGATCGTGGGCTGGTTGCGGCCCGTGGAAACATTCACCGTCGCCAGTACGACCGGCAGCTCGTAGAGCTTCGCGACGCGGGCCAGCGCGGTGATATTGGCGACCAGCTGGCGCTTGTCGCGCGAAGCGATGGAACTCACTTGCACCGGCTGGAAATCGATGATCACGACGGCAGCGTTCTGCGGCGTCAGGAGATGATCGGAGACGGGATCCCGAATTCTTGCGTAGGAGGTCATGGTGGTGGTCCGGTCGTCATGGAGCTGTGAGAAATTGCGCAGTACGGTTACGGCCGTAGATCGGCGGGTATCAGGAACGCGATGCTTGCGCCGAGATGTCTGGTGGTGACAAGGCAGCTCATGGAATGAACGCCTGGACTGCGGCAATGGTGGCGTCGGGGTTTTCTTCCATCAGCCAGTGGCCCGCATTCGGGATCACCGCGCCTTGGACATTGCTGAAGCCGGCCCTGGCCACCACCGCCATTTCCGGGCCGAAGGACTTCTCGCCGCCGACGGCCAGGACAGGGACAGGCAGTGGGCCGGTCGCGAGGAATTTCCGGTTGTCCAGCGCATCCTGGTCGAAGGCATGAAACTGCTCGAAGCCGTCATGCATCGCATTGGGCAACGCGTAGAGTTTGGCGTAGTGGACGCGGCTCGCCTCATCGAAATTGGCAGGGTTGGCCGAGAACTCGTTCCAGAAGCGGTCGAGGTAAATCCGCTCGCGGCCTTTCACCAGTCTCTCCATGTCCGGCCCGTAGAAATGGAAGTGCCAGAGCAGCGGATTTTTCAGGATCTCATCCCAGGGGCCGACGCCGGGAATCGGGGCATCCATCAGCACCAGGCGCCGGACACGCTGCGGCTGTTCGGCCACGAACGCGAACGCGACCATGTTGCCGATGTCGTGGGCGACCACGTCGACCTTGCCGACGTGCAGTGCATCCAGCATGCCGGAGATGTCACGGCCCTGGTTCTTTTTGTCATAGCCGCCGGGCGGATGCGCAGAGAGGCCCATCCCCCGCAGGTCGGGGACGATGACCGTGTGGTTCTTGGCAAGGATGACGGCCAGCGGCTCCCACATGTCGCCGCTCTCGCCATAACCGTGCAACAACGCCACGGCCGGCCCATGGCCACCGACACGGACGAAGAGCTGCGTGCCGTTGGTGGCGATCATCTTGGTCGTGAAGCTTGCCGGGTAAGGCTGGACACCCGCCATGCACGTGGCGGCAACGAGCAGGAGGGTACAGGCGACGAAGGATTGGAACAGGCGAATCATGTCGGCACCTCGTCTGCTGCTGGAGCAGCCACGTTAGGCGCCGGGTCAAGCCGTGGCTTGATCGAAAACACTGGATTTGTCGCTCAATGCTCCCTCGTGATGTCGATGCCCAGTCAGGCATGCGCTGCCCCTTCCGCGGGAATGGTTGCTACGCCCGAGGCGGGATTATGATGGCGACCCGGTATAAGGATCACGCGATGAGCGAGTCCCCGACTCAAACCAAGGGGCATGCCAGGGCCACGCCGGCCGGTGATCTTCAAGCGTGGGAAAAAAGCTTCCGCATCGCAATCGACGCCATACCCGGGTTGACCTGGTTTGGAAGTGCCGAGGGGCCGGTCGAGTTTTTGAACAAGCAGTGGTGCGATTACACCGGCATAGCGATGGACGATGCCCTCGGTTGGGGCTGGACAGTCACCATCCATCCGGACGACATGCCCAGCCTCGAAGCGCAGTGGCGGACCGCACTGATGCATGGCACGCCGGGCGAATTGGAGGCACGGGTCCGGCGCTACGATGGGGAGTATCGCTGGTTTCTGTTCCGCTACGCCCCACTGCTGGACGACAGTGGCCGGGTGTTGAAGTGGTACGGCTCCAACACCGATATCGAGGCGCTCAAACGCGCCGAAAGCGCCGTGCGGGCGTCGGAGCAATTGATCCGGGGGCAGGTCAACGCACTCAAGAGCTCGCTGGACGCCCTGGCGATGGAACCGGATCCCAACCAGTTGGTTGCGCACATCCTGCGTACCCTCACCACGCAATTCGGCGCACACAGCGCCAGTGTCTGGCGCCGCGGCCTGGCTGACGACACGGTCGGCATCGAGTTCGCGTTCGAAGACGGCCATATCGTGCCGAAGACCGATGCGCGGTTCTCCGGGCTCAATCTCATGCTGCCGATGGAAGACGTCTGGCCGTGGCCCGAAGTGTTCCGCTCCGGCAAGCCAAGTGTCATCGAGGACATTGGCGCCGTGCCGCCCTTCGCCTTGCGCGACCGCTTGCTGCCCCTAGGCATCATTACCGTCCTCCTGCTGCCGCTTGCCGTCGCGGGACGCCTGGAGGGCGCCATCGGATTGCGCTTTCAAAGCAAGCGGAGCTTCCGCACCGAACAGATCGAATTGGCGCAGGCGCTCACCAACCAGGCCATGCTGATGATTCGCATGGCGGAGTTGTCGGCGCAAGGTCGCGAAGCCGCGGTGGTGGGAGAACGCAACCGCATCGCACGCGACATTCATGACACGCTTGCGCAAGGCTTCACCGGTATCATCATCCAGTTGGAAGCTGCCGAAGACGCCAGTCGGCTCGGCCTTGGCGGCGAGGCGGAGCAACATCTCATTACTGCGCGCAACCTGGCGCGCGAGAGCCTGAGCGAAGCACGGCGCTCCGTGCAGGCGCTGCGGCCCCGGCCCCTGGAAGCCGGGGGCGTCACGCATGCGCTGCGTGCGCTGTTCAGGAAATTGACGGAAGGAACGGCGCTGCTCAGCGAGTTCCAGGTATTGGGCGAGCCAAGGGCGTTGCCGCCGGAATGGGAGGAAAACCTTTTCCGGATTGCCCAGGAGTGCCTGACCAATGTGCTCCGCCATGCCCAGGCATCCAGGTTCGTCGCCACCATCGGCTTTGCGCTGGATGAAGTATGGCTGCAGTTAGCCGATGACGGCCGCGGTTGCGATCCCGCCGCAACAAGCGACGGTTATGGCCTGCTCGGCATGCGCGAACGGGTCGCCGCGATGGGCGGCCAGATGGAGGTCAGGAGCACGGCTGGCCACGGCACGATGGTATCGATCCACTTGCCATCGACCATGCCCGCGACACCGGGAGCGCACTGATGGACTTGCCGTCAGCACATGCCGACGCGCGGTCGCCCCTGACGATACGCGTCCTGATCGCCGACGATCACGTCACCGTCCGCGAGGGCCTGGCAGCGATTATCGGGCGGCAACCGGACATGGAGGTGGTTGGCGAAGCCGCCAATGGCCGGGAGTGCGTCGATCTCTGGCTGCAGTGCCGCCCGGACGTCACCTTGCTCGATCTGCGCATGCCGGTCCTCGACGGCATTGCCGCCATCGAAGCGATCCGCGGCCACGCTCCTGCGGCGTTGCTCATCGTCCTGACCACATTCGGCACCGACCACGACATATCCATGGCGATCAAGGCCGGGGCAAAGGCCTACTTGCTCAAGGATACCCAGAGGGAGGAACTGCTTGATTGCATCCGCGCCGTATACGCCGGGGAAATACGGATTCCGCCCTTCCTGTTCGCCAAGCTGGTCGCGGAAGTCAGCGGCGAGGCGTTGACGAACCGGGAACTGGAGGTGCTTGCCTTGCTGGCAAGAGGACGCAGCAACAAGGATATCGCGCTGCAATTGAGCATCAGCGAGACCACGGTCAAGTCGCATTTGCGCAGCATCTTCAACAAGCTTCGGGTTTTGAGCCGCACGGAGGCCATCGCCGTGGCAAGCCGGCGCGGCCTCATTCAATTCTAGGCGTCGTATTGCCTGCACCGTCCGAAAGAAGGAGCCCTGCCTCGTCCGTTGGCGTCGTGGAAAGATCGTCCGGATGCTCAATAGTTGGCAAGCATCCCAGGCGGTAGCCTCCTCCCCTGGCGAGAATCCACGGGGGATCGAAAGCCATGCATGAGCCAGCCCAAAGCGCAGAAACGGTCCCGATCGCTGTGCAGATCCTTCGGCATGCATGCGTGGCTCTCGACAGCGATGCCCATGCCGCGAAGCGTGAAATCCACAGGGCAATGGAGCTCCTCCTGGATTGCGCGATCCAGGCTCCGTTCGACCACCCCATTGCCGGACTCGCGCCATGGCAGGCGCGAAAAGTGGTCGACCATGTCCTGGTCAATCTCGAAACGCCGATACGCGTCGAGGACCTGGCAAATGTGACGCACCTGAGCACGAGTCACTTCTCCCGCGCCTTCCGGCTCAGCTTTCACACCTCTCCACACGCCTACGTCATGGCACTCAGGGTCGCGCGTGCACGCGCACTGATGTTGAAAAGCGACGAGCGCCTGAGCCAGATCGCCATGGCTTGCGGCTTTGCCGACCAGGCGCATTTCTCCAGAGCCTTCCATCACAAGGTGGGCTGCGCCCCGGGACTTTGGCGGCGCACGCGCCGGGGTCAACCCGCGACGAGCACGGTCTTGCCAGGCCTGTGAGGGACGCCCGGCAGCGGCATGGTCTCGCCAGTACGGATCATGAGTTTCCCCGTGTCGAACAGACAGGCGACTTCTACCACGTGACATGCGGTCGGGATCGTGTCCATCAATTCGAATGCAGCAACTGAACCCGATCCCTCTCTCCGGGAAGGCTGGTAACGCTGAAATTGAGCGGTGGCGTACTGGTCCGTCTCGAGCGAGTAATCGTATACGCCACGCTATAGAAACGCGTCTTCAGAAACCGTCGACAGGCTTTACATTCTTCGCACTTTATCAACGGCGTGTAAAGCAAAAACCAATTTAGGAATCAATAACTTGATCGCGTGGCATGCGATGTGCTTCCGCCTGCGTGGTTAGTACGCTGCGAAAGGGGCGGCACGCTGCAAGGGGGGGGTCAAACATCCCCGGAACGAAGCGCCGATATTCAATCGCTCCACGGTCAGGGAGAACAAGATGAACAAATTCAAGATGCTGGCTTTTGCGGTTTTAGCCACCGCCGGCATGTTCGCAGGTCAGGCGTTGGCGAGCCCCGTCAATCAATCACCTCCCCCAGGCTGGATCCTCAATCTGGACAGCGGACCGCTGCCCTTGTCGGGCTATGTGCAGTACAGCGCTGATTTCATCGCCACCGACGTCTCTACCAATATCACCTTCGCCTTGCGCGATGACCCAGCCTTCGTCTACCTGGACAATATTTTTGTTGCCAACTCCACCGATCCCGGCACCAACCTGATCCTGAATGGTGGTTTTGAAGGTGGTGGTAGCGGAAGCTCGGCGACGAATTGGTCTTACTTGAACCAGTACGGCGCGACCTACGGAGGCCAGCTTTCTTGCGGCGGTGGGGGCTACGCTGGCTCGAGCTGCTACTGGTATGACGGCGCGGTCCAAGCCTACGATGCCATCTCGCAGACCATCGCCACATCGGTAGGCGACACATACCACATCAGCTTCTGGGCGTTTGAGAACAGCGGCCTGGCCAACTGGTCAGCACTGAGCACGAACGGCAACACGACCGGCACCGACGGCAACGGCATCAACATGACGGTCTATGCGGGTGCCATTCCGCCTCCGACCAATGTTCCCGAGCCTGACGCTGTGGGGATGTTCGGGTTGGGCGTGCTTCTTATCGGCCTGTTCGCTGGGCTGCGCCGACGTCTCGTCTGACGCTTGTTCCACGCAACATCAAGCTTCTGTTTCATCAACCCCCGGCGACGGGGGTTGCTCGTTTTGACGGCTCGGTACCGCCGCCCTCCACTACGGCCACGCGCCGCTCTCGGAATGCAGATCGAACTACACGGCCTGCCCGGCGGCCTGGCCACTGGCCCATGCCCATTGAAAGTTGTAGCCGCCCAACCAGCCGGTGACGTCGACCACTTCGCCGATGAAATGCAGGCCGGGCACGTGTCTTGATTGCATGGTGCCGGATGACAATTCGTTGGTGTCGACGCCGCCCAGGGTGACCTCGGCCGAGCGATAACCCTCGGTCCCGCTGGCGACGATGGGCCAATCGTTGAGCTGCGCGCCGATGGCAGCCAGCTCACTGGTGCCGTATTGATGCATCGGCTTGCTCGAAAACCAGACCTCGCACAGGCGTTGCGCCAGGCGCCGGGGCAGCAGGTCGGCCAGCACGTTCTTGAGTTCCATGGCCGGTCGCGCCTGGCGCTGGGCCTGCAGCCAGTCGGTGGCCTCGGTGTCCGGCGCCAGGTCGATGCGCAGCTCATCTCCCGGCTGCCAGTACGAGGAAATCTGCAATATGGCCGGGCCACTGATGCCGCGATGGGTAAACAGCATGCCGGCGCGAAACGCCTGCTTGCCGGCCCGGGCGACGACCTGCGGAAGGGCCACGCCGGCCAGATCCTGATAGCGTTCCTGGTGCTTGCCGCTTTGTGTCAGCGGCACCAGTGCGGCGCGCAATGGCAGCACGGCATGGCCGAACTGACGGGCGATGTCGTAGCCGAAACCACTGGCGCCCATGCTGGGTATGGACAACCCGCCGCTAGCGATGACCAGCGATCGTGCGTGGACCTCGCCCAGTGGCGTGGCCGCATGGAAGCCGGTGTCGACCTTGCGCAGATCGCCGACGCTGCAGCCGGTCTCGATGCGCACGCCGGCGGCGGCACATTCGTCCAGCAACATGCGCACGATGAGCTTGGATGACACATCGCAGAACAGTTGGCCCAGCTCTTTCTCGTGCCAGGCGATGCGGTGTTTTTCCACCAGCGCAATGAAATCGGCCGGGGTGTAGCGCGCCAGCGCCGACTTGGCAAAGTGCGGATTGGCGGAGAGGTAATTGGCCGGGGTCACGCCGAGATTGGTGAAGTTGCAGCGCCCACCGCCCGACATCAGGATCTTCTTGCCGACCCTGTTGGCATGTTCGGCCACCAGCACGCGGCGCCCGCGCTGCCCGGCGGCGATGGCACACATCAGGCCGGCAGCGCCGCCGCCGATCACCAATACATCCACGTTCATGTTGCCGATGCCTGGATGTCGTTCTGCCTGTCACTATCATCGTGAGGCAAGGGCCCACATTCAGCATATCGGTCATCCATGATTTCTGCGATCCGCCACGCGTTCGTCCCCGGCATCCTGGATTGCCTGCGTTGAGCCGCGCGACCCCAGGATGACGAGCAAAAGTCGGCGTTCCCCTAAAAGCTGATACCGAGCGGCTTATTACAGCCGTACTTTTCATCAACTCTATTGACGTCTTTTGCGGAGATATGTCGCGCACTCAGTTCCTCCGGAGAGAGGTGGCGGCGCATATCGACATCAACACAATGGCTGCTCGTGACGCCAAAGGCACGTTGGGTCGTGCGCATCACCGAGGCTACCCCCTGATCCTTTGGATCAGTAAAGTTGATGCCCTTCACGAAGGGGGAATCGGAACCAGGCAGGCCGCGACCAAGGCGCGCACGCTGCGCATCATGGAGCCGGTCCTCGAAGGTTCGGTCGTTGCCGGCGTTGCCCTCCATCGCGTCCGCATTTGGCACGCGAAGCAAGAGCGCCGGATGAGACTGCACACCGGCACGTGTGGCCTGTTGAACTGCCAGCGGCTCCCGAGGCTGACTGTACACAGCTGGCTTATCCGGATGGTGCATCGCTACTGTCGGGTGTCGCGATGGCAATTTCACCGGCAGGAAGAGGCGCAGTTCGAGCGCGCGCAAATTGGTCCTGATGAGTGGCGCTCTATCGCGATAAGGGGCTGCTGGTCGCAACAGCAGCATCAATAGAACAAGGTGGCCCCCGATCCCCGCCGCCAAGGCTATTACTCGATAAGTCGACTCGCGCACAGTGCCAGACTTCCCTCGCTCGTTTCCCACGGTTGATCTTCCTTTCTCGTGCGCACAGTAGGGACTATCCAACCGCTGGCCAAGTTCCTGGTAAGGGCAAAGAGGCGTCAGTTCATCTTGCGCCACTCTTCCGCTGCGGCCGCGCGGCCGGGCGGGTTCTGCCAGCAGATGCCCTCGCCCTCGGGGCCAAGGAGGGGCCGGGTTCACGAATCACTTTACAAGCGGAATATAGTTTTGTACTTTTGAAACTATGAAACAAACAACGGCTGTCGAAGCACTGAAGGCACTGGCCCACGATTCCCGCCTTTCTGCGTACCGTCTGCTGGTGCAGGCCGGCCCCGAGGGGCTCGCGGTGGGCGAAATGGGCGAGCGCCTCAAATTGCCCGGCCCGACGCTGAGCAGTCATCTCAATGTGCTGCGGCGCGCCGGCCTCGTGCGGGACGTGCGCGAAGGCCGTTCGATCCGTTGTCGCGCCGATTACGCGCGGATGAACGCGCTGCTTGGATTCCTGACCGAAAACTGCTGCGGCAACGATGCAACTACCTGTGCACCCGCCTGCCCACCTCAAGCCAAACGGACCCTACCGCGATGAAGCGATTTCACGTACACGTCAATGTGAATGACCTGGATGCCAGCATCCGCTTCTATTCCACCCTGTTCGGCAGCGCCCCGACGGTGCACAAGCCCGACTATGCCAAATGGATGCTGGAAGACCCACGCATCAACTTTGCGATTTCGCAGCGTAATCGCATAGCCGGCTTGGACCACCTCGGCTTGCAAGCCGATGACGACGAGGAATTCGCGGCGATCGACGAACGCTTGATTGCAGCCGACGCGGTCGCCTTGGCCGAACACGGGACCACCTGCTGTTACGCGCATTCGGACAAGTATTGGGCGGAAGATCCGCAGGGCGTGCGCTGGGAGACCTTCCACTCGCATGGCGAAGCCACCACCTACTCGGCGCCCGCCACGCCGGTGGAAGTCGGCAAGCCCGATGCGTGCTGTGGCCCGCAATCCTCGTGCTGCGGGACCAAGATGCAGGTTGCCTGACGCACGCGCATGACGATGAAAGCACCGTATCGCCTGCTGTTCCTGTGCACCGGCAACTCCGCGCGCAGCATCATGGCCGAGGCGCTCGCCAACGCGCTGGGAAACGGTCGTCTTCACGCTTGCAGCGCAGGCAGTCATCCGGCCGGCAAGGTTCATCCCCTTGCCATCGAAAAGTTGCGATCCGTGGCTTACCCGACCGACTGCCTGCGCAGCAAAGGTTGGGACGAGTTCACCGGGCCCAACGCACCCGTCGTGGATATCGTCATCACCGTCTGCGACAACGCTGCCGGCGAAGTGTGCCCGATATGGCCAGGCGGACCCATCTCGGCCCACTGGGGCTGCGAAGATCCGGCAGCGGCGACCGACGATGAGCAACGTCAAGCATTCGATCGGGTCTTCCGGCTTTTGCGGCAACGTGTCCACAGGCTCCTGGATCTGCCGCTCACGACGCTTGACCGCGCCGCCATCCAGCGCGAGCTGATGGAGATCGGCAAGACCGGCTTGGTGGAATAGGCCCCGGCGCGCGCTCCTGGCGGGAAAATTATTGCTGGTGATCCTGCTTACGTCGGCGTATTGGCTGTCGGTCGTAACGTCGCGCAAAAGGTGCCGGGTTCATTAATTCGCGGTCGTTCGCAATGGCAAACGTGGCCGGTCGTCGATTTTCCCCTGCGCCATTCGTCGGGAGAACAGATGAACCCAGCGATCCGCACAGGAGCCCCGAAATGAGAAAGCTCATCGTTCCCGCGTTCATCAGTCTCGATGGCGTCATCCAGGCACCTGGCGGGCCGGACGAAGACCGCAGCGACGGCTTCGCCCATGGCGGCTGGATCTGGCCTTATGCCGACGGGTCCGGCGAAGTGATGGGCGGCGTGTTCTCACATCCCTTCGAGTTGCTGCTCGGACGCCGCACCTACGACATCTTCGCCGCGTACTGGCCGCACGTGCCGGAAGACGCGCCGCACCGGGGCATCGCCGACCTGTTCAACGGCACCGCCAAGCATGTCGCCACCCATCATTCCGCCACGCTCGCGTGGCGGAACAGCCGGGCCCTGGGCCCGGACATCGCCACCGCGGTGCGTGAACTCAAGCGCGGCGACGGCCCCAACCTGGTGACCCAGGGCAGCAGCGAGCTGGCGCATCAACTGCTGGCCACGGACCTGGTCGACGAGCTGCTTCTGCTGATCTACCCGATCCTGCTAGGCCACGGCAAGCGCCTGTTCGACGAGCGCGCGCAAGCGTCGGCATTCCGGCTCGAAACGTCGAAGACCCTGCCGACCGGCGTATTGATCAACCGCTATGTCCGCGCGGGCGAGGTGCGATCCGGTTCGTTCGAGTCCGCCTGAGCGTCGCCACATTCTGCCGCGCGCCGTATTCGTGAACCCGCAGGATGCCGCGATGATCAGCGCAGCGCAGGGCCATTACCGGGCGGCCACGCCATACGCATGGGCACGGCAACCGCGGATGGTCCCCGACGCCTGCCGCTCAACCAAGCGCCCACCGCCCCAGCGGCACGTGCCGCGTCTTTCCCAGCAAGCTGTGCACCAGCACAAACCCATGCGCCCGCCAGGCAATCGGCGCCACGTCCTGCGCCGCGATCATGCGCGCGTCATACGCGAGGGTGACATGCGGCTCGAAGCTGGCGGCCGTGAATCGCCCCAGGCCGACCTCCCCAAGCTGCGTCGCCAGTGCCGCATGGAGAGCACGCAAGGGCGCGTTGCCGTCGCGCGCCCGCAACACGCACAAAAACCGGTCGTGCCCCTTGGCGAAACTGGCCACCTGGTTGAAACACAATTCGAACGACGACGCCTCCAACCGCGACACGGCGATCGACGCCGCATCGACCACGTCCTGCCGCAAGCCAACCGTATCGCCGAGATGGAACAGCGTGACGTGCAGGCGCTCGGGCAGCACGGGCCGCCCGCGAAAGCCGTGGGCAGCACACTGCGCTGCGGCGAGCGTGACGAGATCGCGCGCCGTGTCGCGGTCCGGAAAGATCGCCAGGAACAGCCGATCCGTGGCCGCCGCCGGCGCAAACCCGGGAAGTGATGCCTGCTGTGACATTCAGTTCAAAAAGGCGTCGGGTTCATCAATGCGAATACGGCAAATGAAACCGATTCCCTGGTTTCGCGCGGCGTCCTGGAGCCGCTGGGCAGCCTCGGCAACCTCGATCCCGAGCGGCTGCAACACATCTTCGCGCAGCAGCTCACCGGGTTGCGGAGGATTCTTCATCATGGCGTTGACCTCGTTCAATGGCGCAATGTAGTGCGTGACGCTACCCCCCACAAATACAGGCGACAGCTACGAGCAGAGGTGCCCTCTCGGAAAGTGCACTCTGGTTCGGGTTTCAAGTGACGCGGCTGCTTTTGCGCCGCTACACTGCGGGCGACAGGCCCCGGCGCCACCGCTTGAGCTGTCTGGTCGGGCAGTCGGGTGCCGGCGGCTCGTGATGTCATCGGAGCAGCAACGTCATGGCGGCAGATCGAGACAGCTTGCGCAACCTGTTTGGCGCCTCCGGCCGCGAACGCGTGCATGCCCTGTATCGCTCCCATCGCCTGCGCCGGACCCTGCTGGTGCTTGGCGTGCTGCTCGTGGTGTACGGCCTGCTCGGCTTCTTCGCCGCGCCACCGGTGCTGCGCAGCCAGTTGCAGACCCGCCTGGGCGCCCTGCTCGAGCGCCCGGTCACGCTCGGTGCGGTGCACCTCAATCCGTACACGCTGAAACTCGACCTCGACCGCGTGCATATCGGCGCGCGTGACGGACAGGCACCGTTCGTCGACGTCGACCGGTTGACCATCAACGCCGCCTGGAGCTCGCTGTTCCGCATGGCGCCGATACTGGACGCGCTGACCCTGCAGCATCCGCAGCTGCATCTGGTGCGCACCGGCCCCCAGCAGTTCAACTTCAGCGACCTGATCGAACGTTTCACCGGCCAGCCGACCGATCCCAAGGCCGCGCCGGCGCGCTTCGCACTGTCCAACATCAGCGTGCATGGTGGCGACATCGCGTTTGACGACCAGGTGCTCCACGCGCAGCACCACGTCGCCCAGATCGAACTGGGCATCCCGTTCATCGCGAACCTGCCGCGCTCCACCGACGTCTTCGTGCAACCGTTGCTGGCAATGCAGGTGGATGGCCACCCCATCCGCATCGACGGGCAGACCAAGCCATTTGCCGACAGCCGCGAATCGGTGATCGATTTCAAGCTCGACCAATTGGACCTGCCGCGTTATCTCGGTTATGTGCCGACGCCGCTACCGGTGGCGATCCCGAGCGGGCTGCTGTCGGGCCAGTTGCGGCTGCATTTCATCGACCGGCAACCCGCCCAGCAACTGCAGCTGACCGGCACGCTGCAGCTGGACCGCTTCGTGCTGAACACGCCGACCGGCACACCGATTGCCGAGCTGGGCCATGTCGCGGCAACGCTCGCGGACGTGCAGCCGCTGTTGTCGCGCTACGTGTTCGCCGCGCTGGAGCTCGATCACGCCAGCCTGCATTACACCAGCCTGCGCGGCGGCCACAGCAACCTGGATGCCTTGCTCGGCAGCAGCAACACACCGGCACCGCCCGCAACACCGGCCACCGATGCGCGCATCGCCACGCTGACGCTCAAGGACAGCCAGATCGTCTATGCCGACCAGAGCGGGGCGAAACCGGAGCAGCTGGCGCTGACCGGCATCAATGGCACGCTGCGCGGCTTCGCCACGCTGGCCGCGCCACCGGCGACAGTCGACCTGACCAGCGAGCTGGCTGGCGGCACGCTGCACCTCACCGGTGCGTTGCACATGCACGACAGCCGGTTCAACGGCCAAGCGATCCTGGCCGGCGTCAACCTGGCACCGCTGGTGGCGCTGGCGCCACCGCTGCTGAATGCGGAGGTCAGCCGCGGCCGGCTGGATGCGCGCGGAGCGTTCGTGGCCGACTGGAGTCGGGCGTTCAACCTGCAGCTCGGCGGCAGCACGCTGGCGGTGAATGACTTCGCGCTGCAGCACCGCCGGCGCACGCCGGTGGCGTGGAAAACGCTGCAGGCCGACATCACGCGACTGGACCTCGCCAAGAGCCAGGCGACTCTGGCCAAGCTGGAACTGCACGGCCTGCAGCTCGACGCCGTGCGCGGTCGCGGCGGCGATATCGACCTCGCCAGGCTGATCAAGCTCCCTCCGCCGCAGGCGGCCGGCAAACAAGCGGCAACTCCGGCATGGCACTGGAGCATTGCGCACCTTGGCATCGACGGCAGCACGCTCACCTATGACGACCTCGCGATTCCCGGGGGCGCCGGGCGCGTTGCCGTCAAGGCCGAGAAGTTCGGTATCGACGGCCTGTCGGACGACATGCACCAGCCGCTCAAGATGGATCTCGCCGGCGGCGTCGACCGCGGCAAATACCACGTCACCGGCTCGGTGCGTCCGGATCCGCTCAACGCCGACCTGCACATCGTCGCCACCCGGCTGAACGTGGCGCCGCTGCAATCGCTGGTGCAGGTTCCGCTCAACGTGCACGTCAACCGCGCGCTGCTCAGCATGAACGGGCGCGTGCATTACCGCGATCGTCAGCCGTCGCCTCTGGTGAGCTACCGGGGCGAGCTTACGCTCGGGCGCGTGGACGTGCTGGACAACGTCACCAACGATGAATTCCTGCGCTGGGATTCGCTGGCGGCCACCGACCTCGACGTGCGCATGGGTCGCGACGCGCCCAAGATATCGATCGCGGCGCTGGCGCTGGATGACTTCTACGCGCGCGTGATCGTCAACAGCAATGGCCGCCTGAACCTGCAGGATGTGGTCGCCACGCCGGAGGCAGCACCGGTATCGGTGACGCAGGCGCGCAGCGGCGCGCCGGCACCAAGGGCACGCGCGGCCACACCCGCTGCAGCCGCAACCTCGGCACTCGCAGTGGCTGCCACCGCCGCACCCACAATTTCAGTACCTGCAACGGCCGTCCCGACAACCCCGGTACCCGTACCCGCGGCGCCGGCCAACGTCGCTGCCGCCAACGCAGCCGGCCCGGCGCCGGCATCCAGCGCTGCAGCACCCGTCATCCAGATCGGCCAGGTGATCCTGGCGCGCGGCAATCTCAATTACACCGACAATTTCATCAAGCCGAACTACACCGCCAACATCACGCAACTGGCTGGGCAGATCGGCGCGTTCGGGACGGTCGGCGGCGCGCCGCCGGCCTCGCTGACGCTGCAAGGCCAACTCGACGACAACGCGCCGATCACCATCGACGGCACGATCAACCCGCTGACGCCGGTCGCATTCCTGGACGTGAAAGGCAAGGCCGATGGCGTCGAGCTGACGCACCTGACGCCCTATTCCAGCAAGTACACCGGCTACCCGATCACCGGCGGCCGGCTCACCGTGGACGTGCACTACGCGCTGGATCAAGGCAAGTTGAAGGCGGACAACCATATCTTCCTGAGCCAGCTGACCTTCGGCAACCGCGTCGAGGGCACCGGCATCAAGCACCTGCCGGTGAAACTCGCGGTGGCGCTGCTCAAGGATGCGCAAGGCAATATCGATGTCGATGTCCCGGTCAGCGGTTCGCTGAGCGATCCACAATTCAGCTTCGGCGGCCTGATCTGGCACGCGATCGCGAACCTGATCGGGCGCGCGATCACCTCCCCGTTCCGCCTGCTCGCCTCGGCCATGGGCGGCAGCCACCAGGATCTCGGCTACGTGGAATTCGCGCCCGGTTCGAGCGTGCTCGATGCGCAGGCGCAGGACCGCCTGGCGCAGATCGCGAAGATGCTGGCCGCCAAGCCCTCGCTCAACCTGGACATCATCGGCCGCGTCGATCCCAAGTTCGACGAGAACGGCCTGCGCAAGGTGACGATGCAGGAGGAGATCATGCGCGAGCTGGTGAAGGCACGTGGCGGTGACGAGAAGGACGTTGCCGCGCTGGCCAAACTGAGTACCGACGACTACGACAAGTACCTCAAGAAAGCCTACCGCCACGCGAAGTTCTCCAAGCCACGCGACCTGATCGGCCTGACCAAGTCGCAACCGCCGGACGTGATGGAAAAACTGCTGCAGACGAACGTGCAGGTCGACCAGGACGCTTTGCAGCGCCTCGCCGAACGGCGCGCCTCAGCGGTGCGGCTGTGGCTGCGCGGCAAGCTCGACGACAAGCGCCTCGTGGTGGCCACGCCAAAACTGGACGCCAAGGGTATCGACGACAAGGGCAAGACCACGCGCGTGGACTTCGGCGTGCACTGAGCACCGGCATTGCAGGTGGTCGCCCTCATGCCGCGGCAGCAGGACGCCGGAACGCCGGCGGCCACGTTGTTGCCGCCTGACGAACCCGGAAAGCCGGGCCATCCTGACCCGACCCTTTCCACCGCCGATTGCGTTGTGGCAGACGGGATGCTGCAATGCGGTTCTGTCCGTGCAGGAACAACCCTATGAAAATCGTACGCACGCTGGTGACTCTGCTGGTCGTGGTGATGCTTTCCGGTTGCGGCTACAACGGCATCCAACGCCAGGACGAGGCGGTCAAGGCCGCCTGGTCCGAGGTGTTGAACCAGTACCAGCGTCGTGCCGACCTGGTGCCGAACCTGGTCAACACGGTGAAGGGTTATGCCCAGCACGAGGAGAAAGTCTTCGTCGAGGTCACCAATGCGCGCGCCAAGGTGGGCAGCCTGCAGGTCAACGCCGACACCATCAACGACGCGCAGAAGCTGAAGCAGTTCCAGGCCGCGCAGGGCGAGCTTGGCAACGCACTGTCGCGGCTGATGGTGGTCAGCGAGAACTACCCGCAGCTGAAGGCCGATGGCCTGTTCCAGAACCTGCAGGCGCAGCTCGAAGGTACCGAGAATCGCGTCACCGTGGCGCGCAACCGCTACGTGCAGGCCGTGCAGCAGTACAACTCGTTGATCCGCAGCTTCCCCACCAACCTGACGGCGAAGATCTTCGGCTACCAGGTCAAGCCGAACTTCAGTGTGGACAACGAGAAGGCGATTTCCACCGCTCCCAAGGTGGACTTCGGTACTGACACTCCCACACCTGCAGCACCGGCACCCGCCACCTCGGCGTACTGAGACCATGCGTCGCCTGTTGCCGTTTCTGGCAGCACTGCTGCTGGCGCCGGCGCTGCTGCATGCGGATACGGCCGTGCCGAAGCTCGCGCGGCACGTCACCGACCTGACCGGCACGCTGACGGCGGCACAGGTCGACCAGTTGGATGCGAAGCTGGTGGCGCTGGAACAGGCCAAGGGCGCGCAGCTGGTGGTGTTGATGGTGGGCAGCACCGGCGAGCAACCGATCGAGGCGTACTCGCTGGCGGTCGCCGAGGCCAACAAGGTCGGCCGCAAGGGCACCGATGACGGCGTGCTGCTGCTGGTGGCCAAGGATGACCGCCGGGTACGCATCGAGGTCGGCTATGGCCTGGAAGGCGCGATTCCGGACGCGGCCAACGCCCGCATCATCCGTGAATACATCGCCCCGAAATTCCGCAGCGGCGACTACTTCGGCGGCATCGACGACGCGGTCGGTGCCCTGACCCAGCTGATCAACGGCGAGCCATTGCCGCCGCCGGTACAAGGGGCGCCTCGCGAGCAGCGCGGACCGGGTTTCCAGGGCATATTCATGATCGCCCTATTTGTCGCGATCTTCCTGCGCGGCTTGCTTGGCCGGGCGCATTCGCTGGTGCGCGCGCCGCTTGGCGGCGCGATCATCGGCGGCCTGCTCTGGCTGCTGGTTTCGGCGGGCGTCGGGGTGCTTGGCGCGGTGCTGGGAAGCATCTTCATGCTCTTGCCGGGCGGCGCCGGGCGCTCGATCGGCGGCGGCGGCTGGGGCGGTTTCGGTGGCTTCGGTGGCGGCGGCTTTGGCCGCGGCGGGGGCTTTGGCGGCGACGGTTTCAGTGGTGGCGGCGGCAGCTTCGGCGGCGGCGGTGCCTCGGGGAGCTGGTGAGATGGCACGCATGCAACGACTGCTGGCAAACCTGTTCGAGGGCTGGTTCCAGTTGCGACGGCGTTTCCCCGCCGGCTTGCTGGACGAGATCACGGCCGCGATCGCGGCTGGCGAGCGCACGCACCAGGGTGAGGTGCGCATGGCCATCGAATCGCGGCTCGACCCGCTGGCGGTGCTTGGCGGGCTCGATGCAGCCAGCCGTGCGCACCAGGTATTCGGCCAGTTGCGCGTATGGGACACGGAACACAACACCGGCGTACTGCTGTATGTACTGCTCGCCGAGCATCGCATCGAGATCGTCGCCGACCGCGGCATCGCCGCACGGGTCGCACCCGCGGAATGGGGGGCGATCTGCATGCGCATGCGCGACCGGTATGCCGGCGGTCAATGGCGCGAAGGCAGTCTCGACGGCATTGCCGCCACACATGCCCTGCTGCTGAAGCACTTTCCCGGCAACGGCCAAGCCAACGCGGACGAGTTGCCGGATCGCCCGGCATTGCTCTGAGCGGCGCTTGCGCGCCGCTGGCCGCCGATTATGAAACCGGGCTTTCCTGCGGATACAGGTACATGCTGACGAGCGCCGCCAGCACGCCACCAAGCAGCGGCGCGACGATGAACAACCACAGTTGATCGATCGCCGGACCACCCGCGAACAAGGCCGGGCCGATGCTGCGTGCGGGATTGACCGAGGTACCGGTCAGCGGGACTCCGGCGAGGTGCACCGTCGCCAGCGCCAACCCGATCGCCAGCCCGGACAGCGACGTGCTGGCCGCCTTGGTCGTCACCGTCAGTACGACGAGGACAAACGAGAACGTCAGGATGGTCTCGGCGAGAAACGCGCCGCCGGCACCCAGGCCGATGATCGACTGCGCCCCGTAACCGTCGGTGCCAAGCCCGGTCGTCGCCGCCGAGTAACCCGGCACGGCGGAAAAGACCAAGTACAGCAGCCATGCCCCCACGATGCCGCCGACGATCTGCGCCACCCAGTAGCCGACCGCTTCGGCCACCGACATCCGGCGCGACACGAGAAAGCCCATGGTGACTGCCGGATTGATGTGCGCGCCGGAAATCGCACCGATCGCATAGGCCATGATCATCATCACCAGGCCGAACGCGAGCGCGGTGGCGACGATACCGGCCGACGGGCTCGCACCCGCCAGCTTGAACCCGAAGCTCAGGGTCGCCACGCCCACACCAAAAAAGACCAGTAACCCGGTTCCCAGCGCTTCAGCAACAAGTTTGCGTAAGTTCATCGGATTGCCCTCGGTTGCGTAGTGATCAAACAAACAGGCGTAAGACGTGAAGTGGGCAAGTAGTGCCAGGGACAATGGGCGATCGCCCCTGGCAGCGCCAACTTCTACAGCAACTTCGTCAGCGCGTCGAGCTGGAAAAGGGTCGGGTCCATTAATTCGAATGCGGTAAATGAACCTGACCGCTCTTCCGCCACTCTCGCCGACGCATCGCCATGCGATCAGCCTGCTTCGCCGGCATGCGTTGCTATGGATGGACGCGACGCCACACGACCTCGCCATGGGCACCTTCGGCCGCGCCGCTCGTGGGTTTGGCGACGCGATAGGTCAGCTCGTCACCACGGATGGTGTAACTCGAGTCGCTGCCGCGACCGTCCCAGTTGGGGAACGAGGCATGCACCATTTCCCTGTGCATGACCTCGGCGTCGGCGCTCACGTGACCGTAGTGGGCATTGAAGTCCATCGAGGCGGCGCGGTACTCCTCGGCTGTCCCCCTGGACTTGTCGTTGGCCGCAAACGGCATGCGCTTTGCGCGCACGATCTGCATCATGTAGTCGCCCTGGGCGTCGATCAGCCACATGCCTTCGGGGTCGGGGCCGTAGAGCGCCACGCGATGGCCATCGGGATAGACGTTGTCGCAACGGACCAGCATCCACGCGCCGACCAAGGCCCTGGGCACCATGCCGTGGCCGGCGCTTTCGCCAGGTGGCATGGCACCCTCGGCGGCCAGAACCGATGTTGCGGCCATGGAGGTGATCAGGCAGACAACGAGCGCGCGTTTGGCGAATGACATGGCGACACCTTCAGTGCAGTGGAGGGGTGGATTCCATCCTCGCTCACGCCCTTCGCTTTGATAATTGGTCAGTAAATATATTGACCTTCAATTTTTATTTGAAGATCATCCAGCTCAAGCCTCCCGCGCCAGGACCCGAATTCGTGAACCGCCTCAGCGATATGCAGCTTCTTGTTGATGCGACCGACCTCGGCAGCCTGTCGGCGGCCGGGCGTCGGGCCGGGCTTTCACCCGCCGCGGCCAGCGCTTGCGTGCAGCGCGTGGAGAAGATGCTGGGCGCACGGCTGTTCGAGCGCACGACGCGTCAACTGCGCCTGACGGATGAGGGGCGCATCTACATCGCCTCCTGCCGGGTCGCGATCGAAACCATGAAGGAAGCCGAGCGTGCGGTGCGCAGCGGCACCGACGCGGTCAGCGGAACGCTGCGGGTGTCGGCGCCGTCGGACCTCGGGCGCAACCTGCTGGTGCATATCCTCAACGGCTTCATGGAGCTCCATCCCGACGTGCGCGTCGCGCTGACATTGTCGGATTCGCTCTCGCGCTTCGTGCCGGACGACGTCGACGTCGCCATACGCGTCGGTCCGCTGGAGGACAGCGACCTCATCGCGCGGCATCTTGCCGACAGCTGGCGCGTGGTGTGCGCATCACCCGCATGCATCGAGCGCTACGGCATGCCGACGCGCCCCGGGGAACTCGCCGAGCTGCCCACCCTGGTACTGACCACCCGCGCGGGACCCAGAAACGAGTGGCAACTTGGCGAGGACGTCGTACGCGTCCAGCGCTACCACGAGTGTACCGACAGCGAAGTCATCCGTACCTGGGCCGTTCTGGGACGCGGCTTTGCGTACCGGCAACTGTGGGCCGTCACGGCGGACGCAAGCGCCGGCAGGTTGCAGCTAGTCCGCGCGCCCGCGTGGTCCGCGCCATCCCCCATCCACGCGATGTACCACCCCAACATGTTCCAACCGCCACGCGTACGCCGCTTCGTCGATTTCCTCCAGGCGGAGTTTTCACGGCGGTTTGCGACCCATGGCGAGAACGCCTTGGTGTCGGCATTCAAGAAGGAGCCGTCAAACCTTCCCTAATACGTTGTCGGCAGCCTGACCGTCATGTTGACATCTGGCGTATCGCGGGTTGCCCCGACGCCCAGCGTGAAATTCAAGGTACGTCTGTCACTCAGCCTGTACGCACCGCCAATCAGGAACGTACCAAGCACCGTCTTGGCCGAGCCGGGCACCGTATGGTTGTTTTGTTTGGTGATGCCGACGAAGCTCTGGTCATAGCCGAAGCTGATCGAGGCCTTGTCGTTCAGTGCCAATCCCACGCCGATGCTGGCATCGACCACATCGCCGACTGAGACCTTGCCCAGGTACTCTTTGCCAGCAAGCAGCACGGTTCGACTCACCCCGCGGCGAGGGAAGTTGTGCAGGTAGCTCAGGTTGCCGAAAATCACCACCGGATCGGACGGTAGCAGCCAGGTCAGACCCGGCTGCAGTGAATAGAATCCGGAGCCCACAGGTTGCTGCAAGGGCAAGCCGGTTCCGGTCGCGTTCTGCACGCAGCGCGTCACGCAGTCCGTGACGACTTCGAACGGGTCCTCACCGGTACGCGACTTGAAGCGCAGCCAGCCCACGTAATAGGCGCTGTCGGCACCCCCATCATTGAACTGATACCGCACGGTTGCCTCGACATCACCCATGCCGTGGCCGCTGGTGGTGAATACCTTGTCCTGGGCGCTGCCGGTGAATATCTCGCGGCTGGTCGTTTCGCTGTTCGCGTAAACATAAGGCACGCGAAGCTCCAGTTCCCATCGGTTCGTTAATCCATAGCGCAAGGCCAGCGTGGCGGTCTGCGTGGTGTTCCTGACCTGGCGGGCGTCGATCAGGCCGATCAGGATGGCCGGGATGACGGTATAGCCGATCAGGTTGACACGATCCACCGATGAGTAGCCGAACTGGTACGACGGCTCCAGCACGAACTTGCCGCGGGGTGTCAGCACCCCAGGCTGATCAGAGATGGGCGCCACTGCCGGCGGCCGATCATCCTGTGCCGAGGCCGGGGCCTGGCCCACGGGCTTGACCTCGGACTGTCCATCGGCGGCAACGCTGCCGGCGCCAGGCATCGGCAGCGCCGAAGCTTCCGGGCCCGCCGCCTTGATGTTGCCCGCGCGCTGGCGATCGAGCACATCCAGTCCAACGGCGCGACGCAGGGCTTGATAGTCGGCTTCCTGGTCGACCAATTTGCGTTTCATCGCGTCGAGTTGCGCGGCATAGGCATCAATCTGGCTGCGCATCAGATCCAGCTGCTCACTCTGCTCGGCCAGCTTCCTGCCGAGATTCGCCGGCACTTGGCCGGAACCGGCGGCCGTGGAGGCCTGCGGCGGTGCGGATTCCCGTCCGCTCGCCACGCCGCCCAGCAGGAGCAAGCCTGCACAGCCGGCCGAGCACATGCGTCGCCAGGATTTCGGTTCCATCACGTTTCTCCGCGCGTCGGTGCCGATCAGTCGGAGTTGCATGACCGCAACAGCAGAGTTGCGCACGCAGCGCAGCACTCAGTGCCTCAGTGAATTGACCAATGCCGTCTGCAAGGTGTTCTGCAGATTGAGACCCTTGAACAGGTCGAGCGAGTTGACCGTGGTGTTGAGTGTCGTCAGAGTCTGGATGTGCTGGTCGTTCAGGCTGTTCTGAACCACCGTGCCGGCTGTGGTCTGGGCCAGTGCAGCAGGATCCAAGGTGTTGCCAGGGCCGTTCCGGACAATGCTGACGGTGCTGGCCGCGGCCGCAAGGGCAGCAGCCTGTTCCGCACTTGTTTGCCCGATGTTGGGGATGTCCAGGCGGCGGCTGGTGACCAGGTCGCCGTTGACGTAGACGGCACGTTCGATGCCGAATGAAACCACCAGGCCGGAGCCCGCGTCGAAACCACCGCGCACAACACCAAGCTGATCATCGCTGACAGCGACGCCCCAGCCTGTCATTTCCCCGGCATGTATCGATGTCGCGACTGCATTCCCGATCACGGGACTTCCGGCGCGTGCTGCACCCGCCCACGAGCACGCCATGCACATCAATGCGCAAAGCGGGATGAACTCAAGCCGTGGGATGTTGACAGTCATGTGTTTCATCACGAGTCAGCCGCTGCTACTGATTGAGATCGTCCGGTCCATGCTTCGGCAGCGTCAGCGTTCCCAGCCCGGTACGGTCAATGCCCAGGCCCAAGGACGCAATCGGCGCGACGCGCCAGTCCGCCGGGCTGTTGAATACGGCCAGCGAGCGGCGGTTATGGATCACGAAGACCAGGCGGTTTTTCCAGAGTTTGTCGAACTGCGAGAGCGGCATGGAGCGTGTTCCGCGGGCGGGATCACCCACCAGGACACGTCCATCACGCAGCCCCTTGATCACCACGAAATGGTGATAGCCCTTCTCGTCGATCAGCACGATGGCCGGGAGATGTTCTTGCCTGAGCTTCTCCAGCGGCACAGTGAAGCCGTCTGCATCGAACCCTTTGGTTCGCAGGTATTCCTTGATATCCAGCAGCGAGAAACCTTCCTTGCTGATCTTCTCCCGGTTCCCTTGCGCATACATCTGCTCGAAGGCTGCCTGTTCGTTCACCGGGTAGCCATACTGGTAGGTCAGCAGCGTGGCCACTGCCGCCGAGCCGCAGCTGAAATCGTATTTTTGCCGGATCGTGTTCCTGAAGCGCGCTTCCTTCAAGTTCATAATGTGAAAACTGTAACTGTTGCCCTGGATGCCTGGTATTGGCGCGGTGGCGGCAGCCAGCGGGCCGGCTGGCCGCAGCGCGATCAGTACGGATGCCAGGAGCATGACGCCTCTCATGGCTGGAACTGCACATTGACGATGGTGGCATTCTGGATCAGCACATTGTTGCCGGTGTTCTGGATCACCATCGGCAAGCCCGCCGCACCGCTGAAAGAGTCGCTGCTGATTGCGTTTGATCCGGTCACCACGTGGCTGGCGCTGTTGTCGCTCACCGTGCCGTTGAGCGTCATTCTCTGGGAAACTTCGGTGCCACCGCTGAACGTTGCCAGCGTCCTTGAATCCACGCTGCGCCCCAGCCCGTGCACATCAATCGATGCCGGGGAAGTCGCTTTCACTTGCTGACCGGATGCCGGCAAGGTAGCCGCCGCCGATGGTGGTGCGGAAGGCGGCGCTGATGCAGAGGACGTTGACGTTGACGTTGCCGCGGCGACACCAATCCATGTGGCACCTCCGAGCAACAACATGGCAAGCCAGTACACGGGTCTGACAGTTTGCATGGTTGTATCTCCCATGACGGCCACGGGCGTCGCGGGCAACGACAACACCGCAGCTATCGACACAGGTAGCGGTGCACGGCAGGCACGACCGTCGAGTGCACTGTGGAGCGCCAAGCGCTCCACAGTGTGAGGTTTCCACTCACTGACCGACGTTCAGGTTGGCCTGGACATTCACGCTTTGCTGGATCAGCGATCCGATGCCGCTGTTCTGTGCCAGCACCGAAACACCCGCTGCTGCGGCGGCTGCACCCGACATGTTGTTGGACATGTCGAACGTGCCCGCATCCACCGAGTTCGATCCACCCGCACCACCGGCGCCACCCGCACCTGCCGTGGCCGCACCGCCCATACCGGACGCACCGCCGCCGCCTGCGCCACCCATGCCGCCGGTGCTGTCGGCCGCGCCGCTCGTTCCACCAGTCGACGTTGAAGCGCCGCTGTCCGCCGTAGCTGCACCGCCCGTTCCGGCGCCACCCATGCCTCCGGTGCCATCTGCCGCCCCGCTGGTTCCGCCGGTGGACGTCGAGGCCCCGCTGCTCGCTGTGCTTGCGCCACTTGTTCCGGCACCGCCGGTCCAGTCGCCTACGCCGCTCGTTGCCGTCCCGGAGCCCGCACCGCGTTGATGATTACGCGCATTGCCGGTGTCGCCATTGCTGTCGCCACCAGCTGCCGCGCTCAGGGCGCCGGTATCGCCACTGGAGCTGCCCGATCCCCCCGCATGCCCGCTGCGGGCGCGGGCGTTTCCACCGTCGCCACCAGCAGCGGCGCTCAGGGCGCGGACATCGCCACTGGAGCTGCCCGATCCGCCGGCGTGGCCGCTGCGGGCATGGGCGTTTCCGCCATCGCCGCCCGATCCACCGTCACCACCGACAGCGAAACCTCCGAGAGCGTCACCGCCCGAGCCGCCCCTGCCACCGTTCGCGTTGCCCATGTTTGCCGCCCGATTGCCGATATTGGCGACGCGAATGTTGGTCACCATACCGTCAAGCTTGCTTACCGCGACCGCCTTGCTGGTGTTGAAGGCATCGCTGACCGACGAGGTTGCCGTCGCCCCATTGTTGGCAGCGGCCGACCCGAGTCCCAGCGAGCTGGAATCGCCACTGTTGTTCCTGTCATCGCCGCTGTTCGTCTTGGTGACCGTCTTGCTGTGGGTACTCGAATTGGTGTGGGTACTCGAATTGGTATAGGTGAGCGTGTTGTCGTTGTTGTAATTGCGATCTGCCATGGCCGGGAGGGCAAATCCGAGGCCAAGAAGCACTGCTGTTGCGAGAAGGGTCGTACGCATGTCTGTTCTCCTTGAAGTCAGGTCCGAGGGGAAGGAAGGTCGGTCAAACCTTGCATCCCTATACCGGGAAAGGCGAATCGGTTGCGTGCAGCGTCGAGCCCGGCAGCCACATTCCGGCCGCGCCGTCATGCAGCTTTGTGAGGAGAGTGCTCAACCATCTTCACATTTGGGTCTTCCTCTGCAGTAACCGCATAAGCATATGCAATGCCATACGGGTGCGGCATTACCAACCAACGCAGAATCAAAGCGTTGGAATAATTCCCTGATGGGTTTTGCGATCGACTTGCCACGACCGTCGTATCAGCAACGTTATATTCAGTTCCGCTCATGCGTGGCCAATGCGGGACGCGCGCGCGCTGGCACGGGTTTCCCGTCGCAAGTGGCGTGGCCACGCGCGGTGTAACAACCTCGACACATGTATTTAAACCGCGCCCGTCGGCGAGCGTTGCTCGCCGGTTCGACTCACGTCGAGCAACGGATATGGCGGCGGTTTGTCGACATCGCCCGGTCCAGTTTGGCGTAATGTGTGGCCGCGCGCTCGGGACCTCGGGATGGGACGGCGATGACCACCAACGGTTCGGTGCATCGGGGTTGCATAGTCTGGTTCGGGCAACCCACGGAGGATGAATGCAACGCTCTGGCCAACGCTGGATGGTCCATCCGGGTGGCCTTGGTGGCTGCCGACGCCCGCGTGGGTGTGCGCCCGGGTGACTGCGTGGTGGCGTTTGCGGATCTGCGATATTGCGATGCGGGCACGTTGCCGGCGATGCAGCAACTGTTGGGCGACCATGCGGACTTGCCATGGATTGGCCTGGTTTCGCCCCACACACCGGCGCAGGAACCGCAGGTCAGATTCATCCTGCAGGGCTGCCACGATTTCTTCACTACACCGATCGAAATGCCACGATTGCTCGCGGCTCTGACACGTGCCAACGGTGGCATGCCGTGTGAAGTCGATGCCGAAGTCGACGACATGCCGGAGATGATCGGACGCGGCCAGGCGATGGCCACCGTAGCCAGCAAGCTGCGCAAGTTTGCGCCGTTCAACCTTCCGGTGCTGATTGTCGGCGAAACCGGCACCGGCAAAGAAGTGGCCGCCCGCGTACTGCACCGGCTCTCGGCCCGCAGCTCGTACCCGTTCGTGCCTATCAATTGTGGTGCGATGCCGCTCCACCTGGTGCAATCCGAATTGTTCGGGCATGAGCGCGGTGCGTTTACCGACGCCAACGCGCGGCGCATCGGCCATATCGAGAGCGCATCTGGCGGTACGGTCCTGCTGGACGAAATCGGCGATCTGCAATTGGAAGCCCAAACCAATCTCTTGCGTTTTCTGCAGGAGGGCGTGCTTGAGCGCGTCGGCAGCAGTCAGCCGTTCAAGGTCAACGTGCGCGTGGTGGCCGCCACCCATGTCGATCTGGAAAAGGCGGTGGCAACCGGGCAGTTCCGCGAGGATCTGTACTTTCGGCTCAACGTATTGCGGCTGCACATGCCACCGCTGCGGGAACGGGGCGAAGATGTGGACCTGTTGGCGCACCACTTTCTCGATCAGTTCCATAAACAGCAGGGTAATCGCACCAGTGGCTTCACCAGTTCCGCGCTGCGTGCGATGCGTCACTACGACTGGCCGGGCAACGTGCGCGAACTGCTGAACCGGGTGCAACGTGCTGCCGTACTGGCGGAGGGGGCACGTATCAGTGCGGCTGATCTGGAACTGTCGGGTACCAACGTCGGTGGCAATTTGCTCCCGACCAGCCTGGGTGTTTCACGGGTATCGGCCGAGCGTGAGGCAATCGTCGCCTGTCTGCGCGAAAGCAAATGCAATATCAGCGAGTGCGCTCGGCGGCTGCAGATATCGCGGGTCACTGTCTACCGCCTGTGCAGGAAGCATCGACTGGACCTGGACGACATGCGCTGAGCCGCACCGCCGGCCGACCCGGCCGCAATATCAATCATTGGAACGCCGTGGTCGAGCGAATCGTGTCAGCACCTGCGAGCCGTTGGGCAAGCCATGCGACTGACGAGGAGGCTCGGGCCGAGGAGATGTTTTACCCGGATGGTATTGACATGGACTTCAAGCCAGGTAGACTCCGCCTTCCAATTTGTCCGGGTAAAACAATGCTTCCCTCCCAGGCTGTTTCATGCATCGCCTTCGATGGTTCGAAGCAAATTGCGCACGGCACATTGGCCGACGTCGCCCGCGCTGCGAAACAGGCGCTGGACACGGGTGCCGCCGGGCCCTTGCTGGTGTTCGACGAGCGCGACAGTCATCAGGTCGAGATCGATTTTCGCGGCAGCGTGGATGACGTTCTGTCCCGCCTCGCGCCGCACGCCGCGCCTGCGGCGGCCGCCGAGCCGGCCAGTCGCGGGCCGGGCCGCCCGAAGCTCGGTGTGGTTCCGCGCGAAGTCACCCTGCTGCCGCGACACTGGGCCTGGCTGGGCCAGCAACCCGGCGGGGCATCGGCGGTGTTGCGGCGCCTGGTCGAACAGTCGATCCGCCATGGCGGCGGGAAAGAGCGCGCACGCCAGGCCATGGAATCGGTCGATCGCTTCATGCGCGTGATGGCCGGCGACGAGCCGGGTTATGAGGAAGCCTCGCGCGCCTTCTATCGCGGCGACCGCGCGCGCTTCGGCGTGTTGACCGCCACGTGGCCGGCGGATGTGGGCGCGCATGTGCGGCAGCTCGCCGCGGTCGCCTGGGACGAACGCGAAGACGCCAGCTGACCGGGCGGCAGTACATCCCTCCCTCACCCGAATGGCACTTGCCCCGACTCCGCCCGCTGCGCAGGCTACGCCCAGCACGAACGGTCGGGAGTCGAGTGACCCCCAGGCAAGTGTCGCTCGCCTTCACCCCACTCCGTCACCCGATCCTGCGAAGCCACCGATGACCTCCACTGTCCGCCGCGACTCCGTCTTCGCCAACCGCAACTTCCGCCTGTTGTTCGGCGGCAGCACGATCTCGATGCTGGGCGACCAGTTCACCCTGGTTGCCTTGCCATGGCTGGTGCTGAAACTCACTGGCAACCCGGCGGCGCTGGGCCTGGTGCTGGCCACGATGGCATTCCCACGCGCCCTGTTCATGCTGATCGGCGGCGCGGTGGTGGATCGCCTGTCACCGCGTCGGGTACTGATCGCCGCGCGCGGCGCGAATGCCTTGCTGGTCGCCATGCTGGCCGGACTGGTGCTGGCGGGTGATATCCGGATGTGGCTGGTCTATGCGATCGCGCTGGGCGTCGGCTTGTCCACCGCGTTCGCGTACCCGGCGGGTTCCGCGATCCTGCCGCAGCTGGTACGCAAGGATCAGCTGCAGCCGGCCAACGCACTGGTGATGGGCATGCGCCAGCTCAGCATGTTCGTCGGCCCGGCATTGGCCGGCGTGGTGATCAGCGTCGGTGCGCACGGAGCGCAGCCGCAGGCGGTGCAGGATGCCGAGGGACTGGGCCTGGCGTTCGCCATCGACGCGGTCAGCTTCGCGTTCTCGCTGGGCTCGCTGCTGCTGATCCGTATCCACAGCGACTTCGATCCGAAACCCGCCGTGGGCGGCGTGCTGTCCAACGTGGCCAGCGGCGTGCGGATGATCTGGGCCGACCTGCCGCTGCGCGCGTTCATGCTCTATGCCGCGGTGGTCTCGGTCTTCGTCGGCGGCCCGCTGCAAGTCGGTCTGCCGGTGCTGGCCGACACGCGGATGGATCTGGGCGCCGCGTCGCTGGGCATCCTGATGACCGCCAACGGCGGCGGCATGCTGCTGGGCAGCTTCCTGTCCGGCATCGCCAGCCGCTTCGTGCGCGGCCGGCTCGGCCTGATGGTGCTCACCATCGACAGCCTCGCCGGCATCGCCCTGGCCACGCTGTCACTGGTGCATTCCACGATCACCGGCGCGGTGCTGCTGGCCGGCACCGGCGTACTCGCCGGCATCGCGCAGATCGCCATCGTCAGCTGGATCCAGAGACGCGTGGCGCCGGAAATGATGGGCCGCGCCATGAGCGTGCTGATGTTCACCTTCATGGGCCTGGGCCCGATCTCGGCCGCCATCGCCGGCAGCCTGCTGAACGTGATTTCGCTGACCTCGCTGTTCGCCGGCGCCGGTCTGCTGCTCACCATGATCGCGCTGGGTTGCATGCGCAGCCCGGCGTTGCGCAGCATAGGAGCGACGCGAGCCCGGATGGAAGCCGCGTAGAAGTCCCGCCAAGCCAACGGCGTTGCCCATAAAACGAGGGCGATCATGCGTTTGCTGACAGCTGCCGCTTTCCTTGCCGGTGTGGCCATGCAGGGCGCGTATGCACAGGTGCCGGTATCCGGACAACAACGTGCCGCGAACGGGTCCGCCACGGCGGCCACGCAGGAACCCTTCCGCATGCCCGCATCGGAGCGGGAGAACATCGCGGCAAATCCGTCGTGGACAGCCCCGCAGAAACCGTTCCGCATCCATGGCAACACCTGGTACGTCGGGCCTCGGGGCCTCGGCGTATTCCTCATCATCGCGCCGACGGGCCATGTCCTGATCGACAGTGGCGTGCCAGGCGACGCCCAGCTGATCGAGGCGAACATCCGAAGCCTCGGCATCGATCTGCGCGACATCAAATGGATACTCAATACGCACGCGCATATGGACCATGCCGGCGACATGGCCAAACTCGCGCATGACACCGGTGCCCAAGTGATCGCGGGCGCCGCGGACGTTCCGTTGCTGGAACGCGGCGGTCGCGACGACCCGCAATACGGCGACAGGTTTCCGTTTCCGCCGGTGCATGTGGCGCGCGGGATGGCCGATGGCGAACGCCTGCACCTGGGCGACCTGGTGCTGACCGCGCACGCGACACCGGGGCATACCAAGGGCAATACGACCTGGACATGGACGTCATGCGAAGGCAAGCGCTGCCTGCACATGGTCGACGTCGGCAGCCTGTCCGCGCCCGGGTTCGAGCTGCTTGGGAACCCGAAGTATCCGGATGTCCTCGAGGATTTCGAGCACAGCTTCGCGGTCGTCGCCTCGTTGCCTTGCGATATCCCGCTCGCTCCCCATCCGGGCATGGTGGATTTCTGGGAGCGCGTCGCCAAGCGGGGTCACGGCAACGCGGATGCCCTGCTCGACCCTGCGGGATGCCGCGCGTATTCGACATCGGCGCGCAAGAGCTTCGAGGCAGAACTGGCGAAGCAGCGTGCGGATGCGGCCGCACCGAAGTAGCGCTCTCGCGGCCGCCCACAGGGAGCGGCTTCGATCTCTTGGCGCAGAAGCTGGCTGCTAGGATGTTGCGCGATGAATCCGCCACCCACCAGCAGAACGATTGGCCTGCTCGCTTACGACGACATGCAGGCACTCGACCTCACCGGTCCGCTGGACGTGTTCGGCGCAGCCAATGCGCTCGCCACGGGAAGTCCGCCGTACGAGCTCCACGTTATCGGGCTTCGTACTGGTGCGGTGCGCGCCGAGAACGGTCTTACGGTGCTTCCCGCCTGCACCATTGAAGATGCGCCACCGCTCGATACGCTGGTGATCCCCGGCGGCGCCGGCAGCCGCGCGGGCAACACCGATCCGCGCTTGTTCGATTGGCTATGCCGGCAAGCCAAGACTGCGCGTCGCGTGGTTTCTGTGTGCACGGGCGCCTATATGCTCGCGGGCACCGGCCTGCTCGACGGACGCCGCGTCGCCACGCACTGGCAATATGCCCACGATCTCGCGCGACGATTCCCCGCCATTCACGTCGAGCCGGATCGACTCTTCCTGCGCGACGGCTGCTTCGCCACCTCCGGCGGTCTGACAGCTGGCATCGACCTCGCCCTCGCCCTGGTCGAAGAAGATCTCGGCGCACCGGCGTCGCTCGCGGTCGCGCGCTACCTCGTGATGTACGTGACGCGACCAGGCAACCAGACACAGTTTTCCGCGCCGCTGGCAGCGCAGGCGCAGGCCACCGGTCGCATGGGCGCGCTGGTGAATTGGTTGCTTGCGCATCTGGATGACGACATCACCAGCGAGCGCATGGCCGAGCAGGTGGCCATGAGCTCCCGCCATTTCCGGCGCGTCTTCGCCGACACCTTCGGTACCAATCCCGCAAGATTCCTGGAACACCTGCGGCTAGAACAAGCGTGCATGCGGCTTACCGGCGGCAAGGCCTCCATTGACCGCATCGCTTCCAGCGTCGGCTTCCGCAGCACGGACGTGTTCCGCCGCGCCTTTCGGGCGCGCTACGGCGCCACGCCCAGCGAGTACCGGGAGCGCTTCGCCCGCTGAGTGATTGGCCGGAATCGTCGGCACGGTGTCCGTCGCGCCGGGGCCGTGAATGCGACCATGCGCGTCCCCGATCGCCGAATCATCGTCATGAAGCACACCATGCTCGCCGCCGTACTGGCGATACTGCCCATCTTTGGCCATGCAGCATCCGAACCCTCAGACCAACGCCCGATCAAGGTCGCGTTTGCCATCAGCGGGCACGTCAACGTGATGGACATCGCCGGCCCCTGGGAAGTCTTCGCAGACACCTCGATCAAGGACGCCCACGGCAAGGACGTCGCACCCTACGAGCTTTACACCGTGGCCGCCAGCACCACCCCGCTGCGAAGCGAGGGTGCCAACCATCCCGGGCTGACGATCACCCCGGATTACGACTTCGCCCATGCTCCCACGCCGGACATCGTGGTGGTGCCCGCGCAAATGGGCGGCAAGGAATTGCAGGTGTGGCTCAAGCAAATCCACGCGCAGCACGTGACGATCATGTCCGTTTGCACGGGCGCATTCAAACTCGCGCAAGCCGGGTTGCTCGATGGAAAAGAGGCCACCACGCACCACTGGTACTTCGGCAACTTCGCGCGCGAATTTCCAGACGTGAAGCTGGTGAAGGATGTGCGTTACGTGCAGGCCGATCCCGTCACCTTCACGGCGGGCGGCCTGACTTCCGGTGTCGATCTTGCGCTGCACCTAGTGGCCGATCGCTTCGGGCAGAAGACGGCGGAAAGTACTGCCAACTTCATGGAGTACCTCGGCACCGGCTGGAAATCCAACCAGGGCATTCCGGCGCTGGATTTGCCGGTCACGCACCAGAACTGGACCGGACGTATCGACGGAAAAACCGATGTCGTGCTGCACATGGTCACCTATGGCGCCAGCCCGACTTTCACCATCGATATTCCTGCGCAGAACGTCAGAGGCGTGCCGGTGACGCCCAGCCAGCAAGGCAAGCACGTGAGCTTCACGGTTGCGGCCCCAGGCCACGCCGCCACGGTTTCCGGTTTGATCGATAACGCGAGCGAAACCTTTACTGGCACCTTCACCCAGTACGGCAAGTCCGAGCCACTGACCTTGAAGCCGATTCACCCGGCACGCTGAGCTATCAAAGGAACACGCTGATCATGAAACGCTTTCGGTACCTGATGCTTGCCCTTCTGCTGGTCACTGCAGCGGCCAACGCGGTCGTCATCCGCAGCGATGTTCCGGACTCCAAATACCGAGTTACCGCAAGCGTGTTTCCGGCCTTGGCGGATTTGCCCATGGAGGGCCACGGAACCCTGATCGCGAGGCGCTGGGTGCTCACGGCTGCACACGCCGTGCAGATGATGCTCGAGATGCCCGAACACCGTTACGTGACCATCGCCGGCAAGCGCAGAGCGGTCGCGCGCATCATCGTCTATCCGGACTTCCCGGCAAGCTGGGCACGGTGGAACCAGCTCCTTGAACACATGAAGACGGAGGACCCGGATGCATGGATGGCAGGCTTCGCATCCTATCGGGCCGCAATGCACGACATCGCCTTGCTGGAGCTGGCGAAGCCGGTCGAGGACGTCGAACCAGTGAAGCTCTATCTCCGCCCTGACGAACTCGGGCGGGTCGTGGAGATTTTCGGCAAGGGTGCAACCGGGAACAGCTTGACCGGAGCCGCCCCGGACGCACCACACCAAACCCAGCTGCGCCGCGCGTACAACCGGATTTCGACCGCCAATAACCAATGGCTCTACTACAAGTTCGACTGCGGCAGCGCCGCCCTGCCATTGGAGGGCATGACAGCCAGCGGCGACAGCGGCGGGCCTGTCCTGATCGACGATCACGGCACGTGGAAGCTGGCCGGCGTCGCCCAAGGCCTAAACGGAACGAAGTCGGACCTGCTGGCCATGCGCGCTGGAAGCTTTCGCATGGGCCTCTGCGAACAGGAAGTGTCCAACACCCGCGTTTCCCACTATGCGCGGTGGATCGAAGACACCATCAAAAATCCGTGATCAATGAGCCACGGACAGCAGCAAAAGAGTGTCAGTTCCATCAATCCGAATGTGATAAATGAACTTGACCCTTTTCTGGTGAGGACCACGCGCGGATCAGGACCTGGGGCGCAAACGAGGCATTCGAGCCCTGGCGGTTTGCACCAGCTTGCGCGACCGGAATAGCTGAGCGGGTTTTCGGCCAGGCTGCGCGGCCGGCCGGGCGATCCGAAGCAACATGAACTCGACCGGCTTCAGCGCCGCGAAGCCAACCAGAATGTTGACCACACCGTTGTCGACGTCATCCTGGGTCGTCGTGCCGGCATCGCATTTCACGAAGTACGCCTGTGCGGGCTTGCTGCCCTGGAATGCACCCTTGAGAAACAGGGTGTGCAGGAACGCACCCACGCCAAGGCGCAGCGTGGTCCACAGCGCATCGTCATTTGGCTCGCTCGCGGCCCATTGCGTGCCGCGAGCGATGCTCTCTTCGAGGAACAAGGCCGTACGCCGCACAGCGACATACTTCCACTCGCTTGCCATGGCATCGGCACCGGCCAGGGTGCGTGCTCCCCAGAGCAGCGGGCCATGACTTGGCAACGTGCGGAAGCAATTGAGTGCGAGCGGGTTCAGCAACCCACTGTCCTGGTCGTTGATCTGACAGCTCAAGCCCTGTACGCCTTGCAGCACGGCGGTCGTGCCGGCTGGCGACTTCCAGACCCCGGACTTGGCGTCCACGCTGGCGTAGACACCGGCCACCACGCCGCACGGAGCAAAGTTGCGCAGCCCGTTGGCATGTAATGGATCGGCGAGCTGCAGCCGCGGGAAGAATGCCGCACCATCGGGATCGGTCAAGGTCAGCCGGTTGGCCTTCCAGTCTGCGGCGGCCGCCACCGTCGTGAGGTTCGGCGTCGGGTCGACCAGAAGGAATGCCCGCCGTTCCTTGCACAACGCCATCGCCGCGCTGTAGATCGCGTTGGTGTCGATGCCTGCGTCGAGGGTCGTGGGGTCGCCCGCACTGGCGCGCACCGCGTCGGGGATACACAGCAGGTTGAACAAGTCGACATGGAGCAGTGCGTAGATGCCGGTGGATGCGCTCCGTTCGCCAATCAGGTCGGCGGTGGAAGGCAGCCCACCATCGGCACCCGGTGTGCGCACGACCACTGCGTGCACGCCGCCGTTCTGGAAAAACTGCTGCACCGCGTAACCGAGTTCGCTCTCGACCACCAGGCCACCATAGAGACGCTCGAAGTCGCCAAAGCTCAAAACGTCCTGTGCCCGATGGTCGACGCCGCTGGCGGCATACCCGACGAACGCGGTGATGGCGGTCGGTACGCCGGTGATGGGGGCGGAGGAAGCCGAGCCTCCCTGGAGATGGGTGAAGGGAGGAAGGAGATGCGGTGCCATGGGGGGTTGCCTCGCCGTTGTAAGGTGCCCAATAGAGCGGCTGAATGCCTGCAAGACTTGGGTCAGAGTACCCTGACGCGGGCATTGGCGCGCGTAAGATTTGCGCCAGACTGCCGGCGACGGCGACCTCGCTAGCGGTCATGAAGCTGCTGTCCGACGACGCGAGAAAGGCGGCCTCCGCCCAGCTCCGCCGGATCGGCCATGCGCTGGAGCGGATTTGCAGTAAATAAACCCGGCCCCTTTTCTGGTCCTACTGTCCGCTTTCGACCCGAATCAGACACTCGAAAGTGCGCTCTGATCCGGATACTCGGGCCCGGGTATTCGGTATGCCGCAACTGCCAGAGCACGTCTTAGCGTTCTACGAGAGTAATGCCCGAAGTCAAGAGCAAGGCCGGACAACGCGCTTAGCGTTATCACCAGAGCTCGTCCCTAGGCCGATCCCATGCCCGTCCTGTTGTGATACAAGATGCCTCAGGCCGGCAAGAAGCTGGGCTGTCTGCATGACAGGGGGAAGGGACGATGTGGTCTGACATCGAGACCAAGAGGGACTACCTCAACTATGCCGAGGTAGCTGAGGTCGTTGCCGAGATCCTAGTTGACCCCGGCATGCGCCCTGTCTCCGTAGGCATCTTTGGCACGTGGGGCACAGGCAAGTCCAGCCTTCTCAACCTCATCGAGGTTGAACTGAAGCGGCAAGCTGGTGACGACACGATCGTCATCCGCTTCGACGCTTGGCTCTACCAAGGCTATGACGACGCCCGAGCGGCGCTGATGGACGTCATCGCCCGCTCTCTTTACGAGGAAGCCAAAAATGATGAGGGCTTGTTCGGATTAGCCAAGCGGCTTCTAGCGCGTGTGAACACCATGCGGACTCTTGGCTTGGCTGTCGAGGTCTTGGCGGCCACGCACGGTATCCCGATGTTCGGTGTCGCCGCGAAAGCTGTGGGAGCCGTGGGCAACTTCGTTGACGGAAAGCCGGATGAAGACGATGCGAAAGCTGCTGCCGAAGGAGGCAAGGCAGTCGCAGGGCTTGTGGATCCCGAGAAGAAGAAAAGCCCGCCGGAGGAGATTGATGCGTTCCGTCACGAGTTCGGTGAGCTACTGGCCGGCCTGAAGAAAACTATGGTTGTCTTTGTCGACAACTTGGACCGCTGCTTGCCCGCCCAGACGATCCATACGCTGGAAGCACTGCGTCTCTTTCTCTTCATGGATCAGTCCGCGTTCGTGGTGGCCGCGGATGAAGATATGGTGCGGTACTCGGTCTCCGAGCACTTCGGTGGCGTGGATGTGCGCCACGTTAAGGATTATCTCGATAAGTTGATTCAGGTGCCCGTACGTGTGCCGCGGCTCGGTGTGGCCGAGATCCGGGCGTTCCTCTTCATGCTCTTCGCTGAGGCAGCGAAGATGCCTGAGAAGGATTTGTCCGCCTTACAGGCACGCTTGGAGAACAACCTTCGGTCCAGCTGGAAGGAGCAACCGCTAACTGTCGCCGACGCGGTTGGAGCTTTGGGGCCGGACGGGAAGAACTTGGCGGCCTCGTTCGACATCGCCGACCGCATGGCGGCGCTCTTGGCCAAGTCCACGTATGTGGAGGGCAACCCACGCATCGTCAAGCGTCTCCTCAACGTGGTCCGCCTGAGAGCACGTATTGCTGAGCGCCGGGAGATGCCCGTAGATGAAGGGCTAGTGGCGAAGTTCGCCTTGTTCGAGCGATGCGCGAGCCCGCGGGCCGTCACCAAGCTGTATTCGCTCATCAACGACGCACCAAAGGGCCAGCCCACGTTGATCGTTGATCTGGAAAAATTGCTGGAAGACCAGGAAGCGTTCAACAAGGCGTCTCCCAAGGACTGGGAGGACGACGCGTCGTTTTTGTGGGATTGGTTTGGTCTCAAACCATCGCTTTCGGGCCACGACCTTCGTGCTCTCATCTATCTAAGCCGAGAGACCACTGCGCTGCGCAACCAATCTTCCGACCTCTCTCAAGCTGCCGCACAGGCGTTTGAACGCTTGCGAAAGGTGACCACGATGGCGTCTCCCGCTGCCAAGGCGGCCATTAGGGAGATCCCTGTTGCAGAACGGTTAGGCGTCATGCGTGAACTGATTGAGCTCTTCAGGCCGCATCAGGATTGGCAGACCAAACCTGAGGCCTTCACAGGCGCCTCCCTTTTAGCTGAGGCAGATGGCCCGGGTGGCGCCGCTGCCGGGTTGCTTGCGAGTTTTATTCGCAAGCTGCCGAAGCAGCCACCATGGTTGCTGGTGCTCGTGCGGGACAAGGCTTGGTTCAAGGAGGAGAAGTAAATGGGCACATCCACTTCCAGCAGAGGGCCGGGTAACAGCAGCCCTCTGGTGCCACCGTGGGCCGACGTGGATGGTGCGGGTCCAGGCCCCAAGCCAGAGCCCGACCGGTTTCGAGGATTCCGAACATCGTTGGGCCGTTTCGTGGGCAGCGGCGATCGCTCTTATCTCACCAAGGCGCTGAGGCATTACGCGCGGTCATCAACGGGTGGGGCCACGGTGGGCCCACGTCGCTTCGGCGCAATGGCGCAGGTGGGTGGCGAGCTTTTCGGAGTCCTCCACCAACTGAGGGCAGATCCTGCCAAGGCGCCCGTCAACCTTAGGGCACTTGCGGGACGCTCAACGCGAGAAGCCATTGACGCCATCGTTGAGGCCTTGGTGCCCCAAAACGGTGACGCGGAACGGATACGCACAGCACTGAACGAGGCGTTGTCGGAGTGCCTGGAAGGGGTTGAAGCGTTCGACTTTGGTGACATCACCGATGAGCTTTTGGTCGAAGTCATGATCGCCTACGTCGTCCGTTGTGTGTTCGAACAGATCGTGCTCGATTCAGACCGTGCCTTTGGGAAGGCGGCTTCTGCCGACCAGTTAGACCGGGCGGAGAAGGGACTCTTTGAGCTCGTGAAGGTCGCCACAGACAAGCACATGCGGCCACTTCTGGATGGGCAGGTCCAAGGGATGACGGGCGAGCAAATCCAGACCGCCGAGTTGGCGGCCATCCGGGAAATTTGGAAGGAATGGGAGGCGTACGAACCATGATCCAGGTGTATGTCCATCCTGACCTTGACGCCTTGCCCCCACGTTCAGATGGAGTGCTTCCGGTCCAGCTTTACGGTAGGAAGCCTTGGCAGCACGGCTCCGCGACGATTGGCAGACCAGTCCTTGATGCCGTTTCACGGATGAAGCATGCGGTGCCCGAACGGGCCTTCGACTTCCTTTCCATGTCGCTTGCGGTCACCGCGGCAGACACGTTTGTCAGCCGAGGCACTGCTGCGGATGGTTGGGCACGCCAAATCGAATTGATCGTGGGCCTGGCCGATCCAGGCCCATGGCGCCCAGTTCTCGAACGGCTGGAGCGTGTGCTGCTTTTCCTCAGTGGCGATGAGTGGAAGATCAACGTGGTCGATGGTGGACATGCGCCACCCTTACTTCGCCCCAGGGTAAGGAACAAGCTTTCCCTCGATGACAGCGACTGCGTCTGCCTGTATTCCGGCGGCTTGGACAGCGCCATTGGAATGCTCAACCTTCATGCGGAGGGCAAGAAGCCGGTGCTGGTCAGCCATGCCTATCCGCGTGATGCTGGGAGACAAAAAGAAATCTTGGGGGCATTAGGCTTGGGTCTCTCGCGGTTCGGTGCTATAGCTCACCCAGCGAAGTGGTGGGATCCAGCCAACGACGTTCAGATGCGCACCAGGAGCATCAATTTTCTCGGCATGGGTGCGCTAATGGCCGCAACCATGGCCAAACTCAAGCCGGGGACCGGGAAGCCCGTGTTGTATGTTCCAGAGAACGGACTCATCGCGATCAACCCGCCTTTGACGAACCGGCGCATCGGTACCCTCAGCACACGCACTACGCACCCTCATTACTTGGGCCTCATCCAAGAGATTTGGGATGTTGTCGGCATTCCTGTCGAGATCAGGAACCCGTTCGCTCAAATGACGAAAGGAGAGATGATCGCCCGGTGCCTGGACTCGCAGCGATTGCGGAATGTTGCTGATCGCACAGTCTCGTGTGGCAAGTGGAAGAGGCATGGAATCCAATGCGGTCGCTGTGTTCCTTGCCTGATCCGACGGGCGTCCTTTCACGCAGCCCACTGGCCTGATCGGACGCATTACGACAATCCCGGCGCAGACCTCCAACAGGTTCTTACCGACGAGACAAAACGCGACGACTTGATGGCAATGATCTTGGCGACCCACCGGCTTCCCACGACCGATGTTGCCGCTTGGGTGGCCAAGACTGGGCCGCTACCGAAGGACGCCAACGTCCGCGGCGCTCTGGTAGATGTGGTCCATCGTGGCATACGAGAAGTAATGGACTTTTTGAGCACCCAGCGCCTCATCTGATGAGCAGTCCGGTTGTTGATATGCATTGCCACTTGGACCTGTATCCCAACCCACGGGAGCAAGTTCAGCGCATCGCCGAGCGAAAGAGCTATGTGCTTTCCGTCACCACCACCCCTAAGGCTTGGCGTGGGACTTCCAACTTGGCTGAGGGAGTTCCGCGGATCAGGACCGCCCTAGGGCTCCACCCCCAGCTTGCCAAGGAACGAATGTCCGAGCTCAAACTTTTCGAAAAGTTGCTTCCCGAGGCACGCTATGTCGGCGAGGTTGGTTTGGATGGAGGACCAGATTGCCGCAGTTTTTGGAAAGATCAAATCAAAGTCTTCGAGCACATCCTCTCGGCGTGCGTAGCGGAGGGTGGCCGCATCTTAACCTTGCATAGTCGCGCGGCCGCCAGTGATGTGCTTGACGCTTTGGAGCGGCATCCCGGCTTTGGGACGGCGGTTCTTCATTGGTTTTCCGGCACACAACGCGAGCTCGCACGCGCCATCGAGATGGGGTGTTGGTTTTCCGTAGGGACGGTAATGTTACGAAGCAAAAAGGGATCAGCGCTGGCATCAAGGATGCCCACAGATCGGGTACTGACGGAAACTGATGGCCCTTTTGCGGCGATGGGCGGCAACTCCCTTCAACCTGCGGAATGCGAAGTTGCGCTGCGTATCCTTGCGCGACTGTGGAGCACGGATGAGCCAAGCGCAAGAGATCAGGTGGTTTCGTCCTTTCGCGAACTCGTTTCACTCTAAGACACTGGCGCCAGCTTGGTTGGGTGATAGCCAGAGCAGAATGACGAGCAAGCAACGGTGAAGGACTTGACGTAATTCCAAGACTTGCTTCGTTGCTCATGGGGACGACGTCCCCCAGCTTTCAGTGGCCGGAGGTTTAGAGGCCAAGATTAATCATGGCGGGGCTGTTGAAAAGCCGGGACAGAGCTCACTTCCGAGTGACTGCTTCTGGCCGGTTCCAGTCATCAGACTGACCATGCCGCCTCAACCATATCCGAGCTTCAACGAGCTCCAACGCGCCCCAGCTCGCTAGCTCCGCAGGTACGATGCCCCATTGACGTCGAGGATGCAGCCGGTGGCGAACATCATGCCGTCGGCGGCGAGGCGCACGACCGCTTGCGCGATCTCTTCGGGCGTGGCCACGCGGCCGAGCGGGCTCTGCCCGCGGATGCCCTCGCCTTCGGGACCGTCCAGCAGGGTGGCGGCCATGTCGGTGTGTACGAAGCCGGGGGCCACCACGCCCACGAAAATGTTGTGGGGCGCCAGCGCCTGGGCGAGTGACTGGGACATCTGGTTGAGGCCGGCCTTGGCCGCGCCATATGGCAGTGCGTTGGGCTCGCCGCGGAAGGCGCCGCGCGAGGAGATATTGATGATCTTGCCGCCGCCCTGCCGGATCATGGCCTGGGCCGCGAGGAAGCAGAGATTGGCCGGGGCCACGAGGTCGATGGTGAGAGTGCGGGTCCAAGTTGCCTGCCAGGCTGCGTAGTCGAGCTCGGCCAGCGGCTTGACTTCGAAGATGCCGGCGTTGTTGACGAGGATGTCCAGACGGCCATAGTGGTCGAGAACTTGTGCGACCAGTTGCTCGCATGCTGTCGGATCGGTGAGGTTGGCGCCAAACGCGTGGTGGTTGCTCCCCGGCAGCGAGGCGATCAACTGCTCCGCCTCGGTGCGGCTGCGGTTGTAGTGCACGGCCACCGTGCCGCCCAGCGTGGCGAATGTGGTTGCCGTGGCGCAGCCGATGCCGCGGGCGGCGCCGGTGACCAGGATGATCTTGTTGGAGAAATCCATGCGTCTGCCCTCTGATCGATTGACCGCCGTCCGGTCAGCACATCATCGCAGGAGCGCGATTGCGACCGCAGGGGGTCCCTTGCGTGCGGCCTTTCACGGGTCCAGGCGGCATTGCGCAATGCGTAGCCCGGAACGAGCTGATGCGAGGTATACCCTTCCCGCAAGATCCATTCGCGCTGCGACCGCGGAAGTGAAATCCAGGGACTCCCTGGATGTCCGGTATCATGCCGGGTAGGCGAAGCTCGGGGAGCCAAAGATGACGCCGACTCATGCATGGCGGGTGTGTCGATGGGAAACGAAGTAAACCAGCAACCGGTTGAGTTTCGTGAGCGTGCCCGTTTCGCCCTCCAGCACAACGACCAGGCACTGGCTGAAACATCGTATGCGCGGGTACTGGAGAGCCAGCCCGGCGATCTCGAAGCGCTGAAATATCTTGCGCAATGTCAATTGCTGCGCGGTGTCGGCCGACGTGCCGTCGAACTGATGCAAACGGCTGTGGAGGCACATCCAGACGACGCGCCGGCATGGCATCAGCTCGGTGCGTCGTACGCGATGGACGGCAACCTGCAGGCAGCGGCCGACAGCCTGCGCCAGGCGTTGCAGCTCGCTCCAGGCATGTACGTGGCGCGCCTGCGGCGCGGGATGACGCTGGAACAACTGGGCGACTCACACCAGGCGCTGATCGAATATTTCACGGCTGTGAACATTGCGCAGGGACAGGGCCAGTGGCTGAGCGACGAGACGACTGCGCCTGACACCCGCGATGCGGTACGGCACGCCGTACGCTACATCGCCACCGGTCGGCATGCGCTGTTCAACGGCGTCCTCGAACCGTTGCGGCAGCGCTACGGCCGTTCCGAACTGGTGCGAGTCGAACAGGCGCTCGCGGGCTACCTCGGCGAACAGCCCGTCGCCTGGCAGGATCCCCGGCAACGGTCAAAGTTTTTCCATTTTCCTGGCGTGCCAGCCCGCACCTATTACCCGCGCGAACAACTTCCGTGGTACGAGGCACTTGAAGACCAGACCGATGTGATCCGCGACGAATTGCGCGCGGTATTGCAGGAGACGCAAAACCTCGAGCCCTTCCTGGGCGACAAGGTCAAGGAAAGGCCGGACATGCTCGCGGCCTTCGGGCCCGGCCGGGCGACCTGGGATGCGTATTTCTTCCACCGCCATGGCAAGCGCTATGACGAGCATTGCGCCCGCTGTCCGCACACGACAGCGGCGCTCGAGGTACTGCCGCTGGACCGCGTGCCGAACCATTCGCCCGAAACGCTGTTTTCGGTGCTACGGCCGGGGACGCATATCCTGCCGCACCGTGGCGTCACCAATACCCGGGTGACGTCGCACCTGCCGCTTATCGTGCCGCCAGACTGCGCCATTCGCGTGGGCGGCGAAATCCACACCTGGCAGGAAGGCCGTTGCGTGACGTTCGACGACACCATGGAGCACGAAGCCTGGAACAAGAGCGACCACACCCGCGTGGTGCTGATCTTCGATTGCTGGAACCCGGACCTGACCGAAATCGAACGTCTGGCCGTCACCGATCTGGTGGAGGCTATCGGCGATTTCGTCGACGCCTGCCGCCGGCAGACGCCTGAGTCCAAGGCGTGATGCGCGGCGTCGCTGCGCCGATGAGTGATGACGGTGGCTTGGTGCGACGTCGTCATGTCGCCACGAGTTGAGCATGCCTGCCGAACACCCATCAGCGTCTCCGCTACCCGCCCCGTTGATGCGCCAACTGGCCATGGCCGAGAGCGCCCTGCGTGCCGGCGACCTGGCCACCTCGACTCGATTGGCGGAAGCGGTTGCCACGCAGGCACCCGGCGCGGTCGCGGCATGGCATTTGTGGGCGGTGTCCTTGGCACAGGGCGGCATGCACCAGGCTGCCTGCGTGCCGTTTCGGCGCGCGATGGAGCTCGCGCCCGATGACGTCCATCTGCTCGCGAATTTCGCCACGGCACTTCGGCGCATCGACCGTCTGGACGAAGCCGTCAGCCTGTGGCGCCGGGCCGTGGGCCTCGCACCCACGTTCGGTCAGGCCTGGCTGGACCTGGGATTGACCGAGCTGGACCGCAGGCAATTCGCGGAAGCCGGCGACGCGTTCAAGCGGGCGATCGTCCTCATGCCCACCAGCATCACCGCCTGGCACGGGTTGGCCAGCACGCTGGATGCGCAACACCGAACCGGGGAGGCGGAGCAGGCACTGCGCAGCGCGTTGGCTTGCGGGCCGCATCAGCCAGCCGTCCTGATCCATCTGGGCCACGTCCTGCGCAGGCAGGCGCGCCTGGATGAGGCGCTGGCCTGCTACGCGCAAGCCCGTCAAGTCGGCGCAGACACGCCCGAGTTGCTGGACGCCCAGGCTGGCGCCCTGCTCGATGCCGGCCAGATCGATGCGGCAATCGCCACGGCGCGGCAGTTGACTGCGCGCCATCCCCGCTTTGTGCCAGGGCAACGCACGCTTGCCAGCATCCTGTGGGAATACGGGCAAGGTCCCGGACAGGCGCACAATCCGCTGGCCTCCTTTGCCAGTGCAGTAAGCACGTACCCGGACGACACGGAACTGCGCTTTGCCTATGCCGGCCTGCTCAAACAGACGGACCAGGGTGAAGCGGCACTCGAACATATAGCGCAATTGCGCCAGCACGATGATCATCCGTCGTTACGTCGATTCGAGGCGGACACGCTCGAGTCACTGGGACGCTCCGAGCACGCAGGACGCATCTACGATGAGCTGTATCGCCAGCACGGACTTCATGTCCCGGGCTTCCTCAACGCCTACGCCCGGCACCTGCTCAAGACTGGACAATGGCGCGCCGCGGCCGCGCGTGCCGGGGAAGTGCTGGCGCAGGAGCCGCACAACCAGGAAGCATGGGCCTACCTGGCCACCGCCTGGCGCCTCCTCGGCGATCCACGTGAGTTTTGGCTGTGCGACTACGACCGGCTCATCACCATGGTCGACATCGACGTGCCTGCCGGGCATGCCGACATCCCGCAGTTTCTGTCCGCACTGAAGACGGCACTGCTGCCGCTGCACCGTGCATCACGCGAACCAGTGCAGCAAACCTTGCGGCAAGGTACGCAGACGCCAGGCAACCTGTTTGGTCGCCCCGAACCTGCGATCCAGACCATCGAACGCTCGATTTGTGCGGCCGCCGAGCATTGGCTGGGAAGCTTGCCAGCCGACGACAGCCACCCCTTCCTTGGCCGCAAGGCTCGCCGCCTCGATATGCAGGGCGCGTGGTCGGTGAAGCTGCGCTCCACGGGTTACCACGTCAACCATATCCACCACCAGGGCCTGGTCAGTTCGGCGTTTTACGTCGCCCTGCCTCCGGTGATGCAGGGGGCCCAGGACGACGCCGGCTCCATCCAGTTCGGACAGCCACCGAGTGAGCTTGGCCTGCAACTGCCGCCACGGCGCGTGCTGCGCCCGCGCCCGGGCAGCCTCGCCCTCTTCCCTTCGTACATGTGGCACGGCACGCTGCCGTTCCAGGACGACGCCTTCCGGCTCACCGTGGCCTGTGACATGACGGCTGCCGACTAGCGCGCTAAACCCGGATACGCGCCCTGCCGGGCGCACAAAAAAAGCGGCGGGCCCGTCAAGGCCCGCCGCGAGGATCACCTCAAACCAGACGTTTAGAACCTCACGCTGACATTGGTGAAGTAGTAGCGGCCCAGTTCGTCGTAGCCTCCTGGGGTATTCGCGTTGTCCACCAACGAGCCACCCACCAGCGGCGGTGCACGGTCGGTGATGTTGTTCACGCCAACTGTCAGATCCACGTGCGTCCCCAGCTTGAACGTGCCGGAGACATCCAGCCAGTTGTAGGCCGAGATCTTGTGGTCGTGGTTGAACAGAAGCTTGTCCGTTGTCGCAAACGAGCCGTCGTTGTTGACATAGCGCACCTGGCCGAAGTAACGCCAGCGGACGTTGACGCTCCACCAGTCCTTCGAGTAGTTCAGGTTGACCAGGTGGCGCCACTTGGGACTCGGTGGATTGTTGCAGGACGTGTTGATCTTGCCTGCGCAGTCGTATACGGCGTCGCTGTTGACGCCCGGAAGCGGGTCCTTCTCCAGGCTCAGCAGCCGGCTCCCTGCCAAGGATGCCTGCGCCCGCCCGCCAAACATCCGCCAGACGTAGCTTGCATTCAGATCGATACCGCGCGCCGTCTGATTGCCGAAATTGCTCGTCAGGTTCACTACCTGGCCGACTTGTCCAAGCCAAAGGTCACCCGTGACCGGGTTGCGCTTGACGTTGTCGCACAGGAACGGGTTGCCGGTCTTGGCGCAGAGGTCCAGGGTAGTGTTCGCGCCAATCGTACCGATCGTGTCCTTGATCTTGACCTCGTAGTAGTCCAGCGTGGCCTCCAGGCCCTGGAGCGGCGTGACCGCGACGCCGAAGGTATAGGTATCGGCCTTTTCCGGCGTCAGGTTCTGGTTGCCGCCAGTGAATTGGTTGTATTGGCTGGCCGGGTTGTCTATGACGTGTCCGTACTGTGCAGCGGTCACGCCGGTGTTCGCGCACTGGGCGGCAGTGTCAGCAGGAGTCGGTCCCGCACAGGGATCGGCGCCGCTGAACAAGCCGATCTGCTGGACACTGTAGAGCTCATTGATGTTCGGGGCACGCGCCGCGCGGTTGTAACCACCGCGCAGCCGGAACACGTCATTCAAGTTCGCGTTGAGACCAATCTTGTAGGTATTGGTCGTGCCCATGTTCTTGTAGTCGGAATAGCGGTAGCCGAGATCCGCAGCGAGGGATTTCAGCATGCCCATGTCCGAAATGATCGGAATACCCCACTCGGTATAGGCCTCCTTGACCTGAATCTGCCCCTTGATCGGCAGCGTCGGGCCACCGGCGCCCGAGAAGTTGCCTTGTTGCGAATTGCTGTCGGCCGTGGAGCTCAAGTCCTGCTTGCGCCATTCCGTACCGACCACCATGCTGATCGTGTCGGCGCCGGCCCAAGGCAGCGCGATGCCGAGATCGCCACGCACGAACGCGTTGATGTCCATCAGGCGCGTACGGGTCGGCCGCAGGCTGACGCCGCCCAGGCCAGTTACCGCCTCCGGTGTAATCGCATTCGGCTGCCATACGTTGTAAGGCACGCAGCCGCTGTAGGACCCCGCCGGGCAACCCAAGATCGCCGGGACGACGCGGTCGGAGAGAAAGTCGCCCGTGCCGACGCTCAGGTTGGTGGTCTCGCCCATGACACCGGACACGTCATACGACCAGCGGGTGCTGATGTCGCCCCTGGCGCCAAGTACGAAGCGGTAGGTGTCGTTGGTGACCGCACTGCGGCGCGGGCCGCCTTCGACGTTGCGCTTGCCGACCTGGACCGCCAGGGGTTGCGACGTGTCCAGGCCGAGCATCGGAGCGACTTGGGAGCAGAAGTTGCCGATCGCGCCGGTAGCCGTGGCGCAGTTGACGTCGACCTGCTCGAAGAACGCGCCGGACGGAGCCAACTGGAACTCGCTGCGGCGGTGCTGGTACATGGCATCCATGTACGGCTCGAACGCATCGTTGACATGGTATTGGATCGATGCGCCAAGATTGATGCGCGTGCCAGGGCGCTGGTAGTAGTTCGACGGCGCGTAGTTGTAGGGGGTGGAGGCACCGGCAAGCCATTGGCCGGTGCTTGGATCCATATGCACCTCGCCATTGTTGCCGGCATGGTCGATGGCGATGAAGTTCGGATTCGCGGCGGTGCCGGAGCCGCCGCAGCTCAGACCCGAGTTGCCGAGGGAGCACGCCGAGTAGTCACGCTTGTCCGACAGCACGGCATCGTTCTTCTGCGCCGAAATCCATCCCATGGCATGACCGTCGCCATCGGAGAAATGGCCACCGAAGATCGCGTCGGCTTCGCGGGTCTTGCCATTGAAGCCGCTGTTGCCAGTGGGGTACGGGTAATTGGCCTTGGTTTCCAGGCCCTGCATGTACTCGTTGCGGTTGTCGTGGCTGTAGCCTGAGAGCTTGTAGTCGAACTGCACACCCTCGAAGTCGTGGTTCAAGACGAAGTTCACGACGCCCGCGACCGCGTCGGCGCCATACACCGCGGAAGCGCCGCCGGTGAGGATATCCACCCGCTGCACGAGCGCACCCGGGATCTGGCTCAGGTCGACGGCACCCGCAGTAAGGGTCCCCGTGGAACTACCAGCCTGGACGCGCTGTCCGTCGATAAGCACCAGCGTGCGGTTCGTGCCCAGACCACGTAAGTCGGCGGTTGGGTAACCGGTAGCGCCGTTGTTCTGGAACTGGTCGAAATACGGACTGAGCTGTGGCAGCTGGTTGACCAACTGGTCGACGCTGGTCGTGCCCGTCACCGTCAACGCCTGCGCGTCGATCGTCGTGACCGGACTTGAAGCGGTGATGGTTACGCTTGGCAGACGCGAACCCGTCACCACGACCGCCTTCATCGTCGTGGCTTGATCCGCAGCCGCCTGATTGCCCTGCGCGGCGGCGTCCTGTGCGAACGCCGTACCCGAGGCGCCAACTGCGATGGCCGCACCCAGCGAAAGCGCCAGACGGACGGCCGTAGAAAGCTTCTTAACCCCGATATTCATGAAGATCCCCTCCGCTGATTACCCTTGACCAGAACATAAATTCCGCCAAAAAAAGCCGCGATTCTGGCGGACCCTCCCCACACCAAAATTGCCGCACAAAGCCCTTGCGCCCAGCTAATGCCGGGAACTTGTCGTACCCATGGATAACCCCTACGCCTGTGCCTTCGTAATCACGAAAGGCAGGCATGCATCCGGGCGTTCGATGAAAGTTTCGACGCGCGTGTTCTCCCCAAACCCCACCTCGAAATTACGCCCTTTTTACTCGATGTCAACACATGGAATTTTCGTCGACATGAGGGCTCTGCGGGTGACACACGAGTCGCGACGGTCTTCGTTGCGGATCGGCCACTACTTCATCGACGATGGTCGATAGCGGCGGAACCCGCATGGGGACTGGATTTCAAGCACTCAATGGATCGACCAAATAATGCAAATAGACATCTGGACGAGCCCACGTTTATCGGTCATAAATGGACGTCCAGGCATCCAAACGTCATGGATCGAGCGGATAACACAGGTACGTTTCGCTGCTGCCGATAATCCGGAAATACACAAAAATATTTCATGAACTTCCCTACCGCTGAATATCTTTCCATACGCCAGCGTATGTAAGGAAGAATTACTCGGCAGAGATGAACGCCGTGACAGGAGCCTGCTGGCGGCCGTGGGGGCCCATTACGGGCATACGATATCTTTCAGGTATATACCATACTGAAGAGTGTGCTGAGTTCATTAATCACACCATTCCGGTCGCAATGCCGGGCAGGAGCCTGCCAGCGGGTACGCGAGTGCATTTCGCGGTGCGGCCCAGCCGCGAGCCCAGCCGCGAGCCCAGCCGCGGGCTCAGCCGTAGAAGCCGGCGGCGCCCTTGCGCTGCTGGTTGAGCAGGATCCAGATGAAGACGGGGGCGCCGATGATGGCGGTGATGATGCCGATGGGCAGTTCGGCCGGCATGATGATGAGGCGGGCAATGATGTCGATGACTTCCATCGACAGCGCGCCGAGCAGTGCCGAGCCGGGCAGCAGGAAGGTGTAGTCGGCGGATTTCAGCATGCGCAGCACGTGCGGGATGACCAGGCCGATGAACGCGATGACGCCGACCGTGGCGGTCGCCACCGCGACCATGATGGTGTTGATCACCAGCAGCACGAAGATCAGCCGTCCCGGATTGATGCCCAGATACGCCGCCTCGTCCTCGCCCAGCATCAGCGCGTTGAGCGACTTGCCGTGGCGCAGCACCCAGGCGAAGCAGATGGCAAAGACGACGGCGACGGTGGTGGCACCGTGCCAGTCGGCGGTGGTGAACGAGCCGAGCTGCCAGAAGGTGATGTCGCGCGCCTGCGGGTTGGTGGCGATCAGCGAGAGGAAGCCGGTGGCGGCGTTGCAGATGGCGTTGATGGCGATGCCGCCGAGCAGCAGGGTGAACACGTTGACCTTGCCGAAGCTCGACGAGATGCGGTAGACGATTATGGTGGCGATGAACGAGAACACGAACGCCAGCAGCGGCTCGCCCAGCCCGCCCAGGTGCGACACCACCGGCGCCGCCACGCCGCCGCCGAGCACGATGAAGAACGCCGCGCCGAACGCCGCGCCTGCCGAGGTGCCGACCAGGCCTGGCTCGACGATGGGGTTGCGGAAGATGCCCTGCATCAGGGCGCCGGCCACGCCCAGCACCGCGCCGGTCAGGCCGGCCATGGCCACGCGCGGCAGGCGCAGCAGCATGAATACGTTGTGCTGGATCTGGTCGACGGGCGGTGTCGCCGCCAGGCCCAGGGCCTGGGCCACGTAGCGCGCCATCTGGCCCAGGCTGAAACTGTTGGCGCCAAGCCCGGCCGAGGCAACGATGGAGATGGCCAGCAACACGCCGAGCAACGCGTAGATCTGGCCGAAGGAAAGGCGCTTCAGCATGGCCGCGCACCGGCTGCCGACGACCATGGCCGGGCCGAAGCCTGCATGTCGCGACCACTCATCACAGGCTGAACCGCCAGATACCCTGCCCGGTTTCCGGGTCGGTGATGCGGTGGGCGCGCACGCCGTAGACCTCCTCGATCAGCTCGCGGCGGATGTCATCGGCGGCGTCGGTCTCGTGCACCAGGCGGCCGCCACTCATCATGAAGAAGCTGTTGCCGTACTGCATGGCGATGTTGAGATCGTGCAGGATCGCGACCACGGTGCAATGGTGGTTCTGCAGCTCGCGGGCGATGTCCAGGATGTGGATCTGGTAGTGCACGTCGAGGCCGGCGGTCGGTTCGTCCAGGAACAGCAGCTTCTCTTCGCCGCCGCCATCCTCGCTCCAGATCTGCGCCAGCACACGCGCAAGCTGCACCTTCTGCTGCTCGCCGCCGGACAGCGTGGAATAGGTCTGCTCGCGCTTGTGGCCCATGTCCACGAGCTCGAGCGTGCGCTCGACGATCTCGCGGTCATGCGCGGACGGCGCCCGGCCGTAGTGCGGGTAGCGGCCCATCATCACCACCTCGCGCACCGGCATGGCGAACGCCAGCTCCACATGCTGCGAGAGCACGGCGCGGCTGCGCGCCAGCTCGGCAGTGCGATAGTCGGCTAACGGCCGCCCGGCCCAGGTCACCCGGCCGCTGCTCGGCTTGGCCAGGCCGGTCGAGATCTTCAGCAGCGAGGACTTGCCGGCACCGTTCGGCCCCAGGATCACGTTGAAGCGGTGCGGCCGGAAGCGCACGTTGATGCCCTTCAGGATATGCACGTCACCGACCCGGTACTCGATGTCGTGCAGCTCGGCGGTTGCGGCCGGCGCCGCTTTGGTGTTGTCGTGCGGATCAGCCATAGAAGCCTGCCGTGCCTTTGCGTTGCTGGCTCACCAGGATCCACAGGAATACCGGCGCGCCGACGATGGCGGTGATGATGCCGACGGAAATCTCCGTCGGCCTGACGAGGGTACGCGCCACGATGTCGATGACTTCCATCGAGAACGCGCCTAGCAGGGCCGAGCCCGGCAACAGGAAGGTGTAGTCGGCCGATTTCAGCATGCGCAGCGCGTGCGGGATCACCAAGCCGATGAAGGCGATGACGCCGACCATCGCGGTGTCGATCGCCACCATGAGGGTGTTGATGACGATCAGGGTCACGATCAGGCGTCGCGGCTGGATGCCGAGATAGGATGCCTCATCCTCGCCCAGCATCAGCGCGTTGAGCGACTTGCCGTGGCGCAGCGACCACAGGAAGCACAGCACGAACGCCGCCGCGACGATGCTGGTGCCGTGCCACTCGGCGCCGGTAAACGTGCCGAGCTGCCAGGAGGTGATGGTGCGCGCCTGCGGGTCGGAGGAGTTGAACGAGAGGAAGCCGATGCCCGCGGCGCACACCGCGTTGACCGCGATGCCGCCGAGCAGCATGGTGAACACGTTGACCTTGCCCGAGCGCACCGAGATGCGGTAGACGAACATGGTGGCGGCAAAGGAGAACGCGAACGCCACCACCGGCAGGCCGAACGAGCCCAGGTGCGAGACCAGATCGCGCGAGACATTGCCGCCGACGACGATCATCAGCGCGGCGCCGAGTGCGGCGCCGGCCGAGGTGCCGACCAGGCCGGGCTCGACAATGGGGTTGCGGAACAGGCCCTGCATCAGCGTGCCGGACACGCCGAGCACGGCGCCGGTCAACGCGGCCAGCAGCACACGCGGCAGGCGCAGGGTCAGGAAGATGCCGCTGGAAAGTTCCTCGGACGGATCAATGGCCAGCCATCCAAAGGCATGACCCACATAGCGCGCCATCTGCCCCGGCGTGTACATGTTCACGCCGATCGCCGCCGAGGCCACCATCGAGGCCGCCAGCAGCACCGCAAGCAACAGATAGATCTGCCCGAACGACAGGCGCTTCAGCATCGTTCAGGGCTTGATCTTGGCGAATTCATCGTACAGGGCGTCCAGTTCCGGGTGCGCCTTGAACACGTCCGGGTGGAAGAGCTTCGCCATCTGCAGGATCGCGAACGGCGTGCGCGGACTGAAATAGGTGGTGTTGCTGGAATTGACCTCGTGGATCGCGAGGTTCTTGCCCGCGGGGGTCAAGGCCACACCGGGCAGCTGCGTGAACGCCTTGGCGCTGCCGAAGCGGCTGAAGGCAAGCTGGTGCGCGAGGATGATGTCGGGCTGGGCGTCGGCCATCAACTCCGGAGTCAACTGCCCGCCCTTCTTGCCGGCAAGCACATTGTCACCGCCGGCCCACTGGATGATCTCGTTGGATGGGCCGCCGGTGATGGCAAAGAAGATGTTCATGGCCTGGCCGAAGTGCACCAGCACCACCTTGGGCTTGGGCGCGTTGGCCCACAGCTTCGATGCCTCCAGCGCCCGCGCCATGTTTTTCTGCCAAGTGGCAATCACGGCATCGGCCTGCTGCGCGCGGCCGAAGTACTGTCCCACTTCCTGCATCAGGTGCTCGGAGTCGGCCATGCTGTCGCCGACGCGCATGACCTTGATCGGGATGCCGACCTTCTTCAGCTGCTCCATCACCGCCGGCGGGCCGACGTTGGCGTCGGTCAGGAACACGCTGGGGTTGGTCGAGATGATGCCCTCGGCGCTCAGCGCCCGGTGATAGCCCACCGACGGCTTCTTCATGATCTCCGGCGGCGCTTCCGAGGTGCGATCACGCGCAATGACCTGGCCCTGCGCGCCGACCCAGTAGATGAATTCGTTGATCTGCTTGCCGACCACCACCACGCGGTCGCCAGATGGTCCCTTGGCCGTGGTCTGCAGGTCGACATCGGGACCGAAATTCTTCGCCGCGGGCTTGGCTTGCTGTGCGGTCACCGTGGTGCCACCCAGGGCAAACAGGCACACGGCGCAAAGGGCGGCGGTCAAGGATTTCGTCATGCGGTTTCTCCGGCGACGGCGTCATGGGTACGGAATCCCCGGAGTCTAACAGACGACCCCCTGGCCGCATGGACGTCCCAAACCACGCCGCCGCCATCGCATCCTGTCCCCGGTAGCCATGCAGCCGCGCATCCGCATCCGCATCCGACCCGGCCTCGACCCGGCCTCGACCCGGTCCGTTCACTGGGCCGGTTTGACATCCTGGGAGGTTTCGTCCTCTTCCCCGCTTCCGGCCCGGTAGTCCACCGGCTGCCGCGCCCCCTCGTCCACCTCGAGACGGAACACGTCAGGCCGGGCGTAATGGCCGGCCACATCCAGGTCATACTTGCCGCGGATGGTGTCGGCGAGATCGATATCGGCGGCAATGACCGCCTCCTTGCCGTAGACCGGACCGGCGAGCACATCGCCAAGCGGGCCGACGATGAGGCTGCCGCCCCGAATGAGTACGGTGGATGGATCGTTGCCTTGCGCGCAATCGTAGGCATACGGCGCATCGGCCCGGGTAAGGTATTGGCAGGCGCTGAGCACGAAGGTGCGCCCCTCGTAGGCGATGTGGCGCATGGAAGCCTGCCAGATGTCGCGCTCGTCCACCGTCGGCGCGCACCAAAGCTCGATGCCCTTGCCATACATGGCCTGGCGCAGGTTGGGCATGTAGTTCTCCCAGCAGATCGCCGCACCGATGCGACCGGTGGCGGTATCCAGCACGGGGATGGTCGAACCATCGCCCTGGCCCCACACCAGACGTTCGCTGGCGGTCGGCATCAGCTTGCGATGCTTGCCGAGCAGCGTGCCATCCGGCCCAAAGAACAGCGCCGTGCAGTACAGCGTGCCGCCGTCGCGCTCGATCACGCCGACGACGATGCAGGCCTTCATGCGCGCGGCGAACGCGCCGATGCGCGCGGTCTCCGGACCCGGCACGTCGATGGCAGCCTGCCAGTAGCGCAGGTAATCGTCGCGGCCGGCGGCCGTGCGCGTGCCGATCCGCGCGCCAAAATCGAGACCCTTGGGGTAGCCGCCGACATAGGCCTCGGGGAACACGGCAAGCTCGACGCCGTCGCCGGCTGCCGCCTCGCACAGGGCGGCCATGCGCTCGAGGGTACGCGGCGTGTCGAACAGGCTCGTTCCTGCCTGGATAACGGCAACACGGTGTTGGGTCATTGCGGAAATCCTCCATCCAATTGGCGGAGAGGGTGGGATGGCTCGCATCATCCTGATGCTCGCCCCTCGCTGCGCTCGGGGCCGACCTTCGGTCGTCCGAATTCGTTCCAGACGAATTCGTCGAACCCAAGTGGGTTCTTACCCAGCCATCACCTCCAGAAACGCAAACGCCCCCGTCGGGGGTGATTGCGCTTCTGGCGGAGAGGGTGGGATTCGAACCCACGGAAGGTTTGACCCTTCGCCGGTTTTCAAGACCGGTGCCTTAAACCGCTCGGCCACCTCTCCACTACCTTTCGCGCTGCCGCCGGGCTGCGGGCCGTCATGCTATCAGGAACGCGGAGGCGGCTGGCCGGGACGGTCCTTGCGCGCGAGGGCGACCAGGCAGCCGATCAGGATGGCGACTGGGATCAGGCCGCCCAACAGCGGGAACAGCAGCACCGGTTCGCGCACGACCATCGGCACGAGCTGGGTGGCGGCAGCGAATGCGATGACGCCCAGGCGCAGGCCGCGGTGCTTGCGCGCCAGCCAGAAACTTGCCAGCACCACGACGAGCGCCACGGCACTCAGGTCGAAGTCGAGCCGGGGCATCGGCCAGACCCCGGAAAATCCCAGGCGCATGCCGAGGATGCACAGCAGCACCGCCAACAAGAACAGGCTGGCTCCCTTCTCCACCTGATTCCATGAGCGGGTCGCCACGGGCATCGGTTGCGCGGTCGGCGCCTTCACGCCGCGCACTCCCGTGCCGCCATGCGGCGTGCGCGCCGCGCAGGGCACCGTTCGCGGCACACCGCATTCACGCGATACGCTCCAGCCCCGCCATGTACGGGCGCAGGGCGGCCGGAATGGTGATTGCGCCGTCGGCGTCCTGGTAGTTTTCCATCACCGCGATCAGGGTGCGGCCAACCGCCAGGCCGGAACCGTTCAAGGTGTGCACCAGCTCGGGCTTGGCGGTCTCGGGGTTGCGCACGCGCGCCTGCAGGCGGCGGGCCTGGAAATCCTCACAATTCGAGCAGCTGGAAATCTCGCGGTAGGTCTGCTGGCTGGGCAGCCAGACTTCCAGGTCATAGGTCTTGGCCGCGCCAAAACCCATGTCGCCACTGCAGAGCAGCATCTTGCGATACGGCAGTTCGAGCTTTTGCAACACCGCCTCGGCGTGGCCGACCATTTCCTCCAGTTGCGCATAGGACTGGTCGGCGCGCGTCACCTGCACCATCTCGACCTTCTCGAACTGGTGCTGGCGGATCATGCCGCGCGTGTCACGGCCGTAACTGCCGGCCTCGGCGCGGAAACACAACGTGTGCGCAGTCAGTCGCAGGGGCAGCGCGTCGGCGTCCTGGATGCTGTCGCGCACCAGGTTGGTCAGCGCGACCTCGGCGGTGGGGATCAGGTAGCGCTTGACCTCGTTGACACGGGTGGAAAACAGGTCCTCCTCGAACTTCGGCAGCTGCCCGGTACCCTGCATGCTCTCGGCGTTGACGATCACCGGCACATTGCATTCCAGATAACCGTGCGTGCCGGTGTGCAGGTCGAGCATGAACTGGCCGAGCGCGCGGTGCAGCTTCGCCAGCTGGCCGCGCAGCACGGTGAAGCGCGCGCCGGAAAGCTTGGCCCCGGCTTCGCCGTCGAGCCAGCCATGCCGCTCGCCCAACTCGACGTGGTCCTTGACCGCGAAGTCGAACACCCGTGGCGTGCCCCAGCGAGCAATCTCCACGTTGTCGTGTTCGTCCTTGCCCACCGGCACCGAGGCGTGCGGCAGGTTGGGGATGCCCAGCGCGACGTCCGCAAGCTTCGCCTGCACCTCGGCCAGGGCTTGCTCATTGGCCTTGAGCTGGTCGCCGAGCCCGGCCACTTCGGCCAGCAGCGCGGCGATGTCCTCGCCCTTGGCCTTGGCCTGGCCGATCGCCTTGGAGCGGGTGTTGCGCAGGTTCTGCAGATCCTGGGTCTGCTTGGACAGCCGCTTGCGCTCGCCCTCGAGCGCCTCGACCGCGGCAACATCCAGCACATAGCCGCGCTGATCCCGCAGGCGCGCCGCGGTCTCGGCCAGGTGTGAGCGCAGCAGTGCGGGGTCCAGCATGATCGGCTTCCGGTACGGGCAGGAACGGATGATTATCCGCGCTTGGTCATATGTGCCGCAACGCAGCGACCCCTCTCCACGGCAAAGCCAGGGGAGAGAAAGGCAATTAGCTGCTGCCGCGGACCTGCCTCCCTCTCCCCCGGCAAAGCCAGGGGAGAGGGAGGCAGCCCGCTGCTGCCCTATAACCCAAAGCTGCCCTGGGCTTGATCGACGACAACATGGAATCTCCCACAAGGGGGAACGGCAAGGCTCACTCGCTGCCGCGTGCCTTCTCGCGCGCGGCGCGCAGGGCCAGCAGCTTCTCGCGCAACTGGCCTTCCAGGCCACGCGTAGTGGGTTCGTAGAACACCGTGCCGACCAGCGCGTCGGGCAGGCATTGCTGGTCCAGCGCCACGCCGCCCTCCACGTCGTGATCGTACTGATAGCCCTTGCCGTAGCCCAGGCCCTTCATCAATTTGGTCGGCGCGTTGCGCAGGTGCATCGGTACCTCCAGCGTGCCGCCGGCGTGGATGGCCGCCTTGGCCTGGTTGAACGCGGCGTACACGGCATTGCTCTTCGGCACGACGGCCAGCCACACCACGAGCTGCGCCAGGGCCAGGTCACCCTCGGGACTGCCGAGGCGCTCGTAGGTGTCCCAGGCATCCAGCGCCATGCGCCAGGCGCGCGGATCGGCCAGGCCGACATCCTCCACCGCCATGCGCGTCATGCGCCGCGCCAGGTAACGTGGGTCGACACCGCCATCGAGCATGCGGCACAGCCAGTACAGCGCGGCGTCCGGATCGGACGAGCGCACGGACTTGTGCAAGGCCGAGATCTGGTCGTAGAACTGCTCGCCTTGCTTGTCGAAGCGGCGCGTGCGGTCGGCCAGCACCTGGACCAGGGTGTCGTCGTCGATGCGCTGATCGGTGGCGAGCTCCGCGGCGATTTCCAGCAGGGTCAGCGCGCGGCGCACATCGCCATCAGCCGCCTGGGCAATCGTCGCCAGCGCGCCGTCGGCCACCTGCAGTTGCAACCTGCCCAGGCCACGCTCGGCGTCGGCCAGCGCGCGCTTGAGCGCGACCACGATGTCCTCGGTCGACAAGGGGTCCAGCACGTGCACGCGGCAGCGCGAGAGCAGCGCGGAGTTCAGCTCGAACGAGGGGTTCTCGGTGGTCGCACCGATGAAGATGATGACGCCACGCTCGATGTGCGGCAGGAAGGCGTCCTGCTGGGTCTTGTTGAAGCGGTGCACCTCGTCGACGAAGAGTACGGTGCGCCGCCCCTGGGCAAAGTTCGCCTCGGCCTCGGCCAGCGCCTTGCGCACCTCGGGCAAGCCGGACAGCACCGCCGAAATGGCACGGAACTCGGCGTCGGCGTAGCGCGCCACCAGGAGCGCTAGCGTGGTTTTGCCCGAACCGGGCGGCCCCCACAACACCATGGAGTGGATGCTGCCCGCCTCCAGGGCGCGGCGCAGGGCGCGATCCGGGCCGACCAGCCGCGGCTGGCCGACCATCTCATCCAGCGCACGCGGACGCATGCGCTCGGCCAGTGGCTTCAATGCATCCGCACCGGCGTCGGCGAAGAGATCAGATGTGGCGTTGCGGGGCATGCGCGGCATGATAACGCGGGTCAACGGACGCCCAAGCGCTCAGGGCCGCCGCCCACCCGTCTGCATGCGGTGGCTGTACAGCGCATACAAGCCGCCGCAGACGCCGGTGAGCGCCGCCGGGATAACCAGCATGCGCTCTTGCATGTGCACGTAGAGCGCCGCACCGACGACGCCGCCCAGCACGAACGTGCCAATCACCAGCAACGACAAGCCGATGCGCAACTGGTCCACCGCCAGCCCGCGCAGACGTTGGCCGATGTAGATGCCAAGATCGGTGAACATGCCAGTGACATGCGTGGTGCGGAACACCATGCCGCTGAACGTGCTGGCCATGCCGTTTTGCAAACCCACCGCCGCCGACGCCAGATACAAGCCCGTGACGTCACCCTCGCCCAACAGCGGCATGGCGGCAAACAGCAGTGCCGATTCCAACACCAGCGCCACGCCGTAGCGCCGGCCCAACTGCAAGGTGCGTTGCTGCACGATCGCGCCGCTGGCGACCGCGCCGGCGAGGAACGCGGCAATCGCGAGCGCCCAGTGCAGCGTCTCGCCGCCGTCGCCGGTGCCCATGGCGATGCCAAGCAGGGACGCCGAGCCGGTGAGGTTGGTGATCGACTGGTGCTGGAAACCCATGAAGCCGGCGGCGTTGACCATGCCGGCAATGAACGCGAGCACGCCGCCGCCCAACCAGGCCCAGCGCGGCAACTGGTGCAGCAACGGCATGACCCGCGTCAGCCCTTGATCGGCTGCACCGATATCACCGGTGCGTCGCCAATCACATCCACGCCCTTGGGCGGCACGAAATTGAACGTGTCCGGCGGAATCGCGCCATTGCGCTTCCAGTCGGAGAAGCGGATGTCGGTGGTGGCGCCCAGCTGGTCGCGGAAGCTCATGCGCGCCAGGCCATCGGCGCTGAAGCCGAGGTCGGCGTGGTCGAACTGCGGATCCTGTGCGCGGGACACCAGGCGCAACCACAGCAAGCCGTCATGCGCGCCCTGCTCGGTCACCTTGAAATCCTGGTCGATCTGCTTGACGTTGGTGAGCACGGTGAGCGGGCTGTGCGCCTCCTCGGTGCTTTGCACGCGCACCGTGACCTGCTCCAGCTCCGGGTCGTACATCCATACCCGGCTGCCGTCGGCAACGATGGTCTGCTGATAGGGTTTCAGCGTTTCCCAGCGGAACTGCCGCGGCGCCTGCAGGGCCAGGGTGCCGCTGCTGGTCTTGGTGTCGCGGCCATTGAGGTCGGTGACGGTCTGCTGGAAATCACCGGTCAGCGAATGCAGCCCGCTCGCGAAGGCATCCAGCCGCGCCCGCGCCGTGTCCGGCGTGGCGGCATGCGTGACGCCGCCGATGGCAAGCACCATGGCGGCACACAAGGCAGGCAACAGGCGTTTCATCGTCGTTCCGAAGGGTTGGTGTCGAGCGTGGATTGTGGCTGTCGAACGCTTAACCATCACTGCAGGTAACCTGCGGGTAACCCCCTCTGCCCTGGCTCTGCCGGGAGAGAGGGAGTAAGCAGGCGCGTCAATCGCGCGGGGGCGGGGGGGCGAGCACCTCGCGATTGCCGTTGTGCTGGGGGGCGCTGACCACGCCGTCGCGCTCCATCTGCTCGACCAGGCGCGCGGCGCGGTTGTAGCCGATGCGCAGATGGCGCTGCACGCCGGACACCGAGGCGCGCCGGGTCTGGGTGACGATCGCCACTGCCTTGTCGTACAGCGCGGCCTCGGCGTCACCACCCTCCTCGCCATCCATGGGCAGGCCGGCGTCGCTGATGAACTTGCCGTCGCCGGTCGGCTGCACTTCCTCCAGCACGCCCTCGACGTAGCGCGGCGCGCCCTGCGCCTTGAGCCAGGCGACCACGTCGTGCACCTCATGGTCGTCCACGAACGCGCCGTGCACCCGCTCCGGGGTTGCGGTGCCTGGCGGCAGGTAGAGCATGTCGCCATTGCCCAGCAAGGTCTCGGCTCCGGACTGGTCGAGAATCGTGCGCGAATCGATCTTGGAGGACACCTGGAACGCGATGCGCGTGGGGATGTTGGCCTTGATCAGGCCGGTGATGACGTCCACCGACGGCCGCTGCGTGGCCAGGATCAGGTGCACGCCGGCGGCGCGCGCCTTCTGCGCCAGGCGCGCGATCAGCTCCTCGACCTTCTTGCCGACGATCATCATCATGTCGGCGAATTCGTCGATGATGATGACGATGTTGTACAGCGGCTCCAGCGGCTCGGCGCCGAGGTTGGGCATTTCCGGATTGGGCTGGAACAGCGGATCGAGCAACGGCTGCCCGGCGTTCTGCGCCTCGCGCACCTTCTTGTTGAAGCCGGAGAGGTTGCGCACACCGACCGCGGCCATCAGCTTGTAGCGCCGCTCCATCTCGGCCACGCACCAGCGCAGGGCGTTGGCCGCCTCCTTCATGTCGGTGACCACCGGCGCCAGCAGGTGCGGGATGCCCTCGTACATCGAGAGCTCGAGCATCTTCGGGTCGATCATCAGCATGCGCACGTCGCTGGCGCTGGACTTGTACAGCAGCGACAGCACCATGGCGTTCACCGCCACCGACTTGCCGGAGCCGGTGGTGCCGGCCACCAGCAGGTGCGGCATCTTCGCCAGGTCCACGACCACCGGCCGGCCGCCGATGTCCTTGCCCAGGGCGAGCGCCAGCGGCGAGCGCTGCTGGTCGTACTTGTCCGAGCGCAGGATCTCCGAGAGGTAGACGGTCTGCTTGCGCGTGTTCGGGATTTCCAGGCCGATGACACTCTTGCCCGGGATCACGTCGACCACGCGCACGCTGACCACGGACAGGCCGCGCGCGATGTCCTTGTCCAGGCTGGACACCTGCGAGCCGCGGATGCCGGCCGCCGGCTCCAGCTCGAAGCGCGTGATCACCGGGCCCGGATACACGCCGACCACCTTGGCCTCGATGCGGAAATCGCGCAGCTTCAATTCCACCTGGCGCGAGAGCACCTCGAGCGTTTCGTCCGAATAGCCGGCTTCCTGCTCCGGCGCCTCGTCGAGCAGCGACAGCGGCGGACGCTCACCCGGAGCCGCCGCGCCGGCAAACAGGGGGATCTGCGTCTCCAGCCGCGCCCGCTCGCTCTTCTTCACCGGCGCGGGCGGCGCCTCGATGCGCACCGGCTCGCGCCCGGCCTGGCGCACGGCCTCGGTCTTCTTCACCACGTCGCGGCGGGCGCGCTCCTGGCGCGCCGCCAGCTCCTGCGGCAACTCGCGCAGGCGGCCACGCACCCAGGCCACCACGCGCAGCACCAACCGCCCGGTCCAATCCATCACCTTGAACCATGACAGGCCGGTGGCAAACGTCACCGCCACCAGGAACACTGCCAGCAGCAGCACCGGCGCGCCCTTGATGCCGAAGGTGTCGAGCAGGCCGTGGCCCACCCACATGCCGACGATGCCACCCACGCCCTGCGGCAAAACCGGGCTGTCGAAGTTGAGATACAGCAGCGCCGGCGTGGTGATGAAGAAGAACACCCAGCCGATCAGGCGTAGCGACGGTTCCCATGGCCGCGTCGTGCGCTCGCCGCGCTGGCCCAGCACCTGCAAGCCGAGCAACAGCAGCAGCAAGGGGAAGCAATACGCGGCCACGCCGAACACGTAGCGCAGCAGGTTGGCGATGTTGGCGCCGACCAGGCCGCCGAAGTTGCGCACCTGCTCCACACTGCCGGCGTGGCCCCAGCTTGGGTCCTGGTCGTTGTAGCTGAACAGGCACAGCAGCAAGTAGGCCGCCAGCGGAATGAGCAGCAGCGCACCGGCTTCGCGCAGGCGACGCCGGGTCTCCTCGCTCAAGCGTTCCTTGGGCTGTTGCCTGGCGTTTGCGCTGTGCGCCACCTTGGAGGGCTTCCTTCGACTGCGGTCCAAGCTCAGAGGATACCTTGCAATGCGGGATGCACCAGCTTGCCGGCATCCACGTTGATGCCGGTGTGCAGTGGCGCGAAATCACGCCAGGCAAGGTCGGCGGCGAGCCGCTGCACGTACGGCAGGATCGCGGCGGAAATCGCCAGCGAGGAGGTCTGCGGCACGGCGCCGGGCATGTTGGTCACGCAGAAGTGGGTCTGGCCGTCGGTGACATAGGTGGGCTCGTCCCAGGTACAGGGTCGGGAGGTCTCGAAGCAGCCACCTTGGTCGATGGCGATGTCCAGCAGCACGCCGCCCGGCTGCATGCTCGCCAGCATGGCCCGGGTGACCACGTGCGGTGCCCGCGCGCTCGGTATCAGCACCGCGCCAATCACGATGTCGGCGTCGCGCAGCTCCTCGGCCACCGAGGTCTCGAATGCGTACAAAGCGGTCACGTTGGGGCCGATGGCCATCATCTCGCCCAGCCGGTCCTCGCGCTTGTCGAACACCACCACGCGTGCGCCGAGCGCGGCTGCCGAGCGTGCGGCATGACCACCAGCCGTGCCGCCGCCGAGCACCACGACCTTGCCCCGTGGTGTGGCCGCCACGCCGCCCAACAATGTGCCCTTGCCGCCCTGCGGACGATGCAGCAACGTGGCACCAATCTGCGTCGCCATGCGGCCGGCAATCACCGACATCGGCTGCAGCAGCGGCAGGCCGCCGTGGTACTCCACCGATTCGAAGGCCACCGCGGTCAGGCCGATGTCCAGCAGCCGCCGGGTCAAGGCCGGTTCCGCCGCCAGGTGCAGGTAGCAGAACAGCACGTGCTGTGGCCGCAGCAGGGCCAGGTCGCCGGCAATCGGCTCCTTGACCTTGACGATCAGCTCGCTCGCCGCGTACAGCGCCGCGGCGTCCGGCAGAACCTGGACGCCCACCTGCACGTAGGCCTCGTCGGCAAAGCCGCTTTCGCGGCCGGCGCCGGCCTGGATCAAGACCTCGTGTCCCTGGCGCACCAGGTCGGCGGTGGCGGCGGGCACCAGGGCGACACGTCCCTCGGCGGATTTGGTTTCGGACGGGATACCAATGCGCATGGCCGAAAATCCTGATGTGGTCCAGAGATCCCGGCACGCCACGCGGCACGGGTACGTCAAAACCTGCCTGTCGGACTTGAATCGTCCCCGGCCATTCCCCATCCTTGATGGGCTGCCAGCCGAGGATACGCGCCGTCGCGGGAGGTCATCGATCGCCGCGGCGCCCGCACGCATCCAATGGCTACCCGCTACGGCCAAGCAGCATGCCGTCCAACGCCAGGTATATTAACCATGTCCACGCCCACGCATAGCCGCCTGTTGATCCTTGGCTCCGGCCCGGCCGGCTACACCGCCGCGGTGTACGCCGCGCGCGCCAACCTGAAGCCAACCCTGATCACCGGCCTGGCCCAGGGCGGGCAGCTCATGACTACCACCGACGTGGACAACTGGCCGGGCGACGTCGAGGGCCTGCAGGGACCGGCCTTGATGCAGCGCATGGCCGAGCACGCCGAGCGCTTCCACACCAAGATGATCTTCGACCACATCCATACGGCGGACCTGGCGCAGCGCCCGTTTCGGCTGACTGGCGATTCCGGCGAATACACCGCCGACGCGCTGGTCATCGCCACCGGCGCCACGGCGAAATACCTGGGCATCGCCAGCGAGGAAAAATTCAAAGGCAAGGGCGTATCGGCCTGCGCCACCTGCGACGGCTTCTTCTTCCGCGAACAGGACGTGGCGGTGATCGGTGGCGGCAACACCGCCGTCGAGGAAGCGCTGTACTTGGCCAACATCGCGCGCAAGGTGTACCTGGTGCACCGCCGCGACCAGTTGCGCGCCGAGAAGATCATGCAGGACAAGCTGTTCGAGAAGGCCGCCGCCGGCAAGATCGAGCTGGTGTGGAACCACACCGTGGACGAAGTGCTGGGCGACGACAGCGGCGTCACCGGATTGCGCGTGCAGGACGTGGCTACCGGCGCCAGCCGCGACATCGCGGCCACCGGCTTTTTCGTGGCCATCGGCCACACGCCGAACACCGGCATCTTCAAGGGCCAGTTGGAGATGCACGACGGCTACCTGAAGATCCACGGCGGCCAGGAGGGCATGGCCACGATGACCTCGGTGCCCGGCGTGTTTGCCGCCGGCGACGTCGCCGACCACGTCTACCGCCAGGCGATCACCTCGGCCGGCTTCGGCTGCATGGCCGCCCTGGATGCCGAGCGCTGGCTCGACCAGGAAACCCACGCCTGAATCCCCTGCCCGCACAGGGCGCAGGGTTCTACCGCCCAGGCGATTGGTCGTCGGCGCGCAAGTCGCGGGCGACGCGGAAGCCGACGCGCGCGCTGCGCACGTCCGTGCTCACGCCCTGCCGGTAAGCGGAGTTGACCTGCTCGGGCGAGCTGCCCCATGAGCCGCCACGCACCACGTGCGCCGCGCAGCCGGGATTGAGCCAAGCGCTGCCATCGCCCGGCGCATGCACGTAGTTGTCGTGCCAGCAGTCGGCCACCCATTTGGACACGTTGCCGTCCATGTCGTACAGGCCGAACGGGTTGGCGGCAAAGCTCATGACCGGCGCCGGCCCCCAGTAGCCGTCGCCGTAGCCCTTGAACGCGTGGCTCCAGCGTCGGCCCTGGGGCGATTTGTCCTCCGAGCCGGTAAGGTTCTCGACCTTGCTCTTGGGCGCGTCGTCGCCCCACCAGTAACGCGTCGTGGTGCCCGCCCGCAGCGCATACTCGAACTCGGCCTCGCTGGGCAGGCGGTAGGCCTTGCCGGTGCGCTCGCTGAGCCACTTCACGTACGCCATGGCGTCGTTCCACGAGACGTTGATGACCGGCAGATCGTCGGCCGCCTTGCCACCGACGTAGTCGCTGTCCCAGCTGGCCCGCGGGTCGGCGCGCAAGGCGCCGCTGCGTTCGTCGTACACGCTGCCGCCGCCAAGCTTCACCGCGTCGGGCACGTAGCTGCTGGCGCGCACGAACTGGCGAAACTCGCCGACGGTGACATCGGTGCGGCCCAAGGCGAAACCCTGCGCAATCGTCACCGCGTGCTGCGGCACTTCGGCGCTGCGGCCGCCCGAGCTCGACGGCGAGCCCATGCGGAATTCCCCGGTGGGAATCACCACCATGGCCGGCGCGCTGCCGGCCATGTCCACAAAGCGGTCGGAAAAGACCTGGCCCGGCTGGAAGTTCGCATACAGCCGCGCATTGTTCAGGCGCACGTCGAACTGCGCCAGCGCCTCGAGCTGCGGACTCAGCTCCCGCGCCTGGTCGGCCAGCTTGCCGGCCAGCGTGAGGTTGCCGCCATCCAGCGCGGAGCCGGCCTGGGACAGGAAGCCCTGCGCACGCTGTTCGCGCATCTGCTCGACGCGCGAGTGTGTGTCGCGCCATTGCGGCGAATTCGGGACAATTTGGGTCGCCTGCACCAGCGCCTGGTCGGCACTCTTGAAATCGTTTTGCGCGATGGCCGCCAGGGCGCGATCGAGCACCACGTGCTGCACGTTCAGCAGGCCCTGCGCGGCCACCGCATTGTTGGGATCGAGGGCTTGCACCTGGCGATACACGGCCAACGCGTTGTCGTTGGCCGGCCGGTCGGCCCTGCCCTGTTGCAACAGGTTGGCAGCATTGGCCAGCATCGGCCGCACCTTGATCAAGGTCTGCAGCTTCGCCTCCAACTGCGTGACCTCGCTCGCGGTGTTCGGCAGCGTGCGCAAAGCCTCGAGCATGTTGGTGGCCGAATGCTCGTCGCCGGTGGCGAGATCGCGATCGACCTCGGCCACCAGACGGGCGCGTACATCCAGCAAGCCCTGCGCCGCCCTGCGGCTGTCCGGCTGCTGCTGCAAGGCCTCGGCATACAAGGCCGCGGCACTCTCCTTGCCGCCGACCAGCTGGCCGGCACGCAGCGCCTTGCCGGCGCGCGCGAGCAGCGCCTGCACGGCCGCGCTATCCTTGCCCTGCTGCTCCGGCAGGTTCGCCTTACCGCCGACGCGGGCCGCGATGACGGCAGTCGGCGCCAGGGTCAGTGGCGGTCCGGCATTGATCTCGGCGGCGGCAGAGTCACTCTGCGACGACACCATCCCAGGCGGCGGCGCCATGCCGAAGCTCATGGCCCGGTGCGGCGCCCGCTCGGTATCGACGTGCAGGAAGCGCGGGAAAAAGTGGTAGGTCAGCGCAAACGCCAGCACCAACACGCCCAGCGCGCCGCCGGCCGCACGCTGATGGCGCAGGAGTGCATTTCTTCGCATGGATTGCGCCCTCTGCGCGGCCGGTCGTGATCCGCCTATCACGATAGGCACAAACGCCCATGAGGGCAACGCCGTCCCACTCTGCAACACCGTCTCTCATCTTTCAGGAAACCGCATGACCAACGACGACGCCTGCAACGCCACCTGGATCGATCACCCCGAGGCGCTGCGGGAATGGCTGGCCGCGCTGCCGCCAACGGCCGCGGTGGGCGTGGATACCGAATTCATGCGCACGCACACGTTCTTTCCGCAGCTCGCCCTGCTGCAGCTGGGCCATGGCACGCGCCAGGCGCTGGTCGACCCGCTGGCCTGCGACCTCGATGGCCTGCTGCGGTCCTCGCTGGGTGGCGCGTCCATGGTCACCGTCATGCACAGCGCCAGCGAGGACCTGGAGGCGCTGGCGCCCGCCTTGCCGCAAGGCCCCGGTACCTTGTTCGATACCCAGCTGGCCGCGGCCCTGGTGGGCATGGGCCTCGGCCTGAGTTACCGGGCCTTGGTGCAGGCACTGGCCGGGGTCGAGCTGGACAAGGGCGAGACGCGCTCGAACTGGCTGCAGCGTCCGCTCAGCCCCGCGCAGCGCAGCTATGCCACGCTCGACGTGGTCTACCTCGACACCTTGCACGAACAGCTGTCGGCCCGCCTGGAGCAGCGCGGGCGCAGCGCCTGGCACGCCGAGGAATGCGCGCGGCTCAAGCAGCGCGGCAGCAGCCAGGATCCCGACCCGCAGCCACAGCGTGCCATGCGTGCGGCAGCGGACTGGCCGGCACCGAAGCAGGCCCTGCTGCGCCGCCTGCTGCTATGGCGCGATGCCACGGCCCGGCAACTCGACGTACCCCGCCCCTGGCTGCTTGCCGACGCCTTGGCGCTGGACCTGGCCCACGAGCCGCCGGCCACATCAACCGCATTGGAGCAGCGCAGCCGTGGCCAGCGCGCCCTGCGTTCGGCGCAGCGCAAGGCCGTGCTGGAATTGCTCGACCGCCCACTGGAAGCCGCCGACATCGAGGCCACCCTTCCCGTCATCGGACACGCCCAAGGCGCCAGCAAGGCGGCGCTCAATGCGATGAAGCAGGAAGTCGACGCCGTGGCGGCGCAGCTCGATCTTCCCTCCGGCCTGCTCTGCCCGCGCAAGGTGCTGGAGGAATTCGCCGTCACCACGACATGGCCGGCCTTCCTCGACGGCTGGCGCCGCGACCTGCTGCACGCGCGCCTGACCGCCCTGCTGCCCGACGGAGCGAAAAGCCTTGGCGGCCTAGCGGCGCGCTGCTAACATGCGCAACTCGCGTGGGGCGGTAGCTCAGCTGGGAGAGCGTCGCGTTCGCAATGCGAAGGTCGGGAGTTCGATCCTCCTCCGCTCCACCAATTCCCCTGGCAACGACGTTGGCCTGACCAGCGGCAGATGGCGTGCGCTTACGCCGTCCCGCTGGCCTCCACTGCGCTGAGGCGGGCCAGCAGCTCGGCCTGCACGTCGTGTACCTCGGCACCGTCGGGCGGCGTGGCACGCACGTAGCTGCCGTCAGGCTGCATCAGCCAGGCGCTGACGTTGTCGTCCAGGTACAGCTGCAACATGCCGCCCACGCGGGCCTGCAGGCGCTTGCTGGTGATGGGGAACGCGGTTTCCACCCGGCGGTCGAGGTTGCGTTCCATCAGGTCGGCGCTGGACAGATACAGCTTGGGCTGGCCGTCGTGGGCAAACCAGTAGACGCGGTTGTGCTCGAGGAAGCGGCCGACGATCGAGCGCACGCGGATGTTCTCCGACACCCCCGGCATGCCGGGCCGCAGGCAGCAGATGCCGCGCACGATCAGGTCAATCTGCACCCCGGCACAGCTGGCGCGGTACAGGGCGCGCATGAGCTCGGGTTCGTTCAACGCGTTGACCTTGATGATGATGCGCGCCGACTTGCCCGCCTCGGCAAACGCCATCTCCTGCGCAATCAGGTCCAGCAGCCCGCGCTTCAGGGTGAACGGCGAGTGCAGCAACTTGCGCATGCGCAGTTCCTTGCCCATGCCGGTGAGCTGGCGGAACAGGCGATGCACGTCGTCGCAGAGCACCGCATCTGCGGTGAGCAGGCTGTAGTCGGTGTACACGCGCGCGTTGCCGGTGTGGTAGTTGCCGGTGCCGAGGTGGGCGTAGGACACCAGCCGCCCGTCCTCGCGGCGCTGGATCAGCAGCACCTTGGCGTGGGTCTTGATGTCGACCACGCCATACACCACCGTGGCCCCGGCCTGCTGCAGGCGCGAGGCCAGCGACAGGTTGGATTCCTCGTCGAAGCGCGCGCGCAGCTCGACGACGGCCGTCACTTCCTTGCCCACGCGTGCGGCCTCGACCAGGGCGTCGACCACCTCGGACTTGGCATTCGTGCGGTACAGGGTCTGCTTGATCGCCAGCACCTGCGGATCCTTGGCCGCCTGGCGCAGCAGGTCGACCACCGGTGCAAACGACTCGAACGGGTGCAGCAGCAGGACGTCGTGGCGACTGATCACCTGGAACAGGTCGTCGGCCTGCTTGAGCACCTTGGGCAAGGCCGGGGTGAAGGCCGGATAGCGCAGCCTCGGATGGTTGGCGTCGCGCACGATGCGGAACAGCCGCGACAGGTTGACCGGGCCCTTCACCTCGTACAGGTCGGCGGCGGCCAGGCCAAATTGCCGCAGCAGGTGCTCGGTCAAATCCGGCGGGCAATTGTCGGCCACCTCCAGGCGCACCGCGTCGCCGAAGCGCGAGGCATACAACTCGCCGCGCAGGGCCAGCGCCAGGTCCTCGACGTCCTCCGGCTCCAGCGAGAGGTCGGCGTTGCGGGTCAGGCGGAACTGGTAGCAGCCCAGCACGCGCATGCCGGGAAACAGCTCGTCGACGTGCGCGTGGATGATCGAGGACAGCAGCACGTAGTTCTCGCCGCCATCGCAGACCTCGGCCGGCAGCGGGTTGAGCCGCGGCAGCACGCGCGGCGCCGGCACGATGGCCAGGCCCGAATCGCGCCCAAACGCGTCCACGCCTTCCAGGCGCACGATGAAATTCAGGCTCTTGTTGACCAGCAGCGGGAACGGGTGGGTGGGATCGAGCCCGATCGGGGTCACCAGCGGCGCCACTTCATGCTGGAAGAAATGCCGCACCCACATGGTCTGCTGGTGGCTCCACTGCGAGCGGCGCACAATGCGGATGCCGTGGCCGGCCAGTTCCGGCAACAGCTGCCGGTTGAGGATCTCGTACTGGCGGGCAATCTCGCGGTGCGCGATGGAGCTGATCTCGGCCAGCGCGCGCCGCGGCTGGATGCCGTCGGGGCCGACGAATTCGTGGTCCAGCGCGATCTGCCGCTTCAGTCCGGCGACGCGAATCTCGAAGAACTCGTCCATGTTGGTGGAGAAGATCAACAGGAACTTCAGCCGCTCCAGCAACGGCACCCGCGGGTCCAGCGCCAGGTCGAGCACGCGGATGTTGAACTGCAGCTGCGAGAGCTCGCGATGCAGGTACAGCGCGCTGTCGCTGAACTCGGGCAGCGCCGGCCCGGCCACCGTGGTATCGGTGGGCATGCTTGCCGCTGCTGCAGGCAGTGACGAACCGCGGTGCACAGGCATGGTCATCGATTCCGCATCCGGCCAAATGAACGACGATGCCCGCATGGTACCCCGAGGCCACGCGCCGACCCACCCACCGCCTTGCTCCCTTGGTATAGATGCCGGCAGGTCGGGGCTCGCCCCGAAATATCACGAGCCTCCGCCGATGATCACCGGCTCGGGCACCAGCGTTATGCCGAAGCGCTCGTGCACGCCGCGCATCACGCGCTGCGCCAAGGCCCACAACTGCGGCCCGCTGGCATGGCCGTGGTTGACCAGCACCAGGGCGTGCCGATTCGAAACGCCCGCGTCGCCCTCGCGCAGCCCCTTGAAGCCGCAGTGCTCGATCATCCACGCCGCCGACAGCTTGCTGTGGCCGTGATGGTCCGGCCACGCCACGAGGTCGGGATACTTGAACTTCAGTGGCGCGAGCACGCCAGGGTCCACCAGCGGGTTCTTGAAGAAGCTGCCGGCATTGCCGATCACCGCCGGGTCGGGCAGCTTCTGCGTACGCAAGCGCACCACAGCCTCGGCCACGTGGAACGGCGCCGGCCGCTCCACCCCCATGCGCTGCAGTTGTTCGGCGATGCCCGCGTAGTCGGTGCGCACCGGCCGTTCGCGCGGCAGGAGGAAACGCACGGCGCTGACGATGTAGCGCTCCGGCTCGCGCTTGAATACCGAATCGCGATAGCCGAACGCGCATGCGGCCCGATCCAGGGTCTCCGGCTGGCCGGCGGCCCGATCCCAGACTTCCACGGCTTCCACGAACTCGGCCACCTCGCTGCCGTAGGCGCCGATGTTCTGCACCGGCGCGGCGCCGACGCTGCCGGGAATCATGATCAGGTTCTCCAGCCCGGCATAGCCGCGGGCCAGCGACCAGCGCACGAAATCGTCCCAGCGCTCGCCCGCGGCCACCTCGATGTGGTCGCCGGCGGCATCGCTCTCCACGTGCACGCCGCGGGTCGCCATGACCAGCACGTTGCCCGGGTAATCGCCGGCGAACAGGATGTTGCTGCCCTCGCCCAGCACCAGCAGCGGACGATCCGGCAACAAGCCGAACTCCAGCACGGCAGGCAGGCTGGCCACGTCGCGGAGTTCCACCAGCCGCTCGGCGCGCGCGGCGACGCGCAAGGTATTGCGGGCCGCCAGGCTGGCGCCGTCAAACAGCGTATAGCCGCCCATGTCCACGCCGGCCGACGGCGTAGCGGTGCCGGCACCAGCCATGTCTAACGGCTCATGCGCCATGCTGGTCCGCCTCCAGGGCATCGGCATGCTGCCGGCGGATTTCATTCACGCATTCAGCCACCAGGTCCGGCCCGCGGTAGATGAGCCCCGAGTAGAGCTGCACCAGGGACGCGCCGGCATCGAGCTTTTCCGCGGCGTCGGCACCATCGAGGATGCCGCCCACGCCAATCAGCGGGATGCGGCCCTGCAGGCGTTCACGCATGCCGGCCAGCACCGCGGTGGCGCGCTCGAACAGCGGCTTGCCGGACAGGCCGCCGGTCTCGGCGCCGAGCGGATCGAACTCGACCGCCGTGCGCTCAAGCGTGGTGTTGGTGCAGATCACGCCATCGATGCCGGTGCGCAGCAGCACCTCGGCTATCGCGTCCATCTCCGCCAGGGAGAGATCCGGGGCAATCTTCAGCAGCATCGGCTTGCGCCCGCCGTGCTGCGAGCCCAGGCGCTCCTGCGCCACGCGCAGCATGGCGACCAGGCGATGCAGTGCCGCCCGGCCCTGCAGGTCGCGCAAGCCGGCCGTGTTGGGCGAGGACACATTGATCACCACGTAGCTGGCATGTGCATAGACCTTGCCCAGGCACAGCAGGTAATCGTTGACTGCCTTGTCGTTCGGCGTGTCCTTGTTCTTGCCGATGTTGATGCCGAGCACGCCGCGATAGGACGATCGCTGCACATTACGCACCAGCGCATCCACGCCGCCGTTGTTGAAGCCCATGCGGTTGATGATGGCCTCGTGCCCGGGCAGCCGGAACAGGCGTGGCTTTAGGTTGCCCGGCTGCGGCAAGGGCGTCACCGTGCCGATCTCGACGAAGCCGAAGCCCAGCGCCGCCAGCGCGTCGAGATGCTCGCCGTTCTTGTCCAGGCCGGCAGCCAGGCCGACCGGGTTCGGGAAGCGCAGGCCGAAGACTTCCACCGGCAGGTCGGCGGCGGGCTTGGCCACGAAGCGCAACAGCTTGCCGCGCCGGGCCAGGTCCAGTCCGCGCAGGGTCAGGCCGTGCGCGGCCTCGGCGTCCAGCTTGAACAGCAGCGGGCGGAGCAGGTCGTACATCTAAAGCGTCCCCACGATGATGCGCGTGTCGTAGTCGAAGTTGACATGGCCGTCCTGCTGGCAGCGATCGAACAGCTCGCGCAGCGCAGCGAGCATCGGCGCGTGCTGCGCCTGCCCGGCCTTCGGCGCATAGGACGACGACAGCAGCCGCCCGCGCAAGCCAGCGAAATCCAGCCGTTGCCGGTGGTCGAAGCGGGTGGTGCCGCGCCAGCCGGCGCCGAACCAGGCGCGCATGCGCTCGTCGTCGGCGTAGCGCTCAGCCACCTTGGTGTAGTCGGTGCCGTAGCGCTGCAGCAGCGCCTCGTAGCCTTCGAGGAAGGGCGTGCCGGCGAGCCGGCGCGAGTTCCAGAAGATCGCGGCAAGACCGCCAGGGTGCAGGATGCGCGGGAATTCGCGCCGCGCGGATGCGGGATCGAACCAGTGGAAGGCCTGCGCCACCGCCACCAGGTCGACGCTGGCGTCCGCCAGGCCGGTGGCGTCGGCGCGGCCGTCGACGGTGCGGAAACGCGGGTTGCCGCCCAGCCAGGCCACGGCCGCCTCGCGCATCGGCGCGTTGGGTTCCACCGCGACCACCTCGTGGCCGGCGTCGAGGAACAGCTTGCTCGAGATGCCGGTGCCGGCGCCGACGTCGGCAACCTGCCAGGCCGGCGTCACGCCGTGCTCGCGCTGCAGCCAGCCGGGCAGCGCCGCCGGATAATCGGGCCGATAGCGTACGTAGTCGGCGACTCGGTCGCTGAAGCGCTCGGTGTTGTGCAAGTCGTCGACGCTGGGCATGCAGTTCAGAACCAGAACAGGTGCACGCCGACCAGCAGCGCCCCCAGCAGGACCAAGACCGCGAGTACGCAAAGGACCAGGTGCACATAGCCCAGCACCAGCCCGGCCAGCGCCATGCCGTCGCCAGACTGCGGCGCGTCACGCGGGGCGCGGCGAATCTCGCTGCGGGCCAGGTGCCCGCAGACCACGGCAACCAGGGCGCCGACGAAGGGCACCAGGCACCAGGTCAGGATGCCGAAGACGAGGCTGACCACGGCCAATGCGTTGGTCGGCGCGTTCATCGGCACGGCGGCTTGGTCAGGCATGACGGCGGCACTCCTGGCATGGTGGCAATGGCGCCCGGATCAAACACCCGGCGGCGCCAGCGGGCACACTCCCGCGCCATCCATGGCCCGGCAGCCGGCGCCCGGCAACGACCCGCTAGGAGCTTGGGCGGTAGAAGCCGCCCAAGCTCCTAGACGTCGAACTTGATGCCCTGGGCCAGCGGCAACGCATCCGAATAATTGACCGTGTTGGTCTGCCGGCGCATGTACACCTTCCACGCATCCGAGCCGGATTCGCGGCCACCGCCGGTTTCCTTTTCGCCACCGAACGCGCCGCCGATCTCCGCGCCGCTGGTGCCGATGTTGACGTTGCTGATGCCGCAATCGGAACCTGCCGATGACAGATATTGCTCGGCCGCCTTGAGGTCGCGCGTGAAAATGGCCGACGACAGGCCCTGCGGCGCGTCGTTCTGCATCGCGATCGCCTCGTCCAGGGTCTTGAACGGCATGACGTAGAGGATCGGCGCGAAGGTCTCGGTCTGCACGATCGGATCAGAATTCTTGAGCCCGGTGATGATCGTCGGCGTGACGAAGTTGCCCTTGCGCTCACCGAGTGCCTTGCCGCCCGTCGCCACTTTGCCGCCGGCCGCCTTGGCCTTGTCGATGGCCGCGGTATAAGCCTGCACCGCATCCGGGCTATTCAGCGGCCCCATCAAGGTGGTGGACAGGGTCGGGTCGCCGATCTTGGTTTCGACCTGGTGATAGGCCTTGACCAGGCGCGCGACCACGTCGTCATGGATCGACTCGTGCACGAACACGCGGCGCGTGGTCGTGCAGCGCTGGCCGGCCGTGCCGACCGCGCCGAACACGATCGCCGGTATCGCTAGTTTCAGCTCGGCGCTGGCGTCGACGACGATGGCGTTGTTGCCGCCCAGCTCCAGCAGGGAGCGGCCCATGCGCTTGGCCACGCGCTCGCCCACCGCACGGCCGACCTTGGTCGAGCCGGTGAAGCTGATCAGGGCAATACGCCGGTCGTCAACAAACGTCTTGGCCAGCTCGTCGCCAGCATCGTTGAACAGGAAGAACAGGTCCGGGAAACCCTGCCCCTCGAGCGCCTGGTTGCAGATGCGCATGGCCGCGATCGCCGACAACGGCGTCTTCGGCGACGGCTTCCAGATGCAGATGTCGCCGCACACCGCCGCCAGCATGGCGTTCCAGGCCCATACCGCCACCGGGAAGTTGAACGCGCTGATGATGCCGACCAGACCGAGCGGATGGTACTGGTCGTACATGCGGTGTCCCGGTCGCTCGGAGTGCATGGTGTAGCCATACAGCATGCGGCTCTGGCCGACGGCGAGATCGGCAATGTCGATCATCTCCTGCACTTCGCCATCGCCCTCGGGCTTGATCTTGCCCATTTCCAGCGCCACCAGGGAACCCAGCGCGTCCTTGTGCTGGCGCAGCGCCTCGGCGCACAGCCGCACGGCCTCACCGCGGCGCGGCGCCGGCGTCGCGCGCCACAGCGCAAACGCCGCCTGCGCGCGCTCGACCAGCTTGGCATAATCCGCCGCGCTGGAGGCGTACACCGTTGCAATCACCTCGCCGGTGGCGGGGTTGACCGGACGCAGCACGCCGGCGTCGGTGGTCTTCGACCACTCGCCCTGGCCCAGGTAGGTCCCGGACTGCTCGCTGGCCAGGCCCAGCGCGGCAAGGATGGCATGGTGCGCCCCGCCTTCATACGCGGGACGGCCGCCCGACCCGGTCTCGGAAAGGACTGCATTGGACATATCGACTCCTGAAAAACTGGCAACGCGCCATCGGCGCGACGAACTGGAATTTACTGCCGCCATTCTAGCAGCTCGGCCCAACCCGGCTGAGCTCCACCACGCCCGCTCTGTCCAGCTGGCTGTCCCTGCCAACTGCTAAGATGAATCCCGCTGCAACCCGACGCTGGTTGAGCGGTTAAAACCCGAACCTAAAACCCGAACCAGAGTGCACTTTTCCTGATTTCCTGGTTCTAGTTTTGGGGAAAGTGCACTCTGGTTCGGGTTTCGGTTGGTGTTTGGCCCTCGTAGCTCAGTTGGATAGAGCGGCCCCCTCCTAAGGGGCAGGTCGGACGTTCGAATCGTCTCGAGGGCACCACTTTCGCCGGCGCCGCTTCCTTGCCGCGCCATCCGGCGCGGCGTGCCGGCTCAGGAGCTGCAGGAAAGCATGGAGCAGCCGGCCCGGTGCCGGGCCCAGTCAGGGCGCTTGCGCGCCAGCGCCTCGCGGCCGGGCTGGTCGTCGTAAGGGTGACGCAGGACCTCCAGCAATTCGTGCACGCCGCCCAGGTCGCCCGCGGTGGCGCGATCGATTGCTTGCTGGGCCAGGTAGTTGCGCAGGACGTAGCGCGGGTTGGCCGCATTCATCTGCGCATGGCGCTGCGCGGCCGACTGTGGATCGGTCGCGAGTCGCGCGGCGTAGCGGGCGAGCCAATCATTGAGTGCCGACTCGGCGCTCTGGCGCTTGGCCGCGTCGTAGAAGGCCTCCTCCAGCGGCGCGAGCAACGGTGCCTGCGGATCGATGTCGGCCAACACGCGAAACCACAACGTCATGTCGATCTCGGCCGAGTGCATGAGCGAGTGCAAATCCTGCATGAGGGCCAGGTCCTCGTCGCGGCATGCGGCCAAGCCCAGCTTAGCCGCGACGTGCCCGCGCTCGGCGGCGGCATAAGCCTGGGCGTAGCGGTCCAAGCCGGCCTCCAGCGGGGCGGTGTCGGGAAACAGCGGGGACAAGGCGCCGGCCAGGCAGCCCAGGTTCCACCAGGCGACGTTGGGCTGCTCGCCGAACCGATAACGCCGGCGCCGCGCGTCGGTGGTGTTCGGCGTCCACTCCTCGTCGTAGTTGTCGATCCAGCCGTACGGGCCGTAATCCATGGTCAGGCCGAGGATCGACATGTTGTCGGTGTTCATTACGCCATGCACGAAGCCCACGCGCATCCAGTGCGCGACCATCCGTGCCGTGCGCTCGCACACCTGGGCAAACCATTCCGCGTACAGCGTCTCGCCACTGCCGCCCAGCTCCGGATAATCACGGCGTAGCGTGAAATCGGCGAGCTGGCGCAACAAGTCCACGTCACCGCGCGAGGCCGGCAGCTCAAAACTGCCAAAGCGGATGAACGAGGGCGCAAGCCGGCACACGATGGCGCCCGGCTCGGGTGCGGGATGACCGTCATAGAACATGTCGCGAACCACCTGCTCGCCGGTGCCGACCAGGCACAACGCGCGCGTGGTCGGCACGCCCAGGTGGTGCATGGCCTCGCTGCACAGGAACTCGCGGATCGAGGAACGCAGCACCGCGCGCCCATCCGCGCCGCGCGAGTACGGCGTGAGCCCGGAGCCCTTGAGCTGCAGCTCCCAACGCCCACCTGCGTGGTTCACCACCTCGCCCAGGCCGACGACGCGGCCGTCGCCGAGCTGCCCGGCCCAGCCGCCGAACTGATGGCCACCGTAGTTCGCGGCATAGGGCTGCATGCCTTCGAGCAAGGCATTGCCCCCGAACACCTGGGCAAATTCCGGGGCGGCCAGATCATCCGGCGCGAGATCCAGCAACGCAGCCGCATCGGCCGAGTACGCCAGCACCACGGGCGCACGCACCGGCGTAGGTGCGACCGGCGAATACGCCGCCCGCTCCACGCTGCGCGGCCCGGAATCCTGCCCGGTATCGGCGGGCAGCTCGCGTACGAAACGGTTGTCGAATTGCAATTTGTGCATGGCTGCCAACGGCATCGAGCCTTACTGGATTCCCGCATTCGCGGGAATGACGAAAAAAACGGCATCGAGTCTTGCCGGGTCTCCGCATTCGCGGGAATGACAAGCAGATATATGCCGGCGCGGGCATGGGCATGCAAGGGCACGGCCGGCGCGGGTTGCGGTCAGCGCGCGAACACCAGGGCCAACTCCGCCGCTTGCAACTGGCGCCAATGGCCGGACGGCAGCTCGCCGAGGACGAGGTCGCCGATGGCGGCGCGGTGCAAGGTCTCGACGCGATTGCCGAGCGCGGCGAACATGCGGCGCACTTGGTGATAGCGGCCTTCGGTGAGCGTCACCTGCGCCTCGCGCGGGCCCAGCGCCTGGAACGGCGCCGGAGCCAGCGGCGTGGTTTCGCCGTCCAGCAGCAGCGTGCCGCTGGCGAACACCGCGGCCTCGTCGCCGCGCAGGTCCTGCGCCAGGGTGGCGACATAACGTTTGCGCACCTGTGCGACCGGGGCGATCACCCGGTGCAGCAAGGCGCCATCGTCGGTGAGCAGGAGCAGGCCGCTGGTGTCGCGGTCGAGCCGGCCAATGCTGGACACGGGTGGCCGGCGCCGGGCAAAGCGTGGCGGCAGCAAGTCGTAGATCAACTGGCCCGGATCGCGGTGCGAGCAGGTCGTGCCCATCGGCTTGTGCAGCATGAGGACCAGCCCGCTGCCCGGATCGAGCGGCGTGCCATCGACACGGATCGACGCCGCCTCCACCTGGTCGTCGGCGTACAGCACCTCGCCGCCCGCGTCGGTCACGCGGCCGGCGCGAAACATCTGCGCCACTTCCTTGCGGCTGCCGTAGCCCAGGTTGGCGATCAGGCGCACCAGCCTCATGGCCTGGGCCCCTGCGCGCTGATGAGCTTGTAGCCGTCGCGTTCGGCCAGCGCGCGGACCTCGCCGAAGCGTGCACGCAGCAGCGACTCGTAGGGCAGGTGCCGGTTCGCCACCAGCAGCAGGCGACCATCGGCATGCAAGGCGTCGGCGGCGCTGGCGATGAACGCCTGGCCGAGTTGCGGCAGGTCGGCGCGGCCCTGGTGGAACGGTGGATTGCTGACGATGGCGTCATAGCTCTCAGGCAGGCCGAGCGTCACGTCGTGCCAGCGCACGTCGCATTGCACCGCCTGCCCCTGACCGCGCGCCTGTGCCTGCCGCAGGTTTTGCCGCGCCGGGTCCAGCGCGCGCCGTTCGGCTTCATACAAGTGCAGCACCCCGACCCGCGGACAGCGCGCCAGCACCTGCGCGCCGAGGTAGCCGTAGCCCGCGCCCAGGTCCGCCACGCGACCGGCGAGATCGGGCGGCAGCTCTTCGGCCAGCAAGGCCGAACCGGGGTCGATGCGGTCCCAGGCAAAGAGCCCCGGCCGGCTCCAATAGCCAGCGGCGGTGATGCGCGGGTCATCGAGTGCAAGCCATGCATCGAGCAAGGTTTGGTCCACTGCCCCCGGCGCCGGGCTGGCCCAGAACGCCCGGCACTTGTGCTTGGACAGATGCTGCGGCGAGCCGGCAAGGCGCGCCAGATCGGCTTGCACCGACTTCGCGCCTGCGTTGTTGGCGACGCACGCGAGCAGCGTGCCGCCCGGCGCGAGATGCGTCAGCGCGCGCGCGAGCAGCGCGCGGGTTTCCTCGCGCTGGCGCCGCGGCAGCAGCAAGACCAGCGGAAATGTCTCGTCCGCGGCCGGCTCGCCCACGCGCAGGCCGCAGCGGCCGAGCTCGGCGGCAAACGGCGCGAAGCTTTGTTCGCACAGCCATTCCGGCTGCGCCAGCTCGCGCACGCGCGGACCGGCCCGCGCGCCAAGAAACAATACCCGGCCATCGGCCGGCAGTTGCAGCGCGCCCAGGGCAAAAGGCAGGAACAACGCCGCGAGTACCGCCTCGGGTGCGGTATCAGCAAAGCCCGCCGCCATCACGACCTTCCCTCGCCTGCCCTCATGGCTGGCCATGCGCGACGGTGGTCGCGGCGGCTGGCGCCACATCCGGCGCGGAAGCCACCGCAGGCGGATTCGTGATGGCGGGAAGCGCGGCCGAAGCCGGAACCTGCACCGATCCGGCACGCGCCGGCAGCTCGGCCAGCATCTGCGCCGCCAGCGGGACGTAGCCACCGTCGAAATGGTGGTCGCCGTTCTTGGCGTGCACCTCCACCCAGGGCGGCAGATCCGGCATCGTGCACAGGCTGTCGTCGGCGTCATCCTTGCCGTAATAGCACACGACCGCGAACTGGTCCCGCAGCGCCTGCACGGGCGGCAGCGCCGGGTAGTCCGGCACCTTGCTGAACTTCTCCAGCAGGCGCTTGGCGAACGCCAGGAAGCGGCCGCGCGCAATCATGTAGCCCTCGAACTTGATCTCGTAGCTGTAGTCGCGACTGGGCGAGAGCAGCACGAGCTGGGTGATGCGCGCTCGGTTCTCCGGGCTCAGACGGTCGACGATGGAAGGCAGCACGTCGGCACCGAAGGAGTAACCCACCAGCCAGATGCGCTGCTTGTGCCAGCGCGCCAGGTTTTCGGTCAGCAGCCCATCCAGCTGCGCGGCGGATTCCTCGCCGCTGCGCAGGCGCCAGTAATACTTGAACGCGTTGATGCCCAGCACCGGCAAACCATGCGCCGCGAACGCACCACCAAGCTGCTTGTCCAGGTCCGCCCAACCACCGTCACCGGAATAGACCACCGCCAGCACATCGTCGTGGCCCGGCACCGGTGCCGCCTGCGCTGCCGGCGGTACGACCACCGTGGCGCGTTCCAGGCTGATGCGCGTGAAAGGATTCCAGATGGCCGCCAGGCCAAGCACGACGACACCAAACCCTGCCAGCATGAGCTTGCTCCTGCGCTTCATCGACGTACCACGCCAGACAAACCGCCGCCGATCAGGCTGGCCACGTTGGCCAGGATCATCGGTAGCGCGATACCGCCCGGCACGGCCATGTAGCGCGGCTCCCATTCCGGATCGAACTTGTCTTTGTACTGCTGCAGGCCGCGGAAATTGTAGAAATGTCCACCGCGGCCAAACACCATGGCGCCAAATTTGTTCCACAGCGGCGCCTGCCGCCGGTTGTGCAAACCGGCCAGCGGCGCCATGCCCAGGTTGAACCACTCGTAGCCTTCGGCGCGCGCCCACAGCATCAGTTCGACGAAGAGGAAATCCATGATGCCGGCGGGGCCATCCGGAAGATGGCGCATGAGGTCCAGCGATGCCTCGTGCCGGGTTTCACCGAGAAACAGGTTGGCAAACGCGATCGGCTGCCCGCCCTGCCAGATCACCGCCATCGGCGTGCGCACCAGATAATCCGGATCAAAGGCGCCCAGCGAAAAGCGCTTCTCGCGCACGTGCTTGCCCTTGAGCCAGGCATCGGAGACGGCCTTCAACTGCGGCAGCAAGGGCGCGACCCGCTCGGCCGGGATGATCTCCAAGCGCAGCCCTTCGCGGGTCAGCTTGTTCACCGTGTTGCGCAGGACCTTGCGCGACTTGCCGTCCAGGTTCCACTGCGCCAGGCGCACGCGCGCCTGCTCGCCGATCTTCAGCAGGCTCAAGCCCACCTCGAGATAGAGGTCGAGGTCGGCCTGGCTGACCTGGTAGAACACCGGCCAGCTGCCGGCCCGCTCGCATTGCTCGAGGAAGGTCCACACCAATTCGTGACGCGCCTCCTCGTCGGTGCCGACCGGGTCGCCCATCGCCACCCAACTGCGGCCCGCGATGTCGTACATCACGAAGGCGGCATGCGTGGGATCGAACAGCAGGGTCTTGTCGCCCATGAGCGCGAGATACGCCTGCGTGTCCGGCGATCGTCGGATCAACGGCAAGGCGGCCTCGAGCTGCTCCTCGCTCGGTGCAGCCTGGGGCGGCTGGACCTGGCGAATCAGGCTGGCCAGCGCGAACAACAGGCCCGCGGCGGCGGCGGCCACCAGCGCGCGCAAGGCCCGCGGCGCGCCGCCCTGGTGGAAGCTGAATTCCCACCACAGGTCCGCGCTGTAATCCACATGCTTGTAGCTGAACAACACCAGCCAGGTCGCACAGACCAGCACGGCGACGATGGCCACGATCCAGCTGATGGAAAACCTGGTGTTGAACAGCGAGGCGTGCCGATAGAACAGGTTGCGCGCCGGCGCCAGGGCCATGGCCAGCAGCACCAGCAGCGTGGCTTCCTCGTAATCGATGCCCTTCAGCAAGGAGAACGCCGCGCCGGCGATCAGCAGCGCCAGGGTCAGCACGTAGGCCGCATCCAGGCGCCGCTGCAGGCCGCGCGCGAGGATCAGCAGCAGCATGCCGATGACGCTGGCAAGCAGGTGCGAGACTTCCAGCACCGACAGCGGCAGCACCTCGCGCAGGATGTCCATGCGCTCGGGCAGCGCGCGCGTGGCGCCGGAAAACAGCAGCACCGCCCCGGAAACCAGGGTCAGGCCAGCAAAGAACGACGGCAGCAACGCCGTGAACCAGGGTGCCCACAGCGATTTCCGATGCAGGCTGCGCGCCTCGCGTTGCAGCACCAGCACCGCCGCCGCGCACAGCGGCAGCAGGTAGTAGATCACCCGGAACGCCGCCAGCGCGCCCAGCACCGGCGCCGCCAGCGCGTGGTGCCCGGTGGCGCCGAAACCGGCCAGCATGACCGCCTCGAACACGCCGAGGCCGCCCGGCACGTGGCTGATCAGGCCGGCGATCTGCGCGATGACGAAGATCGCCAGGAAATGCCCGAAGCCGTTGTCCAGAGAATCCGGCATCAGCACGTACAAGACGGCAGCAGCAAGCCACCAGTCCAGCGCCCCCACCAGGATCTGGCGCGCGCCGGCGGCCAGTGTCGGGAAACGGATGCGCCAGCGCCACAGCTGCAGCGGCTGCCGCACCCAGGCGGCCGCCGCCAGCCACCCCAGCGGCACCAGGGTCAGCCCGATGCCGAGCGGCACGCGCGCCGCGGCCAAGGGAATGTCCTGCGGCAAGGGCACCAGCAACAGGGTGACGCCGGTCAGCGCCAGCAGGCCGAGCCAGAAGCTCAGCGTGCAATACAGCACGACGCGCGCGATCTCGCCGGTGGACAGGCCGTTCTGGATATAGAACCGGTAGCGGATCGACCCGGACACCAGCAGGGCCATGCCCACCGCATTGCTGAAGGCGTAGCTGATGAAGGAGATCATGCCGACGCGCCGCCACGGCAGCTTGCGCCCGACCGAGATCAGCGCGTAGTGGTCGTACAGCGTCATCACCGCGTAGCCCAGCGCCGTGAGCAGCGCCGCCAGCACGAAGCGCCCGCGTGGCAGGCCCTGCACGTACTCGCGAATCTGGTGGTAATTCACGTCGCGCGTGAACAGATGCAACGCCCACAGTGCCAGGCACAGCATGCCGATCGACAACAAGGGCGCGGCAACCCGGCGCAGCAGTACGGCCCGCAGCGTCAGCGGCACCAGGGCCCGCGCATCCCCACCTGCACTGTCAACGCGCTCCTGCTTCAAGCCGCACCGCACTCCACGAAAGGTGGTTCGCACCGGGCTCGCACCCGTCGGGCCATGGGCGATCCGCTGCCTCTACGGCTGCCAAACCGCCCATGTTGACGCATTGTAGACACTACACCGGGGTCCGCCATGCGATCGCTCGGCGGGGTGTTCATACTGGGTGAACCTCGAAGACCGGGCGCGCCGCCAACGTGGTTGAGAGTCGCGTGATCTGACGCTACGCTGCCGGCATGTGCCGCCTGCTGCGCCCGCGTTCCCGTATCTTTCGCTGCCTGCTGATGTTGGCGGTGGTGGCGTGGACGGCATTTGCGTTCGAAGCCTTGGCGCACCCGCTCATCATGGGCGGCCAGGCGGGGAACATGGCGAGCTCGACACCGGACCAAGCCATGCCCCCGCACTGCAAAGGCATGACGTCGACCCAAACAGCGTCTGCCACTTCCCCTCCCGCGCCATCCCATCCGGCTGAAGGCGGCAACGGCTGCTGCGCGTTTGGCCATTGCGACTGCGCTTCGCTTTGCAGCGGCATCGTGGAAGTGCCGTCGCTTGCGATGACGTGGCCGCCGACCCACGATCCGGCGCTTGCCCCCGTCCACGCGGCCGTGCTGTTGGCCCCGGTCGCCCCGCAACTCCGACCACCGATCGCCTGATTCCCGACTGCGGCGCGTTGTCGCCGCACCTGTCCCATCTTGCCCGGTACACGCCGGCAAGTATGGGTGTTTGCTCGTCGCCGGTGCTCAGCGCACCACGGGAATCAACCATGAAATCCAAAACCATCCTGCCGGGACCCTGGGGTCCGGCGTTGTCGCGCCGCCGCTTCGTGCAAGGTCTGGCACTGGGCGGCACCGCCGCGATGCTCGGCGGCTTCGTGAAGCCTGCCTGGGCGTCCGGCGCGCCCGCCGGTCAGCCCAAGGTGCTGTCCGGTACCGAATTCAACCTCGACATCGCCGAAACGCCGGCGAACTACACCGGCGCCGCGCGTCTCGCCACCACGGTCAACGGCCTGCTGCCAGGTCCGACGCTACGCTGGCGCGAAGGCACCACGGTGACCCTGCGCGTGACCAACCGCATGCGTGTGCCGACCTCGATCCACTGGCACGGCATCATCCTGCCGTTTCAGGAAGACGGTGTGCCTGGGATCAGCTTCGACGGTATCGCGCCGGGCGAGACCTTTGTCTACCGGTTCCCGGTGCGCCAATCGGGCACCTACTGGTACCACTCGCACTCGGGTTTCCAGGAACAAACCGGGCTGTATGGCCCGCTGGTGATCGAGCCGGCCGGCCCCGATCGTCATCCGGCCGATCGTGACTACGTCGTCATGCTCAACGACTGGACGGATGAAGATCCAAACCGCATCTACGCCAAGCTCAAGAAGCAGAGCGACTACTACAACTTCGCCCAGCCAACCGTCCCCGCTTTCTTTCGCGATGTCCGCGACAAGGGTCTGGGCCAGGCCCTGGCCATGCGCAGGATGTGGAACGAGACGCGCATGAATCCGACGGATTTGGGCGACGTCTCCGGCTACACCTATACCTACCTGATGAACGGTACGGCGCCGGCCGGCAATTGGACCGGCATCTTCCGGCCCGGCGAGAAGATCCGCCTGCGCTTCATCAATGGCTCGGCCTCGACGATCTTCGATGTGCGGATACCTAGCCTGAAGATGACCGTGATCTCGGCCGACGGCCAGGACGTGGTGCCGGTGTCGATCGACGAGTTCCGCATCTCGGTCGCCGAGACCTACGACGTCATCGTCGAGCCGACGGAAGAGCGGGCATACACCTTGTTCGCGCAGTCGATCGATCGCAGCGGCTACGCATGCGGCACGCTGGCACCGCGGCCAGGGATGCAGGCTGAGGTCCCGGCAATGGATGCCCGCGTCTGGCTCGGCATGCAGGACATGATGGGCGCGATGTCCATGGGCGGGATGGATCACGGCAACGGCCATGGTGCGATGCCCTCCATGCCCGGAATGGATCATGGCGGCATGGCCGGTATGGCCAGCCAGCCTGCACCTGGCGCACCGGTAGTGCACCACGCACGCACCGAATACGGCCCCGGCGTGGACATGCATGTCGATATGCCGCGCACCAATCTCGACGACCCGGGTATCGGCCTGCGCGACAACGGTCGGCGGGTGCTGACCTACGCCGACCTGCACACGATCGGCGGCCCAATCGACGCGCGCGAACCCGGTCGTGAGATCGAGCTGCACCTGACCGGCAACATGGAACGTTTCATCTGGTCGTTCGACGGCTTGAAGTTTTCGGATGCCAAGCCGGTGCACTTCCGCAGCGGCGAGCGCCTGCGCATCGTGCTGGTCAATGACACGATGATGAACCATCCGATCCACCTGCATGGCATGTGGAGCGAGCTGGAAAATCCCGGCGGCCAGTTCCAGGTGCGCAAACACACCATCAACGTGCAGCCGGCCCAGCGCATCACCTATGCGGTGACGGCCGACGCACCGGGGCGCTGGGCCTACCACTGCCATCTGCTCTATCACATGGAAGCGGGCATGTTCCGCGAAGTGGTGGTGTCATGAACACTATCCGACACTTCACCTCAACCTCCTTGCGCCGCCCGGCGTTGCTGACAGCCCTGCTGCTGGCGTTGCCGCTGGCCGTCTCGGCGCAGAGTACGCCCGCTTCGTCCAGCAGCAGTGCTGCCACGATAGACACAGGCTCCATGCCTGGCATGGATCACAGCATCATGGATCTCGGTGCGATGGCCGGCATGCACCCAGGCATGGACCACGGGGCTACCCAGGGCACCGATGCGATGGCCGGCATGACGATGGGACCGATGCAAGGCGGCAGCGCGCCGCCCGATGCACGCAGCCCGGATTATTCCGATGGGCTCAACTACGGCTCCCAGGAGCACATGGATGTGCATGGCAGCGCGCCGTTCGGCATGTTGCTGGTCGACCAGCTTGAGGCATTCCATGGCAAGGATGGCAACGGCCAGACCTGGGAAGCCCAGGGCTGGCACGGCAACGACGAGAACAAGCTGTGGGTACGCACTGAAGGTGAGCGCAGCCGCGGCAAACTCGAAGGCGGTGACCTGGAGGTCTTCTGGAACCACAACATCGCCACGTTCTGGAGCACTCAGCTCGGTGGCCGCCAAGACTTGGGCGAAGGCCCCAAGCGCACGTGGGCGGCCCTCGGTGTGCAGGGCCTGGCACCCTACTGGTTTGAACTGGAAGCCACTGGCTACGTCGGCCCCGCCGGGCGCACCGCGGCACGCTTGCGCGCCGAGTATGAGTTGCTGTTCACGCAGCGGCTGATCCTGCAGCCGGAAGCGGAAATCAACCTGTATGGCAAGAGCGATCCGCAGCGTCGCATCGGCAGCGGCATCTCCGACGCGCAATTCGGTCTGCGCCTGCGCTACGAAATCCGCCGCCAGTTCGCACCGTATATCGGGGTGAACTGGGTGCGCCGCATCGGCACCAGCGCCGACTACGCGCGGCAGGATCATCAACCCGTCCTCGATCGGCAGATTGTTGCCGGCATCCGCATCTGGTTTTGAGGAGAATCATCATGAAGCAACACATCAAGCATCACAGCATCACCGTTGCCGTCGTTCTGGGCGTGCTGGCCCTCGGCGCGGGCGCGTTTGTGTACTCCGGCATCTACAACATCGGCGCCGACGACCATCACACCAAGCCGGTTTTTGCGGTACTGCAAACCCTGCGCGAAAACTCCATTCATGCGCGCTCCAAGGACATCGCCGTGCCTGACCTCAACGACCCACAGTTGATACTCAAGGGGGCTGGCCAGTACGCGGCGATGTGCACTCAGTGCCATCTCAAGCCAGGCATGAAGGATTCGGAGATACGCCCGGGCCTATACCCGCAGCCGCCGAACTTGTCGCAAGTGCGGGTGGAGCCGAAAGAGGCGTTCTGGGTCATCAAGCACGGCATCAAGATGAGCGCGATGCCGGCATGGGGCGGCAGCCACGACGACCAGACGATGTGGAGCATGGTCGCGTTTCTGCAGAAGCTGCCTGACATGACGCCGCAGCAATACAAGGACATCGTGGCCAAGGCGCCGCAGGACCACGACATGGACGAGGCGGTCGGCCACAGTCATGGTGAGGCAAGCGACGAGGATGCGCATGGCGCGGCGGCGATGGAAGGCATGGCCATGGCCGGCGAAACGGAGCACAGCCACGCCGCCGCGGATGGCGATACCCACGAACACGCGGCCACGCTAGCGGTCGAGGTACCGCTGTCGCTGCAAAGCATGAAGCCGGGCGCAGCGCCGGCGGCCGAAGCGACGGCGCGGGCGTTCCAGGCGGCGTTGCAGCGAGGTGATCGCGTGGCCGTGCTCGCGCTATTGGCACCCGATGTCCGCATCAGCGAAGGCGGCCACACGCAGACGCGCGACGAATACGCCGGTGGTCACCTGGGCGAGGACATTGCCTTCCTGAAAACCGCGCGGATCACGCCGGTCTCGCTGGGCTCGATGCTCATGGACGATACCGCGATGGTTGGCAGCGAGAACGACATGCAGACCACAATCAAGGGCAAGCTGACCGCGCTGCGCAGCCGCGAGATGCTCAACCTCAAAAAAGATGGCGACAGCTGGAAGATCGTCTCCGTCCAGTGGCAAACCACTCCGGTAACAGGAGAACAACAATGAAACGCTGGTTTTCCCACCTGGGTGTCACCGTGCTGTTTGTCGCGCTGTACGCGACAGCGGCGATGGCGTCGAACGCGTTCGACGTGTACAGCGATCCGTCCTGCGGCTGCTGCGGCGCGTGGGTCGGCTATATGCGCGCGCAGGGCTACGCCGTCATCGTGCACCAGGATCAGCCGATGGGGCAGGTGAAGGCGCGCCACGGCGTACCGCGTAACGCGATGTCCTGCCACACCGCGGTGATCGATGGTTACGTGGTCGAGGGACACGTGCCGGTGGAAGACATCCGCCGTTTGCTGGCCGAGCGGCCGGACGCGATCGGCCTCGCCGCGCCAGGCATGCCCATGGGTTCGCCCGGCATGGAGATGGGCACGCCCGAACGCTACGACGTGGTACTGATCGGGCGGGATGAGTCCACGCAAGTATTTTCCACGCACGGACCGAAAGCTTGAGAGACATGGCCGCTGCACGCTAGATTCATTGGTGTATCGGCCCGTTTCCGGCAACCTCCTGCTCGATCCCTTCAGTCGGCTCGTACCGAGCGACGGTTGCAACTTTTCAGATGCAGCCGGATCATAGTGGAGTAGCAGGCGTGCCATATCCGGCTATTCCCGGTCAGCGCCGACGCAAACGGATGATGATGTGACCTGGCTTGATCGACATTTGCATTCCAGTCGCCCTTGGCGGCTGAGCGTGCTGCGTCGTCGCCCGCTCATTCGTTGGCTGCTCGCATTCGCCGTCTTGATGATGCTCGGTCAGCAGACCGCGATGGCGGCCTATGCCTGCGCGATGGCCCCGACCGCGATGGGACCGATGGCTGCCATGTCGGCGACGGCGTCGATGAAGGCCATGAGCAGTGCCTGCCCGGAAATGCACCAATCCTCGGATCTGGTGGTATGCCAGAATCACTGTACGCCGCAGGCGACGAGTCCAACGGGTACCCATGTGGCGTCGGTACCCGGGAATGGTTTGACGGCGTTGCCACCGATGCTCCTGACCATCGCGACCGGGGCGTGCCAGTCCAGCACCACCCTTGAGCGACGGCATCGCCAACAGGCGCCCCCACCGTCTCCCTCCAAGTTGTTCTGTTCACTCCAGATCTAGCCACACCCGGGTGTTGACCGAGGTGTCGTCTTGCCCCACGGGTAATGACGAACGGCTAGATCTTTGGAGTGCATACCCATGTCGTTACTTCATCTTGCCTGGCGCCGACTGGTGCCGGGCTTGGCGGCGGTCCTGTTGTGGACACTCGCCACCAGCACCTACGCGACCGAGTCACCGCTGACACTGCAGGCAGCCGTCGAGCACGGTGTGGAACAGGCCCCCTTGCTGACCGCGCGTCGCGCGGACATCGATGCCATGCACGAGGAAGCGGCGCGTGCTGGACGATTGCCCGATCCGTCACTGACCGTGGGCGTGACCAACTATCCGGTGACTGCGCCAGGGGCCTTCAGCCTGCGCTCGGACGCAATGACCATGCGCACCGTCGGGGTGACGCAAGCCATCCCCTCGCGCGCCGCTCGTGATGCCGAGAAGGGACTGGCTAATGCGCAGATCGATGCGGCGTCGGCCGAACACGTGGCCACCACGCAGACCGTGCAGGAGCGCGTCGCTGATGCCTGGATTGGCGTCTGGGCTGCAGGGCAGCAGCGCGCTTTGCTGGCCGAGTTGCGCGATGAAAGTGCGCTGGCAGTCAAGGTAACGCAAGCGCGATTGCGCGGTGGCGAAGGAAGCGCGACCGATGCATTGGCTGCCCGCGGCGAGGCCGCCACCCTCGATAACCGTATGGCGGCCGCCGATGCGGATATTGCGGCCGCGCAGGCCAGCCTGCAGCGCTGGGTAGGCACATCCACCACGGTACTCGCCGAGGCACCGGACTTCGGTCGGTTGCCGGTGACGCCGGGTAAGCTGGAACAATCGATCGACCAGCAAGCGCCGATGCAGGCATGGGCCGCGAAGGAACGGGTCGCCCAAGCCGCGCTCGACCAGGCGCGTGCGGCCAGGCATCCCGATTGGAGTGTGAGCTTCCAGTACGGGAAGCGTGCACCGTACCTGTCGGACATGGTGATGCTGGAGGTGGGCGTCAGCCTGCCACTGTTCACCCGCAATCGGCAAGATCGCGGCATCAGCGCCAAGCAGGCGCAATGGGATGCCGTACAAGCCGACCACGAAGACGCCCGCCGCGCGCAGCGCGAAGGCGTGGCACGCACGGTGGCGGTCTGGCAGGGCTGGGGTCGGCAGATCGAACGCGATCAAACCACCTTACTGCCGCTGGCGCGCGACCGCGCGAAGACCGCGCTGGCCAGCTATAGCGGCGGTGGCTCGTTGCAACCGTGGCTGGAAGCCCGTCGCGACGAGATCGAACTGCGCCTGACCTATGCCGATGCGCTCGCCACACGTGCTCGCCTCTGGGCCTCGCTGGCTTATCTGCTGCCGACTTTGGAGACGACACCATGAAGCGCCCGCTCATGATCTTCATCGCTGTACTGGCGGCTGTCGTTCTGCTCGCACTGGGCTATTTCGCCGGGCGTGGTCAAACAGCCATGCCACCTTCGACGGCAAGCATGCCGTCCTCGCAAGGGACCACCGGCAAGGTGCTGTACTGGTATGACCCGATGGTGCCCGAGCAGCATTTCGACAAGCCGGGGCTGTCGCCGATGGGCATGCAGATGGTGCCCAAGTACGCCGATACCGGCACCACGCAGGATGGCGTGCGCATTGATCCGCGCACCGTCGAGAATCTGGGTATCCGCACCGCCACGGTCGAACGCCGTGTACTGGGTCGCGACCTGCGCGTGCCCGGCACGGTGAGCTGGGATCTGCGCCAGGCCACGACCGTCAGTGCGCGGACCGACGGTATCGTGACCCATCTCGACGTGCGTGCGCCGTTCACCACTGTCACGGCCGGTCAACCGCTCGCCGAACTGCTCTCTCCCGAATGGAACAGTGCCGTCGCCGAATACAAGGCCTTGCTGCAGGCCCGTTCACCCGACGCGCAGGCCTTGCGCTCGGCCGCGCACCAGCGGCTGCTGGTGTTGGGTCTGACGAAGGGGGACATTCGAGCGGCCACGCGTGGTCATGGCACGAAGTCCACGATCACGCTGAGTGCTCCCCAGGCCGGCGTGGTGGTCACGGTCGACGTGCGCGAGGGCCAGCGCGTCAGCGCCGGGCAGACGCTGATGACGTTGAACGGCCTGTCCACGGTGTGGGTTGAGGCTGAGCTGCCGCAGGCCGATGGCGCCGGCATCACCGCCGGCACGCCGGTCACCGCGACCGTTGATGCGCAGCCCGGGCGCCTCTTCCATGGCAAGGTCGAATCACTGCTGCCCCAAGTCGACACCGTCAGCCGCACCCAGCGCGCACGCATCGTGCTCGACAACCCCGACGGCGTGCTGGCACCGGGCATGTTCGCCACGGTGACTTTGCGCCCTACGTTCGGAAACGCCGTGCCGGTGGTCCCGGATGACGCGCTGATCGCTACCGGTGTGGCAACCCGGGTGATCGTCACTGACAGCGCAGGGAACTTCCATCCGGTGGCGGTGCGCACCGGGCGATCGGCAGACGGCTATACCGCCATCCTCGCCGGCTTGAACGGTGGCGAGCGGATCGTGGTGTCCGGCCAGTTCCTGATCGACTCCGAAGCCAGCCTTTCCGGGGCGCTGGAGCGACTGAACGGTTCGGCCACGGGCAGCGCGACACCGACACCGGCAAGCAGCACCCATGCTCCGGCACCCGCGATGTCCGCAATGCCAGGCACGTCCGGAAGCCAGCCATGATCGATGCCTTGATCCGCTGGTCGATTGCTCATCGCGTGTTCGTCCTGCTCGCGGCACTGGTGCTGGCGCTGGCCGGCGTCTGGTCGATTTCGCGCACGCCGCTGGACGCGTTCCCGGATCTGTCCGACACCCAGGTGATCATCCGCACCAGCTGGCCCGGTCAGTCGCCGCAAATCATGGAAGACCAGGTGACCTACCCGCTGGCCACCACCATGCTGTCGGTACCCGGTGCCACGACCGTGCGCGGCTATTCGTTCTTCGGCGATTCCTATGTCTACGTGTTGTTCGACGACAACACCGATCTGTATTGGGCACGCTCGCGCGTCCTGGAGTACCTGAGCCAGGTACGCGCCCAACTGCCGCCCGACGTGAATCCGGCGCTGGGTCCCGACGCGACCGGGTTGGGCTGGATCTATGAATACGCCTTGGTCGACCACACCGGCAAGCATGATCTCGGGCAACTGCGCAGTCTGCAGGACTGGTTTCTGCGCTACCAGCTCAAGACCGTGCCCAATGTCGCCGAGGTGGCCACGCTGGGCGGCATGGAGCGGGCCTGGCAGGTGGTGCCCGATCCGCAGAAGCTGGCGGCGCACGGCATCACCGTCGCGCAGCTGGTCGAGGCCATCCGCAGCGCCAATGGTGCGAATGGCGGTTCGGTCATCGAACAGGGCGAAGCCGAGCTGATGGTGCGCAGCGTCGGCTACCTGCATACCCTGAGCGATTTCGAGGAGGTGCCGATCATCACCAACGCCAACGGTGTGCCGGTGCTGCTGCGCGACGTGGCGACGGTGCATCGTGGCCCCACCTTGCGCCAGGGTCTGGCCGAACTCGACGGACAAGGTGGCGTGGTCGGCGGCATCATCGTGATGCGTTCGAACAAGAATGCGCTGACTACCATCCAGGCCGTCAAGACTCGACTGGCCGAGTTGCAGCGTAGCCTGCCGGCGGGGGTGGAAATCGTGCCGACCTACGATCGCTCGCACCTGATCAAAGCGTCGGTGAACAACCTGCGCGACAAGCTGATCGAGGAGTTTGTGGTTGTCGCCCTGGTCTGCCTGCTGTTCCTGTGGCATCTGCGCTCGGCGCTGGTCGCGGTGATCACGCTGCCGCTGGGGGTGCTGGCCGCGTTCATTGCCCTGCATGCTCAGGGGGTCTCGGCGAACATCATGTCGCTGAGCGGCATTGCCATCGCCATCGGCGCGATGGTGGATGCGGCGATCGTGATGATCGAGAACGCGCACAAGCATCTGGAGCATTGGCGCGACGCCCACGAGGGACGCGAACCCGCGGGCGCCGAACGCTGGCAGCTGATCGCCGAGGCGGCAACGGAAGTCGGCCCGGCGCTATTCGTCAGCCTGCTGATCATCACCTTGTCGTTCGTGCCCGTGTTCGCATTGCAGGCGCAGGAGGGCAAGCTGTTCAAACCGCTGGCGTTCACCAAAAGCTACGCGATGGCGGCCGCCGCCGGCCTGGCGGTGACACTGATTCCGGTGTTGATGGGCTATCTGGTACGCGGTCGCATCCGAGCCGAGCGCGCCAATCCACTCAACCGCGCCGTGATCGCCATGTATCGTCCGGCGCTTGAAGCGGTGCTGCGCTTTCCAAAGACGACGTTTGTGCTGGCTGGGTTGCTGTTGCTGTCGGCCGCGTTGCCCCTCAGTCGACTGGGCGGCGAATTCATGCCAGCGATGGATGAAGGCACGCTGCTGTATATGCCCACGGCGTTACCCGGGCTCTCCGCCGGCAAGGCCGCACAACTGCTGCAGCTTACCGATCGGATGATCAAGACCGTACCGGAAGTCGCCCATGTCTTCGGCAAGGCCGGTCGTGCGAATACGGCGACCGATCCGGCTCCCCTGGAGATGTTCGAGACCACGATCACCTTCAAGCCGAAGAGCCAGTGGCGGCCGGGTATGACGATGGCCAAAATCAAGGACGAGTTGAACAAGGCCGTGCATGTGCCGGGCTTGACCAACCTGTTCGTGCCGCCGATCCGCAATCGCATCGACATGCTGGCCACCGGCATCAAGAGCCCGATCGGCATCAAGGTGCTGGGGCCGGATGTGGCCACGCTGCAACGGCTGGCCGATCAGATCGAGGGAGTCGCGCGCACGGTGCCCGGGGTGAGCTCCGCCGTCGCCGAACGGGCGGCCAGTGGGCGTTACGTCGATGTGCACATCCGGCCGATGGAGGCGGCACGCTACGGGCTGACCCAGCAGCAGATCCAGTCGGTGATCGCCACGGTGGTGGGCGGCGATCCGATCGGACAGACCGTCGAGGGGCTGGAGCGCTATCCGATCGTGGTGCGCTACCCGCGTACCGATCGCGATTCCGTGCAGTCGCTCCGGCAGCTGCCGTTGGTCGCACCGGGCGGCGTGCAACTGGTTTTGAGCCAGGTCGCCGATATCCAGATAGAAACCGGCCCCAGCATGCGCAAGAGCGAGAACACGCGTCTGACGACTTATGTCTACGTCGACACCGCCGGTCGCTCGCTCGGCGCGGTGGTCGCCGATCTGCAGAAAGCCGTTGCCGCGCAGGTCACGTTGCCTGCAGGCTACACGGTGGACTGGTCCGGGCAGTTCGAATACCTCGCCAGTGCCATGAGCCGCCTGGAACTGGTGGTGCCGGTGACCTTGCTGATCATCTTTGCGTTGATCTATGCCGTGTTCCGCCGCCTGGACGAGGCCGCATTGATCATGGCGAGCCTGCCGTTCGGGCTGGTCGGCGGCCTGTGGCTCATCTGGCTACTCGGCCAGGCGGTGTCCGTGGCCACGATCATCGGCTTTATCGCACTGGGCGGGGTCGCCGCGGAATTTGGCGTGGTGATGCTGCTGTACCTGCGTCACGCCTGGGATCGAAAACTGGTGGGCGATCCGGACGCGGGCGAAGACGCGCTGGATGAGGCGATCCGCGAAGGCGCCGGGCAGCGCGTGCGGCCCCTGGCCATGACCATGGCCGTCATCTTCGTCGGCCTGATGCCGATCTTGTTGGGCCACGGCGCCGGCCACGAAGTCATGCAGCGCATCGCCGCCCCGATGGTCGGCGGCATGATCACCGCCCCGGTGTTGTCCATGCTGGTCATTCCCGAAGCCTTCCGTCTGTTGGCGCTGCGTCGCTTGCGCAAGGCCCAACGCGCGCAGGCTATTTCTTAATCCAACCCTGTACCCAACCCCAAGGACACTGACGTATGAAAAAGACCCTTATGGCTATGGCGCTGACCGGTACGCTACTCACGGCTTCAGCGTTCGCCACCCCCCAACAGATGGAGCCGAACATGCCCGGCATGGCCGGCACGCAGCGCGATGCCAAGCCGGCTGAAGCCCGGGGTGTCGGCGTCGTCAAAGCGATTGACGTCGCCAAGGGCACCATCACCCTGCAGCACGAAGCCATCGCGTCGATCGGTTGGCCGGCGATGACGATGGCCTTCAAGGTCGCTTCACCGAATCTGCTCAAGGCCGCCAAGGTCGGTGACACCGTGCAATTCACCCTGCATCCGGCGGGTATGGACAGCACGGTGACTTCGATCAAGCCCGCGCAACCCTGAGTACATGGCGGCGGTGGTCGCCAGGACTGCATGGTCCGCAACGGCCCATGGCGGAGCTGCCAATGCGTGGCTACAACATCCAGCCGATGTGCTTCACCGTCTCATGACTCTCACACCCTGTCAGCCGCCATTTCAGCGGGCATGCATCGAGGCGATCAGCGGACAGGACACGCTGCGCCGATGCGCACGGCATTGTTCGACGAGTGCAGCGAGGGCCGTCTCCATACGTGTGAGGTCGGCCAGCCGGTTGCGTACATCGATCAGCCGCAGCGCGGCCAGACTGGCCGCTTCGGTGCAATGGGTGCCGTCCTCCAGTCGCAGCAGCTGCGCCACCTCATCAAGGCTGAATCCCAAGCGCTGCGCGGATTTCACGAACTTCACCCGTGCCACCTCCGCGTTTCCGTAGCGACGGATGCCACCCGGCGGGCGGACAGGCTCCGTCAACAGGCGCTTGCGCTGGTAGAAGCGGATCGTCTCGACATTGACTCCGGCTGCCTTGGCGAAGGCGCCGATGGAAAATCCATCCTGCCTGAAGGACATGGGCTTGACTCCGTACTCGACTACGGAACTACCTTAGACCACCGGCATTCCGCGCGAAAGGAGATCCCCATGTCCCTGCTTACCCGGCTGGCCGACAAGGCTGGACTGATCGGCAGTGCCGTCTCCGCGGCAGCTTGCGTGAATTGCTTTCCCGCCCTGGCCAGCCTCGGTGCGGCGATCGGGTTGGGCGTACTGAGCCCTTATGAAGGCCTGATCATCCGCATCCTGCTGCCGGCGTTTGCCGCCATCGCGCTGCTCGCCAACGCGCTGGGCTGGCTCAGCCACCGGCAGTGGCCGCGTGCTGCGCTCGGCATGCTCGGCCCGTTGCTGGTGCTGGTGGCGGTCTTCGTAATGCGAGCCAGTGGTCATCGCACCGGATGGCTGCTCTATCCTGGCCTGCTGCTGATGGTGGCAGTGTCGATCCGCGATCTGCTGGCGCCAGCACCTAGCGCATCCTGCCGCACCGTCAGCGATACCGTGGATGCCCGCTAAATCGACACGATAGATACGGACGCAGCGAAGATTCTGCTGACACTTCACCCTCATTTCTCCGGCGAAACACATGACGACCGAGCTCATCCTGCAGAGCACGCTGACCTGTCCGCATTGCAGCCATCAGGCCACCGAGACCATGCCGACCGACGCCTGCCAGTTCTTCTACGACTGCACGGGCTGTGGCGTCTTGCTCCGCCCGAAACCGGGCGACTGCTGCGTGTTCTGCTCCTACGGCAGCGTGCCGTGCCCGCCGATCCAGCAGCAGAAGTCCTGCTGCGGGTAGCACGATCGTGGATCAAGTGGTGCGCATCGTTCAGGTCAGCCGGAAATAGCAGTAAGTAAACGATTGCGTGTAATCCCAGGCGTGTGGCGCATGTTCCATGCGACGTTGTGGAACGAAGGTCAGGAGTTATGAATGCCGGGTGGCGTCGCGGCGAGTGCGGTGACGCTTGGCTGATTGCCTGGGTCTTGATGCGTACCATCCGACGCCTGCCGCTCGGCGCGTTCTTCTCAGTCAGCTTGGCCTTGATTGTCGTGTTCGCGATTGCAATCGCCGGTAAGGGTATGGGCTGTCTAGTCCCGCTTGGTTCTGAATCACTGGCCATTCGGGGCGAAGTGACTCGCGCGCCGGGGCGCACGAAACGCTCTCGGAGACGATACCCGGGCAGACAACAGCGAGGCATCGCGCACGGGTGCGTTCCTTGGATCTTGATGATGGGCACGGCTACGGAGGGCCGGTGCCGGCGCTGCGCAGCCACAGGCAGCCAGCGCGCTGGAGCACGTCGAAACGCAAAGCCTGCACGCCATCCGGATCGTCACTCGCGCCCGTGTCCACGATCAGTGCGGTGGGGACGGGGTCCTGCCCCGGCGCCGTACTCGAGGGCTCCGCCGGCAGGTCGCCATCGTCCTCCCCGGCCGGTTCCGTGCGCAGGTCCAGCAAAGGCCGGCGCATGCTGCTCTGCAGGGCGCGGATGTCGGCGACCGCGGCGTGCGCCCCGTAGCCACCCCACAGCATCACCGCCGCCAGGCGATTGGCATCGCGTTCGGCAAACGCGTCGATCACCACGCGCTTGAGCTGGCTGGCGTTGCTCGCGCACAGCATCACCGGCGCCGGTGGACCCGCGACCGTTGCCTTCGTCGGGCTGCGGGCCATTGGCGTGGCGTCCAACGTCGCACACGGCTGGTCGGTGAATGCCGGGTTGCCCTGGGCATCCACGCAACGATGGATCACGGTCTGCGCCGCCGCCGGCAACATGCCGGCCAACAAGAACAGGAACACCATGGCAAGCAGGAGGCGCATCACCCCAGCATACGGGATCGCCAACGCAGCGCCTCGGGCCTCGGCGCATCGCGGTCCGTGCATTGGCGCGGGCCATGCCAGCGCTCGCCGGACGTTCCAGGAGCGCGGGCGGTAGAAGCCGGCCGGGCTCCTAGGAGCGTGGGCGGTAGAAACTTTCGAGGCGAAAAAGTGGCTGTGCGAGGACAGATTTTCGCCGGTTCGCCGGCCCATGGTGGTTCCATGGGTCAAGAATCGGCGGAAATATGGACCGCACAGCCGCTTTTGCAGCCCGGAAGATTTCTACCGCCCACGCTCCTAGGCCAGCCGCCGCAAGATCGCGCGCGGGGCGTTGGCGCGATTCAAGGTGTAGATGTGCAGCCCCGGCGCGCCGCCATCCAGCAGGCGCCGGCAGAGTTGCGCCACCACCTCGACGCCCAGCGCACGCACTGCCTTGGCGTCGTCACCGAGCGCCTGCATGCGCTTGGCGATCCAGCGCGGGATCTCCGCCCCGCACAGGTCGGAAAAGCGCTGCAGCTCGCTGTAGCTGGAAATCGGCATGATGCCGGGCACGATGGGCACGTGTACGCCAAGCTTCGCCACATCGTCGACGAAGCGGAAATAGGCATCCGGGTTGAAGAAATACTGGGTGATGGCGCCATCGGCGCCGGCATCGACCTTGGCCTTGAAATGCTCCAGGTCGAGTCGGGCGTTTTCCGCCTGAGGATGGATCTCCGGGTAGGCCGCCACCTCGATGTCGAAGTGGTCGCCGCTGCGCTTGCGGATGAACTCGACCAGTTCCGCCGCATGGCGGAAATCGCCGGGTGAAGCCATGCCGGACGGCAGGTCGCCGCGCAGCGCGACCAGGCGGCGGTAACCGGCGGCCTGATAGCTGTCCAGCAACGCCGCCAGTTCGGCACGCGTGCCGCCGGTGCACGACACGTGTGGCGCCACGGCCAGGCCGTGGGCGCAGCGCAGGCGTTCGGCCGTGTCGCGCGTATAGCTCAGGGTCGAGCCGCCGGCACCGAAGGTGACCGACGCGTACTCGGGCAAATGCGCCTTCAGGGCCTGGGCGGCGCGATCGAGCTGGGCGCGCTGCAGGTCGGTCTTCGGCGGGAAGAATTCAAAGCTGATCGTCGGCATCGGTGGCTTCCTGGTGCTGCGCAGGCAAGTGTATCTCTATGTCGCGATGGAGCGATAGCTGGAAGCCCGTGGGCACACACCCCTGCCTGCCAGGCCGCCCGCCATGGCTCGACAGGCGTTGCCCCGGCTCGCCGCGCGGCGCCGTAGCCGCCTATACTTGTGGCGTTCCCCAGGCCCGGATCGACACGGCGTGCAGCACCCACTGCCATCTTGCATCCATCGTCGTCACTTGCGCCCAGGAGCCGCTTGCCAGTGGGATTGACGCTCACCCCCGACATGACCCTGGTGCTGGGCCTGCTGGTCTTCACCATGCTGATGCTGGTCCTGGAGTGGATACGCGCGGACATGGTGGCGTTGCTGGTGGTGGTCACCATCGGCCTGACCGGGCTGCTGCCGCCGGAGCAAATCTTCCAGGGTTTCGCCGGCAACGCCGTCATTACCATCATGGCGGTGATGATCATGGGCACCGGCCTGGACCGCGCCGGCGTTCTGAACAGCGCGACCAGCTTCGTCATGCGCCTGGCCGGCGGCGTGGAATCCCGCCTGGGCCTGGTGGTCAACTCGCTGGCCTCGACGTTCAGCGCAGTCATTCCCAGCCAGGCCCTGGCCGCTCTGATGATCCCGGTCACCAGCCGCTTGTCGGCGCGCACCGGCGTGCCGCTGTCGCGGCTGCTGCTGCCCATGGCCTACTGCATCCTGACCGGCACCAACACCACGCTGATCGCCAACTCGCCGCTGATCCTGCTCAACGACCTGGTCGCCAGCGCCAACCGCAACCTGCCGCCGGGCGCGCATACGATCCAGAAATTCAGCATGTTCAGCGTGACCCCGATCGGCGTGGCCTGGGCGCTGACCGGCATCGCGTTCTTTTATTTCTTCTCGCGCAAATTGCTGCCGCCGCGCGAAGACGAGCGCCATGCCGTCACGCCCCGCCGCACCGAGAGTTATTTCGCCGAGACCTACGGCATCGTCGGCAACATGGCGGAGCTGACGGTGACGGCGGAAAGCCCGCTGGTCGGCATGAGCGTGTCCGAGGTCGAGCAGCTCTACGAGGCACCGCTGATCCTGGCGATCAAGAGCGGCAACGACTCGCGCATGGCGCCGCCGACCGACCATGTGATCTGGGTGGGCTCGGTGCTCGGGGTACTTGGCCCGCGCGAACAGCTCAACCGCTTCGCCAACAACCAGTTGTGCCGGCTGTCGACCCGCATGCGCCAGTTGGGCGAATTGTTCAACCCGACACGCGCCGGGATTTCCGAGGCGGTGCTGCCGCCCAGCTCGCGCTTCGTCAAGCGGGTACTGGGCGACCTGCACCTGCGCAAGCGCTTCGGCATCTCGGTGCTCGCAGTGAACCGCGGCGACCAGGTGTTCCGCGAAGACCTGCGCAGCATCAGCCTGCGCGCCGGCGACACCATGGTGCTGCACAGCAGTTGGCGCGACCTCTCCCTGGTCCAGGAAGACAAGGACCTGATCGTGGTCACCGACATCCCCAAAGAGGAACAGCGCCCGGGCAAGCTGTGGCTGGCGCTGGGCTTCTTCCTCGGCGCCATGGCCCTGGCCCTGTTCACCGAACTCGACCTGTCGGTGGCGATGATGACTGGCGCCATCGGCATGCTGCTGAGCGGCGTGCTGAACATGGACGAGGCCTACAAGGGCATCAACTGGATGACCATCTTCGTCACCGCCTGCCTGCTGCCGCTGGGCTGGTCGATGGATTCCACCGGCACCGCCAGCTGGCTCGCGCAGGAAATGCTGGTGTTTTCCCATGGCGCGCCGCAATGGTCGTTGCAGCTGGCGATCGCGGTGCTGACCCTGGTCTCTTCGCAGATCATGTCCAACGTCGGCGCCACGGTGATGATGGTGCCGATCGCCATCAGCATCGCCGTGGCCACGGGTGGCAATCCGGCGGGCTATGCCCTGCTGGTGGCCGTGTCCTCGTCCAACGGCTTCCTGCTCAGTGCCGGCCATCCGGCGCTGATGATGGTGGCCGGCCCGGGCGGCTACAAGAGCCGCGACTTCCTGCGCGTGGGCCTGCCGCTGACGGGCGTCATCCTCATCGTCACCATGATCACCATCAACCTGATGTTCCGCTGAAAAACGGGATCAGGGACAATTTCATCGGGCACCATTTCCGTATGACAGCAGTCACCGGAATTGTCCGTGACCCCATTTTTCAGGCGCCGTCGCCGAGATAGACGGCGTCGCCTTCAATGCGCAGCGGGATCTCGCGCAGGCTGTCGCCGCAGCACGGGCCGCCGATACACAGGCCGCTGACCTGCTGGAACGTGGCGCCGTGCACGGCGCAGGTCAGGGTATCGTTGCGCAGCAGGAATTTCCCCGGCGCATAGTCGAGGCGGCGCCCGGCATGCGGGCATACGTTCAGGTAGGCATGGACCCGGCCGTCGCGGCGCAGCAAGATGACGCTGTCCGCGCCGTCACGCAGCACCGCATCGACCGCGGTGGCGCCGCCTTCGGGGATATCACTCAAATGACACAGCGGCTTAACCCGCACCAAGGTATCCATCAGCCCTTGCCTCGTCCGCCACATGACCCCATGGTCATGTCCGTAAGCCCTTCAATTTTATCATGCGGGTCCTTGCCTTATGTTGTCGGCATCCCCTTCGAATAGATCGCAACACCCGCTGCTGCGCGTGGCGTCGCTGCTGCTCGGCGTGGCCCTGCTGGGCCTGCTGCTGTTCTTCGGCCTGGTGGCCGCGGGCATCCTGCTGGTTGGCGGCGGCGTACTGCTGGCCTGGCGCCAGTGGAAAAAGCTGCGTGCCGGGCCGCCGCCAAAGCGGGCGGGATCGGCCACGCCACCAGTACTGGAAGGCGAGTTTGTCGTCGTATCCAGCGAGCGGCGCAGCCCCCGCTGAAGCCCGTCCGGTTTTGCCGCGGGAAGGACGGATTGCTGTCGCGCGGACGCGGATCTGCAGCGATAATGCGCAATCCCCTTGCGACGCTTCCCCATGTCCGTTCCGTCCGCGCCGGCCGTTGCCACGGTACCGCGCCGCCTGCTCGATCCCGGCACCCTGGTGCCGCTGTCGCTGGCCGTGCTGTACCTGATCTGGGGTTCGACCTACCTCGGCATCCACTATGCGCTGGAGAGCTATCCCCCGTTCACCCTGGCCGGCCTGCGCTTCCTGGCGGCCGGCATCGTGCTGTACGGCTTCCTGCGCCTGCGTGGCTTCCCGGTACCGACGGTCGGCCAGTGGCGCAATGCCGCGTTCACCAGCGTGCTGTTGCTCGGCCTGGGCAATGGCCTGATCTGCCTTGCCGAACAGAGCGTGGGCTCGGGCGTGTCCGCGGTGGCCGTGGCCAGCATGCCGTTGTTTGCCGCGCTGTTCGAAGGCATGTACGGGGCGTGGCCCAGCCGGCGCGAAACGCTGGGGCTGGTGGTCGGCTTTGCCGGGGTCATCGTGCTGAACCTGGGCAACGGCTTGTCCGGCTCGCGCCTGGGCGCCCTCGCCCTGTTGACGGCAGCGGCGGCCTGGGCTCTCGGTTCGGCCTGGAGCCGACGTCGCGACATGCCGGCCGGGCCGATGAACACCGCCGCGCAAATGCTGTGCGGAGGCGTCGTGCTGATGTTTTTCGCGCTGCTGCACGGTGAGCAGCTGCCGGCACATCCCACGCTGCGGGCCACGCTGGCCATTGCCTATCTGGCCGTCTTCGGCTCGATCGTGGCGTTCAGCGCCTACCTCTACGTGCTCGATCGGGCGCGGCCGGCGCTGGCCACCAGCTATGCCTACGTCAACCCCCTGGTGGCCGTCCTGCTCGGCGTGCTCGTGGCCGGCGAGCAGGTCGGCCCGCTGGACCTGGCCGGCATGGCGGTGATCGTCTCCGGAGTGGCCGTGATCACCCTGGGCAAGCGCCGGCGTGCGCACTGATCGCGTAGCACCCACCGGCGACACGCGCTTGCGCCTGCCAGTGCTGGCGGCGACCATGGCGGCATGGGGCAACAGGCAGGCATGACGGCACCGCAGGAACGCTGGCTGGCGCGCTTCGCCTTGCGCAGCGCCGCGTGGGCGGAGCGCTGGTTTCCGGACGCCTGGGTATTTGCCGCGCTCGGCGTGCTGGTGGTGGCCGTCGTCGGCCTGGCGTTCGGCGCCACGCCCGTGGCCACGGTGGATGCCTTCGGCCATGGCTTCTGGAGCCTGATCCCGTTCACCATGCAAATGGCCTTCGTGGTGATCGGCGGCTACGTGCTGGCCACGGCGCCGGTGGTGGCCAGGTTCATCGACGTGCTGGCGCGGGCGCCGCGCAGCGGCCGCGGCGCCGTGGTGTACATCGCCCTGGTCAGTATGCTGGCCTCGTTGCTGAGCTGGGGCTTCTCCCTGGTCTTTGGCGGCCTGCTGGTGCGTGCGTTGGCCAGGCGCCGCGAACTCGCCATGGATTACCGTGCCGCGGGTGCAGCCGCCTACCTCGGCCTGGGCGCGATCTGGGCCTTGGGCCTGTCCTCGTCGGCGGCGCAGTTGCAGGCGAACCCGGCCAGCATGCCGCCGGGCCTGCTCGCCATCACCGGCGTGCTGCCCTTCAGCCAGACCATCTTCCTGTGGCAGTCCATCGCGCTGACCGGCGTGCTGATCGTGGTGTCCCTGCTGATCTGCTGGGCGACGGCGCCATCGGCGGCAAACGCGCGCACGGCCGGGGAGTTCGATGTCGACGATACCCCGGCGCCCACCTTGCCACCACGCACGCGGCCCGGCGAATGGCTGGAGTACTCGCCGTTGCTGTCGATGGCCATCGGCGTGCTCGGCCTGGGCTGGCTGGGCCACGAATTCGCCAGCAAGCCCGCGGTCGTTGCCATCGCCAACCTCAACACCTACAACTTCCTGTTCCTCACCCTGGGCATCTTGCTGCACTGGCGGCCGCGCAGTTTTCTCGATGCCGTGGCGCGCGCGGTGCCCAGCACCACCGGGGTGCTGATCCAGTTCCCGCTGTACGGCAGCATCGCGGCCCTGCTCACGCAGACCCCGGGCCGCGATGGGCAAACGCTGGCCCATCATTTGTCCAGCGTCTTCGTCCACGTGGCCAACACCGACAGCTTCCCGGTGGTGATGGGCGCCTATTCGGCCGTGCTCGGCTTCTTCGTGCCCTCGGGCGGCGGCAAATGGCTGGTCGAGGCGCCCTACGTGATGCAGGCCGCCAACGACCTGCACGTCCACCTGGGTTGGGCGGTGCAGGTGTACAACGCCGCCGAGGCCATCCCCAACCTCATCAACCCGTTCTGGATGCTGCCGTTGTTGGGGGTGCTGGGCCTGCGGGCGCGCGATGTGGTCGGCTACACCTTCGTGCAGTTCCTGGTGCACCTGCCCCTGGTGCTCGCCCTGCTCTGGCTGTTTGGCCTGACGCTCGAGTACCTGCCGCCCGTGCAGCCCTGACCCAGCCTGCGGAGTAGTCTCGGCATACCTATTCCGCAAAGAGCAGACGTGATGCCGAATCCAAGCCGCAAACTGCTGTTGCTGTTGTCCGCCATGTTGCTGCCCGCCATGGCTGTTGCCGCCACCATGCACAATCCGGCCACGCTGCAGCAGGCGGTCGACGGGTCTTGGCGCTCGGCAGCCAATACGGCCCGCGACCCGTATCGCCATCCGCTGCAGACGCTCGAATTCTTCGGCCTCAAACCCGACATGACCGTGGTCGAACTCGACCCGGCCGGGGGCTGGTACAGCGAAATCCTGGCGCCTTTCCTGGCTGCGCACGGCCATCTGGTCGAGGCCGGCTCACCCACCTTCGCCAACAAGCGGACGACCAATCCCGAGGTCTTCGCCAAGATCAGCGTGGTGCCGTTTGCCCCGCCGTTGCAGACCAAGCTGGGGGCACCGGGTTCGGCGGACATGGTGCTTACCTTCCGCAATACGCACGACTGGCTGAACCACAGCCCGGAGACCCTGGCCGGTGTATTCAAGGCCGCGTTTGTGGTGCTGAAGCACGGCGGCACGTTTGGCGTGGTCGAGCATCGCGCCAAACCGTTCGCCGACGCCGTCGAGAGCGCCAAGCAACTGCACCGCCTGCCGGAGGACTACCTGATCGAACTCGGCCTGAAGAGCGGTTTCCGGCTCGACGGTGTATCCGAGGTCAACGCCAATCCGAAGGACCCCGAGGACATCAACGTACACCGCCTGCCGCCGGATCTTGCCGGCCCCGAGGGCGAGCACGCCAAGCTGAAAGCCGTCGGCGAATCCGACCGCATGACCCTGCGCTTCGTCAAGCCGTGACCGGGGTTGCCTGGCGCGCAAGGCATCCCGCCGACGCAGCGGCGGCCTGGACCCCTCCGAATTTCCGACGCAGCGACGGGCTTGAGTCTCTAGCCGACCTGCTTGGGTGTGCCGCTGCGCAGCGTACGGTCAAACAAGGCGATCGTGCGGCGCCAGGCCTCGGTGGCGGCCGCCTCGTCGTAGCGCGGCGTGGTGTCGTTGTTGAAGCCGTGCATGGTGCCGGGCGGCTGGAACAAGGTGTAGCGCACGCCGGCCTGCTTGAGCGCGGCCTCGTAGGGCGGCCAGGTGGCGTTGACGCGCTCGTCGTTCGCGGCCAGCACCACCAGCAGTTCCGCCTTGATCGCCGGCACCTCCGCAAGCGGCGGCGCGGTGCCGTAGAACGGCGCGGCGGCGGCCAGGTTCGGCCGGTGCGTGGCGAGAAAGTTGGTGATGCCACCGCCGTAGCAGAAGCCGACCGCGCCCATGCGGCCGTTGCCGCCTACCATCTTGCCCAGCGCATCGGCCGCGGCGAGGAAATCCTGGTGCGTCTTGTCCTGGTCGAGCTTGGCAAACAGCGCGCGTGCCGCATCCTCGTCACCCGGATAGCCGCCAAGCGGGAACAAGGCATCCGGGGCAAAGGCCATGAAGCCCTCCAGCGCCAGGCGTCGCGCAATGTCCTCGATGTGCGGATTCAGGCCACGGTTCTCGTGCGCCACCAGCACCAGCGGCAGCGGGCCGCCCGCCTTGGCTGGCTGCGCCAGGTAGCCGCGGCCCTTGCCGTAGCCCTTGGGCGAGGCGAACTCGATGTGCTTCGCCGTCAGCCGCGCATCGTCCGGCTTGACCTGCTGCGCCTCGGCAAAGCGCGGGCTGAGCGCGGCGAGCAGGCTGCCCGCGGTCGCTGCCCCCACCGCGAAGCGTGCCGCGCCAACCAGGAAGGCGCGCCGGTCGATTACGCCATGTACGTACTTGTCGAACAGCCCCAGGACTTCCGGATCGAAATCGCTGGCCTTGGCACGAGGTTGCTTGGACATGGCGTTCTCCATAGCGGGCAAACAAGGTGGCCCCAGCATATCGGGCATCGCCATCGAACGGGGAAAGGCAGCAGATCGCAGGTTCACTCCTGCCCGCTACCAGACTGGATCGCGTCGAGGTTGTAGAGGTCCACGTTACGGGCCACCTGGCGCTCACCCTCCGCCTGAACTGTCCGGAATTTCCGGATAGTTGCATCGCGCAGCAGTTCTTCCGAATCGTAAACGTTCTTCAGGTGCTCGCTCACCGTCGGAAAATGTCCGTAACACCGTTTCCGAACATTCAAACGGTTGCGAATGGCCCCGTTTTGGCAGAGGAAACGGCGGCCAGCGTCGTGGTGCGCTATCCCAGCGTGTAGACCACTTTGGCGCCCTTCACGCTGACCTTGCCCGAGCTTTGAAGAGCCGCAATGACCGCAGCGACTTCATCCGCTTTCAAGGCGGGCTTGAACCACGATTTCAGGGACGACTGAAGTGTCTTGAGCGTCGACGGTTTGGCAGCTTTCAGACCTTTAAGGCGTTTAATGACCTCTGCGACACGGGCGGCATCGCCCGTGATGGCTGGCGCCGCCTTGATAGCTCCACCAGTCGCTGCAGGCAGGATGGTCACCACGACGTTCTTCGCAAGCTTGGGCTTGGGCTTCGCTGTAGCCACTGCCTTCGCCGCCGGTCGCTTGATCACCGCCGCCGACGTGGGGTTGGCCAACTTCGCCGGACCACCCAGCGATGTGGTCCGATTGCAGGCGATCTTCAAACTGGTCAAATGCCTGACCAGAGGATCGAAGCCGGTGTCCTTGGACACGATCGTGAATCTGGCATCGGGATGGGACGCAGCCAGCCTGCCGATGTAGAACGCGATGTGGAAATCCACCGCGTTGGGTCCGCTGCCTGAAATCTGCAAGTACTCAACGTCTGCGCCGAGAGGCTGCAGGGCGCGTGACAGTTCGACCGGGACCTTGGACTGATTCTGACCAAGAAACATCATGACCCTGCAGCCGCCTGGCGCCAGCGATGCGACCGCGGTCGGTTGGACGTTCTCGAAATCAATCAGGAAGAACTGGAGGCCCAAGGTGTTCCCCAAGCTTTGGACGATTCGACGAGTGTAGCCAGCTAGATCGAAAAACTCGGACCGGCACGCCGCCACGAGCATTCAGACGGTCGCAAGTGAAACTGACCCCGGTTTTGCCCGGTATAATGGATGCCATGAAACCCGCCAAGCCGGCCATCGCCGCCAAGCAGCTCCACACCGCAAAAGCGCCGAGCCAGCAGGCCATCGTTCGCGCAGTGGCCAGCTCCACCGCCATCGAAACCGGCAAGAGCATCCGCCAGATCGAACAATCCCTGCTCAGCAGGAATCCCAAGCTCCGCAAGGTCGCACTCGCGCGCTGACGCACGACGCGCGCTCAGCCCACCAGAGCCACTTCAATCAACTGCCGCATGGGCAGGTAGTCGCCAGCCATTCCGGTTTGAATGGCGCCGAAATACGCCGCCTTGTCCGCGTCCCATGCGCTGTAGTCCAGCGGTCCGTGTCCTGCCTGTACCGCCATGACATCGGCCAACAAGCGCGAAAGTCGTCCGTTCCCCTCGCGAAACGGGTGGATCAGGATGAATTCCACATGGGTCACGGCAATCGCCTCGACCAGCGCAGCGTCATCAATGCCGTGACAGGGTGTGAAGCGCGCCAAGCAATCGCGCTCAAATATCGTCAACAGGCGTGGAATCTGCGCCGCCGCCGCAAAGTGGAAATCACCCTTGCCCATGTTGACCGAGCGTTCCGCACCGGCCCAGCCGTACACATTGCCTAGCCAGCGCCGATGCCAGTTCTTCAAGTCCGCCACTTGCAAGCGCCGATCAGGCAAGGCCTCCACCAGCACCGCCTGGTAGAGCTGTTCCAGCAGCAGCAGTTCGATCTCGTCCATCTCATCGGGATCGGCCACGCCGAGCTTGTTGCGCAAAACCTGATCGCCCGAGCCAGGCTCGTAGCTGCCCTGGGCCTCACCAGCGTCGTAAAGGTTGCTCATGCAGATACGTCCTCTGCCTCCGGTCCACCGCCACCAGGCCGATCAACACGGATGAGCCGACCTGACTTCCGCCGCAACCTACTCACCCAGCCAATGCCTGAAGCGCATTTTGGGGATCGCGGCTGATAGCCCGCAGCAAGGCTTTGGCAGGCCCGGTTGGCTCGTGCCGGCCTTGTTCCCAGTTACGCAGCGTGCCCATTTGCACGTCGATGAGCGTGGCGAACTTGGCCTGGGACAGACCCGTGGCGTTGCGGATATCCGCAACGCCGATGGCATCGATATGGAATTCACGCGACGGTTCCCGCACGCCGTGAACGATCTCGTCCATCTGCGTCACGCTCTCGAAGAGGCTGGCAAAATGTTTGGCGTCCACGATTACCTCCACTGCTCGATGACCTTCCGGAGCGCCGTGAGTGAGCGATCCGGGGCAGGGCGTCGCTGGCCGCGGCCGGGCCTGGCCTCAGAGCTGGATGCAGTCGAACTCCCGCATCGGGTCGACGTCGGCGTCGTAGTCGACGTCGGTGCGGTCGAAGCCGAACAGCTTCAGGAACTCGTGCTTGTAGCCGTCGTAGTCGGTGACCTGGCGCAGGTTTTCCGTGGTGACGGTGGGCCACAAGGTCTTGCACGGCTCCCGCACGTCGTCGCGCAGCTCCCAATCGTCCAGGCGCAGGCGGCCCTCGTCGTCCGTGGCGGGCGCGGCGCCATCGGCGCGGTACAGGCGGTCGCGGAACAGGCGGTTGGCCTGCTCAATCGGTCCTTCGTGGATGCCTTTTTCCTTCATCACCTTGAACGCGATCGACACGTACAGCGGGATGACCGGAATGGCCGCACTGGCCTGGGTCACCACCGACTTCATCACGCTGACGTAGGCGTCCAGCCCCTGATCGGCGTGGCGGGTACGCAGCTCCTGCGCAGTCTGGTCCAGGTGCTGCTTGGCATGGCCGAGCGTGCCGTGCCAATACATCGGCCAGGTGATCTCGGTGCCGATATAACTGTAGGCCACGGTCTTGGCGTGCTTGGCGAGGACGCCAGCCTGGCTCAGCGCGTCGATCCACAGCGCCCAGTCCTCGCCGCCCATCACCTTGACCGTGTCCGCAATCTCCTGTTCGGTCGCCGGTTCCACGCTGGCCTCGATCACCGTGTCCTTGTTGGTGTCGACCGAGGTCGCGGTGAAGGTCTCGCCGACGGTCTTCAACGCCGAGCGCACCACCTTGCCGGTATCGGGCAGCTTGCGCACCGGTGAGGCCAGCGAATAGACCACCAGGTCGATCGGACCGCCCATCTCGTTTTTGATGATGTCGATGGCGCGCGCCCGGGTCTCGTGCGCAAACGCGTCGCCGTTGATCGATTTGCTGAACAGGCCGGCCCGCTTGGCCGCCTTGTCGAACGCCGCCGCGTTGTACCAGCCGGCGGTGCCGGTCTTCTCGTGGGTACTGGGCTTTTCGAAGAACACGCCAAGCGTGGCCGCGCCATAGCCGAATGCGGCGGTGATGCGCGAAGCCAGGCCATAGCCGGTGGAGGCGCCGATGACCAGGACGCGTTTCGGCCCGACGCCGGTGTGGCCCGCGGCCTGCGTCACCGCAATTTGCTCCAGCACGTTGCGTTCGCAACCGACGGGATGGGCGGTGATGCAGATGAATCCGCGTACTCGGGGCTTGATGATCACTCGCACTCTCCTGCTGGCCTACGGCAATGCGCCATCTTAACCAAGCGCAGGTGGTATGTAGCAGCCGCGGCCAACCACGCCTGCCTCGGCGGGGCCACGCTTGTCGCTGCCGACGACCTGCCCGGGCCAGGCACGATGTGCCGGCGTGCAGGTAGGATGCGGGGTTACGGGCATATCGGCCTGGCCCAACGGAGGCGAGCCACGCATGAGTACCGTCCTGGTCACCGGCGGCTCGGGCTTCATCGGCAGCCGCACGATCCTGCACCTGCTTGCCGCCGGCCACAGCGTGCGCACCAGCGTGCGCCGTCCGGAGCGCGCCGGGCAGGTGCGCGAACTCCTGCGCCAGGGTGGCGCCGAACCCGGCGAACGGCTGTCGTTCGCGGTTGCCGACCTCGAGCATGACGCTGATTGGGCGCAAGCCGTGGTTGGTTGCGACTACGTGCTGCACCTGGCCTCGCCGTTCCCGGCGACGCTGCCCAAGCACGAGGACGACTTGATCGTGCCGGCACGCGAGGGCGCCTTGCGCGTCCTGCGCGCCGCGCGCGACGGCGGAGTGGGACGCGTGGTGCTGACCTCGTCGTTCGCCGCCATCGGCTATGGCCACCCGCCGCAGGCCGCGCCATTCGATGAAGGTGATTGGACCGACGTGGACGCACCCGGAGTGCAGCCCTATGCGAAATCCAAGACCCTGGCCGAGCGCGCCGCCTGGGATTTCATCGCCCGCGAAGGCGGCGCGCTCGAGCTCGCCGTGGTCAACCCGGTGATGGTGTTCGGCCCGGTGCTCGGCGCGGACTATTCGACCTCGATCATGCTGATCCGGCGCCTCCTGGACGGTTCCCTGCCGGGCTGCCCGCGCATCCAGTTTGGCGCCGTCGACGTGCGCGACGTCGCCGACCTGCTCCTGCGTGCCATGACCCATCCCGCCGCCAGCGGCGAGCGCTTCCTCGCCGTCGCCGGCGACTTCATGGCGCTGGCGGACATGGCGCGCGTGCTGAAAGACCGGCTCGGCGCTGCCGCCCGACGCGTGCCCACGCGGCAACTGCCGGACTGGCTGGTGCGCCTGGCGGCGCTGTGGGACGCCAATGTCCAGCAAATCCTGCCCGAGCTGGGCCAGGCCAGGAACGCGACCGCAGCCAAGGCCCGGCGCCTGTTGGATTGGACGCCCCGCCCGGCCGAAGAGGCCATCACCGCCACCGCCGAAAGCCTGATCCAGCTGCACCTCCTGAAATCCTGACGACCCGCCACCCGCCAAAGTCCACATGGCCCGCTCGCGGACGCAGGGCTGCAGCGCGAGCGGCGGGCGCGTAGCATGGATACGGCACAGGCCGCGGACGAGGAGTCGACATGCGAGTGCTCAAATCATTGATCGTGCTGATCGTGCTGGTGGTGATCGGCACCGGAATCTGGATCTGGTCGGGGACCTACAACATCGGCGCCGACTCGCCGCACTGGGCGGTCACGACCAAGTTGATCTCGGTGCTGCGCGAGCGCTCCATCGACACGCGCGCCACGCAGATCCAGGTGCCGAACCTGGATGACCCGGCACTGGTCAAGCTGGGCGCGGAGCACTACCAAGAGATGTGCACCGGCTGCCACCTGGCGCCGGGCATGGGCGAATCCGAGCTGCGCGACAGCCTGTATCCGCAGCCGCCGAACCTGACGCATTTCGCGCCCCGGCCCGCGGAGGCATTCTGGATCATCAAGCACGGCATCAAGCTGACCGCCATGCCGGCCTGGGGCAAGACCCATGACGACCAGAAGATCTGGGCCATGGTGGCCTACCTGCAGAAGCAGCCGCGCATGAGCGTCGATGAATATCGGCAACTCACGGAGAACGCCGCCGACGTCGAAGACGGCGACAGCAAGGGCATGCCGGCGCCGGCCGGCAGTGCCGGCGCCATGCCGGGCATGGAGATGGGCGCGCCGACCACGCCCGCGACGCAGCAACCCGCGCCGGCGGTCTCTGCGCGCTGAAGTACCCGGGCCCGCCAGGCCCCGCGCGACGACGCGCGGGACTTGAGGCAGACTGGGCGACTTTCCATATGTCGAAAGCCCGCATGACACCTGCCGTGCGAACCGCCAGCCGCGTCAATCCGCTTGCAGCGGCACGCGCCGCATGAGCGACGCCGCGTCCGCCAGCCCGCCCTACCCCGGCATCGCGCGCGCCTGCTCGGTGCTGCTGATCCTGTTTGCGACAGCCGTGCTCGCCTACACCGACCGCCAGGTGCTGAGCCTGCTGGTCGACCCGGTGCGCGCCGACCTCGCCATCAGCGACACGCAAATGAGCCTGCTGTTGGGCGTGGCGTTTGCCGCGATTTACGGCGTGGCGGGCATCCCGCTGGGTTTCCTTGCCGACCGCACGTCGCGGCGCAACCTGATCGTGGCGGGCGTGCTGATCTGGAGTATCGGCACGCTGATGTGCGCGGTCGCGCCCTCGTTTGCCATGCTGTTCGTCGCCCGCGTGGTGGTCGGCCTCGGCGAGGCGGTGCTGTCGCCGGCAGCAATCTCGCTGATCAGCGACACGTTCGCACCGAGGCACCGCGGCCTGGCCGTGGGGACGTTTTTCACCGGCATCGCCGTGGGCATCGGCGGTTCGATCCTGATTGGCGGCGGCGTGCTCGACCTGGTCCGCGGCGGGCTGTTCGCCGCCACGCCGGTGGCGCATTGGGCGCAATGGCGGCTGGTGTTCCTGGCCGTGGGTCTGCCGAGCCTGCTGTGGCCGCTGTTGCTGCTGACCATCCGCGAACCGGTACGCCGGCACGACCAGATGTTCGACGACGCCGCGTCGCCGGCCATGGACATCGATACGCTGCCACGCCTGTTGCGGCGCATGGCGCCGGTGTTCATCGCGGTGGCGATCGCCTCGATGGTCGACAACGCGGTCGGCGCCTGGGCGCCCTCGCTGCTGATCCGGGAGTTTGCCGTGGATCCGGCGCGGGTCGGCGTCGAGCTCGGCCTGCTGCTCATGCTCGGCTACGGCGGCGGCATGCTGGTCGGCGGGGCGCTGGCCGACCGCTTTGCCCGCTGGCGTGGGCCCAAGGGCAAGACCGAACTGTGCTGCCTCGCCGTGCTGGCCACGCTGCCGGCGGCGGTGATGATCAACAGCCACAGCGTGTCCGGCGTCATGCTTGCCGTGCCGGTGTACTTTGCGCTGTCGGCCATGGTCACCGCCTCGGGCCTGTCCGCCATCCTCGACGCCACGCCAAACCGCATGCGCGGCCAGGCCATGGCCATCAGCTTCTTCCTCAACGTGGCGATTGGCGCCGGCTTCGGGCCCACCGCCGTGGCGCTGGCCGGTGACCACGTGTTCGGTGCCGCCGCCGGGCTGGGGCCGGCCATCAGCTTTACAGTAGTGGTTTCCTACCTGCTGGCCGCCCTGGTGCTGCTGGTGGCGATCCGCGCACGGAGAACCTGATGTCCGCAACCGATGACGATGCCTTCGAACTCTACGACCTGAAGGTCGAGGTGGTCGCTCCGCCGGGGGCGAAGCTGTATTGCTCGTCCAGGGTGGGTGACAGCTTCGAGCTGCGCGGCGAGGTCCTGCATCTCCCCACTGGCCAAGGCTTTTCCATCTACTCGCTGGCCGCGGTGCTGCCGCTGCTGGCGGCCAAGCAGCGGGTGACCGACCCCAACGACTGGATGAGCACCGACAGCGAAGTCGCCTGCCCCGACCCCGACTGCCCCTCACGCCTGCGCATCACCCGGCTTGGACGCCGGCGTTTCCTGCACCATGAAGTCACCGCCACACACGAGGCTGCGCCATGACGGCGCTGGAAACCTTCGAGATCAAGCCAGGCTATGTGATCTCGCGCCTCATCCGTGGCGGCTGGCAGCTGGCCGGCGACCACGGCGCAGTGGACCGTGCACATGTCACGGACGACTTGGCCGCGTTCTACGACGCCGGCGTGACGACGTTTGATTGCGCCGACATCTACACCGGCGTCGAGGAAATGTATGGCGCCTTCCGCGCCGCCATGTTGCAGAGCCGCGGCGCAGATGCCTTGGCACGGTTGAAGGTGCACACCAAGTTCGTGCCGGACATCGACCTGCTGCCCCGCATCACCGCAGCCGACGTGCGCCGCATCATCGAGCGCTCGCTGCATCGCCTGCGCATGGAGCGCCTCGACTTGGTGCAGTTCCACTGGTGGGATTACGCGGAGCCGCGCTACGTCGAGACGGCCCTGCACCTGCGCGAACTGCAGGCCGAGGGCAAGATCGACCTGGTCAGCGGGACCAATTTCGACGCCGACCACGTGCAGGAAATCGCCGACGCCGGTGTGCGCTTCGCCACGCTGCAGGTCCAGTACTCCCTGCTCGACCACCGACCCGCCGGCCGCCTCGCCGACACCTGCGCGCAGCTCGGCACCAGGCTGCTCTGCTACGGCACGCTCGCCGGGGGTTTCCTGTCCGATCGGTGGCTGGGACAAGCCGAACCCGCCGCCACGCCGACCAACCGCTCCCTGGTCAAATACAAGCTCATCATCGACGAGTTCGGCGGCTGGGACCTGTTCCAGGACCTGCTCGGCACGCTCAGGCGCGTCGCCGACCGGCACGGGGCAAGCATCGCCAACGTGGCTTCGCGCCATGTGCTGGATCAGCCGCTGGTGGCCGGCGTCATTGTCGGCGCGCGCCATGCCGGCCACCTGCAGGACACGCTGCAACTGGCTGCCCTGCGCCTGTCAGCGCAGGACCGCCAGGACATCGCCGCCGTCCTCGCCCAGGCACGCGGCCCGGCCGGCGAGGTCTACGCGCTGGAACGCGACCGCAACGGCCCGCACGGCCGCATCATGAAATACAACCTCGGCGACGCACCACCGGCCTGAGGCACTGGGCGGCGCCCGGACCATGACTTCCGGAGCATGCCGGCGATTCGCCTGCGCAGTATGTTGCCCAGGCCGATGACGACAGTCGCTCCTGGAGTAGCCACGATGAAATCCCGCCTGCTTGCCTCGGCCCTGGCGGCCGCCTTGTTTGGCCTTGTCCCGTGGGTAGCGCAAGCTGCCACGCCTCAGGAGCAGTCGCGCAGCGACAACGTGCCGCCGCCGGAGGACACCCCCTACCCCGGCAGCATGACGGTCCACGTCGATGCCACCGACACCGCCCATCGCATCTTCACCGTGCACGAGACCATTCCGGTCAAGGCCGGCCCGATGTATCTGCTGTATCCCGCATGGATCCCCGGCGACCATGAACCCAGCGGCCCGATCCGCAAGGTCGCCAGCCTGATGATCAGCGCCAACGGCAAGAACCTGACGTGGACCCGCGACAAGTACAACGTCTTCGCGTTCCTGGTCGACGTGCCGGCCGGGGTCGGCAGCATCGACGTCGACTTCCAGTTCCTGTCCTCGCAGAACAAGGGCGAGGGATCCATCCGCATGACGCCGGAAATGCTCGACCTGTCCTGGAGCAAGGTCTCGATCTACCCGGCCGGCTATTACGGCAGCCAGATCCAGGTGGTACCCAGTGTCACCTTGCCCGCGGGCTGGCAGTTCGGCACCGCGCTCGAGGTGGCGAGCCGCAGCGGCAACACGACAACGTTCAAGCCAATCGACTACACCAACCTGGTCGATTCGCCGATGTTCGCCGGCAAATACTTCTCGCGACTGGATCTCGCGCCGGACGCGAAGCAACCGGTGCACATGGACATCGTCGGCGACACGCCTGAGGACATCAAGACCACGCCCGAGCAGCTCAAGGCGCTGCGCGGCATCGTCACGCAGATGGACAAGCTCTACGGCGCCTTCCATTTCGACCACTACGATTTCCTGTTTTCCCTGTCCGACAAGATGAGCGGCAAGGGCCTGGAGCACCACCGTTCCAGTGAGGATGGCACGCGCGCCGACTTCTTCACCAAGTGGGACCTGAAGACACCACGCGACCTGCTGACGCACGAGTTCAACCATTCCTGGAACGGCAAGTACCGGCGTCCGGCCGACCTGTGGACGCCGAACTTCAACGTGCCGATGGGCGACAGCCTGCTCTGGGTGTACGAGGGCCAGACCCAGTTCTGGGGCAACGTCATTGCCGTACGCGCCGGGTTGGAAAGCAAGGAAACCGGCCTGGACAAGCTCGCCAACGTGGCTGCCACGTACGACATTAACCGACCAGGCATGCTGACCTGGCGCAACATCCAGGACACCACCAACGACCCGGTCATCGCCCAGCGCGCGCCACTCCCCTACCGCAATTACCAGATGAGCGAGGACTACTACCAGGGCGGCCAGATGATCTGGCTGGCGGTGGACGCCAAGTTGCGCGCGCTCAGCCGCGGCAAGCACTCGCTGGACGATTTCGCCCGCGCGTTCTACGGCATGGACAACGGCGCCTGGGACATCAACACCTATACGTTTGACGACGTCGTGGGCACGCTCAACAAGATTGCGCCATACGACTGGAAGACCTTCCTGCGCACGCGCCTGGACGGCCACGACAAGATCATCGATGGCATTGCCGGCGAAGGCTGGAAGCTGGTCTACACCGACAAGCCATCGGACATCGTCGGTGCACTGCAGAAGCGCTACCACGCCATCGACTTCACCTACTCGATTGGCTTCACCGCCACGGACAAGGGTGATTTGCGTGACGTCCGCTGGAACGGTCCGGCGTTCAAGGCCGGCCTGGCGCCAGGCATGACGATCATTGGCGTCGACGGCAAGGACTTCAGTGCCGACAACCTGAAGCAGGCGATCACCGCGGCGAAAGGCGGCAGTACACCCATCACCTTGCTGGTGAAGGACTTCGACGAGTTCAAGACCCTGCAGGTCGATTACCACGACGGGCTGAAATACCCGCACCTGGTGCGTGCGGAGGGCTCGCCGGACTACCTCTCCCAGCTCTACGCCCCGAAATAGCCGGCGCTGTACCACCACGCATCAGCGTTCCGCCCATTATCCCCACGTACGCACACTACCCCCTCGTCGTCCCCGCGAAAGCGGGAATGACGAGTAAGGGAGCCGCGGGAATGACGCCGGGACGATCGCCCCGGCGTCCTTAGGCGGTTGTCGTGGCGGGCTCGAGGATGCGATCGGCGAAGCGGTCGGCCATGGCGGCGATGGTCAGTGACGGATTCGTACCCACTGGCCCGGGCATGATCGAGCCGTCGGCGACGTACATGCCCGGATAACCGAAGACCTCGCCGTATTCGTTCACCACACCTTCTTCCACGCTGCGTCCCATCGGCGCGCCGCCCAGCCCATGCACGGTGATGATGCGTCGGCCGAGGTGCCAGGTGGGATTGCTCTGGAAATCACCGCCCCAGGCCTCGGTGATCTGCTTCATGGTGTCGGTCAGCCGGGTGAAGAACGGCGAGGAGCGCTTGATGGTCCAGTCGCTGGACAGCAGTCCGTCCTCCAGGCTGAGGTTGCCGTCGGGCACGTCGCGCCCCATGCCCAGCAACGGGATGGACGAGGCTGACAGGTTGCCCGTGCCGAGCAGGTTGGCAATGTCGGCGCTCAGGTTGGTAGTGGTGTTGATGCCGAGCGCCGACAGCAGGCGGCGCCAGGCCAGGCGCTGGGCGCGGCCCAGCGTCGCGGCGACGCCGGCGGTCTCCACCAGCCAGGACATGAACGCCGGATAGCCGGCATCCTCGACGTAGAAACCGCGGCCCGTGCCGCCATCCAGCGCGTCGGGCATGTGCAGCGAGCTGGTGATGACCGGGCCGAAGTTGCCGTCGAGCGCCCACGGCTGCTTGCCGTTCGCGGTTTGCTTCGAGCAGCGCAAGGCAAAGGTGAGCAGGTCGCCGTTGCTGCAGAAGTGCGAGCCCAGCGTGCGGCTGAGACCCGGGAACTGCGCCCGGTTGGCCAGCAGGAGATAGGTGCTGCCGAACGTCCCCGCCGACAGGATCAGGCGGTTCGCCGAGATCGTGGTCAACGGCGTGTCCGCGTGTGCCGGCTCCCCTGGCACGTGCTGGCGATACGAGATCACATAGCCGCCGCCGGCGCGGGGCGCGAAGCTCTTCACCTCGGCCAGGGTGCGCAAGTCAGCCCCGGCGCGCTTGGCCGCCGACAGGTAGGTGTAGTCCAGCGTGTTCTTGCTGCCGTAGTTGCAGCCGACATCGCATTCGCCGCACAGGCGGCAGGTGCTGCGCGTGCGGTCATGCAAGTTGCGCTGGGCTTCGATGATCGGCTCGCCGGGCACCGGCTCGGCGCCAGGGTTGGCGAAGGTCACGGCCAGCGGCGGCAGCATCCACTCCAGGCCGAGTTTCTCGCCGGCCATGCGCATGGCCTTGGTCTTCTCGGTCTGGTCGTACGGCGCCTTGTGGAACGGGTAGCGCTGCACATTCATCATGCGCTCCACCCGGTCGTAGTGCGGATCGAGGTCGGCGCGGGTCACCGCCCAGTATTCGTGCCCCGGCACGCCGGGCTGCTCGCGCACGAACCACTTCTCGTCCTTGCGCAGCAGCACGTTCGCATAGATCAGCGAGCCCCCGCCCAGGCCGCTGGAGATCAGCGCGTCGATGTGCTTGAACGACCACACGTCGAACAAGCCGAACATGCCCGCGCCGGGATCCCAGAAGTTCGCATGCATGGCCTTCGGCGTGCGCGCAAACGAGCCCGGCGGATAAGCCTTGCCACGCTCCAGCAGGCACACGCTCTGCCCGGCCTCGGCCAGCCGGTAGGCCGACACCGAGCCGCCGAAACCGGAGCCCACCACTACTGCGTCGAAGTGTTCCATGCCTGTGCACTCGCTTGGGGGCCTCCGGGCGACGCGGCGCTGGCTGCGACGGGTGCCGGGACCGTGAAGGGATCCTCGATCAGGTGCACCCGCGGCGGCTTGCCGTACCGCGGGTGGAAGTACGGCTTGCGCCGGTCGGCACGCGGATCGTAGCGCCAGCGTACGACACGGCGGATGCCGACCGCATGCACCGCCAACGTGCCGTCCGCCCGCAGGTGGATGCGCAGGAAGTTCTTGTAGTGCTCGATGTGCTGCGACGAATAGGCTTCGTTGAAATTGACCCCGGGCAGCAGCGCCAGGCTGAACAGCAAGGCGCCCAGCGGGCCGCCAATCACGATCATCTCGACGATGTACAGCGCGCCCTGCATCCAGAGGCGCACGTGGCCAGGCGCCTGCAGGCCGAGCAGCGCATTGAGGTGGGCAAACCACCAGGTGAGTGCGAGCACCAGGGCCAGGTGGGCCAGCCCGTGCACGATGCCGATCCCGCGCAGCCAGGCGGGCCGACCGGGATCGGGCGCGCAGAACTTGTACAGGCCGAATACCAGCAGCGCGGCAATCACCATGAGCGCCGGCACTTGCACCATGATCTCCACCAGCACGCCGAACACGTCACCCGCGCGGGCCAGCGGCTGCCCACTCAGCCAGGCCATCAACGCATTCATCGGCGTGTCCGCGCCGACCGTGCTCTGCACCAGCAGCGAGCCCTGGCTTGCGCTCTGCAGCAGCCATCCGCACAGGATATAGATCAGGCCCAGGGTGAGGACGAACCACGGGTTCTTGAGGCCCAGCAGCAAGGCCCCGGTGCGCAGGCGACGCGAGGTGGACGCTTCCGGATACACCGGGCCGCGCGCATAGGTCTTGGTCATCGCGCAGGCACCCTGCCCCGGTTCGGCCGGATCGACCTTGCTCAGCTCGATGGTGTCGGGCAGCCGATGCGTCCCGTACAGGTAGGCGCCACCGCCGCCCGCGGTGAGCTTGTGCCGTTGCCCGGTGGAATCGGAGTAGCGCGCGTAGTGGTGCAGGTCGCCGCTCAGCGAAAGCATCAACTTGGCCTGCCGCGGCGAGAGGATCGTGCGCTCGAAGAAGAGCAGGTTGCGATTGGCATTGGAGGCGTCGGTCTCCTCCACCCAGGACGGCTGCGCCGTGCACAGGATCACCTGGTCGCCCGGCTGCATGTGCGCGGCCACTTCGGTGAAGTAGTCGATCTGCGGCTGGTCGATGTCCGCGGCCAGTTGGATGTCGATGCCGAGCAGCCACCAGCGCTGCGGCAGTTTCAGCGCGAAATAGCTGCGCGTCTGCCGGGTCTTCCAGGCGCCGATGGAACGGCGCTGGCAGAACAGGCGCATGAAGCTGGTGAGACCGTCGTACCAGTCGTGGTTGCCGGGTATCGAGAACAGGTGTGGCCTGGACGCCTCCTCGTCGATCCACGGCAGGGCGGCCTCGAACGGACCGTAGAACCGGTTCTCGTATTGCGTGCGGGAGGCGGTCGGATACACCTGGTCGCCGCCCAGGATCAGGATCTGGCCGCGCTTTGTGGCTGCCAGCAGCTCCCGCTGCCGCGGCTCTTCGGGCAAGGCCTCGGCAGGCAATTGCGCCTGGCCAAGCAGCCAGGCCACGCTGTAGGTGGCATCGAAGCCATCGCCGAGATCGGCGGCAAAATCGAGCCACAGCTCGGGCGAGGCGGAATAGTCATGGATCGCGGCCTGCGCGCCGTGCGCCAGCGCCGCCTGGGTCTCGCGCTGGTCGGCATAGGCGCCGAAAACGCCCGAGAGCAGCGCGCGGATGCCGGTGCGGATCAGCTGCGCCGGATCGAACCACTGCGTCATGCGCTGCGGCGTCCAGGTCAAGGGGACGGGTGCACGCACCTCGACCGCCGGCTCCTCCTCGGGCGGAACTGCGGGATCGTAGGGAACTCGCGAGGTCGGCACGTGATCCTCCCGGGGCCTCAGCCCAGCATCATTTGAACGGAGCCGGCGCGTAGCTCTTCCACAGCTCCCGGCCGAAGAAGCCGCCAAACTGGGCAATCAGCTTGGCCGCCTCCATCGGCGAGCCGGCATCCACGGCACGCACGCTGGCCGCGACCTTGGCGAACGCCATGGCATCGAGCCGGAGCACGCCGGCACCGACCACCGGGCCGGTGGTATCTGTCCCCTCGTACAACCGGGTGTAGAGCGTGGTGGTATCGCTCCACAGGTCGAAGCCGGGATCGTCGTGGACACGCTTGGCCCCGGCCAGGTAATAGGTCTGGCCCGCCCGCTCGAACGGCAGCTCGTATACCATCAAGGTGGTGTCCGTGGCGTCGGCCGGCGCAAACAAGCGGAAGATGCCCGCACCGGTCGGCATGGCCAGCCCCAACGGGGCGAAATCGACGGTGCCGGCGAGCGTGCCGTTGTGGTTCGGGTCCTGGACGAAACGGTCGAGATCGCGCACGGTGACCGTGACGTGGATCGCCAGCGTGGTCGCGACGGCCTTGCCGGCGGCGGCACCCGCGTCGGGCTCGGTGGCACCGAGCGCAAAATGCCCCTGCATGGTTTCCTGGAACGAAATTCCTGGTACGGCGGGTGTCATCATCAGGGTCTCCGGGACAAGGGCATCGCCCTCATCGGTGGTAGTGGCGAGGTAGCGGTGGGCGTCCACGTAGCCCATCTGGATCAGCGTGCGCGCATCGGTGCGACCCAGGTACAGATCCGTGTCCAGCGGCAGCGGATGCGGCGGGCGGATGACATGCACGCGGATCGGCGCGCGCTGTCCGTACGGCGAGTCGCCCGCGGCAATCCGCACGTTGAGCTGGGCAATGTCATCGAACTCGCGGTTGAGGCTGGCGTTGGCGGCCATCTCCAGCATCTGCACGTAGATTTGCAAGGCTCCGCCGCGGTACTCGGCATTGTTGCCCAGGCACCAGACCAGCCAGATTTCCTCGGCACCGCGGCGCACCGCCTCCATCAGGTTGGCGTCGCGGGCAAAGGCCGCATCGAGATAGACCGAGCCGTTCCAGCTCACCGGCGGCATGACACCGGGCAGCGACATGCCGGCAACAAACAGCTCCTGGACCAGGTCCTGGTGCGCGACGACCTCGTTGACCTTGCGCGTGTAGTTGAAGACGTTGAACGTGCCTTGCAGCCATTGGGCGCCGCGCACGGTCGCCAGGTCGATGCCCAGGTGCGGATAGACATAGTCGACGAAGGCCTCGGCGCTGCCCATGGCCACCTGCCGGTCCTGGCGCAGGTAGCTCTCCAGCGGCATCAGCGACAGCGAGCGCCTGAGCTGCAGGTTCGTCCAGCGCTCGCCCATCTCCGTCGGCGACAGCCCGGACAGGAGCATGGCGAGGTTGATCGCGCCGCCCGAGGTGGCGTCGATGTGCTGGAAGTAGAGGCCGGCTTCCTGCAGCGCGCGCAAGACGCCGGCCTGGTAGGACAAGCGCATGCCACCACCGGAGAGCACCAGCGAGCGGCGCCTTGGGGCGTCGGCTGGCGCGACGAATGCCCGGGCCGGCTGCGTGGTCATGGTTCGGCTGTCTCCTCCAGATGTCGCAGGATATACGGATAGACGTCCCTGTCGGCATGCTCGCCGATGATGCAATCGACGTGGCCGTAGCCCGGGATCACTTCCCACCGGTAAAGCGCCGTGCCATTGCGTTCGGCCAGCACCTCAAGCGACACCTCGGTGCTCCTCGGCAGCAGGCAGTCGTTGTCGGCGCCGTGCACGAAGAGGATCGGGATGGCCATGCGCTCCAGGTGCGGCAGGTAACTTTCGGTACCGTCCTCGCGCACCACATGTCCGGCGCGCAGGTTGCGGATGAGGTGCTTGAACGCGCGCAGGTTGGCCTGGCCAAACTGCTCGGGCAGGCTCGCGTGTGTCGCCTGATCCAGCCTGGCGTGCCGATACAAGGGTCCATACATCGCGCTGATGCGCCGGCAGGTCGCGCTGCCGCAGCGCTCTGCCGGTGCGATCGGCTGCAGCCGCGCACCCAACGCAAACATGTGCTCGGTCCAGCCGCCATGCGGCTGCGGTACCGCGTGCAGGGCCTTCACCCCGAACCAGCCCATGAGCGTCGGCATTCCCAGGTGCGACTTGATGCGGTTCAAGGGCGCGGGTATGGGGTGGATCGCCACCTGCGAGCACACTGCGGAGCGCACACCTTGCAAGCCGGACAGCATGGCCATGCTGAAGGTCTGCGCGCCGATGCCGTGGGCGACGACCTGGAGGCTTGGCGCCCCGCTGACGGCCAGCACCAGGCGCACCGCCGCCGGGAAATCGTATTGCGCGATCTCGTCGAAGCTCGACTGCCGCGCCTGTGCAACCAGGTCGATGCTGAGCCGCATGTCCAGCAGCCAGACGTCGAAGCCGGCGGCATACAGGTATTCGAGGAGGTTGGTGGGTATCGTGTCCAGGGAATACATGCGGCTGGATACGCCGATGCAGTGCACCAGCATGACCGGTCCGCGCGCCCCGCCCTGATGGCGCGTCAGCCGCAGCTCCACGCCGTCGTCCGTGGTGAACGGATGGATTTGCGCCGCACTTGCGCGCAGGCGGCGACGCCCGGGGACGTCGTCATGCCGCACGGCAGCGTCCGCTGGCACGGTCATGTTCCGCCATCGAGCGGGAATGAGGACGCGGCATGCGCCGCCGCCTCCTGCGGCGAGCCGGGCGGCGGCAGCCAGGTTTCGCCCAGGCCCAGACCAACCACGCTCTCCAGGCCTTCCGGCACCTGGACCGGCGTCTCGGCATGGCTCAGGAACCAGCTCTCCAGGTGGTCATCGAGCACGCCGGAACTCTGCGGCAAATAGCCGGTGAACAGCGGTCGCTCGCCGATTTCCAACCGACGCAGGACATCGGCCCGCGGGTGTGGGCCGAGCGTAAGCCGCGCGCTGGCCTTGCGTCCCAGGCGAAACCCCATCTTCCCCTGGAAGTAGATGCTGGATTTCATGAGCATGCCGCGGAACGCACACCAGTTGACTGCGCCGGTGCGCATTGGAAACACCTCCCGGCCCGGCCGCTCGATTTCCACTTCCGCCACCATCGCGCCATCGAGGTCGTAGCGGCTGCGCACGGACCTGTCCGTGATCTGGAAATCCAGGTTGGCCTGGTGCTTGGGCATGCCCCAGATGCCCTTGCCGCCCTTCACCGAAATCTCGGTGCTGACCGGCAGGTCGAACACGTATTGGCCGAGGCCGCAGGACTTGCGGAACAGCAAGGCACGCGCCAGCGATATGGGCCGCGGCCCATGGGTACAACCGATGCCGAGGCTGTACTCGATGTATTTGCCGATGTTGGTGTGGCGGTAATCGATCACCGATACCAGCAGGATCGCGTGGCGACCGAGGCGCAGCGGATGCAGCTCGTTGCCCGGCAACAGTTCGGCTGCCCGCTCGGGGTTGATGGGAAACGCTGCCATCAGGGCCGGACTGCTGGCGGACGCCACGGGCAGCGTGAAAGGGATGCCGTCCACCAGGGCATGCCGGCCGCCTTGTTGCCGTAGTCTGCGGGGTATCGCCATATGCGCCTCGCGCTTGGGAGCCTGGTCTTAATCCGGTCGATCCAACTCCTGCACCATCAGGGGCAGCACGTCGCGATGGGCGTCCTGGCCCATGAAGATGTCCAGATGTCCATATTCCGGAATGACATGCAGGCTGTGATATCCCGGGCGGATGCCATCGAGCCAGGCAAAGCTGCGCTGCTGGCTCTCCGGCAGGAAGCAGCGGTTCTTCGCCCCGGTGAAAAAGGCGAAGCGCGCATCGGTCCTTGGTGCGGCCGCAATGGGATCAGCAGGCACCGCCTCGGGCCGGTCGTAGGCCACCAGGTGGCCGGCCGCCACGCAGCGATTCATCTGCTGGAAGAACGTGAGCGGCACGTCGGAGAATTCGGCCTGCATCCAGTCGTGGGTGGCCGCATTCAGATTCTCGTGTCGCCACAGCGTGGGAAAGCCGACGCCGTAGGCGAAGCTCGACCAGCGGCAGACGATGTTGTCGCATTCATGGTGGGTCAGCCGGATCACGCCGTTGAGCACCTTGGCCAATACGCCCGGCGGATGCAGGCCCCATTGCGGGTTCACGAACGGGGTGAGCGAGGCCAGCAGCGGCACACTGAGCGTCCCCTTGATCCGCGCCGCCAGCGGCACGACGGTGTGGAACGACACCGCGTTGCTGATGATCGTGCTCACCTGCGGCACCAGCCCAAGTACCGCGGACAGGCAAAAGGACGTCGAACCCTGGCAATGCACGATCGCCTTGATGCTGGCGGCGCCGGTTTCCTTGACCACCGTCTCCACCGCCGCCGGATGGTCGTACAGCGCGGCCTGGTCGATCGTCCACCGGCATGGCGTGAGGTCTATGCTGGCGCGCCAGTTTTCCATCCACACGTCGTAGCCGGCATCCAGCAGCAGGTCGACGACCGTGGCCTCCACCGGCGCGCGGAAAATATTCGCGCGTACCCCTGCACCATGCACCAGGAGTACCGGCCCCTTGTCCGGCGAGCGGTCGCCGCGCACCTGGATCACGTTGCAAGGCCGCCCGTCGCGGGCGTGGAATGGCACCACGCGGTCCGATGCGGCGACGTGACTCTGGCTGGCGAATGGCATGAGCCTCTCCGGGAGTCAAAGCAAGCGACGGCTGGACGGCTTTACAGCCATTCCAAGGTTACGGATACACCGTTACCGGCACCCCGTCAAATCATTTTGCCGGGAGCGTGCGGCACGACACGCCTGGCCCTCGAAGCCGCTTGCCGACGCAGTCTCAGGGCGCCGGCAACACCGCCAGGATGGCTGGCACGTGGGCCGTGGCTGCTTCCAGGTGGGCGAAGATCTCGGCAATGCTGATCTCTTCCTGGTCGCCGCAGCCTGCGGCGAAATTGGCGACCAGGGCCAGACACGCGTAGTCCACGCCCAACTCCCGCGCGAGCACGGCCTCCGGCATCCCGGTCATGCCCACCAGGTCGCAGCCGTCGCGCCGCATGCGGGCAATTTCCGCACGCGTCTCCAGGCGTGGGCCCTGGGTCACTCCATGGCAGCCCCCAGCGACGACCGCCACCCCGGCCGCAGCCGCAGCCGCCAGCAGCTGCTGGCGCAATGGCGCCGCGTAGGGTTCGCTGAAATCGACATGCTCCACCTTCGCGCCATCGACGTCGTGGAAACTGCTGGCCCGACCCCAGGTGTAGTCGATGAGCTGGTCCGGCACGACGATGCTGCGCGGCCCCAGGTCGGCACGAATCCCGCCCACCGCATTGACCGCGACCAGGTGCCGGACGCCGAGCCGATGCAGGGCCCAGACATTCGCGCGGTAATTCACCCGATGCGGTGCCAGCCGATGATCCTCGCCATGGCGCGCGAGGAACGCCACGCGTTGCGCGCCCAGCACGCCCACGACGATATCGCCGGAGGGCTCGCCAAACGGCGTCGGCACGCGATGGCGCCGGGCGTCCTGCAGCCCGGCAAGCGCATACAGGCCGCTGCCGCCAATGACCCCGAGCGCGACAGGAGATGTGGTTTCGGTCATCACGGGTTCCTGGGGTTTCCCCGGCTGTCGCGGCCTGGGAGCTTGGGCGGTAGGCCATTGTGCCGCGAAAGCCGCGGCCAGCCCAAGTCATCCAGGTTCACCGCGCCGGCGTCGGCAGTCCAGACGGCTGTCGCCACGGTGCGCTGCCGACGTGCTGCTTCCTCCGCCCTGGTTCGTGGTGGACGCTGGCATGCCGCTGCAGCATGATGGAGCTATCGGGTCAGGGGAGTGCACCATGTTCCAGCGCATTACGCTTGCCGTCATCGCGTTCACGCTGTTGCCGGCCCTGGCGGCCCAAGCCGCGACCACAGCTGACAGCAGCCACTACACACCCGGCGCCAGCGCGCTGCTGGCGCAATCCAAGCCGGACGAATGGCGCACACCCGACCCCGGAAACCTGCTGTACCTGCAATTGCCGACCGGTCGGGTGATCATCGAGCTGGCGCCCGATTTCACCCCGCTGCACGCCGCCAATATCCGCGCCCTGGTCCGTGCCCACTACTTCGATGGCCTGTCCGTGGTCCGCGTCCAGGACGATTTCGTGACCCAATGGGGCACCCCGGAGGATCCCGCGGACGGCTATTCCCCGGCCCCGCGCGACCGCGGCAACGCCAAGACCAGCGTGCCGCCGGAGTTCACCCGCCCGTTCGATGCCGCCTTGCAGTGGACCCCGTTGCCGGACGGCGACGTCCATGCGCCCGAGGTCGGTTTCAGCCAGGGCTTTCCCGCGGGACGCGACCGCAGCAGTGGTGAGGAATGGCTATTGCATTGCTACGGCATGGTTGCCGTGGCCCGCGGCAACGACCCGCAAAGCGGCGATGGCGGCTCGCTGTACACCGTGATCGGCCAGGCCCGCAGGCTGGATCGCAACCTGGCCGTCGTCGGCCGCGTGCTCGTGGGCATGCCGCTGCTGTCCGGGCTGCCGCGCGGCAGCGGCGCGATGGGGTTCTATACCCCGAGTGACCCGCACACGCCCATCCGCTCGATGCAAGTGGCGGCCGACGTACCCGCGGCACAGCGCACGCCGATCCAGGTGTTGCGTACCGGCAGCGCCACGTTTGCGGCCCTGCTCGACGCCGCGCGCAACCGCCATGACGCGTTCTACACCGTTGCGCCGGGCAAGGTCGGCGTTTGCGCCATTCCCGTCCCGGTGCGCGAGGCTGCCGCCGCCGGCCGGTGAGGCCGCATCCGTTGGCGCCTGACCCGACCCACCACCGGGTGTCGGCGTCTACAATGCTGCAGCCATTGCCGCGTGCCACCCATGCAAGCCACCACCCGCGCCCACCTGCAGATCCACTTTTGCGTCCTGCTCTGGGGCTTCACCGCCATCCTCGGCAAGCTGATCACCCTGCCGGCCGCACAGCTGGTGTGGTGGCGTATGCTTCTGGTCATGCTCGCCCTGCTTGCCGTCCCCCGGATGTGGCGCGGGCTGCGGGCCATGTCGGCGCGCGTGCGTTGGGCCTACGCCGGCATTGGCGTGCTGGTGGCCATGCATTGGTTGACGTGGTATGCCGCAATCAAGCTGTCCAATGCCTCGGTGGGTGCCACCTGCATGGCCTTGGCACCCGTGTTCATGGCGCTGGTCGAGCCCTGGATCGCCAAACGCCAGTTTGATCCGCGTGAGTTGCTGGTGGGCGCCGCGATCGTCCCCGGCGTGATCATGGTGGTGGGCGGCATACCTGCCGACATGCGCCTGGGGCTGGCCTTGGGCGTGCTCTCATCGGTGTTCGTAGCCTTGTTCGGCTCGCTCAACAAGCGCTTCGTGGAGCGCGGCGATCCGCTGGCGGTGACCTTCATCGAGCTCGGCACCGGCGCCGTGTTCCTGACCCTTATGCTGCCGCTGCTGCCGCATGCGGGCGCGGCCTTCGTCCTGCCCGACCTGCACGACGCGTGGCTGCTCGCGGTGCTCGCGTTCGGCTGCACCCTGCTGCCGTTTGCCCTGGCCCTGGTGGCGCTGCGCCAACTGACCGCGTTCGGCACGCAGATGATCACCAACCTGGAGCCGGTATACGCCATCGTGCTGGCCATCGTGCTGCTGCACGAACAGCACGAGCTGAATGCCTGGTTCTACGTCGGCGGCGCGGTCATCCTCGGCGCCGTGTTCAGCCATCCGCTGCTCGGCCAGCTGCAACGCAAGCCGAAGCGCCCCGAGCTGCTCGGCACCACCGAGAGCCATGCGGTGATCGACTGACGGCTGCCATGAACTATCGTCACGCCTACCACGCCGGCAATTTTGCCGATGTACTCAAGCACACGGTGCTGCTGGCCTTGCTCGAGTCGCTGCAGGCCAAGCCGGCGCCGTTCTGCTACCTGGACACGCATGCCGGCAGCGGCAGCTATGCGCTGGACAGCGTCGAAGCCGGGAAAACCCTTGAATACCTGGACGGCATCGCCCACCTGCTGGGCGTGGAGGGGCTGCCGCCGCTGCTGGCGCGATACCGCGACTACGTGTTGGAGGGAACCGCCAGCGGCACGCCCCTGCGCCATTATCCCGGCTCGCCCTTGCTGGCGGCGCGCCTGCTGCGGCCCGGCGACCAGGCCCAACTATGCGAGTTGCATCCGGAGGAAGCAGCCAGGCTGCGCACCGCGCTCGCCCATGACCCGCGCCTGCACGTGCACCAGCGCGATGGTTATACCGCCTTGAAGGCCTTGCTGCCGCCCGTGCAAAAACGCGGCATGGTGCTCATCGACCCGCCCTACGAATTGCAGGAAGCCGAATACGCCATAATCGGCAAGGCCTTGAAAGCCGCGCTGCAACGCTGGCCAAACGGCATCTACGCAGTGTGGTATCCAATCAAGCTGCGCAGCGAGGTGCAGCCATTCCTGCGCGCCATGGGACAGCTGCCGTGCAAGCGCGTGTTGCGCGCGGAGATTCTGGTACACGCGGCCAATACACCGTTGCGCCTCAACGGCGCCGGCATGGTGGTGCTGAACGCGCCATGGGATCTGGACCTACGGCTGCGCGCAGCCATGGCCGCCCTGGCACGACTGCTCGCCCAGGGCGATGCTGCGTCGTGGCAGCTCGACTGGCTGCGCAGCGATACCCCAGCGCCACCGCACCGCTAAGGTTCACGCACGGCACGGCACCGCGCCAGCGTTGAACGTCATTGCCGGCGCGGTGGTCTGTTCCTCGTCACGGCACGGAGCTTACCGTTGACTGTTGTCGGCGAGCGTCACACGCTTGGGAACACAGGTCCGATTTCCGCCATCCACGCCGAGTACCCGCACATGCACGCCATCCGCCGCCCCGCCCTGCTCTCCAGCCTGCTGCTGGCCGGTATCCTGGCCGGTTGTGCGCCCAAGCCGATCTTCCACACCCAGGTGCCGGGCATCGTCGCCACGCCCGCTCAGGTGGCGCAAACCCCCGAGCGTTACGCCCACGGCACGGTGATCTGGGGCGGCAAGGTGGTGCAGGTGAAGAACCTCGCCGACCACAGCGAGATTGAAATCCTCGGTTATCCGCTGGATGCCTCGCAGCGCCCGCGGGCCAGCGACAGCGACGGCGGCCGCTTCATCGCGGTGATGGCCGGCTACGTGGAGCCGCTGGCTTATCCAGGCGGCGCCCTGATGACCGTGATTGGCACGCTTGACGGCAGCCGCGCGGGCCAGGTCGGCGAGGCCAGCTACGTGTTTCCGCTGGTCAAGGTCACGCAGGCCCATCGGTGGACGCCCGAAGAACTGCGCCAGGGACGCAGCAACGTGCATTTCGGCGTCGGGCTGGGCGTCGGCATCCGGTAAATCCCCGGGTCGCCGCGCGGCCCCGGAAGGCCTGGCGGGTACAATGGCCCGTTTTACGCGGCGTATTTTCCGCCGCGTCCGCTGACCACCTCGTCCATGCCTGCCCGAATCCCGCCGCCCGCCCTGCCCACCACCCCCAAGCAACGCCGGTACTGGACCCCGCCCTGCGGTTCGGCGCGGGCGCTGGTGATCGCCGAGGCGGCGCGTGCGCACTCCGGCCTGCTGGTGGCGGTCACCCGTGACAACCTGCGCGCGCGGGCGCTCGAAGCCGAGCTGGAAATATTCGCCAACGACCTGCCGGTGCTGCACTTCCCGGACTGGGAAACCCTGCCCTACGAGGTCTTCAGCCCGCACCCGGCGGTAGTCTCGCAACGCATTGCCACGCTGTACCGCCTGCCCGGCCTGACGCGCGGCATGCTGGTGGTGCCGATGGCCACACTGATGCAGCGCATCGCGCCGCGCAGCCACATTGCCGGCACCGGCCTGATGCTCGACCGCGGGCAGAAATTCGATCTTGCCGAGGAACAGCGACGCATGCAGGCCGCCGGTTACCGCCACGTGCCGCAGGTTGGCGAGCCCGGTGAATTCGCCGTGCGCGGCGCGCTGGTGGACATCTACCCCATGGGTGCCACCGAACCCTACCGGGTCGAGCTGCTGGACGACGAGATCGACTCGATCCGCTGCTTCGACCCGGAGACGCAGCGCTCGCAGCAGCAGGTGGACAGCGTGCAGTTGCTGCCGGCACGCGAATTCCCGACCACCGAGGAAGCCGCCAAGGCGTTCCGCAGCCGGCTGCGCGAGCGTTTCCCCATCGATCCGCGGCACTGCCCGCTGTACCAGGACATGAAGGCCGGCGTCACCCCGGGCGGCATCGAGTACTACCTGCCGTTGTTCTTCCTGGCGGAGGCTCCGCCCACGGACGCGCGGACCGGTACGCAGGATCCGCGTGCAGGCACCGCCACACTGTTCGACTACCTCGCCGACGACGCGCTGTTCGTGCTGTGCGAGGGTGCCAGCGAAGCCGCCGAACAGTTCTGGACACAAACCGGCGAGCGCTACGAGCAGCGCGCGCACGACATCGAACGTCCGGTGCTGCCGCCGACGGAAATCTTCCTGCCCCCGGATACATTGCGCGCGCAACTGAACCGGCGCCTGCGCGTCGAGGTGGTGGATGCCGGCCACGAACACGCGATCGACACCGGCAGCCGGCCAGCGCCGGAGCTGGCGCTCAATCGCAAGGGCGAGGAACCGGGCACGGCGCTGCGCCAGTTCCTGTCCAGTTACCCCGGCCGCGTACTGATCGCCGCCGACTCCGCCGGCCGCCGCGAAGCCCTGCTCGAATCCCTGGCCGCAGCGGACCTGCGTCCCGCCCCCGTCGACGGCTGGCAAGCCTTCCTCGACCCGGCGGAAGTCCATGCTTCTCCCCCTGCACCATCGGTACCTGCTCCCTCTCCCCTGGCTCCGCCGGGGGAGAGGGCTGGGGTGAGGGGGGCTCTTGCCGTAGAAGCCCCCCGCTTCGCCATCACTGTCGCCCCCCTCGAGCAAGGCTTTGCCCTGCACAAGCCAGCGCTCACCGTACTCACCGAGCGCGAGCTCTACGGCGAGCGCGTGCGCAGCGAGCGCGAGCGCCGACGCCGTCGCGGCGACGTACGCGACCCCGAAAGCATCATCCGTGACCTGACCGAGCTCACCATCGGCGCGCCCATCGTGCACGTCGACCACGGCGTCGGCCGCTACCAGGGCCTGGTCTCGATGGACGTCGGCGGTATGGCTGGCGAATTCCTGGCCATCGAATACGCCAAGGGCGACAAGCTCTACGTGCCGGTCTCGCAGCTTGGCCTGGTCAGCCGCTACAGCGGCACCAGCCCCGAGCTGGCGCCGCTGCATTCGCTGGGCGGCGACGCCTGGGAGCGGGCGCGGCGCAAGGCGGCGGAGAAAGTTCGCGACGTCGCCGCCGAACTGCTCGCCATCTATGCCCAGCGCGAAGCACGCGGCGGCGAAGCCCTGCTCATCGACCGTCCGCTGGTGGAGGCGTTCGGGCGCAGCTTCCCGTTCGAGGAAACCCCCGACCAGGAATCGGCGATCGAGGCTGTGCTGGCCGACCTGGCCGCGCCGCGCGCCATGGACCGCGTGGTCTGCGGCGACGTCGGCTTCGGCAAGACCGAAGTCGCGCTGCGTGCGGCGTTTGCGGCCACCACCGCCGGCCGCCAGGTCGCCGTGCTGGTGCCGACCACGCTCCTGGCCCAGCAGCACTACAGCAACTTTGCCGACCGCTTCGCCGACTGGCCGGTGCGCGTGGACATGCTCTCGCGCTTCCGTTCGAAGAAGGAAGTCGGCGAGACGCTCAAGCGGCTGGCGGCCGGCGAGATCGACGTCATCGTCGGCACGCACAAGCTGCTCATGCCCGAGATCAAGTTCCAGCGCCTCGGCCTGGTGATCGTGGACGAAGAACAGCGCTTCGGCGTGCGCCAGAAGGAGCAGCTGAAAAAGCTGCGCGCCGAGGTGGATCTCCTCACCCTCACCGCCACGCCGATCCCCCGCACGCTGAACATGGCCATGAGCGGGCTGCGCGACCTGTCGCTGATCGCCACGCCGCCGGCGCACCGCACCGCGGTGCGCACCTTCATCTCGCCCTGGGACCAGGCCACGATCCGCGAGGCCTTGCAGCGCGAGCTGAGCCGCGGCGGCCAGGTGTTTTTCCTGCACAACGAGGTCAGCACGATTGCCCGCACGGCACGCGACGTGGAGACCCTGGTGCCCGAGGCGCGCGTGCGCATCGCACACGGCCAAATGCCGGAGCGCGAGCTGGAAGGCATCATGGCCGACTTCCATCGCCAGCGCTTCAACATCCTGGTGTGCACCACGATCATCGAGACCGGCATCGACATCCCCACCGCCAACACCATCATCATCGACCGCGCCGACCACTTCGGCCTGGCCCAGCTGCACCAGTTGCGCGGCCGCGTCGGCCGCTCCAGCCAGCGCGCGTTTGCCTACCTGATCGTGCCCGAGCGCAACGCCATCACCGCCGATGCGCGCAAGCGGCTGGAAGCGCTGGCCTCGCTGGAAGAACTCGGCGCCGGCTTCACCCTGGCCACCCACGACCTGGAGATCCGCGGCGCCGGCGAGCTGCTGGGCGACGAGCAATCTGGGCAGATCCAGTCCGTCGGCTTCGGCCTGTACAGCGAGCTGCTGGACCGCGCTGTGCGCGCGCTCAAGTCCGGCCAGGTGCCCGATTTCGATCTCGCCTCAGACCATGAGACCGAAGTCGAACTGCACCTGCCGGCGCTCATCCCCGAGGATTACCTGGGCGACGTGCACACCCGGCTGACCCTGTACAAGCGCATTGCCAGCGCCGCGGACGAGGAGGTGTTGCGCGACCTGCAGGTGGAGATGATCGACCGCTTCGGCCTGCTGCCCGAGCCGGCCAAGCAACTCTTCGCGGTCACCAGCCTGAAGCTGGTGGCCACGCCACTCGGCATCCGCAAGCTGGACCTCGGCCAGAACGGCGGACGCATCACCTTCCGCGACAAGCCCAACGTCGACCCGCGCCGCATCATCGAGCTGATCCAGCGCTCGCCGCGCGTCTACCAGCTGGCCGGGCAGGACAAGCTGCGCATCATCCAGGAGCTGCCCGATGCGGCGACGCGCCTGCAGGCGGCCAAGAACATCCTGCTGCTGCTCGGTGCGCGCACGCCCCAATGACATCCCCGATGTGAACTCGCGCACACTTCGCGCACTTCGGCCTTGGCGCTTGCCACAGCCGACGCGAGCTTATCGGCAGGGCCGCGGTGTTTCTTGAGCATGTTGCGAACGAGGCGACGGGAGCCCGTTTTTCTACGCCCATGTGTGACTCTACGCGTCAGCCGCAAGGGTTCCATGCCATGCACCGGCCCAGCCGGAATGTTGTAATAGGCATTGGTTCAATCGGGCTCGGGACCGCTCGCGGTACGTATTCAATTTATGGCGCAAATATTGCTTGCTGGTCCTATGACTCGGCATTCCGCCACGGCATATCCAGCATCCGCGCCACGCCACGCCCATACCCTGGGGCAACCGCGGCAGCGGCACGGCGCCCCCGCGGGACGCCATCGACGGAGCTGGAAGCAATGGAACTGGCTGGTTCTCGCCGCGTGCGTCCTGTGCATGGGTCACACCCGCGCCACGCCGGCGCCCAGTGGCGCGTGGCGCGCGGCGCAGGTCAGCGATACGCCCAGCCAAGTGCTGCAGGAATACAGCGCAGGTCAATTGCGGCGCTTCGATCCCGAACACGCCCAGCGCTTCATGCCAGGGCCGGCCGGTACCTGGGTGGTCATCGCCCCGGCACCCGGGACGGACGGCGGCGAACGCGTGCTGACCATCGACCCGCCACCTTGGGGCGCGGTCACCGCCTACACCGAAAACCTCGGGCGCACCCAGACCCTGGCGCTGTCCGACATTGGCGCGCCGCTCCCCGGACACGGACGCCTGGCCTGGCAGTTGCCCGATGAGCAAGCTGGGGCAAGCCCGATCCTGCTGAAATTCGATCCTTCCCCGGCGCTCAATGCGGCGGTGCACTTCCAGGTCCAGCCCCTGACCAACTACCTGCAGCACGACGCCGCGTGGCTGACCTTCGCCACGGCCTGCTTTGCCGCCATGCTGACCATGGTGCTGATGGCACTGTGCTTCGCGGTGATGCTCAGGGACGTGATCTACGCCTGGTATTCCGGCTACATCGTCTGCTATGCGCTCATCCTCGGCGCCGAAACCGGCTTCGTGTTCCGCCCCCTGGGCTGGCACTGGCTGGTCGACAGCGTCAGCATGACCCACGCCGCCGCGGTGGCGCTGTCGATCGCGTTCGCAGCGCTGTTCATGATCCGCTTCTGCGAGCTACGCCACTACGCGCCGATCTTTCGCGTCCCGGTGCTGGCGCTGGCTGTGGGCATGATCGACCTGGCCCTGCTGCGTATCAGCCATGTGCCGATCCTGGTGGATATCGCCGACGCCCTGTTTACCCCGCTGGTCACCCTGGGCGCCTCCCTGCTGCTGCTGACGGCGCTTGCCGCGGCGGTGCGCGGCTCGCGCGCGGCCTGGTTGTTCTTTGCCGGTTGGGTGCCATTGTTGCTGTTCACCGCAGCCAACAATGCCCACCTCAACGGGACCTGGTTGACCTGGAACTGGCCCGACGAGACCGGACTTGCGCTTGGCGCGTTCGAGGCCATCCTGCTTGCGATCGGTCTGGCCGACCGGGCTCTGACCTCGCGCCTCGACCGCGACGAGGTCCGCGCCCTGGCCGACCATGATGCGCTCACCGACATCTTCAACCGCCGTGCCTGGACCGAACATGCCAACGCCGCGCTCACCGCCAGCACTTCGCGGCCGATGGCACTGCTGTTCCTCGACCTGGACCACTTCAAGACCTTGAACGACCGCCTCGGCCACCACGCCGGCGACCACGCCCTGGTCGCAGTCGCCCATGCCCTCAAGGCCGAATTGCGGCCGCGCGACCTGCTCGGCCGCTACGGTGGCGAAGAATTCGTCGTGCTGCTCGATGCGACCTCGGCCGAGCACGCCGTCGAAGTGGGCAACCGGCTGCGCCGCCGCGTCCACCGCCTGGAAATCCCGGCCGCGAGCGACACGAGCTTCCTCACCCTCAGCATCGGCATCGCCATGCGCCAGGCCGTCGACAGCCTGCAGGCGCTGGTGGAACGGGCCGACCAGGCGATGTACCGGGCCAAGTCCACTGGCCGCAACCAGGTGGTGATGCACGAGGTCGGCATGCTCATGCGCTCGGACCGGCCGCTGCTGGTCGAACGCCGCAACCGTACCGGCGATGCTCCCGCCAAACCGTGAGGCCGCGCCGACCCACGCTCCTAGGCCAGGGCGTGGGCTGCCGCCACCACGTCGGCCTCGCCCGGCAGCACCAGCAAGGCTGCGCCGGCCAGCGGGGTGAAGGTGTCGGCACCCGCCACGCGATGCAAGGGCTTGGCGCCCAGCCCGGCTTCCACGATGGCCGTGATCACGCCCTCGCCGACACCGGCGCTGTGCCGTCCTTCATCCAGCACCACGATGCGTTTGGCCGTCCGCGCCTGCTCGGCAATGAACTTCTCGTTCAGCGGCACCAGCCAACGCAGGTCGACCACGCGCACCTGCCAATGCAGCTCGGTCTCGATCATGCGCGCGGCGCGCAAGGCCATGGGCACGCCGTTGCCGAAGGTGAACACGACCAGGTCTTTGGCCGCCCCGTTGTAGACCCGGCCCTCGCCCAGGGTCATGGCCTGGTCCGGCGCTGGATAGGCAAACTGCCACTCGCCATCGCCGGCCGCGTACAGGTCCTTGGTCATATACAGCGCGATCGGCTCCAGGAAGGCGCAGACGCGGCCATCCACCTTGGCCAGGGCCAGCAGGGTGCGCAGCATCGTCGCCGCGTCGTCGCCGCGGCTCGGGCAACCCACCACCAGCCCAGGAATGTCACGCAAGGCGGTAATCGAATTGTCGTTGTGGAAATGCCCGCCAAAACCCTTCTGGTAGCCGAGTGAGGCAATCCGCAGCACCAGAGGGTTGCGGTACTGGCCGTTGGAGAAGAACTGCAGCGAGGCCGCCTCGCCGCGAATCTGGTCGCAGGCATTGTGGAAATACGCCAGATACTGGATCTCGGGGATCGGCAGCATTCCCATGTTGGCGTAGCCCTGGGCCAGGCCGAGGATCATGGTTTCGTCGAGCAGGGTGTTGAACACGCGGGCACCCTTGAAGACCTTTTGCAAGCCCTTGGTGACGGTATACACGCCGCCCTTCTGCGCCACGTCCTCGCCAAACACCAGCGCCTCGGGATACTTCGCCAGCGCGTCGTGCAAGGCCTGGTTGATCAGGATCGCCAGATGCCGCGGCGGCAGGTTTTCCGGCAACTTGTCGGCACCGCCAAAGACCGCCAGGCGCTGCTCGGCCATTGGCGCCCGCGCAGCCTCGGCCGCCACCGCCGCCGGCGTATACGGCGCCAGGGGCTGCATGATGCCCTTGAGTGTGGTCAGGCGCGGCCGCGCATCGGCTGCCTCGGCGGCTGCAAAGCAGCGCTTGCGCATCGCCTCGTAGACCGCCAGAAGTTCGTCCTTGCCGTAGACACCGGCCTCCAGCGCAATGGCCGCCGAGCGCAATAGCGGATCGGTGGCTTCCAGCGCCACCAGCTCCTCGATGCTGCGCCACTCGATCTCGAAATCGCTGCCGGCATGACCCATCAGGCGCGTGGTCTTCAGGTGCAGGAAGGTCGGCCGGCGAGTGTTGCGGCAATGCTCGACGGCGGCCACCACCTGGGCGTAACCCGCCGCCAGGTCCAGGCTGTCGGCGAAGAAATAATCGAGGTCGGCGCGATGCTGGAAATTGTTCGCGACCCAGCCTGACGGCGTCTTCACCGAGATGCCGATGCCGTTGTCCTCGCACACGAACAACACCGGTGCCGGCAATTTCTGGTAGGCCGTCCAGGCCGCGGCATTGAACGTCGTCTGCGCCGTGGCATGGTTGCTCGAGGCATCGCCAAACGAGCAGATCACGATGCTGTCCGCCGGCACCGGCAACGAATGGCCGACGCGCCTGGCCTGCTCGATGGCTACGGCGGTACCCAGCGCCTTCGGCAGGTGCGAGGCAATCGTGGAAGTCTGCGGCAAGACCCAGAGCGGCTTGCTGCCCCAGACCTTGTGCCGGCCGCCCGACGCCGGGTCTTCCTTGCTGGCGGCAAAGCTCAGCGCCGAATCGACCACCGGATCCATGCCCGGCAGCTTGCGGAAGCGCTCGGCCATGAAGCCGCCCGAACGGTAATGCAGGAAGGCCGGGTCGGTGTGCCGCGTCAGGCGCGCGACCAGTGCGTTGCCTTCGTGGCCGGAGCTGCCGATCGTGTAGAACACCTTGTCCTGCTTGCGCAGGACACGCGCCATCAGATCCAGATGCCGGCTGACCAGCTCCGACTCGAACAGCTCGCGAAAACCGCGCACGTCCAGCGCGCTGCCAGGCAGCACCGGTACGTCGTCTGCGGGCGCAGCCCGCGCCGCACCGTCCCACTGCTGCACGAACTCGATGAAGTTCTGGTCGACGATCTCGGCGCGGTTGAAGCCCTTGTGGCGGGCGCTGATGACAACTGGATTGGACATGGCGATATGCGGCAATACGAATGGAGGGTGGGTTTGCTTTTGTGGGAGCCCGCTCGCGGGCGATGCCTTCGAACTGCATCGCCCGCCCACAAGGGATTCCCTTCGGTCACGAGCGGGCTCCCACATCCGGGGGTCATGGCGCCACGCACCGGGCGCGGCGGGCGTGGGTCAGAACGCGTTGATGCCGGTCAGCTCGCGCCCGACCACGAGTTCGTGGACAGTCTGCGTCCCCTCATAGGTGATGACCGACTCCAGGTTCAAGGCGTGGCGGATCGCACTGTGCTCGGTGGTGATCCCGGCCCCGCCAAGGATGTCGCGGCACTCGCGCGCCACGTCGATGGCCATGCGGCAATTGTTCCACTTCGCCAGCGACACCTGGGTCGGCCGCAGCGTGCCGGCATCCTTCATGCGGCCGAGCTGCAAGGACAGCAGCTGCGCGGTGGTGATGCGCCGCGCCATGTCCGCCAGCTTGACCTGGATGGATTGGTTCGCGGCCAGCGGCCGGCCAAACAACATGCGTTCGGCGGTATACGCCAGGACTTCCTTCAGGCAGGCCTGCGCCGCACCGATCGGCCCCCAGGTGATGCCGTAGCGCGCCTGGTTGAGGCAACCCAGCGGTCCCTTGAGGCCCTTGACGCCGGGCAGCATGGCGCTGGCCGGCAGGCGCACGTCATCGAAAAACAGCGCCGAGGTGACCGACGCACGCAGGCTCATCTTCTTGTGGATTTCCTGCGCCTTGAAACCCGGCGTGGTGGTGGGTACCACAAAGCCGCGGATGCCGTCATCGGTCTGCGCCCAGACGACGGCGATGTGCGCAAGGTTGCCATTGGTGATCCACATCTTGGCGCCGTTGAGCACCCAGTCGTCGCCGACCTTCCTGGCATGCGTCTTCATGTTCGCCGGGTCGGAGCCACCATGCGGCTCGGTCAGGCCGAAACAGCCGATCACCTCGCCGGCCGACATGCGCGGCAGGTATTCGCGCTTCTGTTCCTCGCTGCCGTAGGCGAAGATCGGGTACATGCACAGCGAACTCTGCACCGAGGCAAAACTGCGCAGCCCGGAGTCGCCACGCTCGAGCTCCTGGCAAATCAGGCCATAGCAGACCCCGTTCATGCCGGCACCGCCATATTCTTCGGGAATCGTTGCGCCGAGCAGGCCAAGGTTCGCGATCTCCGGGATCAACTCGACGGGAAACCGCGCCTGGTCGAAGCAGTCGCCGATGATCGGCAGCACCCGTTCGTCGACGAAGCGGCCGACCGTGCCTTGCACCATGCGCTCTTCTTCGCTGAGCAAGGAACGGACATCGTACAGATCAAGCGGGTCGAGACGGGGGGCGGGCATGCGGCCTCCAAAGGCACGGGCGTGAACGCCCATTGTAACGCCGACACCCGGGTTTCCGCCCGTGCGCTGCGGCTGCCACAGCTTGGCTCGCCCCCTGTGCACGGGTCATCCGCCCCCGGTCAGCGCAGGTGTCGCGACCACGTGCAGGGAAGCGGAATCGGTGCGATATCGAACGCGGAGCGCCGCGCCGACCGCGCGGCGACTTGACGCCGCATCGGGCCGGGCGACGCACGCTGCTTCCCGCTACTGGTTGCTCACGCCGCTGGGCACGTGCCCGGTCGCGACGTGCCGGCGTGCCGACTCCACGTTGGCCGGCGAGTCGTCGAAGAAGATGTCGGCGCCGAACGCATCCAGGAACGGGCCCTTGTCGCGGCCGCCGAGAAACAGCGCCTCGTCGATGCGCACGCCCCATTCACGCAAGGTCAGGATGACGCGCTTGTGCGCCGGTGCGGAGCGCGCGGTGACCAGGGCGGTGCGGATGGGCGAATGCTCAGCCGGGAATGCCGTCTGCAGGTGGTGCAAGGCCGTGAGAAAACCGCGGAACGGGCCCACCGACAGTGGCTCGGCGGCGTGCTCAGTCTCGCTGCGGTGAAAGGCATCCAGGCCCTGTTCCCGCGATACGCGCTCGCCTTCGTCGCCAAACAACACGGCGTCGCCGTCGAAGGCAATGCGCAACTGCTCCCCCGCGCGCGGCGGCGCCGAACTCGGCAGGATCGTGGCGGCGGCGACGCCTGCCGCCAGGGCACGGCCAACGTCTTCGGCATTGGCCGACAGGAACAGGTCGGCCTTGAACGGCGCGATGTAGTCGGATGTCGGCGCCCCGCTGGTGAACGCCGCGCGGCTGATCGCCAGGCCGTAATGCTGGATGGCGTTGAAGATGCGCAGGCCGGTGTCGCCGGAATTGCGCGACAGCAGGATCACCTCGACCGGCGGCACCGCGCCGCTCAACTTGTTCAAGTCGAGCAGCTTCTGCACCAGGGGAAAGGCCACGCCCGGCGCCAGGATGTCGTCCTCGTGCGCGATCTGGAAGCTGCGATAGGCGTCCAGGCCCTCGCGCTGGAACAGCGCATGGCTGTCGCTGAGGTCGAACAAGGCCCGCGACGAGATGGCCACCACCAGCCGATTGTCGGCTTGCGCCGCAGCATCGTGCGCATTGGTCGTCGAAGTGCTCATACCAGCATCATGCACGCATCGCCGTCGGCGAATCCAGTTCAATCAGCGGCAAACTGCTCGTCGAGGATGCGCTGCTCGAGGTTGTGCTCGGGGTCGAACAGCAGGCGCAGCCCGGCGCCTTCGGTTTGCCGGATGGTCACCGTGTGCACGTCGCGCACCTCGAGGAAATCGGCGGTGGCGCTGACCGGGCGCTTGTCCGCACCAAGGACGCGGATGCGGACCTCGGTGCGGTGCGGCAGGATCGCGCCGCGCCAGCGCCGCGGGCGAAACGCGCTGATCGGGGTGAGCGCCAGCACGGCCGCATCCAGCGGCAGGATGGGCCCGTGCACGGACAGGTTGTACGCCGTGGAACCGGCCGGGGTGGACACCAGGATGCCGTCGCAGATCAACGCCGGCAACTTGAGCATGCCATTCAACTTGACCTCGAGATGCGCGGCCTGGTTGCTCTGGCGCAACAAGGACACCTCATTGAACGCCAACGCGGTGTGCAGCTTGCCGGCCCCGTCGCGCACCCGCATCTCCAGCGGATGCAGCTCGGACACATGGGCCTTGCCGACCCGGGCGACGAGGTCGCGCTGGCGATACTTGTTCATCAGGAAACCGATGCGGCCAAGCTTCATGCCGTAGACGGGAATACCCCGCCCGCGATGGGCATGCAGGGTGCGCAACATGAAGCCGTCGCCGCCCAGCGCGATGATCACCTCGGCCTCGGCCACCGGCACATCGCCATAACGCTCGATGAGCTTGCGTCGCGCCTGCTGGGCGGGCTCGATGTCACTGGCAACGATCGCAAAACGCATGGGCGCATCCTATGCGACGAAGTGTGCCGACCGCTGGCGCAGTGCCCGCCCCATGAGCCCTGCGCGACCGGCGGCGGAAAACGCGCGCAGCAACGACGTTCCGGCTATGCAGAGGGCCGGCCCATGCCATGCGGCGTGGGCCGGGCCGCCACCTCAGGCAGCGGCCACTTGCGCCAATTGCGCGAGGCGCCGCACCGCCACCGAGGCGATCGGGTAATCCGCAGTCTGGGTGAAAATTTCCTCCAGCATGCTGCGCGTGTACTTCAAGGTCGGGTCGTCACGCTGCAGCCAGGCCTCGACCAGGGCCGGGCCACTGCTGCCTGCGGCGCCCGACCCCACCACCTGCAAGGCCAGGGCGCGATGCTGGTGGTTCAGCTCATCCAGCAGCGAGCCGCGCGCCTGGGCGTGCCAGCGTCCTTCCACCGGCAAGGCCTCGATCTGGGTGCGCAGCCATTCCAGGTCCAGCGCCTCGCCCAACTCGTAGAACACGCTGGCCACCTGCTCGACCGGCTGCCTGGTCTGGGTCGCCACCTCGACCATGTCCAGCGACGCGCGCAGCGCCGGCAGTCGTGCCAATGGCAGCGCCAGCTCGGCCGGAAGGCCGAGCGCGACCCACTCCTGCTGGCTCTGCGCGAACGCGGCCTTGCCCTTTTCGTTGAGCAGGCCCGGCAAGGCATTGCGCAGCGCGGACACGCCGCTTTGATAGCGCTCGACGGTGTCGGCAATGCCGAGGACGCTACCCGGCTGGTTGAGCAACCAACGCGTGAGGTGCCGCAACAACGACCAGATCTGCTTGATGGCGTCCATCTGGGCGTCTTCGGTCACCTTGCTGTCCAGGGCCTCGATTTGTGCCCAAAGCTTCCGTGCATCGATGATTTCGCGCGCCGCGGTATAGGCCTTGGCGATCGCGCCCGGACCTTGCCCCGTGTCTTCCTGCATGCGCATCATGAAGGTCGCGCCCATGCGGTTGATCGTGGAGTTGGTCACCACGGTGGCGATGATTTCCCGCTTCAGGCGGTGGCGCTGCATGTTCGCGGCATATTTCTCGTGCAACGGCAGCGGGAAATAGCGCACCAGCTCCTTGGACAGGTAGGGATCCTCGGGGACGTCCGAATCCAGCAACTGCTGGAACAGCCGGATCTTGTCGTAGGACAGCAGGATCGACAGCTCCGGCCGGGTCAGCCCCAGTCCCCGGCTCTTGCGCTCGGCAAGCTCGGCGTCGCTGGGCAGGCTTTCCACCTGGCGGTCGAGCGAACCCTCGGCTTCCAGGGTGCGGATGAAATGCGCCATCGAGCCCAGGCGCGATACCGACTGATGCTCCATCAGGGTGATGGCCTGGTTCTGCCGGTAGTTGTCCAGCAACACCAGCCGCGCTACTTCATCTGACATCGACGCCAGTTGCGTATTGCGCCCGTCCGTGGTGATTTCGCCGCGAGCCACCGCGTCGTTCAGCAGGATCTTGATGTTGACCTCATGGTCCGAGGTACCCACGCCGGCGGAGTTGTCGATGAAGTCGGTGTTGAGGATCACGCCTTGTTGCGCAGCCTCGATGCGGCCCTTCTGGGTCATGCCGAGGTTGCCGCCTTCGCAGATGATCTTGGCGCGCACGTCGGCGCCGTTGATGCGCAGGGCGTTGTTGGCCCGGTCACTGGCGTCGGCATGGGTTTCCGTGCTGGCCTTGATGTAGGTGCCGATGCCACCGTTGTACAGCAAGTCCACCGGCGCCTTCAGGCAGGCGCTGAGCAGCTCGTTGGGCGCCATGTGCTCGACGTCGTCCGGCAAGCCCAGGACCTCGCGCACCTCCGGTGACACAGGTATCGACTTCAGGCTGCGCGCATACACGCCGCCGCCGCCGGATATCAGCGAGCGCTCGTAGTCGTCCCAGCTGGAGCGCGGCAGCTTGAACAGGCGCTCGCGTTCGGCAAACGAGCGCGCGGGGTCCGGATGCGGGTCGAGGAACACGTGCCGATGGTCGAACGCCGCCACCAGGCAGGTGTGCTCGGAGCGCAGCATGCCATTGCCGAATACGTCGCCGGACATGTCGCCGATGCCGACGCAAGTGAAGTCCTGGGTCTGGCAGTCGCGGTTGAGCGAACGGAAGTGGCGCTTGGTGGATTCCCAGGCGCCGCGCGCGGTGATGCCCATGCCTTTGTGGTCGTAGCCGTGCGAGCCACCCGAGGCGTAGGCGTCGCCCAGCCAGTAGTTGTGGCCGGTGGAGATCTTGTTGGCGATGTCGGAGAACTTCGCCGTGCCCTTGTCCGCGGCCACGACCAGGTACGGGTCGTCGGCATCATGGCGGACCACGTTCTCCGGATGTACCACCTTGCCATCCACCAGGTTGTCGGTGATGTCGAGCATGCCCTGGTTGAACATCTGGTAGCAGGCAATGCCCTCGGCCAGCTGGGCGTCTCGATCGCCTCCGACCGGCGGTTTCTTGACGAAAAAGCCGCCCTTGGACCCGACTGGCACGATGACCGCATTCTTCAACATCTGGGCCTTGGCCAGGCCCATGCTTTCGGTACGGAAGTCCTCGCGGCGATCGGACCAGCGCAGGCCGCCGCGGGCCACCGGCCCAAAGCGCAGGTGCACCGCTTCGGTGCGCGGCGCGTAGACCCACACTTCGCGGAACGGCACCGGCTTGGGCAGGTCCGGCACCTTGTGCGAGTCGAACTTGTAGCTGATGTATTCGCGCGGCGCGCCATCCCACAGCTGGAAGAAGCTGGTGCGCAAGGTGGCGCGGATGACGGCGACGAAGCCGCGCAGGATGCGGTCCTCGTCCAGGCTGTCGACATTTTCCAGCAGCACGCCGATGGCACGCTCGAGCGCGGCCATCTGGACGTCCCGCGACTGGCCCATCGCTTCGCCGAGCCCGGCAATCAAACCCGGCTGGGCCGTTTGCACCTTGGCCGGGATCAGCGCTTCCATCTCGGCCACTAGCGCGGCAATCGCGGCGGCGCGGTCACCTGCGGTCTCGCGCTCGGGGTCGAACTTGGCCAGGAACAACTCGACGATCAGCCCGGCTATGGCTGGATAGTGGTTGAGTGCGTTCTCCATGTAGGCCTGGGAAAACGTCACCCCGGCCTGCAGCAGGTACTTGCAATAGCCACGCAACATCGCCACCTGGCGCCAGCCGAGCTTGGCGCCGAGCACCAGGCGGTTGAAGCCGTCGTTTTCCGCATGGCCGCGCCACACATGGGCAAAGGCATCCTCGAACAGGCCACCAACCTGGCCGACGTCGAACGCCAGCGCACCGACCGGCTGCACCTCGAAATCCTGGATCGACTGCGGACGTGCGGGGTCGGCGATTTCATACACATGCTCGGTGAGCACGCGCAGGCCGAGGTTCTCCAGCTGCGGCAAGACCTCGGACAGGGCAATGTCGCCGCCGCTGCGGTAGACCTTGAAGCGCAAGCTGTCGGGCTGGTTCGCCGGGTGGTAGAGCAGGGTGCGCAAGGCGTCCTCGCCCTGCAGCAATGACAGCTGATGGATGTCCTGGGCGGCGACCGTCGCATCGACGTCGGCCACATAGCCGGGCGGCAACAGGCGGGCATACTGGTTGGCCAGTACCACCCCATCCTGCTCGCCATGCCGGTGTATCAGCGCATCGCGCACATCATCGGCAAAGTCGCGGACGATGGCCGCCACGCCCTGCTCCAGGGCCGGCAAGTCGTACTCGGGCCGGTCGCCAATCTTCGGCCGCACGACCAGGGTGATGCGCGCCAACGTGCCCTCGCCCATCTGCACCGTCGAATCCATCTGCTCGGCGCGCAAGGCGGTGCTGAGCAGGGCCTCGATGCGTTCGCGCACGGTCGTGCTGAAGCGGTCGCGCGGCACGTACACCATGCAGCTGAAGAACCGGCTGTAGCGGTCGCGACGCACGAACAACCGGGTGCGCGGACGCTGGCGCAGCTCGAGCACGCCCATGGCGCTGGTGAACAGCTCGTCTTCCGTGCTCTGCAGCAACTCGTCGCGCGGCAAAGTCTCCAGCACGTGCTGCAGGGCCTTCCCCGAATACGAGTCATGCTTGAGCCCGGAGCGGGCCAGGACCGCAGCCACCCGATGCCGCAACAACGGCACGTCCTGCGGGCGGGCCATGTAGGCATTGGACGAGAACAGACCGAGAAAACGCTGTTCGGCCACCGGCTTGCCGGCAGCGTCGAACTTCAGCACCCCGACATAATCCATGTACCCGGCGCGATGCACATCCGAGCGGGCATTGGTCTTGGTCAGGATGATCGCGTCGGTGGCGCCCGATTGCGGCAAGGCCGTCGCCACCAGCGATTGCAGCGAACGCGGCGCCATGGTGCGCGCATCGTTGCGCAGGATGCCCAGGCCCGAGGAGGCAATGGCACGCAACATGGGTTCGCCGCCTTCCTGGATCACCTCGTACTCGCGGTAACCGAGGAAGGTGAAATTGTCCGCCGTCAGCCAGCGCAGGAAATCGCTGGCCTCGGTCACGGCAGGAGCGCCGGCCGGCAGCTGGCGCTTGGGCAAGTCCAGGGCGATGGCCGAGGCCTTCTCGCGCATCGGTTCCCAGTCGCGCACGGCGGCACGTACATCGTCCAGCGCCGTTTCCACGGCTTCGACCAGGGCCGAGCGGTCCGCATCCTGCACCCGGTCGATCTCGAAGTGCATGATCGATTCAAGTGCGGCGCCCTCGCCTGCATCGGCACCCACGGCCATGCCAGTCAGTTCACCGGAGGCTGTCCGGACCACACCGAGCACCGGATGGATGGCCGCATGGACAGTTTGCCGATTGGCCAGGACCATGCTGGTCGAATCGACCAGGAACGGCATGTCGTCGGTGACGATCTGCAGCAGGCTGCGCCCGCCATGGGCTTCCTTCGGGTTGAGCACCCGCACCAGGGTCTGGCCCGGCTGACGTTGCTGCATGAAATCGAGCAAGCTGGCGACGATCACCGCCCATTGTGCGGGCGCATGCAGCTCGATATCGCCGCTGCTCATGCGCGAGAAAAACGCATTGCAGAAGACTTGGGCCGAAGCCAGGCGCTGCGGCGACAGGCCGAGCTTCTTCAGCTCGTCAAACACCGCCAAGGAGGAAGAATTATCGGACACCGCAGAATTGGGGGACATGGCATCAGCTTGGTTGGTGGAAAAACCCGATTGGGGCGTTTCAAATCGTTGGAAGGATACGCCGGCCCGCATGCCGATACCACCCGCAGCCGCCCGTCGCATGGCGGTCGGAGGGGCCTTTTCAGGCGTTTCCGGGTGGACGGCCAGCCGCTCAGGATCCGGGGCGCAACAAGATCCAAAGCAGCACATTGAGGGTTGCGAAGGACCCCAACGTCGTCAGCAGCAAGGTGGCCGCGGCGCTGTCCTCGGCGTGGTACCGCTGCACCAGCACCGAGTACATGGCCATGACCGGCATGGCCGCCATCAGCACCGCGGCGGTTTTCAAGTCCGCATCCAGGCCGCCAAACAGCATCGTGCCGATCAAGGCAATGGCCAACCACACCCCAACGGGGTGCAACACCAGCTTCGTCACCACCAGGGAAGCCACACCTCCCAACAAGTGTGCCATTCGGGATTCTGCCAGCGTGCCGCCCACGAAAAACAAGGTCAGGACCCCGCTGGCCTGGGCAAACATCTCCATCGTTCGCGAGATGAAGATCGGCATCTGCAGGCGCCATACGGCCACGAACAAGCCGGCAAACAGTCCGACGACCAATGGCCGCGTCATCACCCTGCCGATCGCACGCAGCGCCGAGTGCCCCGCCACTCCCGAACCAAGGCCGGATTCCGCCAGGAACAAAAACAATGGCATGACCATCAGGTTTTCGACGACGGTATTCAGCGCCAGGGCAGTCCCGGCCACCTTTGGCACCGCCAGCAGGAGTACTGGGTAGCCGACGAACGCGCTGTTGGAGGACACGGCACCCAAGGCGTAACACGCCGCCGCGGTTTCGCCCCGGTGCCCCATCCAGCGCATCACGGCCAACACCGCCAGGCCGATGCCCGCAGAACCGACGAAGTAGGAGCCGATGTAAGCCCAGTTCAAGGTATCGGCAAGCCGCTGCAAGGCAATCGCCATGAATACCAGGGCCGGCAATGCAAAGTTGATCGCGAAGCGGCCCAGAGCGTGGTTGTCCGCAGCCTTCAAGCTCCCGGAGCGCACGGCAAGGTAGCCGGCCAGGATGGCGAGGTAGATCGGTACCGTAATACCCAGCACGTCAGTCATCGTCGATCCCATGGGAGGAAGGCTGCAGGCCTATAGGCGGCAAGCAGACGAATTGCTTCAAGGGCGCTTTCATCCCTTGCAATCCTTGTTGTACTATCTGGTACGTCCACAACGCGGCCAAAGCGATGGTGTAACCAACGCCGCGCTCTAGCAAGAGGCTTGCCCTGGTACGCCGCCGTGATGGCCGAGCTGCGATTCGATCCGCCCAGGCCGCGCCCGCGGCAGGGACGCCGCTCCGCCATCCGCCACAAGGAGTCGTCGCATGAAACACCGGTACTCATTGGCGCAGTTGTCGGCCCTGATGCTGCCGCCGCCAGCCCTGGTCGATGCCGCAGCCAAAGCTGGATATGACTACGTCGGGCTGCGAGCCAACCGCGTCGCTGCCGACGAACCGCTCTATGCCTTGACCGAGGACGCGCCCCTGCTGCGCGAAACCAAGGCCCGCCTGGCAGACAGTGACGTCAAGGTGCTCGATCTGGAGCTGGCCCGCATCGGACCGGACGACCAGGCCAAGGACCTCCTGCCCTTGCTGGAACTCGCCGCCGAACTCGGCGCGCATGACGTCATCGCGCAATTGCCTGATCCCGACCGCCATCGGGCCGTCGACCAGTTCGGGCGACTGTGTGACCTGGCGCGTCCGTTGGGCGTCTTTGCCAATCTCGAGTTTCCGTCCTGGACCGCGACGCCCGACCTCGCCAGTGCGGTATCCGTGCTGCACGCAGCCGACCGCCCGAATGCGGGCATCCTGATCGACATGCTGCACTTCTCGCGATCCGGGTCGTCGCTGGCCGAACTGGCCAAACTGCCCAGGCACTGGTTCCGCTATGCACACCTGTGCGACGCACCGGCGACCCGGCCCAGTTCCCGCGAAGGGCTGATACACGAAGCGCGCGCGGAACGGATGTTCCCCGGCGAGGGCGGACTGGGGGTCAAGGAAATCCTGGCCCAGATGCCCCAGGACATTCCCTATGCACTCGAAATTCCACGCCTGCCACTGGCCCGCATCCTCGGCGATGTGGAATATGTCCGCCTGGCATTGGATGCGACGCGACGCCATCTGGACCACGAGCCGGCCATGGCCGGCCACGTCTCTGCCTGACAACTGCCCGACGCCGGCAGGACTGAGCCCAAGGAAACACGCATGGAACCAAAAGCCATTGCCCCTGCCGTCGACGTCATCGTCAGCGAAGTCGGCCCACGTGAGGGCACACAAAGCATCCACCGAACCATACCGACCGAGGTCAAGCAGCGCTGGATCGCTGCGTTGGCCGCCGCCGGCTTGCGCGAAATCGAAGTGGGCTCATTCGTCTCCGCGCGGCGCCTGCCGCAAATGCTGGACGCCCCCGAACTGGTACGGGCCGCCCGCCGCATCCCCGGCCTCACCGTATTGGCGCTGGCGCCCAATGCGAAGCACGCCGCGCGCGCATTCGCGGCGGGGGTCCACACCGTGACCATGCCGGTCTCGGCATCCCGCATGCACAGCGAAAAAAACATCGGCATGACCCCGGAGGAAGCGATCGAACAAGTCCGCCTCACCTGCACACTCCGCGACGAACTGGACAGCCCACCACAGCCAACCGTCGAGGTCGGCATCTCCACCGCCTTCGGCTGCACGATGGAAGGCCCCGTGTCCGAGGACTGGGTCATGGAGATCGCCGTCCGCCTCGCCAAGGCAGGTGCGGACAGCATCGGCCTGTCGGACTCCACCGGCTATGCCAATCCGACCCAGGTGAAGCGCATGTTCAAGCGCCTGCGACAGGAAATCGGCGCGCTCGCGGGCGCGGCACACCTGCACAACACCCGCGGGCAAGGTTTGGCCAACGTGGTGGCGGCGCTGGACGTCGGCGTCACCACGTTCGACTCATCCCAAGGCGGGCTGGGCGGTTGCCCCTACGCGCCAGGTGCCACCGGCAACATCGTCACCGAGGATCTGGTGTTCCTGCTTGAAGCCATGGGCTTGCGCACTGGCATTGACATCGGCCGCCTGCTGGAGGCACGCAAGGTCCTGGCACAAGCACTACCAGACGAGCCGTTGTATGGGCACGTGGTGGACGCGGGTTTACCCAAGGGGTTCATCCCCGCCACGCAAGCGCCTGGCCGACCGGACACCAGGCCATCATCCAGATAGCGGGCGGCGCTCCGGGGTCCTTGCGCCTCCTCGGTACCAGCACAACCGCGTGTAGAATGGCCCAATCGCAGTGGCGCAATCTGCCGGTCACCGGCAAGTCTCGTCACCGCTGACCGCGCAGGAGCACAACGCATGGCCACGAAAGGGGAGACCACCGGCACAAAAACAAAAAAGCGTGCGGCCGGTAGCGCCTCGACGGTCGCCGCCGAGGCAGAACAAACCAGGCAAAACATCCTCAAGGTGGCAACCGAGGAATTTGCCGCCTATGGCTTGTCGGGCGCGCGCGTGGATGCGATTGCCGAGCGCACGCTGGCGTCCAAGCGCATGATCTACTACTACTTCGGCGGCAAACAAGGCTTGTACAGCGCCGTCCTGGAAAAGGCCTACGGGGACATCCGCGCCGAGGAGGCACAATCCGACCTTGCCAACATGCCTCCGCGCGAAGCGCTGCAGAAGCTCATCGAAGTCACCTTTGAATACGACGAGAACCACACCCGTTTCATCAACCTGGTGAGCATCGAGAACATCCATCGCGCCAAGACCATCTCAAAACTGCCGTCGATCCGGCGCATCAACGAAAGTGTCATCCACACCCTGGAAGACATCCTGGAACGCGGCCAGGCAACCGGGGAATTCCGCCAGAACCTGGTGGCACTCGATGTCCACATGTTGATCAGTGCGTTCTGCTTTTTCCGCATCTCGAACCGCCACTCGTTCGAGGCCCTGTTCGACTGCGACCTGTTTGACCCCAAACTGCGCGCAAGGCATCGGCGCATGATTGTCGAAGCGATCTTGTCCTACGTCGAATCGCCGGACCACGCTGCCACCCAGAAGGCCTGATTCAGGCCACTCCAGGAGTCGCGTGCGGCCCAGGGCCTGCACGCCGCCACTCGCCGCCACTTCGGTCATGGCCCCGGGAACGACGAGCGCTGGTGATGGCACGTTGACCATGTCATGACCGTGCCCACGCGTCTGGCAGCGCCCAGTGGCGGGCCCGTACGACATGGCAGGCGCGCGATCGCACCCGTGGCGCCCGCAGAGCGACTCCTCTCCTATCCAAATACCCCTCCACGCCGAGTAGCGTTGCTCCATTGACTTGGACGTACTAGTTCGTATACTCAGGACAGACGTGACCGGGGCAAGGGAACGATCCCGCTTCAGGTCACTTTGGAGACGACATGGCAAAAGAATTGAGTGACGCCGAGCGCACCCGCATTGACGGCATGATCCAGCGTGCGCGCGCTGCGATGCGCGAGGTGAAGGACTACGACCAGGTCCGTATCGACCGGCTGTGCCAGGCCCTGGGTTGGGCTACCGCCAACGAAAAGACCTTCACCCGCATTGCTGAAATGGGGGTCAGGGAGAGTCGGCTTGGTGACCCCCAAGGCCGCCGGTCCAAGCGCATGAAGATCATGGGCGTGCTGCGTGACGCACTGCGTGAAAAGAGCACCGGCATCATCGAGGAGATCCCTGAAAAAGGTATCGTCAAGTACGCCAAGCCAGCCGGTGTGATCGCCTCACTGGTACCGACCACCAATCCCGGCCTCACTCCCGCTTATACCGGCATCTATGCGCTGAAGGCACTGGACGCGGTGATCTTCTCGCCGCACCCGCGGGCCAAGGCCACCACGCTGGAAATGGTCCGCGTGATGCGCGAGGCGCTCACCCGCCAGGGCGCGCCGGCCGACCTCTTCCAGTGCATCGAGACACCGACCATCCCGGCCACGCAGTACTTGATGGCCAGCTGCGACCTGACCCTGGCCACTGGCGGCCAGCCCATGGTGCGGGCGGCCTACGGTTCGGGCAAGCCCGCCTACGGTGTGGGCGCCGGCAACTCCACGATGGTCATCGACGAGACCGCGGACGTCGACATCGCGGCACACAACACCCGCTTGTCCAAGACTTCCGACTTCGGTTCCGGTTGCTCCGCCGACGGCAACATCCTGGTCGACGACCGCTTGTACGACGCCATGCTGCAGGCGCTGATTGCCGAAGGCGGCTTCAAGGTCGACGCCGTCCAGGCCGCGGCGATCGAGAAAGTGATGTGGGACGCCGAAGGCCACCGTCTGCCGAATACCGTCGCCTGCCCGCCACAGGCGATTGCGCAAGCAGCGGGCTTCGAGATACCTGCGGACCGCAAGTTCATCATCGTCGAGAACGACAAGATCGGGCCAACGTACAACTGGTCGCACGAAAAGCTCACCACCGTGCTCGCGATCTACCGCTACCACGGCTTCGACCAGGCCTTGCAGATGATCGAGCAGATCTATGCGGTCGGTGGCAAGGGCCATTCCTGCGGGATCTATTCGCACGACGACAGCCACATCGACCGCCTGGCACGCATCGCGCCGGTCAGCCGCATGATGGTGCGCCAACCACAATCCAAGGCCAATGCCGGCTCCTTCACGAACGGCATGCCGATGACCTCGAGCCTGGGCTGCGGCATCTGGGGCGGCAACATCACCAACGAGAACATCCACCTCAAGCACTTCCTGCAGACCACCTGGGTCAGCCGTCCCATTGCCGAAGACCGGCCCTCCGAGCAGGAGCTGTTCGGTGAATTCTTCAACTCGGAGACGTTCTGACCATGACCGCGACCGCCGCTGAGCTGCTGGTCCAGTACCTGGAGAAGCGCGGCGTCCGGCATGTGTTCGGGCTCTGCGGACATACCAACATTGCCGTCCTGGCCGCGTTGTCGAAAAGCTCGATCCGCTTCATCGAGGTACGCCACGAGCAGATTGCCGCGCACGCCGCGGACGGTTATGCGCGCGTCACCGGCAAGGCATCGGTGTTGCTCACGCATTTGAGCCCCGGCCTCACCAATGCCGCCACCGGTGTCGCCAATGCAGCTCTCGACTGCATTCCCATGGTGGTGATCTCGGGCGACGTGCCCTCGCACTATTTCGGCAAGCATCCACACCAGGAAGTGAACCTGCACGCCGACGGGTCGCAGTTCGAGATTTACCGGCCATTCGTCAAGCGCGCCTGGCGGGTCGACCACGCACCCTTGTTGCCGGAGATCCTGGAAAAGGCATTCCAGCTCGCTGAAAGCGGCCAGCCGGGGCCGGTGCTGGTCGACGTGCCGATGGACGTCTTTTCCAAGGAACTCGACCCCGCCCTGTTCGACCACCAGCAACTCAATACCAAGCAGCTGCGGCGCCCCACCATTGACCGCGCCGATGCGGTCGAAATCGTCCGCGCGCTGGGCGAGGCCAAGCACCCGGTCATCTACGCCGGGGGCGGCGTGATTGGCGCGCGCGCCAGTGACGAGCTTGGCGCGTTCGTCGACCACATGTCCATTCCCGTCGCGCACAGCCTCATGGGCAAGGGCGTATTGCCCGACGACCATCCTTTCGTGCTCGGCATGACCGGGTTCTGGGGTACGCAGCTGGCCAACGGCAGCTGCCTCGAAGCCGACCAGTTGCTGGCCATCGGCACCCGCTTCAAGGAGGCCGACTCCAGTTCCTGGTACCGCGGCTACACGTTCGACATCCCGCCGACGCGGCTGATGCAGATCGACATCGAACCCAGCGAGATCGGGCGCAACTTCCCGGCCGCGCTCGGCGTGGTCGCCGACGCCAAGCAGGCGCTGCGCGTCCTCCTGGAGGTGGCCAAGGAACTCTATCCGGGGGGCCGGCAGGACGCGGCGATGAAGCAGCGCATCGCCACGCAACGGGCCGCATTCGCGGCCAGCAACAAGGCGATGCAACACAGCGATGCCTTCCCCATGATGCCCGAGCGCATCCTGGCCGAAGTGCGCGAAGTGATGCCGCGCGACGTCATCATCACCACCGACGTGGGCTGGAACAAGAACGGCGTCGGCCAGCAATTCCCAGCCTACACGCCAGGCAGCATCCTGACTCCCGGCGGCTACGCGACCATGGGCTTCGGCCCGCCCGCGGCCGTCGGGGCCAAACTCGCAGCCCCTGGCCGCACCGTGCTGTCCCTGGTCGGCGATGGCGGCTTTGGCCAAAACCCCTCGGTGCTGGCCACGGCGGCAGCCGAACAACTGCCGATCATCTGGCTGGTCATGAACAACAACGCGTTCGGCACCATTGCCGGCCTGGAGCAGGCGCACTATGGCACCAGCTATGGCTGCGTCTTCCCGGAGGCAGAGAACGGCCTGCAGGATCTCAAGCCCGACTATGCCGCGATCGCGCGCGCGTACGGCTGCGAAGGGATACGCATAGGCTCGGCAAACGAGTTGAAACCCGCCCTGGAGCGCGCACTGCAGTCCAAGCGGCCATTTGTCATCGACGTCATGATGAAAAACAACCCTACCCCGACCACCGGTTTCTGGAACATCCTGGACATCTATTCTCCAGGCAAGCACATATCGCACGTGGCTACCGATTGATTGGTTCGTACGCATACGACGGCAACACGCTAGGAGCTTGGACGGTAGAAACGTTCGAGGCGAGAAGACCTATGCGTGAGGACAGTTTTTCGACGATTCGCCGGCCCATGGTGGTTCCATGGGCCAAGAAGCGGCGGATAGTGGACCACGCAGAGGGCTTCGCAGCCCGGACGGCTTCTGCCGCCCACGCTCCTAGGGCCAGGCGCCGGGACGCAACAAGGATCCATGCATCATGATCGAGAAGAAGCCGTCCTGTCTGGTGGGCTTGATTGGCGCCGGAATCCAGGCCTCGCTGACCCCAGCCATGCATGAAGGCGAAGGCGACCGCCGTGGCCTGCGCTATATGTATCGATTGATGGATCTCGACTTGCTCCACCTCGGCGACGACGCGCTGCCACAACTTCTCACCACAGCACAATTGGCGGGTTTCCGCGGGCTCAACATCACCCACCCCTGCAAGCAGTCGGTAATTCCACTGCTTGACGAGCTTTCGGAAAACGCCGCCGCCATCGGTGCGGTGAACACCGTCGTGTTCAGGGACGGCCGCCGTATCGGCCACAACACCGATTGCTGGGGGTTCGAACAAAACATGCGCGAGAACCTGCCGTCGGCGCGCAAGCACGATGTCGTGCTGCTCGGTGCCGGCGGGGCCGGCGCGGCAGTGGCGCATGCGCTCATGCACCTCGGCACGGCCCACGTTCACATCCACGACCTTGACCCGATACGCGCGGATAATCTCGTGGCCGCGTTGTCGCACCGCTTCGGTGCCGGCCGCGCCTCGGCGGTGACCGATCTCGGACCGACTGTCGCGCGGGCCGATGGCATCGTCCACGCCACCCCCACCGGCATGGCCCACTACCCTGGCCTGCCACTCCCGGCCGGAATGCTGAAACCCACGCACTGGCTGGCAGAGATCGTGTATTTTCCGCTGGAAACCGAATTGCTCGCCTTGGCCCGACGGCTCGGCTGCCAGACCGTGGACGGTCGCGGCATGGCGGTACACCAAGCCGCCCGCGCCTTCCGCCTGTTCACGGGGATCGAGGCCAACGCGACCAATATGCTGCATGACTTCGATGCCCTGGTCGCATTGCAAGCAGAACATCCTGTTTCCGCAGCGGCCGGGGGTTGAACATCATGGGGGAAGCCGCGCCGACCACGGACCCCACCAGCAGCCCGGCCGGCGCCCCCGTGCGCCGCAGCCGCGCGCGGATGCTCGTCCTGCTGCTGATCAGCGTCGGCACCATGATCAACTACCTGGACCGCACGGTGATCAGCGTGGCGGCCCCGGCCATGTCCAAGGATCTCGGCCTCAACGACGTGTGGATGGGCGTGGTCTTTTCCATTTTCTCCTGGACCTATGTCGCCGCGCAGATTCCCGGCGGCGCGTTCATCGACCGCATTGGCGTGCGCCTGGCCTATTTCTGGTCGATGGCCGTGTGGTCGCTGTTCACCCTGCTGCAAGGCCTCTCGACCGGCTTGTACTCGTTGCTGGTCTACCGCCTGGGCCTCGGCATCGCCGAAGCACCCTGCTTCCCCGCCAACAGTCGAATCCTGAGCACTTGGTTCCCGCAACATGAGCGCGCACGGGCGACCAGCGCGTTCACGGTGGGCGAGTATTTCGGGTTGGCGTTTTTCAGCCCTCTGCTGTTCTGGATCGTGGTGACCCTGGGCTGGCGCAGCCTGTTCGTGATCACCGGCGTCCTCGGTCTCGCGTTCGCGGTGGTCTGGATACGCAGTTATCGCGATCCACATCACTCCCGGCGCGTCAACCAGGCCGAGCTGGACTACATCGAGGCAGGTGGTGGCCTCGGTCACGAAAACGAGGCCGTACGCTTCGACTGGCGCAACGTCGGACGCCTGCTGCGCAAACGCCAGATCCTCGGTGCCGCGATCGGCCAGTTCGGCGGCAATTCGACCTTGGTGTTTTTCCTCACCTGGTTCCCCACCTACCTCATTACCCAGCGGCACATGGAGTGGCTGAACGCCGGCTTCTTCGTGGTGATGCCCTTCATTGCCGCGTCTATCGGGCTGATCGCCGGTGGCTGGCTCTCCGACCGCATCATCGCGCGCACCGGCAACGCCAGCATGGGACGCAAATTGCCGATCCTGGCCGGGCTGGTGCTTGCCGCCACCATCGTCTCGGCCAACTACGTCGCCAGCAACACCGTGGTCATCTTCATCATGTCCGTGGCATTTTTCGGCCAGGGCATGGTCGGGCTCGGCTGGACGTTGTTGACCGACGTCGCACCCAAGCGCCACCTCGGGCTGAGCGGCGGCATCTTCAACCTCGTTGCCAACCTTGCCGGCATCATCACGCCCATCGTCATCGGCATCATCGTCGGTGCCACGGGCTCGTTCTTCGGCGCCCTCTTCTACGTCGGTGCCGTGGCCGCGATAGGCGCGCTGGCCTACATCTTCGTCGTCGGCGACGTGCATCGTGTCGAAATCGATTGATCCAGGCCATGCGCACCTGCGCGTCGCGTGTTGCGTCGCACATTGACATGTACGAACTGGTTCGTATCTTGTAGAACCTAAATTCCAGCTGTAGCAGCAGCCACCGTCTGTCAGGGAGGTTATGAATATGCGCGGCCATACCAAACTCAGTGCCCAAGGCAACGCCCAAGTGTTCTCTCTGCTACGCATCCGACCGTGCACACAGGCAGTCTTGGCTGCCCTTGCATTGGCCACACTGGGCACAATACCCACGCTTGCGGCAGCGCAAGACGCCCCGGCATCCGCATCGACTGCGCCAACCGCCCTCAAGGCCGTCGTCGTCACCGGCTCGCTGATCAGCTCGCCCAACCAGGTGTCGGCCAGCCCCATCAGTACCGTCGACATGAGCGACCTCAAGCTGAGTACCAGCTCGGTATCCGTGGCCAATGTCCTGAACCAGTTGCCGCAGTTCAGTGCGACATCGGGCACGTTGTTCACCCGCAGTGGCGTACAGACCATCAACCTGCGGGGCCTGGGCTCCAACCGCAACCTGGTGCTGCTCGATGGGCGCCGCCTGCCGCCAGCGGACAACAACGGCAACGTCGGGACCAACCTCATCCCCGAGGCGGCCATCGATCGTGCCGACATCATCACGGGCGGCGCCTCGGCGGTGTATGGATCAGACGCCGTCTCGGGCGTGGTCAACTTCCTGACCGTTCCCTATTTCAACGGCATCAAGGGCGACGTGCAGTACGGGAACACGACAAAAAATGACCTGTTCCAGCAAGCGGCATCCGTTGCACTTGGCTCGTCTTTTGGTACCGACAACAAAGGCCACGTACTGCTCGCCCTCGGCTACACCAACAGCCAGGGGATGCAAGGCTCGAAGCGTGACTTCTTCAAGAATGCGGTGCCGTCGTCCTATATTGGCCAAGGCACCTTCGTCCCGTCTGGCATCAACCTGCCAGATCAGGGCACCGTCAACGCGTTGTTCCAAAGCTATGGTGCGGCGACACCGGTCGCCAACACCCTGAATCTCGGTTTCAACGATGACGGCAGCTTGTTCACCCAGACCGGAGCGAAGAACTACAAGGGTCCGACCACAGGGGGGTTCGCCATCCTTGGTGGCAATGTCCGGATGCCCGTCGGGCCGCAAACGGCACTCGCCAATCCGGTCAAGACCAAACAGACCTTCACCAAGTTTGACTATGCGTTTTCGCCACACTTCGACATGTACGGCCAGTTCATGTACGTCAAGTCGGAATCCAAGTGGAACAGTGGCCTGAGCCTGGTCCAGATCTTCGTTCCGTCGGTGCCCGCCACCAATCCGTTTATCCCGGCGGACCTGCATACCCTGCTGGCGTCGCGTCCCGATCCCACAGCCTCCTTCACCTGGAACGCCCGCTTTGTCGAGGTGCCCACGAGGATCATTGCCGACGACTACGCGACGACTCAGTTCCTCCTTGGGGCGAAGGGCGATATCGCCGGTGACTGGACCTACGACGCTTACGTTTCACACAGCTCGATGGACCACACCTCGCAGATATTCAATGCCGTTTTGGGCAGCCGGTTGCAGACCTTGTTGAACGCCCCTGACGGCGGGGCATCGATCTGCGCAGGCGGGTTCAATCCATTTGGCCTCGCCAACAGCCTGAGCACGTCGCCGGCCTGTCTCAGCTACCTCACTACAACCGCCAACAGCCAGGAAAAGCTGAACCAGAACATCGCGCAAGCCACCGTCCAGGGCTCATTGTTCGACCTGCCCGCCGGCCCGCTCAAATTGGCCGTGTTGGGCGACGTACGCCGTGACAACTACACGTACGAGCCGGACACTTCGTTGGCCGCCGGGGACATCGAGGCGACCGGCGCTTCATTGCCCTCGTCAGGCGCCACCCAGGTCAAGGAACTGGCAACGCAGGTCGAGATACCCATCCTCTCCGACCTGCCCTTTGCCAAGAGCCTGACTGCCGACGCGGCCTATCGTTATTCAAAGTACCGCTTGGCGGGCGGCGTCAACACCTACGAGGCTGACCTCAAATGGCGACCGGTTGAATCCTTGCTGGTACGTGGTGGCTATCAGCGGGCCGTCCGTGCGCCAAACATCAACGAATACTTTGGTGCCGCAAACCGCGCCACGGTCAGCATCGGCACACCGCCCATTGCCACCGGTGACCCCTGCGACATCCGTTCCTCGGCACGTACCGGCCCCAACGCAGCCAACGTCCGGCAACTGTGCATCGAGCAAGGCATGCCCGCGGCAGTCACGGACACCTACATGTTCCCGACTACCGCTGTGGGTGGTTTGACCAGCGGCAATACGGCCCTCAAGCCCGAACGCGCAAACACCTGGAACGCCGGATTCCAATGGACGTCCACGTCGAGTTCCGACCTGTTCAGCACGATGATGGCGTCCGTCGATTACTGGAACATCGATATCAAACAGGTCATCAGTGCCGTACCAGGAACCACCTCCTTGTCCAAGTGCTTCAACCTGGACGGGTCCAATCCGACCTATTCCCCCGACAACCAGTTCTGCAAGCTGATCCAACGTGACCAGAACGGGCTGATGACAACACTGGTGACGCCATTCCTGAACCTGGGCAGCCTCAAGACGGATGGCGTCGACCTGCAATTCAACTGGGCGCCGAGCCTGCGGAGTATGGGTATGAACGCGCCCGGGGCGGTGTTCCTCAACAGTCAGGTCAGTTACACGCGGTCCTACAAGATCCAGACCTTGCCCAATGGGCCGGAACAGGAGTTTGTCGACACCATCTCGCAGGCCGCCGTGGGCAGTACGGCACTCGCCAAATGGAAGTCCGTCACGACCATCGGCTTCAATAATCAGGACTTCACTGTCGGCTTGCGGTGGAATTACCTCAGCGCGATGAATGACATATCGAGCGTGACGAATCCAGCGCACCCCGCACCAGGGACGAGTTCCTACAGCACCTTCGACCTCTTCGGTACTTATTTCCTGAATGATGAGTTGCAGCTGCGTGCCGGCATGAACAACCTCACGAACAAGGGACCGTTGCCGGTTGCAACCTCTGAAATCGGCACGAACCCCTATGTTTACAACCTGCTCGGACGGACCTACTACGTCGGCTTGCACTTCTCCATGTGACGGCGCTGGCTATCGCTTTCGGAAACCACATTCCCGGCCGAAAACGCGCGTTCCCGGAACGCCAGCATGCGTCGATCCAGCCATCGCAGGCTGCTGACACAGGACACCTTATGAAAGCTTCAATTGTGTTGACCACAAGCCTCGCCTGCGCCGGGCTCGCACTGTTCATCAGTTCGCCCGCAGTCGCCATGCCCGGGGCGTCGGTCGGTACACAAATCGCGAACCAGGCCAAGGTGGCCGGATCGGTGCGCGACGCCGGTGCCGATACCCTCAGTGGAAAGCCAATCACGTTCCCCAATGGCGTCACGGCCTATCCCGACCTGGCCTACCAGACCCTGAGCGGTTACCGGCCGATGTTGCTCGACCTGTACCTGCCGCCGGCGTCTTACAAGAACGCCGGTCCCCGGCCGTGGATCGTGTACATCCACGGGGGCGGCTGGGCGTGGGGCAGCAAGAGGCTCATGGGCGCCTTCGTGGACTGGCCCACCGTGCTCGCCTCGATCTCGGCGCACGGGTTCGCGGTTGCCGCGGTCAGCTACCGCTTTTCCAGCGAGGCCCCGTCACCAGCGGCAATCCAGGATGTCAAGGCCGCGATCCGTTGGGTACGCGTGAATGCCGCGAAGTACCACCTTGACCCGGATCGTGCGATGACGTGGGGTCAATCCGCGGGCGGGCAACTGGCTGCGCTGGCTGCAGTTTCGTGTGGCGTGAAGGCACTGGACCCACCCACCCGCTCCACGCCGGACGCGCCGAATGTCGAAGTGCGCGCTTCGGCGCCCAAGGGGGCGGACGAGGTTTCGGACTGCGTACAAGGCGCCGTCGGTTGGTACGGCGCATATGACTTCACGACGTCATACGCCGAGGCCAAGAAGGCGGGCGCCACCTCCGAGCCCGCGCCCGTCACGACGTTCCTTGGTTGCCATGGACCGTGCACGCCAGAGCAATTGCGCAGGCCGTCGCCCATCACCTACGTTGACGCCTCGGACCCGCCGATCCTGCTGATGGCTGGCACCGATGACACCACGGTCAACCCGGAGCAGTCGAAGGAGTTCGAAGCGGCGTTGCGCAAGGCCGGCGTACGCACCAAGTTGGTGATGCTGCCCGGTGTCGGCCACAGCTGGGTCGGCAAGACCACCGAAGCCACCCAGCACGCGAGCAAGACTGCACTGCAGGAATCCATCGACTTCTTCGAGTCGGTGATCGGCGACTCCGCCACGAAGAAGTAGCGCGGGCTGCAAGCAACACGGCGCCGTTGAGGGCAACGGCAACGGCGCACGCACGTGAGCAGCTATCGCAGGTCCAGGTCCAGGTCGACACCCTGTCTGGCCAGCCCCACGCGCCTGGGGTTTATTCCCACATCGGGTGGGCCTCCTCGCAACAGCATATTCATTTGTTTCCGTGCGGGCATTGTTGCGTCGCACATTGACATGTACGAACTGGTCCGTATAGTCCGGCTACAACAACTTGGCGGGTGCGCCAAGCTACGTCGGCGACGTGTCCGCCGTCTCTACACCACTTGGGGATTTCCTGGAGACCTTATGAGTTCACGAGCCCAGCGCCACGTCCAACGTCGTGCCCAAATACCTGCCGCAATGCCTGTCGCGATGCGAATCAGGCCATTCGTGGCGGCAATCCTGGTGGGTCTCGCCGCCAGCGCGGGCATCGCAACGCCGGCACTCGCCCAGGATCAAGCAGCGCCCGCCCCTGCTTCGAGTACAGCGACAGCCCTCAAGGCCGTTGTCGTCACCGGCTCCTTGATTCCCATCCCCAATGCAGTCTCCTCCAGCCCCATCGTCACCATCGACATGTCGTCACTCAAGGAGTCGACAGGTGACACATCCACGGTCGGGGTCATCAATCAACTTCCCCAATTCAATGCGACATCCAGCGTATTCCTGGGTGGCGGCGGCGGAATCGAGACAGTCAACCTGCGCGGCTTGGGTGCGAACCGCAACCTGGTGCTGCTGGATGGACGCCGGCTGCCCCTGGCGAGCAGCTCCGGCGCAGTAGCGATCAACCTCATCCCCGAGGCGGCAGTGGGAGACGTGGACACCATTACCGGTGGCGCTTCGGCCATTTATGGTTCCGACGCCATGTCCGGCGTGGTGAACTTCCACACCATCCCCTACTTCGATGGAATCAAGGGGGACGTCCAGTACGGCAACTCCACAAAGAATGACTTTGCGCAAAGGGCTGCGTCGGTCGCACTGGGCTCCGCCTTTGCTGGTGGCAAGGGCCATATGTTGCTGTCACTTGGCTACACGGACGGCCAGGCGCTCCAGGGCTCACGCCGCAGCTTCTTTGATCTGGTCACGCCATCGTCGTACATCGGCCCTGGAACCTTCGTACCGTCCGCGACGAATTTGCCCAGCGCCGGCGCCGTCAATTCGCTGTTCGCCAGTTATGGAGCGTTCGCCCCCGTGTCGAACACGCTGAACCTGGGCTTCAACGACAACGGCACCCTGTTCACGCAAACCGGCGCCAAGAATTACCTGGGCCCCAGGTCGGGTGCGTATGCCGTATTGGGCGGCAACGTGCGCATGCCCGTCGGGCCGCAATTCATCATCGGCAGCCCGGTCAGGCGCAAGCAGGCATTCACCAAATTCGACTATGACCTCACCCCGGACTTCACCCTGTACGGCCAGTTCATGTATGTCAGCTCGGACATCTTCAGCGAGAGCGGCGGCAGCTTGACGCAATTCGGCAACCTGACAACGATCCCGACCAGCAATCCCTTCGTCCCGGCCGACCTGAGGACACTGCTGGCTTCACGGCCCAATCCGGACGCGCCCTTTACCTGGAATGGACGCTACGTCGGGGTGCCTTACAAGAACTCCGACGACCTCTATACGACAGCCCAATACCTGGTGGGCGGCAAGGGTTCGCTGCCATTCAAGGATTGGACCTACGATGTCTACGTGTCCCACGACTCCACCAGTCACGACCAATCCCTCGGCTACTCGGTGCTGAAGAGTCGGGTCCAGAGCCTGTTGAATGCGCCTGATGGAGGTAACTCGATTTGCGCCGGCGGATTCAACCCGTTCGGGATCATCAACAGCACGAACATCTCCCCGGCCTGCCTGGCCTACATGACGACGACTGCGCACAGCCAGGAAAAGCTGACCCAGAACATCGTACAGGGCTCGGTCACCGGCTCCTTGTTCGACCTGCCTGCCGGACCCGTCAAGGTGGCCGTGCTGGCTGACGCCCGCCGCAACACCTATGTGTATGCCCCCGACACCTCGCTCGCGGCGCAAGACATCGAAGCCGTCATCGCGGCGGCACCGGCGCACGGCAACATCAACGTCAAGGAAGGTGCGGTCCAATTGGATGTCCCGCTGCTCGCCGACCTGCCTTTCGCCAAGAGCCTGAACCTCGGCGCCGCGTATCGCCGTTCCGACTACAACACCTCGGGCAGCGTCAATGCCTATGAAGCGGACTTGAAATGGCGCCCGGTCGACTCGCTCCTCGTACGCGGGGGTTATCAGCGCGCAGTCCGGGCGCCCAATATCGGTGAACTGTTCGCCGCGGCGCAGGGCGTGCAAGTTCCGTTCGGCACCCCGCCGGCAACCATCGGTGATCCGTGTGACATCCGTTCCCCGGCAAGGACGGGCGCCGGCGGTGCCAGCGTGCGCCAGCTGTGCATGACCCAGGGCATCCCGGCGTCGGTGATCGACAGTTACATCTTCCCGACCACGGCCGTGGCTGGCGTGCAAAGCGGCAACCCCAACCTCAAGCCCGAAACAGCCAATACCTACAACGCCGGCTTCCAGTGGATGTCCAATTCCGATTCTTCCTTGTTCTCCACCATGACGGCTTCGGTGGATTACTACAACATCGACATCAGCAGCGTGATTTCAGTAGTTCCGGGTTTGACCACACTGAGCAAGTGCTACAACCTGGATGGCTCCAATCCAAGCTATGCCCCTGGCAACGTGTTCTGCGACTTGCTCCATCGTGATTCGAACGGCCAACTGCAGTTGGTGGAGACCCCGTACCTGAATCTGGGCAGCCTCAAGACAGATGGCGTGGACCTTCAGTTCAACTGGGCACCGAGCCTTTCCAGCCTGGGCATGAACAACGCCGCGGGCGCCCTGTTCCTGAGCAGCTACGTCAGTTATGCCCATTCGTTCAAGATCCAGACCCTGCCTGGCTCCGCCAACCAGGAATTCATCAACACCATTTCGGTCGGTAATGCGCATCCACGCTGGAAGGCGATGACCACCCTGGGCTATCGCAATCAGGATTTGACGGTCGGCGTCCGTTGGCATTACCTGGGCGCCATGCAGGATGTCACCAGCGTGACCACGCCCAAATCACCTGCACCGGGAACGCCGACGTACAACACCTACGACCTGTATGGCACCTATTGGTTGAGTGACAACTTCCAGATTCGCGCAGGCATCAATGACTTGACGAACAAGGGTGCGGTGACCGTGTCGAGCTCGCAGTGGAGCACCGACCCGTCGCTCTACAATCCGGTAGGCCGTACCTACTATGTTGGCCTGAAGTTCTCCACGAACTGACCCCCACCGGGTGGTTGGCCAGACGGCCGCCACCCGGCTTTGCCAGTGAGTAGCCAATGAGGGCCTTGCCTTTCTCCATAGCCATCTGTCTGTTCCTGGCACCGCTCACGCGCGCCGCGCCGGTTCCCGCCCTGGTCCAAGACCCCCGGCCAAACGAGGCCGGCCTCTGTCCGAGCCCCTCTGGCTTCAAACTGGCCTGCGGACAGGCGCATCCCGAGGACATGGCACAAATCGGCGATAGCCCTTGGATCATCACCAGCGGCTTCAGTCCCGGCGCCGGCATCGCCCTGCTCGACACCAAGACGCACAAGTTCACGCGCGCTTATACGCGGACCGCCAACCAGGTTCGACCGGACCGACAGCGCTTCCCCGCGTGCCCATCGGCACCGGATCCCAGGCTGTTCAACGCACAGGGCATCAGCCTGCGTAGCCAGGGCCGGGACCAGTACACGCTTTACGTCGTCAATCACGGCGGGCGCAACAGCATCGAGGTGTTCGATGTGGATGGACGGCGCGACGTACCGGCACTGACGTGGCGCGGCTGCCTGGATCTGCCGGCGGAACTGGCGGCCATCAACGCAGTCGCCACCTATTCGGATGGCACCATCCTGTTTACCGTGCTGGTGCATCCCGGCGATACGTATGCGGACTTTGTCGAGGGCAAGAACACCGGCGGTGTCTACGAATGGAAGCCCGGCACCAGCGGATACAAGTTGATCCCCGGAACCGGACTGCCTGGCAACAACGGACTGGAAACCGCAGCCGACGACAGCGGCTTCTTTGTCGTGGCCTTCGGTCGCCACGCGATCCTGCGTTACTCCAGGACAAATCCATCAGCCCCACCAGTGCAGGCTGTTGCTCCCGGCTTCATGCCGGACAACATCCATTGGGACCACGGGCGCCTGCTTACCGCTGGCATGATGTACGACGAGCCGGCCTGTGGCGGTACCCGCAAGGTCATCGACGGCAAGGCGGACACCATGCTGTGCCACCGCGGCACCGTGGTTGCCGAGCTCGATCCCGCCACGATGAAATTCGAAATCGTCGCCTACGCACCGCCCGACCCCGTATTCAACGGCGCGTCCACGGCGCTCCTGATCGGCGACCAGCTTTGGGTCGGCTCGTACCAATCGGATTGCGTTGCGTACCGCAGCTTGCCCTGGCTGCACGCAGGCCACACCCGGCAGCCTTAGCAGTTACGGACTTGTGTTGCGCGGCGGCACTGGCGTGCATACGCCCAGTGCAGCCGGCAAGCGGTGACGCGAGGGCACAAGCGCTTCGAGCCCTACTTCTGCTTCGCGTCGTCACCAATGATCGATTCGAAGAACTCCATCGACTGCTGCAACGCCACCTTGCTCGCGTGGTGGGTCGCCTCGGGCGTCTTGCCGATCCAGCTGTGGCCCACGCCAGGCAACATCACCAGCTTGGTGCGCACACCGGCTTTCTGCAAAGCAGCCTCAAACGCCTTCGACTGGGCCGGATCGACCGTCGTGTCGTCCGTGCCGTGCATCAGCAGGATCGGTGGATTCTTGGCGTCGACGTAGGCGATCGGCGAGGGACGACGCAACTGCTCGGCCGTGCACGGGCCCTGGCAACCCAGGAACAGCGACATCAGGTCGGGCCGGCCAGCGTTCGCTGACGCCTTGTGCTCCTTGTAAGAGGCGGCGAAATCGTATTCGCCAAACCATGCCACCGCGCCCTGCACGCAATCGGAGACCGCATCGGCGCCCTTCGGTGCCGAAGCACTGACTTCGACATTGGGCGCGTTGGGGTCGACACGTGCGGGTGGATCGAGCGCCTTCACCCCGCAGGTCACCGCCGCCAGCGCAGCCAGCTGCCCGCCCGCGGATTGACCCCAGGTCATCCCACGATCCGGATCGAGATGGTACTTCGCCGCGTTGACACGCAACCAGCGGATTGCCGCCTTGACGTCCTGGATCGCGGCCGGCGACGGCGCTTCGTTTGAGAACCGATAGCTTACCGAGGTGACCACGAAGCCCTCAGCCGCAATCGACGCCAGCACCTTCGGCCAGTCGAGGTAGGCGGCACTGCGGCGCTTGCCGCCGAACGCCCAGCCACCGCCATGGATGTACATGATCCAAGGCCTCGGACCCTTCTTGTCGTATGACGGCGGCGGCAGGAACAAATCCAGCGTCATCGGCCGGTAACCCAGCAGGGTCTGGTAAGTCAGGTCCGGATACCCGGTGACACCGCCGGGATACTTCACGGACAGATCAGACAGCGAATCAAGACCAACACTACGGACCGAATCCCCCACCGCTGCCTGGGCAGCAACGCGTTCCCCGGGAGTGCTGGCGGGTGCGGCACCAGCAAACGGCTGGTAAAGCATCGACAACCCCACCAACGCTAGCCCTGTCGTCCACGTGCTCAACATACGCATCGAACTTCTCCCATGACGTCGCTTGCCTGCTCACCGCCTGAATGGGCGTCCATGTAACTGTCGGCTGCCAGGTTCCCTGCATGGCCCCGCAATCGCGCCATCATCAGTCACGCACCGAACCCCGCTTGCGCGGCTGGAGCGCGGGGGCATACAACGCCTGGAAATCCAGTCGAGCCCGATTCATCGTTTGGACCTTGAACGAATCGCCCGCGCTGCCGATCTCCAGCATTCGCGGTGTCCCCGGCTTCCAGGCAGGCCACTCCACTGTCGAGCCTGAAGGACTGCCGGTCTGGGCAAACGAGATCAGCATCGACGTCATGCTTCGTGCCAATGCGCGGTCCGTGGTCGTCCAGATCCTGGTCGGCCGAAACATGTTCAACGAATCAAGTGTCTGGAACCAATACGGCACGTCGGAGCTGTGGTAGGCGCCAATTCGCTCCGGATGATCTGCGATCTCCACCGCCGGATTGAATGGCTGTACACGGGCAAACTCATAAACAAAGACGGGTGCTTTGCCTTGGCTGCTCTGTTCCTTGGCCCATTGCCAGGCAGCTTGCGCAGGCCACCCGGCATCCCGCACTGCAGTAGCCGCCATCACCTTCGCCTCGGCATCCGTGGATGCCGGGTAGAGCTCGTGAAACTCAGCGGCCTTGGTCCCATACAGCTGCTTCACCGCCGCATTGAACTGGCTCAGCGTTTCTACCCTGGTGAGCTCGTTGTGGTTGAAACCTTTCGCCTCGTCACTGGTGAAGCCGGTGACAACCGGGACATCGCTTTGCCTGTGCTGCGCAAACAACTCGGCGGGTATTGCCGGCAGCACGTAACCGTCGATGTTGGCCCCACCCACCCTGATCGTGCCGGCACTGCAGCCCATCTGACAGTCCTCCTGCAAGGCCAGCAATCGATCTGCGGGCACGGCACGCAGTGCCGCAATGCCACGCACATGCAGCGCTTTTGCCACTTCAGTGCCGGTCTTCTCCGCCTCGGCCAGTGTCGGAATGCCGCCACCCGGCCTCATCCACACGCTGCCACTCATTCCTACGACACCACGGAACAAACCCTTGGCCAAGGGGCTCGCCTGCAACAACGACACCGACATCGATCCGGCTGACTGGCCGCTGATAATCACCTTCGCGGGGTCACCACCGAACGCGGCAATATTCCGCTGAATCCATTTCAAGGCCGCGATCTGGTCCAGGAACCCGTAGTTCCCCGATGAGTGTTGCGGTGACTCCGCGGTGAGGGCGGGGTCCGCCATGAACCCCAGCAAGCCAAGGCGATAGTTGAAATTGACAAAAATGGCACCGGAGCGTGCGACGCTTTCTCCGCCATACGACGCCATGCCACTGGAGCCTACGGTAAAGGCCCCGCCGTAGATGAAAACAACAACCGGCAATTTGTCGCCCGGGTGCGCGTTTGCCGGCACCCAGACATTCATGAAGAGGCAATCCTCACTGGTAGCCTCCTCCCCGAAATAATGATTGATGTTGTGCGGACGCAAAACCTGGATGCACTCCGGCATCTTGCGGTCCGCGTGGTAAATCCCTTTCCACGCCGCGAGGGGTTGCGGCGCTTTCCAGCGGCGCTCGTCGGTGGGCGGCTGTGCATAGCGAAGCCCGAGATAGGCCTTCACCCCGGAAGGCAGCAACGTGCCACTGACCAAGCCTGTATCGATCCGTAGCGGATCGCCAGGGGCCGGCTCAGCGACCTGCGCATAAACCGGCGTCGCCATCAGGCAAGTGACACCAAGCGCCACCACATATCCAAACACACGTGACTGCCACCCCAGCTTGTTGAAGCAGACTCGCAGCGCAGCTATCCGACCCATCGTTGCCTCCAGCCAATCGGGATTCGTTCGAACAAGCAAGCGGCGGAGCAGGTCCACCAGGGGCTCCCTCGATTCGAGTATACGAACTAGTTCGTGTGTTGACAACGAGAGCGATGGGCTATGGCGCTCAATGAGACGCGGGCGAAGTTCACCTGGAGATCCAATGTCAAAACCGCTGGTCGCCGCGTCGATCACGACAGCTTTCACTGGGGCAGATTTCAACAACAAGCATCGCGAAGCCGAGGCGCCCGAGCGCAATGGGCACATCCACGACCGCGCGGGTGCGCCCAGGCGCGCGCCATCCATATGCCCTTGCTGGGCTATGGATTCCAAACGTCAATAAATTGTAAACTAGGCAGTACTGCAACACGGTGTCAGCTGTCTTCCATTTGTCACGCGTTTTATCCCGATGCGCACCTATCCTGCTTGCGTGGTCGACCAGGCCGTGGCCGCCGGAACCGGCTGGCCGGCTGGCCTGCGCTGCAGTTCGTGACCTAGCCCGGCGTTGCAGCACCGTTGCGGTTGCACATGGAGTCCCGATGAAACTTTCGCTATTGCGCACCACCCTGCTGTGCTTCGGCTTGCTGGCCTTGGCCGCGTGCGGGGACAAGGCGCAGAACGCCACCCCTCAGCAATCAACGCCCGAAGTCGAAGTGCTGCAGGTGCAGGCGCAAAACGCGCCCTTGACCCAGGCTGTGGTGGGACGCCTGTCGCCCTACCGCAGCGCAGACGTCCGCGCGCGGGTGGCGGGCGTCTTGCTGCAACGCGTGTACGACGAAGGCAGCATGGTGAAGAAGGGCCAATTGTTGTTCCGCATCGATCCCGCGCCGCTGCAGGCAGCGCTGGCCGCGAGCACGGCGGCGCTTGCCCAGGCCGAGGCAACCTCTACCAACGCCAAGGTCACCGCCGAGCGCTCCCGCAACCTCGCACCGCAAGGCTATGTTTCCAAGGCCGACCTCGACAACGCACTGGCGGCCGAGCGCACCGCGGCTGCGGCCGTACAGGCGGCGAAGGCCAACGTGCAATCGGCCCGCATCAACCTGGGCTACGCCAACGTCACCTCGCCCATTGCCGGACGCGCTGGCCAGCAGCAGGTGACCGAGGGCGCCCTGGTGGGCAGCGGTACGGCCACGTTGCTGACCACGGTCGACCAGATCGACCAGCTGTACGTCAACTTCACCATGAGCGTCACCGACCTGGAGCGCATGCGGCGCGCCCAGGGCAACGGCAACGTCACGCTGGCACCAACCGGCAAGACCAGCGTCGCCATCACCCTGCCCGACGGCAGCCGGTATGCCGAAGCCGGCGTACTGGATTTTTCCGACACCTCGGTCAATCCCGCCACCGGCGCGGTGAACCTGCGCGCCCTGGTTCCCAACCCGCAACTACGCCTGTTTCCCGGCATGTACGTCACCATGGAACTGCATCTGGGCGAGCAGCACGGCGTCTTCGTGGTGCCCCAGCAGGCGGTACAGCGCGATACCGTCGGGGCCTATGTGTTTGTCGTCGACCAGGCCGGCAAGGTGGTACGCAAGGACGTGACCACCGGCACCATGCAGGGCGGTGACTGGACCATCACCCAGGGCCTTGCCGCCGGCGACCGCGTGGTCATGTCCGGGGTGCAGAACATCCGCGTGGGCCAGGCGGTCAAGGCCACGCCGTGGCGTGCCACCGCAATTCAACCCGCCAGTGCCGGCAGCGCGTCCGGCGCCGCGGGCGGCAGGTAGCGGAGTACGGCATGCCCAATTTTTTCATCGATCGGCCGATTTTCGCTTGGGTGGTGGCGATACTCATTTCGCTGGGCGGCGTACTGTCCATACTGAACCTGGGCGTGCAGTCCTACCCGTCCATTGCGCCGCCGCAAGTGAATATCAGGGCCAAGTATCCGGGCGCCAACGCGGAAACCACGGAAAAGACCGTCACCCAGGTGATCGAGCAGCAGCTGACGGGCATCGACAACCTGCTGTACTTCAACTCGTCGTCCAGTGCCACCGGCTCGGTCAACATCACCCTCACGTTTTCCGCCGGCACCGACCCGGACATTGCCCAGGTGCAGGTGCAGAACCAGGTGCAACGCGCCACGCCGCAGTTGCCGGAGGAAGTGACCCGCCAGGGGGTCGTCGTCTCCAAGTCCAACAGCAGCACCTTGATGATGGTCGCGCTGATTTCCACCAATCCCGCCATCGACCGCGACCGCCTCAACGACATCGTCGGGTCGAGCGTGCTCGACCAGATTTCCCGCGTCCCCGGCGTCGGCAGCACCCAACAGTTTGGCGCCGAGTACGCGATGCGCATCTGGCTGAACCCGGACAAGCTGCACGGCTACGGCTTGTCGGCCACCCAGGTGATGAATGCGGTACAGGCGCAGAACGTGCAGTTTGCCGCCGGCGCGCTCGGCGCCGACCCGGCGGTTCCCGGCCAGGGCTTTACCACCCTGGTGTCGACCGAAGGCCGCTTCACCACCCCGGAGCAGTTCGCCGGCATCATCCTGCGCGCCAATCCCGACGGCACCACGGTGATGCTTGGGGATGTGGCCCGCGTCGCCTTCGGCCCGAACAACTACGGCTTCAACACGGAGTACGACGGCAAGCCGATTGGGGCCTTTGCGATCAACCTGCTACCGGGGGCGAACGCGCTCAACGTGGTCACCGCCGTGCGCTCGAAGATGGACGAGCTGGCGCCGAGTTTCCCCCAGGGCGTGACCTGGTTCAGCCCCTACGACACCACGACCTTCGTCAAGACCTCGATCACCGAGGTCACACATACGCTGGTGGAGGCCATCATCCTGGTGTTCCTGGTGATGCTGCTGTTCCTGCAAAACATCCGCGCCACCATCATCCCGACGCTGGTGATACCGGTGGCCTTGCTCGGCACCTTCCTCGGCATGCTGGTGCTCGGCTTCACCATCAACCAGTTGACCTTGTTCGGCATGGTCCTCGCCATCGGTATCGTGGTCGATGACGCCATCGTGGTCATCGAAAACGTCGAACGCATCATGCGCGAGGAAGGCCTGTCGCCAAAGGAAGCCACGCGCAAGGGCATGGGCCAGATCACCGGCGCGGTGATAGCGATCAGCGTGGTGCTGGCAGCCGTGTTCATCCCCTCCGCGCTGCAACCTGGCTCGAGCGGGGTGATCTACAAGCAGTTCGCGCTCACCATCGCCATGTCGATGGGCTTCTCGGCGTTCCTCGCCCTGTCCTTCACGCCGGCGCTGTGCGCGAGCTTCCTGTTGCCGGTGCATGAAGAGCACAAGAACGCGGTGTTCCGCTGGTTCAACTCGGCTTTCGACCGCATCACCAGCACATATGTGCGCCACGTCGGCCACGCGGTTCGCCACGCGCCGAGGTGGATGGTGGTGTTCGTGGTCATTTCCGTCCTCGGCGGCCTGTTGTTCACGCGCGTGCCGGGGAGCTTCCTGCCCGAGGAAGACCAAGGCTATGCCATGGTCACCGTGCAGCTGCCTCCCGGCGCCACCAAGCAACGCTCCACGGACGTGATGGGGCAAATCCGCAAGGTCCTGGATGCCGACAACGCCGTGGAAGGTGTGTTCCAGGTCGTCGGCTTCAGCTTCATGGGCTCGGGTGAAAATACCGCCATGAACTTCATCAAGCTCAAGGACTACGCCGACCGCGACGTGACCGCGGAGCAGTTCATCCAGCGCGCCAACCGCGAGCTCAGTCAGATTCACGATGCCCAGATCGTGGTGATGAACGTCCCCACCGTGCAGGGCCTGGGCCAGTTTGGTGGTTTCGACATGTACCTGCAGGACCGCGGCGGCGCCGGGCGTGACGCGCTGGCCAAGGCGCGCGACACCCTGCTCGACAAGGCCCGCCAGGACAAGGCACTGACCCAGGTGCGCCAGAACGGGCTTAACGACGCCCCGCAACTCAACCTGGACGTGGACCGTACCCAAGCGCAGTCGATGGGCTTGTCGGTAAGCGACGTGTACACCGCGCTTGGGCTCATGCTGGCACCGCAGTACATCAACGATTTCAATTACGCAGGCCGCGTCAAGCGCGTCATGATGCAGGCGGACGCCAAGTACCGCATGGGACAGGAAGCCTTGCAGCACTTCTACACGCCGAGCGCGACCGCCACCAATCCCGATGGCACGCCGGCCATGATCCCGCTGGCCAACGTGGTGCACGCCACCTGGCAGATGTCCTCGCCGTCGCTCAATCGCTACAACGGTTTCTCTGCCTTCGAGATCGTCGGCACGCCGGCGCCGGGATACGCCTCGGGCGAAGCCATGAACCAGATGGAAGAACTGGTCGCGGCCAACCTGCCGCACGGTTTCGCCTTCGACTGGACCGGGCAATCCTACGAGCAGGTCTTGTCCGGCAACTCGGCCACCCTGCTCATGGTGCTGTCCCTGTTCATCGTGTTCCTGGCCCTGTCGGCACTGTACGAGAGCTGGTCGATCCCGGTCTCGGTGATGCTGATCGTGCCCCTGGCCTTCCTCGGCGCGGTCGTCTTTGCCCTGCTGCGCGGCTTGCCGAATGACGTCTACTTCAAGATCGGCCTGATCACCGTGATCGGCCTGGCGGCCAAGAACGCGATCCTGATCGTGGAGTTCGCGGTCGACGAGCAGAAGGCCGGGCGCTCCCTGCGCGACGCCACGGTCGATGCCGCACGCCTGCGCCTGCGGCCCATCCTGATGACCTCGTTGGCGTTCATCCTGGGCGTGTTCCCGCTGTTCATCTCCACTGGCGCCGGGGCCAATGCACGCCATGCGATCGGCACCGGGGTCATCGGCGGCATGCTGTTTGCGACCTTCCTCGGCGTGCTGCTGATCCCGGTGTTCTACATCGTGGTGCGCCGCCTGCTCGGCGACAAGCTGGACCACGAACCACCCGCCGGCGAGACGGCCGACATTGCCACCTTCGATTCGGATCCGCACCGCGGGCGGTGAGCCCACCTCGTCCCAACGGGATGATCGAGCGGGCTCCCACGGGTGTCGGCCGATGTAGGGCGGATCAAGGCCGCAGGCCGGATCCGCCATGCCCGCTGCACTGAAACGTTGAATCGTGCTGGGCACGGCGGATCCGTCGCTGCGCTCCTTGGTCCGCCCTACGCGCCGCGACGTGCAACATGGAATCTCCCGCACCAGCCGCCACCACCGTCAGGACAGCAACCGCGCGGCGTCAGCGCAGGCCGGTTTCGGCGCGGGCAATCACCAGGCGCTGGATTTCGCTGGTGCCTTCGTAGATCTCGGTGATCTTGGCATCGCGGAAATAGCGCTCGATCGGCATCTCGCTCGAATAGCCCATGCCACCATGGATCTGCACCGCCTGGTGGGCAATCCACATGGCCGCCTCGGAGGCGACCAGCTTGGCCATCGCCGCCTCCGTACCGAAGCGGCCGCCGTTTTGCTCGGCCCTGGCCTTGGTCCATGCCGCGCGCAAGGTCAGCAGCCAGGCAGCATCGAGCTTGCATTTCATGTCCGCGATCTTGGCCTGGGTCATCTGGAACGTGCCGATGGGACGGCCAAAGGCCTTGCGCTCACGCACCCAGGTAAGCGACGCCTCGTAGGCCGCACGGGCGATGCCCAGCGCCTGCGAGGCAATCCCGATGCGCCCGGCGTCGAGGACGCCCATGGCGATGGAAAACCCCTTGCCCACGGCGCCGAGCAGGTTCGCCTGCGGGCAGACGTAGTCGTTGAATTCGATTTCGCAGGTGCTCGAGGCGCGGATGCCGAGCTTGTGCTCGATCTTGCCGGCATGAAAGCCCGGCAGGCTGGTATCGATGATGAAGGCGGAAATCCCCTTGGCGCCGACGCCTGGCGTGGTCAGCGCAAACAGGACCAGGTAGCGCGCTACCGGCCCGGAGGTGATCCACATCTTCTTGCCGTTGATCACCCAGTCGCCCTGCGGGTCGCGCACCGCCCGCGTATGCATAGCTGAGGCATCGGAGCCGGATTGCGCTTCGGTGAGGGCGTAGGCGCCAATGGCCTCCCCTGTCGCCACGGCGCGCACGAAGGTCTGCTTCTGCTCTTCGCTGCCATGCCTCAGGATGGCATTGCAAAACAGCGAATTGTTCACCGACATGACCGTCGCCGTGGCCGCGTCGGCCGCCGCGATCTCGATCATCGCCAACACGTAGGCAATCGGGTCGAGGCCGGGGCCGCCGTAGCTTTCCGGCACCTCGATGCCCATCAAGCCGAGCTTGCCCATCTCGCGGACGTTCTCCAGCGGGAATTCGGCGTTCGCGTCCATGGCCGCCGCCGCCGGCGCAATGCGCTTCTGCGCGAAATCGCGGGCAATCGACTGCAGCGACAGCTGCTCCTCGGTGAAATCAAAATCCATGCATGTCTCCTGGAAAAACCACGCCATGTTTCCGCGGCATGCGGCCCGATGGTACCCGCAGCCGGCGCCGCCCGGCATTCGCACGGCAAGCTCGCCCATGTGCGGCACCGACCAGTGGCCATGCCGTGAGATGCAAGCAACGAAGGTATCGGCTGCCGACACCGCTCGCCGCGGGTCGGCGACGCCAGTCTGCCGTCAGCGCCGACGCTCGCGCCAGGCCGCCAGCACCAGCTGATATCGCTCCAGCGCCTCGTCGTAGCGATCATACACGCAGCGTATGCAGCCCTCCCCGCAGCAATCGGCCGCATCCGGCTCGGTCGGCCGCACCGGTTCCGGATCGGACAGCAGCTCCGGCATGGCTGCCGGTGGATCGCCATGGTCGCGATCAGCACCAAGCGTGGCCCCGCTTCCCGGCGTTGCGGGGACGGCCGGATCGACCGTGCTCACCGCCGTACGCACATGCCGGGCCTGGCGTTGCCCGGATGGCAGGGATGTGGCTGCTTGCCATGCCGGGGGTGCGGCTGCACCCCCATCCACACCGCTTTCACTTCGCCGGTTTGCGGAAGCGGTAGATGAACTGGTCAGTGTGGCCGCGGATCGACGGGTCAAACACCTTGAGTTCGTGGGTATCCTTGGGATTGTGCAGCACGTTGCTCTGGCCGTCGAACACGAAACCGGCTGCTTCGACCTGCTTGCGCACGATGGCCGGGTCGATGCGATGCAACGTGGCGGTATCCGACATGCCGCTGCCCGCCGGCGCGGCATGGTCGATCACCACGAACAGGCCACCGGGCTTGAGCGCCGCAAACGCCTGACGATCGAGCTCGGCCGGATCCACGTTGCCGAGGAAATCATCCGGATAGTCGTGATAGTTCTGCGAGGTGAACACCAGGTCCACCGGCATCGGTGATGTCAGCTTCGAGGCTGGCTGTTGCAACAGGCTGATGTTCGCGTAATGCGGCTCGGCGGCAACCGCGGTCAGCGCGGTGAAACTCTTGCTCGCCTTGGCAGGCTTGTCGGTGCCCGGATACGGCCAGACGGTATACACATGCCCCGAGGGCCCGACGATGGCGCTGAACACGCGGGTGAAATAGCCAGAGCCCGGCAACAGTTCCAGCACCTTCTGCCCCGGCTTGACCTCGGCAAACATCATGATGTCGCCAACCTTGCGGCGGGCGTCGATATCGCGATCGGCGGCTGGCCGCGCCGGATCGGCGACGGCTTTTTGCACCACGCTGCTGAGCGCCGGCGCCTGGGATTGCGACACCTGCGCGAATGCCAACGAAGGCAGCGCAAGGGCCAGCAATGCGGCGAGAACGGTAGGACGCATGGGAAACCTCCGCAATCGGTGGACGGGCCAACATTGTGCACCAATTACCGTGATGATGGCCCCGCACCCCGCCCACGCTCCTGGCGGGCCCCAACGACAAGCGCCGCGCAAACTGGTAAAACCGGGGTACTCCGATCCACTCCGCGCCGGCGGAGAGAAGGGCTGCCTGATGCACATCTTCGGATGGATTGTGCTTGCCTGCCTGCTGGCAACCAGCGGTGCCGTCGTGGCGCAAACACTGCCGGCCAAGCCCGCGCCCGCCACCAGCGCCGCGCAGGCACAGGCCGCGTGGCTGGCGCGCCAGATGCAAGCCGCACACAAGTCCGACGACATCATGCGCGACGCCGACAAGCGCAAGGGCATGCTGGCCAAATACGAGGTCATGCGTGATGCCTACCGCATGGCCAGCGACCCGGCTTTCACGCTGATCTTCAGCCAGTATCTGAGCTGGTACCAGACCTTCGTCGGCGATTACCTTGCCGCTGCCCGCACGTTCTCGATCAAGGAGCTGCTGCAACCCGGCGATCATCCCTCGCCGCTGGCCGATCCCGCCTACAGCCCACGCCCCGCCCTGGATGCCATCGCCCGCCTGGCCAGCAAGTACCAGATCGTGTACCTCAACGAGGCGCACAACGTGCCGCTCACGCGCACGCTGACCGTGCAGCTGCTGTACAAACTGCGCGCCGAAGGCTTCACCTACCTCGGCATGGAGACGCTGTACCAGAGCGATACCGGTTTGCAGGCGCGCGGCTACCCCATGCCCGACAGTGGCTTTTACACCCGCGAGCCGATCGATGCGGAAATGGTGCGCACCGCGATCAAGCTGGGCTTCCAGGTCTTCGGCTACGAGGCCCTCTCGGACGCCACCGGCAATGCGCGCGAGGCCGAGCAGGCGCGCAACATCTACGCGGCCGTCTTCAAGCACCATCCACATGCGCGCCTGGTGGTGGTGGCCGGCTACGCCCATATCCAGAAAGGCGGCGTATACCTCGATGGCTCCTCGATGGCCACACACCTGCACGAGCTGACCGGCATCGACGGCCTCGCGGTGGAGCAGACGATGATGATCCCCCACGCCAAGCGCGCCGACGACCATCCCTATTACCGCGCAATCTGGCAGGCCGTGAATCCGCGCGTCCTGATCGAAGCGGAAGACAACGAGGAGACCGGCTACTCGGTGCGCTATCACATCCTGCATGCCGCCGTGCCGATCATCTACCAGAACCGGGCCGGGCAACCCTGGACCTTGCGCGATGGCTATGACGTCAGCGTCATCTTCCCGCCACAGGAAACGCGCGACGGCCGGCCAACCTGGCTGACCCTGGGCGGCTTGCGCCGGACGTATTTCATCAGCGGCGCGCGTTGCCGGCAGCAATTCCCGTGCATGGCCGAGGCGCGTTACGCCAGCGAGGGCGCGGACGCGATTCCCGCTGACCGCATCGTGCTCGATCCCTTGTCGCCGAATTCGAACGTGCTCGGCCTGGTGCGCATGGGTACTGACGTGCCCAATGCCGAGCTTTACCTGCGCCCCGGCACCTACGACCTGCGGTATACCGGCGACAACGATCGTTTGCTGTATCGGCAAACCATAAGCGTGGCCGCCGACGGCAGCAACGACCCTGCGGTGCCCGCACCTGAAGCGCCAGCCGCGGCAGGCTCGATACCGGCACCAGCCGGCAAGCCATAGCTGCCAACGCCTGCAGCCGCCCCCGCCGGACGGGACGAATGGCGTTGTTCACTGCCGCTTGACTTGGCTTAGCAGAATATTTACTTTCGGCGCCGGCCCGAACGAAACTCAATCCTGCACGCCGCCCTCCCCGGCTGACACGACAAGATTGGCGACGCCCGGTGGGACCGAGTCTGGCCTGCAACGCGAACCCTGCATGTACGCAGGGGCACGCTGATCCCCGACCCGTTCGAACGTGGTTACTGCGAGATCAGGGGAGCGGGACATATGCGCAGGACGATGATGCGGCTGGCGGCCGCGTTCGAGCACAGCTCGTTCATCACGACCCGCATCGAGGGCAAGAATCGGGCCCTCAAGCTCGACACCGAGCCCATCGGCCACGGGCCGCATGCCCGTCTCCATCAGGCGACACAGCCGCTGACGACGCGGCAAGTGCAGCCATCAACCCGTACAGCAACTTCCAGATCAACTCCTTATTTAAACGCCGCACGTTTCGTGCGACGCGATCGTCGGGGCCCGCAAACACAGTCCGTCCTTTCCTTCGCCACATCAGCAGGAGCACACCATGTTGATCAACATTTCCCGCAGCCGCCTCGCCCTGGCCGTTTCGGCCGCCTTGGTGGCCAGCATGTCGATCGGCGCAAGCCAGGCATTTGCGCAGGACGCCACCACACCGCAAGCGAGTGCGCAAACCGCCGTCCAACTGCAGGCGGTCGAAGTCACCGGCTCGCGCATCAAGGGCGCCGACATGGCCACCCAGGTGCCCACGGTGACGATTTCCGCCAGCGAGCTGGAGAAAACCGGCATCACCAATATCGGCGACATCCTGCAGCAGTTGTCGTCATCCGGCGCCGGCCTGAACACCAAGTTCAACTCCAGCGGCAACTTCGGTTCACCGCCGGGAGGCAACGGCATCGGCGCTGGATCTTCGACCCTGGACCTGCGCAACCTCGGTTCCAACCGGGTCCTGATCCTGGTCGACGGCGTGCGATGGGTGAATGAGAGTTCCGGCTCCGGCGTGTCCGGCGCGGTGGACATGAACACGATCCCCGCCGGCATCATCGACCACATCGAGATCCTGCAGGACGGCGCTTCGGCCCTGTATGGTTCGGACGCCATCGCCGGCGTGGTGAACATCATCACCAAGAAATCCCAGAACGGCGCGTCGATCGATACCTATTACGGCGACTACAACAATCTGGGTGGTGCGCCGACCACGACGACCAATTTCTCCTACGGCACCAAGACCGATCGCGCGGAATTCTTCGTCAACATCAGCCACCTCAAGCAGGATGGCATGTTTGCGGCGGAATGGCCCCAATCCAGCTTGTGCGTGCCGGGGATTCCAGCCTCCGACGTGTCCGAGTGCAGCTCGACGTCGCCGGGCGGCAGCATCACCTTGATCGACCCGGCCACGGGTGCCCGCAGCAAGGTGATCACCAATGATGGGGTGTCCGGGGCCGCCTCCTATCCCAACGACTTCCACAAGTTCACCAACGACGACCGCTACAACTACGCGTCGCACAACCTGCTGCTGACGCCCAGCAAGCGCAGCTCGGTGTTTGCCAGCTTCATTTACGACGTGACCGACAACGTCAAGTGGTACGCGCGCGCCTTGTACAACAACCGCAAATCGCAAAACATCGCTGCGCCCGTGCCCGTGGTGTTTGGCGCGGACGGCGGCTCGGAAACCTTTACCGACCACATCAACATCGACGCCACCAACCCGTACAACCCGTTTGGCCGCACCATGGTGTCGGGCGTGGATTACGGCCTGATCCAGAAGCGCCTCACCGAGGACGGCAACCGCACCTTCCTGCAGGACGTCGACACCACGTATTTCACCACGGGCCTGCAAGGTCATTTCGACCTCGGGCAGAAGAGCCTGTTCTGGGACGTGAATTACGCCAATGGCATCAACAAGGCCAGCGCCTCGTTCGTCCAGGGCGCCATCGACATGCGCAAGCTGCAGAGGGCGCTGGGGCCGATTGCCGATTGCACCGATACCTGCGTGCCGTTGAATCTGTTCGGCGACAACAGTGTCACCCCGGAGATGCTGAACTACATCCAGTACAACGCCGTGGATCGCAGCCAGAACAAGATCCAGCTCTTCACCGCCAACCTGTCCGGCGAAATATTCGACTTGCCAGCCGGTCCCTTCAGCTTTGCCGCCGGCGGCGAGCATCGCAAATACAGCGGTTATTTCATCCCCAACCCGCTGACGGCCGCCGGCGACGATGGCAGCATCCCGGTGCCGCCGACCTCGGGCAGCTACTCGATCAGCGAGGGCTACCTCGAATTGCACGTGCCGGTATTGGCCGACGTCCCCTTCTTCAAGGCACTGGACGTGTCCGCAGCCACCCGCTACTCCGACTATTCCAACTTCGGTGGCACGACCAACAGCAAGCTGGGCCTGCGTTGGCAGGTGGTCAATGACCTGACCTTGCGCAGCACGGTCGCCCTGGGCTTCCGCGCCCCCGCGCTGGGCGAGTTGTACGCCCCGCCATCGGGCTTCGGTGCCACCTTGCTCGATCCCTGCACCGAGCCGGTGGCGAATGCCCAGACCGAGGCGAACTGCCGGGCGCTCGGCGTGCCTGCCGGCTTCCAGCAGAACAACACGCAGATCACCGTGAATACCGGCGGCAATGCCAACCTCAAGCCGGAAACTTCGCACAGCGTGACGGCCGGCGCGGTCTACAGCCCGAGCTGGATCACCAGCATGGGCTGGGCCGACCGTTTCGACATCAGCCTGAACTACTACAAGATCAAGATCACCAACGCGATTGCGGCGCTCGATTCACAGACCGTGCTCAACAACTGCGTGGCGAGCGGCGTCGCCACGTCCGAGTTCTGCAAGGACATTCACCGCACGCCCAGCGGCGACATCGGCCTGTGGAACAACTTCCTGCGCAACATCGGCTTCGTCAACACCAGCGGCTGGGACTTCGGCATCAACTGGCGTAGCCCCGCCACCAGTGTCGGCGTGTTCACGGCGGACTGGGTAAGCACCTACACCGCCAAGTACGAGGAAGGCCAGGCCGATACCATCCAGCCGCGGTCGGTCGGCCTGGAATTGAAGGACAGCGCCATTCCGCGGATCAAATCGACGCTGCGGTTGGGATGGAACCGCGAAGCGTGGAGCGTGAACACCACCTTCCGCTATATCAGCAGCCTGAATGAGGACTGCGCCAATGCCGTCGGCTATGCCATCTGCACCGAGCCGGACCTGATCACCCCGACCCGTCCGACCGGGACGCACCCGATGTCGGCCGTGGTGTACCAGGACTTGCGCGCAAGCTGGAAGCTGCCGATCAAGTGGGACTTCACGCTGAGTGCGGGCATCAACAACCTGTGGAACAAGGCACCGCCAATCTGCATTTCCTGCACCTTGAACGGCTATGACGCGTCGACTTATGACCTGCCGAGCCGCTTCATGTATGTACAGGCACGGCTGAATTTCTGAGCCTGACCCGGCACGGGGAATAGCAGCCCGTCCCGGCGCGTGTTGGCAGCTCGTCGCTGCCAACACGCGCCGGGCATTTGCCGTAGCGCGGCGCGCATGGCACGGCCGCAACGAAGCCGGCCATCCAAAACCTGTTCCCGTCGCCAGTGACGTGCCATCATCACCCCTTCACGTTTCACCCCGACCTCCCCGCAGCACACAAGGAAGCCCCCTCATGCGCACGCGCTTACGATTCCTGTTGGCAGCCGCCCTGGTATCCGTCGTCGGCACCGCTACTGCCGCGCCCACGACCGGCCAGGACGAATACACCACGACCTACGCGCGCGCGCCAGGGCAGGCCATCGACCAGGCGTATACGGAGCAGATCCTCAAGGACACCACCGACCCGCAGTTCAACTCGCCGCTGACCGACTACCTGCCGGCATCATCGACCGTGCCGACACCGCTGAAGGTCCTCGGCCACATTGCCGGTGCACCGAATTACCTGCCTTATTCGGCAGACGTCTACAAGTATTTCCGCGCTCTGGCCGCCGCCAGCCCGCGGGTGAAGGTCTTTTCCATCGGCAAGACCGAGGAAGGCCGCGAAATGATCGCCGTGGCCGTGGCCGACGAGAAACTGATCGCAGACCTCGACGCCAACAAGGCGCGCCTGGCCAAGCTGGCCGACCCGCGCAGCATTGGCATGAACGACACCACCGCCGACCAGCTCATCGCCCAGTCCACGCCGGTCTACTACATCACCGGCACCATCCACTCGCCGGAGACCGGGGCGCCGACAGCCCTGATGGAACTGGCCTACCGCCTGGCCGTGGACGACGCGCCGTACATCCAGCACATCCGCAAGAATGTCATCACCCTGATCACGCCGGTCGTCGAGGTGGATGGCCGCGACCGCCAGGTGGACCGCTACAACTGGCACCTGGCCAATCCCGGCAAGAATTATCCGCCGCTGCTGTACTGGGGCCATTACGTCGCGCACGACAACAACCGTGACGCCATGGGCATGACCCTCGCCTTGACCCGCAACGTGGCGGACACCTTCATCGGCTGGCATGCGCAGGTGCTGCACGACCTGCACGAGTCGGTGCCGTTCCTGTACGACAACAGCGTCGGCGACGGCCCGTACAATTCCTGGGTCGACCCGATCCTGACTGGCGAATGGCAGCAGATCGGCTGGAACAATGTGCAGCAGCTGACCAAGTTCGGCATGCCCGGCGTGTTCACCCATGGCAGCTTCGACACCTGGAGCCCGGGCTACCTGATGTTCATCGCCGCGATGCACAACGGCATCAGCCGGCTGTACGAGACCTTCGGCAACGATGGCGCCGACACGGTCAAGCGCATCCTGAGCCCGGACGACTATGCGCGCACCTGGTACAAGCCGAACCCGCCGCTGCCCGAGGTGATGTGGTCGCAGCGCAACAACAACAACTACGAGCAGAGCGGCCTGCTGACCACGCTCAACTATTTCTCCAACAACACCACGCTGTTCCTGAAGAACTTCTACCTGAAGAGCAAGCGCTCGATCGAGAAGCCGCAGCTGGCCGGTCCGGCCGCCTACATCTTCCCGGCCGATGGCAAGCGCCCGGGCTCGCGCACGCTGCTGCTGCAGATCCTGCAGCGGCAACACGTCGAGATCAGCCGCACGACGGCGCCGGTCACCGTGGCCGTGACCATCCCCAACGGCCCCGGTGAGAACCAGAAGCCAAACGCCACGACCTCGCGCACGTTTGCCGCGGGCAGCTACGTGGTGCGCATGGACCAGCCGTTCTCGCGCATCGCCGACGCCCTGCTCGACCGCCAGTACTGGTCGCCGGAAGACCCGCAAAAGCACCCGTATGACGACACCAGTTGGTCCATGGGCGACCTGTTCGACGTCGACGTGGCACGTGTTGCCGACCAGGCGATCCTGAAGGCACCGATGCAGGCCTTGGACGGGCCGGTCGACGTACCGCCGGGCCTGGCCGCGATCGACATGCAGCCGGCGGCGAAACTGCCGCGCATCGCGATCCTGCACACCTGGATCAGCACGCAGACCGAAGGCTGGTGGCGCATGGCGCTCGACCAGCTCAAGGTGCCGTTCACTTATATCAGCACCCAGGACCTCGCCCGCGAGCCGAACCTGCGCGGCAAGTACGACGTTATCCTGTTCGGCCCGGTGGGCCGCGCCAGCACGCAGCAGATCATCGACGGCATGCCGATGTGGGGCAACCCGATGCCGTGGAAGACCACCAAGCTGACCCCGAACATCGGCCGCATCGACAGCACCGACGACATCCGGCCCGGCATGGGCGAGAGCGGCCTGGCCAACCTCAAGCGCTTCGTGCATGACGGCGGCCTGCTGATCACCTCCGAGGACACCGCCAAGTTCGCGATCGACACCGGAATGGCGCCTGGCGTCTTCATCACCCCGACCAGCAAGCTGCGGGTGGTCGGCAGCGTGCTGCAGGCGAAATTCGCCGACCGCAACAGCCCGATCGCCGCCGGCTACACCAGCGACAACCTGGCGCTGTACAGCGCCAACGGCCAATCCTTCACGATCTCCAACATGGTCACCGGCGACCGCGGGCTGGCCACCTTGAAGAACTACGATCGTCCGACCGGCCGCGGCGGCCCCTATGACCAGGACACGCCCGAAGGCCGCGTCCCGGCCCCAGCCCCGGTCCTGCCTAACGTGAAGCCTTGGCAGGCCACCCCGTTGAACGAGGAGCAGCAGCGCGGCAACGGCTTCGGCATGCCGAACCGGGTCATCCCGGACGACCAGAAACCGCGCGTCATCCTGCACTACGCCGATGCCAAGCACTTGCTGGTCTCCGGCCTGCTCGACCACGGCGAGGAAATGGCCGAGCACGCCGCGGTGGTCGACGCACGCTACGGCAAGGGTCACGTCCTGCTGTTCTCCAGCAACCCGATCTGGCGCGGCGAGACCATCGGCAGCTATCCGCTGGTGTTCAACGCCATCGTCAACTTCGACAAGCTGGACAGCGGCAGCAAGCACCCCTGATACCTACGCTGCGCCACCGAGCTCATCGGTGGCGCAGCCATCCTGGTTCGGCAATCGCGTCCTCAAGCCGCTGCGGCGCACCGCCGGGCAGGGCCGCCGCGCGACTTGCTGCACGCGTCAGGGCGCGGGAATGGCGTTGGGCTTCGTGGCGCCGGGTCGGCTGTCGCCGAGCTTCCCCTGCACGATGTCGAGCAACGGCCCGAACAGGTCCAGCGGCAACGGGAATACGACGGTGGATGCCTTGCCGGTGTTGCCCAGGTCGGCCATCGTCTGCAGATAACGCAGCTGCAGCGCCTGCGGCTGCTGCGCCAGCAGGCCGGCGGCATCGCGCAGCTTTTCGGCGGCCTGGTATTCGCCTTCGGCATGGATCACCTTGGCGCGGCGTTCGCGCTCGGCTTCGGCCTGGCGGGCGATGGCGCGCACCATGGTTTCGTTGATGTCCACGTCCTTGATCTCGACGTTGGCAATCTTGATGCCCCACGGGCCGGCCGCCTCGTCGAGCGTGATTTGCAGCGTGTGGTTGATCGAATCGCGCTGGGCGAGGATTTCATCCAGCTCGTGCTGGCCAAGCACGGAGCGCAGGCGCGTTTGCGCGAGCTGGCTGGTGGCCTGGTAGAACTCGGCCACTTCGAGCACGGACTTTTCCGGCTCGACCACGCGGAAGTAGACGACCGCATTCACGCGCACCGAAACGTTGTCCAGGGAGATCACATCCTGCGGCGGCACGTCCATCACGGTCACCCGCAGATCCACGCGCAGCATGCGCTGGATCACGGGGAAGAGCAGCACCAGGCCCGGGCCCTTGGTGCCGGTATAGCGGCCCAGGGTAAGGATCACCCCGCGCTCATACTCGGGCAGAACCTTGATGGCCGAAAACAGCAACAAGATGCCAATGATGATGATGACGCCGACGAATCCAAACATGTCACTCTCCCGTCAAAGGTTCGATGGCCGGGTTGCCACCGGCTCCACCTGCAAAAGCATGCCGTCCCGGCGCGTCACCCGGACTTTGGCCCGCGCCGGCAACGCGGTGTCACCACGCACGCGCCAGCGCTCCCCGCGCACCATCATCCAGGACTCGCCACCCGCGCTGAGCGGTTCGAGCAGTTCACCGACTTCAGTCAGCATGCCTTCGTCTCCCGTGACGACACGCGAGCGCCGGGATCTGAACACCAGCCAGACGATCAGCCCCAACAGCACCGCCGCGCTCAGCGCAATGGCAGCGATCACGCCCACGTTCACGGCGTATCCCGGCACCCCGGTATTCATCAGCATCACCGACCCCACCACGAAAGAAATGACACCGCCCAGGCCAAACACGCCAATGGTCGGATTGACCGCCTCGGCCACCAGCAGGCCGATGCCCAGGGCCATCAGCGCCAAGCCGGCGTAGTTGACCGGCAACAACTGCAGCGCGTACAGCCCGACCAGCAGGCAGATGCCCCCGACCACACCGGGGAAAAACGCGCCCGGATGCATGGCCTCCAAGCCTATCCCAAAGATGCCGGCCAACAGCAGCAGGTAGGCGATCGTCGGCGTGGTGATGACGCCAAGGAAGCGTGCCCGCGCGTTCGGCGCATACGTGCGCACGCTCGCGTCCGCCAGCTGCAAGGTGAGCTTGTGACCGGCCACCTCGACCACTCGCCCATTGGCCTGGGCCAGCAGATCGGCCATGTCACGGGCGACGAAATCGATGACGTGCTTGTCCAGCGCCTCGCCCGCGGTCAGGGTTGCGGCGCCGCGTACCGCCTGCTCCGCCCAGGCTGCGTTGCGCCCGCGCAACTGGGCCAGCGAGCGGATATAGGCAATCGCGTCGTTGAGCACCTTGTGTTCTTCCGCGTCGCCACCTGCCGCGGCCGGCGTCGGCGGCGCCGAGCCGGAGCTTGCTGGTTTGCCGGGTGCGGGCGCCGGCGGAACCGGCAGCGGCAACGGCGTGCTGCCGCCGAGCGACACCGGCGTCGCGGCCCCAAGATGGGTACCCGGCGCCATCGCAGCGATCTGCGCGGCATACAGGATGTAGGTACCGGCCGAGGCCGCGCGTGCGCCACCAGGAGCGACATAGCCAAGGATCGGCACGTCGCTGGCCAGCATGCGCGAGATGATCTGGCGCATCGATTCGGACAAGCCGCCCGGGGTATCCAGGCGCAATATGACGGCCGCCACGCCATCGCGCCTGGCTTGGGCCATGGCGTCGTCGAAATATTCCGCAGCGGCCGGCCCGATCGGGCCATCCAGGCTGATCTCGCCGACCAGCGGCGCCGGCTTCGCGGCGTCCGGCGATGCGGCCTCGGATATCGGGGAGGCGACGGCCAGCAGGCAGAACCAGCCCAATGCCACTCCAAGCCAACGTGCCATGCCTGCCTCCTGACGACGCGCCGTGGAACCCACTGTAGCGCGAACCCCGCTCGCGAGTCGCCAACGCAGCCAGGATCTGGACGTTGGTCAGGCCGCCTGCCCGTGCTCCGTCGTGCGCTTGCGGTGGCGCAGGTGCACCACAAGGTTGTAGCCCGAGACGAACACCGGGAAAAAATTGGAAATGATGCCGATCGAATCGTTCTTGCCGACCGTGAAATACGCCAGCAGCATCACGCTGCCGGCAACCGACAGCCACCAGAATGCCAGCGGCATCACGACCTGTCCGAGCTTGCGCGTGTAATACAGCTGCACGAACCAGCGGCTGGTGAAGAGCAGCGAGCCAAGCAGGCCAACCGCCTTCCACGGCGTGAGCTCGAAATTCTGCAAGGCATGCAGGATGAGGAAAAATTGGCCGCTGAGGTAGTCCATGGTCGATCACGCAGACATTGGCAGAGGCGCGAGTTTACCAAGCAGGGCACCGACGCCCCCGTCCAACACCTCCTGCATCCGTGTATGCCGCAGCGCATCCATCCGCGACGCGGCGCGGCACGGCCGCGAATTGACCGCACCGGCACACTCCACCTAAAATTGCCCGCTTGCACTGGGCGGTTAGCTCAGCGGTAGAGCACTGCCTTCACACGGCAGTGGTCAGTGGTTCGATCCCACTACCGCCCACCAAGTCTCCAGACCAACGGGCCACCCATTTGGGTGGCCCGTTGCTTTTGTGCGACCCACTTGCACGTCCCCCGTACGGAAGTGTGAAGCCGACAGAGGATGATTTGCACCGACTGGCGTGATTATTGCTTTGTAATTGGGGCACATATCCCAACTTACTGGGCGAGAACCATGGATATGAATGTCGATGCCGAACAGATCGAACGCGTGCTAAGCCGTTTGGCGCGCCTGTGGCAGCACCACGACCAGGACGGGGTGAACGCCCTGGACAGCCTCAGGCCCGTATGGCTGAGGGCGGACGCCTGGGACGTCATCCTCGAGGACTTGGCGGCCCAACGCTGCTCGGACCCCAAGTCGCCTCGGGCGCCTGCACAGCCACGGTTACGATTGGTGCGAGGGTGACCCAGCGGGTTTTATCTGGACGCCACGCGTCACAATGCAAAAGGCCGCTCAGCAGAGCGGCCTTTTGCATTGCACGAATCGGCATGCCGGGAATAGGAATCGAACCTACGACCTACGCATTACGAATGCGCCGCTCTACCAACTGAGCTATCCCGGCAAAGAGCCGCAGAGTTTACGGTGCACGGCCTGTTGCCGCAAGCATCGCGGCCGTGGCGCCAGCCGCGTGCATGGCCTGGCAGGCCCGCGTAACCCGCAGCCCTAGCGCGCCTGGCGCAGCACCTTGGGCAGCGCGAAACTGACGTCCTCGCGCACGCCGTCGAGCTCGCTGACCTCACCTGCACCCCACTCCTGCAGCCGGGCCACGACCCCGCGCACCAGGCGCTCGGGTGCCGAAGCACCGGCCGTCACGCCGATGTGCTGCACGCCTTGCAGCCATTCACGGCGCAGGCCGGCGGCATCATCGACCAGGTAGGCCGGCGTCCCCTGGCGGTTCGCCAGCTCGCACAGGCGGTTCGAGTTCGAGCTGTTGACCGAGCCGACGATCAGCATCAGGTCCACCTCGGCGGCCATGCGCCGCACCGCGTCCTGGCGGTTTTGCGTCGCATAGCAGATGTCATCCTTGCGCGGCCCCTCGATGTCCGGGAAGCGTTCGCGCAGCGCCGCGATGATGGCCTTGGTGTCATCGACCGACAAGGTGGTTTGCGTGACATAAGCCAGGCGCTGCGGCTGCTTCGGCGCCAGGCGCGCGACGTCGGCCAGCGACTGCACGAGGAGGATTTCCCCGCCGTGTTCCGGCTTCCACTGCCCGAGCGTTCCCTCAACCTCCGGATGCCGGGCATGGCCGATAAGCACCACGCTGTAGCCGTCGCGTCCCAGCCTGGACACTTCCATGTGCACCTTGGTCACCAGCGGACAGGTCGCGTCCAGCACGCGCAGGCTGCGCCGCTCGGCTTCCGCACGCACCTGCTGCGACACACCGTGGGCGCTGAAGACCACCAGCGCGCCGTCCGGCACTTCCTGCAATTCATCGACAAATACCGCGCCATCGGTGCGCAGCCGCTCGACCACGTGCCGGTTGTGCACCACTTCGTGGCGGACGTAGACGGGAGAACCATAGGATTCCAGCGCGCGATCGACGATGGCGATGGCGCGATCCACGCCTGCGCAAAAACCGCGCGGGTTGGCGAGCAGGATGTCCAGACGGCTACCTCACGGGTCAATTGGTCACGCGGTGTGCACAGTATCGGGCGCAGGCTCGATACCAGTGATGTGGCGAATTATCGCACGCCCCCTCCGGACCTGCCGGCAAACAGGCCAAACGCGATGAGCAGCACCGCACCCACGCTGATGGCGCTGTCGGCCAGGTTGAACACCGGATAGTTCCACTGCCGGAAATACACATGGATGAAATCGGTGACCTGCGCCGCGTGCAGGCGGTCGATCACGTTGCCCAGCGCGCCGCCGATGATCAAGGCCAGGGGCAACGCCGTGCGCCAGTCGCGTCGTGGCGTACGGGCAAGCCATACCGCCATCGCGGTGCAGATCACCACCGCCAGCGCCACGAACAGCCAGCGCTGCCAGCCGTCGCCGCTGGCGAGGAAGCTGAACGCCGCGCCGCGGTTGAACGCCAGCGTCCAGTTGAGCAGGCCAGGGATCACAGGATGCGGCACGCCAGCCGGCTGCAGGCTGGCCAGCGCCCACCACTTGCTGAGCTGGTCGAGCGCGATGACCAGGGCCGAAAGCAGCAACCAGGGCAGCGCGTTGGGTTTGACGGTCATGCAGGGACTCCCGGGGTGGCGTTGTAGACCGTCAGAACCAGCGGCGATCCTCGCCCGGGCCTTCCACATTGCCGACGCAGCGCCCGCACAGCCCGGGATGTTCGGGGTGGGTGCCGACGTCGTCGCGCCGATGCCAGCAGCGGATGCACTTGGTGGCCGTGCTGACGCTGGCCGACAGCCAGGCCTCGGCGCCGTCAAGCTCCACGCGCACCACGTCGTCGGGCCGCGCGGAGAGCGGCGCCAGCTCGAATCCGGAGACGATGAAGAAGAAGCGTAGCTCTTCGGCCATGTCGGCATAACGCGCCAGCAAGGCGTCGTCGGCGTACACCACCAGGTCCGCTTCCAGCGCGGCGCCGAGCATGCCGGCATTGCGCATGCCCTCGAGCACGCGCGCGGCGGTTTCACGCATGCTAAGCAAATCGGCCCAGTAGCGCCGCTGTTCCGGCCCGGCCTGGGTCGCCTGCAAGCCTTCATACCAGGTCTCGAACAAGACGCTGTCGCCGCGCTTTTCGGGGGCGCTGGTATCCGGCATGGCGTGCCAGATCTCCTCGACGGTGAAGGCCAGGATCGGTGCCAGCCAGCGCACCAGGGCCTCGGTGATGCGGAACATGGCGCTCTGCGCGCTGCGTCGGCCGTGGCTCTCGGTCGGCATGGTGTAGAGCCGATCCTTGGTGATGTCCAGGTACAACGCGCCCAGCTCGTTGGCGCAGAAGTTCTGGATGCGGGCGACGATCTCGGCAAAATCGTAGCGCTCGTAGGCGGCCAGCACGGCCGTCTGCACGTCGTGCGCCTGCTGCACGGCCCATTGGTCCAGCAGCAAGGTGTCGGCCACCGGCAGCAGGTGCTTGGCCGGGTCGAAGCCGTCCAGGTTGCCAAGCAGGAACTTCGCCGTGTTGCGCAGGCGCCGATAGACGTCCGAAATCCGCTTCAGGATTTCGTCGGAGACAGTCATCTCGTTGCGGTAGTCGGCCGCGGCCACCCACAGCCGCAGCACGTCGGCGCCAAGCGCATCCATCACTTTCTGCGGCGCCACCACGTTGCCGAGCGACTTGGACATCTTGCGGCCATTGGCATCGACCGCAAAGCCGTGCGTGAGCACGTGCTGGTAGGGCGCGCGGCCAAAGATCGCCGACGAGGTCAGCAGCGAGGACTGGAACCAGCCGCGGTGCTGGTCCGAGCCTTCCAGGTACATCACCTCGTAATGCGTGGCCGCGCCCTGCTGCAGCTCGGGACGTCGCCCAAGCACGGCAAAGTGCGTGACCCCGGAATCAAACCAGACGTCCAGCACGTCGGTGACCTTCTCATAGGCATCGGCTTCGTCGCCCAGGAACTCGGCAGGATCGAGCGCAAACCAGGCGTCGATGCCACCCTGCTCGACCCTCTGCGCCACCTGCTCCAGCAAGGCCACGGAGTTCGGATGCGGCTCATGGGTCTGCTTGTGCACGAACAGCGCGATCGGCACGCCCCAGGTGCGCTGGCGCGAGATGCACCAGTCCGGACGGCTGGCCACCATGCCGGCAATGCGCTCCTCGCCCCACGTCGGCACCCAGCGCACGGCCTTGATCGCCGTCAGCGCGGTCGCACGCAGGTCCTGCTGCTCCATAGAGATGAACCACTGCGGCGTGGTGCGGTAGATCACCGGCGTCTTGTGCCGCCAGCAGCAGGGATAGCTGTGCTCGATCCGGGCATCGGCCAGCAGCACGCCGCGACGGCGCAGCAGCTCGACGATGGCGCCGTTGGCCTTCCAGATGTGCTGGCCGGCCAGCTGCAGGCCGTCCGCATCCGGCACATCGGCGTGATAGGCGCCGTGCGCGCCGACGTAGTTCAGCAGGCCGATGCCGTAGTTGCGCCCAGCCACGAAGTCCTCGACGCCGTGATCGGGCGAAGTGTGCACCGCGCCGGTGCCGTCCTCGGCGCTGACGTGGTCGCCGAGGATCACCGGCACCTGGCGCGGGTAGAACGGGTGCCGGAGCAGCACGCCCTCTAGCGCGTTGCCGGTGGCGTGCCCCAATATCTTTTTGCTCCCCTCTTCCACCGGGCCAGAGGAATAGCGCGCCAGTACCTGGTCCACCAGCGCGCTGGCCACGACCAACAGTAGGCGCCGACCATCGCGCGGCGGGCCTTCGACCAGGGCATATTCCAGCTCCGGCCCCAAGGCGACGGCCTGGCTTTCCGGCAGGGTCCACGGCGTCGTGGTCCAGATCGGAATGGCCACCACGGCATCGCCAGCATCGACCCCGAAGCGCGCGGCAAGGCCCTGGGCATCGACGGCGTCATAGGCCACGTCCACGGCCGGCGAGGACTTGTCCGCATATTCGATCTCGGCCTCGGCCAGGGCCGAGGCGCAATCGAAGCACCAGTACACTGGCTTGGCGCCACGCAGGACGTGGCCGTTGGCGACGATGCGCGCCAGGGCACGCAGCATGTCGGCCTCGAAGTGGGCATCCATGGTGCGGTAGGGATGCTGCCAGTCGCCAAGCACGCCCATGCGCTTGAAGCCGTCGCGCTGGGTGTCGATCTGGTCGGCGGCGTATTCGCGGCACTTTTGCCGGAAGGCCGCGGCGTCGAGCTTGTCGCCCGCCTTGCCGTACTTTTTCTCCACCGCGATCTCGATCGGCAGGCCGTGGCAGTCCCAACCGGGCACGTAGGGCGAGCGGTATCCGGCCAGCAGCTTGGACTTGACCACGATGTCCTTGAGCACCTTGTTGACGGCGTGGCCGATGTGGATCGGCCCGTTCGCGTAGGGCGGCCCGTCGTGCAGGACAAACATCTTGTCGCGCCCCGCGGCATGGCGCTGGATCTGGCCATACAGGTCCTCGCGTTCCCATTGCGCGCGCCACAACGGCTCGCGGCGCGGCAGGTCGGCGCGCATGGGAAACGCGGTCTGCGGCAGGTTGATCGTGCTTTTGTAATCCTGGGTCATTGCCTGGTTGCCATCGCTGTGATTCGTTGTTTCGCCGTGGCGCGAACGCCCTGGTGATACCGCGCCGCCGCCAACGCGGCCGCGCGCCTCATGCCCCCGCCAGGCTGGGGTTCATGCCCAGCACCTCGCGCGCCATCCGGGCGTCCACCGCCATCTGTTCGCGCATCGGCTCGACGCCATCGAACCGGACCTCGTCACGCAGCTTGGCGACAAACTGCACGCTCATGCGCCGGCCGTACAGGTCACCGTCGAAGTCGAACAAGTGCACCTCCAGCAACGGCTCGCCCAGCGCATTGACGGTGGGGCGCAAGCCCAGGCTGGCAACGCCAGGCCAAAGACAGTCATTCTCGTCCAAGCCCACGCGCACGGCAAAGATGCCTTGCACCGGGCTGACGCGCCCACGCAGCTGGATGTTTGCCGTGGGATAGCCCAGCTCCCGCCCCAGGCGTCGCCCGCGGGCGACGCGGCCCTCGATGCTGAACGGACGGCCAAGCAAGGGCTCCACGCCGGCAAACTCGCCCGCCGCAAGCAAGGCGCGCACCCGGCTGGCCGAGACCCGCGCGCCGCCGACCAGCACCGTCGGCATGACGCGGGTGGCAAACGCCAAGGAAGCCCCCATGCGCTCGAGCAGCGCCACGTCGCCCTGGCGCTTGTGCCCGAAACGAAAATCGCTGCCCACCCAAATCTCGCGTGCGCCCACTCGCTCGTGCAGCACCCGCTGCACGAAGCCTTCCGCCGGCATGTGCGAGAGCGCGGCGTTGAAGCGCAACAGCAGCGCCTGCGCCATGCCCGCCGCGGCAAAGCCCTGCAGCTTCTCGCGCACGCTGGACAAGCGCGGCATGGGGGTCGGGGAAAAATATGCACGCGGCAAGGGCTCGAAGCTGACCACCAGCGGGCTGCAGCCCAGCGCCTCGGCGCGCAGGCAAACCTGGGACAGCAACGCCTGGTGACCGCGGTGCAGGCCGTCAAACGCCCCCACCGCCACCACGCTGCCGCGCGGGGCCAGGAGAGGGCCCGCGACGTCCCTGGATAGCTTCATCATCGCGGCAGTATAGCGAGCATGCACGCGGCCTTACGGCGTTGCCGCCGGGCTTGGCGCCGGCAACGGACGCAGGTCACGCGGACGCATGCCGAGCGCCAGCAGCACGCCGACGTATACCCCGCCGCCCGCCGCCACCAGGACCGCCAGATGCCACAAGCGCGTGATGACCGGCACGCCATGCGTCCACAACGGCCACCACCAGCGCCCGAGCAGCAAGACCGCGACCATTGCCGCACAGGCCAGGCCGAGCCGGGACAGGTGCCGTCCCCAGCCGGCTTGCCGCTGGTACACGCCGGCATGTCCCAGCCAGCGCCACAGCAGCCACAGGTTGACATAGGCCGCCACCGCGCTGGCCATGCCCAGCGCCATGTGCAAGCCCGGCAGACGGCTGATGGCATCGAACCAGCCCAGGCTGCGCAGCGTGGGCGGCGCCCACAGCTCGAACAGCAACGCCACGAAGGCGACGTTCAAGATCATGTTGGTGAGCAGCGAGGCCACGGCCGCGCGCACCGGCGTGCGCGTGTCCTGCCGCGCATAGAAGGCCGGCAGCAGCACCTTGACCAGGGCGAACGCCGGCAGGCCGAAACTCAAAGCGGTGATGGACAACGTGGCCATGTCGGTGTCGTGCGCCAGCCAGCGCCCGTGCTGGAAGATCGTGGCCACCAGCGGCTTGGCCAAGAGCATCAGGCCGAACATCGCCGGGAGCGCGATCAAGGTGGCCAGGCGCAGGCCCCAATCCAGCGCGCGGGAAAAACCGTCGCGGTCGGTGGCCACGAAATGCCGCGCCAGCGACGGCAGGATGACCGTGCCCAGGGCCACGCCAAACACGCCCAGCGGCAATTCCAGGAACCGGTCGGCCTGCGACAGCCAGGTCTGCGAGCCCAGCACCAGGTACGAGGCAATCACCGTGTCGAACAGCAGGTTGATCTGCGCGACCGAGGAACCGAACAGGGTCGGCACCATCAAGTGCATGATCCGCCGCACGTCGGGATGGTTCCAGCCCCAGCGCGGCAAGGTCAGCAGGTTCAACTCGCGCAGCGCCGGCAGCTGGAACAGCAACTGCAGGATGCCGGCCAGCAGGATCGCCCAGCCCATCGCCATGATCGGCGTGCGCATGTGCCGCGAGAGCACCAGCGCGCCGCCGATCATGCACAGGTTCAAGATCACCGGCGTCAGCGCCGGCAGGCCAAAGCGGTGGAAGCTGTTCAGCGCGCCGCCGGACAGCGCCGTCAGCGACACGAACAGCAGGAACGGAAAGGTCAGGCGCAGGAGGTCGACGGTCAGGTCGAACTTCTCCGGCTCGGCCAACGCACCGGGCGAAAACAACATGGTCACCTGCGGCGCAAAAAAGATGCCGAGCGCAGTGACCACCAGCAGCACGCCGCCCAGCGTGCCCGAGACCTGGGCCATCAGCTGCTTCAGCTCGGCGTGGCTGCGCGTCTCCTTGACCTGGGTGAACACCGGCACGAATGCCGTCGAGAACGAGCCCTCGGCAAACAGGCGGCGCATGAAATTGGGGATGCGGAACGCCACCCAGAACGCATCGGTCGCCCCGCTGGCGCCAAACGCGGCATTGATCGACATGTCGCGCACCAGGCCGAGCACGCGCGAGATCAGCGTCATGGCGCTGAACGACAACAACCCGCGAAACATGCTCGGAGACTTCATGCGCGTGTATATGACCTTGCGGCTTTGGGTGCGGGGAGCGCCGAAGCGCCGGTGGCCGGCTTGGCACCACGCCGGCCGCAGCCCACGCTTGGCCGGCATGGCGGCGCGCTTCCGGCGTCGTAGTGTGCCAGCGAATGCCGCCCGTAGCCCAGCCATGCCCGCGATCCGGCGACCCGCCAGCCCGCGCCGCCGGTCCGCACGGCATGGCGCAGCGTTGACGCCCCTACCCGTTAGGCCGCATAATTGCGCTCTTTTCCCGGCCCAACAACGCATTCCGGAGTTCTACCTTGGCCAATATCAAGTCCGCAAAGAAGCGCGTGCGGCAGTCCGAACGCAATCGCCTGCGCAACATCAGCGCGCGCTCCATGGTCCGCAGCGCCCTGCGCAAGGTCGTCAAGGCCATCGAAGTGAAGGACAAGGCTGCTGCCGTCGCCGCCTTCGCCGTCGCCCAGCCGCTGATGGACCGCTACGCCTCGCGCGGGCTGATCCACAAGAACAAGGCCGCGCGCCACAAGAGCCGCCTGAACGCGAAGATCCGCGAGCTGGCCTGAACCCGCCAGCCGCAGTTCCAGGCAGCATCGAAAGCCGGCGCCAGCCGGCTTTTTCGTATCCGCGATGCGGCAAGTACCGCCGCAGGCCTGACCACCCGCCCAGCACCTGCCTACGCCAGCGCTTATCATGGACGCTCCTTGCGGAGCATCCATCCATGGCCGATTCGATCCTTGCCGAACGCCGCGGCGCGGTACTGTGGCTCACCCTCAACCGGCCGCAGGTGCACAACGCCTTCGATGACGGCCTGATTGCGGCGCTGACCGCCGCGCTGCAGGCGGGTGATGCCGATCCGCAGGTGCGCACCGTCGTGCTCACGGCCAATGGCAGCTGCTTCTCGGCCGGCGCCGACCTCAACTGGATGCGCTCGATGGTCGGCGCCAGCGAGGAACAAAACCGCGAGGATTCGCTGCGCCTGGCCAAGCTCATGCGCACACTGCAGTTCCTGTCCAAGCCGACCATTGCCCGGGCCAACGGCTCGGCCTACGGCGGCGGCGTGGGTCTGGTGGCGTGCTGCGACATTGCCGTCGGCGTGACCACGGCCAAGTTCGCGCTGTCCGAGGTCAAGCTGGGCCTGGTCCCGGCGGTGATCTCGCCGTATGTAATCGATGCCATCGGCGTGCGCCGGGCGCGCCGCCTGTTCCTCACCGGCGAGGTGTTCGACGGCGCCTACGCCGCGCGCATCGGCCTGCTGCACACTGCCGTGGCACCGGACGCGCTGGACGCGGAGGTGGACCGGACCCTCCACCTGGTGAACAAGGTGGCACCGCAGGCCCAGCGTGAAGCCAAGCAGTTGGCGTTCCGCGTGGGTGGTGTCGACGAGCGGCAAATGGAGGCCATGGACGCGGCCAACGCCGCGCTGATCGCGCGCCTGCGCGTGGCCGAGGAGGGCCAGCACGGGCTGGCCGCGTTCCTGGAAAAGCGGCCGCCGCGCTGGGTCGCGGGAAATTGAGCACGGCCGGCGTGCCGCCGGTGCCGCCCTGCACCAATCTGCTAACTTGAGAATCTCCTGGATGCTCCAGCCAACGAAGGCACCGCATGTTTGAGCGCGTACTGATTGCCAACCGCGGGGAAATCGCCTGTCGCGTGATCCGCACCTGCCGGCGCATGGGCATCCACACCATCGCCGTGTACTCGGCAGCGGACGCCGACGCGCAGCACGTGCGCCTGGCCGACGAGGCGTGGCCGATCGGCGGCGCGCCGCCGGCGGAATCCTACCTGCGCGGCGACGCCATCCTCGAGGTCGCGCGCCAGTCCGGCGCGCAGGCCGTGCATCCCGGCTACGGCTTCCTGTCCGAGAACACCGCATTCGCGCGCGCCTGCGTGGATGCCGGCATCGTTTTCATCGGCCCCGATCCCGAGAGCATCGAGGCGATGGGCTCGAAGGCGGCAGCCAAGCACCTGATGGCCAAGCACGACGTGCCGCTGGTGCCGGGCTACGCCGGCGACAACCAGGACAACGCGTTTCTCGCCGCGCAGGCGCACCAGGTCGGCTACCCGCTCATCATCAAGCCCTCGGCTGGCGGCGGCGGCAAGGGCATGCAGATCGTGCGCACGGATGCCGAGTTTCCGGAGGCACTGGCCACCGCGCAGCGCGTCGCCAAAGCGGCGTTCGGCGACGCTTCCATGCTGCTCGAGCGCTATGTCGAGCATCCGCGCCACATCGAGTTCCAGGTCTTCGGCGATCGCCACGGCCACGTCATCCACCTGGGCGAGCGCGAGTGCTCTGCGCAGCGCCGCTACCAGAAGGTCCTGGAGGAAACGCCCTCACCCTTCCTCGATGCCGAACGCCGCGCGGCCATGGGTGCGGCCGCGGTCGCCGCCGCGCGCGCCGTCAACTACGTCGGCGCCGGAACGGTGGAATTCATCGTCGGTCAGCAGGGTGATTTCCACTTCATGGAAATGAATACGCGCCTGCAGGTCGAGCACCCGGTCACCGAGCTCACGCACGGCGTCGATCTGGTCGAATGGCAGCTGCGCATTGCGAACGGCGAGCCACTGCCGCTGACGCAGGATCAAGTCGTCTCGCACGGCCATGCGATCGAGGTGCGCATCTACGCCGAGGATCCCGAGCAGAACTTCCTGCCCGGCTCGGGCAAGCTCGATACGCTGCGTCTGCCGCCGACGTCCGCGCACCTGCGCCTCGACGGCGGCGTGACCCAAGGCGACACGGTGACGATCTTCTACGATCCGATGATCGCCAAGCTGATCGTCTGGGACGCAAATCGCGTGCAGGCACTGCAGCGCCTGCGCGACGCGCTGGCGCAATGCGAGATCGAAGGACCGAAGTCGAACATCGCGTTCCTCGAACGGCTGGTGCGGCACCCGGCCATCGTCGAGGCGCGCATCGACAGCGGCTATCTTGACCGCCACTTGGACGAGTTCGTCACTGGCACGCACGAACCCGACCAGAGCACGCTGTTTGCCGCCACCACGGCAGTCCTGCTCCACGACGAAACCCAGCCGCGGATCGCCGCCGCCGACCCGCATTCGCCATGGGCAGCCAGCGACGCCTGGCGCGTCGGGCGCAACGGCAAGCGCGTGCTTGCGCTGGCACGCGGCGATACCCGCTTCGAGATCGATGCCTGGGGTCACGCCGGCAACTACACGCTGCAGCAGGGCGAAGCGCGCTGCGAGGTGCGTGGCGGCCTGCTTGGCGACGGCACGTTGAACGCGCGTTTCGATGGCGAGGCCGAACGCCGCGCCCTGCGCGTCGACGGCCGCCGCGTGCTGCTGCACGATGCCAGCGGCCAGCGCTGGCGCCTGGACCGCGTGCCGGCATACGCCTGGCAGGCCGAAGACAGCGCCGGCGGCAACCAGGTGCTGGCGCCAATGCCCGGACGCATCGTGCTGGTCAAGGCCAAGGTTGGCGACACGGTGGAACAGGGCCAGGAACTGCTGGTGATGGAGGCGATGAAGATGGAGCTGGCGTTGAAGGCACCACGCGCCGGCAGCATTGCCGAAATCAGTGCTGCGCAAGGCGATTTCGTCGAGGCCGATACCGTGCTGGTGCGCTTCGCCGAGTGAAGCGCGCCACCGCCATGCGCCACTACCCGCCACAGGGCTGATCCGCCCGGCAGCCAGGGAGTCGCGAGCCATGCTTGTGTTCAAGATTCCCGGCATCATGTTGTTCGTGTACATCGGCTGGGCGGCGTGGCGCGGCACGGCTGGCGCCAGGTGCGGCATCGGCTGGGTATGGATCGAGCGGGCGACGCGACCGCGCATGTACTGGGCGGTGTTGGTCTGTTATGCGCTGCTCGGCGTGGCGCTGCTCACCGTGTTTTGACGCGGGCGCCCTGGCGCCCCTTTGCTGGAGTTGTCATGACCGCTGCCGAGTCATTCGTCCGCATCGTCGAAGTCGGCGCCCGCGACGGGCTGCAGAACGAGAAGACCTTGTTGCCGACGTCGACCAAGATCGAGCTCATCGACCGCCTCTCCGCGACCGGCTTGCTGACGATCGAGGCGACCAGCTTCGTCAGCCCCAAGTGGATACCCCAGCTGGCCGACGCCGCCGAGGTATTTACCGGCATCCTCCAGGCCTCCGGTGTCAGCTACCCGGTGCTGGTACCCAATCTGGAAGGCTACGCGCGCGCGCGCGCCGCCGGCGCGACCGAGGTGGCCGTGTTCACCGCGGCCAGCGAGGCGTTCAACCGCAAGAACATCAACGCCTCGATCGACGAGTCGATCGAGCGCTTCGCCCCGGTACTTGCACAGGCGAAAACCGATGGCGTGGCCGTGCGCGGCTACGTGTCGACGGTGCTCGGCTGCCCCTACCAGGGCGAGGTGCCGGTGCGCGATGTGGTGCGCGTCGCCCGGCGCCTGCACGAACTCGGCTGCTATGAAATCTCGCTGGGCGACACCATCGGCGTCGGCACGCCCGGCAAGGCGCGCGCGATGCTGCATGCCGTGGCACAGGAGGTACCGATGGCAGCGCTCGCCGTGCACTTCCACAACACTTACGGGCAGGCGCTGGCCAACATCCTGGCCTGCCTCGAAGAAGGTGTGCGCGTGGTCGACAGCGCGGTCTCCGGCACCGGCGGCTGCCCCTACGCCAAAGGCGCCACCGGCAACGTGGCCAGCGAGGACGTGGTGTACATGCTGCACGGCATGGGCATGCAGACCGGCATCGACCTGGATCCCCTGATTGCTGTCGGCGCGTGGCTGGCCGAACAACTGCACAAACCAACCTCCAGCCGCGTCACCCAGGCGCGGATCAACATGGCGTAACCGCTACCGGTTACGTCACCATCGCGTATACCCAAACCAGACATGTCCACAGAATTTTCCATCCGGCCCATCGAGGCCAGGGACGACCAGGCCGCGGCCGCCATCATCCATAACGTGATGCCGGAGTTCGGCGCGGGCGGCCCCGGCTTTGCCGTCCATGACGCCGAAGTTGACCACATGCACGCCGCCTACGCGCAGCCCCGCAGTGCCTATTTCGTCGTCGAACGCGACGGCGTGGTGAGCGGTGGCGGCGGCATGGCCCAGTTGGAGGGTGGCGCGCCCGATGTCTGCGAGCTGCGCAAGATGTACTTCCTGCCCGCGGCGCGCGGCATCGGCGCCGGCCGCGCGATGATCCAGCGCTGCCTGGACGCCGCCCGCGCCGCCGGCTTCCGCCGCTGCTACCTGGAGACGCTGACCGGCATGGACGCGGCACAGCACTTGTACCGCCGCCAAGGCTTCAAGCCGCTGGACGCCCCCATGGGCGGCACCGGCCACTTCGGCTGCAACCGCTACTACCTCCTCGACCTCTGAGCGCGGCCCGGCCGGCGCGGCGAACGGCCAGCCGGGTGGCGGGAAGGCTATCAATTGGACAGCACGATGTCCGTGATGATGCCGGTGGCGATGGCGACCAGCAGGAAATCGCTGTTGTCGCTGCGTACCCAACGGTAGCCACGCGGCGGCGGACGCAGGCGGTACGCGCTCCAGTCGGTCACGTAGTAGCGATCGACGCGGTAGCGCACGGGCAAATGCCCGCCACGCTTGTACCAGCCCTCGTGCCGGCCGCGGTCGTGCACCACGTAATACCGGCCGCGGTCGTCGTGCCAGCCGTGGCGGTCGCGTACGTACCTTTCATTACCGTGGCGCCGGTCATGTTGCCGTTGGCCATGACGCTCGCCTTGCTGGTTCTGCGACCATTGGCCGTGCCGGCCATGGTGTTGCGGAGGTGTCGCCGTCGCGGCAGTGGCTGCCATCAGCAGGCTGGCACCGAGCATGACCAGGTAGTTTTTCATGGCGTGACTCCTTAGCTGGTGATGGGCCGCAGCGAACGCCGTCCGCAGCCGTGCGTTCGCCATCTCAAGCCTAGCGGCCGTTCCTGAATCCCGGCATTCTGCCCACGGGCCGAGCTGAACGCAGATTCAGTCACTACGCATCGGCGCCGCCAGTCACGAACCGGGCGGCTCGGCTAAGATGGGGTTCTTTGATACACACGGACGGCTCATGCAACTCGATCAAGTCAAGGCGATCATCACCGGCGACGCCTCCGGGCTCGGACATGCGGTGGCACAGCATCTGGTCGCGCATGGTGGCCAGGTCGCGCTGTTCGACGTCAACGAGGAAAAGGGCGCGGCGGCAGCCGGCGAACTGGGCGACGCCGCCCGCTTCTACCGCACCGACGTCACCGCCGAGGACAACGTGGCAGGCAACGCCGCCGCCGCGCATGCCGCCATGGGCGGCCTGAATGTGGTGATGACCCCTGTGAATCCAAACTTGGAGCTCAGGCGTCCGAATCTGCCACTTCACGCTTCGCGGGGAGCAGCGGCTCCTTCCCGGAATGACGCGGTCTCTTTGGTCATGCCCGACGGAGGAACGTGAGTCGGGACTGCGGTTCGACAATCAGCGGGGCAAGCTTCACATTGAAGTCCGTGCCAGGCGGCGCCGTCAGATGGGCCTGAAAGGCGGTTTCGTCCGCGTATTCCTCATAGACGAAAAACGACTCCGGCTCATCTACTTTGTGCGAAGCCTCAAAGAGCACGTTGCCCGGCTCCTGGCGGACAGTTGCCGCATATTCGTTCAGGAGTGCTGCAACCACCGCCCCATTGCCGGGGGCCGCGGTAAACGTTGCATACAGTCTGACTGGCCGGTCAACCGACATTTCCCACTCCCATTCCCTGGATCAGTCCATTACGGAACATGTCGACTGCTCCTCCATCAGGCGGAGTACGGCAGCGTCCGTCGGCATGGCCGCGAATGACCCCCTCTTCGTCACAGCCAGCGCACCCGCCGCAGCGGCAAATCGCAGGCTCCCTTGGAGTACGTCGAGGTCGGCGCAGAACGATTCCAGCGCCACACCACGATCGAGCCGCTGGGCAAGCCGATGCAGAAACCCGCCCACGAAGGCATCACCTGCAGCCGTCGAGTCCAGCACTTCGACCCTGAAAACTGGTACTTCACCCGAACCCCTGCGCGTATGCCAACGCACGGAATTCGCACCGTCCGTGATCAACAACAATTGAGCATGACCTTGCCATAAGCGCTCGATGACTCCGGCACGATCACCACCGGATGTTGCACACAACCAATCGAACTCTTCCCGCGAGAGTTTCACGACGTCGGCGAGACGCAATGCCTCCCACAGGCGCGGCGCGGGATCCAGGCCGCGTGGCCACAACATGGGACGCAAGTTCATGTCGAAGCTGACAATGGCACCAGCCGCGCGGGACCGCCGCATCCCTTCGAAGGTAACCTGGGCAATCTCGTCCCCGGTCATGCTGACCGAGCAAACGTGGAACACGCTGACCGTTTCGAACCTCACCTGGTCAAAGTGCGGGATCCGGAACAACAGGTCGGCCGACGGTGGACGATAGAAGCTGAAGCTGCGCTCGCCATTCGCATCGAGCGCCACGAACGCAAGCGCCGTACCGGCTTCGTCGGTGCGGACCACGCCGTCCGTGTGGACGCCCGCGTCCTCCAGGCTCTGCAGCAGAAAGTCGCCAAACATGTCCCGGCCAAGCATGCCCACGAAAAGGCTCTGGCCCCCTAGCCGCGCCACGGCCACGGAAACGTTGGCAGGCGCACCGCCGGCAAACTGCAGGAAGCTCCGGACACCGCCGGCATTTTCCGGCGGTCGCGCCAGCATGTCGATCAAGGCTTCCCCGAAACTTGCGACCCTGCGCTGCCCGCTCATGCCGCCACTCAACTCATGTCTTCAAAGTTGGCAGGGTCCGGCCCCAGCCGTGTTCCGCTATCGAGCGAGGCGATCTGTGCCATATCCCCGGCATCCAGAACGAAATCAAAGATAGCGAAATTCTCGGCAATCCGGGCCGGCGTAACCGACTTGGGAAAAGCTACCAGGCCCAGTTGCATGTGCCAACGCAAAATGACCTGTGCGACGCTCTTCCCGTGCTTCTTCCCAATCGACTGCAATATGGGGTGGGCAAGTAGATTCCCACCCTGCGATAGCGCGCTCCACGACTCTGTGACGATCTGGTGCGCGTCCGCATAAGCCCGCAGCTCGGACTGCTGCAGCAAGGGGTGCAGCTCAATCTGATTGACCGCCGGCACGACCCCAGTGGCGTCGACGATCCGGTCGATGTCCTCCGCACGGAAATTCGACACGCCGATCGAGCGCACCTTGCCAGCTTCACGCGCCTCGATGAGTGCCCTCCAACTGTCGACAAAATGGCCGTGCCGGGGACACGGCCAATGGATCAGATAGAGGTCGATGTAATCCAGGCGGAGTCGCGCGCGGCTGGCGTCGATCGCCTGCAAGGCTTCCTTGTAGCCCTGGTCCGGGTTGCGCAATTTCGTCGTGATGAAAAGCTCCGACCGCGGCAAACCCGAAGCGTGGATGGCCTGTCCCAGGCCGTCCTCATTGCCGTATGCCGCGGCGCCATCGACATGACGATAACCCACGTCGAACGCAGCCCCCACGACCCTCGTCGTGTCCACATCTGGGACCTGCCAGATCCCAAAGCCGAGTTGCGGGACCCGGTGACCATCGTTGAGTTGAATCGAAGGGATTGCAGACATAAGAACTCCAGAAACGCATGGCCCGTACCGGGCATGGATACATGAGGTGAAGGCGCGCCAACCTGTCAGTGCAGCGTGCGCGGCGCACGCAATGCATACCCGAGGACCACCAGGAAGCCAACCGCCGGCACGACCATGGCCCAGTGGATCCCTGCCATGTCGGACACCCCGCCCATCAACACCGGCAACAGCGCGCCCCCGATGATGGCCATCACCAGCATGGAAGAACCGAGCTTGCGGTGATCGTCGTCGAGCCCGGTCAAGCCGAGGACGAAGATGGTGGGGAACATGATCGACATGAACACGCTGACGCCAACCAGCGCATACAGTCCGATGTACCCGGGCAGTGCGATCGCCACGCCGCACAGGATGACATCCACGAGGGCGAATACGGCCAAGAGGGACGCCGCGCCGACCTTGCGCAACAACACGGTGCCGAGAAAGCGCCCGCACATGAACAAGACGAGCGACAGCGTGAGATAGCCAGCCGCGGTCTTCTCGGGTGTACCCGGCACAACATCCTGAAAGTAGCGGATCAGATAACTCCACACGCCGACCTGCGCGCCCACGTAGAACAACTGCGCGATCACGGCAAAGACGTAGTTCCCGTTACGCAGCAGCTCCTTGAGTTGCGCGCCGGTCCCGGTTTCGGCCCGGGCCGTATGCCGGATCACCGGGAACTTGACCGACGCGATCAGGATCGCCCACAGCACGACCACCAGGCCAACGACCAGGTACGGCGTCTGCACCGCCATCGACTCGGTTGCGAAATACGCTGCGCGCGCACCTGGCTCCATGGCTGCCAAGTCCTCCGGCCGATACTCGATACCGGAAAAAATGAAGTGGGCGCCGATCGCCACGCCGATGATGGCGCCAAGCGGGTTGAACGCCTGGGCTAGATTGAGTCGCCGCGCCGCACCCTCCGCCGGGCCAAGCATGATGACCAGCGAGTTTCCGGAGGTTTCCAGGAACGCCAGTCCGCTGGCAATCACGAACAGCGCCAGCAGGAACAGGCCATAGGTATGAATCTGGGCGGCCGGATAGAACAAGAACGCGCCGGCGCCAAAGAGCAGCAGGCCCAGCACCACGGCAGCCTTGTAGCTGTACCGGCGCATGAACATCGCAGCCGGCATGGCAAACAGGAAATACCCCAGGTAGAACGCGCTCTGCACCAACCCAGCTTGCAGGTCCGACAGTTCGAACGCCTTCTTGAACTGCTTGATCAGGATGTCGTTCAGGCTCGCCGCCGCGCCCCAGAAAAAGAACAGGCTGACGACCAGCACCAGCGGCACAACCGCCGTGCGCGCGAGGTTGCCGGCAGACAGCACTTCATTGTCGTTGCGTTGCATGGCGCACCGCCTCTCGGGCTTGGTCAGGAATTCCAGGGCAGCGTGGTCAGTAACTCACGCTGTTGCGCATGTTCAGGCGTAGCTCGGTCACCGCGCGCCGTGCCTGGTCGATCGAATCCGGGGTCGTATCGCGGGCCGCGGCGTCGCAATTGGCAATCGCAATATTGCGGTAGGTCATGCGCGCACGTTCGTGGGGCGGTTGTTCGCCGCGGTCGAGGAACTCGTCGAACACCGATGAGTACATGTACGAATAACCATGTCCCCAGCGATTGAGGGTTATGCCCGCAATGTCGCGGCTCGCATCGAACCCGTAGGGGCCGAGCATGCGCGTGAGCTGGTCACGCAGTTTCGCCTCGTAGGTCTCGAAATCGGTCGCATACATCTCGGCCCGGGCAATGCGGTACTGGTCTTTGACCGGGACGCCCGGTGTCTCGAACACGCGAAGCATGGTCAGCACGGTCGGCTCATCCGGTGACGTGGAGCGCTTGTAGCCGCCGATATCCACCGGACATTCGAGCAGAATCTGCGAGTAGTAACCATTCGGCGCATTGATGAAACAAGCACCAGCCTTCTTGAATGCCCGCCAGTTGCGCAGCCAGACGTTCACCCACAGGTTGACGGCGTGCACCTGGTAACGCAGCGCTTCCTTCTGCCAATCCGGAAGCTCCGGGCAGATGTAGGGAATGACGTGATGCCAGCAGGCCAGAACGCAATGCCGGGCACGCACACGGTAGAGCTTCCCGTCGCGGGAATAAGTGACCATCACGCCAGTGGGTGTATTGGTGACCAGTACGGCCGTGCTGCTGAGACGAATCCTGTTCTGGTTACCGGATTGGTCCAGTCGGGAATAATCCGCCCGCTGCAGGATGGAATCGGCAAGCGTCCTACCCGGCAGGGCATCCGGGATCAATTGTCTGACGACCAGGCGCGCAATCGTCGCGTTGCCGTCTGGGAAGTGGTACATGGGAATGGGCTTGCGCGTTGCCGGAGAAAGCTGCTCGGGAATGGTGCGCGGCGGATTGTCGGAACCGAGGTCCATGCCGAGAAAGCCGGGCATTCCCCTTCTCCGGGCAGCGAAGGCCGACATGCCGGAAAGGCCGCGCGCGCTGCCGAAAGTCCGGTCCCGCAGGTAACTGACCACCATCGGGTCGACCTTGGCGACCTTCAGCAGGAAGTCGCGATAAGTCATCTTCCGCAACTTCTGCACGCGCTCCGCGGGCGACATGCCGGGCAACCAGTCTGCCTTGGCCGTGTACAGCCGATACACGTCCTTGCGCGCCTTTTCGTTCATTGGCGCATGCGCGAGGAAGTCCGCCCAGCGCTTGGCCTGGTCCGGTGGGATGTTCGGATCGTGCAGCGCAATGAACTCGATCCATGGGGCCGGATCGTCCATGAGCACATCGCGTCCGAAAGTCGCCTGGTCGTAGTAGACCTTCTGGCCCATGCCGAGACGCTGGTAGAAGTAGGTGTCCTGGTTCTCGCGGTTGAGCTGCGCGATGTCCTCGATCCCAATCGACTGCATGAAACTGCGCGCGTTCTCGCTCCCCGGGGAAATGTCGAACGTGCCGGCATTCGAGATGACCGTGCGATCGCCAAAGTCGAACTCGTTGCGCTTGGCGTGACCGCCGAAATCATCGTGGTTGTCCAACACCAGCGTGCGCGCCTTTCCGCCGCTGTCCCGGACGTAGAACAGGGCGGCGGATAGCCCGCTGATGCCGCCGCCCACAACGATCAGATCGTATTCCTCGCCAGTGTCTTCGACCGTCTCCTTGTCGACGTGCAGCGTGTGGTCGCGCATGGCATGGCCAGCCACGTACGCCGGATAGCTGCTACCGCGCATTCCAGTCAGTACCGGTGGATATGCGCCCTGAGTGGTCGCAGCCGCCGTGTCAGCTGGTGGAATAGGCATTCCCGCGGCAGACGCCAGCAGCCCGGGGGCGAGCCCGGATGCCGCCAGCGCCACCGATCCCTTGAGCACGCCATTGATGAAATCCCGACGCTCGATGTTGTCGACCATCCCCAGTCGTTCGTCGCTCTTCTTGGTCATGCCGCCGCCCTGCAATCAGAAATGATAGTCCAGCCGCACGAAATAGTAGCCGCCCATGGCGTTGATGGAATCCCCTGAGTCGTACATCCAGAGATAAGTCGCCCTGTTACTAGCGCTCATCGCTTGGGCAGGAAGCTTGCTTGGCTTCTTGTTGAAGACGTTGTCAACACCCACCGTCAAACTCAAGCCGTTCGAAAAGTCATAACCCCCATAAATTGATGTTACCAACCTAGGACTGATCGAATATTTGTAATTGTTGGCCAATCGCTTGGTAGGTCCGTAATGGGTGAGATTAACGCCTAAATTCATCCCCTTAAGCCTCCAATCGAGTCCGGCTATCTGCGTGTAGCGCGGCGACCGATATCGCATATTATAGATGGTTGATTCATTGAGCAGTGCGACGTAAGGCAGGTCAGCCAACAGGGGCGAGATCCCTTCGGCACGAGTGACCTGGGTTTTTACCGAATTGAGTGCGTAATTCCATGTCCAGACACCAACATCAGTGGAAAAATTGCCATCCGCAGTAAATTCCACGCCACGAGTACGCGTGGCACCCACGGTTCGCAGATAACTCACGAACAACCCTTTGGTCGGAGTAATTACGTACCCCGCGGGTACCAGCAAATCATCGATGACCGACATTTGATGTGCATTCAGCACATTGCCATAGTAGTCAACGACCCGGGCTGGATCGGTCGGGTCATAACCTACGTAGGTGGACATGCCCAACTGGTCGCGCACGTCGATCTGATATGCGTCAACCGCGAGATGGACACTATCGACGGGAGAATAGGTAAAGCCCAAACTGTAGTTCTTTGACTTTTCCGGTTTGAGCGGAACTGCACCCAACGCCCTCGCCACCGGAGAGGAGACGCGGGCATTGATCCAGCGCTGTGTCGGCGTATCTGATGTGAGCTGGAAGTTTTGCGCAGCCAGTGACGGTGCGTGGAATCCGTTGCTGACGGTCCCACGGATGCCAAACTGCGGGGTGAAATCGAAACGCGTGCTGAGACGTCCGGTCGAGACGTTGCCGAAGTCGGAATGGTCTTCAAAGCGTCCCGCAATGTCCAGGTACCAGCGCTTTGTGATATTGGTTGATGCTCCAAGATAGGCGGCCATGCTATGGCGAGTGCCATGGACGGCATCAGCCGCCGGGTAACCGGTGTAAGCCGTAATGCCTTTACCTGACCACGATGCCAGCTCGCCTGCGCCCCGTGTATAACCCTCCTGCTGATATTCCACGCCTGCGCTGACGCCCAAGGGTTCCGCGAACGCCGCCACATCGAAGCTGCGCCGCAGATCCAAATTGGCCACATTTTGCGTGTAAACCAGTTTACCTGAATAGACGTCAGTGGGGCCGCCGGGATAATCAAACGAGTAATTTGCGGAATTCTGCGTATAAACCTTGTAGTCGTCGCTGTTGCGGGTGAAGCTGAGGTCCCAGTCCCATTCCGCGAGCAGGCCTTTCAGGCCCAGCACGCCGGTGTAGTCCTGTTCCTTGCCGACCGCCCTTGGTGTGAACCCATTCGGATAGATACTTTCAAACAGCCCGACGTTGCTTTGCCACGTCGTGTACGGCGTCCTGGTTGCCTGGCGTGTGCTCATACGGCGATCGCTCAACGTCGCAAACGAGTACAGGGTCAGGGAGTCGGCAAGATCGTATTCGAGGTTGTAGGCACCGGTCTTGAGACTGTAGGCAGGCGTGCTGTAGGAATAGTCCTTGACACTGCCGCGCTTGCTTTCGTCAGGATTGGCCGTCGTGCCAGCACACAGGCTGTTGTACGTGCACAGTCTGGTGGGGCCGCCGTCGGCGGCAATGGCCGGATACACGAGATAAGTGTCGCGATATGGCCGGTTGCGCACGGCTTCCTGCTGATCGGTGTAGCCCAGCGTCGCATTGAAGAACCCACTCTTGCCGAGCGGCACGCCGAAGTTCACGCTGTACTTGCCCCGTGTACCGCCACCGTCAAAGCTGCTGCCGCCCTCGACCGAAGCGACACCGCCGCTGGTATTCGACTTGAGGATGATGTTGATCACGCCGGCAACCGCGTCGGATCCGTAAATCGCCGAAGCACCGTCCCGCAACACCTCGATATGGTCGACCGCGGCCATCGGGATCAGGGCCAGATCAGTGTAGTTTTGGCCGGGGAAGCTGGTGTCGCTCGTGTAGGCGCTCACGTTGCGGCGCTTGCCGTTGACCAACACCAGCGTGTATCCAGGCGACAAGTTGCGCAACATCGCGCCACGGACCTGGCCGTCCAGACCGCTACCGTAGGTTTGCAGACTCAACGACGGCAGCTTGGTCAGCAGCGCCTGTACCAGGTCGCCTTTGCCAGTGGCCTCCAGATCGGCGGCACTGACCACGTCGATAGGTGCGGGACTGTTCTCAACGGTGCGGATACTGCTTCGAGAGCCAGTAACGACCACCGTATCGAGATTTTGTGTCTTCACGTCCTGTGCCAAGAGGTCCGCCGGGACGGTGGACGCCGCCAACGCAACGGCAACGGCAGTAAAGAGCAAGTGGCGAGCGGGTGTGCGCGACGTCTTTTTCATCCTCGGTCTCCTCTGAACCAGAATGGTGATCAGTGACGATTTGGATCGATCCAATCTCGCAGTCAAAAAAAATTGGTGGCTTTACAGTGCCGTCCCCATGAAGTGCGGTTCCGACGGACGCACGTGCACTACGCCTGGAACTTGGATCGATCCAATTCGTTGTCGGTCTTGTAACACGGCTCCTGTGCCCACCACACGCTGCGGTGCAACATGTCATCGAGCTTCGTGCAAGGCGATCGGCGATACCCCGTTTGTAGCCAAGCCTCATGGTGGCGCACAGGTGCATCAGCCTTCAGTGGAAGCAGGCTTACGCGATGGAGGCAAGTCCCTGGATGGGCGATGTGCTCTCGCGCTTGATCAGTTGCACCTCAACAATCACTGACCGACGGGACATTGGCGAAGGGCTACCGACCTGTTGAAGCAACAGTTCCGCTGCCTGGCGACCACGAGCACGGGGGTCAGCATTCATCGTCGTGAGCGGCGGAATCCCGACCGCTGCTTCAGGAATGTCATCGAAACCAATCACAGCGAAATCGCTGCCGGGATGGCGACCCAATCTGGTCAAGCCCAGCATCAAGCCCAGTGCTACCGCGTCGTTGTAACAGACGGCCGCAGTGGGTGCCGGATCGAGCGCAAAGAGCGTGTCGGCATGTGCGCTCGCATCGAGTCGAGTCGGTACGGTTTCGATCATCCAGCTATCTTTGACCTCGAGACCGACGTCACTCAATGCGTCCCTGTAGCCAAGCCGACGCTCGCGACACGAGCTGGAATCCGCATGGCCTCCGTAGAACGCGATGCGCCTATGGCCAATGGAAAGCAGGTACTTGGTGGCGGTGCGCACGCCAGCACGGTTGTCCAAACCTAGGAAGTCGTACGTAAAGTCAGACGGCCGTGTTTCCACCAGCTGGCGATTGAACACCACCAGCGGCGTTGCTTTGCCTATCGCCAGCTCGATTTCGTCGGCCTCACTCGCCTCGGCGGGCGAAAGGATGATTCCAGCGGGGTTATGTTCCACGAGCGACCCCAGTACCTGGCGTTGCCTCGTACGGGATTCGTTACTGCTGCCCAACAACGTGACGTAGCCCTTCGCGCCAAGCACCTCATCAACGCCGGCTGCAAAATCGGCGAAGAACGGGTTGGACAAATCGTTGATGACCAACGCTACTGCAGTAGAAACGCGTTGGCGCAGCGTGGCTGCCGCACGATTGTAGACGTAGCCCTGACGGCGCATTTCCGCTTCGACCCGCTGGCGCGTGTTGGCATGTACCAACGGACTGCCGCGTAGTACCAGCGAGACCGTCGAACGTGACACATCGCATGCACGCGCAATGTCGTTGAGTGTGATTCGAGGCGGGCGATTCAAAGATGATTCCCGAAATGACTTAGATCGATCCAATCCGCTTATCGTGGGGTAAGACCGGGCGGACTTCAAGCTGCACGCAAGTTCAGACTGGCATCGCCTCTTGCGACGCACACGATGACGGTATCGGCCTCCGTTGTAGGTATGCGCGCAACGTCTTTTCGTATTCGTACGTCATCGCAACCAGCCGAATCTAGCCATCTCGGCTAAGATCATGAGCTTTACGTGATCACGGACGGCTCATGCAACTCGATCAAGTCAAGGCGATCATCACCGGCGGCGCCTCCGGGCTCGGACATGCGGTGGCACAGCACCTGGTCGCGCATGGTGGCCGGGTATCGCTGTTCGACGTCAACGAGGAAAAGGGCGCGGCGGCAGCCGGTGAGCTGGGCGACGCCGCCCGCTTCTACCGCACCGACGTCACCGCCGAGGACAACGTGGCAGGCAACGCCGCCGCCGCGCATGCCGCCATGGGCGGCTTGAATGTGGTGATGAACTGTGCCGGCATCCTCGGTGCCGGTCGCGTGCTCGGCAAGCAGGGCGCGATGCCGCTGGCGACGTTTGCCGGCACCATCGGCGTGAACCTGATCGGCAGCTTCAACGTGGCCAAGGCCGGCGCGGCGCTGATGCAGGACAACGCGCCAGGCGAGGACGGCGAGCGCGGCGTCATCGTCAACACCGCCAGCGTCGCCGCCTACGAAGGCCAGATTGGCCAGGCCGCGTATTCGGCCTCCAAAGGCGGCGTGGTCGGCATGACCTTGCCGATGGCGCGCGAGCTGGCCCGCTTCGGCATCCGCGTCATGACCATCGCGCCGGGGATCTTCTGGACGCCGATGGTTGGCGGCATGACCCCGGAACTGCAGGCCGCGCTCGGCGCCTCCATCCCCTTCCCGTCACGCCTGGGCAAGCCCGAGGAATTCGCCGCCACGGTGGCCTTCATCCTCGGCAACCGCTACTTGAACGGCGAGACCATCCGCCTGGACGGTGCGGTACGCCTGCAACCGAAGTAGGCCGAGAAACGGGAATGGGGAATGGGGAATCGGAAAAGCCGGTTCCGTGCCATTCCCACCCTGCCACCCCCATTGCCGCTGCTGACCATTCCCCATTCCCCATTCCCTATTCCCGACACTATGAAAGCCGCCGAGACCAAGAAAGGCCACGTCATCGAGCACGAAGGCACCGTGTACCAGGTGCACAACGTAGAACGCAGCGCGCCCACGGCACGCGGCGGCAACGTCACCTTCCGCTTCACCCTGTATTCGATCCCCGGCGGGCGCAAGTTCGACCTCAGCCTGCGCGCGGACGATGACCTCAAGGAAATGGAGCTGCTGCGCCGCGCCGCCGGTTTCTCCTACAAGGATGGCGACGCCTTCGTCTTCATGGACAGCGAGGACTACACCCAGTACGTGCTCGGCCCCGAGCTCGTCGGCGACAACGCGGGCTACATCGTCGAGGGCGTCGAGGGCTATTTCGTGCAGTTGATCGACGACGCCCCGGTAGCCCTGCAGGTACCCAGCAGCGTCCTGCTGCGCGTGGTCGAGACCGCGCCCGCCCTCAAGGGCTCCAGCGCCACCAAGCGCAACAAGCCGGCGCGGCTCGAGACCGGCATCGAGGTCGCGGTGCCCGAATACATCGGCGTCGACGAGCAGGTGTGGGTGAGCACGCTCACCGGCGAGTTTTCCGGGCGCGCCTGAGGCTGCGGGCGACGCGGCAGCCTGCGTACGCCCGGCCACGCGCATGACAATCGCGCCGGCCATAGTCCAGAATGCCCCATGCCCCATACGCGCGACATACGGCGCGAGCACCCGTCCATGAACACGCCTGAAATACCGGCCGACGGCGCGAGCACAGCCGAACCGGCCGTCACCGGCCTGTTCCTCAACCGCGAGCTTGCCGCGCTGGAGTTCAACTTCCGCGTGCTGGCCATGGCCCACGACCGCGGCGTGCCGCTGCTGGAGCGGGTGCGCTACCTCAGCATCGTGGCCAGCAACCTGGACGAATTCTTCGAGGTCCGGGTGGCCATGCTGCAGTACTACCTGGCCTGCGGCCAGGCCCAGCCCGGGCCCGACGGTATCCCGCCGGCCGAGCTGGCGCGGCGCATCCGTGCCCGCGTGCTGGACCTGATCGCCGATGCCTACGCGGTGTGGCGTGACGAACTGCAGCCGGAGCTCGCGACCAACCAGGTGTATTTTTCCAACCGCAAGCAATGGAGTCCGGAACAGCGCCGCTGGCTCCAGGGCTATGTGGAAGACAGCGCTCTGCCCATGCTCTCGCCGCTGGAAATGGACGCGGCACACCATTTCCCGCGCATCCTCAGCAAGACCTTGAACATCGCCATGGTCATGCGCATGCCCGACGCACCCGCGCACGCCACCCGCACGGTGCTGCTGGGCGTGCCGCGCAGCCTGCCGCGGCTGCTGCGCCTGCCCGACGGGATTGGCGGGCCGGGCGACCACTTCGTGCTGTTGGCCGAGGTGCTGTGTACCTATGCCGGGCTGCTGTATCCGGATGCCCTGGTGCTCGGCGCCTATCCGTTCCGGGTCACCCGCAACAGCGAGCTGCTGGTTGATGAAAACGAAGTGGAGAACCTGGCGCAGGCGCTCAAGCAGGAATTGCCGGCGCGCGGCTACGGCCATGCTGCCCGGCTGGAGATCGGCGCCGACTGCCCCGACGACCTGGCCGCCCTGCTCGCCGCCAACCTGCAGCTCGACGCCAACGGCGTCTACCGCTGCGACGGGCCTGTCAACCTGGTGCGCGTGGGCCAGATCCATGACTGGCTGGATCGCCCGGACCTGAAGTTCGCTCCCTTCACGCCGCGCCTACCCGACGCGGCGCGCAGCAGGAAAAGCCTGTTCGAGCAGATCGCGCAGCACGATATCCTGCTGCACCATCCCTACGAAAGCTTCAACCCGGTCATCGACCTGCTGCGCCAGGCCGCGCTCGACCCCGAGGTGCTGGCCATCAAGCAGACCCTGTACCGCGCCGGCGAGGAAACCCCGCTGCTCGAGCCGCTGGTGGACGCCGCGCGGCGCGGCAAGGACGTCACCGTGGTCATCGAGTTGCGCGCGCGCTTCGACGAGGCGGCCAACATCCACCTGGCGGCGCGCCTGCACGAAAACGGCGTGCAGGTGGTGCACGGCGTGGTGGGCTTCAAGACCCACGCCAAGATGCTGCTCATCATCCGCCGCGAGCGCAGCGGACTGCGCCGCTATGCGCACCTGTCCACCGGCAACTACCACCAGGTCAACAGCCGCATGTATACCGACATCGGCTTGATGACCGCCGACCCGGAGATCACCGAGGATCTGCACAAGGTCTTCCAGCAACTGTCCGGACTCGGGCCGATCATCCAGCTGAAGCGGCTGCTGCACTCGCCGTTCACGCTGTATCCGGGCGTGATCTCGCGCATCGAGCGCGAAACCGCCAACGCCCAGGCCGGCCGGCCAGCGCGGATCATGGCGCGACTGAATGCCCTGAACGAGCCCCACGTGATCGCCGCGCTGTATTGCGCCTCGCAGGCCGGGGTGGAGATCGACCTGGTGGTGCGCGGGGCCTGCACGCTCAGGCCCGGCTTGCGCGGCATCAGCGAGCACATCCGGGTGCGCTCGATCGTCGGCCGTTTTCTGGAGCACAGCCGCGTGTACTGGTTTGCCAACGACGGCGACCCGGAGCTGTTTTGCGCCAGCGCCGACTGGATGGAACGCAACCTGCTGCGCCGCATCGAGATTGCCTTCCCGATCGCCGACCCCGCCCTGGCCGCGCGCACCTTCGAGGAAACCCTGGCCAATGCGCTGGCCGACAATACCCAGGCCTGGCTGCTGGACAGCCAGGGCCGCTACGCCCGCGCGCGGCCCGGCCAGGCCACGCCGTACAGCGCTCAGCAAGGCCTGCTGCAACGCTTCAACACGTGAGCGTCGCCCCCGACGCATCGGGCAGGGCAGGCGTGGCAGAATCAGGACCTTGCCAGTCTGGGAAATCCCCGTGCTTTCACTCGAGCAGAACCCGATCCGCAACGGCGAACTGATTGCAGCGGTGGACCTCGGCTCGAACAGCTTCCAGATGCTGGTGGCGCGGGTGGACCATGGGCAGCCGCGTATCATCGACCGCCTGCGCGACAGCGTGCGCCTGGCCGCCGGCCTGCGTGCCGACGGCAGCCTGGCCCCCGCCGAGCGCAACCGCGCCACGGCCTGCCTGGCGCGCTTCGGCCAGCGCCTAGCCGGGCTGCCGACGCAGCACGTGCGCGCGGTGGCCACCAACACAGTGCGCAAGCTGGCGCATCCGGAGTCGTTCCTGATGGGCGCCGAGGCGGCACTGGGCGTGCCGATCGAGATCGTCTCCGGCCGCGAGGAAGGACGCCTGATCTTCCTTGGCGCCGCACACGACCTGCCGGCGTCGCGCGAGGCGCGCCTGGTGATCGACATCGGCGGCGGCAGCACCGAGTTCATCATCGGCCGCGGCCTGGCACCGCTGCATACCGAAAGCGTGCAGGCCGGCTGCATCGCCACCACCCTGCGCTTTTTCCCGCACGGCAAGCTCAGCCGCCCGTTGTGGGAACGGGCAACCACCGAGATTGGCGTGCTGCTGCAACAATTTGCCGGCGACTACCACGCCTCGGGCTGGCAGGAAGCCTACGGCTCGTCCGGCACGGCCAAGTCCATCGGCGCCATCGTGCACAAGCTCGGGCTGGGCGACGAGGGCATCACCGGCGCCGCGATTGCCGCGCTGCGCGAGGAACTGCTGCGCCAAGGCGACATCGGCAAGCTCAAGCTGCCCGGCCTGGTCAAGGAGCGCACGCCGATCCTAGCCGGTGGCGTGGTGATCCTCGAGGCGGCGTTTGCCGCGCTCGGCATCGAGCGCATGGAAGTGTGTGAGAGCTCCATGCGCGAGGGCCTGCTCTGGGACCTGCTCGGGCGCGCCGGTGGCAACGATCCGCGTACGGCAAGCGTCGATGCGCTGGCCAGCCGCTATGGCGTGGACCTGGCCCAGGCCAGGCGGGTGGAAGCCACCGCGCTGCTGTTGTTCGACCAGGTCGCCGCCGCGTGGAAGCTCGGCGCCGATGCCCGCGAGTGGCTGTCCTGGGCCTCGCGGGTGCACGAGATCGGCCTGGCCATTGCCCACAGCCAGCACCAGCACCACGGCGCCTACATCCTGCGCAATGCGGACCTCGCCGGCTTCTCGCGCCAGGAGCAGCAACTGCTTGCCGCCGTGGTCGAGGCGCACCGGCGCAAGCCGGACAAGGCCTTGGTGCGGGCGCTGCCGCAACGTCATCGCCAGTTGGCGCGCTACGTGACTGCATTGTTGCGGTTGGCCGTGCTGTTCCGCCGCGCGCGCCGCGCCGAATCCCTGCCGCCGATGCAGTTGCATGCTACCCGCCATCGCCTGCAGCTCGAACTGCCGCGCGACTGGCTGGACCAGCATCCGCTGACCCAGGCCGATCTGGTGCAAGAGCGCCTGCCCCTGGCCGAGCTGGGGCTGAAACTGGAATTGTCCAGCCACGCTGATCCAATACCATCCGGGCGCCAGCAAGGTGGATGAGCATCCGCTCTCCCAGCCCGAGCGGCGGGTGGCGGACAATGAGTCAGGTGATCGCCGCTATCATGGGACGCCTTCCACCGGCCCGGTCGCCATGTTCAAGATCCTGCTTGCCCTCCTCGTGTTCGGACTTCCATACCAGCTTGCGGCCCAGGCAACCAAACCGGACAAGACCGCTGCCACGGCCTTGCCGCAAGTGGTGCTCGAAACCTCGCAAGGCGCCATCACCATCGAGCTGTATCCGGACAAGGCGCCGAAGAGCGTGGCGAACTTCCTGCAATACGTGCGCGACGGCTTTTACGCGGGTACGGTCTTGCACCGCGTGATCCCCGGCTACCTGGTGCAAGGCGGGCTGTATACCCGCGACCTGCGTCCCAAGCGCACGCGGCCTGCCATCCCCGACGAGGCCGACAACGGCTTGAGCAACCTGCGCGGCACGATCGCGGTGGCGCGTGGCACCGATCCCAACAGCGGCACCGCGCAGTTCTTCTTCAACCTGGTGGACAACCTGCGCCTGGATTTTGTCGGCAACCAGAGCAGCCTCACCTGGGGCTTCGCGGTCTTCGGCAAGATCACCAAGGGCTTGGACGTGCTGGACAAGATTGCCGCCTTGCCGACCAGGGCACTCGGGCCATTCTCGGGCGACGTGCCGAACCCGCTGGTGGTCATCGAAAGCGCCCACGTCATCGGCGACGAAGGCGGTGCGGTGGATGCTGGCGGCACGCCAGCCAAGGCGACAACTGCCGCGGCCCAACCTGCGCCGGCCAAATCCAGTGCCAAACGCAGCGGCACGGCCAAGGCCGCCACCGGCCACCAAGGCCAGTGACGCATCCGGCCATGGCCAGCCTGTTCGTCGCCGACCTGCACCTGGACCTGGCGCGCCCACATCTCGTCGAACTGTTCGAGCGCTATCTCGCCAGCGACGAGGTACGCGGTGCGCAAGCCTTGTACATCCTCGGCGACCTGGTGGAAGCCTGGGTCGGCGATGACGACGACGCGGAACTGCCCGCGCGCATCGCGACCGCCACCCGCGCCGTGCGCGATGCCGGCGTGCCGGTGTATTTCATGGTGGGCAACCGCGACTTCCTGCTCGGCGAGGAATTTGCCGACCGCGCCGGCTTTACCCTGCTCGATGACGCCGTGGTGCACGACATCGGCGGCACGCCGACCCTGCTCATGCACGGCGACTCGTTGTGCACCGACGACCTTGCCTACCAGGCCGTGCGTGCCGAGGTACGCACACCACAATGGAAAGCACGCTTCCTGGCACAACCGCTGGCCGCGCGGCGTGCGTTCGCGGCCAAGGCCCGGGATGCCAGCCGCAGCCATACCGGCAGCGCCAGCGAGAGCATCATGGACGTCAACGCCCAGGCCGTGGCCGGCGCCATGCGCGAACACGGCGTCACCCGCCTGATCCACGGCCATACCCACCGCCCGGCCGTGCACGCCCTCGACCTCGATGGGCAACCGGCCGAGCGCATCGTGCTGGGCGACTGGTACGAGCATGGGTCGGTGCTGCGCGTGGCTGCGGACGCAGTGGAGCTGCGCGGCCTGTAGGCGCTGCCAGGACCCAGCCTGCATGGGGTCGGGCGCCCAAAATGGAGGCGGCCCCGCCAGCCACACCCCGGCACCCGAATCATTCGCTGCCGTTGCTTCCTTCCGGACCTGGCGGAGTTCACGAACTATCGTCGCGGGGGGACCGACGGGGCCACCGTAAACGTTGGGCTCTTTAGCCCTGCGCGCCAGCCTGGAGGCCGTCGCGCCTTGATCAATCAACTGGCGGAGAGGGCGGGATTCGAACCCGCGATACGGGGATAAGCCGTATACACACTTTCCAGGCGTGCTCCTTCAACCACTCGGACACCTCTCCGCACGCACAAAAACCTCGATCGCGCCCAGCTCGCTGGGCCAGGCCTGCGTAACGATGCCTGCATGCCCGAGCTAACGAATGGGCGCGACGCGAACCGGGAAGGATAGCGGCAGGTCGGGGTACGGGCAAGCAAAACCGGGCTGCTTCAGCCAGCATCCGCGCGCGGCGGGACGGGCGGCGGCAGGTCGATGACCTGCGCCGGGCGCGCCACGCGGTAGCCGTGCTCAGCCATGGCCGCGCCAGCCGCGGTACTCGCGTAGTGGTACAGCAGCAGGCGCGAGCGCAGCTCCGGCGGATACTCGCGGGCCAGGTCGTCCACGCCGGTATGCGACGGGTTCGCCAGCAAGCCGCAATCGTGCGCCACCAGCTCGCCGTGCGCCGCACGCAGCGCGAGCATCTCCGGGATCGGCCGCGTGTCTCCGGTATAGGCCAGGCAGCCTTCCAGCGCGAGCCCGTAGGAGGTCCCCGGCACGTGGTGGCGGGTGGCGAAGAGGTCGAACCACCAGCCGCCCAGCCAGAAGCCGCGCGTGCAGGGCACCAGTTGGAACGCGTCCCAGAAGTTCACCCCGCCCTCGGCGGCGGCTCCCGTATAGTCGCCAACCCGCCCGTGCAACAGCGGCAGCACCGCGGCATGCATGAAGACCTTCAGGCCGGCACGCGCGCCGTCGCCAAACCACAAGCTGGCAAACAACTGCTCCATGTCGCCGACGTGGTCGAGATGGGTATGCGTGATGAAGAGCGCCTGCGGCAAGGCCTGGTAGGTCGCCCAGTAGCGTGCCAGCGTGCCGGGTCCGCAGTCGATCAGCAGCATCGGCTGCCCATCGCGCTCCAGCACGGCGGCCGAGGTTCCGAGCTCGCCGCCGGCATGGGCATCGCCGACGCCGAGAAAGCGCAGCTGCCAGTTCATGCCGCCCACGCCTGCCGGTACCCGGCGAGCAAGGGTTGCCAGATTGCCGCCTCGAACGCCGGCACGCCGCCGCTGGCCGCGCCCAGCTTCAGCAGGGAGCGTCGCAGCCGCCGCAGGTTGGCCTGGCGCCATGCAGCGTGCGGCGCACGCAGGCGGCCACGGTCGAAATCGATCAGGTGCACCCCATCGGGATTCAACAAGACGTTGTGCGCATTCAGATCGGCGTGGCAGACGCCGGCACGGTGGAAGCGCGCCACCACGCCGCCAATGCGCGCCGCCACGGCGGCATCCAGCGTCCCGTCGGCCAAGACCTCGGCCAGCGTGCGCGCCTGGGGAATACGCAAGGTGATCAGGTCGGCGGTGTACCACGGGCCGTGGCGCACATGACGCGCCGCGATCGGCAGCGGCCCCGGCAAGCCGAGCCGGGCAATCTCCTGCAACAGGTGGAACTCGGCAAAGCTCCGCGTCCGCGCCGCGCCCTGCCACAGGTAGCGGTCCGCCAGCAGGCGCGCCACGAGGCCGCCCCGATGGTAGTGCCGCAGCACACACTCACCGGCCGGGCTGGCAATCACGGCCACGCCACCACGGCCGCCGCTCAGGTAATGCAGCGCGTGGCGCGCTTCCCAGTAGGCTGGCACGAACCAGTCGGGCGTGATGTGTTCAAACCGCGCCGCGTCAAACACAATAGCCGTGGCTGCCGTGTTGCTGGTTCGTTCTTGCATCAGGCTGTCCACCAACGCGAGTCCGCCTAGGCCCCTGGCACCCATCGATTCTAACCCACGCCCGTGAACCCACCTGCTTCGATCTGCCTGCTGCGCACCTCCGCCATCGGCGACGTCACCCACGTCGTGCCGCTGGTGCATACGCTGCAAACGGCGTGGCCGCAGGCGGCGCTGGTGTGGATCATCGGCAAGCTCGAACGCCGGCTGGTGGGCGACCTGCCTGGCGTCGAGTTCGTCACCTTCGACAAGGCCGGCGGCCTGGCCGGCATGCGCGAGATCCGCCGGGTCCTGCACGCACGCCGCTTCGACGCCTTGCTGCACATGCAGGTCGCGCTGCGCTCGAACCTGCTGAGCCTGGCCATCCATGCCGACCGGCGCATCGGCTACGACCACGCGCGGGCCAGGGACCTGCACGGCTGGTTCATCGGTGAGCGCATCCCGGCGCGCAGCGGCGAGCACGTGCTGGATGCGATCGGCAGCTTCTGCGAGCCGCTCGGCCTGCGCCAGGACCAGGTGCGCTGGGACATCCCGGTAGCCGCCGAGGATCGCGCCTGGGCCGCCACGCACATCCCCGGCACCACACCGACCCTGGTGGTCAGCCCGAGCGCCAGCCATGCGTTGCGCAACTGGCGGCCCGAGCGCTATGCGGCCGTGCTGGACCACGCCGTCTCCCGCGGCTGGCGCACGGTCCTGGTGGGCGGGCCGACGGCCAGTGAGCGCGCCATGGCCGATGCCATCCTTGCCGCCGCCACGACCGCGCCGCTCGACCTGACCGGCCAGGACACGCTGAAGAAGCTGCTCGCCCTGCTCGCCCGCGCGCAACTCGTGCTGACCCCGGATTCCGGCCCCATGCACATGGCCAACGCGGTCGGCACGCGCGTGCTCGGCCTGCACGCCGCCAGCAACCCGAACCGCTCCGGGCCGTATTCGGACCGGCGCTGGTGCGTCGACAAGTACGATGCGGCCGCCCGCCGCTACCTGGGCAAGCCGGCCAGCGAGCTGCCCTGGGGCAAGAAGATCGAGCGCCCGGGCGTCATGGACCTGATCGGCGTCGACGACGTCGTCGAGCGCTTCGAGGCCGCCGCCAATCCGTAGGAGCTATGGCGCGCGGTAGGCCTGGTAGGACTTTTCCTCGACCAGCTCGGAACCGAGCTTGAGGTTGATCGCGCGCTTGCAGGCGGCGCGCTCGTCGTTGCGGACATACACCGAGCGCGCCAGCTCGATGAATTCCTGGTCGAAGGCCTGGGCCAGCTCCTTGCGGCGGATGGCGTCCTCGATGTCCCACAGCTGCTCGTTGACCGCCAGCAGTTGCCCGCGCTCGGCGGCAATGTCGACCTGGGCCGCCTCGTTCGCGGCCCAGGTCGATTCCAGCAGCTCCAGCTCCCGGCGCACGTTGGCCAACTTGGCCGGATCGCCGATGCGCTGCGCCTTGATCTCGAGGATGGTGAGCTTGTCGATCAGCTCGCCATGGGAAACGGGGACGTGGATCAGGCTCATGTGCTTGCTCCTGGCAGGGGGAATCAGGGGGCGGCGAGCCCCGCACGCAGGGCATCGACCAGGGCGGCGCGCGCCACCTCGGACTGTTCGCCGCGCTGCAGGTCCTTGACCGTGACCACGCCACTGGCCAGCTCGCTCTCGCCCAGCACGAGCACGTAGCGAATCCCGGCGCGGTCGGCGTACTTGAATTGCTTGGCGAGCTTGCCGCCCTCCAGCACCACCTCGGTGGCAATGCCGGCCGCGCGCAGCTCGCCGGCCAGGGCCAGGTAGGCGGGCAACTGGGCATCGTCCATGTACGTGACCAGCGCGTCCACAGTGCTGCCTGCATCGTGCAGCAAGCCCGCATCGCGCAATTGCCAGAACAGGCGGGTGAGCCCGATCGAGATGCCGACACCCGGCAGGTGCGACTTGGTGTACTGCCCGGCGAGGTTGTCGTAACGCCCGCCGGAACACACCGAACCAATCTCCGGATGGGCATTCAAGGTGGTCTCGTACACCGTGCCGGTGTAGTAGTCGAGCCCGCGCGCGATCGACAGGTTCAGCGCGTAATGTGTTTCCGGCACGCCCAGCGCGTGGATCATATGCAGCACTTGCTTGAGCTCGGCGCGGCCTTCTTCCAGCGCCTGCGGCCCGCTGCCCAGGCGGTCGAGCTGATCCAGCGCGTCGGCCCGCGAAGTGGAGCGCACCTGCACCAGGGCCAGTATGCGCTCGACCGTTTCCGCACCCAGGGCGAACTCGCCGCCGGTCAAGCTGGTCCGCACCGCCTCGGCGCCGCGCTTGTCCAGCTTGTCCACCTCGCGCAGCACCAGCATCTGCCGCTCGGCGTCAACGATGCCCAGGCTCTCGAAATAGCCGCGCATGAGCTTGCGGTTGTTGAGCGCAATCGTAAACGCGCCAATGTCCAACTCGCGGAACACGCTGTAGATCACCGCCGGGATCTCGGCATCATGGCGCACCGACAAGCTGTCCTTGCCGATCACGTCGATGTCGCACTGGTAAAACTCGCGGAAACGCCCGCGCTGCGCCCGCTCACCGCGATAGACCCGCTGCATCTGGTAGCGGCGGAATGGGAAGTTCAGCTCACGCTCGTGCTCGGCCACATAGCGGGCCAGCGGCACGGTAAGATCGAAACGCAGCGCCAGCTCCGGCACGCCGCCATGCTCTTGCGCGTGCTCCAGCGCTCCCGTGGACTGCACGAAATACACCTGGCGCTCGGTCTCGCCGCCGCTCTTGGTCAGCAGCACGTCGGAATACTCGATTGCCGGGGTCTCGATCGGCAGGAAGCCGAAGCGCTCGTAATTGCGCCGGATCACGTCCTGCATGCGCTGCAGCACGATCTGCTCGCGCGGCAGCAGTTCGAGCACACCGGGCATGGTACGGGGCGGGGTAAGCGCCATGGGTTCCTCGTCGATGCGGAATGAGCGCTGCGCCGCCGTTTCCGGCGCGTCAGCGGCCGACAAGATTAGCAGATGCTCCGGCCACCGGACCCCGTTGCAGGCGGCCGACACAGTACGGATTGTTGCCAAGCAGCCAGGCGGCAACTACCATACGCTGCTCCCACGGGGTGTAGCTCAGCCTGGTAGAGCGCTACGTTCGGGACGTAGAAGTCGCAGGTTCAAATCCTGTCTCCCCGACCAATCGATCCAGCCATCAGGCCACCGTTGCGGTGGTCTTTTTGTATCCGTTGCCTACAGATTGCCTGAAACAAGAGGTCTGTACGATGGGGCCTGCAGCGGACGGGCGACTTTTTCGCACGCGCTCAGGCTTGCGGATTGACTTGATGCAAGGTCAGTTCGAGCACACCGGCGTAGCGTTCGAAATCGCGGTCGGCGGTGTAGATGGGCGCCGCGTACCGCATCGAGGCCGCGCAGATCATGAAATCCACTGCGCTGCCGGCAATGCCTTGTGCGCGGCAGCGGTTGAAGCACCCTGCCGCGTGCTCGTAATCCTCGACGTCCAGCGCCAAATCCGGAAATGGCCGCAACGCACGGCGCAAGCGTTCCCTCATGCGTTGGTCACGGATGCCGGACAGCAATTCCTGGCGGATCGGCCCGATCATGGCCACGACGCCCAGGCGCACCAGCCGTTCCCATTCATGCACGTGACGCTGGTCGGCAACACCCAAATCGCCGCGGCGCCGACGTAGCGCCAGCGACCAGATCGAAGTGTCGACCAGGATCACGCGCCGCGCTGGCGGTGGCGCAACAGCTTGTGGTCGTAATCGTCGTCGAACGGCACCTGGCCTCCCAGGTCGAGCACGCGCAATTGACGGCGGCGTTGCACGTACTCTCGCAGCGCCTCAGTGACAGCCTCTTTTTTTGTCTTGTGCTTGCCGATCTTGCACGCTTGTTCGATCAGCGCGTCATCCAGCGCAAGGTTGGTTGCCATCGCGCACCTCCGACCAGTCGTTCACACATCACGCTACACATCCTAGCACCCGCCGATGGCGCAGGATGATCGCTTGGGCGCGCGGTCCCGCGTGATGCGCCGCTCAGCCAGCGGCGCGGATGTCGAGCTTGGGCAGGGCGCGGACGATCGTCATGGTTTCCAGGCTGACGGTGATGACGCGCAGGAAGAGTTCCAGCGGGTAGCGCGGGTTGTGCATGGTTTCCGTGACCCAGGCGTTGGCGTCGTTGACGATGCCGCTGGCCTTGTCGGTCTTGACACACTGGCGCTCGATCACCCAGTCCAGCGCGGGTTTGCCGTTGACGACGTAGTCGTAGGCTTCGGGCGGGATGCCGGTGACGGTGAGCTTGCTGTTGTAGGTCAGCATGGTCAGGTCTTTCGCGCCGCCGGTCTTGGGCACCTTCATCTTTTCGACGCGCCAGAACTTCTCCTGCTCGTCATTCCCGCGATTCCCCCGCTCGTCATTCCCGCGAAAGCGGGAATCCAGGGCCTTTGTAGTCAGCAACGGAAACGTAAAAGCATCTGGATTCCCGCTTTCGCGGGAATGACGATCAAGAGCGTGTCGCTGAGACGTTTCCCAATGCCGCCAGAGTGGACAGTGGCCGCTGGGTTCAAGGCGCGGAGGCGAGTGCCAGCAGCCGCTCCAGCTCGGCGGCCGTGAAGCCGGCCTGGCGACGGGCCGGCAGGTTGAACGGGCCGCGCAGTTCGACGCCCATGTAGTCGCGGATCAGGTCGAAGAACGTGGCCGCCGGGTCAAGCCCGTCGCGCGCGCAGCAATGGTGGTACCAGTGCGTGCCGGCGGCGACGTGGGCGACTTCCTCGCGCAGGATCAGCTCCAGGATCGCCACCGTACGATCGTCACCGGCCTGACGCAGGCGCGCGATCATGCCGGGGGTGACATCCAGGCCGCGGGCTTCCAGCACGCGCGGCACCAGGGCCATACGCGCCGTGTCGTGCGCGGCCGTCTTTGCGGCCATTTCCCACAAGCCGTCGTGCGCGTCGAAGTCGCCGTAGGCGTAGCCAAGCTCGCCGAGGCGGGCGGCCAGCAGACCGTAGTGGCGCGCTTCATCGTTCGCGCAGCTGGCCCAGTCGCGGTAATACGCCTCCGGCATGCCACGAAAGCGGTAGACGGCATCCCAGGCCAGGTTGATGGCGTTGAACTCGATGTGGGCAATGGCGTGGACCAGGGCCGCGCGGCCCTGCGCGCTGCCCAGGCCACGGCGTGGCAGCGCGCGGGCGTCGACCAGGGTGGGTTTGTCCGGCCGCCCCGGTGCGCCGATCGGTGCGGCGGGCGGCGATGCGGGATCGGCGTGGAGCCCGCCAACCGCAACGGCGGCCCAGGTCTCACGGGTCAGGCGCAGCTTGTCCGCCGGCGTGCTTGCATCCAGGCAGCGCTTGGCCGCCAGATGCAGGTCAGCCACGCGCGCTGCCTCGCCTGGCGCGGAGCGCAGCCGGGTTCACGCGCTGCGGCGGGCCGCGCGCGCGTCGTCCGAGCGCAGGATCTGGATCTGCTCCAGGTAATGCGGCTCCAGCCCGGTGATGTATTCGCCCGAGAAACACGAGGTGTCGAAGCCGGTTAGTGCCGGATTGCCTTCCTTGACCGCCGAAACCAGGTCGTCCAGGTCCTGGTAGACCAGCCAGTCGGCGCCAAGCAGGCGCTCGACTTCCTGCTCGGTGCGCCCGGCAGCAACCAGTTCGGCGGCGGTCGGCATGTCGATGCCGTATACGCTGGGATAGCGCACCGGCGGGGCCGCCGATGCGAAGTAGACCTTCTTCGCCCCGGCCTCGCGTGCCATCTGGATGATCTGCCGCGAGGTGGTGCCGCGCACGATCGAGTCGTCCACCAGCAGCACATTCTTATCCTTGAACTCCAGGCCGATCGCATTGAGCTTGTTGCGCACGGATTTCATGCGCTGACCCTGGCCCGGCATGATGAAGGTGCGGCCGATGTAGCGGTTCTTGACGAAGCCCTCGCGGAACGGCACGCCGAGCACGCCGGCCAGGGTGCTGGCCGCGGTGCGCGCCGTATCCGGGATCGGGATGACCGCATCGATGTCGTGGTCCGGGCGCACGCGCAGGATCTTCTCCGCCAGCTTCTCGCCCATGCGCAGCCGCGCCTTGTACACCGACACGTCCTCGATCATCGAATCCGGCCGCGCCAGGTAGACATATTCGAAGATGCATGGCGTATGCGCGACCCGCTCGGCGCAGTGCCGCGCGTACAGCTGCGCGTCCTCGGTGATGATCACCGCCTCGCCGGGGGCCACGTCGCGCATGCGCTTGAAGCCGAGGATGTCCAGCGCCACCGATTCGGAGGCCACCGCATATTCCTGCCGCCCGTCCACCACACGCTGCCCGAGCACCAACGGCCGGATGCCGTGCGGGTCGCGGAACGCGACCAGGCCGTAACCCAGCACCAGGGCAATGCAGGCGTAGCCGCCGACCGCGCGCGCATGCACGGCCGCCACGGCCTTGAAGATGTGGTCGGGGGTGAGCTCCATGCGCTGCTGGATCTGCAGCTCATGCGCCAGCACGTTCAGCAGCACCTCGGAGTCCGAATCCGTGTTGATGTGCCGGCGGTCGTCCTGGAACATCTGCTGGCGCAGCACGGCGGTATTGACCAGGTTGCCGTTGTGCGCCAGGGCGATGCCATAGGGCGAATTGACGTACAGCGGCTGCGCCTCGTCCGAGCCTTCCGAACCCGCCGTGGGATAACGGCAGTGGCCGATGCCGATGTGCCCGCGCAAGGTGTTGATGGAATCCTGGCGAAACACGTCGCGCACCAGGCCACGGCCCTTGTGCAGGCGCAAGTGCCCGGCATCGACCGTGGCGATGCCGGCCGCGTCCTGCCCGCGATGCTGCAATACGGTGAGTCCGTCGTACAAGGCCGAAGCCACGTCCGCCGTGCCGACAATGCCAATGACTCCACACATGATGATTGCCTGGTTGGGAAAACCGTCAGAACCGGTGCCGAGCACCGCCGTCGTTCATGGTCGTCGCGTCCGCACCGGGACAGGGTCCACTGCCGCCGCGTCCGCGGCAGGGGTCGAAGCGGCTGTTGCCGGCTGACCCGAGTGTGGTGTCGTCAATATGGGGGCCGGCGCCAGCGCCTGCAAGCTCGGCAACTGCTCCAGTTGCGGTGGGTGCAGGTACTTGCCCACGTCCTTCGGCGTGTGATGTTCCATCCACACCGCGGCCTGGCGGAAATGCGGCAGCAGAATCGATTCCTGCCACCAGGCATCACGGGTGAAGGCGGTAAAACCGACCAGGAACACCGCCAGGGTCACGACCAGGATGCCGCGCGCCAGGCCGAACACGCCGCCCAGCAGGCGATCCGGCCCGGCCAGGCCCACGCCATCGATCAGCTTCCTGGCCAACACCCGCAGCAGCGCGCCGACCACCAGCACGGCGACGAAGCACACCACGTAGGCGCCGATGATGCGCAGCGACGGCAGCCGCACCCAGCCCTCCAGATGCACGGCCAGCACGGGACCAAACACCCAGGCCGCCCAGAACGCCGCCACCCAGACCACCAGGGCTAGGACCTCGGACACCAGGCCGCGCCACAGCCCCACCATGACCGACAAGGCCAACACGCCGATGATGATGTAGTCAGTCTGGTTCACGCCCTCGCCCTGTCCTCAGCACCCCGGCCCGGGAGCGTGGGTTTCATGGCACCCGACGGATGACGCCATCAATGCCCAGCTTGGCCTTGATCTGCGCCTGCACGCGCTCGGCGTCGGCATGCTGGGTCAGCGGGCCGGCGCGTACCTGCCACAAGCGCGCGCTGCCCGATCGCACGGGGTTGACGTAACCGTCGAAACCGCCGGCGCGCAACTTGTCGCGCAAGGCATTGGCGTCGGCCTCGTTGCTGAGCGCCGCCAGCTGCACCGCCCAGCCGCCGGCCTTGGTGGCGGATGCGGATGCGGCCGCAGGCGCGGCAGCCTGTGGCGCGGACGCCGTGCGATCCAGGGTGGGCCGCACGCCCTGCACCTTCTGGGCAATCTTCAAGCGCGCGGTTTCGGCCGCGGTACGCGTGTCGAACGGGCCCGCCGCCACCTGGGTCAGCTGCTTGCCCCCGAGCGTGACTGCCTGCGTGCTGCTCGGGTAACCCAGCGCCTGCACCTCGCGGCGCAGGCTGGCCACGTTGCCGGCGTTGGCATAGGCGCCCAGGTTGACCTGGTAGGCCCCATCCCCCGCCGCCACGGCCGGTGCAGCAGGCGCCGGGGCGGGCGCGGCTGCCTTGGGCTCCGCCGCAGCGGGCTTGGGTGCCAGGGGCGTGGCGGCAGGCGTGGCGTTTCCAGCCTTCGGCGCGCCACCCTGCATCGGGATGATTGGTTGCGAGGGCGAGGTGCCGGAGCCCATGGTCACCGTGGTCGGCTCATGCGGCTTGCCCGCGCGTGGATCGGTTTCCACGTCCAGGGGCCGGTTCGAGCCAATGTTCACCGTGGCCAGCTGGTCGCCCGAAACGGCTGGTGCCGCGGAACGGGCGGAGGCCGCGGCGACCGTGGACGGCACCTGCGGATTCAAGCTCATGGTCCGGGTCTGCAGCTCGCCGTCGGGAGAAGGCGGGATGGCCAGGCTGATGCTCTGGTCGCCCCCGGCCGGCGGCGTGCGGGAAAAGAACATCGGCACGAACAGGACGGCCAGCGCAATCAGGACCGCGGCTCCGAGCAGGCGTGTGTTCAAAGGTGTCTCCAAAGCGGCGAGCACGGTGCGTAAACGGCAATTATACCTGCCGGGGCAAGCCGTCCACAGCGGCCGCCGGGCCGGTGTTCAGCACGGCACGAGCCACGTAGAAGGAACCAAAGGCCAGCACGCAGTCGCCAGCGCGCGTCGCGGCACGGGCCGCCGCCAGGGCATGGGGAATGTCGGCATAGGCGTCATACGCCGCCGCCGGCAAGCTCGCCTGCAGCACCCTGGCCAGGCCGGCGCTGTCCATGCCGCGCGCGGTTTCCTGCTCCAGGCCGCCCAGGTACCAATGCGTGACCCGCGTCCCCAACGCCGCCATCACGCCGGCAATGTCCTTGTCCGTCATGGCGCCATACACCGCGTGCACCCGCGCGGGCGCCTGTTCGTCCAGCCAGCGGGCGAGGACGCGTGCCGCCTGCGGGTTGTGGCCGACGTCGACGACCAGCGACGGATCGCCGGGCACGCGCTGCAAGCGGCCGGGCACACGTACCGCGCGCAGGCCGGCCGCGGCGGCGGCGGCCAGTGCCGCCGGCGCCAGCCCGGTGGCTTCCCCGCCCAGCGCATGCAGCGCAGCGATTGCCGCCGCCGCGTTGTCCCATTGCACGGCACCCACGAGTGCCGGATCGGGCAGCTCCATCACCGTGCCGTCGCGATGTCGCCATGACCAGCCAGAAGCGTGGCGTTGCCCACGGAAATCCACGCCGGCGCGCTGCACCTTGGCGCCGATACTGTCCAGGGCAGCGAGCAAGCCGGCCGGCGGATCCAGCTCACCGATGATGGCCGGGCGGCCAGCCCGGGCCACGCCGGCCTTCTCGCGGCCGATGCTGTCACGGTCAGGACCAAGCCATTCCATGTGGTCGAGATCGATGGTGGTGATGACCGCGACATCCGCGTCGACGATGTTGACCGCATCCAACCGGCCGCCCAGGCCGACTTCCAGCACGGCGACGTCGAGCGCTTGGCCGTCCGCGTGGGCAAAGATGTCCAGCGCCGCCAAGGTGCCGAATTCGAAATAGGTCAGCGGAATGTCGCCACGCGCCGCTTCGATGCGCTCGAACGAGGCGATCAGCGCCGCGTCACTCGCCTCCTGCCCGGCCACGCGCACGCGCTCGTTGTAGCGCAGCAAGTGCGGCGAGACGAAGCTGCCGACGCGCTTCCCCGCCGCCGCCAGGATGGCCTCGAGCAAGGCCACGGTGGAACCCTTGCCGTTGGTGCCGGCCACGGTGATGGCCTGCCGCGCCGGTGCCGCCGCACCCATGCGCTGCCATACCGCGCGCACCCGCTCGAGGCCGAGCTCGATGCTGTGCACGTTGACGCGCTCTTGATACGCCAACCATTCGGCAAGGCTACGGGACATCGACGGGTTTCCTGCGGCGGGTGAATGGCGCCCATTGTCACCCGGTTGTCGCGGCCCAGGGTAACCGGAGAGCAGCTTGGGCGCGGCAGGGCCGATCGCGGCACCACCCTTGCCGGCACCAGGGAACCGCCACCGGCCTATTCCTACACGTCTGCGGCTAACTTCTCCGAAGCGCCGTACGCCCAGCCTACAGCGCGGGCGCGCGCCCGCGCCTACGATGAAATCGCCGCAAGAAACCACTACAGAAGCCTTCCGGCGAATTCACGATTAAGGACGTCTATACATCCGTATCGTGGTCACCGTACGTAGCGGGTTCGGCGTAATCATCCACACGTGGTGCGCGGGCTTGCACCACCCGGCACGTTCCACTCCGCAACGCCTGCCGACCGGAACCAGCGATCAGCCGTGAACCATGAGCGCTCCGCCATGTACTGGATTGCCTTGCTGCTGCTCGTGGCTGGGATGCTGGCCGGCTGCGGCACGTCGCCAGCAAGGAATTTCGGCGGCAAGTGGCGACCGGCCAATGTCTTCCCCGAACGACCGACGACCATCCCGCTGCCTGCGGCCTACACCTTCTACGCCGCGCCCATGGACGGCACGCTGAAAACCATGCTGGCCCGCTGGGCACGGGATACGCAGCGCGAGCTAGCGTACCGCCCTGCCGTGGACGTCACCCTGTACGCCGGCGTCGCCGGCATCCGCACCACCGACATCGCTGCCGCGGTCGCCGAGCTCAACCGGCTCTACGCGGCGCAAGACATCGTGGTCACCGCAAACGGCCGCGCCATTGCGGTCGACGACGAAGCCGCCAAACCCGCGCCGCGCCAGCCGACAGCACTGGCACCGACGCCGGTGCAGCCCCGGTCTCGCCAGCCACAGCCCAGCGCCCACCCGTGATCCAGCCCCCAGCCGCGAACCCATGTCCATGGCCAGGAAATCGCCAAGCAGCCGCAACATCGAAGAGGCCGTGGCCAGGTCGGTCAACTTCGAGCTGTCCCTCGTCGAGCTGCGCCGGCGCAGCGAGCGCCGCGCCTGGCTGGTCGCAGGCAGCGCCATTGGCCTCGCCCTGATCCTGGCTGGCGGCTATTTCCAACTGTTGCCGCTGAAGCAGCAGGTGCCCTACCTGGTCATGGCCGATGCCTATACCGGCACCAGCACACTCGCCCGGCTCAGCGGCGACCCTGCCCACCGTCGCCTCAGCACCAGCGAAGCGATCAACCGCAGCAACGTGGCGCACTACGTGATGGCGCACGAATCCTACGACCTGGCCCTGCTCAAGCTCGGCGACTGGGCCACGGTGCAGACCATGTCCGCGCCGGGCGTCAAGGCGGCCTATGCGCGGCTGTACTCCTCGGCCAATCCCGACAACCTGGTCAAGGCACTGGGCAAGGACACGGCGATCCGCGTCAGGCTACTCAGCACCGTGTTGCTCGGCGGTAGCGCGGATACGGCGCCGAAGGGTGCCACCGTGCGCTTCCAGCGCAGCCTCTACGACAAGCAGAGCGGGCTCACCCGGCCGCTGGACAACAAGATCGCCACCCTGGAGTTTGCGTACAAGGCCAACCTGCAAATGGACGAGCAGAGCCGCGTCGCCAATCCGCTGGGCTTCTGGGTCACCGACTACCGCATCGACAACGACTATGCCTCCGCGCCGCCGCCTGGGATTGCGGCGCTGCCCTCATCGATGCCCTCCGCAGGCATCCCGGTACCAGGCGATGCTGCGATGCAGGGCTCGGGGCAGATCGATGGCGACGCCACGCCAGCGCCAAGTGCACCGGTCGCCAGTGGCCCGCGCTCGCCACCGGGGAACGGCCGCCCATGAAACTGCCAGGCCGCACATCAGCACTCTGCGCACTGGCCGCCGCGGCCCTCGGCCTGTGTCCATCGCTGCAGGCACAAGTCGTGCAGCAATACCAATACCAGCCCGACCAGGTCTATCCGATCCGCACCGCGCTCGGCATCACCACCCAGATCGAGCTGGGCCCGGACGAACAGATCCTTGACTACAGCACGGGCCTCAGCGCCGGCTGGGACCTGCGCCGGCGCGACAACGTGTTCTACCTGCGGCCGCGGAACGTCGAGGTCGACACCAACATGAGCATACGCACGGCGACCCACGCCTACCTGTTCGAGCTGCAGGTCGTCGCCACCGACTGGAAGACCCTCGACGAGGCCCGTCGCAACGGCGTGGAATACAAGGTCACGTTCCGCTATCCGCCAGGCAGCCGCTTCGCCCGTCCCGCTGCCAGCGGCGCGCAAGCCACCGGCTTGAGCACGACCCTGCTGCCCAACCGGCAATACAACTTCGACTACGACTACGCCAGCCGCAGCAAGGCGGCGCCGTGGCTGCTGCCAGTGCACGTCTATGACGATGGCCGTTTCACCTACATCGAGCTGGGCAACCTGCAGAAATTCCCCAGCGGCGATTTCCCGGCCGTATTCATGCGCGAGACCGAAAACGGCGAGGACTCCCTGGTCAACACCACGGTCGAAGGCAACACCATCGTGGTCCACGGCACCTATCGTTACCTGGTCATGCGCCACGGCAATGACGTCGTGGGCCTGCGCAGGAACATCCCCGAATGAGCAGCCCGGTACGCCAGCCGGCAGGCGAAGGCGGTTTGGTCGACCACGACCCCACCCCTGCCATCAGCGCACCGGACACCCCGGCCGACAATCCGTATGCCAGCCCCTGCGGACCACCGCTCGCGCCGGATCTCGACGCCGCGGTCCCACGGCTCAAGGCGCGCGAGCTGCGGCGCCTGAACCAGCGCGCGCTGGTGTTGTTGGCGGCAGTGTGCCTGCTGCTGCTCCTGGTCGCCTATTGGCTGCTGAGCGGCGCGGGACATCGTCCGGTGCATGCACAGGCCCGCGAGGAAAAGGTCACCGTGGCCGAAGCTCCAGGCCAACTGGCACTGCCACGCGCGCCGCCAATAATGCCGACCCGAGCCGCGCAGGCCATCCCGCTGGCGGCTTCATCGCCACCGCTGCCGCCGCTGCCGGCGCGCCAAGACCAGGTCCGCTTGCCCGCCACTGTGGCGGCACCAGCACCTACCGCAGCGCAACGCCGCATCGCGGTGCGCAGCGACACGTCGCCGGCGATGCCAGCCACCGGCATGCCGGCCACCACCAACCCGGCCGACCCGCCGCCGCAGCCTACCGGTTTGCCGTCGCGCGCCACCAGTGCACTCGAGCTGGCGCATGCCGGGGTGTTGATGCAACGCGGCACCTACATCCGCTGCGTGCTGGAAACCCGCATCGTCTCCGACATCCCCGGTTTTGCCTCCTGCCTGGTCACCGAGCGCGTGTACTCGCTCAATGGCCAGCACCTGCTGCTGCCCAAAGGCTCGAAAATCCTCGGCAGCTACAGCCGCAACCCCGTCGGGGAACGCGTGGCCGTGGTCTGGGACCGCATCATCACGCCCACCGGCGTCGACGTGAACATGGCCAGCCCCGGCATCGACAACCTCGGCGGTGCCGGCCTGCCCGGCGAGTACGACGCGCACTGGCGCAGCCGCATCGGCTCGGCGCTGCTCATCAGCATGCTCAGCGACGCGTTCAAGTACGAGGCGGCCGAACACGGACCGCGCAGCACAGCGATCAGCAACGGCGTGGTGACCCAGGAGCCATTCCAGAGCAACACCGCGCAAACCATCCAGAACCTCGCCAACCAGGCCGTGCGCGAGGCGGCCAACCGCCCGCCCACGGTCACCATCAACCAGGGCACCGTGGTCTACGTCTACGTCGCCAGGGATGTCGATTTCAGCGCCGTCGTGGCGCGCCTTTGAACCCTCGCCCATTCGGATGCCCCATGCAGCACCTGCTTTCGCCGCAGTCCAACGAGTTCCTCGCCTACCAGTACGAAGTGCTGGGAGTGCGCGACTTCATGGCCACGCTCGAGGTCACGGAAATCTGCATCAACCGTCCCGGCGAGCTGTACCTGGAAAGCCATGGCGCCTGGCGTCGGGTCGAGGTGCCCGGGCTCACCTTCGAGCGGGCCCGGCAGTTCTGCACCGCGGTGGTCAACGAGAGCAACACCGGGCAACGCATCACCGATGGCGAACCGTTGGTGTCGCTGACCTTCCCCACCGGCGAGCGCGCGCAGTTCGTGATCCCGCCGGCCTGCGAGGCGCTGCACGTATCCATCACCATCCGCTTGCCGTCCCGGCAGACCAAGTCGCTCGACCAATACCAGGAGGACGGCTTCTTCGACGAAATCCAGGGTGAGGAGCCCGGGCTCAGCGTCGCGGACCGGCATTTGCTGGCACTGCGCGCCGCAGGCCACTACGCGGATTTCTTCCGCCAGGCCGTGCGCGACAAGAAAAACATCGTCGTCTCCGGCGCCACTGGCAGCGGCAAGACCACGTTCATGAAATCGCTGGTCCACCACATTCCCGCCAGCGAGCGGCTGGTCACCATCGAGGACGCCCGCGAGCTGTTCATCGCCCAGCCCAACGTCGTGCACCTGCTGTATTCCAAGGGTGGGCAGAGCTCGGCACGGATCACCGCCAAGAACTGCATGGAGGCCTGCCTGCGCATGCGCCCGGACCGCATCATCCTGGCCGAGTTGCGCGGCGACGAGGCGTTCTACTTCATCCGCAATTGCGCCTCGGGCCATCCCGGCTCGATCACCAGCTGCCACGCCGGCAGCACGGAACAGACCTGGGACCAGCTGGCGCTGATGGTGAAGGCCTCGGCCGAAGGCGCGGGGCTCGAATTCCCCACCATCAAGCGCCTGCTGATGATGACGGTCGACATCGTCGTGCATATCCGGGCGCACGAGGGGCACCGACGCATCACCGGCATCGAGTTCGAGCCTGGCCGCCTCCGCGGCGGACAGCGGGCGCAGGCATCGGGGCAAGCGGAACGTAGGGACGCAACATGTTCACCGGATTGGAATTGATGGCGTGCCCGGGCCTGGCGGTTCCCGCCCAGGTGATGCAGCACGTCGTACAGGTGGAATCCCACGGCAACCCGTATGCCATCGGCGTGGTCGGCGCACGGCTGCTGCGCCAGCCACACACCCTCGACGAAGCCCTGGCCACCGTGCACATGCTCGATGCCGGCAGCCACGACTATTCCCTGGGCCTGGCACAGGTGCACCGCGCCAATCTGCAGCCCTATGGACTGGACTCCTACCGGCAGGCGTTCACGCCGTGCGCAAACGTGGCAGCCGGCGCACGCATCCTCGCCGACTGCTACGCCCGCTTCGGCCGGCACTGGGGCAATGCCTTCAGCTGCTACTACTCGGGCGACCCGGTCACCGGCTACCGGGACGGCTACGTGCAGAAGATCTACGCCGCGATGCCGCGCGACGGCGGCGCCGCCAGCACCACGCAGGCACCAGAGATGCGCGACCCGGCACCCTCATCGCCGACCGCCCGCTCGCCCCTGCCGACGCCCGGCGAACGCGCCTGGCGCCTGGCCATCCGCAGCATGCCGATCGACCGCGCAAGTGCGGCGGCCCACGCCGACGACGCACCAGCCCTGGCCACTGGCGGGCAGCGGGACGCGGCATCCGCATCAATCGCGAGCCCGCATGTCGGGACCGGCCTTGTCGCGCGCACCCACGAACTGGCGGACGTGGCCAGCGCGGGCAGCAGCCAGGCAGGCACGGACGTATTCGTGCCGCAAGTCCGTGGCCCAAACGACCCTGCACCAGTACCCGCCACGCGCGGTTTACCGGCGCCCGTCACGACAGGGCCTGGCCAGGCCAAGTTGCAGATGGAGCATCGCGATGCCGCCTTCGTCTTCTAAGGCGCCTGCTGCCGGCTGCACACGGCAGGTTCCGCCGCGGGGAGGTGCTCGCGCCCGCTCGCCGCCCCGTGGCCCCCGGCCCTTGCAGCAACCACCTGCCTGGCAGCGCCAAGCAATCCCCACCCAAGGAAGCCCGCCCATGCCCACCAAGCTCCCGTTCGTCGAAATAATCCTCACCCGCACCCCGCGCGCACGCTGGGCCGCCTTCCTCTACCTGGCCGTGCTCGGCACACTGCTGCTGCCGCAGTTGGCACTGGGCCAGGATGCCACCGACACCATCAATACCGCCTGCACCTTCGCCAGCAACATCAACAAGATCCTGAACGCGCTCTCCATCGTCGTGGTCACCATTGCGGTGGTCTTTGCCGGCTACCAGATTGCCTACGCACACAAGCGCATCGGCGACGTCGCCCCCGTCCTGATCGGCGCCGTCCTGATCGGGGCGGCGGGCCAGATCGCCAAGATGTTCCTGGCCGGCAGTACCTCGGCAGCCGGTGCCGCCGCCTGCACGGCCAGCGTGATCAACCAGCTGCTCGATTTCCATGCATAGCAGCGCGCTCTTCCGCGGCTGCACCCGGCCAGCCATGTTCATGGGCGTGCCCTACGCGCCGTTTTTCCTGGCTGCCGGTGGCTGCCTGCTGCTGGCGATGTACTTCAACCTGTTCTTCTTGCTGCTGATCCCGCCGGCCATGCTGCTGATGCGGCACATGGCACGGCGGGACGAGATGATTTTTCGCCTGCTGGGCCTGCGCTGGCAGTTCCGGCTGCGCACCCGAAACGTCCGCAGCAACGACGGCTTGTGGGTGTACACCCCCAATACCCGCCGCGATCGACCCGGTGCAGGACCCTGACCCCAACGGCGGCGCCAGGCCACACAGGCGGCGCCGCGGACCACGCCCATGCCAAGCACCGCCTACCGTCCCGACACGCCGATCAGCAGCTTCATCCCGATCTCCACGCACGTGTCGCCCACCGTGCTCAAGACCACGGGCGGCGACTTCCTGTTGACCTGGCGGCTGGACGGCTTGCCGTTCGTGGGCCGCGAGGATTGGGATCTCGAGCATCGCCACCGCACGTTCAACCGCATGCTGCAGGCGCTGCGCGCACCGGACTTCGTCAACGTCGCGTTCTGGGTGCACGACGTGCGCCGACGACAGCGGTTCGTGGACCGCAGTCGATTCGCCCAGGGCTTCAGCCAGGACCTGGCCGACGCCTATCACCGGCAGCTGGGCGCGCAGAAACTCATGCAGAACGAGCTCTACCTCAGCCTGCTCTATCGCCCCGTGGCGGGCGGCAAACGCTTCATGGAAAAGTCCCACGACCTCGCCCGGCTGGAAGCCGAGCAGCGCGACGCGGTGGCCACCGTGCTGGAACTGGCCGGCAATGTCGAAGCCGTGCTCAAGGACTACACGCCCAACCGCCTCGGCATGTACCAGGCGGCCAACGGCGTGGTGTTTTCCGAGGCGCTGGAGCTGTTCGGCTACCTGCTCAACCGCATCGAGGAACGCGTGCCGGTGCTCGCCGCGCCGGTCTACGCCTACCTGCCGGTGAGCCGGCAGCGGTTCTCCGCCAGCACCGGCGATTACGTCATCACCGCTCCTGACGGCAGCAACCAGTTCGGCGCCATCCTCAACATCAAGGAATACACCGACGGCACCTGGCCAGGCATCCTCAACGGCCTCAAGTACCTGGATTTCGAATACGTCATCACCCACTCGTTCAGCCCGATGGGGCGGCAGGACGCGCTGAAGGCGCTGGAGCGCACCAAGGGCATGATGATGTCCTCCGGGGACAAGGCGTTCAGCCAGATCGCCGAACTCGACCAGGCCATGGATCACCTCGCCTCCGGCGAGTTCGTCCTCGGCGAGTACCACTTTTCCATGGCCATCCATGCGTCCAGCCAGGACGCCCTCCCGCGGCACATCGCAGCAGCCCGCGCCGAGCTGTCCAACGCCGGCTTCGTCTCGGTCAAGGAGGACCTTGCCGTCACCGCGGCGTTCTATGCCCAATTCCCCGGCAACTGGAGCTGCCGCACGCGATTGGCGAACCTGAGTTCGCTGAACTTCCTCGGCCTCTCGCCGCTGCACAATTTCGCCACGGGCAAACCACGGAACAACCCCTGGGGTCCGTGCGTGACCACGTTGCAGACCACCAATGGCCAGGCCTATCACTTCAATTTCCACGCCACCCATGCGGCGGAAAGCTCGCTGGGCGAGAAGGCGCTCGCCAACACCATGGTCATCGGCAAATCCGGTACCGGCAAGACCGCGCTGATCAATTTCCTGCTCAGCCAGGCGCAGAAGTTCGACCCGGCGCCCACCATCTTCATCTTCGACAAGGACCGTGGCGCCGAGATCTTCGTGCGCGCCTGCGGCGGCAATTACCTCGCCCTGGAGAACGGGCAGCCCACCGGCTTCAACCCGTTCCAATGCCGCGGCGACGAAGCCGACGTGCAGTTCCTCGCCGAGCTGGTCAAGCTGCTGGCCGGCAAGAGCCGCTACAGCGCTCGCGAGGAGGAGGACATCTTCCGCGCCGTGGCCAGCATCCTCGACACGCCGGCGCCGCTGCGCTCGATGGGCAATTTCCAGAAGAGCCTGCCGAACGTGGGCGACGACGGCCTGTTCATCCGCATGCGCAAGTGGACCGCAGGCAACGCCCTGGGCTGGGTGTTCGACAACCCGGTCGATGGCATCGATCTGGAAAAGGCACCAATCATCGGCTTCGACTACACCGAGCTGATCGACAATCCCGAGGTGCGGGTGCCGGTCATCCACTACCTGCTGCACCGGCTGGAGCACCTGATCGACGGACGCCGGCTGATCTACGTGATGGACGAGTTCTGGAAGATCCTCGACGGCGGCGGCGCGCTCAAGGAGTTCGCCAAGAACAAGCAGAAAACCATCCGCAAGCAGAACGGTCTGGGCATTTTTGCCACCCAGAGCCCCGAGGACGCGCTGGCCAGCGACATTGCCGCGGCGCTCATCGAGCAGACCGCCACCATGATCCTGCTGCCGAACCCCAACGCCAGCCGCGCGCACTACGTCGACGGCCTGAAGCTGACCGAAGCCGAGTACCAGGTCGTCGCCAACCTGGATGAGCGCTCGCGCTGCTTCCTGGTCAAGCAGGGCCACGCCAGCGCGCTGTGCCAGTTGAACCTGCGCGGGATGGATGACGCGCTGTCCGTGATCGCCGCATCCACCGACAACATCGCGATCCTGCACCAGGTGCTGGCCGCATGCGCTGCCGCCACCAGCGTGGCGATCGACGACCTGCAGCCCGAACAATGGCTGCCCCGGTTCTACGCCAACCGCAAAGGGAGCGGCAAGCAGCCGTCTGACACACCGATCGTGCGCGCAACACACGTCGCCAGTCACTGACCTGGAGGAATCCCATGCACCACGCCACTCCATCGGCAACCGCAGGCACGCGGCCCATGCTCCGCCACCTGCTCGCGCTCGGGCTGGCCGCCGGCATCGCGACAGTCGGTACCGCCAGCGCCCAAGTGCTCGTCGCCGACCCCACCAGCGTCGCCGCGAACGAACAAGGTTTCGCCACCCAGCTGGCCAAGACCGTCGAACAATACGCCAAGCAAGTCCAGCAGTACGCCACCCAGTTGCAGCAATATCAGCAGTTGCTGTCCAGCGTGGGTAGCCTCAGCAATGGCTTGTCGCTCACGCCCAACCCGTTGCAGCCGGTCACGAACACTGCCGAGCTGATCCAGGGCAAGTGTTCCGGCGCGGCGAGTCCGGCCGGCCTGGTCAGCAGCCTCATGAACAACATGTCCGCGCTGCTCACCCAGCCCATCAGCCAGACCCAGCAGGCGCTGTGTGCGCAAATCGTCACCGTGCAGATCGACAAGTACAACAGGACGGTCGACCTGCTCGACCGCCTGCATGGCTATGCCAGCCAGTTCCAGCAGGTAGAGGACATCGCCAGCACCATCAGCACCCTGGCCGATTCCGGGCGTGTCTCGACCCAGGTGCAGAAGTACGCCAGCGCGCTCGGCACCGACATGGGCGACTGGCAGGCGCGGATGCAGGCCGACGACACCATCATCGCCACGCTGCAGAACCAGCAGGCGATCCTCGGCCACATGGCCCTCAAAGGCAGCAATACGGTCCTCGGCAACGTCGTCCAGGCCGCGGCCTTCGCCGCGGCATTCAACTGACCGGCGCATCCGGCCACGGCAAAGCCAACCGCCGTCATAGCAACCGGGAGCAGCCGCCATGGGCTTCGTCTACTTCGTGCTGATCTACAACTGGCTGAGCGACCGCATCGATACGTTCGGCATGGACCTGATGGCGACGTTCATGACCTGGGCCAGCGCCGTGGCCTTGGTGTTCGTGACCCTGTGGATCCTGATCCAGGGCTACCGCATGATCACCGGCCAATCGCGCGAATCGATGATGGCCCTGGTCCTGGGCATGACCCGGGTGGCGATCATCGTCAGCGTGGCCACCACCATGAGCATCTTCGGCAGCAACCTGCTCAACCTCTTCAGCACCGAACTCAGCACCGGCATCAACCAGATGTTCACCGGCGACAGCAGCACCGCCGCGCAGACCATCGACGACAACCTGGCCTGGTCCCAGCTGGCGCTGGCGGCGATCGACACCGTGCAGACCGCACCGGGCGACGCCGAGACCATCGCCCAGAAAAGCCACGCGCTGCTGCTGGCCGGACTCGGCACGGCCAGCCCGCCCATGGCGGCGGCGGCGATGCTGCTCTTGTACAAGTTCGCGCTCGCCCTGTTCATCGGGCTCGGACCGCTGTTCATCCTGTGCCTGATCTTCGAGCAGACCCGGTCGCTGTTCCAGCGCTGGCTGCTGTATGGCATCGGCACCCTGTTTTCCATGGCCGTGCTGGCCTTCGTCAGCTCGCTGGTGCTGCAGCTGTCGTTGCGCGTGGCAGCCGCGCTGTGGAGCGCCCACATCATCAACGCCGTCACCGGCCTCGGTGCCGAGGGCTACTCCACCCAGGCCCTGCAGCAAGGTGGCGTCGGCTTGCTGCTGACGGTGTTGATCATCTCGGTGCCGCCGATGGCGGCCACGTTCTTCCAGGGCACGCTGGGCCAGTTCATGTATTTCTCGGCCTTTGGCGGCGGCGCGGCAAACCGCCCCGGCCCGCGGGGCCAGCCGCCGGGGAGCTATGCCAGCCAAACCCTGGCCGGAGCGGGCACGGCGCCCGTCGGCTTCGACGTCCGGTCCGCCAACGCGGCGTCCGGCAGGCTCGATCACGGTTTGCGCGGCACCATCGCTTCGGTCACCGTCCACCCCGATGCGGTCAAACACCCCGTCTGAGGAGATCTGCATGTACGCCTGCCGCCAGCCTTTCCTCACCCGCGGGTCCGCAATGAAGGTCCAGGCGCTTGGCCTCGCCCTCGGCGCCGGGATCGCCGCGCTCCTGGCCATGGCTCCGCTCCGCGCGCAAGGCGCGGACCCATGCACGGTGTACACCTGCATGGCCGGCCTCTCCGGCTCGGGTGCCACCGGCGGTCCGGCCTGCGCGCCAGCCCTGGCCTACTGGCACGGGGCGCTGGCCGTGTACAGCCCGCTGTTCAATCCGCCAGCCAGCGCCGCGCGGCGCGCGGCTTATCTCAGGTCCTGCCCAGGGGCCAGCCATGCCGGCAACTCCGCCATCCTCGTGGCGATCATTGCCGCCTGGGGCTGGGTGCCGTAGCCAAAGCCGGGTACCGCCTCAGGCGGCCAACAGGCGATCCACGCCACAGACCCGGGCCAGCGTGCGCATGTCGTCCGGCGCATGGGCCAGGCGCAATTCCCGCCCGGCGGCGGCAGCCTCGCCCAAGACCACCAGCAGGCAGGCCAGGCCGGCGCTGTCCACGTGGGCGAGGCCGGACAAGTCCAGCGTGCGAGGCTGTGGAGCGGCGGACAAGGCCGCCTGCAGTGCCGGCAAGGCCTGCCCGGCAGTGGCAAAACCCAGCACCCCCCGCAAGGCCAGGGCATCGGGCGCGCGCGCCTCGGCGACGAAGACCGGCGTCGGCTGCGGCGTGCTCACTGGCCCTGGCCGCCCTCTTTGTCCATCGCCTTCAGCGCATTTTCGCCCTGGGTCTGCAGGTTCTTGATCAGCTGCGCGATGCCCACCTTGCGAATCTCGGCATCGACCTGGTTGCGATAGTTGGTGATGTAGGAAATGCCCTCGATGATCACGTCATAGGCTTTCCAGTCGCCATTGCGGCTCTTGCGGAACGCATAGTCCACCGACAGGGTCTTGCCGTCGTCAAGCACCACCTGGGTGCGCACCACGGTGCGCTTGTCGTTCAGGCTGCCGCTGAACGGCAGCACCTTGACGCTGCCCTTGGTGTAATTGAGCAGGCCCTCGGCGTAACGATGGGTGATCGAGTTGTAGAACGCCTTGGCAAACTGGTCACGCTGCTCCGGCGTCGCTTCCCTCGCATGCATGCCGAGCACCAGGATCGAGGCGTAGTCGATGTCGAAATGCGGCAGGAAGATCTGGTCGATCACCCCGATCAGCTTCTCCTTGTCCGCCTTCAATTCGGCGCGATGCCCGTCGATCGCCGTGGCCAGTTGATCGGCAATGGACTGCACGATCTGCGCCGGCGTCTGCTCAGCGGCCGCTGCAGCTGGCGCCGCCTGCTGGGCCTGGACCATTACCGGCATACTCAAGCAGCCGACGGCAGCCAATGCCGCAATCAACAACCATTTACCTGACATGGAACTCTCCTTGAAAGCGGACGAACGTCGGCCAGCCGGTCACTGCGGGCGGCTGCCGGAACCGGATTTCCCGTCTGCGGCGGGCTTCTCGCCAGGTGCGCCATTGACCAGGAACTTGCCGATCAGGTCTTCCAATTGCATCGCCGACTGGGTGAGGATCATCTCGTCGCCCTGAGCCAGCATGTCGGGCGAACCGCCCGGCTGGATCGCAACATACTGGGTACCGATCAAACCGCTGGTGAACACCGCGGCGGCCGAATCGTCCGGGATATGGTCATAGCGCTTGTCGATTGCCAGCGTCACCTGCGCGTCCAGCTTGAGCGGATCGACCCGCACGGATTGCACCACGCCAATGGGTACCCCGGCCATCTTCACCGGCGCGCCGGGGGAAAGCGTGCCGACGTTGGTAAAGCTGGCAAGGACCGCATACGTGCCGCCCAGGTTGTCGGCCACCCCGCCGGCGCCGAAGAACTTGCCCAGCATTTCCTCCAGCTGTTGCGCCGGCTTGGTCAAGGCGATGGTCCCGCCGGGCTCCAGCGCCTGTTTGGCCGTGCCGTACTCGATGCCGATGTACTGGTCGCCGAGCAGGCCGCTGGTGAACACGGCGGCCACCGAATCGCTGGGAATCTTCTCGTACTTGCGATCGATCGCCAGCTTGACGTCGGCCACGTCGGTGCCCGGCACCAGCGAGATTGACTGCACCTGGCCGATGCGCACGCCGGCAATCTTCACCGGCGCGCGCTCCTTGAGCTGCCCGATGTTGGCAAAGCGCGCGTCCAGGGTATAGGTATCGCCCTGATGCACGTTTGCGATCGAGCTGGTCTGCGTGGCGAGATACGCCAAGGCGGCGAAACCCAGCACGATGAACAAGCCGGTGCCCAGGGCGTAGGAACTGCGGGGTTGACTCACGGCACGATCCTCGGAAATCCAGGTGAACAACGAGGCGACAGTCATCGGCCTGTCGCCGCACGGCGCTTACATGAGGAACGCCGTGAGTACAAAGTCCAGCGCCAGGATGGCGATGGACGAGGCCACCACCGTGCGCGTGGTCGCACGCGCCACGCCCTCGCTGGTGGCGGCGGTGGCAAAACCCTGGTACACGGCAATCAACGTGACCACCGCGCCAAAGGCCAGGCTCTTCAGCAGCACGCCGTTGACGATGTCGGTGCGCAAGTCGACCTGCGCGGTCATGTTGGACCAGAACGTGCCGTTGTCGATGCCGAGCCAGGTGACGCCCACCAGGTGGCCGCCAAAAATCGCCAGGCCGCAAAACACACAACACAGCAGCGGCATGGCGATCACCCCGGCCAGGAAGCGTGGCGTGGCGACATAGGCAATGGGGTCGACGGCCATCATCTCCATGGCCGCGATCTGGTCGGTGGCGCGCATGAGGCCGATCTCGGCGGTGATCGAGGTGCCGGCGCGACCGGCAAACAGCAGCGCCGTCACCACCGGGCCAAGTTCGCGATACACCGACAACGCCACCACCATGCCGCCCGCCGAGGTGCCGCCGAAGATCGACAGCACGTGGTACAGCTGCAGCATCAGCACCATGCCGACAAACAGGCCGCAGACCATGATGATGGTCAGGCTCATCGCGCCCACGAACCAGAGCTGGCGGATGGTTTCGCGCACATAGCGCCCGCTGCGCGGGATGCCGGCCAGCAAGGTCAGCAGAAACAGGCCACAGGCGCCGATCTGGGTCAGCGTGCCGGCCACCAGGCCACTGGACGCGGAGCGCTGCCGGCTCATGACGCCGCTCCGGCGAAACCGAGCTCGGCGGCGAAATCCCGCGCCGGATACTGGAACGGGACGGGCCCGTCGGCTTCGCCACCGAAAAACTGCCGGGTCCATGGCGAGTCGTCGGCCGCGATCGTCTGCGGGCTGCCTTGCGCCACCACCTTGCCAGTGGCCAGCAGCACCACGTGATCGGCGATCTGGCTCACCGCCGCCCACTCATGGGCAACCAGCACGCTGGTGATGCCGAGCGTGCGGTTGAGCGTGGAGATCAGGCGCAGGATCTGGTTCAAGGCAACCGGATCCAGGCCGACGAAGGGCTCGTCGTACAGGATCAGCCCGGGATCGAAGACGATCGCCCGAGCCAGCGCCACCCGCCGCGCCATGCCGCCGGAGAGCTCGCTCGGCATCAGCCGCGCCGCGCCGCGCAGGCCGACGGCCTGCAGCTTCATCAGCACCACGTTGCGGATCAGCACTTCCGGCAGGCGGGTGTGCTGGCGCAAAGGGAAGGCGACGTTCTCGAACACGTCGTAGTCGGTGAGCAGGGCGGAGTTCTGGAACAGGTAGCCGATGCCTTCGCGCAGCTTGTACAGGTCCTCGCGGGACAAGGCGCCGACATCCTGGCCGCCCACCAGGATCGTTCCGGCGTCGGCATGCATATGCCCGGTGATGTGCTTGAGCAAGGTGGTCTTGCCGGTGCCGCTGGCACCCATGATCGCGGTGACCCGGCCACGCGGGATGTCCAGATCCAGCGCATCGAATACCGCGCGGCCGCCAAGCACCGTGGTCAGCCCGCGGATCCGCACCAGGGCTTCGTCGGCAGGGGCGTGGGCAGGGTCAGCAGTCATGGCAACGCAGCGCTTGGTGCATCGGTACACAGTAGCCGAAGCCGAAAACCTTGGCCACGCAAGCCAGACGCAGGGGCGACTTCACGCACGGTCGCCAAGCAGCTCGCCAATCAAGGCCGCATGACGCTGCGATTGCGCGGCACTGCGCAGGCGCACCGCACGCACGATCGCCTGCAGGTCCGCCAGCGCATCGGCAAACACGTCATTGACCATGAGGTAGTCGAACTCATGCGCATGCGCGATCTCGTTGCGCGAATTGCGCAGCCGCCGCTCGATCGCCTCCTCGCTGTCCGAGGCCCGTCCGCGCAGGCGGCGCTCGAGCTCGGCGCGCGAGGGCGGCAGGATGAAGATGCCCACGCAGTTGGCCATGCGCGCACGAACCTGCGCGGCACCTTGCCAGTCGATTTCCAGCAACACGTCCCGGCCGCCTGCCAGCAGCGTTTCCACCTTCTGGCGCGAGGTGCCATACCAATTGCCGTGGACCTCGGCATGCTCGAGGAAGATGCCGGCGGCGACACCGCGCTCGAACTCGTCGCGCTCGACGAAGCAATAGTGCTGCCCGTTCACCTCGTGCGGCCGCGGCAGGCGAGTGGTGTGGGAAATCGACAGGCTGATCTGGCGGTCGACCTCGATCAGCGCGGCAACCAGGCTCGACTTGCCGGCGCCCGAGGGCGCGGCCACCACGAATAAGGTGCCGACGGCGCGGGAGGCGACTGGCAGCGGTGTGCTCACTCGATGTTCTGCACTTGTTCGCGCATCTGTTCGATCAGCACCTTGAGCTCGATCGCGGCCTGGGTGCTGCGCGTGTCGACCGACTTGGAACCCAGGGTGTTGGCCTCGCGGTTGAACTCCTGCATCAGGAAATCCAGGCGCCGCCCGACCGGCTCGTCAAGCGCCAGCACGCGCCGTGTCTCGCCGACGTGCGCATCCAGGCGGTCGAGCTCTTCCTGCACGTCGGCACGGGTCACCTGCAGCAGCAGTTCCTGCTCCAGCCGGGCCGGATCCACATCCTGCCTGAGATCGGCCAGTCGGGCTTCCAGCCGAGTCCGCAGCGCAGCGCAAATCTGCGGCACGCAGTCCCGCACCTCGGCCAGCAAGCGCTCGATACCGTCGAGTTTTTCCGCCAGCACACTGGCCAGCTTGGCGCCTTCGCGCGCGCGCGCGGCATGCAGCTCGGCCAGCGCGCGATCCAGCAGTTCCAGCACGGTCGCGGCCTGACCCTGGGCGTCGACCGGCGCCGCCTGCAGAACGCCGGGAAAGCGCAGCAGCTCGACCAGGTCCACCTTGAGCCTGGGAAAGCGCCCGTCCAGGCGGGCGGCAAGGCCGGCCAGCGCATCCAGCATGGTCTCGTCGACATGCAACGACTCGTCCCATGCGCCAGCCTGGCGCACGCCCAGTTCCACCTTGCCGCGCGCCAGCACGCCGGCAATGGCCTTGCGCATGTCAGGCTCTAGGGCGCGCAACTCTTCGGGCAGGCGTACGCCGACTTCCAGGTAGCGGTGGTTGACCGAGCGCAGCTCGCAGACCAGAGTGCCCGTCGGCGTGCTGGCCTCGGCACTGGCATAGGCGGTCATGCTGCAGATCACGATGGCGCGTTCCGGCGGGTGGAAAACCAGGCAATGGTAAACTGTCCCATTCACCCTTGCCCACCCGGCCCCGCATGAACGACTTTGCCCGCCCCAGCGGCCGCGCCAACGATGAGTTGCGCGCGATCCGCATCGAACGCCACTACACACGCCACGCCGAAGGCTCGGTACTGGCCAGCTTCGGCGACACGCGGGTGCTGTGCACGGCAAGCATCGAGGACCGCTGCCCGGCCTGGCTGCGCGGCAAGGGCGAAGGCTGGGTCACGGCCGAGTACGGCATGCTGCCACGCGCCACCAACACGCGCATGCAACGCGAAGCGGCGCGCGGCGGACAAGGCGGGCGCACCATGGAAATCCAGCGCCTGATCGGGCGCAGCCTGCGCGCCTGCGTCAACCGCCAGGCCCTGGGCGAGCGCGTGATCACCCTGGATTGCGACGTGCTGCAGGCCGATGGCGGCACCCGCACCGCCGCCATCACCGGCGCCTACGTGGCGCTGGTCGACGCGGTTTCCACGCTGATGGCGCGCGAACAGCTCAAGCGCAATCCTATCGTGGGCGCGATTGCCGCCGTGTCGGTCGGCATTTATCGCGGCGTGCCGGTGCTCGACCTGGACTATGCCGAGGATTCCAACTGCGACACGGACATGAACGTGGTCATGAATGACGGCGGCGGCTTCGTGGAAATCCAGGGCACGGCGGAAGGTCATGCGCTGCGCCGCAGCGAGCTCGACGCGCTGCTGGCGCTGGCGCAAAAAGGCATCACCGAGCTGGTCGCCGCCCAACGTGCGGCCCTGGCCCCAGGCCACTGAGGCGTCCATGCAGCGCATCGTGCTGGCCAGCGGCAACCCCGGCAAACTGGTTGAATTCCGGGCCCTGCTGGCAGCTTCCGAGCTGGACATCGTGGCCCAGGGCGAGCTCGGCATCGGCGACGCCGAGGAAACCGCCAGCACCTTCGTCGAGAATGCCCTGCTCAAGGCCCGCCATGCCGCAAGTCAAGGCGGGCTCGGCGCCTTGGCCGACGATTCGGGCCTGTGCGTGCCGGCCCTGCACGGCGCGCCCGGCGTGCATTCGGCGCGCTACGCCGGCAGGCACGGTGACGATGCCGCCAACAACGCTCGGCTGCTGCGCGACTTGTCCACGTTCGCGGATGCCGATCGCGGTGCGTTCTTCATCTGCGTCCTGGTGCTGTTGCGTGCCGCGGACGACCCCACGCCGATCATCGTCGAGGGCCGCTGGCATGGCCGCATCCTGCGCCAGGCCCGCGGCCGCCACGGCTTCGGCTATGACCCCTTGTTCCTGCCGGACGGCCAGCAGTTGAGTTCGGCCGAGCTCGACCCGGCGCTGAAGAACCGCCTCAGCCATCGCGGCCAGGCCCTGGCGCAGTTGCGCGCGCGGCTCGGTGCCTGAGCGCAAGTCCGTGGCCTTGACCGCCCCACCGCTGGCGCTCTACGTGCACATGCCGTGGTGCGTGAAGAAGTGTCCGTATTGCGATTTCAATTCGCATGGCCTGGGCCAGAATCCACCGCGCTATGCCGAATACATCGACGACCTGCTCGCCGACCTGGACGGTGACCGCGCGGATTTTGCCCCAGCCCTGGACGGCCGCCCGCTCCAGAGCATCTTCTTCGGCGGCGGCACGCCCAGCCTGTTCGTCCCCGACTTGATTGCCCGCCTGCTGGATGGCGTGCATGCGCGTCTGCCGATCGCCCCCGACGCGGAAATCACCCTGGAGACCAATCCCGGCACCGTCGAACACGGACGTTTCGACGGCTATCTGGCCGCCGGCGTCAACCGCATCTCCTTTGGCGTGCAGAGCTTCGACGACGCCAAGCTGCGCCGCCTGGGCCGCATCCACAGCGCACAGGAGGCCGCGGCCGCGGTCAAGTCCGCCCAGGACGAGGGCTACACCAACATCAACCTGGACTTGATGTACGCCTTGCCGACGCAGACCCTGGATGGAGCGCTGGAAGACGTGCGGCGGGCCATTGCGCTGGCGCCCCAGCACATCTCGCACTACCAGTTGACCCTGGAACCCAACACCGTGTTTGCGCGGCATCCGCCGCCGCTGCCGGACGACGATCACGCCTGGGCCATGCAGGAAGCCTGCCAGGACAGCCTGGCTGCCGCCGGCTACGCCCAGTACGAGATCTCGGCCTATGCCCGGCCGGGTTACCGCTGCGTACACAATCAAAACTACTGGCGCTTCGGCGACTACCTCGGCATCGGCGCCGGCGCGCACGGCAAGCTCAGCGACCCGGCGAGCGGCGTGATCAGGCGGCGCTGGAAGGATCGCAACCCGCGCAGCTACATGGCCGCGGCCAGCCATGCCGCGCGGGTGGCCGGCGACCAGGCCGTTGCCGCCAGCGACTTGCCGTTCGAATACATGCTCAACGCCCTGCGCCTGGTCGACGGGGTGGCCGCGGCCGAATTTGCCGAACGCACCGGGCTCGACGCGGCTTGCATCGCCCCTGCGCTGGCCCGGGCGCGGCAACGCGGATGGCTCGATGGCGATACCCGGCAATTGCACACCACCGCCCTGGGCCAGCGATTCCTCAACGACGTGATCGTCAGTTTCATGCCTTGAACCGCCCGGCCCTGAGTACCCAAAATCAATACTTTGCCGCAAAAACCAGTCTACACTTGGCTACCTGGTAGCGCGGACGTACCCATGCAGCCCGGACGGGACCATCCTGGTTCGACCCTCCAAGCCGGCCGGCGCCTCGTGCCGGCCCTGCCTTGGCCCGTGCGCAGCGCACAATTGCTGGAGGCCAGCTTCCAGCTGTGGACAGAGCGCTTGCGCGATCCGCTGCGCGCCAGCGTGAACCAGTTTGCCCAGCAACTTTTCGATCAGGCCGATCGCGCGCACAGCCCGTTCGAGCAGCAGCGCCTGATGAATTGCCGGGAACAACTGCTGCAACAGCTGGGGCCCCTGGAAGCGCGCTGCTTTGCCGAGATCGGGAGGCGCTTCGAGCGCATCGGCATGCTGCCTGCGTCGGAACCCGCGGCAACCAGCGATACCTGGCATGAATTGACCCTGGTCGACCCGGCCGAACAGGAGCTGGCAACCACGCTGGACCAGATCGGTTCGCGCGGCGAAAGCCAGCAATTGGAAGCGCTGCATGACCTCGGCTATCGCCTGGCCGTCCTGGTCGCCGCCCCGCCGCTGGAGGGCGACAACTTGCCGGTCAGCCCGCAGATGCTGATCCGGGCCTTCCACGCCGCCACGGCGCCGCTGCAGTTGTCGCTGGACGACCAGGTGCAACTGTTGCGCAGCGCCGACCGCAACCTGATCCGCGCGCTGGCGCCAATCTACGCTGCCGCCAACGCGGCGCTGTGCAGCGCCGGCATCCTGCCGCAGTTGCGCAGCGCGCCGTTCCTGCGCCACGCCGCCACCCGCCCGCAGGCACCCGCCGCGGAATCGCCGGTGGCACCAAGCCCTCCCGGGCCGAAGCCGCAGCCGCAGGCGCAACAGGCAGCGCCACCGGCTGCGAGTGAACCGATCGATGTACTTGAATCGCTGCGCGACCTGCTGGCCCAGCGCCGCGCCAACGACCAGCGCGGCACCGGCGGCACTGGCAACATGGCCGCGCGCGCGGCATCCACGGAGGAGCTGCAAGGTGCATTGGGCGCGCTGCAGCAGCACCTGGCCCAGGTCACCGACCGGGCCAGCCGCGAGTTGCGCAGTGCGGCCCGCCTGCACGAGGAACTCGTCGCCCAGCTCAATGCCGGCAAGAGCGCCGATGAGCCGCGCACCCAGCTGAGCAGCGAACAGGGCGACACGGTCGAGCTGGTCGCCACCTTGTTCGAACAGTTGGCCAACCAGTTGCACCGTGGCGGCAGCGCCAAGTCCCTGCTGGGCGGCCTGCAACTGCCCGTGCTGCGCATGGCGGTTGCCGACCACGGCTTTTTCGAGCAACCCAGTCATCCGGCACGCCAGTTACTGGACACCGTGGCCACGGCTGCCGACGAGTGGCTGGACGGCACCGACGACGACGCCAACCGCCTGCTCGCCAGCAAGCTGGAGCAACTGGTCACCCGCGCCAGCGACGAGCCGCCCAGCAGCAGCCTGTACGCCGTCCTGCTTGCTGATATCGAGCACCAGGTCGCCCTGCTCAAGCGCAAGGCCCAGGCTGCCGAACGCCGCCACGTGGAGGCGGCCGAGGGACGCGAGCGCCTGGACCAGGCGCGCCGGCGCGCCCAGGAACTGATGGCCGCGCGCTTTGCCGACGCCCCGCCACGCGGGTTGCTGCGCGCCTTGCTGGACCGGGCCTGGTCCGATGTGCTCGCCATCACCTTGCTGCGCCACGGCGAGGACAGCGACGCCTTTGCGGTGCAACTGGCGATCACCGACCAGCTGCTGGGCCGCCTGCCGATCAAGAACCGGAAGCAGCTGCAGCGTGACGTCGAGGCGGGCCTGCAACAGATCGGCATGCACACCGAGGAGGCCCTGCAGGTGGCCCAGCGCCTGCTCGGCGCCCCGGAAGACAAAGCGGCCACCGCACGGCAACCCAGCGCGCCCGACCTGGCGCAACGGCTCCGGCAACGGCAACGCCTGGGCGAATCGGCCGGCGTCGACGCTGCCGTCGTGCCGCTGTTCGCGACCGCCGCCAACGAGCCAGCCACACCGCAGGAGGCCACGGTCGGCGAGCGTCTGCGCGGACTGCCGTTCGGCACCTGGCTCGAGTTTGACGGCGCGGCAGGCGAAGCCCCGACCCGGCGCAAGCTGGCCTGGTATTCGCCGATGTCCGGGCGCTGCCTGCTGCTGACCCGACGCGGCCAGCGCGCCGGGGATACGAGCCTGAACGAACTCGCGCACGAAATCGCCTGCGGCCGGGTGCGCGAGGTCGCGGCCGAGCGCGAGAGCCTGCTTGACCGCGCCTGGCGCAGCCTCACCACGCTGCTGCGCCAGGAACCAGAAGCCGAGCAAGACGCCGGCCAGGCAGTGCGCCGATGAACGAAGCAACAGGCAACGTCCCTGGCAATCGGCGCCAAGCCGCGCGCAAACCGGTCAGGCCCGCAGCCACGGTGACCGACCTTATCAGCGGTCAGGCCATGGGCCAGGTCGGCAACCTCTCCAGCACCGGCATGCTGCTGATCGGCCCCCAACCCCCGCGCAGCGAGGCGCTGTACCAGGTTGGCGTGACCTTGCCCGGCGTGAATTCGCCGCATGGCCAACGTGTCGCCATCACCCTCGGCATCCAGGAGCAATGGCACGAGCCTGCGGCAAGCGGCCAGATCTGGGCCGGCTACCGTATCGTGGCCATCAGCGACGAAGACGTCGCGCAGTTGCAGCGCTGGCTGGCGGCAGGCTGATTCCGCGCCACTGAATGGCGACACGCGGCTGCCCGGCGCGCAGCCTCAGTGGTAGCCCTCGCCTGCGCGGACCTTGCCGCGGAACACCCGATACGAATAGGCCGTGTAGAGCAGCACCACCGGCAGCATGATCACGGCCCCCACCAGCACGAAACCCTGGCTGGATGGCGGCGAGGCCGCATCCCAGATGCTCAGCGACGGCGACACCAGGTTTGGCCACATGCCGACCACGAGGCCGAGGAAGCCGAGCGCGAAAAACACCAGCGCGAGCACGAACGGCACGGCGTCGCGGTTCTTCATCACCGCCCGCCACAACAGCACCGCCACCACCGCGGTGGCGATCGGCAGCGGCGACAGGTACAGCATGTTGGGCCAGCTGAACCAGCGTGCCATCAGGCGGGAATCGAGGAATGGCAGCGAGGCGCTGACCAAGCCCATGAAGGCAATCACCACCAGCATCAGTGGCCGCGCCAGGTCCCGCGCCACCATCTGCGGCCGCCCTTCGGTTTTCAGCACCAGCCAGGTGGCGCCAAGCAGGCCGTAGCCGAAGATCAGTGCCACGCCGGTCAGCATCGGGAACGGACCGTACCAGTCGAACGTGCCGTGCACCGCTTGACCGGCCTTGAGCGGCGCGCCCTCGACGATGGCGCCCAGGATCACCCCTTGCGCAAACGCCGCCACGATCGACCCCAGGCAGAACGCGAGACCCCAGACGCGCCGGCTGCTTTCGGCGCGAAAACGGAACTCGAAGGCCACCCCACGGAAGATCAGGGCGATCAACAGGGCCAGCACCGGCACGTACAGCGCCTGCAGGATCAACGCATAGGCCTTGGGGAACGCGGCCATCAGGCCCACGCCGCCCATCACCAGCCAGGTCTCGTTACCGTCCCAGATCGGCGCGGCGGTGTTCATCATCAATTCCTGCTGTTGTTCGTCGTCGGCGAACGGCGAGAGGATGCCGATACCGAGCACGAAGCCATCCAGCAGCACATACATCATGACGGCGAAGCCGATGATGAAGAACCACACCACCGGCAGCACGGTGGCCAGCGTCATGACGCGTTCTCCCCGTTGCCGGTACCGAGCCCCGCCAGCGGGCGCTGTGGCGTCATGTCGCGCGGGAAGCGCTGCGGCGCACTGCCGGGACCGTCGCGCAGCACCTTCAGCAGATACCAGCTGCCGAACCCGAACAGGATGGCGTAGGCCACGAAATAGGTGATCAGCGATCCCATCACCGCGGCAGCGGTGACCGCACTGGCCGCATCGACCGTGCGCATGACGCCATACACCACCCAGGGCTGGCGACCGATCTCGGCGGTATACCAGCCGGTCAGCAGGGCGATGAAGCCGGCCGGCATCATCGCGATCCAGCAGCGCAGGTACCAGCGGCTGGCATACAGGCGCCTTCGCCACCACAGCAGCAGCCCGACGACGGCCAGCGCCAGCATCAGCAGGCCCAGGCCGACCATGATGCGGAAGCTGAAGAAGGGCGCCGCCACCGGCGGCCGGTCGGCGCGCGGAAAGTCCTTGAGGCCCTGCACCTCGCCGCTCCAGCTGTGGGTGAGGATCAGGCTGCCCAGGTGCGGCACGTCGACGGCGTAATCATTCCGCTCGGCGGCTTCGTCGGGCCACGCGAACAGCGTCAGCGGCACGTTGCGCGCCGTCGTCCACCGCGCCTCGATCGCGGCCAGCTTGGCCGGCTGGTATTCGCGTACCACCAGGCCCGACAGATCCCCGACGAAGATCTGCAGCGGTATCACGATGGCCACGAAGACCAGGGCACAACGAAGCATCAGGCGCGCCTTGTCCTGCCAGCGGCCAGCCAGCAGGTAGGCCGCGGACACCCCGCCGACCACCAGCGCGGTGCTGAGGAAGCAGGCCAGCACCATGTGCACCAGGCGTGTCGGGAACGAGGGGTTGAAGATCGCCGCCCACCAGTTGGAGGCCTCGATGATGCCGTTGACGACCGTGTAGCCCTGGGGCGTCTGCATCCAGCTGTTGGCCGCGAGTATCCAGAACGAGGACACCAGCGTTCCCAGCGCCACCATGCAGGTGGCCAGGAAATGCGTACGGTGGCCAACCCGGTTCCAGCCGAACAACATCACGCCGAGGAACGAGGCTTCCAGGAAAAACGCCGTCATCACCTCGTAATTGAGCAGCGGCCCCAGCACGTTGCCGGCCATGGTCGACAAGCCGGCCCAGTTGGTGCCGAACTGGAAACTCATGACGATGCCGGAGACCACACCCAGGCCAAACGAACCGGCAAACACCTTCATCCAGAAGAAGTACAGGTCGCGCAGCAGGTCGCTGCGCTGGCGCAGCCACAGCGCCTCGAGGAACACCAGCCAGCTGGCCAGGCCGATGGTGAACGCCGGGAACAGGATGTGGAACGACATCACGAAGCCAAACTGGATCCGCGAAAGAAACTCGGCCGTCATCGACATCGACTCCTGGGAGCGTGGGCCCAGCCTAGGCATCATCACGTCACGTCCACGTGATGCGACGCGACGCGGTGGTGCCACGCCTCAAACCGATGCGGCTCAACGCGCGGCCAGCAAGGCCTCGATGTCCGCAATCTCCTTGGGCATGGCAGCGGTGAGCACGTCGCTGCCTTCCTTCGTCACCACCACATCGTCCTCGATGCGGATGCCGATGCCGCGCCAGCGCTCGTCCACGCTCGTCTCGTCGACGGCCACGTACAGGCCCGGCTCAACGGTCAGCACCATGCCGGGCTCCAGCAGGCGTGACTCGCCGTCGACGCGATAATCGCCGACGTCATGCACGTCGAGGCCCAGCCAGTGTCCGGTCTTGGCCGGAAAGAAACGCCGGTAGCCCCCTGCGGCCACGATCTCGAACGGGTCGCCGCGCAGCAAGCCCAACGCGCACAGCCCCTCCACCAGGACCCGCACCGCCATCTCATGCGCAGCCGCGAAGGCACGTCCGGGCCGCACCTGGGCAATGGCCGCCTGTTGCGCCGCCAGCACCAGCTCGTACAGCGCGCGCTGCTCCCCGCTGAAACGGCCACTCACCGGGATCGTGCGACAGATGTCCGAGGCATAGCACTCCCATTCGGCCCCGGCGTCGACCAACAGCAGGTCGCCCTGGCGCAGCGCGCTGCGGCCGCCCTGGTAATGCATGGTGCAGGCGTTGGCGCCGGCCGCGACCGTCGGCACGAATGACGGCACCGCGCCTTGTCCGCGCATGACCTTGAGCAACTCGGCCTCGACCTCGTATTCGCGCGCTCCCGGCATGGCCACCTGCCACGCCGCGCGGTGGGCACGCATGGCAATCGCGGCCGCTTCCCGCAGCAGACTCAGCTCGGCGCGCGACTTGTACAGGCGCAGGTCGTGCAGCAAGTGTCCCAGGGCGACGAATTCCTTGGGCACCACGCCGCCGCCGCGCAATTGCCGCAGCCGACGCATCCAGCCCAGCAGGCGCGAGTCGAAATCCGGCTCGCGCCCGAAGTCGCAATACACCCGCGCCCGGCCCTCGATCATGCCCGGCAGGATGTCGTCGATGTCGTCGATGGGGAATGCATCGTCCAGGCCGTAGGTGGCGATCGCCCGCTCGGTCCCCAACCGCGCTCCGTGCCAGCGCTCCTGCGCGGCGTCCCGCTCGCGACAAAACAACACGGTTTCGCCGTGCGCGCGACCCGGCAGCAAGGCCAGCACGGCGTCCGGTTCGGGAAACCCGCTCAGGTAATGCAGATCCGAGTCCTGCCGATATGGCCAGGCCGAATCGGCATTGCGCAGCCGCTGCGGCGCGGCCGACACCAGCAACACGGAGCTCGCGCCGGCCATGCGCATCAACTGCCGGCGGCGCCGCGCAAACTCGTCGAGGCCGACGCTCAATGCACGGTTCCACTGGTGCCGGCCGGGGGTGCGGCGCATTCGGCATGCAGCAACAAGGCGCCCACGCGCATGAACTCGTGCACCTCGATCAAGGCATCCTCATCCTCGGCCGCGTCGCCGTAGTTGAAGCTGGAGCCGGCAATGGCGCCCAGGTCGTGCAGCATCTCCTTGGCCTCTGCGGACAACCGGGCGTGGCTGGCCGCGCCGGTCAGGCCAAAGCCGCCGAGAAAACCACGGCACCACTCCACGGCGGCCTCGGCCCGTTCGGCCAAAGGGCGGTCGTCGGCAGGCAACAGAGGCTCGAAGCCCAATTCCGGATCGGCCAGTGCCGCCGCACAGGACTGCACCAGGCGCGCCAGCACCTCGCGCGCGGCAGGGTCCACCGTGCCCCCTGCCGTGCCCGCCTGCAATTGCAATTGCTCGAGCACGCTCCCGCCGCTGGCGCTGCCGCCGCCAGCGAGGAGGCCGCACACCGAGCCGTGCAGCTCGCTCGCGCTGACCGCCAGGCGCAACTGCGCGGCAAGCTCATCGAGTTCCTCGTATTCAACCGGCTGGCCGTCGCCAAGGCTGGTTTGTTCCGGTGGTTTCATCTCGGCTCCACATCGTTTTGCCACGTGACATGCTGATCCCGGATCATGGCAAGTCCTGGTTCGGCGCGCCACCTGTTCCCGGCCCGTCGCGACGTCGACTCGGCAAGCCGTGCTGGTATAGTTTCCGGCATGGACAGCCCAAATCCAGTACAGCATGAAGTTGCAGCGCTCACGGCGCAGCTGGACCGGCTGGTGGAGACGGTGCGTCGCCTCAACGCGGAGAACCTCAGCCTGCGCCAGCGGCAGGACCAACTGAGCGGGGAACGCGCCGGGCTGCTGGCACGCAACGAACAGGCCCGCAGCCGTGTCGAGGCCATGATCCAGCGCCTGAAGTCGCTGGAAGCCAACAGCCGCAGCCTATGAGCATGCAACCGACCCGGGCTTTCGCGGCAAGGCACGGCGTCCCCTTCGGCCATACGGCCATCCATTTCCGCCCGGGTTTCCGGCTCGGAGCAGCGTCCCGCCATGCCAGACCAAGCAGCTGACCCCGTCACGGTACGCCTGATCGACCGCGAGTTCCTGGTCGCCTGCGCGCCGGAGGAACGTGACGATCTGCTCGACGCCTCGGTCTACTTGGAGCGCAAGATGCGGGAGCTGCGCAGCAGCGCCAAGACTTTCGGCTTCGAACGCCTCGCCGTACTGGCGGCCATCAGCGTCACCCATGAATTGATCGCCCTGCGCAAGCGCCATGCGGGCGAAGAGCAGCAGTTGGGCGACCATCTGGCGGCGCTGCGCCTCAAGGTACAGGCTGCCTTGGGCGAGGATCCGCCCGGTTCCTGAACTGGCCGCCTAGGCGCGATCGCCACGGCGCGGCTAACCCGGACGGCAGCAAAACGGCCGCGCTCCGTACCGCTTGGTTTCTGTCGATCCGGCACCTAGAATGAAGTCGGCGTTTCTGCGGTGTGCGCCAGCACACTGTGACATTTGCCTTGTTCCTAAATACGACCCCGGGTCGGTTCATCTTGGTTGTTGTGCATGTCCGCCATGAGCGGAAAGCCTGGTCAGCCATGTAGCCCTCCCACCTGATCCCTCTGGATCAAGGTCGTTCGGTGGGCAGCGGCACCGCGGTGACGCCACTATTCGTGCTGCATGTGCCGCGACGTGCAGCGCCTCTTGCCGGAGATCATGGTCGTGGACGCAGTCGCCCAACGCCGTGAGTTCCGCCAGCAGCTCGCCGCCCGGCGCCGCGCCTTGCCTGCCACGGCCCGCCTCGCCGCCGCCCAGGGGCTCCGGCGCATGCTGGAGCAATTGCCCGAGTACTTCACCGACAACCACGTCGCCGGGTATTGGGCCGTCGACGGCGAATTGCCGCTGAACCTGGCCATCCCGCCGCTGGCGACGCGGGGCCAGCAGTTCCTGCTGCCCGTGCTGCAGTCGGGCCGCCAATTGTTGTTTGCGCCCTGGCAAACCGGGGAGCCGGTGGAACCCAACCGCTACGGCATCCCAGAACCGGTGGCCGCGACCACCTCGTGCGCGCCGGCGGAAATCGAACTGGTGCTGGTGCCATTGCTCGGCTTCGACCGCCACGGCAACCGCATCGGCTACGGCGGCGGTTATTACGACCGCAGCTTCGCCTTCCTGCAGTCGCGCAGCCGGCCGACCGAGCCGTTGCTGGTCGGGGTCGCCTATGCGTTCCAGGAGCTGCCACGCATCGAGCCCGAGACCTGGGATGTGCCGCTCGATTTCGTGGCCACCGACCACGAACTTATCGACTGCCATGTCGCCATGGCCGACAACGGGAAAAGTGCATGACCCGCGCAGCGGCCTGCTGGTTGATGAAGACCGAGCCCGGTGCCTTCTCCATCGAAGACCTTGCACGCAAAGGCCTGGAGCCATGGGACGGCGTGCGCAACTACCAGGCGCGCAATTTCATGCGCGACGCCATGCACATCGGCGACCGCGTTTTCTTCTATCACTCCAATTGTGCGGTACCCGGCATCGTCGGCATCGCCGAGGTGGCCAGCGACGCCTACCCCGACCCGAGCCAGTTCGATCCGCGCAGCCACCACTTCGATCCGGCGAGCACGCGCGGTCAGCCGCGCTGGGTGCTGGTCGACGTCCGCTTCGTGCGCAAGCTCGAGCGCACCATCAGCCTGGACGAACTCAAGCAGCACGGTGCGCTGGCCGACATGGCGCTGCTGCGCAAGGGCAACCGCCTGTCGGTGATGCCGGTCGCGTCGGCACACTGGAAATACATCCTGGGCCTCGAGTCCGGCACTGCCCCTTCCGCTCCGCATCCGCCTTCAGGGAAAGCCACACATGGACCACGCCAGCGAAAAACGCCAAGCCGGTGAAGCCGCCATCCGCTACGTCGAGGATGACGCCATCGTCGGCGTCGGCACCGGCTCGACGGTGGCGTATTTCATCGACGCCCTGGCGGACCTGAAGAGCCGCATCCAGGGCGCGGTTTCCAGCTCGGAGCAATCCTCGGCGCTGCTGCGCGGGCGCGGCATCCCGGTGCTGGATCTCAACGCGGTCGGCCCGCTGGCGATGTATGTCGACGGCGCCGACGAATGCGACCCGTCGCGGCACCTGATCAAGGGCGGCGGTGCGGCGCTGACGCGCGAGAAGATCGTCGCCGCCGCCGCCACCAAGTTCGTGTGCATCATCGATTCCAGCAAGCGCGTCGACGTGCTGGGCAAGTTCCCGCTGCCGGTCGAGGTCATCCCCATGGCCCGCAGCCTGGTCGGACGCGAGATCGCCAAGCGCGGCGGCCAGCCCGTGTGGCGCGATGGCGTGGTCACCGACAACGGCAACTGGATCCTCGACGTGCACGGCCTGCACATCACCGACCCGGTGGCGCTGGAGACCGAGCTCAACCAGCTCGCCGGCGTGGTCACCGTGGGGCTGTTTGCCCGGCGGCCGGCTGATGTGGTGCTGGTTGGTGGGCAGGTGATGGGGTGAGGAGTCCCGCCAGGAGCATGAGCCCTCTGGTGGGGGTGAGGGTGCGGGCACGCGGGGATGTCACGCGCTTCGGCCGAACCTTCATCCGCCTCGGGCAATGATGATGCTTGGTCGAAAGCCGGGATTGTTCGTCCCATCCTGGGACTCACCCCTCGCTGCGCTCGGGGCCAGCCTTCGGCTGTCCAAAATCGTTCCAGACGATTTTGTCGAACAAGGGTTCGCCCCTAGTCTCCCAGCCAAAACAAAAAGGCCCACCTTTGGGGTGGGCCTTTTTGTTTTGGCTGGGAGACTAGGATTCGAACCTAGATAAACAGAGTCAGAGTCTGTTGTCCTACCATTAGACGATCTCCCAATGGCGCGCGGAACAGTACGCTCTGACCTTGTGGTACTGCGCCGTAAAGCGAGTGTAGCAATGCAGGAAAAACTCAGCGCTTGGAGAACTGGGTCGCGCGACGTGCCTTGTGCAGGCCGACCTTCTTGCGCTCGACCTCGCGCGCGTCGCGGGTGACAAACCCGGCCTTGCGCAGCGATGGCTTCAAGCCCTCGTCATATTCGATCAAGGCGCGGGCGATGCCGAGCCGGATGGCGCCGGCCTGGCCGGTCATGCCGCCACCGGAAACCGTGACGTTGATGTCGAATTTGTCCGTATTCTCGGTCAGCTCGAGCGGCTGGCGCACGATCATGCGCGAGGTCTCGCGGCCAAAGAAGGTCTCCAGCGGTTTGCCATTGACGGTGATGCCGCCCTTGCCCTGCCGCAGGAACACGCGTGCGGCTGAAGTCTTGCGCCGCCCGGTGCCGTAATTTTGTTGAGTCGCCATGCCGTTGTCGCCTGATGTCTTGTCGATGGGAACGGGCCCCAAGGCCCGATTCAGCGGATGCGTGCCAGGCACGCGTCGAATCAAATCTCGAGTGCCTGCGGCTGCTGCGCGGTATGCGGATGCGCAGCGCCGGAATACACCTTCAGCTTGCGGTACATGTCGCGCCCGAGCGGATTCTTCGGCAACATGCCCTTGACCGCGATCTCGATGACGCGCTCCGGATGGGTCGCCAGCATTTCCTTCAGGCTGAACGTCTTGAGGTTGCCGACGTAGCCGGTGAAACGATGGTACTTCTTGTCATCCAGCTTGGCGCCGGTGACATGCACCTTCTCGGCATTGATCACCACGATGTAATCGCCGGTGTCGCAGTGCGGGGTGTACTCGGGCTTGTGCTTGCCGCGCAGGCGGCGGGCGATCTCGCTCGACAGGCGGCCGAGAGTCTTGTCCGTGGCGTCGACGACGAACCAGTCGCGCTTGACGGTGCCAGCATTGGCGCTGAAGGTCTTCATTGCGGTATACCTGATGTGCCGCCATGGACGGCCGGCGCTTTTGAGTGAATCAAAGCGCGAAATGATAACGGAGCCTTTGCCGCAGGCGCAAGAGGAGTATCCCCCTGGGCCGGCTGCGAATGATAGCATGCGGCAGGTTCGCTGCGCAGCGTCTCGCCGGCGCAAGCCAGCAGCCCCATTCCTTCCGCAACCGGTACGCAAACCCATGTCCGTCCGCAGCTTGTCCCCCCTGGATCGACTGTTGACCGGTTTCGGGCAGGCGCTGGAGGCGGTCGCCGGATCGCCGGCGGCAACCCGGCCGTTCCCGGGCGAGGACGTGGCCGATGTCCAACTGGATGCCGCCGAACGGCGGCAAGTCGCCGGGCTGATGCGGGTGAACCACACCGGCGAGGTCTGCGCCCAGGCCTTGTACCTGGGCCAGGCAGTCCTGGCCCGGCATGCCGACAACCGTGCGCACCTGCTGCATGCCGCCGACGAGGAAACCGACCACCTGGCCTGGTGCGCGCAGCGCCTGCGCGAACTCGACAGCCGGCCCAGCCTGTTCAACCCATTGTGGTATGCGGGCAGCTACGCCATCGGCGCCGTCGCCGCGCTCGCCGGCGACCGACTCAGCCTCGGCTTCGTGGTCGAGACCGAGCGCCAGGTGGAGGCGCACCTCGCCCAGCACATCGAGCGCCTGCCGGTGCAGGACGGACGCTCGCGCGCCGTGCTCACCCAGATGCAGGCCGATGAGGTGCGCCATGCCCAGGCGGCGCAGGCGCGCGGCGGCGGCGAACTGCCCCAACCGCTGCCGAAGCTCATGCACCTGAGCTCCATGGTGATGAAGACCGTCGCCTACCGCGTGTGACATGCGGTTTGGCGTGGCTTCGTCGCAGGAACACGGAATGCGAAAAACCCGCCCCGCGGCGGGTCTTCGTCACATCAGGTTGCGACCGTGGAACAGCTCCTCGATCTCGCGGCTGACCAGCGATTCGATGCGCTTGCGCTCCTTGAACGACAGGTCCTCGGCATTCGATTCGAACAGGTAGGTGTCGAGGTCGAATTCCTTGATGTGCATCTTCGTGTGGAACATGTTCTCCTGGTACACGTTGACGTCGAACATCTCGTATTTCTGGCGGATGTGCTTGGCCAGGTAGTCCTGCACCGAGTTGATCTTGTGGTCGATGAAGTGCTTCTTGCCCTTCACGTCGCGGGTGAAGCCGCGCACGCGGTAATCGCACACGACGATATCCGACTCGAAGCTGTCGATCAGGTAGTTCAACGCCTTCAGCGGCGAGATCACGCCGCAGGTGGCCACGTCGATATCCGCGCGGAAGGTGGCGATGCCGTTGTGTGGATGCGTCTCCGGGTAGGTGTGGACGGTGATGTGGCTCTTGTCCATGTGCGCGACCACGGCACCGGAGATCGTGTCGCGGCCCAGCTTCGCCAGCACCGGCTCCTCGGAGATGAGCATGGTCACCGAGGCTCCCTGGGGATCGTAATCCTGCCGCGCGATGTTGAGGATGTTCGCGCCAATGATCTCGGCCACATCGGTGAGGATCTGGGTCAGGCGGTCTGCGTCGTACTGCTCATCGATGTACTCGATGTAGCGCCGGCGCTGGTCTTCGGACACCGCATAGCAGATGTCGTAGATGTTGAAGCTCAACGCCTTGGTCAGGTTGTTGAAGCCCTGCAGGCGCAGGCGCGGCAACGATTTCATCATGATCAAACCTCCACGGCCGAGGCGGCAGCAGGCACACAGCGTGCCAGGTTTCGGGTGATGTCGGTGGCAAGGAATCCCACGGCGCCGGCACTGCTCACGCCGCCGCCCGCCCGGCCAGCCTGGCCAGGGCGCCGCCAACAAAGGCGCAGAGTATGCGATAAGCCGGGGAGAAACTGAAACTGCACTTCGCTCGCGCGTTTGTCATAATGAGACACAGGTCGCAGCGGCGATCGACGCTCTCGCGCCTCGATCGCGTGTACCACCCTGGGGGTGAACGTGGCTCAACTCAAGTATCAGCTGCAGCAGGCGTTCGAGAGCTCGCAGGCACCACTGAGCCTGGCGCCGGACCCCGCGTCCATGGAACGCTTCCTTGCGCTGTGCCACCGCCGCCGCTATCCGAGCAAAACCGCGATCATCCGCCCCGGCGATCCGGCCAATACCTTGTATTACGTCATCGAGGGCTCGCTGGCGGTGTGCACCGAGGACGAACGCGGCCGCGAACTGATCCTGGCCTATATCGGCCGTAGCCAGTTCATCGGCGAAATGGGCCTGTTCGTGGAGCAGGCCCAGCGCGAATCCCTGGTGCGCACGCGCTCGGTGTGCGAGATGGCGGAGATCAGCTACGAGCGGCTGTTCGCCCTGATGGACGGGCCGCTGAAGAACGAAGGCCCGAAGATCCTGTTCGCCATCGGCGCGCAACTGACCAACCGCCTGTTGCGCACCTCGCGCCAGGTCAGCCGCATGGCGTTCATGGACGTGACCAACCGCATCTCCCGCACCCTGCTCGACCTGTGCCAGGAGCCAGATGCCATGACCCACCCGGATGGCACCCAGATCCGCATCTCGCGCCAGGAAGTCAGCCGCATCGTCGGCTGCTCACGCGAGATGGTGGGCCGCGTCCTCAAGCAGCTCGAGGAAAGGCGCCTGATCGATGTGGCCGGCAAGACCATCGTCGTACGCGGCGCGCGCTGATCGCGACGACCCGCCGGCCAGACCGGTGCGTGCCACGCGGCAGCCTGTGCTCAATGCCAGGCCACCCTGGTTACCGCGTGGCCCAGTGCCTGCTCGAGTCTGCGGCAACAGCCCGGCGTGCCGTTCACCAGAACCGCCTGCGCAGCCAGGCGCCACATCGGCACATCGAGCAACGAGGCGCTGTAGGCGGCCACGCAGTCCTGCAGGCCGTGCCGCGCCAGCAGCCGCACCTTCTCGGCGCCGAGGTTGGCCTGCGCCTGGCGCATGCCGGACCAGCCGTCGCGCCAATTCGACGCCAATACTTCGACCTCGGCCAGGCCCAATTCGTGGAAGATGGCCTGGGCCAAACGCTGCTCGCAGGCCGTGACCACCACCACCCGCTGGCCCGCGGCCATGCAATGGCGCAAGGCCCGCAAGCCATCGCGACTGCAACTGCGCGAGCGACGCACCAGGCCGGCGGCAAAGTCGTCGACCAAGTGCTGGTAGCGGGCCTCGTGCACGCCGAGCAAGGCCAGGCGCCCCAGCGTGGCGCGCAGCCTGGCGCGGGACATGAGCGCGCGCACCAGCAGCCACGGCAGGCACGCCAGCAGCAGCGGCCAGCGCCACGACGCGGCACGCAGGCGCTGGCGCAGGAAAACCTGCATCGGCTCGCCGTACACCAGCACGTCGTCCAGACCAAACAACACCACGGGGCGCGCCGGCGCACCCTCGTCCCCGCCGGCCACGGCAGGCGCCACCAATCCACCCACGGCCGGTGTGCTCCTCACGGCCCGGCGAACAGCCGACGCAACTCGTGCCCCGGATCGTCCATGCGCATGAACGCCTCGCCGACCAGGAAGGCGTTGATGCCGCCGGCACGCAGGCGCGCGACATCGGCCGGCGTGCGGATGCCCGACTCGGCCACAACAATGCGGTCGTATTCGACGAATTGCTGCAAATCGAGCGAGGTTTCCAGCGAGGTCTCGAAACTGCGCAGATTGCGGTTGTTCACGCCGATCAGCCGCACCGGCAAGGCTTGCGCGCGTTCCAACTCGTCGGCGTCGTGCACCTCGCACAACACATCCAGGCCCAGCTCCGCCGCGAGCGCGGCCAGCTCCAGCAAGATACCGTCGTCCAGTGCTGCCACGATCAGCAAAATGCAGTCCGCGCCAATCGCGCGCGCCTCGTGCACCTGGTACGCATCGACGATGAAATCCTTGCGCAGGATCGGCAAGGCGCAGGCCGCGTGGGCTTGCTGCAGGCAGGCCTCGCTGCCCTGGAAGAAGTCGCGGTCGGTCAGCACCGACAGGCACGTCGCGCCGGCCGCGGCATAGCTGCGGGCAATGGCGGCGGGGTCGAAGTCCGCGCGAATCACGCCCTTGCTCGGGCTGGCCTTCTTCACCTCGGCAATGACCGCAGCGCGGCCAGCATCGATCTGCTGCTCGATGGCCGCCACGAAGCCGCGTGTCGCCGGCAGCCCCGCGCTCCGTGCCTGCAACTCGTCCAGCGGCATGCGAAGGCGGCGCTCGGCCACCTCTTCCACCTTGCGTTCCAGGATGCGCTCAAGGATGTCGGTCATGATTGAGCTCGTCGTGGGCTTCAGGTCCCGGCAGGTGCGATACATGATGCCAGAGGGACGGCGCGAACCAGCACCTCCGCGCGCCGGCCGGCATGACCGGCGGTACGGCAGTCATGGAACGCCCGCCACCCATTACGCAGAAAGCCTGCGCGTGGCGGCGACAAACTCATGCAGCTTCGCCAAGGCTGCGCCGCTGGCCACGGTGGCACGGGCCAGGTCAATGCCGGCAGCCATCGAATCGACCACGTTGGCCGCATACAGCGCCGCGCCAGCGTTGAACGCCACGATGTCGCCAGGGACGCCGGGTTCGGCACCCAGCGCCTGCAGCAGCATGGCCTTCGATTCCCGCGCGTCGTTCACGCGCAGGTTGCGGCTGGAGGCCATGGCCAGGCCAAAGTCCTCTGGCTCCACCACGTACTCGCGCACCTCGCCGCCGCGCAGCTCGCCGACCAGGGTAGCGGCGCCCAGCGAAATCTCGTCCATGCCGTCGCGCCCCCACACCACGAGTGCATGCTGCGCGCCGAGCGCCTGCAAGGCACGAATCTGGATACCCACCAGGTCGGGATGGAACACGCCCATCATGATGTTGGGTGCGCCGGCCGGATTGGTCAGCGGGCCAAGAATATTGAACAGCGTGCGCACACCCATTTCCTTGCGTACCGGCGCCACCACCTTCATCGCCGGGTGGTGGTTCGGTGCAAACATGAAACCGATATGGGTCTCGGCCATGCACTGTGCGACTTGCGTCGGGCTCAGGTCGATCACTGCGCCCAAGGCCTCCAGCACGTCGGCACTGCCGGACTTGGACGACACGCTGCGCCCCCCATGCTTGGCCACGCAGCCGCCCGCGGCAGCGACCACGAAGGTCGAGGCGGTGGAAATGTTGAACGTGGATGCACCATCGCCGCCGGTACCGACGATGTCGACCAGGTGCGGATGAGGCGGCGCCACCACCTTGGCCGAGAGCTCGCGCATGACCCGCGCCGCACCGGTGATCTCGCCCACGGTCTCCTTTTTCACCCGCAGGCCGGTGATGATTGCCGCCGTCATCAGCGGGCTGACCTCGCCGCGCATGATCTGGCGCATCAGCGCAATCATCTCGTCCTGGAAAATCTCGCGATGCTCGATCGTGCGCTGCAACGCTTCCTGGGGCGTGATCGCCAGCCGCTCGCCGCCGCTCATGCCGCGAGCCGCAACGGTAGGCCGAGGAAATTCCGCAGCAGGTTGTAGCCGTGTGCGGTCAGCACCGACTCGGGATGGAACTGCACACCCTCGACAGGCAACGTGCGGTGCCGCAAGCCCATGATCTCGTCGATGGATCCATCCGGGTTTTCCGTCCACGCGGTGACTTCCAGGCACTCGGGCAGCGAACCCTGCTCCACCACCAGCGAATGGTAGCGCGTGGCCTCGAACGGATCGGGCAAGCCGGCAAACACGCCCTGCCCGCGGTGATGCACCGGAGATGTCTTGCCGTGCATGATCTGCTTGGCGCGGACCACCCGGCCGCCAAACACCTGGCCCAGCGCCTGGTGGCCCAGGCACACGCCGAGGATGGGCACCTCGCCGGAGAGCTCGCGCAGCACGTCCAGCGACACCGCCGCATCATCCGGCGTCCCCGGTCCGGGGGAAATCACGATGTGCGAAGGCCGCAGCGCGTGGATGCCCGGGACGTCGATCGCGTCGTTGCGCACCACCTGCACTTCCTGCCCGAGCTCACCGAAGTACTGCGCCAGGTTGTAGGTGAAACTGTCGTAATTGTCGATCATCAAAAGCACGTCGTTTGCATCCAATTGATTTTGAGAAAACTCCAGAACACCAACAGCCCCGATGTGCCACCGCCATGCACAGCGGCAGCCATCAAGCAGGTCGTCGTGCGAGCATTATCCGACGAACAGGATGACGCGGACAGATTGATCCAATAGCCGCAGCTGGACGCAAGGATTGTGATGTGACATTTCACCTCGATACCCATGACGGAGCCCGCGCATGGAAGCATTCGACCGGTTTGTTCGGGAACGCAGGAAAGACCTGGAACGGATCGCCTGGTGTACCCGGAAGGAATACGCCTATGGCGATGTAGTGAACGAAGCCTGGCTGATGGCTGCAACGATATCAGCCCGGAAATGCATGCCTATCGATTTCCTCGATGACGCATTTCAACAACTCCTGCTGAGCCACCTGTACCAGCACCTGGTCCGATACACCGAGGTGAGCGTGCGTCATGCGGTCCGGCTTGACCACCCTCGGTACGGTGAAGAGGAACACGAGTCCGCTCACCCGCTCATGAACACGCTGGCCAGTGACGATGGCGACGACCCATTGACCCTCTTGATCGCCACCGAAGCGCCGCCTGCCCATCCATCATTCGCTAACGAACACCATTCGTTGGCAAGTACCTATCTCGTCCTGCTCGCCCATTTCAACAACAGGATGTATGGCGTCGCCAGGTATCTTTTGATCTCGACGTCGCATGCTTACCGATGCTGCGCGAAGGCGCGTTTGCTCACGACCCGGCAACATGCGCTGGAACTGTCCCCGCCGGCATCGATGTTCACCATGAAACCCTGGCGCAAGCGACGCACGCGACATGCCGTACGACAGCTGGAATTCGACTTCGCCGAAAAACTTCCGCTCGCCATGGGCGCTGATGAGCCATAGGCACCTTGATGCTGGCGGCCACGCAGTGACCGGCTACCGGTACTGAACAAGTTGCGGGCATACGCGGTCAGTAGCCTGCTTCTTTCTGGTGGCGCACCGCCAAGATTGTGAGTGCGTCGTTGTCGATGCGGTAGATGGCAACGTAACCGCTATCCCCGAAGTCGATCACCCATTCCCGGTACTGCTCGGGCAAGTCCTCGATCATCCGGCCAAGCCGGGAGTGCGTGCCAAGTACTTTCACGGCCTCGCGTATCGTCCTGGCCGCAAGCCGGGCCGCATTGACATCCTTCGGCGCAAGAAAGCGATACAGGCGCTGCACGTCCGCAGCTGCGGTCGGCGCCCAAATCAGGGGTGGCACGGCGGCAGTTGCGCATCCTGACCGGCTTCCAGTTTGGCCAGCCACGCGTCAACTTCATCGCCGGTCAGATGCTTGCCCGTGCGCTGATACTCATCCCATGCCTTGAGCGTGTCCTGACGCAGCGCCTCGCGCTTTTCCTCGCGCGTCACATACTGCTCGATCGCTTCCAGCATGATCCAGTGCGGCGAGCGTCGCCGTTGGCCAGCCAGATGCTGGACGCGACTTTTCAATGCGTCATCCATCTTGAGTGTGGTTGCCATGGCGCGGCCTCTTATTACCCAGTATTACCAGGTAATAATACCGCTCTTCCGCACCGCGTGCCCAGGGCGGCGGCCGCCGCACTGGCGTCACCAGCGTAGACACCCCTACGCCGCATCGCGGCGCGACTGGCGCACGACGACGCTGGTCGCGGTCATGTCCGCGGTGACGTTGCCGAGCGTCGCCAGCGTGTCGGGCAAGGTATCGACCGCCAGCATCAAGCCCAACGGGCTCACGGGCACACCCATGGCCTGGGCCACCGGCAGGTTGGTCGCCATGAACACCACGGCGCCGGGCAGGCCCACCGAGCCCAGGCTGATGACCACCGCGAGCAAGGCGCCGCCGATGAGCTGGGCCGAAGTGAGGTCGATGCCGAAGGCCCAGGCGATGAATACGGCGGAGGTCACGTACTGCACCGGACTGGTCAGCCGGCACAAAGTCACCGCCATGGGCAGCACCAGCGAGGTCACCTGTTGCGGCCAACGCAGGCGTTCGTCCGCGCTCTCGAGCATGGCCGGCAGCGAGGCCAGCGACGACTGCGTGCTGAACGCCACCACCTGTGGCGGCACCAGGGCCGGCACGAAGCGGCGCAGGCGCTCGCCGCCCCAGAGCAGGGCCACCGGCAGCATCAGCGCGGTCACCGCCAGGTACATCAGGCACTCGACCAGCACGTACACGCCGAGCGCGCTCAGCATGCTGATGCCCGATCGTGCGGACACCGAGAAGATCAGCGCAAAGACGCCGAGCGGCGCCACCGCCAGCACCCAGCGCACGATGACGATCATGGCGTCGGCAATGGTCTGGAAGAAATCCAGCAGCAACTTGCGCCGCTCGGGCGCCACGCGCATCAGGGCAAAGCCCAGGAACAGCGCAAACACCACCAAGGGCAGCATGGCGCTCTGCGCCGCCGCCATGATCGCGTTGCTCGGGATGATCGCGCTCACTGCCTCGGCCCAGTCGAGTGGCGCGGCGTGTGCGGTTGCCGTGCTGGCAGCGTGGTCCAGGGTCGCGCGCAGCGCCGGGTCGTGCGGAAACAGGGAAAACACGCCCGGGGCGACAGCCGCGGTAAACAGCGCACCGCCGGTCAGCAACACGATGAAGACCACGATGGCGCGCCGCGCCACGCGGCCCGACGCGGCGGCATCCGACGCCGTGTTGACGCCAATCACGATCAGCGCCAGCACCAGCGGCACCACGGTCATCTGCAGCCCGTTCAGCCACAGCACGCCAATGGGATGCACTGCGTGCGCCACCTGTGCAGCCGTAGTCGGGTCGTACGCGGCCAACAGCAAACCGGCCGCCGCTCCCAGGACCAGGCCAAGCAGTACCCGCGACGTCGCATTCATCCGCAGCCTCATGCTGCAGCCACCCCGGGTAGCCGGCACCCACGCCGCGCATTCGCATCAAGCGGAAAATACATGCATGATCCCCAAAGAAAGTCGCCGGTCGTGGCGCCGAGGCAAGCAGCGTAGCTTCTTGAAGCCGCGAATTCAGCACCGCGCCAAACCGGGAACGAGCCGGCAGCTGCAGCGGAGCGGAATGGAGCAACATGCAACGATACCTCGGGCAAGGTTCGATCACTGGCGCCGCCGGCGGGCGCGATGCCGCGGCGTGTCGCTTGCACGATGCGTTGAAGCCGACGACCAGGGCAGCAACACCAGCTCAGCACCATCTCGCGCCGCGCTGGCTCGGCCTGCTCGTACTGCCGCTCGCGCTGCTGCTCCCGCCGGCCTGGCAGGCACAGGCGCAAACACTGCCTGACGCCACGCGCGCGCGCCTCGACCACGCCGTCGACACCGTGATGACGCGGTACACCCTGCCCGGCATCGCCGTCGGCGTCATCGAGCATGGCCAGGTGGTGTACACGCGCACCGCGGGCGAACGCATTGCCGGCTCGGGGCAGGCCATCGACGCGCAAACCCTGTTCAAGATCGCGTCCAATTCCAAGGCCATGACCACGGCCCTGCTCGGCCGCCTGGTGGACGAGGGCAAGCTGCGTTGGGACGATCCGGTCACCAAGTACCTGCCGCAATTCCAGATGCACGACTCGTGGGTGACCGCGAACATGCGCGTGGCCGACCTGCTCACGCACTCGAGCGGCCTGCCGCTCGGCGGCGGCGACTTGATGCTGTGGCCGCAGCCAAACGCGTTCACCGCCGACGACATCATCCACGGGCTGCGCTACATCAAGCCGGCCTACAGCTTCCGCTCGCGCTACGAATACGACAACCTGCTCTACGTGGTGGCCGGTGCGGTGGCCACGGCCACCGGCGGCGCGCCCTATGCCACGCTGATGCGCCGCGAGGTGTTCGCGCCGCTGGGCCTGGACCGCTGCCAGGTCGGCAGTTGGAACCGCGACGCGGTCGGCGACGTCGCCCAGCCGCATTACCTCAAGGACGGCCGCAACGTCCCGCTCGGCGAGGATGGCGCGGTGATCCCGGCGCTCACCTCGGACCCGGCCGGCGGCATCCGCTGCGACCTCACCGACATGCTGCAATGGGCGCGCAACTGGCTGGTGCCGACCCACGCGCAATTGCAATGGCTGTCGCCGGTACAGCGCGACGTGCTGCAGGCGCCGCACATGCTGATCCCGGTATCGACGCAGCGCCGACGGCAGGACGACACCCACGTCATGGCCTACGGCTACGGCTGGCGCATGGCCGACGTCGATGGCACCTGGATGGTCTGGCACACCGGCACGCTCAACGGCATGTACTCGATGCTCGCGCTGTTCCCGGACCAGCAAGGCGGCTTCGTGTTCATGATCAACGGCAGTGGCGACGCCGCGCGCACGGTACTTGGCGACGTGCTCACCAAGCATTTCACCGCGCCTGCGGACGGCCACGACGCGAACTGGTACGCCGACGAACTGGATCAGGCCAGCACGGCGCGCACCGCTGCCGCGAATGCGCCGACCGCGGCGCCTACTGCGGTGGCGGCCAGCAAGCTGGTGGCGTGGACCGGCATCTATCGCGATCCCTGGCTGGGCGAGGTGTCGATCTGCCCGCAGGCTGGTGAGGTGCGCTTTGCCGCGGTCAAGTCGCCGCGCCTCGCCGGCCCGATCATGCGCCTGGACCAGCGTCTGCTCGTGCATTGGGACGACCCAGGCGTCGACCCCGACGCCTGGCTGGATTTCCACGCCGCCAGCGGCAACGAACCGGTCACCCTGCGCATGGCCAAGGTCGACCCGCTGGGCGACTTCAGCTCCGACTACGAAGACCTGCACTTCGAACGCATCGGTGCCTGCCGGCGATAAAGGGCGATAAAGGGGACGGGGCAAATTAAGTAGCAACTTAATTTGCCCCGTCCCCCTTATATCCTTTACAGCCCCTGCGCAGCCTGGGCCACGGCGCGGAACAGGGCGCGGCCCTTGTTCATGGTCTCCTCCCACTCGGTGGCCGGATCCGAATCGTAGACGATGCCGGCGCCGGCCTGGATGTGCAGGCGGCCGCCGTGGATCACCGCGGTGCGGATCGCGATCGCGGTGTCGGCGTCGCCCCACCAACCGATCCAGCCGATGGCGCCGCCGTAGATGTTGCGCTTGGTGGACTCCAGCTCCTGCACGATTTCCACCGCGCGCACCTTTGGCGCGCCGCTCAGCGTGCCGGCGGGAAACGTCGCGCGCAGCACGTCCATGTAGCTGACCCCGGCGCGCACCGTACCCTGCACCTGGGAGACGATGTGCATGACGTGCGAATAGCGCTCGACCACGAAGGATTGGCTGACCTCCACGCTGCCCGGTTCGCTGATGCGGCCGACGTCGTTGCGGCCGAGGTCGATCAGCATCACGTGTTCGGCGCGCTCTTTGGGGTCGGCCAGCAGCTCGGCTTCCAGCGCGAGGTCCTCGGCCTCGTCGGCACCGCGGCGGCGGGTGCCTGCGAGCGGACGCACCACCACCTTGCCGGCGTTCAACTGCGCCAGGATCTCCGGCGAGGAGCCGACGATCTGGGTGTCGCCGAGATCGAGGAAGAACATGTACGGCGAGGGATTCAGCGCGCGCAGCGCGCGGTAGACGTCCACCGGCCGCGCGTGGAAGCCGACGCTCAGGCGCTGCGAGGGCACGACCTGGAAAATGTCCCCGGCGCGGATGTATTCCTTGGCCCGCTCGACCATGGCCATGAAGCCCTCGCGGGTGAACGAGGAAGTGAAGTCGTCCTCGTCCAACACTTCGCCGTGCAGCAGTTGCGGATAAGCGGAGCCGCCCTGGTGCAAGCGATAGACCAAGGCATCGAGGCGGCGCCGGCCTGCGGCGTAGGCCTGCGGCTGCGTGGGGTCGGCGTGCACGATCAGGTACAGGCGGCCCTTGAGATTGTCGAAGACCGCCACTTCCTCGGCCAGCATCAGCAGCACGTCCGGAATGCCGAGCTCGTCCGTGCGGTCCCACTGCGCCAGGCGCGGCTCGATGTAGCCGACGGTCTCGAAGCCGAAGTAACCCACCAGGCCGCCGGTGAACGCCGGCAATTCCGGCAGGCGTGGGACGGCGTACAGTTGGCGCAGACGCTCGATTTCCGCCAGCGGGTCGGCCACCTCGCGCGACTCGACGACCTCACCGCGATCCTCCACCTCGAGCCGGTGCGCGCGCAGCCGGTATACCCGCCGCGCCGGCAGGCCGATGATGGAATACCGGCCCCACTTCGCGCCGCCCTCCACCGATTCGAACAGGCAGGTGTAAGGGCCATCGGCCAGCTTCAAATAGACCGAGAGTGGCGTGTCGAGGTCGGAAAACACCTCGCGCACCAGGGGGATGCGCGTGTGGCCCTGCGCCGCCAGCGCATCGAATTCGTCACGGGAAATCACGGGCTGTCCAAGTCTGCAAAACGCTCACGATAACAGCGTTCCCGGTGCGTGAACCTGCACATCGACACGTTACGGCGCCACCGCGTCGCGCCTCAGGCGCCGGTTGGCGCGGCCGGCGTCGCACCACTGCGGTAGCGCGAGGCGACCACCACGCGCATGAACGCATCGAGCAAGGCGCGCTTCCCGCCGTCGCCGGCGTCGAAGCTCATCGACCAGCTCAGGCGGATGCCGCTGGCCGTGCCCGGATCGCAGAACACCACCACGTCATCGATCTTGTCGCTGCCGGCATACACCGTACCGCGGCAGTCCATGGTCCGGTGGCGCAGCACGAGGTCATCGACCTTGCCGGCAGGATCGCGCTCGCGGTAGCGCTTGCGGTCGGCCTGCACCTCGGCCTGCAGCGAGGGCAGCTTGCGCGGCCACACGTTCAGCACCATGACCCGCTGCGGCTTGCCGCTCCACTCGCCCTGGTAGAGCACGAAGTTGACCCCGATCGCCGCTGCATAGGTGCAGCAGTCGTCCGTCCAGCCGGCCGGCGCCAGCGTGGCAATCGTCCACGCCGGGATCGCGCCGTCGCGCGCGCCATGCGCCGCGACAGGGCGCTCGCCGGCGACGGCGGCCACGGCCAGCGGCGCCAGCACGGCCAAGCCAAGCACCAGCCACGACCTGCGCCATGCCGGGCGCGGCGCAACGTGCCACCCACGCGGGCTCACGCGATCGCCCGGCGCATCGCGGCGATCGCGCCGGCGTAATCCGGTGCATTGAAGATTGCCGACCCGGCGACGAAGGTATCGGCGCCAGCCGCGGCGATCGCGCCGATGTTGTCGGCGGTGACCCCGCCATCCACCTCCAGGCGGATCGGACGGCCGCTGGCATCGATGCGCGCCCGGGCCTGGCGCAGCTTGTCCAGCGTGCCGGGGATGAACTTCTGCCCGCCGAAGCCGGGGTTGACCGACATGATCAGCACCAGGTCGAGCTTGTCCATCACGTAGTCGAGGTAATCCAGCGGCGTGGCCGGATTGAACACCAGGCCGGCGCGGCAACCCGAATCCCGGACCAAGCCCAGCGTGCGGTCGATGTGCTCGGTCGCCTCGGGATGGAAGCTGATGCCGGTGGCGCCGGCCTTGGCGAAGTCCGGCACGATGCGGTCGACCGGCTTGACCATCAGGTGCACGTCGATCGGCGCCTCGATGCCGTGACCGCGCAAGGCAGCCAGCACCATCGGCCCCATGGTCAGGTTCGGCACGTAGTGGTTGTCCATCACGTCGAAGTGCACCCAGTCGGCACCGGCGGCGAGCACCGCGGCCGTGTCCTCGCCCAACCGCGCGAAGTCGGCCGAGAGGATGGACGGGGCAATGATCGCTGCTTGCCTGGACATGGTGGCTACCGGCTCGGGTGGAGCCCGGTATTGTAGGAGACCACCCGGGGACGATGTACACGGCCATGGCCGTCGTTGTGGTGTTGTGTGGTCTGCTGCGAACGAGGGTTGCGGGGATCCCGGCGCCGCAGCGCCCTAATGGAAGCCGCGCAGCTCCTTGACGCGGTCGTAGGCGGCATTGATCTCGCTGGCGCGCGCCTCGGCCTGGCGGCGCATGTCTTCCGGCAGGTCGCCCAGGCGGTCGGGGTGATGCTCCGAAATCAGCTTGCGGTAGGCGCGCTTGATGGCCCGCTCATCCGCGTTGCGGTCGATGCCCAGCACGACATAGGGATCCGGACCCTGGGTATTGCGCTGCGGCGGCACGTAGCCGCCGTTGGGACCGGGACCCCAGGAGCGGCCGCGGCCGTGCGCATTGCCACCCGCGTTCCAGGCGTAGCCCTTCATCGCCAGCAGCGCCATCAACTCCATGTCGCTGACCCGCAGCGCAAACGCCAACTGGCGCAGGATCGCCATCTTTTCCGGCGACGGACGGCCTTCGGCCAGCACCGTCTCGATCACCACATCCAGCACCGGGAAGGCGTGGTCGCGGCGCACACCGACCCAGCGCCGCAATTCGTCGATGGTGCTGGTGACATCGAACTCGGGCTGTTTGCCGCGGTTGAAGCTGGCCACCGCCTGCTGGCGCTGCGCGGGATGCAGGCCCATGCGCGTCATCAGGCGCTCGGCCACGGCAATCTCGGCTTCCGACACCCGGCCATCGGATTTCGCCACCGCACCGAGCAGGGTGAACAACGGACCGACGAAGCCGCCCGCCTCCGGGATCGCGCGCTTGCGCTGGCTGTGGCGCAGGTTGTCCAGGATGAAACCGATGATGGCGCCGGTGATGGCGCCAGGCAGGCGACCGATGATCAGGCCGAAAAACGCAAACCACAGGGTGTAGCCAAAACTCATGGCTGCGCCCGCGTTGCCGGGACTTGTTCGCTGTACCAGGTGGCCAGCGCATCGAGCTCGGCATCACTCAGCGGGCCCACGGCCGTGCGCATCAGCGGCACGTTGCGCCGGCCATCGCGATACTGGCGCAGGGCGTCGCGCAGGTAGTCCAGGTGCTGTCCGGCCAGGTTCGGCACCCCGGGCACGCGTGCATGGCCTTGCGTGCCATGACAGGCGGCACACAGGCCGAGACGACTTGGCGGCGCCGGCGTGGCGGCCGTCGCCATGGACAGGGAACCGGCAGCCAGCACCCAGCAGGCGGCCAAGATCGAAATGCGCATCGGGCAACATGAGCCGCGGAAACCCGCGATTCTAGCAGTGCCACGCCGTGGACCCGCGTCGCCGCGGTTAGAATGGGCGCTGATCCAGCCTGCGGACACCCCTGACGTGACCACGACCTTGCCGCAATCGAACCTGCCCGAGCTCGAACTGCTCCATCGCGGCAAGGTCCGCGATGTCTATGCCTTGCCGGGCGAACGCCTGTTGATGGTCGCCACCGACCGGCTCTCGGCCTTCGACGTGGTCATGCCGAACCCGATCCCCGGCAAGGGCGAGATGCTGACGCAAATCTCCAATTTCTGGTTTGCCCACACCGCGCACCTGATGCCGAACCATCTGCTCGACGTGCCCCTGGCCGAGGTGTTGCCGGCCAGTGCGGACTTCGCCTTGTATGCGCGGCGCTCCGTCGTGGTGCGCCGCCTGCGCCCGCTGCCGGTCGAGGCGATTGCCCGCGGCTATCTCATCGGCTCGGGCTGGAAGGACTACCAGGCCACAGGCACGCTGTGCGGCATCCGCCTGCCGGCGGGGCTCAAGCAGGCCCAGCAATTGCCCGAGCCGATCTTCACCCCGTCGACCAAGGCCGCCTCCGGGCAACACGACGAGAACGTCAGCTTCGACCAGGTGGCGGCCGAAATCGGCTCCGGGCTCGCCGCCCAGTTGCGTGACGCCACGCTGGCCATCTACCGCTGGGCGGCTGCCTACGCTGCCGAGCGCGGCATCATCATCGCCGACACCAAGTTCGAATTCGGCACCGACACCGACGGCAAGCTCTACGTGATGGACGAGATGCTCACCCCGGACTCCTCGCGCTTCTGGCCGGCCGAGCAGTACCGCACCGGGATCAGCCCGCCGAGCTACGACAAGCAGTTCGTACGCGACTGGCTGGAGACACAGGACTGGAACAAGACCGCGCCGGGGCCGGTGATTCCCGACCAGGTGATCGCGCAGACCGCGGCCAAGTACGCCGAAGCGCTGCAGCGCCTGGCCGACATCCGCCTGGCCTGATGAACGCCTGGCTGACTCTGGCGGCGGCCATCGTCGCCGAAGTGCTGGGCACCAGCGCACTGAAGGCAAGCGCCGGGTTCAGCCGGCTGGTGCCGAGCTGCGTGGTCGTCGTGGGCTATGCCGCGGCGTTTTACTTCCTCAGCCTCACGCTCAGGCATATCCCGGTCGGTGTCGCCTACGCGGTCTGGTCGGGCGCCGGCACGGTGTTGATCACACTGATCGGCGTATTCGCCTTCCGCCAGAAGCTGGATCTGGCCGGCGTGTGTGGCATCGCCCTGATCGTCGCTGGCGTCCTGGTCCTGAACCTGCTGTCGAAGACCAGTCCCCATTGACGTGACGCGGTATGCAGCATGGAATGCAGCCATGCGCAGCATGCAGGACTGGCTCGACAGCTATAGCGCCGACCACCGCAACCCGGTGAACCAGGTGGCGCACTGGCTGTGCGTGCCGCCGATCGTGTGGGCGGTGATCGCCATGTTGTGGACCGTGCCGGTGCCCGAATCGCAACTGCGTCCCGGCGCCTGGGCGGTGATGGTCATCGTGCTGTCGTTCTACTGGTACTGGAAGCGCGCGCACCGCCTGGCCGTGGCCCTGCTGGTCGCCTTTGCCATCCTGGCGCTGGTCACCCACCTGCTGGCCCTGGAGTTCGGCATGCCGACCCTGCTGCGCGCAGCCATCGTGGTCTTCGTGGTGGCCTGGATCGGCCAGTTCATCGGCCACCATTTCGAGGGGCGGCGGCCAAGCTTCCTCACCGACCTGTCCTACCTGCTCATCGGGCCGGCGTGGCTGATGGCCAAGCTGCTGCGCCGGCTCGGCGTCCGGCTGGCCTTGTGACCACCACGCTCACCATCCTCAGCAGCCTGCTCTGGTGGGTGTTGTACAGCTCCATGGCGGCCCTCGTCGCGGCCGGCATCGGCTGGTGCGTGCTGCGCTGGGCCGAACGCGGCGCGGTGGTGTTCAACCGCCTGTACCTGGCCTGCCTGCTGTGGAGCCTTATTGCACTGGCCTCGATCGTGGTCGTGGCGGCGGTGGAAGGCCATCTGCAGCCGCCCTACGGCATGCTGCTGCGGTCGGGGCTGCTGCGCTGGGTCCTGGTCCTGGACATGTTGATCGGCGCGCTCCTGGTGTGGCGCCTGACCCCGCGCGCCGACGCGCATCGCCTGCGCCTGGGCAGCGCCTGCATGGCCGCGGCCATGGTCACCGCCATCGGCTTCGGCATCGCCACCACGCTGGCCTGAGCATCCAGCTCGGACGGCTTCTATCGCCCACGCTCCTGGCTGTCGCGTCAGTGCAGCCCGAGCAGCATGCTGCCGAACACCAGGGTCAGGATCATCCCGAACACCACGGCCAGCACGAAGCCGATGACCATGTACACCTATGGACCGGCGAATCGTCGAAAATCTGTCCTCACACAGCCGAATTCTCGCCTCGACCACCAAAGCCCGACAGGCTGCTAGCAAATCCGGGCTTGCCCACAAGTTCGCGATGGCCGGTTCCGCCGGCGGCTGCGCGCGTGCTTCGCGCAACCGCAGCGGTGGCTCAATGCCGGACTTCGCTGTTCGCGGTGCGCACGGCTTGGACGAAGCCGGCAAACGGCAAGTCGGTGATGCCGACTAGGCCGATGTGGCTGTTCTCGCCATCCAACAGGCGCCCGGTGACCGGCTGGTCGACATACTCGAACCAGTGCGCGCCGACGATCTCGGGATTGGCCGCGGCAGCGGCGAGGAAACGCGCATAGGCCGGCCCCCGCTCGGCCTCGCTGGCGACCGCAACCACGCCATTGCCAAACGGGCCGCGGTCGGCCGCGCCGAAGTGGAATTCGCTGATCAGCACCGGCTTGTCCGACTGCCGCATGGCCGCCGCGTCGAAGCCGTGCTGCGGCAGGTCCGCGTAGATGTTGAAGCTCACCACGTCGCAGTACTGCGCGCACGCGGCCACCGCCTCGGGCGTGTTCACCGCAAACCGGCCACCGAGGAACAGGTGGTGCGCGTCGTGCCGGCGCAGCGCCTCGCGCACAGTGCGGAAATAGGTGTCGGCATACAGGCGCAGCCATATGCTGTAGTCCTTGGCGATGGCCGGATAGGCGGCCGACGGCAGCGGCGCCGCATAGCCGGTGACGTCCAGCGCGGCCCATGAGCCCAGCGGGATACCCCAGGCGGTACCCAGCGTTTCGGGCGCCACGTACTTGCGTCGCAGCACGGCAATGAACGCCTGTTTGGCCGGGCTGCTGGCGTCGCCAGCGAGGGTCCCAATGGCCAGACCCCAGCGTCCCTGCGGGCCGGTGCCGGCCCAGGCCAGCTCGTTGTCGGCGAAATAGCCGAGCAGCCAGGGATCGTCTGCCACCCCAGCCGTGGCCTTGGCTGCCGCCACGTCGGTCGCCTGCACGAAGCGCGGGTCGAAGGGATCGGGCATGCGCCCCCAGTAGTCATAGCCGCTGGCGACATTGGCATAGACCCCGGCGATGTTGATCGAGCGCGTATACGGCAGGCGGTGCGCCAGGCCGAGGGCGGGATCGCTCCAGTTGCCGATAGTGTTGAAGCCCCAGGCCTGCAGCCGCTGCAGCGTGCGCCGGCGCCAGGCCGCCAGCCAATCCTGGCCGTCCACGCGGTACAGGTTGGCGGCGTAGAAATCGAACCAGCGCCCGTGGTCGTAGGCTATGCCCTGGCTGGCCGCCTGGCCGGGTGCCCGGCTGTCGCCGTTGCCGTAAAACGGCGCCCAGGCGCCGGCGTCCGGTGGCAACTGGTCGAACATGAACTCGCGGCCGGCAACGTAGCTGCGGCCGCCGTCCGCCGCCACCGCGTTGACGCCCAGCGAGAAGAACGCATGGCCGTCCGGGGTTACCAGTTGCCAGCGGCCAGCAGCCTTCTGCACGTGGAACCAGCCGGTGTGCTCCAGCACCGGGCCGTCCAGCCGCCCACCGTAGGCATCCAGCCTCGGCGCGGCATCCTGCCCGTGTTCCAGCGTGGTCTGGTCCGCCGCCTGGGCGGCACGCAAGGCCGCTGCCGAGTCGATTTTTTCTGGCCACTGCGTGCGGGTGAATTGGCCAAACGGGTCGACGATGCCGGTATAGGCCGCGTGCAGCGTCGGCTCCCCGGCCACCACGTCCATGCGGCCAAACCACAGCGCCTGCGCGGAGGTGGGCGCGGGCATGCCGAGGTGCACGGCGCGCACGTGGCCGAGGTCGATCGCGCCGTCGACGCGGGTGGCCAGCAAGGTGGGCTGGCCGTGATCGGCAAACGGCATTGGTGGCCCGGACTGCATGCCCTGGCTACGCGGCGAAGTCGCCTGCAGCGGGATCACCAGGGTCTGCGCAGGGCCAGGCGCCACCCCGACCCGGGCTCGCAGCTGCCCGTTTGCGGCGTCGGTCACCACCACGTCCAGGGTGACCGGCCAGGCCATGGCATCTTGCACCCGCAGCCGCAGCTCGCCCTGGCCCGACCAATCCCAACTGCCGCGCTCGGGTTCGACCACCACCCGCGGGCGCGCGGCCGCCGCGAACGTGTAGCGACGCTGGGCCACCCCATCGGCAGCGTGCTCGGCCGCGCCGGCGCGCTGCACCTGTTCGAGGCGTACGCGTACGCCGGCATCCGCGGCGGCCAGGTCGGCCATCGGCGGCGGCAGCGCCGCCGCATGGCACGCCGTCAGCAGCAGCCACGACCCGAGGCACAGGCCGCCACTTGCCCACCACTTGCCTGCTTGCAGCATGCGCACATTATGCGGGGCACGGCTGAATCGCGGCGAGCCGCGAAGTAAAGGGGACGTGGCAAATTAAACCGCATAACCGGACGCGATCCATTGGACCATAGCGGCAGCGGTTTAATTTGCCACGTCCCCTTTACCCCGCCGGCGCAACCACTGCCACAGGTAATACACCGGCACCCCGATCGCGATGATCAGCAGGCTCATGCCGGCATCCCGTGGCGCATGCCAGGCACTGGCCACGATCACCGCGCACACGGTGAGCATGAAGATCACCGGCAGCAGCGGATACAGCGGCGCGCGATAGCTGAGCGGCTCGTCGACGCAATATTTGCGGTACCAGAAAATGGTGCCGATGCCGAAGATGTGCCCCAGCCACTCGCCCACCGTCGAGTAATTGAGCAGCTGGGCAAACGTCCCGGACAAGGTCAGCACGATGGCCCACAAGCCGAGCACGACGAGTGCCACCTGCGGCGCGCGCGTGTGCGGGTCGATGCGCGCGGCGGCCTTGAAGAAGACGCCGTCGGCGCTCATGGTCTGCAGGACCCGCGCGCCGCCGGCAATGGCGATCGTGCAATAGCCGAAGGTGGAACAGGCAATGCCGACCGCGATCAGCGTGGCCCCGCGTTCGCCCAGCAGCTTGCGCATCAGGTCCGCCGCCGGCGCGCTGCTGGCCGCCAGGCCATCCATACCCAGCCCGGACAGGTAGGCGAGATTGGCCAGCACGTAGCACACCACCACGCCGACCAGGCCCAACCCGAGCGCACGGGGCAGCACGCGCTGCGGGTTGCGCACCTCGCCGGCCAGGTCGTTGAGGTAGTGGAAGCCGCCATAGGAAAACAGCACCGGCAGCAAGGCGCCGGCAAACGCCCAGCGCGACACCGGCTGCGGCGCGGACGGGGCTGCCCAGGTCAGGCCGGGGTACTTTCCCGCCAGCACCAGGCCGGCGACCACCACCAGGGCCACCGCGGCAAGCTTCAACACGGCAAACAGGTTCTGCATCGTGGCGCCGGCGCGGATGCCGAACAGGTTGACGCCGACGATGAAGACGATGGCGCCCACGGCGAACGGCTTGGCGAACACCAGCGGCGGCAGGCCGAGGGCGACGCTCAGGTACTCGGCAAACATGGTGGCCACGGCGGCGACGCTGCCCGGATAGTTGACCAGCGCCATGGCCCAGCCAAACAGGAAGGCTGGCAATAACCCGAATGCCTCGCGCAGGTAGACGTAGATACCGCCGGCCTGCGGACGGCGCGCGCCAAGCTCGGCGTAGACCAGCACCCCGGCCAGGGTCAGCAGGCCGCCGACCACCCACAACACCAGCAGCTCCGCCGCCGAGGCGGTGTTCTGCGCCACCGTGGAAGGCGTGAGGAAAATGCCGGCGCCAATGATGCCGCCGACGACGATCATCGCCGCATCCCAGGTGTTCAGGCGGCGGGCGTAGTTCTGGTCGGGCTGGTCGGACATGGCGGCTACCATGCCATTGGCGGTCGACTATTTAAAGGGGACGTGGCAAATTAAAAAAGGGGACATGGCAAGTCGAGCCATGTCCCCTTTTTTAATTTGCCACGTCCCCGGAGCCGCTGCCACGTCCACGCCACCACGCACGCACCGCATCGCCTTCGCCACCTCGGCCGAGCTGGCGGCGATCCAACCCGACGATGCCTACCTCGCCGATTGCCTGCAAGGCCTCGGGGTGACGCCCGTCAGCTGCGTGTGGACCGATCCCGGCGTCGATTGGACGGCCTTCGACACCGTGCTGATCCGCACCATCTGGGACTACTTCAAGCGCTACCCCGAGTTCCTGGCCTGGCTGGACCGCCTGGATCGACTTGGCGTGCGCACCATCAACGACAGCGCGCTGCTGCGCTGGAACAGCGACAAACGCTACCTGCTCGACGTGGCTGCTGGCGACGTCGCCGTCATTCCCACCCACGTCGCTGCTGCCGACCAGATCGGCGGCGTGCTCGGCCACCTGCGCGGCCAGCCGGTGGTGATCAAGCCGACGGTGAGCGGCGGCGCCTGGCATACGCTGCGTGGCGTCGCCGGCGATACCGCTCTCGACCACGCGATCGCCACGCTGCCCGCCAACCTCACCTACCTGGTGCAACCCTTCGTGGCCGAGGTCGCCAGCCACGGCGAGTGGTCGCTGGTGTTCATCGCCGGCCGCTACAGCCACGCCGTGTTGAAACGACCGGCGCATGGCGATTACCGCGTGCAGGAAGAGCACGGCGGCAGCGCACTGCCGGCCGAGCCGTCACCCGGGATACGCGCCGCAGCCGAGCGTGCGCTGGCCACCCTGGCCGCCCTCGGCCATGCCGGGTACAGCTACGCGCGGGTGGATGGCGTGCCCAGCGGCGGCGAGTTCCTGATCATGGAACTGGAGCTGCTCGAACCGTCCCTGTACCTGGCTGGATTCCCCGCCGCTGCCGAACGGCTCGCCCGGCATCTTGTGGGCGCGCTGGGCTGAATCGGGACCCGAACTCTCCCCTCGTCATTCCCGCGAAAGCGGGAATGACGAGGGGAGAGTTCGGGTGATGACAGGGGCTCGCGGGGATGACGTCGACAGATCGGACTTTCCCTAGAATGGGCCAACGGCTTGATTGATTGTTCCGTGACCGCACCAACCCGCAAGATCCTGCACATCGACATGGACGCGTTCTACGCCGCCGTGGCGCAGCGCGACGATCCGGCGCTGCGCGGCCGGCCGATCGCCGTGGCCTGGCGCAGCACGCGCTCGGTGGTGCTCACCGCCAGCTATGAGGCACGCAAGTTCGGCGTGCGCTCGGCGATGCCGTCGGCGCGCGCCGAGCGCCTGTGCCCTCAGCTGCTGTTCGTGCCGCCAGATTTCGCCCGTTACCACGCCGTATCGCAGCAGATCCACGCCATCTTCGCCCGGCATACGGCGCTGATCGAGCCGCTGTCCCTGGACGAGGCCTATCTCGACGTCACCGCCCTGGCCAGCGGCCTGCCCTCGGCCACCGCCACCGCCGTAGCGATCCGCGCGGCAATCCGTGCCGAGACCGGGCTGACCGCGTCGGCCGGGGTGGCGCCCAACAAGTTCCTGGCCAAGATTGCCTCGGACTGGAACAAGCCGGACGGGCTGTGCGTCATCCGCCCGCGCCAGATGGATGCCTTCCTCGCGCCCTTGCCGGTCGGCCGCCTGCCTGGCGTGGGCAAGGTCACCGAGGCCAAGCTGCATGACCTGGGCATCGACACGGTGGCCGACGTGCGCCGGCACAGCAGCGCCAGCCTGCAGCAGCACTTCGGCCGCTGGGGCCAACGCCTGCACGAGCTGGCCATGGGGCTCGACGAGCGTCCAGTGCAGCCGCACCGCCCGACGCTGCAGATTTCCAGCGAGGACACCTTCGAACAGGACCTGCCGCTGGATGCCCTGGAACCGATGATCCGCCAGCTCGCCGAGCACACCTGGGCGAGCTACCGCAAGGAGCGCCAGCGCATCGCGCGCACCGTGGTGCTGAAGCTGAAGACCGCGGACTTCCACACCCTCACGCGCAGCCTCACCCTGGCGGCCGCGCCGGCTTCGGCCACCGAGCTCGGCGATCTTGCCTGTGCCCTGCGCGAGCGCGTGTCACGCCCGGCCGATTGCCTTTACCGGCTGGTCGGCGTTGGCCTCGGTGGCTTCGTCGACGAAGACCACTATCAGTTGCAGCACGGGCTATTTAAAGGGGACGTGGCAAATTAAAAAAGGGGACATGGCAGATAGAGCCGTGTCCCCTTTTTTAATTTGCCACGTCCCCTTTAAAGCGCGGCAGGTTCCAGTGGTAGCGCAGCGAGAGCACGCGCATGCTGATGCATACCACGATCGGCAGCCACATGGCCCACAGCGCCGACCAGCCCGCGTACTCGCCAAACACCGCCAGGGCAGCGCCCAACAGCGCGGCACTGGCGTAGATTTCCTGTTGCAGCACCACGGGCACCCTCGTCAGCAGCACGTCGCGCGCCAGGCCGCCGCCAATGGCGGTGACCACGCCGAGCAGGATGGCCACCTCGGCGTTGTGGCCGAACTCCAGGGCCTTGTGCGCCCCGTAGACCGCAAACAGGCCCAGGCCCATGGCATCGAACAGCCGCACTGGCGAGGCCAGGCGCTCCACCCACCGATAGGCACCAATCGTCAGCAGCGCGGCGAATACCGCGGTGGCCAGGTAGCGCCAATCGGACAGGCCGGCCGGCGGAATCGCGCCGATGCACAGGTCGCGCACGACACCGCCGCCGCAGGCGGTGACATAGGCAATGGCCAGCACGCCGAACAAGTCGAGGCCCTGCCGCCGCGCCGCCGTGGCACCGCTGATGGCAAACGCAAACGTGCCGGCGAGATCGACGAGCTCGAACAATACCTGTTCATTCATGGGCGCCGCTCACCATTCGAGCACCGTGTCCAGCCCGCGTTGCAATCCGACCAGTCCAGACACCTTGCGGATGGCCAGGAGCGCGCCGTCCACGTAGGGCTGTGCACTGCTGCCGGCGTCATGGCGGAGGCTGAGGGTCTGGTCAGGCAGGCCAAAGATCGCCTCCGCGCCAATCACGAAACCCGGCAGACGCAACGCATGCACCTGGCTGCCGGCCAGGGTCCCACCGCGCGTCTCGCGCAGGCCCACGGTCTGCTCCAGCGGAACCTGCAGCTGCGGTTGGCGCACCCGTCCCAAGCGCGTCGCCAACTCGCGCACGGTGCCGCTGGGCGCGTCCGGCTTGGTGGCCGAGGCGTAGTCGATCAACTCCCACTGCGGGATGAGCTTGGCCGCCATTTCCGCAAACTTGGTCAGCAGCACCGCGGTCAGCGCGAAGTTGCCGCAGGCCAGCACACCGAGCCCGCGCTCGCGCGCCGCCGCATCGATGGCCGCATAGTCCGCATCGCCCAGGCCCGAAGTGCCGACCACCACGTGGGCGCCGTGCTCCAGCGCGGCCAGGATGTTCGCCTTGGCGCTGTGCGGGCCGGTGTATTCGACGAAGACGTCGCAGGGCGCGGCGTCCAGCGCTTCGGCAGCGCTGGCGAAGACCAGCGCGCGCAGGCGCGGCGCGGCCAGCACCTCGGCCAGCTGCCGACCGGCATGCTGGCGGCCGACCGCGGCCACCAGCTCCAGGTCATCGGCCGCCGCCATGCCGCGGGCCAGGGCGGACCCCGCCCAGCCGGTGGCGCCGGCAATGCATACCTTCAGGGACATGGGCACCTCGCGCAGCTGATGGTGTCGGGGCCGATGCGACGCGGCGCGCAGCCGGAACGTACGTCCATTCCGCGGCAAGTCCCCGACCGGCGACAAGCCACGATCGGCGTCATGCCGCTCATTTCCGCTTCGGCAGGTACAAGTCGGTGATGCTACCTTCCTGGATTTCCGCGGCCATGCCCACCGACTCGCCCAGCGTGGGGTGCGGGTGCACGGTCAGCGCGATGTCGCCCGCCTCGCTGCCCATCTCGATGGCCAGGGCCACCTCGGAAATCAGGTCCCCGGCATGCACGCCGACGATGCCGCCGCCAACCACGCGGTTGCTTTCCTCGTCGAACAGCAGCTTGGTGAAACCCTCGCTGCGGCCCATGCCCAGCGCGCGCCCGCTGGCCGCCCACGGGAACTTGGCCACCTTGACCTTGAGCTGCTTGTCCTTGGCCTCGCGCTCGGTCACGCCGACCCAGGCCACTTCCGGATCAGTGAAGGCGACCGAAGGGATGACGCGCGCATCGAAGTGGCTCTTCAGGCCTGCCGCCGCTTCGGCCGCGACGTGCGCCTCATGCGTCGCCTTGTGCGCCAGCATCGGCTGGCCGACGAGATCGCCGATGGCGTAGATGTGCGGCACGTTGGTGCGCATCTGCGTGTCGACGGCGATGAAGCCACGCTCGCCCACCGCCACCCCGGCCTGCTCCGCGCCGATGCGCTTGCCATTGGGCGCCCGCCCGACACTGACCAGGACCCGGTCGAACACCGTGGTCGCCGGCACACTGTCGCCTTCGTAGGCCACCTCGATGCCCTTCTTGGTGGCTTTTGCGGCCACGACCTTGGTCTTCAGGTGCACGCCCTGCAGGCGCTGGCCCAGGCGTTGGGCCAGCGGCTTGACCAAGTCGGCGTCGGCCGCCGGGATCAGCTGGTCCATGAATTCGACCACGGTCACCGCACTGCCCAGCGCGGCATACACGGTAGCCATTTCCAGGCCGATGATGCCGCCGCCGACCACCAGCAGCTTGGCCGGCACGTCCGGCAGCTCCAGCGCGCCGGTGGAATCGACCACGCGTGGGTCGTCCCACGGGAAGATCGGCAGGCGCACCGATTGCGAGCCGGCTGCGATGATCGCGTGCCCGAAGCGCAGCAACTTCTTCCCTTCAGCCGTCTGGACTTCCAGTTCATGCGGCGAGACGAACTGGCCCTCGCCCTGCACGGTGCGCACCTTGCGCTGCTTCGCCATCGCCGCGAGGCCACCGGTGAGCTTGCCGACCACCTCGTCCTTGAATCCGCGCAACTTGTCCAGGTCGAGCTTGGGCTTGCCGAAGCTGACCCCATGCGCCGCCATCGCCGCCGCCGCATCGATGACCTCGGCCGCGTGCAGCAAGGCCTTGGAAGGAATGCAGCCGACATTCAGGCACACCCCGCCCAGGGCGGCGTAACGCTCGACCAGCACGGTATCCACGCCCAGGTCGGCGGCGCGGAACGCCGCGCTGTAGCCGCCGGGACCGGAACCCAGCACCACCAGGGTGCACTCGATGTCCGCCTTGCGCCCGGAGGCCGCGGCAGCCTCCGGCGCATTCCCCTCTCCCCCCGAGAGAGAGTGCCCCGCAGGGGCGGGAGAGGGTGCGGCCGGAGCGGTGGGCTTGGCGTTGGTCGGACCCTCTCCCCCAGCCCCTCTCCCGGCGGGAGAGGGAGGGACGGCGGCATTGGACGTCTCCAGCACGGCAATGACCGTACCCTCGTCCACTTCGTCGCCGACCTTGACCCGCACTTCCTTTATCACGCCCGCCGCGCTCGACGGGATCTCCATCGTCGCCTTGTCCGATTCCAGCGTGGCCAGCCCCTGCTCTTTCTCCACCGTGTCGCCTGGCTTCACCAGCACCTCGATGACCGGCACCTTGCTGTGTCCGCCGATGTCGGGAACCTTGATCTCGATGGTGCTGGCCATGCTCGTCTCCTTATGCAACAGATGTCAGTGCGCGGCATCCGGCGCCTGGCTGGTGGGGTCTTGCGGTGTTGCCCTGGCCGGCCCTGAGGCCGCCGCGGCATCATGTAACGTGGAAGCGCCGGGCTCGCCCGTCGGCGGCGCGGAATACGCCACGCCGCCCGCGGCCCGGTCGACGAAGCGCACCTCGCGCTGCGGCAGCGGTATCACGATCCCGTATTTCTCCAGCGCCACGTGCAAGGCCCAATTATAGGCGGCCATGACCCGGCCGACCCGTCGCGTGGCCGTAGGGTTGAGCCATACCACCAGCTCGAAGTCCAGGGAGAACTCGCCAAAGCCGGTCAGCCAGACGTCGGGCGCCCGCGACCCTTCCAGGGTCACGGTGTACGGCACGGCCGCGGCCGCCTCCAGGGCGGCCTGCTTGACCGTGTCGCGGTTGCTGCCGTAAGCCACGCGAAACGGGATGCGCTGCCGCCGCGCCACCTCGCGCAAGGTCCAGTTGACCACCCGCCCGTTCACGAACTCCGAGTTCGGCACCAGGATGTCGATGTCGTCGTTGGTGCTGACCAGGGTGGCGCGCATGCGGATTTCACGCACATGCCCGTGCACGCCGGAAGCCAGGTCGACGAAGTCGCCGACTTTCAGGCTGCGGTCGAACAGCAGGATCAGCCCGCAGACGAAGTTGTTGAAAATGGATTGCAGGCCGAAGCCGAGCCCGACGCCGAGTGCACCGGCAAACAGGCCCATCTGCGTCATCGGGATGCCGGCCACGCTCAGGGCCCAGAGCACGCCGACCACCAGCAGCAGGTAATGCAGCGTGCGCTCGACCACGTACAGCGTGGACTGGTTCACGTGCTGGTTGCGCTCGCCAAAGCGCCGCAGCAGGCGCTTGGATACCGCGATGCCGAGCAGGAACAGTACGAACAACAGCACCGCGCCGAGCACGGAGCCAATGGTGACTTCGGCGCCGCCAACCCTGAAACCCAGGTCCAGCCAGCCTTCCACCCGGTCGAGCGCGCGATGCAGGACAACCGGCGGGGCCAGGACCGCGGCGAGGCTGGCGGTGGCCGGGAAACCCACGCGCAGGCCGTTACAGCAGCAGGCGGCGGATGTCACCGAGCCGGGCGGCGAGGAACACGGCAAAACGCGCCGCCAGCGCACCGTCGATGACGCGGTGGTCGTAGGACAGCGACAGCGGCAGGACCAGGCGCGGCGCAAACTCTTTGCCGTTCCACACCGGCTTGAGCGCGGCCTTGCTGACACCGAGGATGGCCACTTCCGGGGCATTGACGATGGGGGTGAAATACGTGCCGCCAATGCCGCCAAGCGAGCTGATGGAGAAACAGCCGCCGGACATTTCCGCCGGGCCAAGCTTCTTGTCGCGGGCCTTCTTCGATATTTCCCCCAGTTCCTGCGCCAGGTCGAGCAGGCCCTTGCGATCAGCGTCGCGGATGACCGGCACCACCAGCCCGTCCGGCGTATCCACGGCAATGCCGATGTTGAAGTACTTCTTCATGATCAGGTGCTCGCCGCTGGCATCGAGCGAGGCATTGAATTGCGGGAAGGCCTTGAGCGCGGCCACCACGGCCTTGATCTGGAACACCAGCGGGCTGATCTTCAGCTCCGGGTGCTCGGCGCCGAGCTGCTTGCGGAACGCCTCCAGCTCGGTGATGTCGGCATCCTCGTGCTGGGTGACATGCGGAATCATGGCCCAGTTGCGCGCCAGGTTGGCTCCGGAAATCTTCTGGATGCGCGACAGCGGCCGCTCCTCGATCTCGCCGAACTTGGCAAAGTCGATCTGCGGCCAGGGCAGCAGGTTCAGCCCGGCGCCCCCCGTCACCATGCCGGCCTGCGGCCGCGCCCCCGAGGCCAGCGCGTGCTTGACGTAGGCGCTGACGTCATCGCGCAGGATGCGGCCACCGCGTCCGGAGCCCTTGACCTGGGCAACGTCCACGCCCAGCTCGCGCGCGAATGCACGCAGCGCCGGACTGGCATAGGGAACATCGCCCGGCATGACGATGGCGGCATCGAACGGCGGCCGCGGATGCGGTGCCTCGCCCCGCTCCGGCGCCGCGGCGGGCGCAGGCTTGGCGGGCACTGGCACCTCCGCGCCAGCAGTCGGCGCCGGTGCCGGGACGGTAGGCGCCGGGCTGCCGGTCTCGGCCGCAACCGCCTTGGCAGGGGGTGCCGGCGCGGCAGGTGCGGACGTTTGCACCGGCGCCGCCTTGGCAGCGCCGCCTTCGGCTTCGATCACCGCGATGAGCGCGCCCTCGGACACGGTATCGCCCACCTTGAGCTTGACCTCCTTCACCACGCCGGCAACCGGGGCCGGAACCTCCATGGTCGCCTTGTCCGATTCCAGCGTGATCAGCCCCTGCTCCTGGTCGACGTGGTCACCGACCTTGATCATCACCTCGATCACCGGGACATCGGCGTGGCCTACATCGGGGACCGTGACCTGTTTGAGTTCAGCCATGAAACACTCCTGCAATGGCATTGGCGCACCGCGCACTGGCGGCAACAAACTTGGATGCATCACACCAGATCGCGAAAGCACCGACGGGCGCGGCAATCAGCGTGTCGGCGTCCCCGCAGCCTGCAACGTGTCGGCAGCAACACATCGCACGCTCCTGGGAGCGGACACCGCCGTGCTCATCATAGCGAAGCCGCCAACGCCGCGTCTGGAAAAAGGCCACCGGCTTCGGTCACGGTTGCCTGCGGCGCCAGGCGTCAATCCGGCCGGGCGTCGGCGCCTAAGTCAGCCGCGACTGCGGCAGGGTGTGGAAAGACGCTGCGTGCCGGGATCGCGAACGGCACCTGCATGGCCTCGAGCTGTTCCATGATCTGCAGGTTCACGCGCTGCTGGATGTCGCAGTACAAGGTATAGTCCGGCGTCAGCACGTAATACACGAATTCGAAGTCGTAGCCATATTCGCCAAACTTGGTCATGTGCCCACGATCGAAGCGGACTTGCGGCTCCGCCTGGATGAAGGCCCGCGTCCGGTCAACGATGGTCTGCACCTGGTCGCTGCGCGTGCCGTACGGCACGCGGAAGCCGAACACCACGCGGCGCTGCGACATGCGGCTGTTGTTGTGGATCAGCTGCTTGAGCAGGTCGGCATTGGAAATCACCAGTTGCTCGCCGGACGTCGAGGCGATCCGCGTGGTCTTCACCCCGACGTCGACGACCGTGCCGGAATCGTCGCCAAAGGCAATCGAATCGCCCACCTCGAAAGGCTTGTCCAGGCCGATAGCCACCGAGGCAAACAGGTCGCCGAGGATGTTCTGCAGCCCCAGCGCCACGGCAATGCCGCCCACCCCGAGGCTGGCCACGAAGGCCGTGATGTTGATCCCGACGTTGGCCATGAACGCCAGCAGCAGCATCGACCAGATCAGGATCTGCGCGGCCCAGGTCAGCATGTTCAGGAACACCGGGTTGATGTGCTTGCCACCCTTGGCGTCCGTGCGCTGCAACCAATGGCGGATCAGCGCGTTCGCCCACAACGCCAGCTGCAGGCCGCACAGCGCAAACAGCAGGTGCTCCAGCCAGACGCTGACCGTGGCGCTGGTATGCAGGAACTTGCACGCGATCGCCAGCGCCAACAGCAGCACCAGCCAATAGCGCGTGGCCACGAGCAGGGCCAGCAGCAAGGCCAGCCCCGGGCGGCCCGTCTCGGCATGACGACGCCGCGCACGCGCGGTCAGCAGGCGCAGCACGCCAGCCACCAGCACGAAACCGAACAGCGCCCCGCCGAGCGCAAGCGCCCACAGGAGGAGCGAATTGCCGGCAAACATGGTGTGCTCGAGCCAACGGGACATGCTTCTACGCTCTCCTGGAATCAGACGGGTGGCAACACCGGCCAGGCACGCTTCCGGACCGGCGCACGGCGCCTCGGCCGGACACGGCGACGACTGCAAGCCTAGAGGGCCGAACAGCGCAAACGCAAACGCGGGCCGTGGGCCCGCAACAGCCAGGAGGTGGCGCGTGCGGATTACTGGCGCCGATCCTGGATGTCGCCGACGCGGCCATCGACGATGGTGATCGTGGTGACGTGATCGCCACGCCGGTATTGCCAGTGCTCACCGCCGTCGTTCGCGGTGATCACCCGGACGCGACCACGACCGCGTGCAGCGGAAGATGCGCTGCGCGGGCGGAATTTCCGCGACGGCTGGCCGAGCAGCTCGACGACCCGCGTCGCGCTGTCCCCTGTGGTGAGCACCTGGCTGCCGATGCGCAAGGTGCCCGACGCCCACGCCGCTCCCGCTGGGCCAAGTGCCAGCAGCAACAACCCGATCCAGCATTGCCTGTGCATGACCACGCTCCCAGCAGCCGACCACCGTAGGCCGGGCGATAAGCTTGGCCGCGCCGGACACGCCGGCCAAGGCCACGCCCGCCATGCGCCCGCAGGCGCGCTCCCGTTCACCTGTCAGCGGATGGCGCCGGTGCACCCGGCGCCGCGGGTCCGGTACTCAGGGATCGCGCTCGAGAAGGTGCAGCGGCCGGCCCTGCGCGTCCTGCCAGCCCTGTTGCAATTCCAGCAACCGCTGCACCGAGGGGCACAAGGCGGCAACGGCCGGACGCAAGGCCTGCAGCTGCTGGCGCATGCGCGCCTGCAGGCCGGTGGCCAGGCCGACGGCCCTGTCACGCAGCGCCAGCGCGCCCTGGGCATCGCCGCCAGCCATGGCCTGCAGCGCCTGCTGGCCAAGGTCGACACCGATTGCGGGCAGCAGGTCGGCGCTGAGTTCGGTCGCATATTGCTCGAACGCCGAGCCATGCCAATCCTTGGTGCTCTGACTGCTGGCAATGCGCTGCTTCACGCTGCTGGCGTGCGCTGCCAGGCGGCGGTCCAGCTCGTCGCGGCTGTCGCTGGCGAGGCCGAGGCCGGCAACTTCGTCGCGTACCGATTGGGTGGCCAGATCCACGCCGCGATCGGCCACGGCACGCACCTGCGGCACCAAGGCGCGCACCTCGCGCTCGAACGCCCGTATCCGATCCTGCTGCTCGCCCGCGCCGTGAACCAGCACGCCATCGACGCGCAGCGTGCCCTCGCCCACCACCACGTGGGTCGGCTCTGGCGTCGCCCGCTCGAACACGAGTTGCCGCGGTTGCAGGGTCAGGTCGTAGCTGCTGCTGGCCTGGCAGGTCGCGGCCAGGTCTTGCGCCTGCAGCGGCAAGCCCAGGCACAGGCCAAGGAACAGCAGGCACAACGGCAGGAAGGAGAGAAACGGCCATGGACGCATCGCATGCGCTCCGCAGGAAGTCCGCCACTGACCATAGCTGTCTTGCCGGAAACTGCGCTGAACGCGAGCGCCCAGGCGCCTGGGCGGCAGAAACCGCCCACGCTCCTGGCTCAGCCGCGCACGCGGAATTGCGCCCGCACTCCGGGCACACCCAGGCGCCAGGCGAGCCACAGCAGCAGGGGCACCGCCACGACCTTGAACGCCAGCGCCAGGCGGTAGCTGCGCCGTGCATGCTGGACCGCCTGCTGCAATACCGCATCGGCCTGCAACTGCACCAAGGCCTCGGTGCTGGCACGGTCGAACTGCCACCACTGCAGCAACAGCGTCACCCCGGTGACGGCCACCCAGACGGCCAGGATGCAGGACGCCACGCGCAAGGGCAGGCGCGCCCAGCCTTGGCGCAGGATGCAGGCGGCGCACAGCACGATGAACACCAGCGCCGCCAGCAGGTAGACCACGTCCCAGGCCAACATGCGCTGCAGCATCGCGGCCGCCTCCCCGCTGCCGGGCGCCAGCTGCTGCAGCTGCGCCCGCATCAGGCTGGCGTGGCGCAGATACTGCGCGCAGCCGAACGCCGCCAGCAGCAACAGCAACCAGACCACCACGCGCCATGCCGCAAAGGCCGGCGTCGATGCCGCCAGGCGCGCGGGCCGCATCAGGCGCACGCCCCGCGCGGGCGACGCCTGTCCATCATCATGCGCGGCGCTTGCCAGGAACCCATGTCCATCTCCGTGTGCACCCGGCAAAGTGTAGCGGGATCACGCGCCACCACCCATCAGCGCGGCGACCCGGAGCGCCGGCGCCAGACCACGCAGCCAACCTGGCGCCGCCTGCGGACTCAGCGTCGGGAGATGGTGAACTTGCCGACCGATACGCCGAGATTCACGCCCTGGCCCGTGCCGGCCAGCGCCAGCGAGGTCGTGCCCTTGGTCAGCACCTGCGCCTGCGAACTCTTGACCACGCCGGCCTCCGCACCTGCCTGGGCGTAGTCGCCAAACACCTCGCTGATGCCATGCACCGTGGTGATCTCGCCGCGCCCATCCTCAATCCGGTACTTGCCGGCGGTCAGGCCGCCGCCCACGAGCTGGATGCTTACCGCCGCGGTCTGGCCGTTGTCGCAAGTGACGGTGCCGCTGCCTTCGGCGCGCTTGTAGAACAGCGACCAGCCGGACAGGTTGTACTTGAGATGGCATTTCACGGTGGGCTCAGCGGCCTGCGCCGTATCCGCAGGCAGTGCCGAAGCCGCCAGGAAACCGGTGAAAACCAGGGCCGCCGCGGCCAACATGCTCTTGTTCATCAGCTTTCTCCTTGTGGATGTCGCGCATTGTCGTACCAGATGCTGCATGCTCGTGAGTCCCCCGCAGGATGTCCATGGCGTCGTGATGGAGGCGTGCACGCAGCAGGCGCCCCACCCTGCACGCGCTTGGTTTCTGCCGCCTGGCCGCCTAGACTCCGAGGCAACGACGCACGATCCGAGGCAGCCGATGGTGAAGTATTCGCTGGTGGGTTACGACGGTTCGGATGCCGCACGGCGCGCGTTCCAGTTTGCCGTCGACCTGGCGCGCTGCAGCGGCGGCCGGGTACGCGTGGTGTCGGTACTGCAGGTCACCGAGGCCGGCGCCGATGCCTGTGCCCTGCTGATGGCCGATTCCGGCGCCGAGCGCCTGCAGGAGCTACTGGGCGAGCTGACCACCATCGTCCCGGACGCGACGCAACTGGTCGATCTCGAAATCGTGCACGGCAGCCCGGGCGACGTGCTGCTGAGCCAGGTGGCGCAATACAACATCGACCACCTGGTGATCGGGCACACGGCCCGGGGTGCGCTGGCACGCTGGCTGCTCGGCTCGGTATCCAGCAACGTCCTGGCGCGGGCGCCGGTACCGGTCACCGTCGTACCCTGACGTCGGCAAGTCCGCGCCTCAGGCCTTTGGCTGCGCTTCCTGTGCCGGACGCGGTTGCGCATGTATCTCCCGCCGCACCTTCTGCGCCGCCTTCACCCGGCTGACGTCCAGCGGCCGGATCCTGGTGATGGTGCAGGGATAGCTGTTGCGCCCGGTCAGCACCTTGTCGAAGTTGGTCGACACCTGCCGCAGGTACGAGGTGATGCCGATCGAGGGCACATAGGTGAGTGCCGGACAGCCGCCATCCACGTCGAGCAGCCAGGCCTCGTTCGGGCGCGTGTACACGGCCAGTTCGGTGGTGCTCAGCGGCACCCAGGAATACAGCGAGAGAAATCGGAAACTGGACACCGGCGCTCCCGCCGCGGCGGTGTAGTCCGCCACCAGCTGGGCCTGGCGCTGGGCATAGGGCACGCTGCTGCAGGCTGCGGCGAGCAACGCGGCCGCCGTCACCAGGATCAAACGGATATAGGACATGGCGCCTCCGTAACGCAACGCATCATGGGTCAAGTCCTATGACCAACGCAGCCCGCCAGGCCGAGGTTTACCGGCGCTACTTCTTGCGTTTATCCAGCTGACTCCAGCGCGAAGGATCGAAGCCGCCCACCTCGTACACCAGCGTCTCGGCCTGCTTGCTCGCCGCCGGGGTCACCTCGATCTCGACCTCGTGCGCGCCTGCCAGCAGCTTCAGGAAGCCCTTGTCGTCGTTCATCATCAAGGCCGGTTCCCCGGTCGGTGGGGCGAAGGCCCTGACCCGGTGCAGCTTGCCGTCCACCGTGACCTTCAGCGTGCAGGCCTTGCCGCAGACGAAGCCCTTGCCGCTGCCGAACAGGAACACGTTCTCGCCCCACTTGGTATGCCGGCGCAGGACCAGCTTCACGCGCTCGCCAGTCACCGGCTTGCTGTTGAAGATGGTGGCCGTGGACTGGGTGCCGCCGGCCATCGGCGCCACCTGGTACTGCCATAGCGCGGCCAGGCGGTTCTTTTCGCTGTTCTCGCGATAGCGCTTTTCGATCGCCGGCAGCGTCTGCTGCACCTCGGTCGCGGCGGCACTGCCGGGGAATTGCTCGACGATGCTCTTGCCCATGGTCACCGCCATCGCATCGTTGTTGATGCGCAGCAGCTCGCGGTAGGTGTTGAGGTTCTTCTCGGCCTTGGCGGCATCGGCCTGGGCCTGGAGTTCCTGCGGGGATGGCCCGGCGGCCTGTTGCGAACAGGCGCCGAGGATGACGGCCAGGCCAACGGCCGTGCTTGCCAGATACGTGCGCAGCAAATGCATGTCAGCTCGCCAGCAGTGGTACGGAGCCCCAAGCTTGCCGCGAGCACCCCGCCCAGCGCAACCGCGGTGTGGCCGGCGGACGCGGTCTGCTCAGTTTTCCGCGGCCAACGCGGGGCCCACATAGTCCACGCGTGCCACCTGGTCCAGCCAGATGCGATCGACCAGGCCGGGGCTGCCCAGCCGTTCCAAGCTCACCACGGCGTTGGTGCCCTCACGCCGCTGCGGGTCGCGAAACACCTGTGCGCTGGTGCGCACGTGCACCACTCCTTCATGCGTACCGCCGTCTTGCATGTGCAGCACGACCCGGCCGTGTGCCGGCAAGCGCGTGATCAAGTCCAGCAGCCGCTGGATCCCTGCCTCATCCGTACACACCCGCGGTGCCAGCTGGCCCATGTCGTCCGTCCATCCATTGCGTTAGGCTGATCGTGCCCAAACCATCCGGCACGATGGAAAACGCCAATGTACCAGCGGACGGCCCCATGATCATCCAGTCGGCAACGGAATTTGCCGCCGCTTTTGCCGCCTTGCCGCCGCCCGGACATCCGGCGACGGCACGCGCCGCCTTCCTGGTCGCGCCAGCCGGGCATGCCCTGGCGGCGGAATCGGCCACCGACAACGCCTACATGCACCTGGACGCGCAAGTCGATCCGGCCCGCGCCCTGGCCCAGCACCAGGCACTGGCGCAGGCGCTGCGCGCGGACTGCCCGGTAATCAGCTTTCCGGGTGATGCCGCCACGCCGGATGCGATCTTCCCGAACAACGTCTTTGCCACCGCGCGGGGCCGGTTGATCATCGGCCGCATGCGTCACGCCGTGCGCCGCGCCGAAGCCGAACGCGGCGACATCCGCGCCTTCTTCCGCGATGTGCTGGGCTACGCCGAGGTCGACTTGTCCGGGCGCGGTGACCTGGTCGCCGAGCTGACCGGCGCGCTGGTCATCGATCGCGGCCGCCAGATCGGCTACTGCGGGCTCAGCGAGCGCTGCGACCTGGCCGGCGCCTCGGCCATGGCCGAGGCCTTCGGTTTGCGCTTCGTGTTCTGCTTCGAGTTGGCACCAGGCGAATACCACGCCAACGTCGTGCTGTCCCTGCTCGCCGGCCGCGGCGTCATCATTGCCCCCGACGGTTTCGTCGACCCGGCCGTGCCGGCAGCCATTGCCCACGCCTACCCGAAGTGTGTGGTCCGGCTCACCCCGGCGCAAAAGCGCGCCTTTGCCGGCAACGCCATCACCTTGACCGACGAGCGGGTATGGATGAGCCAGCGCGCCGCCGACGCGCTGGACGACGCGCAGCGCCACACCTTGGCAGCGGCAGGCTTCGCGCTCGGCACGCCGGCCCTGGATGAACTGGAAAAGGCCGGCGGCAGCCTGCGCTGCTGCGTGGCCGAGATCTACTGACACGGCGCCAAGCCGCGCCGTGCGCCGCCCAACGGCCGTCATCGACGTGGTGCTCACGCCGTCCCCGGCAGACTGGTGCCATGCCGGCGTTTCGGCCCTGGGTCGACCGCAGGCATTCAGCTTGACCCGTGATAATGGTCCTGGCAAAGGCGCGCCACAGTCATGCCGCAAGCCCGTTGTCATTGCCACCAATGCCCACCCCATACCTGCCATGGAGCAAAACCGACATGCGTCATCAAGATCTAGAGAACCAGGTCAAGGAAACCGGCGACCGCGCGGCTGATCGCGCGCGTTATTACGCCGACCGCGCCAGCAACGGCGCCCGCAGCCTGGCCGAGCGCGGCCATGAGCTGGGCGAGCGTTTTGCCCGGCGCAGCAACCGCTACAGCCGGCAACTGGCGCACAAGGCCGAGGATCTGGCCGACGAGGCGAGCTACCAGTACCGCCGGGCGCGCCGGCATGTGGCGCGGCACCCGGTCGCCACCGCGGCGATCGTCGCCGGCACCGTCGGCGCCTTCCTGCTGCTCACGCGACTGCTGCGCGGCCCGCGCGACGAGGACTGACCGACTGCGCCGGCAGTCTCCAGGCGCAAACCGCTTTACCCCGGGGCCGGCCGGATCCGATCAGACGTCGATCGGGTTCGGCTTGTCGGCGTCCAGCTTCCAGACCTTGATGGCGCGTTCCACATCCTTGGCATCCAGCACGCCGTCCTCGGCCAACGCCACCACCGCGGCATGGGCAATCCAACGCGCATCGACCTCGAAAAACGCGCGCAGCGCGTCGCGGGTATCGCTGCGGCCATAGCCATCAGCGCCCAGTGCGGTGAACCGGCGACCCTCGGGCACGAACGCACGCACTTGGTCGGCGACCGCGCGCACGTACTCGCTGACCGCCACGACCGGCCCCTCATGGCCGGTCAGGCACTGGCTGACGTAGGACACGCGACGATCCTTGGGTTTGGGATGCAGGCGGTTCCAGCGCTCGCAATCGAAGCCGTCACGGGACAGCTCGATGAAGCTCGGGCACGACCACACATCGGCCTTGACGCCAAACTCCGCGTCCAGCAGCTCGGCCGCCGCCACCGCCTCGCGCAGCGAGCCGCCGGCAGCCATGAGCTGGACCCGTGGGGCGCCGCCCTTGGCCTTGGACTTGCCCGGCGCCGTGGACTTGGCCTTGCCATCCGCCGCCTGGAACAGGTACATGCCCTTGATGATGCCCTCGGCACAACCTTCGGGCATGTCCGGGTGGGCATAGTTCTCGTTGGTCACGGTGATGTAGTAGAAGATGTCCTCCTGCTCGTGGCCCATGCGCCGGATGCCATCCTGCAGGATCACCGCCACCTCGTAGGACCAGGTGGGGTCGTAGGCCCGGCAGTTCGGCACCGTCGCCGCCATCACGTGCGAGGCGCAGTCCGAATGCTGCAGGCCCTCGCCGGGAAAACTGCAGCCGGCGGTGGCGCCAATCAGGAAGCCGCGGGCGTGCTGGTCGCCAGCGGCCCAGATCAGGTCGCCGACGCGGCGGAAGCCGAAGAACGAATAGAAGATGAAGAACGGCAGCATCGGCCGGTCCGACACCGAGTAGCTGGTGCCGGCGGCAATCCACGCCGACATGCCGCCCGCCTCGCTGATGCCGCATTGCAGGACCTGGCCGTCCTCGGCCTCGCGGTAGTACAGCAACTGGTCGGCATCCTGCGGCCGATACTTCTGCCCGCCCGGCGCATAGATGCCTATCGAGCGGAACATGCTCTCCATGCCGAAGGTGCGCGCTTCGTCGACGACGATCGGCACCACGTACGGCGCGATCTGCTTGTCGCGCAGCAACAGGTTCATGCCGCGCACCAGCGCCATGGTGTTGCTGATCTCGCGTCCCTTGGTGCCGTCAGTGATCTGCTTGAAGTCGTCCAGGCCAGGGACCGGCAAGGGCTGGCTGGATTTCTCCCGCCGGGACGGCAAGGCACCGCCGAGCTCGCGGCGCCGCTCCAGCATGTACTTCACCTCCGGCGAATCCGCGCCCGGGTGGTAGTACGGCACCGAATCGATGCCGTCGCCGTCGAGCTGCTTGTCGTCGATGGGAATCTGGAAACGATCGCGGAACACCTTGATCGCGGCCTGGTCCATCTTCTTGGCCTGGTGCGCGATGTTCATCGACTCGCCGGCCGCGCCCATGCCGTAACCCTTGACCGTCTGCGCCAGGATCACCGTGGGCATGCCCTCGGTGTGCACGGCCGCGTGATACGCCGCGTAGACCTTGTGCGGGTCGTGGCCGCCGCGGTTCAGGCGCCACACGTCGTCATCGGAAATATTGGCCACCATGGCCGCGGTTTCCGGATACTTGCCGAAGAAATGCTCGCGCGTGTAGGCGCCGCCGAACGCCTTGCAGGCCTGGTACTCGCCGTCCACGGTTTCCATCATCAGCTTGCGCAGCACGCCATCCTTGTCGCGCGCCAGGAGCGGATCCCAGTACGAACCCCAGATCAGCTTGATCGCGTTCCAGCCGGCGCCGCGGAACACCCCTTCCAGCTCCTGGATGATCTTGCCGTTGCCGCGCACCGGGCCGTCCAGGCGCTGCAGGTTGCAGTTGATGACGAAGATCAGGTTGTCCAGGTGTTCGCGCCCGGCCACCGAGATCGCGCCGAGCGATTCCGGCTCGTCGACCTCGCCGTCGCCCAGGAAGCACCACACCTTGCGGTCGGACTTCGGCACCATGCCGCGCGCTTCCAGGTACTTCATGAACTGGGCCTGGTAGATCGCCTGGATCGGCCCCAGGCCCATGGACACGGTCGGCATCTGCCAGTAATCCGGCATCAGCCACGGATGCGGGTACGAGGGCAGGCTCGGCAGGCCCCGGGTTTCCATCCGGTAGCCTTCCAACTGCGCCTCGCTGATGCGGCCCTCGAGATACGAGCGCGCATACAGGCCGGGGCTGGAATGACCCTGGTAGCCGATCAGGTCGCCGGGATGCCCCGCCGACGGCGCGCGCCAGAAATGGTTGAAGCCGACGTCATACAGCGTAGCCGAGGACGCGAAGCTGGCGATATGCCCGCCCAGGCTGCCGGGCTTGCGGTTGGCCCGCACCACCATGGCCATCGCGTTCCAGCGGATCAGGGAGCGGATGCGCCACTCCATCGCGGCGTCGCCGGGGCTCTTCGCCTCCTGCCCGGCCGGGATGGTGTTGACGTATTGCGTGGTCGGCGCAAACGGCAAATAGCCGCCCGACCGGCGGGTCTCGTCGACCATGCGCTCGAGCAGGAAATGCGCGCGCTCGGTGCCGTCGTGGTCGAGCACCGCACGCAGCGATTCCAGCCACTCGCGGGTCTCGGCCGGGTCGGCATCCTGGTCGACGATGTCTTGAACGATATCCATCTAGCTCTCCATGACGCCAGGTGGCGCCGGATCGAGGTGAGCCGCCAGCGCAGGCGCGGCGGAACCAACAACGGCAGTTTAGCCGGCAGCCCGCAAGCCCGCCAATGTGCGGCGCTGTGCGCGACCACGCGCCGCCCGACGCCATGCGCCCGGACGACTTCTACCGCCCACGCTCCTTAGGAACGGATGTCGGCGCGGATCTGCGCTTCGACGCAGGCGACCGCGGTCATGTTGACCACGCGGCGCACGGTCGATTGCGGAGTCAGGATATGCGCCGGCTTGGCCACGCCCATCAGGATCGGGCCGATAGCCACGCCGTCGCTCAGCATGCGCGTCATGTTGTAGGCGATGTTGGCCGCATCCTGGTTCGGGAACACGAACACATTGGCCTTGCCCTGCAACTGCGAGTTCGGGAACATGCGCTCGCGCAGCTCCGGCATCAGCGCGGTGTCCGCCTGCATTTCGCCCTCCACTTCCAGGCGCGGCGCGCGGGCGCGGATCAGGGCCAGCGCCTTGCGCATCTTCACCGCCCCGCAGGTGTCCTGGTTGCCGAAGTTGCCGGCCGAGAGCAAGGCGATCTTCGGCGTGATGCCGAACAGCTTCAGGCGGATGGACACCTGCAGCACCGCCTCGGCAATCTGCTCGCTGCTGGGGTCGTCCTGCACGTGGGTGTCGAGGTAGAAGAACGTGCCCTTCTCGGTGGCCACCGCGGCCATCGCCGAGGGCTCGCTGACGCCGGTGTCCAGGCCGATGATGTCGCGGATGTAGCGCAGTTTGCTCTGGTACAGGCCAACCAGGCCGCACAGCAGTGCATCGGCCTCGCCGCGCTCGACCATCAGCGCGGCAATCGCGGTCGGCCGCGAGCGCACGACCGCCTTGGCCATCGCCGGCGTGACCCCGCGGCGCTCCATCAGGTGGTGGTAGTGCTGCCAGTAGTCGTCGAAGCGCGGGTCGTCGTGGATGTCGACCAGCTCCACGTCCACCCCGAGCTTGATGCGCAGGCCGGCGCGGCGGATGCGCTTCTCGATGACCTTGGGCCGGCCGATGAGGATCGGCCGGGCCAGGCCCTGGTCGACCACGACCTGCACGGCGCGCAGCGTGGTGTCTTCCTCGCCCTCGGCGTACACCACCCGCTGCGGGTGGGCGCGGGCACGCTCGAACACCGGGCGCATCAGCAGGCCGGTGCGGAACACGAAACTGTTCAATTTGTCGTTGTAGGCGGCGAAATCCTCGATCGGCCGCTGCGCCACGCCCGAATCCATGGCCGCCTGCGCGACGGCCGGCGGCAGCTGCAGCAGCAACCGCGGGTCGAACGGCTGCGGAATCAGGTAATCGCGGCCGAAGCTCGGCGGCCTGCCGCCATAGGCGCGGGCGCTGACATCCGAGGACTCGCGCCGTGCCAGCGCGGCAATGGCCCTGACGCAGGCCACCTTCATCGCCTCGTTGATCACTGTGGCGCCGACGTCCAGCGCGCCGCGGAACAGGTAGGGGAAGCACAGCGCGTTGTTCACCTGGTTCGGATAGTCCGAACGTCCGGTGGCCATGATGCAGTCCGGGCGCACCGCCTTGGCCTCCTCCGGGGTGATCTCCGGATTCGGATTGGCCAGCGCAAAGATGATCGGGTCGCGCGCCATGCTGGCCAGCATCTCGGGCTTGAGGATGCCGCCGGCGGACAGGCCAAGGAAGATGTCCACGCCGTCCACGATCTCGGCGAGGGTGCGCTTGGGCGTATCGCGCGCATAGCGCTGCTTGCCCGGGTCGAGGTCGGTGCGGCCGCTGTGCAGCACGCCGTTGACGTCCAGCGCCAGGATGTGCTCGGGTTTGACGCCCAGCGCCACCAGCATGTCCAGGCAGGCCACACCGGCGGCGCCGACGCCGGTGGTCGCCACGCGGACGTCCTCGATGCGCTTGTCGGCCACCAGCAGCGCGTTGAGCACCGCCGCGCCGACGATGATCGAGGTGCCGTGCTGGTCGTCGTGGAACACCGGAATCTTCATGCGCTCGCGCAGCTTGCGCTCGACGATGAAGCATTCCGGCGCCTTGATGTCTTCCAGGTTGATGCCGCCGAAGCTCGGCTCCAGGCTGGCGATGATGTCGACCAGCTTGTCCGGGTCGCGCTCGTCGATCTCGATGTCGAAGACGTCGATGCCGGCGAACTTCTGGAACAGTATGCCCTTGCCTTCCATCACCGGCTTGGCGGCCAGCGGCCCGATGTTGCCCAGGCCGAGCACCGCGGTGCCGTTGCTGATGACCGCCACCAGGTTGGCGCGCGCGGTGAGTTCGGCCGCGGCATGCGGATCGGCGACGATGGCGTCGCAGGCCGCCGCCACCCCCGGCGAGTAGGCCAGCGACAGGTCGCGCTGGGTCAGGAGCGAGGTGGTGGGCGTGACCTTGATTTTGCCCGGGTGCGGCAGCCGGTGATATTCGAGCGCCGCCAGACGCATTTCTTCGGAAAGTGCCATGGACACAGACTGGTGTGGGGGAACGGTGGGCGCGCCGCATAGGCTGCGCCCGGCAACGATGTTAGCACCGGCGCCCGCCGATGCCCGGACGATTCCCTGGCCGTTGGCACCCCGCGGCGCCGGCCATCGAGCCGCCTGGACGTCCTGGGTTCGATGTCCCCTGCCTACTCGCGATCGCGCGAGTCGCGCGTTCGCCGCGGCCGCTCCGGGACGCGGCCGCCGCGCTGGCGGCTCAGGCGCGCCTCCAGGGCCGCGGCCTGCTCCTCGCGCTCGTCGTGCAGCTTGAGGTAGTTGCGCCAGCGCTCGGCACCCAGCTCGCCCGTGTCCAGCGCGGCCTGGATCGCACAGCCCGGCTCGCTGCCGTGGCCGCAATCGGCAAACCGGCAGCGCTCGGCGAGCGCGGCGATATCGGCAAACAGGTCGAGGTCCTCGCCGCCGGTCAGCTTGAGCTCGCGCATGCCCGGGGTGTCGATCAGGCAGCCGCCGCCGGGCAGTTGCAGCAAGGCACGCCGCGTCGTGGTGTGGCGACCGCGATCATCGCCGCTGCGCACGGCACCGGTGCTCATGCGCGCCTCGCCGAGCAAGGTGTTGGTCAAGGTGGATTTTCCCGCACCCGAGGAGCCGACCAGTACCGCCGTGTCGCCGAGGCGCAGGTACGGCGCGAGCACGGCCGCGCTGGCCGGATCCTTGCCGTTGAGCGCATGGATCGGGGTGCCGGCAGGCAGTCGCTGACGCAAGGCCGCCACGCGCGAGGCCGCATCCACGGCGCTGTCGAGCTTGCTCAGCAGCACCACCGGCTGCGCCCCCGAACCCGCGGTCACGGACAGGTAGCGCTCGATCCGCGCCGGGTTGAAATCCTCGTCCAGGCCGGTGAGCACGAACACGTAGTCGACGTTGCTGGCGATGAGCTGCTGCTGGTAACGCTCGCCGGCGGCCGCCCTGGACAACACCGTGCGCCGCGGCGCCACGTTGCGGATGTGCGGCGGCGTGCCCGGCTCGACCTCGACGAAATCACCCACCACCGGTCGCAATGCCGGATCGAGCCCGCGTTTCAGGAAGCGGCCATCGGGCTGCGCGCCAAACACGTGCTCGCCGTCGTGCAGTTCATACCCCGCCCGGTGTTGGGCTACGACCCGCGCCACGCGCAGTCCGGAAGCGGGAAGCGCATCGCCGCGCCAGCCGATCCGGCGCAAGCGGTCAATCGATACAGCGTCACTCATCAGGGTTCGGTCTGCACGGGATGGCCCATTATGCCGCGTGCCCCCGCGGAGCGGAGCACGCAGCGCAGCATGGCGGTCGACGCGGTTCAGGCCGCTCAACGCGCGGATTCGGCGAGCAGCTCCACCAGATGCTGCTTCCAGAGCGCTGCCCAGGTGTGGGTGCCATGGCCATGGGTGGAAAGGCTGGCCGGGATCACCAGGTAGCGCCCGCGCGGGATGCGCTTGATCTCGCGCTCGGCGATGCCGAGGTACGGCTGGTTGATGAAATCGTCCGCCGAATTGATCCACAGCAGCGGCGCCTTGATCGCGCCGAGCCTGGGCGACGGGTCGTAGTTGCGCGAGGAATCGACCTGGTACAGCAGGTCGTTCGCGTCCAGGTGCGGCACCGTCTGCTGCAGGCGGCTGGCGAGATAGTCGTCGGCGGCCTGGCGCGTCGGATAGTCGCGCTGCAACAGTTGCGGCGCGCTGCCGGCGATCAGCAGCATGTCCTCGGCCGTGCGCAGCCCAAGCGTGGGTTCCTTGGTGTAGTTGCCGCCATCCCATGCGGGATCGTCGCGGATGCCGTCCATCAGCATCTTGCGCCACATGCGGTTGCGCCCGGCAATCGCCACCGGCTCGCACGCCAGCGGCATGATCGCATCGACGAAATCGGGATAGTCCTCGCCCCACATGAAGCTGTGCATGCAGCCCATCGAGGTGCCCATGACCAGGCGCAGGTGGTCGACCTTGAGACCGCGGGTCAGCAGCTCGTGCTGCGCCGCCACCATGTCGCCGTAGTCATAGTGCGGGAATGCCATCTTCAAGCCGTCGCTCGGCTTGGACGACCCGCCATGCCCGATGTTGTCGGGCAGGATGATGAAGTAGCGGCTCGCATCCAGCGGCTGCCCCGGCCCGAACAGCTCGCCGGCGAAATGCGGCTGCATGAACTGGCTGCCGGTGCCGCCGGTGCCGTGCAGAATCATCACCGCGTTGTCGACACGGCCGTCCGCGCCGCGCCGCGGCGTGCCCAGCGTCATGTAGTGCAGCGTCAATTTCGGCAGCGTGCTGCCGTCGCGAAACCGGAAATTATCGATGGTGAAGTCACCAGGCTGCGGCTTGAGCGCCGCGGTCACCGCGGTCTCGGCAGGCGTCGACGCCTGCTGGGCCAGCGCTGGCGCACCGGCGATCGCGACGGTGCCGCACAAGGCGGCTGCAAGCACGGACTGCTTGAACACGTTCATTCGTTTCCCTCCCGAGTTGCCACCGGCGCGATGGACTGCCGATCCCCTCCAGTATGGCGCCCACGCTCCCGGTGGCGCACCGGACCGTTCGGACTGGTTCCACAGGCCGTACGCGGCCTATGCTAGGCAGTCTCGAACGGCAAACCTGGAATCAACATGCAACTGGAGAATTTGCGCATAGCCGTCACCGGCAGTTTCGGCGCGCTCGGCACCGCGACCGTACGTGCCGCGCTCGACGCGGGCGCCCGCGTGGCAGCCATCGACCGGGCCGCGCCCCCGCCCGGCGGCATCGGCTCGGCGACCTGCATCGGCGGGGTGGACCTGGCCGATGCCGCAGCCGCCAGGCAAGCCCTGGATGTCGCCGCCAAGGCGCTCGGCGGCCTCGACGCCCTGGTCAACATTGCCGGCACGTTCCGCTACGAGACGCTGGCGGACGGCACGCTGGATACCTGGGACCTGCTCTACCGGGTCAACCTGCGCACGGCCGTGGCCGCCAGCCAGGCGGCGCTGGCACACCTCGGACGCAGCGGGCGCATCGTCAACATCGGCGCCAATGCCGCATTAAAGGCCGGCGCCGGCATGGGCGCGTACACCGCCTCCAAGAGCGGGGTGATGCGCCTTACCGAGGCGCTGGCCGAGGAACTCAAGGTACGCGACATCACCGTCAACGCCGTGCTGCCGAGCACCCTCGACACCCCGGCCAACCGCGCCGACATGCCCAAGGCCGATTTCAGCCGCTGGGTGGCGCCGGAGAAGCTGGCAGGCGTCATCCTGTTCCTGCTCTCGCCCCAGGCCGCAGTGATCACCGGCGCGCTGATCCCCGTGGTCGGCCGCGTCTGAGCGGGGCCATGGCCGCGCTCAGCGCATGGTGACGAATTCCTCGGCCGAGGTCGGATGGATGGCCACGGTGTCGAGGAAATCCGCATAGCGCGCGCCCATGCGCACGGCCACGGCAAAGCCCTGCAACATTTCATCCATGCCAGGGCCGATGCCGTGCAAGCCGACGATGCGTTGCCCGGCGCCGACGCAAACCAGCTTCATCCGCGTCTGCCCCTCGCGGCCGGCCAGGGACCAGAGCATCGGCGTGAAGCGCGCCTGGTGCACGCGCACCTCGGCGCCATAGTGCTCGCGCGCCTCGGCCTCCGACAAACCCACGCTGCCGATCGGCGGGTGGGAAAACACCACGCTCGGCACGCAGGCGTAATCCAGGTGGGCGTCGGACTCGCCGCCAAATAGCCGATCGGCGAGCTTGCGGCCGGCGGCAATGGCCACCGGGGTCAAGGCGCGCTTGCCGTTCACGTCGCCCAAGGCATACACGCCCGGTATCGAGGTGTTCTCGAACTTGTCGGTGACCACCTCGCCGCCCTCGCCCAGGACGATGCCGGCATGCTCCACGGCCAGCGAGGTCACGTCCGGCACCCGGCCAATGGCGCTGATGACCCGGTCGTACGGACCGTAGCGCTCGCCATCGGCGCATTCCAGCCACAGCCCGTCGTCGCGCCGCTGGATGCCGCGCACGGCGCAACCCTGCTTGTGGATGATGCCCTCGCCCTGCATCAGCGCCGACAGCGCATGGCCGAGATCGGCGTCGAAGTGGGCGAGCAGGCGGCTGCGCGAGATGAGCTCCACGTGCGCGCCCAGGGTCCGCAGCACGCCGGCCAGCTCCACCGCGATATAGCCGCCGCCGATGATGCCGACGCGATCAGGTCTCGCCCCCAGCGCGAAAAAGCCGTCCGAATCGATGGCCAGCTCGCCGCCAGGCATGCGCGTGGTGCGGGCACGCGAGCCGGTGGCGACCACCACGTGCGGCGCGCTGTAATCGGCACCGTCCGCGCGCAAGGTGTGCGCATCGACGAAGTGTGCCGGCACGCGCAGCACGCGCACGCCCAGCGCATCCAGGCGCTCGGCGTAGGACTGCCGCGCCCGCGCCACGTAGGCCTCGCGGTGGGCGAGGAACTTGCCCCAGTCCAGCTCGCCAGGCTCGGTGTCGAAACCGACCGCGGCGGCCAGTTGCTGCGCCTCGGCCAGGCTCGCCGCCAGCCACATGGCCTTCTTCGGCACGCAGCCGCGGTTGACGCAGGTGCCCCCCAGCTCGCGTGGCTCGAACAGCGTGACTGCCGCGCCATGCTGCGCGGCCCTGATCGCCGTGGCCAGGCCGGCCGAGCCACCGCCCACGATCAGCACATCCGCCTTCGTATCCATGTCCAACCCTCGTCTCGCCTGCCGCGCGGATGGCCACCGCGCGGCACTACCGCTGCCTCAGTGCTGCATGTCCGCCGCGGCCAGCAGTGCCAGCAGGCCGACCTGCATGCCGCGCAAGCCCTCGGGCTTGGCCACGTCGGTCCACTCATCGAGCGAATGCGCCCTCCCGCTGGTGCCACCCGAGCCGATGGTGACCGCCGGGATGCCCATGCTGATCGGCAGGTTGGAATCGGTCGAGGACGCGCCGAGGACCGGGCTGAAATCCAGCGCCTTGACCGCGTCAACCGTGGTGCGCACCAGCATCGTATCCGGCTTGGTCGAACCGGCAGGACGCACGCCAATCGACTTCGGCTCGACCGTGACCTTGCCGTCCCTGGTGGAGCGCGCCTGGTTCTCGTGGTCGGCAGCCTGCTGCAGGATGTCGAGGAACTTCTGGTTCAGCGCTGCCAGCGACGCGGGGTCGGCCGAGCGCATGTCGAAGTCCATCCACACATCGCGCGGGATCGCGTTTACCGAGGTGCCGCCACCGGTGACGCTGGCCGAATACGTGACCTTGGGATCGGTCGTCACCTTGACCGCATACAGGTCGGTCACCGCCTTGGCCATCGCCGCCATCGGATTGACGATGCCGAACGCGCCATAGCTGTGCCCGCCCGGGCCGTGGAAGGTCACGTGGTAGCGCTGCGAACCCACCGCGACATTCACGATGTGGGCCGGATTGCTGCCATCGACCGAGAAGAACGCGCCAATGCGGTCCTTGTATGCGCCCTTGGTAAACAGGTAGCGCACGCCGCGCAGGTCGCCGGCGCCTTCCTCGCCGACATCGCCGACGAACAGGATCGAATGCCGCGTGGTGATGTGCGCCGCATCCATGGCCCGGATCCAGGCCAGCAGGGTGCTCAGGCCGCGCGTGTCATCGCCGACGCCGGGCGCGTGCAGCTTGGTGCCCTCGCGGCGCACCTTGACCGACGTGCCTTCCGGAAACACCGTGTCCAGGTGCGCGGCCATCACCACCAGCGGCGCCTTGGGGTCGCTGCCCGGGCGCAGGCCGAGCACGTTGCCCTCGGCGTCGATGTTCACGTCTTTCAAGCCCAGGGTCTTGAACATGCCCGCATAGGTCTTGGCCCGCTCGGCCTCCTTGAACGGCGGCGCCGGAATCTCGGTGAGCTGCACCAGCTCGGCCACGAAGCGGTCGTATTGCGCATCCAGCGTCGCCACCGCGGTCTTGAACTGGCCGCTGCCCGCGATGCGGGCCACCGCGGTTTGCCCGGCATCCGCCGGCTGCGCCACCGCGGCGCCCAGCGCGGAAACCGCGAGGCTGAAGGCCGCCACCAATACTGATCGTCCAAGCTTGTGCATCGTGCCTACTCCGCAGGAAGAGCCACCACTGTAGCGAAGCCGTGCCCTTCCCCACCAGACCGCGGCCTGGCAAAGCGGCCAAAAGCTTGGAAAGATGACGCCGCCGATACTGGCGCACGGGGAGCACCCGCCACATGGCCACCAATCGTGAGTTCATCGACTACGTCGCGGAGCAGCTTGACCTTGGCGATCGATTCAGCTGCAAGCGCATGTTCGGCGAATACGCGCTGTATATCGACCGCAAGGTCGTGGCCTTCGCCTGTGACAACAGCCTGTTCGTGAAGCCATCCGAGGCCACGGCGCGGCTGGTACCGCAGCTGCCGCAGCGACCGCCCTTCCCCGGCGCCAAGGACTACCCGGTCGCCGACGAGCTGCTCGATGACTCGGGGGCGATCCGCGCGCTCATCATGCATACGGCGCTGGCCCTGCCCGAACCCAAGCCGCGGAAACCGCGTGCCCGGCGCAGGCGCTAGCAGGCAGGCCGACCCCGCGACAGGCAACTGGACTCTGCCGCTGAACTGATCCGTGACAACTGTCCGCTCCGGGAATGGCGCGAGAATCGACGAACACCAGTGCCGCCCTGCTGCGCTATGGTGGTCGACATCGTGCCGTCACCAAGGCTGGGGGCGGCAACGGTCACGCTTGCGGAGGAACCCCCATGGCCAGCAACAGCTTCGGCACCCACGACACGCTCAAGGTCGACGACGCCACCTACCACATCCACCGGCTGGACCGAGTCAAAACCAAGCACCGCCTGCCCTACAGCCTCAAGGTGCTGCTGGAAAACCTGCTGCGCAACGAGGACGGGCGCCTGGTCACCCGCGAGCAGATCGAGGCCCTGGCCAACTGGCAGCCACAGGCCACGCCGGCGAGCGAAATCCAGTTCACCCCGGCGCGCGTGCTGATGCAGGATTTCACCGGCGTGCCCTGCGTGGTGGACCTGGTGGCGATGCGCGACGCGATCATCGCGCTCGGTGGCGACCCCAGGCGCATCAACCCGCTGATTCCCGGCGAGCTGGTCATCGACCATTCGGTGATCGTCGACGCGTTCGGCCAGGACGGCGCCTTCGCGATCAATGCGGAACTGGAGTTCCAGCGCAACGCGGAGCGTTACCAAGTGCTGCGCTGGGCCCAGCAGGCCTTCACCAACTTCAAAGTGGTGCCGCCGGACACCGGCATCTGCCATCAGGTCAACCTGGAGTACCTGGCGCGCGTCGTGTTCACGCGTGAAAGCCCGGATGGCATGCTGGCCTACCCGGACACCCTGATCGGCACCGATTCGCACACGCCGATGGTCAACGGCCTGGGCGTGCTCGGCTGGGGCGTCGGCGGTATCGAGGCCGAGGCGGCCATGCTCGGCCAGCCGATGAGCATGCTGATGCCGCAGGTGGTCGGGTTGAAGCTCACCGGCGAGTTCCCCGCTGGCACCACCGCCACCGACCTGGTGCTCACCGTCGCCGAACTGCTGCGGCGCACCGGCGTGGTCGGCAAGTTCGTGGAGTTCTTCGGGCCCGGCATTGCCAGGATCCCGCTGGCCAACCGCGCCACGCTGGGCAACATGAGCCCGGAATACGGCGCGACCTGCGCCATCTTCCCGATCGATGCCGAGACCCTGGCCTACCTGCGGCTCACCGGCCGTTCCGAACACCAGGTCCGCCTGGTGGAGGCCTATGCCAAGGCGCAGGGCCTGTGGTACGACCCGGACCACGACGCCGAGTACTCCCAGGTGGTCGAGCTGGACCTGGGCACCCTGGTGCCTTCGATCGCCGGCCCGAAGCGGCCGCAGGACCGTATCCCGGTGCTCAGCGCCCCGGACGCGGTGGGCGCCCTGCTGGTCGGCCAATCCTATGCCCAGGCCATGTCCGGCCTGGACCGCGCCATCGACGGCACGTTCCCGGCCAGCGACCCCGTCTCGGCGCCGGCACACGGCGCACCGCAACCACCGGCCACGCCCGGCCACCTCACCCGCGACTGGCCGCATGCGCCGGTGCCGGTCACCCTGGCCAATGGCAGCCAGGGCGAGGTGGACAACGGCCACGTGGTAATCGCGGCGATCACCTCGTGCACCAACACCTCGAACCCGTCGGTGATGATCGGCGCCGGCCTGCTGGCCAAGGCCGCTGTGGAGAAAGGCCTGGTCCGCCAGCCCTGGGTCAAGACCTCGCTCGCCCCCGGTTCGCGCGTGGTCACCGACTACTATGACCGCGCCGGCCTCACGCCCTACCTGAACCAGCTCGGCTTCAACCTGGTCGGCTACGGCTGCACCACCTGCATCGGCAACTCCGGGCCGCTGATCCCCGAGGTGGCTGCGGCCATCGACGAGCATGACCTGACGGTGTGCTCGGTCCTGTCCGGCAACCGCAACTTCGAGGGCCGCATCCACCCGCAATCGCGCATGAACTTCCTGGCCTCGCCGTTGCTGGTGGTGGCCTATGCGCTGGTCGGCACCATGCAGACCAACCTGCTGCGCGACCCGCTGGGCACCGGCAAGGACGGCAAGCCGGTGTACCTGCGCGACATCTGGCCGTCGGTGAAGGAAATCCAGGACGTCATCGACAACTGCGTCCAGGCCGGCATGTTCACCAAGGGCTACGCCGACGTGTTTGCCGGCGACGCCAACTGGCGCAATCTGCAGGTGCCCGAGGGCAATGCGTTCCAGTGGAAGGCCGACTCCACCTATGTGCGCCAGCCGCCGTACTTCGACGGCGTCGGCCGCGAACCGGCACCGCTCACCGACATCGTCGGTGCGCGCGTGCTGGCCAGGCTCGGCGATTCGGTCACCACCGACCACATCAGCCCTGCCGGCGCCATCAAGGCCGACTCGCCGGCCGGCAAGTACCTGTCCGCGCATGGGGTGGAACGCAAGTACTTCAATTCGTATGGCTCACGCCGCGGCAACCACGAGGTGATGATCCGCGGCACCTTCGCCAACATCCGCCTGCGCAACCAGCTCGCGCCGGGGACCGAGGGCGGCTACACCCGCGACTTCACCCAGGCCGGCGGACCGGTCAGCACGATCTACGACGCCTCGGTCAACTACCTGGCCGCGGGCACGCCGCTGGTGATCCTGGCCGGCAAGGAATACGGCTCGGGCTCCTCGCGCGACTGGGCGGCCAAGGGCACGGCGCTGCTTGGCGCGCGCGCGGTCATCGCCCAATCCTACGAGCGCATCCACCGCTCCAACCTGATCGACATGAACGTGCTGCCGCTGCAATTCGTGGACGGCCAGAATGCCGATACGCTCGGCCTGAGTGGCGAGGAGACGTTCGACATTGCCGGCCTGGCCGGCGTGGAGACGCCGCCGCGCCGGTTGCACGTTCGCGCCACCAGCCCGGCAGGCAAGGTCACCGAGTTCGAGGCCGATGTGCGCATCGACACCCCGGCCGAAGCGGCCTACTACCGCCACGGTGGCATCCTGCCCTACGTCCTGCGCCAGCTCCTCGAGGACGCGCCCGCCTAGCCACCAAGAGCTTTCGCGCGCCGGAGGCGCACGAAAGCTCTTGATCCAAGACGTTTGGGCGCGCGCCGAGACGAGGGCATCGCCCGCGGGCGGGCTGCCACATTCCCACTCGATCCGTCAGGGAGTGAGCTGGCGGCAGGCTTCGGCCGCCAAGGTGAAGGATTCCCGTCGCGCGGCGTGGTCGAAGATGTTTGCGGTGAGCATGAGCTCGTCGGGGCGGTGTCGCGCGACGAAGGCGCCGATCTCTCTCCGCACGGTGTCCGGCGAGCCCACGGCCGCGCAGGCCAGCGCATGTTCGACGCCGCGCTTCTCGACCGGCGTCCAGAACGCCTCGATGTCGTCGATCGGCGGCGGCACGAGACCCGGCTGCCCGCGACGCAAAGTGACGAAGGCCTGCTGCTGGGTGGTGAACAGCCGGCGCGCCTGCGCGTCGTCCGCGGCCGCCACCACGTTCAAGGCCAGCATCACGTAGGGCTTGGGCCAGGCCGCCGACGGAGTGAACTCACGCCGATAGATGGCCAGCGCATCGTCCATGGCGTCGGGGGCAAAATGCGAGGCAAAGGCAAACGGCAGGCCCAGGCGCGCGGCCAGGGTGGCGCTGAACAAGCTGGAGCCGAGCAGCCAGACCGGCACCTCGACGCCGGCACCGGGCACCGCACGCACCGCCTGCCCGGGCACGGCCGGGGCAAAGTAGCCCAGCAACTCGGCCACGTCGCGTGGAAACGCCTCGGCGCTGGAAAAGTATCGGCGCAGCGCCTTGGCCGTCGCCTGGTCGGTGCCTGGCGCGCGGCCCAGGCCCAGGTCGATACGTCCCGGATACAGCGAGGCCAGCGTGCCGAACGCCTCGGCCACCTGCAGCGGCGAATGGTTGGGCAACATGATGCCGCCGGCCCCGACGCGGATGCGCGAGGTGCCGCCGGCGACGTGGCCGATCAGCACCGCCGTGGCGGCGCTGGCGATGCCCGGCATGTTGTGGTGCTCGGCCAGCCAATAGCGCCGGTAGCCAAGCTCCTCGGCATGGCGCGCCAGGTCGAGCGTGTTGCGGAAGGTCTGCGCCGCGTCGCCACCTTCGGTGACGGGTGCCAGGTCAAGGATCGAATGGGCAATCACGTGCTGTCCTCGTCAGGGGCGATGTACCGATGTACGGGAGATGGGGGCAACCGGATCGAATGCCAGCATGCCACGGCACGACCGGCCAGGCTCTTCCCTTTCCGTCGCGCGCAGGCCATATTGGCCCGAAGCGCGGCGCCCGACCCGGGCCCGCAGCCGAACCTGTGCAGCACCGCGGCATCGGGCGCCACAACCCGGCGCAATGGCGCCAAACCCGAAGAGGAGAGCCTCATGAGCAAAGGGATGGATGCAAAGAAAAACGAAATGAAGAAACCGGCCAAGTCGCTGAAGGAAAAGCGTGCGGCCAAGCAGGAAAAGCGCAAGCAGTCATAAGCCGCCGCAAGGGGCGGGCCGCGCGGCTCGCCCCGCACCGCCAGGCCCGGGCATGGATGCCCGACCCGCGGCTTGCAGGCCTGCATATCGAACACCATGGGGGCTGCGCGCAGCGGCCTCGCCACCCCGCCGCCGCCAGTCTCGGCTGCCCCCTCAATGATCGGTGCGTGCCGCCGATACCCTCCTTAAGCTCGACCACGTTGCAGAACGGCAGGAGCTGGCGTCATGACGACTTTCTGGGGCCGCCACTTCGGCACCGCCAAACCCGAACCGCCGACCGCCCATCCAGGAGTGGCCCGGTCGTCCGCAGCCACGCCGGACCCGCAACCACCGGCAGCCATGGCAGCCGCGATCAGCTGCAGTCCCGCGGAAATCAGCGAGAGCTTCCACCGCCTCCTGTTTGCCCTGCCGGTCGCCGGCAAGGGTACCCCGACCTCGTCGGGGCGCGCCATGCTCAAGCGCCTGGAACTGCTCAGCACCCGCTTCGACGTACGCAGCCTGCCCCGCCTGCCGGCCGTGCTGCCGCAACTGCTGCGCACGCTCAAGAACGATACCGCCGCCGGCGCCGAGCTGGCCAAGCTGGTCGGCCGCGACCCGCTGATGGTGGGCGAGGTCATGCGCGTCACCAGCAGCGTCCACTACCGTGCCGCCCAGCCCATCGGCAGCCTGCGGCAGGCGGTGATCCTGCTGGGCCAGGAAGGCCTGCACCGCGTGGTGACGCAACTGGCCATGATGCCCATCCTGCAGGCCAGCACCGGCAACTCCACCCATGCCGGCGAACTGCTGTGGGAGCATGCGGAGCGCTGCGCCCACGCCTGCGCGTGGCTCACCAAGAGCGACGGTGGCGACACCTTCGAGGCCTACCTGGCCGGCGTGGTCAGCCATACCGGCACCGGGGCCGTGGTGCGCCTGCTGCGTCAGCTGCTGACGGACGCCCCGACCCAGGCCCTGGACTCCCGCTTCATCATGGAGTGTGCGGCGCTGGGAACAAAACTGTCCTTGCAGGCGGCGTGCTACTGGGAACTGCCGGAACGGGTGATCGCCGCGCTGGACGAAAACCAGCAGGCGCAGGACGGCAGCGACTCCCAGCTGGGTGGTGCACTGCGGGTCGCCGACACCGTGGCCATGGCCCAGGTCTTGGTCAGCCATGAGGCGCTTCCCGCCGACGTCGACCTCGGTCCGGCATGGCCAGGCAGCCACGCGCCGGCGAAAATCAGGCGCTGCCAGGACGACTTGCGGCAGCACTTCGCCGCCGATCCAGCCGCAGCGGCCCCAGCCTGATCCATCACACGGGCTCCCACACCCACAAGTCGTCTGGCCGATGCGGACGCCAGCGGCTAGCAGGCGGGGATCTTGATGGTGTGGCCGGCGCGCAAGTGACCGTTCTTGATGCCATTCAACTGCGCCACTTCCTTCACGTCCGAACAATCCAGCTTGTGCACGATGCCGATCAAGGTGTCACCGCGGCGCACCCGGTAGTTGCGCGTGCGCTTCGATCTCGTGGCCTTGGCCTCCGCCGCCGCGCTGGCCAGGGCCTCGGTGGCCCCATGCAGGTCGGACGCCAGGATCGGCCACGGCCCGGTCACGCAACGCGAGCCATAGGCGTTCTTGAGGATCGCCGGCAACTGCAGGGTCGAGCCCGCCGGCTGCTCGACCTGCGGGTCCAGCCGCGGATTCAGGTTGCGCAAGGTGCGGAACCAGCCTTCGTGCATGCCCTCGGCCGAACCCAGGCAGACGGTCAGTTCCGTCAGCGATGCCGGCCGCTGCAGCGTGATCTTGGTCAGCGTGTCGTCGACCTTCGGGAAGTTCAGGTTGTAGCTGTCCGGGTGCAGGAACAGCCAGGCGGCGGCCAGCACCGCCGGTACGTAGGCGCGGGTTTCCGCCGACAGCTGGTCGTAAATCTTCGGATCGTAGAAGCTGACCGACGGGTCGTCGCCCACCATGCGGCGCATCCGCCCCTCGCCAGCGTTGTAGGCGGCCAGGGTGATCTCCAGGTTGTTGTTGAAGATCTTCAGCTGCTCATCGATGTAGTCCGCATTCGCACGCGCCGCCGCCGCCGGATCGAAGCGCAGGTCGAAGCCATCGTCATTGTTGAGGCCGAACCGCAAACCCGTGGCATACATGAACTGCAGCGGCCCGGCCGCGCCGGAGCGCGACACCGCATGCACCTTGCCGCCCGACTCCTTGGCCAGGATGCCGAACAGCAGGGCCTCCGGCAGTTGCGCCTGCTTGTATGCCGGTTCCATCTGCGTGCGCAGGTATTCATAGTTGACATAGGCATCCATCAGCGCCGGGCGCCACTGCGTCAGCCAGGTTTCCAGCGCCGCCTTCACCGGCCCGTTCATCGCGATCAGCTCGGAGAGCTTCTGCCCCCGCAGCAAGGTGACACTGCGCTGCGCCTCGGCCGGCAGCTGGGGCACCGCCTGGCCGTTCGCCACGGCAGCGTCGGACGGCACGGATTCGGCCTCGACGCCGTCAGCCTCGGCAGGGGCGGCGGCATTGCTCAGGTGCAGCAGGCGCTCGAAGCCGGTGAAAAACCGCTGCGGATCGCAGCCGGCGGTATGCAGGCACTTGGTCGAAGCCTGCTGCAGCTGGTCCATGGCCTGGCCCAGGCTGGCCTGGGCCGCATCGGCGTCGGCACCCTGCTCGCCGGCCTGCTCGAGCGCATCCGCATAGGCCGTGCTGGCGGCGTCGAGCTGGGCGTAGAGCTGGTCCGCCGCGCTGCCGGCCTTCGGGCCGGCACTGCTGGCGCAAGCCACCAGGGCCACCGCCGCAGCCGCGAACAAGGCCTGGCGCAGCAGGGAAGGAGCAAGGAAACCCGACATCGAACGTTCCATTGGCACAAAGCCCAACCATAGCCGCCAGCGGACGTCGGCTCAACGTTTCATTCACCCTGGGCCGCGGCAAGCTTGCCGCGTTCACTACACGCGTTCGCTACAATCGCGGTGATCAGCAATCGTTGGCCCTCCATGAACGACACCCCGATCGACCCGCGCCGTCCGCACGAGGCACGCCCGGCATGACGCGTTGGCGCGCGCCACAGCCGAATTCGACCGCGCTGATCACGCGCGAGGGCTTCGAGAAGCTGAAGTCCGAGGTGGATTACCTGTGGCACACCCTGCGGCCACGCGTGGTCAAGGCCCTGGCCGCTGCCGCCGCCGAGGGTGACCGCTCGGAAAACGCCGAATACACCTACCGCAAGAAGCAACTCGGCGAGATCGACCGCCGCGCCCGCTACCTGAGCAAGCGCATCCCGCAGTTGAAAGTGGTGGACACGCTGCCGGCCGACCAGGACGCCATCTACTTTGGCGCGCACATCGAAGTGGAAAACTTCAACACCGGCCAAACCACGGCCTGCCGCATCGTCGGTCCGGACGAGACCGATGCCGCCCTGGGCTGGATCAGCGTGGATTCCCCGCTCGCCCGTGCCGCGTTGAAGAAACGCGTGGGTGACGATTTCTTCTGCGAGCTGCCGGTAGGTCCCGCACACTTCGTGGTGCACGCAGTGCGCTACCAGAAATAATGCCCGCCACGCCCATCCTGGTCCTGCTGCTGGCGGTGACGCTGTGGATCGCGCTCGGCTTCGGCCTGGCGCATTGGAGCGGCTGGCGCATGTTGGCCATCTATTACCGCGGCACCGTACCCGACCATGGCATGCGCTGGTATTTCATCGGCGCCCGGCTGGGTCCGGTCGGTTATCGCCGATGCCTGACGCTGGGCGCCGACCCGCGCGGCATTGGCCTGTCCATGTGGCTGCCGCTGCGTTTCAGCCACCGTTCGCTGTACATACCGTGGGCGGAAATCGATGAACTCAAGCCCTGCCATGGGACCGCCCGGCCCATGGTCAGGCTGCAGCTCCGGCGCACGCCCGGCGTCGCCATCGAGCTGCCGCGGCAGCTGGCGATCGATGCGCTCAGGCAGACGTATGGCCACGTGCTGCCGCCGGGGGCCAATGCCCTGCTCGCGCCCAATACCCGCCCCGGGGCGGCGGCGCCACGGCGTCTCGAGTCCGCATGACCGACGTCAACGCAGCACCGGCACCATGGCCGCATCGTGGGCGCTTCATCCATCACCCGTGCCCGCCACGCACGCGCAAAGACCATGAGGGTCGCCATGCTGCATGAAAACGCACCGCGCGACAGCGCGGACCTGGAGCTGTCCCCCGCCGAGATGCGCTCCATGGGCGATGCCGTGATGGCACGCGCCGTGGAGCACCTGGCCGCTCTGCCGACGCTGCCCAGCCGCGGCGACTACACTGGCATCGAGGCGCTGTGCCGATCCCTGCGCGAACCCGCGCCGGAACACGGCAGCGAGTTGCACAGCCTGCTCGAACCCTTGTTCGCGGACTGGATCCCGCGTTCGTTCAACACGCCGGGCGCCGGCTATCTCGCCTATATCCCTGGCGGCGGCGTGTTCCCGGCCGCGCTTGCCGACTTCATTGCCGACACCAGCAATCGCTTCACCGGCGTCTGGCAAGCCGCGCCGGCCCTGGTGCAGCTCGAAGCCAACACACTGGACTGGCTGCGCGATTGGATGCAGTTCCCGGCCACCACCCGCGGCCTGTTCACCACCGGCGGCTCGATGGCCATGTTCAACGCCATCGCCTGCGCGCGCGAAAAGCTGCTCGGCAACGACATCCGCGCAGGCACCCTGTACGTGTCCTCACAGACCCACCACTGCGTGACCAAGGCGGCCAAGCTGGCCGGCATCGCCCACGACCGGGTGCGCGTCGTCGCCGTCGACGGGCAGTTCCGCATGCGCACCGACGCCCTGGCCCAGGCGATCGGCGCCGACCGCGCTGCCGGGCTCAGGCCATTCATGGTGTTCTCCACCGCCGGCACCACCAACACCGGCGCCGTCGACCCGATCGACGTCATTGCCGACCTCGCCGCGCGCGAGGGGTTGTGGCACCACGTCGATGGGGCGTACGGCGGTTTCTTCCACATGGTGCCCGGGCTGCGTCCCCTGCTGCGCGGCCTGCCGCGCGCCGATTCGCTGACGCTGGACCCGCACAAGGGCCTGTTCATGCCCTACGGCACCGGCGCCCTGCTGGTACGCGACGGCGAGGCGCTGCGCGCGCTGCACTCCTCGACCGCCGGCTACCTGCCGCAGAACCAGGACGAGTTCTACGACCCGGCCCAATACGGACCCGATCTGTCCCGCGGCTTCCCCGGCCTGCGCATCTGGCTGACGCTGAAATACTACGGTGCCGCCCGCTACCGCGCCGCGCTGGCGGAAAAACGCGAGCTGGCCGTCCGGACGGCTGAGCAGGTGGCACGGATTCCCGGTGTGGTGATGGATGCGGCGCCGCAACTGTCGCTGTTCGCCTTCCACCTGGAGAGCCCGGCGCTGGCCACGCTGGAGACGCAAAACGCCGCGACCCAGGCGCTGATGGAGCGCGTTACCCGTCGCGGCCGCGTCATGCTGAGCGGGGCGCAGGTTGGCGAGCGCTATGTCGGGCGCGTCTGCGTGCTGGGCTTCCGCACCCGGCGCGCGCATATGCAGGCCTGCGTCGAGGACCTCGCCACCGAGTCCGCCACCCTCCTCGCCGAAGTCGCCGTCCGCTAAACCCGCCCCGGCAACTGGCCCGATGCTGCCGTCTTTGTGGGACCCCGCTCGCGGCCGTAGCGAGTCCCTTGTGGCGGGCGATGCCTTTCGCTGATCCCAATCAAATGCATCGCCCGTAAACGGGCTCCCACAACTACCCGGTAATGATGATGCTATGCGTAGGCGGATAGCGCCGTCCGGGCCGCAGGGGCTGGTAACACGCGGCGATGCGGTGGAAGGCAGCAACCTCGTTGTCCCCGCGCCAGCCCGGAAGCCCTGAGAGTGGCAGCGGCCGCAGCTCCTGCGGGTCGCGCAACAGGCGGCCGTCGGCAATCGCCGCGGCGCATGCCTCGAACACCGTGTGCAGCCCGACCCCGGCCGGGGCCAGAAACGGCAAGGCCCTGCCCACCAGCAGCCGCGCCGGCGTCAGGGCCAGCTCGAGCAACGCGTGGCCAAACACCGCAACTTCGATCGCGCCGTCACGCCAGGCCGCGCGACGGGTCCAGAACAACTCGTACCAGTCATGCGCGTCCCAGGCCGCCAGCAGGCCGGGATCGCGCACCAGCACCAGCACACCGCCTTCGTCGAACTGGGTCAGGGCATATTGCGCGCGCGAGCGCCGCTTGGGACCCATGCGCGCCACTTCGGCCACCTGCATGGCGTTGAGCGCGAGTTTCAATTTTGGATGGCGCAGCCACACCAGGGCATTCAGCAGGTCGTGCCAGTTGCCCTCGCGGGTGGCGATGAGGCCGCGCCCGGCGATGCGCTGCTCGTAGTGCAGGCCGTCGGCGAGCAGATCGGGGGTCTGCGCCGCAAAGCGGTACGCGCGGCCGGTCGGCAGCAAGGCGTTGAGTGCGTCGACGCCGGGCCACGCCTGGCCGCACAACAGGCCTGCGTATTCGCGCCAGGCCAGCAAGGGCATGCGCGCGAACACCTCGGCGCTGACCGCGTCACGTGCTGGTGCGTGATAGCGCAGGGCTCAAGCCTCCCACCACGGGCCACGGGGATCGCGCCACCCGCGCGGCATGCTGCGGGCAGCGCCACCACACCCCGCACGCGCTGCCAGGCGCAAACTTGCGCGCCGGCAACCGCCGCGCCGCATGCAGGCCGCGCGTCACCGGCGCCGGTTCAGGCGGGTAAGCTTGGGCATCGACACAGGGAGCGCACATGGGTCAGAACATCAATCTCAACACCACGGGGATGCAGTGCATCGGCGCCTATCTTGCCAAACCCGCCGGTACCCCGAAAGGCGGTCTGGTGGTGATCCAGGAAATCTTCGGCGTCAACGCACACATGCGCAGCGTCGCCGACCACTTCGCCGAGCATGGCTACACCGCCGTGGCCCCGGCCTTCTACGACCACCTGGAAAGCGGCGTCGAGCTGGGCTATACGCGCGGCGACTACGCCAAGGGCAAGAAACTGGCCGCCGAACTCGGCCTCGAGCGCGCGCTGGAAGACGTGGCCAGCGCCGCCGAAGCCATCGCCTCGGCGGGCAAGATCGGCGCCGTGGGGTTCTGCTGGGGCGGCACGGTGGCGCTGCTGGCCGCGATGCGCCTCGGGCTGCCCTCGGTGAGCTACTACGGCGCGCGCAACCTCCCGTTCCTGCATGAAGTGCCGCAGGCGCCCGTGATGTTCCACTTCGGCGAAAAAGACCCGAACATCACGCCCGACATGGTGGCCAAGCACCGCGCCGCGCTGCCGCAGATGGACGTCTTCACCTACCCGCATGCCGACCATGGCTTCAATCGCGACGTCGGCGCGGCGTACCACGAGCCGAGCGCCAGGCTGGCCATGCAGCGCACGCTCGCGTTCTTCGACCGCCACCTCGCCGGCGCATGAGCGCGGCGTTCGCCCTGGACGAGCGTCTGCGCGCCGACAGCGTGGCGGTGCTGGATCTGCCGCTGTGCGCCGTGCGCCTGATGCACGACGCCCGCTTTGCCTGGCTGCTGCTGGTGCCGCGCCGCGCGGGCCTGGTCGAGGTCGCCGACCTCGAACCCGCGGCCCAGGCCATGCTGTGGCAAGAATGCGCGCTGGCGGCTGCGGCACTGCGCAGCGTGGCGCCCTGCGACAAGCTCAACCTGGGCGCGCTCGGCAACATCGTGCGCCAGCTGCACCTGCACGTCGTCGCGCGCCGCGTCGGTGATGCCGCGTGGCCGGGGCCGGTGTGGGGTGCGGGCCGCGCCGAGCCTTATGCCGAGGCGGCGCTGGCAGCGCGGCTGGACGCCCTGCGCCAGGCCTTTGCCACGCCGCCGGACCATCTACTCCCTCTCCCATGACTTGTCGGGGGAGAGGGGGTCAAGGCCTCGGCTGCGTCGCCACGTGCCGAACAGCATCGCCCGCGAGCGGGCTCCCACAGGTTGCCTATTGGATCAGGGGCTTGCCGTCGGCGCCGGGCAGGCCTTCGCCCTGGTCACTGACCTTGTGTCGCGGGGTGGCATCCTGCAGCGCGCGGGCCTTGGTGTCCTGGGGATTGATCTCCACCAGGGTGCCCTTGTCGTCGTAGTACGCGCGGAAGCCGTAATCGAGCTGCATGCGTGCCAGGTACTGCAGGTGCTGCTTGCGGATCTTGGAATCGTCGCTGGGCTCGAGCAGGACGGTCTTGGGCAGCTTGCCCTGGTCCTTCAGGTAGGCGAAGTGGCTGCCGGTGTCGATCGCCGAAAGCACCCCGCCGTCGACAATGAATTGCCCGTCCTTGTAGGCCTTGATGACGGTATCGAACTGGCCCTTCATGCTGGCGGTGGTGACTTCGTTCTTCTTCGTGCCGCCCAGCAGCGAACAGCCGACCAGGGTCACGGTTGCACCGAGCAAGAGGGCGGTCAGCGTACCCTTGAGGAGTGTGGCAAAGCGCATCATGGATTTCCCGCCGCGGCGACCAGTCGAACACAGGAGTTTAACCGCCTGGCCGCGGTGACGACAGCCACGGCCCGTGTCGCATTCAGCTGGGAGCGTGGGCGGTAGAAACGTTCGAGGCGAAAAGGCCTATGCGCGAGGACCGCTTTTCGACGCTGCGCCGGCCCATAGTGGTTCTATGGGTCAAGCAGCGGCGGAAAGCGGGACCGCGCAGAGGGCTTTGCAGCCCGGACGGCTTCTACCGCCCACGCTCCCAGCAGGCAGTCATGCGCGCGGCAAGGTCACGCCGGTCTGCCCCTGGTATTTGCCGGCGCGGTCCTTGTAGCTGGCTTCGCATACCTCGTCGGCCTCGAAAAACAGCAACTGAGCCACGCCCTCGTTGGCGTAGATCTTCGCCGGCAGCGGCGTGGTGTTGGAAAACTCCAGGGTGACATGGCCCTCCCACTCGGGCTCGAGCGGGGTCACGTTGACGATGATGCCGCAGCGCGCATAGGTGCTCTTGCCCAGGCATACCGTCAGCACGCTGCGCGGGATGCGGAAATACTCGACCGTGCGGGCCAGGGCAAAGGAGTTCGGCGGGATGATGCAGACATCCGCCTCGACGTCGACGAAGCTTTCCGGGTCGAAGGCCTTGGGATCGACGATGGTGGAATTGATGTTGGTGAAGATCTTGAACTGGCGCGCACAGCGTACGTCGTAGCCGTAGCTGGAGGTGCCGTAGGAAATCAGCTTGCGCTCGCCGGCCAGCTTGACCTGCACCGGCTCGAACGGCTCGATCATGCCGTGCTGCTCGGCCATGCGCCGGATCCAGTGGTCGGGTTTGATGCTCATGCGGGCTCCGCGGTCAGTCAATCGCGCATTATGCGGCATGCCAACCGGCGTCGGAGCAGCCCGGTTTTCAGACTTGCGGCATGCCCTCGACCGAGACCTTGCTGAAGCCCAGCGACTTGTTGCGCGGCTGCAGCGACAGGCGGCCGGTGGTGTTGCGCGCAATGACCCGGTAGCGCACGGCGATTTCCGAGTCAGGCATGGCCACGACGCTCGGGTTGCCGCCGTCGGTCTGCTCGCGGATGCGGATGTCCAGCGGCAGCGAGCCCAGATACGGCACGTGGTACTGGTCGGACATCCACGCCCCGCCGCCAGCGCCGAAGATCGCCTCCTCCGTGCCGCACACCGAACAGATGTGGGTGGCCATGTTCTCCACCACGCCAAGCACGGGCACCTCGACCTTCTCGAACATCTTCAGCGCCTTGCGCGCGTCCAGCAGCGCAATGTCCTGCGGCGTGGTGACGATCACCGCGCCGGCCACCGGTACCTTCTGCGCCAGGGTGAGCTGGATGTCGCCGGTGCCCGGCGGCAGGTCGATCACCATGTAGTCCAGCTGCCCCCAGCGCGTGTCGGTGATGAGTTGCATCATGGCCTGGGTGACCATCGGCCCGCGCCAGATCATCGGCGTGTCCTCTTCCACCAGGAAGCCGATCGACATCACCGGCATGCCGTGCGCTTCCATCGGCATGATGCTCTTGCCGTCCGGCGAGGCCGGCTTGCCGTGCACGCCGAGCATGGTGGGCTGGCTCGGCCCGTAGATGTCGGCATCCATCACCCCGACCTTGGCCCCTTCGGCCATCAGCGCCAGGGCGAGATTGGCCGCCACGGTGGACTTGCCAACGCCACCCTTGCCGGAGGCGACGACGATGATGTTCTTCACCGTCGGCAGCGGCCCGAGCGAACCTTGCACCTTGTGCACGTGGATGCGCGTGTTGATGGACACCGCAGCCGCGGCAATCGCCGGATCAGCCTCCAGCGCTGCACGCACGCGCCCGGTCAGCGCGCCGATGATGCCGGCCGCCGGATAACCCAGTTGGATGTCCACCGACACCTTGTCGCCATCCACGCCCACGGCGCGGGTCACCTCCGCCAAGGGGCGGCCGGTATGTTCATCCACCACGTCGCCGAGGATACGGCGCACCAATGCTTCGTCGACGCTCATGCCGTGTCGTTCGCAAGTGTTCCAGTGCATCAGTATGCCTGACCACTGGCGGCATGCCGCTGATGCAGGTCAGCGGCACTCAAGCCGGCCGCTACCTGCCACTTTTTCGTGGGAGCCCGCTGGCCGGTGATGGCGGTATCGCACACGGCAGGGTGAAAGCTAGCGGACGCCGGTTGCCCCGGGCACCGAAGTGGATCCGGGGCGCGCATCCAGGCCAGCCCGCCGCCGGGGCCAGGGGCACAGCATCGGCACGCGCCGCTGGTAGTCGCGATACGCATCGCCGTGCATCGCCACCAGGTCGCGCTCCTCAAGAAACTTCACCGCCAGCAGGATGTAGCCGGTGGTGGCGAGCGCAAACAGCAGGTGCCCGGCGCTCATGCGCGGTATCGCCCAGAACGCGATGATGAAGCCCAGCATCAGCGGGTGGCGGATCAACCGGTAGTAGTAGCGTTCGACGAAGCGCGTCGGCGGCCGTTCCCGTCCGTGCGCGCCGTACCACGCCTGACGCAGCCCGAACAGGTCGAAATGGTCGATCGCGAACGTGCCGGTGAGCACGATCAGCCAGCCCAGCGCGGACAGCGCATACAGCAGCCAGTATGCCCACGGCGCCTGCACTTCCCAGATCACCGCTGGCAGCGGCCGCCACTGCCAGAACAGCAGGCACAGCACCAGGCTGGACGCCAGCACATAGGTGCTCCGTTCCATCGGCTCCTGCAGCCAGCGGGCCAGCCAGCGCTTGAAACCCGGCCGCGCCATGACGCTGTGCTGCAAGGCAAACAGCCCGAGCAGGAGCACATCGATCGCCAGGGCCGTGGCGGCGGGGGCAGCCGGCCCACGATCGACGGTCCTGGGCACGGGCACGTCGGCGACGAAACCGATGGCGTACAGGAAGGCCAGCAAGAACACCAGGTAGCACGCGATGCCATACGCGAGTGTGCCTATACTTCTCATGGGTCTGCTCCCTTGCGGCGCGGCGACGGCAGCAATTATCGAATCCGCCATGCGGCACCGGCATGACCCAGGCTCCACGATCCATGCCCGCCACACCGCGGAGGCGCCGAGCGATGGCCTTCGACCCGTTGTCCGACGCACTGGCCATGTCGCACCTGACCGGCGCGTCGATCTTCCGCATCGATACCCAGGGTCCGTGGGGCGTGCTGTCCCCGCCCAGGGACGTCCAGCTCACCCGTGCGCTGCCGCCCGCGACCAACCACATCATCGTCTTCCACGTCGTCCTGGAGGGCGAATGCTGGTGCCGGCTGGGGCCGCACGAGTGGTTCCGCCTGGCGGCCGGGCATGCGGTGGTGCTGACCCGCGGCGACCCGCACGAGCTGGCCGACCGCCCCGGCAGGATGAGCATCCCGTTCGAGCAGATCTTGGGCGGGCGCTCCCTGCTCGACCTGCGCCGGGAACACTACGCGCCTGGTCCGGACCCATGCTGCAGCATCCTGTGCGGCTTCCTTGGCTGCGACCGACGGGCGTTCGCAGCCTTGTTCGGATCGCTGCCGCCGCTGTTCACGGTCGGCATCGGACAACGCAGCAAGGCCTTGCTGCAATACGCCGCAAACGAGGCGTTGGAGGATCGTCCGGGCGCCGCCACCTTGCGCGTGCGCATGGCCGAGCTGCTGCTCATGGAGGCGTTCAGCCTGTACATGCAGGCCTTGCCGCCGAGCGCGACGGGGCTGCTGGCGGGATTGCGCGACCCGCTGGTCGGCCGCGCGCTGCAGGCGCTGCACGCAGCGCCGGAGCGCGCCTGGTCGGTGGAGCAACTGGCGGCCGACATCGATTCCTCGCGCTCCAGCGTGGCCAGCCGCTTCCGCGCAGTGCTCGAGGAGCCGCCCATGCACTATCTGGCCCGCCTGCGCATGCAACGCGCGGCGCTCTACCTGGCCAGCCGCAGCTGCAGCATGGAGCGCGTGGCCAGGGAAGTCGGCTTCGCCTCCAGCGCCGCGTTCCAGCGCGCCTTCAAGCGCCACTTCGGCGTGCCGCCCGCCGCCTGGCGCCATGCCGCGCACGCCACAACCAACCCCGAGGATTGAAGCGCCGCGTCACTCCGCAAGCCGCCGCAGACGATCGGATCCTTACGAAAACCCTCATCCGTCATTCCCGCGAACGCGGGAATGACGAGAAATGGTTTTCCCGGAATGACGGGCATGCACCCATGCGCAGCATCGCCAATTTGGCCAAGGCCATCCATTATGCTGCCAGCCCATGAGTGACCACCAACCACCATCCAGGCCGTGGCGCCTGTTGCTCGGGGCCGCTTGCGTGGCTTGCCTCGCCTGTCCGCAGCCCAGCCACGCCGCGACCGGATCGATGGTACTGGCGCTGGGTGCAGGGGTGCAGCAGATGCCGAGCTGGTCCGGCGCCGCCAGCCATCGGCAGACGCCCATCCCCTACTTCGACTTCGAGTGGCCCGACCATGTCAGCCTCTCCAGCCTGGACGGGTTGCAGCTCGACCTGGTCGGTGGTCCGGTGTTGCACGGCGGCGTCTACGGCGACTACCAATGGGGCCGCGACAGCGATGATCTCGGCGCATTGCGCGGGCATGTCACGACGCTGTCGCCGCGCCTGACCCTGGGTGGCTACCTGGAATGGCAGCTCACCGAACGCTTCGACGTGGGCAGCGACCTCAGCCACGACCTCGACGGTGCCGGCGCGTATCTACGGCTGTACGCGGAGTTCGACCTCCCAGCCGTGGGCCTGCTGCAGCACTCCATCGCGGTGCGCTGGCAAGCCATGGACCAGGCCGCGATGCGACGCTACTTCGGCATCGGCCCGGCACAGGCCGATGCGCTCGAGGTCGAGGCATGGCATCCCGGTGCAGGCAGCCAGCTCGCGGAGCTGGAATACTCGGTGTTCATGCCCACCAGCCTGCATACCGGGCTGGCTGCCGCCATCAGCTGGGGACGCCTGCTGGGCGGCGCGGCGGCGAGTCCGCTGGTGACGCGCTACGGCTCGCGCAACCAGGTCACCGAATCCCTGGCCTTCATCTACCACCTGTAAGCCCCTGCGCGAACCGCCCCGTGCGTACATCGCAGGCGCCCACCCGCGGGCGAGGCTTCAATGCAAGGCAAACGCCAGGGCGGCGCATACCGCCGCCACTTGCGCAGCCGTGCATTGCGCCGGCGTCGCGCGCAGACTGTCCGGATACACCTCGGTGGTGGTCTGGTAGCGCGCGCCGGTGATGCCCGCGCACAGGCCAAGCTCGCCAAACGCGTACGCGATGACGCCGGGGGCAAGCGCCGGCGAACCGATGATCTCGCCCTGCTCGTCGGTCGGCGCGATATGCGTGAGCTTGGCCACGGCATCGAGTACGGCCCGGTGGAAAGGGAGTTGTGGATTGGCGGCGTCGGCCACCAGGTAAAAGCCATCCGGAATGCTGCCCGGCACGAAGGGCACGCCGTCACGTGCCGCCAGCGCCGGGCGGAACTCGGTCTCGTCCGAGTCGGTGGTCTCGTGCAGGTCGATGTGCACCAGCACCTGCCCGCGCCACGGCGCGACCAGGTCCAGCAACGCCGCGCACTCCGCAGCCGCGCTGCCGGCGTGGAAGTTGCGGTTCGGATCCAGCGCCTGTGGATTCCAGCGCTGGATGTGCTCGTAGGCCCAGGGGCTGACGCACGGCGCCACGACCAGGTTGAGGCGATCCGCAAAGACTGCAGCCTGCGTTTCCGCGAAGGCCAAGGCGCCGGCCACGCCGCTGGTCTCGTAGCCGTGCACGCCGCCGGTGACCAGGGCTACGGGCAGGCCGTCGCGCCAAGTGCGGCTCTTCAGTGCAAACAGCGGATAGCCGTCCAGCGCGTAATCCAGGCGGCCATACTGCAGCACCTCGTAGCGCGAACGCAGCGCCTCGATCCGGCCCACCACGTCGGCGGCATAGCTGCGTCGCCGCACCTGCCGCGCCCGCCACGCTGCCACCTCGTCCTCGCCCCACGCTGTTCCCATCTGCCAATCCTAAAGGGGACGTGGCAAATTAAAAAAGGGGACGTGGCAAATTAAATCCCCGTTTTCCCGTTACCAGGCCATGGCCGACCACGTCGACGATAGGCAACGGGATGCCCAAGGGTGGTTTCCACCATGTGCTGGAATCGCTCATCGCCCAGCGCACGCTCCTGACCGGCATACGCGCGCAGATGCCGCAGCTCCGCCGGCGCGATGCCGGCATGCAGCCATCGGTCATAGGCCTGCGCGCGCTCGACCGGGTCGTGACCCATGGCGAGATACAGCGGATGAGGTGCAATGAGCGGGTCACGCGCGTGGCCCAGGTGGGTGTGCACGCTTGACCAGGGATAGTCCTCCGGCGCATCGACCATGGCCGCACGCACCGGGTTGAGCTCGATATAGCGCATCACCATCAGCAGGTAGCCCTCGTCCTGCACCAGACACGACTTGAATCGCCCCTGCCACAGCGCGCCACACCGCCCATGCCTGCGGTTGAACATCTGCGCATAGGCCTGACCTGCCCGCCCCAACGCGCGCGACAGCACCCCGGCGGCCTGCGGCGTGAGCAGCAGATGGAAATGGTTGCCCATCAGCACGAAGGCATGCAGGTCGACGCCGTCGTCGCGGAAGGCCCGGCGCAGCAGGCGCCTGAAGTGATGGCGATCTTCGTCGTCGACGAAGATCGCTCCCTTGTTGATGCCCCGCTGCGTGACGTGCATCGGCACGCCGGGCAGCTCAAGGCGCGGGCGTCGTGGCATGGGCGTCGTTGCTGAAATACCTGCAACCAGTTTGGGCGGAGCGGCTCCCTACATCTGTCGGCGCAAAGCCCGCATCCCGGTGAGGTTGCGGACGATTTTAATTTGCCACGTCCCCTTTTTTAATTTGCCACGTCCCCTTTATGATGCGGTGGGATGAGGAAGACGCCGAGCGGATTGAGCCGGGACGAGGTGCGCACGCTGGTGCTCTCGGCGATGGGCGGCGCGCTGGAGTTCTACGACTTCATCGTCTTCGTGTTCTTTGCCGCGGTGATGGCGCAGCTGTTCTTTCCGCCCGAGCTGCCGGAGTGGGTGCGCCAGCTGCAGACCTTCGGCATCTTCGCCGCCGGTTACCTGGCGCGGCCGGTGGGCGGCATCATCATGGCGCACTTCGGCGACCGCGCCGGGCGCAAGCGCATGTTCATGCTGAGCGTGCTGCTGATGGCAGTGCCGACGTTGCTGATCGCCTTCCTGCCGGTCTACGCCAGCGTCGGCCTGTGGGCGCCGCTGCTGCTGTTGGTGCTGCGCCTGCTGCAGGGCGCCGCCGTGGGCGGCGAGGTGCCCGGCGCCTGGGTGTTCGTCTCCGAACACGTGCCGCCACAGCGCGTCGGCCTGGCCTGCGGCGTGCTCACCGGCGGCCTGACGCTCGGCATCCTGATGGGCTCGCTGGCGGCCACGGCCGTCAACACCTTGTGGAGCCCCGCCGAGGTGCAGGCCTGGGCATGGCGCCTGCCGTTCGTCCTCGGCGGCGCGTTTGGCATGCTCGCGGTATGGCTGCGGACCTACCTGCGCGAGACGCCGGTGTTCGAGGCCATGCGTGCGCAGCAGGCGCTGGTGACCGGGCTACCGATCAAGCAGGTGCTGCACGGCCACAACCGCGCGATTGCCGTATCCATGCTGCTGACCTGGTTCCTGACCGCGGGCATCGTGGTGGTGATCCTGATGACCCCGACGTTTGCGCAGACCGCCTTCGGCGTGCCCGCCGCGCACGCGCAAAGCGCGAACACCCTGGCAACCCTCATGCTGACCTTCGGCTGCGCCGCCTACGGCCTGGCCGCCGACCGCTGGGGGGCCTGGCGCACGATCGGCATCGGCGCCATGCTGCTCGCCATCACCACGGCGCTGCTGTACGCAGCGCTGACCAGCCGGCCCGGCTGGTTCACCGCGGCCTATGCGCTCGCCGGCTTCGCCGTCGGCGTGGTCGGCGTGGTGCCGGTGCTGATGGTGCGGCTGTTCCCGCCGCCCATCCGCTTCTCCGGCATCTCCTTTGCCTACAACATCGCCTATGCCATTTCCGGCGGCGTGACCCCGCTCCTGGTCACGCTGTGGATGGTGCGCGACCCCATGTCCCCGGTGTGGTACGTGGCCCTCGCCTGCACCGCCGCCGTCGCCACCACCGTGCTCATGACCCGTCCCAGCCGCGCCCGCGCCGCCGCGGCCTGACCACCACCGTCAGGCTCCTCCGTCGTCACTCCCGCTGGACGCCCATCGTTGTCGTCTATTCCCGCGAGGAGCTTCACAACAGCGAAGTTGGTCAAGTGCACTGCTGTCCGGAATAAACCCGCACTTGGCATCGAAAGCATTACAGCGCAAGGCTGGATGCTTGTCGCGCGCAACCTCGACTCAAAAATCCTCGTACCCGCCTGACCTCGTGGCTTCGGTCGTCATCCGAACACTCTCCTCTCGTCATTCCCTCGAAAGCGGGAAGGACGTCGAGGTGGGGCCGGTTTAATTGGCCACGTCCCCTTTATGATGTGGCCGCATGGTCAGCGACCTGAAGAAAATCTGGGGCATCCTCACGCCGGCCGAGCGGCGCCAATCCGTCGGCATGCTGGCGCTGGTAATCCTGATGGCGATGGCGGAGACCGGCAGCGTGCTGTCGATCATGCCGTTCCTGTCGGTGCTGAGCCGGCCGACCATCCTCCAGGACAATGCCTGGCTGCACGGGCTGTACACCGGCTTCGGCTTCGGCAGCCGGCGCGCGTTCATCGTGGCCCTGGGGCTCGCCTCCATCGCGTTCGTGCTGGGTTCCTCGGCGTTCAAGACAATCACGTTGCACCTGATCAACCGCTTCATCCACCTGCTGCGCCACTCCATCAGCTCGCGCCTGCTCGCGCGCTACCTGCACCAGCCGTACGAATATTTCCTCGCCCACAACCCCTCGGTGCTGAGCCGCAACGTGCTGAGCGAGGTGGACCAGCTGATGTTCAACCTGATTCAGCCGCTGTCGCAGCTAATTGCCCAGGGCGCGGTGCTGCTGGCAATGGTGCTGTTGATCTTCCTGTACAACCCGCTCATCGCCATCGCCTTCGTGGCCCTGGTCGGCGCACTTTACGCGGTGATCTACGCCGTGGTGCGCCGGCGCCTGGCGCGCATCGGCGCCGAGCGCCAGGCGGCTAATGCGCAGCGCTACCAGAGCTGCAAGGAAGTGCTGGACGGCATCAAGGACGTCAAGGTCGCGCACGCCGCCAGCGCCTACCAGCAAGCGTTCGACCAGTCCTCGCGCGTGTATTCGCGGCACCTGGCCACGGGCGACACCCTGGCCCAGTCGCCGCTATACATGGTGGAAGCCATGGGCTACACCGGACTGATCGCCATGGCCTTGCTGCTGATGACACAGAGCAGCGACGTCGCGCGCGTACTGCCGGCCCTGGGCCTGTATGGCTTTGCCGCCTACCGCATGCTGCCGGCGGCGCAGATCATGTACCGCGGCTTCGCCAAGCTGAAGTTTTCCTCCGCCGCGCTGGAGACGGTGGGCCACGACCTCGCGCTGCCGGCGACCCCTGCGGACACTGCCGCCGCCCTGGCGCCGCAACGGGAGATCCGCCTGCAGGGCGTGAGCTACGCCTACCCGTCTGCCCCCGACAAATCGGTGCTGGATGGCTTGGACCTCACCATCCCGGCCGGCACCAGCGTCGGCATCGTCGGCAGGACCGGCGCCGGCAAGAGCACGCTGATGGACATCCTGCTCGGCCTGCTGGAGCCCCAGGCCGGCAGCCTGCGCGTGGACGGCGTGCCGATCGACGCCGGCAACGTCGCCGCCTGGCAGCGCGCGATCGGCTACGTGCCGCAGCACATCTACCTGGCCGATGCCAGCATCGCCGAGAACATCGCCTTCGGCGTGCCGCGCGCGGACATCGATGCGCAAGCCGTCGAACGCGCCGCACGCGCAGCGCAAATCCACGACTTCATCGCCAATGAGCTGAAGGACGGCTACGCCACCCCGATCGGCGACCGCGGCATCCGCCTCTCCGGCGGCCAGCGCCAGCGCATCGGCATCGCCCGCGCGCTGTACCGCGACCCGCCCGTGCTGTTCATGGACGAAGCCACCAGCGCGCTGGACAACGAGACCGAAGCCGCCCTCACCGCCGCCATCCGCGGCCTCTCCGGCCACAAGACCATCGTCGTCATCGCCCACCGCCAGGCTTCGCTGGCCGGCTGCGACACTGTCGTATCGCTCTGAATAAAGGGGACGTGGCAAATTAAAACTTCGTTTTTAATTTGCCACGTCCCCTTTATTGGACACTTTACTGGCCGCACCGCACAGGTTAGTCTGACCTGGCCATATGCCTACCGAGAAGTGTAATGAAATCAATCAATATGCTCGACGCCAAGACGCAGCTCTCCAAGCTGGTCGAGCGCATCGAGAGTGGCCGCGAACGCGAAATCATCATCGCGCGCAACGGGCGCCCTGCGGCGCGGCTGGTGCCCATCGCCAAGCAACCGGCAGGCAAGCGCATCGGCCTGCTCAAGGGCAAATTCAAGGCACCGTCGCTGCGCCAACTGGATCAACCCAACGTCGATATCGCGCGCCTGCTTCACGGCGACTGACGTGCGCCTGTTGCTGGACACCCACATTGCATTCTGGGCCCTGGCCGACGACCGCCGCCTGTCAGTCCACGCCCGTGCCGCCATTGCCGACCCTGCCAACGAGGTCTACGTGTCGGCTGCCAGCATTTGGGAAATCGCCATCAAATACGCGCTCGGACGCGGTGCCATCCCTTTTTCGGCCACAGCCGCTCTCGGCTACTTTCGGCAAGCCGGTTACCTGCTCCTTGACGTGAAGCCGGAACATGCGGTCGCGGTAGAGTCCCTGCCGCCGCATCATGGCGATCCCTTCGACCGTTTGCTGATTGCACAAGCCCTCGCCGAACCGCTGCGGTTGTTGACGCACGACCATGCGTTGGGCGCCTATTCGGACACGGTCATGCTGGTGTAGCGCAGCGCAATATGCGTAATTCCATACCCGCAAGAGGCATCCTGGAGTAGATCAATGGGGACGTGGCAAATTGAACGCGGTAATTTAGGTCGTCACGCTCCTCCATCGCGCCCCGACACCATGAGCGAGCCTCACGCACCGCAACTCGAATCGGCAGCCGCCGCGGCACTGTTGGCGACGTGCGCGCGCAAGTATCTGTGGTGGAAGACTCCGGAAGAAGCAGCAAAACGCCCCCTGCGCGTCGTTGCGCAGGTGATGGACCTCGGCGACTACGCCGACGTGCAGCAGTTGCTGCAGGCCATTGGCGAAGACCTTTTCCGGCAGGCCATCCTCCACGCCGAGCCCGGCTACTTCAGCGCACGCTCCTGGGCTTACTGGCACTACCGGCTTGGGCTGGCCAAGCCGCCAGCCGTGCCGCCGCTGCCACGGCGCCGAGTGGCCTGACCGTGCCCGGCAGCTTTCGGCCCCGACGCGACATCCTGCCGCCGGCGCAAGACGCACTCTGGGCCGCGCTCGCACCGGTCGCTGGCCAGGGATTCGTGTTGTATGGCGGCACCGCCATCGCGTTGCGGCTCGGTCATCGTGCGTCGATCGATTTCGACTTCTTCAGCGACCGCCCGCTCCATCAACAACGACTGCGCCGCGCCCTGCCCTTGCTGGACACTTCCACCACCCTGCAGGAATCGCCGGACAGCTTGACCGTGATCACCCCCGCGGCAACAGAGCCCTCGACAGGCGTCAAGATTTCATTCTTCGGTGCCATCGACTTCGGCCGTGTCGGCACGCCTGACACGACCGACGACGGCATCATGCAAGTGGCTTCCCTTGCCGACCTCATGGCTACCAAGTTGAAAGTCATCCTGCAGCGCATCGAAGCCAAGGACTACCTCGACATCGCTGCCATGCTTGCATCCGGCGCAGAGCTGGCACATGGCCTGGCTGCCGCCAAAGCGTTGTTTGGCCCGTCATTCCAACCCAGTGAATGCCTGAAGGCGCTCACCTGGTTCCAGGGCGGCGACCTCGCCGACCTGCCCGACGCAACGCGCATCACCCTCGCAAACGCCGCGAGCCGCACCCGGGACCTGCCATTGGTGCACGTCATTGCACAGGAATTGTCGGCTACCGCATGAAGGGGACATGGCACACCAAAAGTGCCAAGGGCAAATTCCAGCCCCGACCCCACGCCCCCGCGCGCCCTCTCCCGTGAGAAGGGCCGAAATTGTCTCTGGCACCATTCCTGCGAACCCCGCTTTCGCTGCGGCCTGGTATTGCACGACGACGACAAGGTCCACCCCTTCGGTACGACCATGTACGCCGCGCCCCTATCCAGCCTCTGGGCAGGCAAAACGCAGGCGGCCGACTGACGCTCCACCTTCCATTTGCCGCCCCCCTCCCTCGATGCCATCATGATGCCTGACCAATGATGCAGTTGCTGTCATGCGTACCACCATCACCCTCGATCCCGACGTCGAAGCGCTGGTCCGGCAAGCCATGCGCGAGCGTGGCCTGTCGTTCAAGCAGGCACTGAACCAGGCCATCCGTGCCGGCGCGGCAGGTGCTTCCGGCGCCAAGGTGGAGCCGTTCCGCCAGCGCAGTTTCGGGCTCGGCCGGCCCCGGGTCGACCTGACCAAGGCCTTGTCGCTGGCGGGCGAACTCGACGACCAGCGCACCACGCGGCACTACCGCGCATCGTGAAGACACCCGACGTCAACGTCCTGCTGCACGCCGTCAACGCGGACAGCCCGCATCAGCGCGAGGCCGCCGGCTGGCTGGAGGCCGCGTTCGCCGAGCCGGCGGGAATCGGCTTCGCGTGGATCGCCTTGCTGGGCTTCATCCGACTGACCACGCGCACCGGCATCTTTTCCCATCCCCTGCCGCTCGACGATGCGCTCGGCCTGGTCGACGACTGGCTGCAACACCCGCACGCGCGCATCCTCCATCCCACCGACCGCCATGGCGCCTTGCTTGCGCGCCTGCTGATCGGTGCCGGCAGCGGCGGCAACCTCACCACCGACGCGCACCTGGCCGCCATCGCCATTGAGCACGGCGCCACCCTCGGCACCTACGACCGCGATTTCGAACGGTTTTCCGGCCTGCGCCTGGAGTGCCTGCCGCCGTACGCGGTGCACGAGAACCAGTAAAGAGTAAAGGGGACCTCGCAGTTGGCGGGTGCGCTACATTACCGACATGCATGACGAAGACGCCAAGCTGCGACTCGCGCCGGTGGTGGAAGTGCTTGTGGCACGCCTGCCCACCTTGATTGCGGTGTACCGCTACGGTTCGTTCGGGACCACCCACGAGCGCAACGACAGCGACATCGACCTCGGTTTGCAGGCCGCGCACAAGCTCGATCCCGTGGCGCTTTTCGAACTCGCAGCCGAGTTGGGAACCCTCGCCGGCCGCGAGGTGGACTTGGTGGACATGGTGGCGTGCTCCACCGTGATGCGCGCCCAGATCGTCGCCACCGGCGAGGTCATCTTCTGCCGTGACACCTATCTGTGCGACAGCTTCGCAGCCACCGCCTTCAGCCGCTACGCACACCTCAATGAAGCGCGCCGCGGCATCCTGGAAGACATCCAGGCCAGGGGTTCCATCCATGGTCGATGACGTGCTGCTCAACAAGGCGGCCAGCATCGAACGCTGCCTGGCCCGCGTCCGCGAAATCTACCTGGGCCACGAGTCGGAGCTGGAGACCAACCACAACCGACAGGATGCCATCGTGCTCAACCTGCAGCGCGCCTGCGAAGCCTCCATCGACCTGGCCATGCACGTCTCCCGCAAGCACCGCCTGGGGCTCCCGCAGGACGCGCGCGACGGCTTCACGCTGCTGGAACAGGCCGGCATCATTCCCGCCGCCGTCGGCAACCGCATGCGGGCCATGGTCGGATTCCGCAACATCGCGGTGCACCAATACCAGCAGCTCAGCATCCCGGTATTGCGCTCGATCCTCGATCAGCACCTCGGCGACTTCACGGCGTTCAGCGCCGCCGTGATCAGTAAAGGGGACGTAGCCAATTGAAACGCCGTTCCCAAACTGTCACGTCCCTCAGTCCACGCGACAACTCCCGGCCGCCTACCATCTCCCCCGGAACTTGTAGGAGCCCGCTTGCGGGCGATGCCCTCCCCCAACGCATCCGCCCAACGCCACCTGTCATCAAGCTCCGATGAAGGAATTGTCCCTGGCACCACCCGGCAGAACGAAACTGATTCGCGCGAATGCTGCAACGTGATTGTCCCCGACACTTTTTCTGGACACGATGATGCTACTGGACCAACTGCGTCAAAGCCGGGACCAGATCAACGCCCCATGCCACCGCTACGGCGCGCGCCGCATACGCGTATTCGGTTCCGTGGCGCGAGGTGAAGAGCGTCCTGACAGTGATATCGACTTTCTCGTCGATCTTCCGCAAGGCTATGATCTGTTGACCCAGCGCATTCCGTTGCAGCGATGTCTCACCGAGATCACCGGGCGCCGCCTGGATGTGGTTCCCGAGCACGAGCTGAACCAGCACATTCGCGACGCGGTGTTGCGTGAGGCGGTCGACTTGTGAGCAAGCGTTGAACATGGGAGAAATTGTCCCTAGCACCTTTTTCCTAAACGTATCAAGGGCATCGTCCACAAACATGCAGCAACCACCGACTCTCAACCACGTTTCTACCCTCAAAGCTGCTGCGTTCGCTCTCGCGCACCCACTGAAGCAACGCTTCACATGTCCGATATGCAAATACAACGGGCCATTTCGCAACTTCCGCCCGAGCACCGGAAAAAGAATCCACGCACGTTGCCCCAATTGCGGCGCACTCGAACGTCATCGCTTGCAGTTTCTTGTGGTCAATAAAATCTTCGCCAATATCAACACTAAAGCATTGCGAATGATCCATTTCGCGCCTGAGAGCTTCTTCCAAGACATGTTCCGCACGAACTTCGGTACCTACGAGACAGCGGACATTGCAATGCCCGGCGTCGACCATACCGTCGACCTACAGTTTCTTCCATTCCAGGCAAATAGCTACGATGTGGTCTATGCCTCCCATGTGCTAGAACATATTCCCGACGACTACAAAGCAATTTCAGAAATACGCCGAATACTTGCACCGGGTGGTGTGGCAATCCTCCCGGTCCCCATCGTCAATCCGGTAACGGTCGAATATCCAGAGCCTAACCCCAACGAAACAATGCATGTTCGTGCACCGGGTCCGGATTATTTTGATCGGTATAAAAAGTATTTCGATGATATCGACCTATACCGATCCGATGACTTTTCTGAAAGATACCAAATATTTGCATACGCCGATATGACCAACTTACCGAGCAGCGACTCACCACTTCGTACCGCTATACCCGGCAAAAGACACAGCGACACGGTCCCCGTGTGTCATGTTGCACACATCGCGCCACTGTGAAAAAGGTGATCGTGTTTCGCAGCGACCTTCTCCACCGCTCGGAAACCTTCATCAAGGAACAGGTTATCGCACTTACTAAATGGACCCCCGTCCTCGTCGGATATCGCAAAGTCGAACACGGATTGGATCTTACCGGCGTCGATGTCCGTATCCTTCCCGGCCTCGGAACGGGAAGATGGAGGCGACTACGGTTGCGTTTATGCCAGTGGTTCGGAATTGCGCATGCACCGACCGTTCGTGCGCTGCATGCAGTCGGCGCAAGCCTGATACACGTTCACTTCGGTACCGACGCCGTCAATGTATGGCCGAGCGTACACAAGTTGGGATTACCGACGCTGGTTACTTTGCATGGATACGATATTAATATCTATCGCGAATGGTGGGAAGCAGGGAAAGGTGGCCTGCTCATGCGTACCTATCCTCGCCGGCTGCTCCGCATGGCGAAAGCACCGAACGTGCATTTCATAGCTGTCTCTAAAGCTATCGCTCGGAGGGCAATCCAATACGGCATCCCTGAGGGAAAAATCACCGTTGCCTACATCGGTGTCGACACAGCGCGGTTTAAGCCCGGTGGCCTGCCACTGGGGAAACGACGCAAGCGGATCCTATTCGTCGGAAGAATGGTGGAAAAGAAAGCCCCACTCCTAATGATCCGCGCCTACGCCGAGGTACGTAAAGAAATCTCTGGGGTCGAGCTCGTGATGATCGGCGATGGCCCGCTACTGGGTGCTGCGAAGCACTTGGCCGATGAGCTTGCCGCGCCGGTGGAATTCCTCGGTTCGTGCAGTTCGGACGAAGTTCTGGCGCAACTGAACGAAGCCAAGGTTTTTTGCCTGCCAAGCGTGACTGCAGCCAATGGTGACGCGGAAGGGTTGCCAATATCAATTATGGAAGCATTAGCTTGTGGGGTACCTGTCATCACTTCGGCGCGGGGGGCGGTAGGCGAAATAATTGTGGATGGCATAAATGGGTTTACTTTTTTAGAAGGAACACTGAGTGGGTTGACAGATAGAATTTTTGAAATTCTAACCAATGATTTCTTTTTTCTCAGAAGAACATCACAAGCCATGATGCATTTGGATTTTGCATATTCAATTTCCACCACATCTAAAAATCTTTCAAGTATCTACAACGCCGCAACGTTGACCAACGAATAAATCGATCGTGATACACACAGCGTAGAATGACAATTCCTAGCTACGTTCAAAATTAACCTCCGATTTCAGGAGCGTTATGATGTATGTCGAAGATAAGCTAAGCCACAATTGGCTGATAAAGAAGGCAATCAACAATTTGGTGAGAGACCGTGCCTCCTCGTTGAGCGGAAAAGTGCTTGACCTAGGTTGCGGAACGCGCCCGTTTGAAGCAGACATACTGAAGTACGCCGACGAATACATCGGTGTTGACTGGAGCAACACCCTGCATGGGCTTAGAGCTGACGTCGCCGCCGATCTCAACGAGCCACTCCCCATCCGGAATGATTCAATCGACCATGTTGTTTCCTTCGAGGTTATGGAACACCTACGTGAGCCAGGAGTAATGCTCAGTGAGGCGTTCCGGGTTTTAAAAAATGGCGGTAGTATCACGCTATCTACCCCCTTTCAATGGTGGGTTCACGAAGCACCTTGGGACTATTATCGCTACACCTGTTTCGGGCATCAGTACCTATTTGGCAAAGTCGGTTTCGTCGATGTTCTTGTGAAGCCCACGACGGGGTTCTGGTCGATGTGGCTGTTAAAATTCAACTATCAGCTAATGCGGCTCGCCAGAGGTCCTCGGTGGAAGCGCCGGCTCATCCTTGCGATACTCATTCCGATATGGTGGATAGACCAGCAACTTGGTCGTGCGATTGACCATGTCTGGCACGAAGAACGCGAAACGGCTGGCTACTTTGTTACCGCACGTAAACCTCGTACACCAACCGAGCAAGAGCTGAGATAGTGCCGCACTTCGCTGCACCTACCACGCGGATACGGACAACACTCCGATGCACTCATCGACCAAGTGGAAGCGACACAATGCCTGGGCTATTTGGCACCTGCGGGACGCAGGCGCGAGCGTCAAACGACATCCTCGTCGCTTTGGGGGCCACCCTGAAGCTGCGCACTCAGGGGGGTACCACACTCTAGGACCGTGCTGCCTACAGGAGAATATCGCCGCAGGCCATATTCACGCGAGTGTTAATAATGTCGAAAGTATGCGGCCTCGACTTTTTTCCGCACGGTTAAAAAAATGTCAGTCCCTCTCATCTCAACAGTGATCCCGACGTGCGGCCGGCCGCAGTATCTTCCGCGCGCCGTGGAAAGCGCGTTGAAGTACCAAGGCAGTAGCGTCGAGGTCATTGTTGTCCCGAATGGTCCAGATCAATCTTACAAAGAATCGCTCGCCCAATTCGCGTTTGACAAGCGTGTACGAATTCACCCGATCGACATCGCTCACGGCTGCGTTGCCCGCAACCATGGTATGTCGTTGGCTACCGGCAAGTACATCCGCTTTCTCGATGATGATGACTATTTATTTGCGACATCAATACAGCAAGTGGAACGATTGGAGGACGAATCCGCGGACGTATGCTCAGGACTCGTTCAAAGCATAGATCACGATGGCTCATTCCTCGGTCAACTTACCTTCCCGAGTACGCGCGACTTTGTATGTGCAACTGTCGATGCGCTTTACGGGACCGGCTTTACGCAACCGACAGGCCTTATATTTCTTCGCAGCGCCATTGCGAACTGCCAGTGGGATCCGTTCATCGGACGTACCCAAGATTATGCATGGATGATCGATATTTCAGCAGAAGCTGAGAGACGTTGGATTCATTTGTCGATACCGGTCGGGGCTTGGGTTCAGCATCCCGCACAACGGATCTCCGGTGCCGGCCCAATCCGCGGCAAAGAACAACTATTTATCAAACGTTTGTTCGGGCTATACGATCAACTTGTAGCTGAGCGTCGCATGACCGCCCAAAGGGCACGGGCCATTGCAGGGGCGCTGTGGCGCTATGCACACCGTGGTTTTCCCTATCATCCATCCTATTGGTCCAACGTCGCCCGTCGGGCCCGCTTAATTGATACGACAAGTATTCCTCCGGACCACCTTTACCAAAAAATGCCATTACGCTGGCTTGACCCCATCACTGCCGAGTGGCTTCTCCTACCTCCTCGGCGCCTTACCCGCGCTGTGCGTGACATGCGATTGATGATATCTGGGGCATCATATAGGCGACAGCTCTGATGGCGTACTGGTTTGCCGTCGACTTCCGGAATCGGCTTTTCCCACTCAAGCTAACTGGATCCCACGATACTCGGGGGAGTTCATATGTTTAAATCACGTACCATATAATCATGAAGCCGCTTACCGTCGTCGTACCAGCGTACAACGTTCAAACGTACATCACGCAGTGTATCGAATCAGTATTGAATCAACCGGCCGCGGCATCTCTTATAGATCTGGTCATTGTGATTGATGGTGCGACAGATAACACCTTGGCAGTGGTAGAATCAATCGCCCCGCGCTTCGCTGGCTCCATGCGAGTCATCGTACAGAATAACCAGGGGTTGAGCGCAGCGCGCAACACCGGCATCGCCTTGGCATCGACAGAATACGTCGCCTTTCTGGACGGTGACGATGTCTGGCTGGAAGACTACTTATCCAATGTGCTTCCGGTCATAGAACGCAAACGCCCTGACATCGTGGAACACGACGCAATACGTATTGACGAGAGCGGCAACACTCTGGGGGCGCTCAAGATTTCCAGCGCACCCGATGGGACCACAATAATGGTTTCTCGCGAAGCATTCCTCACGAAGTTCCTATGCTTCGCGTGGGCGCGGGTCTACCGTACCTCGCTGGTACGCGCGCATCCTTATCCACTCGGCCGCCGCTTCGAGGACACAGCGACTACACCCTGGCACTATTGGAACAGTACTCGCATTGTAAGTTTGGGCAGGCCGTTGGTTGGCTACCGGCAACGCAGCAACAGCATATTGGCGACGCCCCGGAAAATGGACATCGACGACATCACGCGTACCACCGCTGAGGCTGCTGCCATGTTCACGGAGACAGGTGCCGAATACTGGCAGCGCGTAACACACCGGTCTTTCCAACAGGCTTGCAGCCGGATTGCGCAACTACCAGTGCACACGTGGCCATCGAGCCTTCGTACGAGCCGCGCCGCTGCTGTGGGGGTGCCCCCACCGTCCGGTTTTACTCGTTGGCTGCAAGCAAGCGCCCCACTGATCTACGTGGCATTGCTTCGGGTCAAACGTGCACTTGAGCGCAGTGGGTGGTCAATGTGCCTGTGGAGGTGAGCAGTTGCCGCTGATATCTGTCTTGATTCCCTGTTACAACGCCGCGGCGTGGTTGAAACAGGCGATCGATAGCGTGTGTGCGCAAACCGTTCGTAACCTGGAAATTTTGATCTACGACGACGGTTCCACTGATGGCTCGATGGAGATCATAGATAGGTTAGCCGCTACAGATTCACGTATCGTTGTCATAGGTGAAACAACCAATCGCGGCATCGTGCATGCATTGAATACGATGCTTCAAAGGTCACGCTGCGCCTACATCGCGCGCATGGATGCCGATGACATCTCCCCACCACACCGCCTCGAGGCCCAGCTTCGCTTCATCGAAGCTGGCAATGCCGACCTTTGTGGCACTTGGTTCCGTGAATTTGGCGGCGGAGTTCCCCGCACCGTGCGCTGGCCCTACAAGCCAGACGAACTACGTGCCGCCATGTTGTTCCAGAACACCATCTGCCACCCAACCGTGATGGCGAAGCGCGAGGTGTTCGAATCATTCACCTACCGCGAGGGCTACAACCTGGCCGAGGACTACGACCTGTACGTCCGTGCGCTCGCTCGGTTCCGCTTGGCCAATCTGCCCAAGCCGCTACTACGCTACCGACGACATAGGGAGCAAGCCACTTACGCGCGCCGCACGAAAATGGAAGAGGTGACCCGTCGCATTCGCCTCCAGGCCCTGGCTGCGCAGGGAATTGAAGTATCGCCGGAGGAGCAGCGCATCCACAACCTGATCCGGGCGCCACAGTCCATCCACTCGATGGAGGATCTCGAACGGATCGAGGCCTGGCTGCTCAAATTGATTGGCTGCTTCGACCACCCCGAAGCGCAGCAGGCCATTGCGTCGCAATGGACTCGCGCGGCCGTCCGGGCCGCCCCACTGGGCTGGGCGATGTGGCACAAGTACCGCGGCTCCCCGCTACGCAAGCTCATGGACAACCGGCCCATGGCCGCATCCATCGACATGGCGGTACTCGCCACATTACGTTTGGACTACCGATCGCGCGCCTTTGAGCTGCTGCGCCGACTCGGCACCAGTGTTTGACACCACCCTGACGGACAACCAACAAGCCTATGGCGAGCCATCGTATATCCCCAGTTGAGGCAGCGGCCGAAGTGCTCGCGGAGAATCGCCTGTTACCCAGTTGGATCATGTGCAGACGCCCCGTGCGGCGTAATAAGTTTCTGCGTTCGCTTGGTATCCAAGGCGGCGTGGGTGCAGAAATCGGCGTACAGAAGGGATTCTTCTCGCATGCACTGCTGCACACGCTGCATCCCGAACAACTGCATCTCATTGACCCTTGGCACTTGCTCGGTGACGAATGGGCATGGGCAACGGGCAGCAAATCCACCAGGAAGGCCTTGGCAAACGTTCACCATTGGTTCCGGCGCGACATCGCGAATCAGCGTGTCGTGGTGCACGTCGGGTTTGACGAGTCGATACTTCCGACGTTCCCGGACGGCTTTTTCGACTGGGTGTACCTCGACACGTCCCACAGCTATGACCAGACGAAACAGGAGTTGGCGCTACTGGCCAACAAGGTCAAGCGCAGCGGTGTGATCCTGGGCGACGACTGGTTCGGCGAACCATCCCACTCATTCCACGGCCAATACCTTGCCATCAACGAGTTCGTCGACGAAGGCGCTTACCAGATCGTGTACGCCAACGACACCGACCATCAATGGGCCATCTGCGCGAAATAAATGGTTGGCGCGAGCTGTCGCCACAGTTCCCGCTGTGGCGCGGGCAGGCTCTCCGTCCGTGGAGTGAAAGTCCGCCTTGGGCCCTCGCTCATGCAGTTTTCCGTATCGGCATGGGTGGAACCGAACCGGGTTCCACATGGCCCAGACGGTAGTGCCAGTAGGCCCATGAGCGCGCACTGAACTGGCCGGCCTCGGCGTGCGCAAACACGTCGCGCAGCCTGTCGTCGCCAACCTGGGCGGCCAACATCTGGACGTCGTCCCAGGTTCCCAGGTCCATCACCTGCGCCATGATGCGTTGCGGCTGCTCGAGTGCCTCGTCGGGGCGTTTCCACCAGACGTATTTGCTGGCGAGCGCTGCAAGCAATGGCCGGTGCTCATTTCGCATATGCGTATTGTATCGCGCGGCAAAGCGCGCTCCCGTTCGCGCTCTACAACGCAAAACGCTCCCGCAAAATACGGTTGGCGCGTGTCTGCCAGCCCGGGCCGGTGGCTTTCAGGAATAAGGGGACGGAGGCAATTAAATGCGCGCCGGGAGAGCCGGAGCGCTCCCTTGGACCGGCCTCGTGCGCCGGCGCAAAACCGGACATCCGCTCGTCGACGATGCGGGCTTGGAGATCACCGCACCTTCGGCAGCGAGTCACAAATCGTCCTTGCATTCATGGAGTTTCACTGTAAGCATCCGCCCCCGACATGTTGCTTTGGCCGCCAGCGATAAGCTAAGCCAGCGGCAGCAGACTGTCGATATCGCGATCTTTGGTGGTGGGCAGACGCGAGAGCACGTCCGTGAGCCAAGCGTGGGGCTCGATGCCGTTGGCGCCAACTGGCAGAAGGCGCGCCCGTTAAAGCGGACAGCCATCGTGACAAAAGATGCGGCAGACCCGGTCGAGCGGTCACGACGCCAAAGCGCGCGCCAACGCGCATGCCACCAAGGGCTTGGCCCACTCCGGCGTGGCACCCATGTCCTCGGCACTCAGCGGATGCAGGATCCGGTTGCCATCCACGGCCAGCACCAGCCTCGGGGCTGGTGCCTCGCCGGCCGCGGGATCCGCTTCGCAACTGTTGTCGAAAACGCGCAGCACGGACAGGTACGGCATGAGCTGGACCAGGTTGGCGCGGCTCGTGGCGTAGCGTTCACGCACCTTGGCTGCGGGGATGTCGTGGCCGCCCCTGGCCACCCTGGCGCGAATGCGCGACAGATGTCGTTCGGCATCGGCCAGGCCGGCATACCACAGGTGGATTGCGATGCCGGCTTGTGCAGCCTGCTGCAGCAGCTTCGGGATCGTGTGCCCGCCGAGGGTCGTCTCGAACGCGTAATCGTGTGGGCCGGCGATCGCCGCCTGCAGTTGGCGTACGCCTTCTCTCCACGCCAGGCTGTTCGCTCGTGCCGGATCGATACCGGGGTTTGCACCGAGGATGCGGCGAGTGGCTTCATCCGGGTTGTAGTACTCGCCACCAGCCTCGCGCAACAAGGCACCGGCGATGCTGCTCTTGCCTGCACCATTGGTACCGGCAAGCACGGTGATCCGTGGCATCAGTTGCCGCCGTGCCGGGCCGCCTTCACCGCGGCAGCCCCAAGCTGGGCTGGCGTGGCGGCAAACAAGGTGTCGACACCGGTCTTCGCCGCGGAGGTCTGCATGGCCGCAAGCATGCGGTCGAAGTCCTGGCGCAACGTGGCCAGCGGATCGGGTACCGCCGCCGCCATCCGTTCGTAGGCATCAACCGACAACAGCACGGCCGCCGGCTGGTTGTGGCGCGTGATGACCACGGGCTGATCCGTGTGCGCGACTTGCCGGATCAGGCTGGCGAAGTCTTTCTTGGCCTCGCTGCTGGACACGGGCTCAAGCTCGGCCGCCGGCGTGGTGGTACCCACGGAAACGCTGGCTCGGGACATGGCGGTTGCCTCGGTAGAGCGGGTCGTGAGCTTCATTATAGTTTAAATGACCTATATGGTCAATTTATACGTTTTGTTCTTGGCTCCGCTCCCGGTGGCAGTCGGTATCGCTCCAAGACTCCGAAATACTCCCCCGTCGTCATTCCCGCGAACGCGGGACAAGCGCGAAGCGCGCAGAACGCCCGGAGGGCGGCCCCGGAGGGGCGAGCGCAGCGAGTCATCCAGTACGTTGGCCCTTGCTGGCCACTTGAAGGCACTGGATCCCCGCATTCGCGGGGATGACGAACTTAAGTCAGTGCCATTGAGCGAAAAAGGCGGAAATGGTGTCAAGGACAATGACTCGCCCAACTGGCGCGCCGGGAAGGCCAGAGCAGCCCCCTCACCCCGACCCTCTCCCCCGGCGGAGCCAGGGGAGAGAGGGAGATAACGCCGTCAGTCTGCTGCCTGGGTATGGCCATCCCGACGTCTTGTGGCATTCAATTCCCTCCGAGCCCTTGTCACTCCAGGCCGGCCCGCAACACCCGCAGCCGGCGCTCGACGCCGGCGCTGACGGAGTCATGCAGCGCTGGCGGAAAGTCCGCGGGAAGTTCGCCTTCGAGCGATGCCAGCGCGGAGTCCATTCGATCGGCGATGTGCTCGACGGCCTTCCGGACCAGCACAGGCGGAAGGCCCGCCGCATCCCCCGTCTGGAAGAAATGCCGCGCCTGGATCTCGTCGGTGCGGTAGTGATGGTCGTTGCCGACGGACATGGCGAGCCTCATCTGCTTGCGTTCGATCTGTCGCGCGTCGAGGCTGGGTTGCACAGTCAATACGTCATACAACGGCGTCAATGCGTAACCCCCGCCGGGATGCAGGAAGATGCTGAAGTTCTTGGCGTGCCCATCGGTCGCGCCGATCAGCCAGAAGATCAGTTGTGCCTGGAGCAGCGTGCGGTGGTCGTCGGCGGGCGAGTCAGCGCCCTCGAGGAGTTCGGCGATCGCCACGATGCCTGGGCCACCGTGGCTCTGGTATTTGCGCGCCGGCGGCACGGACAGGGCCTGGCAGCAATCCTCCTGCGGCAGGCGGATGAGGCGGCCATGGCTCCAGGCGCGGTCGAAGCGCTCGACGACCAGCGCCTTGGTCTGGCCGAACGTCATCATCTCGACGTGATTGACCGACAGGCCGAGGTGCCTCAGCAACTGCAGGCAATAGAACTCGTTTTCGACGCTGTTGGAAAGGTCGATGCCGTTCGGCAATGTGCCGATCTGCGGCTTGAGCAAGTGCGTGGTCGGCGTGGTGCCATGCGGCTTGAGCCACTGGCCCTCCAGCCGGAGCAAGGCGGTCTTTTCCTGGGCGCCCGCGAGAGAGATCCTGAAGTCGTCGTCCCGGCTCAGGCCCAGCGGGGCTTGGGCCAGCGATGTGAGCAGGCGTTCGATGGCCTCCTCGTCGACAGGCTCTCCGGAGGGAGCCGACGCGCTTTCCGGCACCCCGTCTCCGGCGATGAACTGCAAGGCGCCGACGCAGTCGCGGCCAATCGCAGCCAACAGGCTGTAGGCATCGGCGCCGGCCGCACCGACCTTCTCGGCCACGCGTTTTCGCAAGTCGTCCGAGTCCGGCAACAGGTTCTCGAAGACCGCGACGACCGGCTCGCCCCGCCAGGGTTCTTCGCGCAGCGGAAGCGACAGCGACACCGGAAACGCCTTGCCGCGCTCCAGCCACTCGCGGTCGTAACGGAAGCTGATCGCACCGCCAGGCTCCTTCAGCAGATGCCCGACCAGCCGATCGTTCTGGTACACGCGCAACGGCGGATGTCGACGCGTCCTGGCCATGATCAGATCAGATCCTGGGGATCGGAACCGCGGCTACGGGCGGCGACCTGGAATTCCAGCTCGAGCGCGGCCAACACCGACAGCATCGTTTCCAGCCGGGTTGCCGGATTGCCGGTTTCGATCAACGAGATCGTTTCCTGTCGCAAGCCGACGCGTTCGCCCAGTGCGCGCTGGCTCATGCCCAGGCGCCTGCGATTGCGGCGGATGATGCTGCCGATCTGCTTGGGTGTGCGGGCTAGCTCATTCATGGTGGCCTCCTCGCCGGGTTTATGCGCCAAATCCAATATCTTGTCAATATGATGTCTAGCGCATATTTCCAATTTATACGCCACATTAAATAAATTTCATTTACAAGGGTTGGCGCATAGGGCCAACCGCAGCCATGCTCCTTGCTCGGCACAGCAAAGCGGCACTACCGTGCCGCTGCCAACCCGGAAATAAGGGGACGGAGGCAATTAAATGCGCGCCGGGAGGGCCGGAGCGCTCCCTTGGCCCGGCCTCGTGCGCCGGCGCAAAACCGGACATCCGCTCGTCGACGATACGGGTTTGGAGATCACCGCGCCTTCGGCGGCGAGTCATAAATCGTCCTTGCAATCATGGAGTTCCACTCCATGATTGCAAGGGTGATCCGCCGTCGACTTGCCGCCAAAGTGACAACCGCGCTGGCCGAAGCGCCGGCGGTAGCGCTACTCGGCCCGCGGCAAGCGGGCAAGACGACGATGGCGCATGTACTGGCGCGCAAGCAGCCATCGGTCTACCTGGATCTGGAATCGGCCGCTGATCGCGCCAAGCTGACCGACCCGGAACTGTACCTGCGCCAGCATCAGGACAAGCTGGTGGTGCTGGACGAGGTTCAGCGCGTGCCGGAACTGTTCGTGCATCTGCGCAGCCTGATCGATGCGGGGCGACGTGAGGGCCGCCGCAGTGGCCGGTTCCTGATCCCGGGTTCGGCTTCGCTGGATCTGCTGCAGCAGTCGGCGGAATCGTTGGCCGGGCGCATCCGCTATCTGGAACTCGCGCCATTCGACGCGGGGGAAGTGGCGGCCGACTGCCTGCGAACCCTATGGTTGCGCGGTGGATTCCCGGAAAGCTTCCTGGCGGGGATAAGGGGTCGGAGAGAATTACGCACAATTAATTCCCTCCGACCCCTTATCCCGACGCGCAACTCACCGCACGGGCACCAGGTTCCTCCGACCGCTCGGTACGTCCAAGTCCGCTTACCCGTCCTTACGGAGCCTGGGTGGGCTTCTTGATGCGGTGAACTTGCTTGATGGCGGCGAACAGTGCCTGGTGATCTTGCCCCAAACGATCTTCCAGGCCTTGGCTGGCAAACATGTTGAGGATGTTGACGGCCATGTCCAACATGGAACGCGTAGGCATGTTGAGCACTGCGATACTGGCCACGCTGGCCGAGGTGGTGCTGAAGGATCCCAGCACGGCCTTGGACACAAAGCCGCCCACGGAAAGCTGCAGCAGGGAATCCGCGTAGATGTTGGCAGCGCCAGCCTGCAGATTATCGATCGAGCGGGTAACGTCGCCAGGTTGCAACTCGACGTTACGTGACGCGGCGGGCTGACTCGTGACGGTGGTTTTTGGCTTGGTTGCCATGATCAGTCCTGTAGTTCTTCCTGGTAGCCGGGAACGAACAGGTCGTCCTCGGACAGATGGTGGCTTTCGAGGGCAAGGGTGGAGTAAGCCGCGAGCTTGACGATGAGCGCACAATCGAAAGCCCGGGCAACTTTTTGCAGTTGTGCGAGCGAGTGGGCGCCGTAACCGGGGTCTTCAAGCCGGCTTATGGCCGATTGCTTGGTATCCATACGTCGGGCCAGCTCGGCTTGGCTCATGCCACGGCGCTCCCGGTTGATGCGCACCTGCCAGGCAATGCCTTGCTCTACCGCTGCCTCAGCGTAGGCCTCGCGGTAGGTTTGATCCACCCAGCGCGTCTTGCCCCGCAATACATCCGCCGTACTGATCCATGTCTGCACCCGCGGCGCTGTGACAGCCAGATAGTCGGCGCGCGCGGTAAAGGCCTGTGATTGAGGTATGTCAGCCAGCGTACTCGAAGCAATGGCAGGAATGTTGCTCTGGAGCGGCGACGCAACGCTTGCGGAAAGCGTCTGCGCGATCGCCGGCATCGTTGGGGTCATAAGTGTCATCTTTTTCGGTCGCTATGACGGAGAGGACAAAGCCGTGCCGCGGTCGGTCGGCATGGCCGAACAGTCGCCATTGCTTGCGAGACTCGTCCGCAAACCTTATCACATATATGTGATTTTGGATGAACGAGGCAGGCATCGGCTTATGCCATTGGGTATAGGGCAATTGACCAAGCTGGTCTCGGGCCCGCTCAAATCTGGCCTGTGTCTTGATGGAGAGTGATTGGTGCCAGGTGTCGATGACATCAGTTCCGCGATCCACGCGGCAGAACCAGCGAAATGCGCCAGCTTGCGCGAGGGGCGTCGAGGAGATCGCCGGCATGCGCTTTGTTCGACGCCGGGCGCTCATACGCAGTTGGTGCGGGAAAACGAAGGTTGATCCAGCACGGAGTTTCCTCCCTGGAACGGTTGCTGACCGACGTGGATGGCCTGGTAATCGATGATGACATCACCAAGGATAGGGCCACCGATGTTGAGCTCTGGCGATAGCGCCGGGACGTCGTCCGCAGTTGGTTGTGCGGCCGGCACCGTGTTCAGTTGGCCTTGCTCCATGGCGAGCAGCGCGTCGAGATCCATGTGACCCTCCTGGTGGCCCACCCACCTGCGGTCGGCATAGCACCGTAAGCGTGCGCTGCACCTCGCAGTTTGGTAAAGGCCTGCACGCCGGAATGACTGTGCTCCCCAGACAGGTGCCAGTGTCAGGGTCAGTGCTTTCCAGTGCTTTCAGTAAAGCGATGTCCAGCCAGGGCTGGCTTACTCAGAAGTCAGGAATATAGGCGACACCCACATCTCGTCATTCCCGCGAAAGCGGGAATCCAGTGCCTTGAGCGTGCGCCCCGAAAGAAGCTGGATCCCCGCTTTCGCGGGAATGACGAAAATTGAGGGTTTCGCGCTTAAGTAAGTGCCATTCCACTCCGACTCCTTATCCCGAAAACCCGGCGTTCGCGGGAATAACAGCGCTTTCCAGGACGGTGCTTTACGGGGCTTTCCGGGAAAAGCGACCCTTGCCGGCACTGCTTCAGCGTAGCTGTATAAGAGCCCAGGACTGCCTCTGCACCGCCCCCTAATCGGTGGTCTTCGCCAGATGCCCCGCAGCGCCGCCGCGCAGATAGTCGTCGGTCTTTTGCAGCCAGTCCTCGCGGCGCGGCGACCACATGTCGGTCTCGACGACGCGGCCGATCATCGTGGCGGCGTGCGGCGCGTTCGGCGGGATCACCATCACCTCGCCGGCATGGAGGTCGATCGTTTGCGTCTTCGCCTCGTCGAACCAGAAGCGCATCGTCCCCTCGATGACCTGCGTCACTTGTTCGTTCTCGTGCGAGTGCAGCGGCACGGTGAAGCCGTCGTCGAAATAGATGCGGGCAATCGTCATCTTCTCGCCGGTGATGATCTGGCGGGTCATGCCGTCGGCGACCTGCTCCATCGGGACCGCGTCCCACTTCAGGACCTCAACCATTCACGTTCTCCTTTTGCGATGTTGGCACGGGCGTCGGCCATGCATGGCGTGAACGGCCTCATGCCTCGGGGACGAGGACCAGGCCGCCGGGGCTCTTGCCGGCCTCGAGGATGCGGTGTGCCTCGGCCGCTTGCGCCAGCGGCAGCACCATGGGATTGATCGGCCGCAGGATGCCGCGGTCGAAGGCGTCCAACGTGTCCGCGACATAGGCGGCAAGCTGGTCGGGCCGGCGGATCTTGTGAAACAGGATCGGGCGGGTGACGGTGAGCGAGCGGACCGCAAGTTCGGCCGGGGTGAAGGGCGCGACCGGGCCGGACGACTGGCCGAAATTGACCAGGGTGCCGCTGTAGTCAAGGCAGCGCAGCGAGCCGGCGAACGTGTCCCTGCCGACCGAATCGTAGACGGCGGCGACGCCTGCGCCGCCGGTCAACGCCATGACGCGCGCGACGAAATCCTCCGAGCGGTAGAAGACAATGTCGTCGGCGCCGCACGCGCGGGCGACCTTGGCCTTGGCCTCGCTGCTGACGGTACCGATCACGCGCGCGCCGAGCGCCTTGCACCACTGGCAGAGCAGCTGACAGACGCCGCCGGCCGCGGCGTGGACCAGCACGGTATCGCCCTGGCGGAGGTGATAGGAATCGCGGACCAGCATGCGCACGGTGAAGGCCTTCATCAGCGACGCCGCTGCCTGGACGTCGCCGATCCCGTCGGGCAGCGCGAACGCCAGGTCGGCGCGCAGCACGCGGCGCGTGGCATAGCCGCCATACGCGGCGCTGATCCACGCCACGCGCTGGCCGACGGCCAGGCCGGTGACGCCAGGGCCGAGCGCCTCGACCACGCCCACCGCGTCCAGCCCCGGGATGCCGGGCAGCTGCAGCGTGTGGTATTGGCCGGTGCGGACGTAGGTGTCGTGAAAATTGACGTTGATCGCATTGTGGCGCAGGAGGATCTCGCCCGGTCCCGGCTCGGGGAGCGACACCTGCTCCAGCACCAGTTCCTCCGGACCGCCGTAACGGTGCAGCACGATCGCATCGGTTTGCATGGCCCCTCCCATCCGTTCGTTCCGCCGCGGGCGATGTGTCCACCAGCTGCGCGGTTCCAAGCGTTGGCGCGCGGCTACCTTGCTTGAACCCGACGGTCGTTGTCAAAGCAAGGCGATGCCGTGCGCATGTGTCCGGTCTGAACATTTTGCCGGGGAGAGGCCAGATGAGGGGGGCGCTCTGGCCTACAGCCTCACACCGGCAAGATATCCGGCCACTGCTGAGCGCCGTGCAGCACACGGAGAATGCGCAACGTGTCGCCGACGATTCGATATGGAACGATATAGGGTGTGTTGCCGATAACGAGTTCGCGAGTGCCAACTACACGACCGATGCGACCACTTTCCGGGTGACGAATCAGCTGTTGTAGCTGATCACAAATACGTTCATCGACGAGCACCGCCGCCCGCGGATCGTCGGCCTCGATGTAATCGAAGATGGCTGTGCGATCCTCGACCGCCCAGACCGTCCATTCCAACTTCACAACTAGCCAGTCGTCTTGCGCAAGGCCGCGGCACGACGCTCGGCGAACCGGGCTTCGACTTCCTCATGGGGGATGGTCGGACGCATGTCATCCAGTGCCTGCTGCACTTTCTTGCGGAACCACGCGTCATGGGCAGCCGGGTCGACGGAGAGCGCAAATGGCAGCGCGCCTTCGTTGGCGGTACGTGTCAACAGGATGCGCACCGCATCGGAAACCGTGAGGCCGAGCCGATCGAGCACCGCCGCGGCCTGGTCCTTCACCTCACTGTCGATACGCGTTTGAACGAGCGCCTTGGCGGCCATGGCGGAATTCCTGTTGGACGATACCTTTGGAGTGTAATTCACGTGCATGACAACTGCCAGAGACCAGAGGGGGACGGAGGCACGTGGGTTGGTGTCTCATCCCCTAGCGGCGCGCGCCAGCACGCACACCACTAATGGCTTGGCCATTCCGGGGACGGCCCACTGCCTCCGTCCCCTTGGCAGCCGTAGCGGTAAGATGAAGCTGCAGCTGGGTCATTGGATGCCCGCCACGCGGATGCAGACCCGCTGCGGAGGCGAAGGTGAAATCCTTCCTTCTGCTCCTGCGGACCGGCGTCACGTCGCTGGCCATTGCCTTGACTGCTTGCGCGCCGGCGTCGACGACCCGATCGAGCGACGTCGCGCCGCTGTTTCACGACGCGTTCTTCAAGCGGCCGGCCACGCCGGTCAACAGCGCGGCGATTTTTGCGCTGGACGCTCCCATGCGGCACTTCCTGGCCGAGAACATCACGCCGCAAACGGGCGAGAGGGATCCGCGCCGCGCGCTGCTCGACGCGCTCAAGGACGAGCTGCGGCTCGACTACGACGCCGAAGAGACGCGCACCGCGTCGCAAGCCTTCGCGGCCCGGGAAGGCAATTGCCTGTCCCTGGTCATCATGGCCGCCGCGTTCGCCCGGCAAGTCGGGATACAGGTGACCTTCCAGGAGGTGTACGGGTTCGATACCTGGGAGCGGCGCGAGGGCTTGTCCTTCCTCAGCCAGCACGTCAACCTCGTGCTCGGCAAACCCCGATCGAGGCTTTGGGTGGAGTCAGGCGCGTCGGTGCCAATGATCATCGACTTCGTGCCGCCCAGGAAAGTGGCGGGCGCCGTAACCAAGCCAATCTCCGAGCAAACCATTGTCGCGATGTACATGAACAACCGCGCAGCCGAGGTGCTGGCCACCGGGGACGCAAACCGCGCCTACTGGTTCGCGCGTGCGGCGCTCGAGGCCGACCCGACGTTCACGTCTGCCGCCAACACGCTGGCCGTCATCTACTGGAATCTTGGGCACAAGGAACTGTCCGAACGGGCGCTGCGCTTCACCTTGGCGCGTGAACCCGGCAACGTGCCGGCGCTGACCAACCTGGTGCAGATGCTCGACGCCGAAGGTCGTACCACGGAGGCGCAGTCGGTGGGGAAAGAACTGGCCGAGGCCCAACGCTATCCGCCTTTTTATTTCTATGACCTGGGCATGCAGGCGCTGCAGGCGCAGGACTTCGAGGGTGCAGTACGGCAATTCAAGAAGGACCTGGCCCGGCGCCCCTATGACAGCCAGTCGCACTTTGGACTCGCGATGGCCGCGATGCACCTGGGCGACATGCCGCAGGCACGCAAGGAACTGCAAGTGGCGATAAAGAACGCCACCACGGATGACCAGCGTGTGCTGTATGCAGCCAAGCTGCGGCAGCTGAAGGCGTCCTGACAGCCGGCTCGCCGATTGCAGGCCAGCTCGTGGATGTGTGTCAGGGACCATGGTGCATTGGCGGTCACCCAACCGGGTTTTGGCTGGCGCCCTGCATGCTGGCGGATGACAGCGTGCGCTGCCCCTGCGCCCGCGGGACTTCACGCACCAGCGCCGCCGCCACGTCGGCCGCCTCGATGACACGCCAGCCACGCGGGATCAGCGGCCGCAGCGCACGCCCCACCCGATCGCCCCAGACTTCACCGCGGCGGACGGCCTGCCCCAAAGCTGCACGATCACCGCGCAGGAGTGACGGGCGGGCGATGACCAATGCGTCGAGATCAAGCATCGCCAGCGCCTGTTCAAGCTGGCCCTTGACCCGGTTGTAGAAAATCCGCGAGTGCGCGTTGGCGCCCATGGCGCTGACCAGCCCGACGCGCCTTGCCCCGGCGGTGTGCGCGGCGCGCGCCACCGCCAGGTTCGCGTCCAGGTCGATGGCCTGGAACGCAGCCTGGCTACCTGCCACCTTGATCGTCGTGCCAAGCGCCAGATAGACCTCGTCCATCGGCGGCAGCTCCGGCAATGCGGAAAAATCCACCGGCAAGACCACGAACTTGGGGTCGGCAGCCTCCAGCGCGCGCCGCGCGAGGGCGTACACCACGGCCACCCCACGGTCGGCACACAGGCGCTGAACCAGCTGGCGACCAACGAGGCCCGTGGCTCCGGCTACCGCCACGCTGCGCAACTTCGCCATAGCCATCATGGATCCCCTCCGGGCATGACCCCATTTATAACCCGCCCTCAACGGGGACGACGCATACACGGCTGCATCTTATGCAACATCACGGATCGTGTTATGGTGCGTTGGTGATATAACATAGACACACATCATGAACCGACTGACCATTACCCTCAGCGAAACCCGCTATCGCGCGCTCAAGCAGGCATCGGCGCGACGTGGCAAATCCATTGGGCAATTGATCGATGAGAGCCTGGAGTTCTACGGGGTGAAGACGCACGAGGAGGCAGCTGATCTCGTGCGCCGCGTGCGCGAGCGCAGCGACCTCACCGCGGAGCAAGCGCAAGCCTTGGCCAACGAGGAGGTGCGCTCCGCGCGCCGCCCATGATGCCGGCGGTCATCGTCGACACCAACGTGGTAGTGGCGGGTCTGCTTACCAAGCACGCCGATGCGCCCGTGGCGCGCATCCTGGACGGTATGCTGCAAGCTGCGTTTGCGTTCGTGGTTTCCGGCAGCCTGCTCGCCGAATATCGGGACGTGCTGCACCGGCCTGCCATACGCAAGGCGCACGGCCTCGACGACAACGAAATTGAGACCCTGATGATTGCCTTGGCGGAACACGCCATTGTGCTGACCCCGATTGCAGCCGAGCCTGCGCCCGATCCGGGGGACCAGCATTTGTGGGAGTTGCTGGCAGCGCGTACGGACCTGCGGCTGGTAACGGGCGACAAGCTGTTGCTGGATCAGCAGCGCGAGCAGCGGCGAGTGATCACCCCTGCGGCCTTCGTCGAACTGTGGATGCCATTATCGCCATGAAGCACCGAAGCGTCTGGCTGCCCGGTCGGTGGCCCATGCCACCCGCAACCCTCTTGGATGGAATCAAGGCCGCATGAGCACGACCACCCTCATCGTCGGCGCCGGCTATGCCGGCAGCGTCATGGCGCGCGAGCTGGCCGATGCCGGCCGGCGCGTGCTGCTCATCGACAAGCGCCCGCATATTGCCGGCAATGCCTACGATGAACTGGATGCACATGGCGTGCTGGTGCACCGCTATGGGCCGCACATCTTCCACACCAACGGCCAGCGCATCTTCGAGTGGCTGTCGCGGTTCACCGAGTGGCGGCCGTACGAGCATCGCGTGCGCGGCGTGGTGGACGGGGTCGCCTACCCGTTTCCGATCAACCGCGACACCTTGAACCGCCTGTACGGGCTGGATCTGGACGAGGCGGAAGCAGCCGCGTTCTTCGAGCGCGTGCGCGAGCCGCGCGAGCCGGCGCTGACCAGCGAGGACGTGGTGCTGAACTCGGTCGGGCGTGACCTGTACGAGAAGTTCTTCCTCAACTACACACGCAAGCAGTGGGGGCTGGATCCTTCGAAGCTGAAGGCCGGCGTGGCGGCGCGCATCCCGGTGCGCACGAACACCGACGACCGCTATTTCACCGACACCTACCAGGCGATGCCGCGGCATGGCTACACAAAAATGTTCGAGGCCATGCTCGATCACCCGCTCATCACGGTGGAGCTCGGCGTGGATTTTGCCGACGTGCGCCAGCGCGGCGGCTTCGGCCACGTGGTCTATACCGGGCCGATCGACGCGTATTTCGACCACCGCTACGGCCACCTGCCCTATCGCTCGCTGCGCTTCGAGCACGAACACCTGGCCGACGTGGCGCAGTATCAGGAAACCGGCACGGTGAACTATCCCAACGACCACGCCTACACCCGCATCACCGAGTTCAAGCACCTGACCGGGCAAGAGCATGCCGGCACCTCGATCGTGCGCGAGTACCCGCAGGCCGAGGGCGACCCGTACTATCCCGTACCGCGCGCGGAGAACGAGGCGCTGTTCAAGCGCTACGAGGCACTGGCCAGGCAGGAATCTGGCGTGAGCTTCGTCGGCCGACTGGCGCAATACCGCTACTACAACATGGATCAGGTCGTCGGTGCCGCCCTGGTCGCGGCCAAGCACCTGCTGGCATGACGCCCCTCGCGCTCCTTACCACCGCCCGACGCCACAAAAACCCCTTTCGTCATTCCGCGAAACACTCCCATCGTCATTCCCGCGAAAGCGGGAATGACTGGAAGGACAATTGCGCGGGAATGACGGGAAGCGAGAGTTCAAATGACGCCAGGAGGCGCGAGGTTGGGAGAGCGAACCTTGAACCTGTCCCCTGGCCCTATCGGTGTAGAGGCCAGGTGAGAGGCACCCTCTGCCGTCAGCACCGCTTAACGGTACCGATTCCCGTACTAGAATAAGCGCATGTCGACGCTGCCCCGGGATCCCGCCATGAACAACACGCTGACCGTGGCCGAGCTCAAGCGCCGCGGTGCCGCGGCCATCGAGGATGGCTTGAAGCACGGGCCGATCCGCATCCTCAAGCGCAACAAGTCCGCTGCCGTGGTGCTGTCGGAACGCGATTACCAGCGCCTGCTCGCGGCGCGCGACAAGGCGGTTCCGGGGCTGACCGCATTGCAGTGGCTGCAGGCCCAGACGATGTCGGGTCGGACCGGCAAACGCGAAATCGACCGCCGCCTGCGCCAAGAACGCGACTGGTGATCGCGTTCCTGGATGCCAGCGCGCTCATCTACCTCGTCGAGGGCAAGGCGCCGTTTGCGGCCAAGGTGCGCAAACAGCTGGCGGCGCTGATCCAGGCTGAACCAGGCATGCGCACGGCGGTGAGCCGCCTCACCTGGCTGGAATGCCGGACCCACCCGATGAAAGCTGGCGACGTGGAGACGCTGGCCATGTACGACGCCTTCTTCGCACGACCCGACCTGATCTGCGTGGAGCTGAGCGCGAACGTCGTCGACCTGGCCACGGCCATACGTGTCAGACACGGATTGAAGACCCCCGATGCCCTGCAGGCCGCCTGCTGCCTGCAACTCGGCGGCGAGCACGTCTTCCTCACCGGTGACGTGGGATTCCGCCGCGTTGCGGGATTGAACACCCGGATCGTGGGCTGAACATGCGCATCGCCTTCCTGTGCAAACGCCGCTACATGGGCAAGGACGTGATCCTTGACCGCTACGCGCGGCTGTACGAAATCCCGTACCAGCTGGCACGGCTGGGCCACGTGGTGCGCGGGTTCTGTCTGAGCTACCACGGCGATGCCGACGGCATCTGGGCGCACGAGTCGCCGCCGGGGCAACTCACCTGGGAGTCGCGCTCGCTGGGGCGCTCCGTGCTGCCGGCGCTCGCCACCTATCCGCAGCACCTGCTGCGGCAGCTGCGCGCCTTCGCGCCCGACGTGCTGATTGGCGCCTCGGACATCCCGCACGTGGTGCTGGGCGCGTGGCTGGCCCGCCGCCTGCGCGTGCCGTACGCGGCCGATCTCTACGACAACTTCGAGGGCTTCGGCCAAGCGCGCATCCCCGGCATGGTGCCCCTACTGCACCGTGCCGTGCGCGGCGCCGACCTGGTCACCACCACCAGCGAACCGCTGCGCGAGCTCGTCGTCGACACCTACCGCGCCCGCGGCCAGGTGGTGGCCATGCCCAGCACTGTCGACAAGGCGGTGTTCCGCCCGCTGGAACGCGGCGCGTGCCGGCGCGCGCTTGGTCTGCCCGAGGGTGCGCGCCTGGTCGGCACTGCCGGCGGCCTGCATCGGGACAAGGGCGTGGGTGCGCTCTACACCGCCTGGCCTGCCATTGCCGCCGCGGAACCGGATGCCCACCTGGTACTGGCGGGGCCGGTCGAGCGTGCCTTCCCACCGCCCGCCGACGAGCGCGTGCACTACCTCGGCCAGCTTCCGCATGCCCGCACTGCCGAGCTCTTCAATGCGCTCGACGTCGGCGTGATCTACCTGCGCGATACGCCGTTTGGCCGCTACTGCTTCCCGCAGAAAGCCTACGAGATGCTGGCCTGCCGCCTGCCCATCGTGGCGGCGCGGATCGGCGTGATGCCGCAACTGCTGGCCTCCGCGCCGGACGGGCTCTACCGCGCCGACGATGTCGCCGACCTCGCCCGCGCGGTGCTGGCCCAGCTTGCCCACCCGCAGTCCGCACAAGTTCCCATCGACGATTGGTCCCACGTCGTCAGTCGTCTGGACGTCCATTTGCGCGCGCTGGTCGCCGCCGCCCATCTCCCTCTCCCCTGACTTGTCGGGGGAGAGGGAGTCAATACCGTGAACCTGCTACTTGGATGTAGCCGTCCAGACCACCGCGCTGCTCACTGCCCTTTCCGTTGGATTGCCGGACCGCCTTCGATGCAGGTGAGCAGCAGGCGGGCGTAGCCATCGGCGATGGGGTGCCAGTCGATCCAGCGGGCGGCGGCCTCGCGCATAGCCCGCGCACGGGCCTGTGCCTGTTCCGGGGTCGCCAGGGCCTTGATGATGGCGGCGGCCAGGGCCGCGGTATCCGTCGGTTGCACGCACACTTCCGCAGCGGCGGCGCCGAGCAGGTCGTGGATGCCGGCCACCTCGCCGACCAGCACCGGGCAGCCGCAACCGATCGCTTCCATCAATACCACGGGCAGGCCTTCCTGGTCGCCGTGGGCATCGCGTACGAAGGGCGCCACGAACAGGCTGGCGTGGCGATACAGCGCAGGCAAGTCGGCCTGGGCCACGGCGCCGATGAAATGTACCTGCGCGGCGATGCCGAGGCGCTGCGCCTGCGCGCGCAGAGCGGCTTCTTCCGGCCCGAATCCGGCGATGTGCAGCTCGACGCGCGGATTCTGTGCGAGGACCGCCGACAGCGCGTCGAGCAGGTGGACCAGGCCCTTCTTCGCCACCAGGCGTCCGACGAACAGCAATTCGGCGTCCGCGCGCCGGGTGTCCGGATCGGCCACGAAGCGCTCGCGCAGGTCGACGCCCATGGGCAGCACTTCCAGCCGTGGCGGACACAGACCGATGCGCGCGGCTTCCGCGCGCATGGCACTGCTGACCACGGTCATGGCAGAGGATGCGGCGGCGACGCGCTGTTTCAGGGTGGCGAGCCAGCGGCCACGCAGTCCGAACAGGTCGCCGCCATGCGAGGTCACCAGGTACGGCGTGTGCGTGCGTTGCCGCAGGCGCCATGCGACCAGCCCCTGCGGGAGCAGCCAGTGCGCATGGATCACGTCGATGCGGCGCCGACGCAACAGGCGCCGCGCCGCCCGATACTGGCCCAACAGGAATCCCGGCAGCAGCAGCCACTTCCAGGCGTGGCGCTGCAGGTTGGCGGCGATGCCGCCGGCGTTGACCAGAGTCTGCAGGCGCCGCGGAGCATAGCGGTAACGAACCACTTCCACGCCGTCGAACACGCCGTCGGGGTCGGCACCAGGCGCGTCAGGCACCAGGGCGATGACGTCGAAGCGGTCGGTCAGGCGCCGACACAAGTCGTGTACAAAGCCGGGTTCGGGATCGCCACGCCAGCGCGGATAGGTCGACGCCAACACCAGCACGGTCGGCTTCCGGCCTAGCGTTGCCGGCTCGAAAGTCACGTCTCAACCTCGTGCAGCCGCGGCTCGCGGACTGCCAGCACCCGGTAAAACGCCGGCATGAAAGTGCTGGCGGGCAGCCAGCTCCAGGCCTTGCCGAGGAGATTGGTCAGCAGCACCAACAGCGCCAGGACCGGCAGCACGGGCAACAGCCAGCACCGCCGCAGCAGGATCGTCTCCGCCATGTCGGCGAACGCCAGGCAGCACATCAACGAGGCGGTCGCGACGGGCTTCAGTACAGGCTTCAGCTCGATCACGCGCAGTCCGTGCCTGGCGAGATAGTCGCGCAATCCATGCTCGGTGAAACGCTGGAAGTCATGTGGCGCGTCGTGGATCGGGTAGATGAACGGCATCCACAACACCAGCTTGCCGCCGTTGCACAAGACCCGGCCGATCTCGGCCAGCGCCCGCTGTGGCCCGCATACATGCTCGAGCACGTCCTTGAGGATCACCGCCTGCAGGCTGGCATCAGCGAACGGCAGCCGGCAGGCGTCGGCAAACACGTCGGGGCGGGTGCGGTACATGGCGATCGCCGTATCCGGATAATCCAGCCCGATATAGCTGCAGCCTTCGGGGAGCCGCGCGCCCACATGCTTGTCGGCGCAACCGATGTCGAGCACCCGTCCGCACAATGGCGCAAGTGCCGACTGCAGATCCCGCCGCTCCCGACTGACCGAGAGCAGCCATTGCGGGTGCACGGGCCAGCGACGCAGGGTTCCGATCCAGCGGCGAATCGCGCGTGCACGCATGGTCAGCCCACTTTCCAGTCGATCGGCCCATGGGCCGACTTGACCGGTAACTGGATGGCGGCGGCGTTCCACGGCGTGCTCATGCGATCCAATTCTCCAGCTTCAGGCCAGCCACACGTTCGAACTCGCCGACGTTGTTGGTCACCAGGGTCAGGCCGGCAGCGCGGGCGTGGGCGGCGATCCACAGGTCGTTCGCACCGATCGGCTTGCCGCGTGCGGCAAGCGTGGCACGGATGTCGCCGTAATGTTCGGCGGCAGACGACGGCAACGGCAAGGCAGGGATCAAATCCAGGAGAGCATCCAGTCGTTCCATCGCATCCTCGCGCCGCTTGCTCTTGGCGATACCGAAATGCAGTTCACCGCAGACCACGACGGAAGTGGCTACCCGTCCCGGCGCAAAGCGATCGAGGCGGGTTCGCAACTCAGGATACCGGCCCGACAACACGTAGATCAGGATGTTGGTATCCAGCAGGTAGCGGGCGGCCACCACTACAGGTCCTCGCGCTCCTGCAACGGCAGGTCCGGAATGGTTCCGGGCGCGATGTCATCCGGCCATGGCGGCAGCGGATCCAGCACCTCGCCCAGGCGCGGGTGACGTTCGCGCAATACCACCTCATCACCCCGGCGGCAGATGCTTACCTCATCGGTACTGAAACGGAAGGCTTTGGGCAGGCGCACAGCCTGGCTGTTGCCTGATCGGAAGACTTTGGCGGTGGTCATCGTGTCGTCCTCGAACGTATATATCTTGAGTATATACGACAACCGCTTTTCAGGAGCCTACGAAATACCAGAGCAGAGGGTACCACCCGCGGGCGGCTCCTACGCGAGGCGGGGAGCAGCCGAGGCTTCGTCAGACATTGCGGCGGTAGGTGAGCGCGGTGATCTGCTCGGAGATCAGGCCGATCAGGAAGACTATGACGGCGGCGCTCCACAGCAGGGTGCTCATGTTGGTCAGGCGGCCGGTGTGGACGAAGGTCCAGGCGTAGTTGGCGCAGCCGAGCAGGAAGAACACCGCGCTGGCGGGCACGAACAGCTTCAGCGGCGAATACAGGGTGGCGATCTTGAAGATGATCAGCAGAAAGCGCAGGCCGTCACGCAGAGGGCGGATGTGGCTCTTGCCGACTCGTGGCGCAGCCTTGATCGGCAGGTAGGCGACGGCGTAGGCGCTGCGGAAGAACGCCATGGTGCTGGTGGTCGGGTAGCTGAAGCCGTTTGGCAGCAGGTGCAGGAACTCGCGGAACTTGTCCGCGCGCACGGCACGGAAGCCGGAGGTGAGGTCGGCGACCTGGTGGCCGGTCATGCGCGTGGCGATCCAGTTGTACAGGCCGTTGGCGACACCGCGCCCCACGCCCGCCTGGCTGCCCCAGTCGCGCGCGCCGACGACCATGTCGTAGCCCTGTTCCAGTTTCTCCAGCAGGCGCGCGACATCTGCCGGATCATGCTGCCCATCGCCGTCCATGAACACGAAGACGTCGCCGCTCGCCGCGCGTGCGCCACGCTTGATGGCCGCGCCGTTGCCCATGGAATAGGGCGAGGACAGGCAGTCGACGCCGTGGCTGGCGCAGATCTCCCGGGTGTCGTCGGTGGAACCGTCGTCGACCACGATGATCTCCGCCTCGGGCTGGGCGGCTCGTAGCGTCGGCAGCAGCGTGGCCAACGCCGCGGCCTCGTTCCTGGCTGGGAGGATGATGCTCAGACGGTTCAATGCCGGCCCCCTGATGGAAGCGGAATCATAACGTGAACGCAGAAGCGGGGCGGTCGGCAATCGGCAAGGCGGCTATGATCTTGCCCCCTCTCCTCTAGCTTTGCCGGGGGAGAGGGAGCACGCCACGCGACCGCCCCTGAACTTCCGACGCAGCGACGGCCTTGACCCCCTCTCTCCTGGCTCCGCCGGGGGAGAGGGAGAAAGTGGCGCGGCCGCCTGTGGATTTCTTGCAATGAGTGGCGTTCGACGTCCGGGACTGACGTTGCGGCTCCATCACCGTCACACAGTGACAAAAATTTGCCAGGCCAGCGGGTTCTTGACGCCCGTCTGTCGTCGATCCGCTACCGCCGCTGCTGCCCTACACCCACACCGCACGCCCCTCGCTTCGCAGCAGCCGGCGTTATGCTGCGAGACGATGCCGCCAATCGACGCCCGTAAGTGCTACGCGGCAATGGCGAAAGCACCGCACGATCGACGTGGCTGACGCGAAACGCCCTACTTGAGCAGGAATGACGAAAAATCGGGCATGCGGCTTGATTTTTGCTTGACTTGGGTCAATGCCATACACGGTGGGAGTTGTCGCCATCGTCGTGACGCTTTTCGGGACCAACGGATGCTGCCTTGTCAGATGAAAAACCGCCGCGCCGGGGACAACATGCCCGTCGCGTCGGCACCAGCGCCGCGACAGCGTGCGGTGCATCACATTGGTGAAGCATCGAGCCCAAACGCCGGATGACCTCCCCTTTAAACTAAGTTAGATTCAGCAACATGCGGAGCACACCTTGAACCAGTTCATGGCAATGCAAATGTCCCCATCCGCAGCCGGGCTGCCAGGGCTTGCGCGCCGTCTGATGGCCGAAGGCGTGCTGGGCGAAGCCGAAGTGCGCAAGGCGGTGACCGACAGCACGACGGACAAGTCCACGCTGATGGAATGGCTGCTCGACCACAACCTGGTCGACAGCGCCGAACTGACCCAGATCGCGTCGATGGAATTCGGCATACCGATGATGGACGTCACGGCGCTGAACCCGGCGCTGATGCCGCTGTCGACTTTGAGCGAGGCGCTGATCGCCAAGCACCAGGCCTTGCCGCTGTACGTGCGCGGCAAGCGCCTGTTCGTCGGCGTCTTCGACCCCACCCGCTCGCACGCCCTGGACGAAATCCGCTTCAATTCGAACTGCGCGGTGGAGACCGTACTGGTCGAGCGCAGCGTCCTACAGCGTGCCATCGACAACGCGCTGTCGCTGGTGCGCAACGACACCCCGGCGCTCGGCACCGAGGACCTCAACAGCCTCGAGCTCGACAGCACCGACCAGGAGGCCGAGGCCACCGGTATCGATGCCGCCGGTGTGGACGATGCGCCGATCGTGCGTTTCGTCAACGGCGTGCTGGTGGAGGCGATCCGGCGCGGCGCCTCGGACATCCACTTCGAGCCGTTCGAGGGCCAATACCGCGTGCGCATGCGCCTGGACGGCATCCTGCGCTCCATGGTCAGCCCGCCGGCACGCATGGCCCCGCGCATCGGCGCGCGCCTCAAGGTGATGGCGCAACTCGACATCGCCGAAAAGCGCGTGCCGCAGGACGGCCGCATCAAGCTCAACCTGTCCAAGACGCGTTCGGTCGACTTCCGCGTCAGCTCGCTGCCGACCCTGTTCGGCGAAAAGATCGTGCTGCGTATCCTGGACGGTTCGTCCGCCAAGCTCGGCATCGAGAAACTCGGCTACGAGCCGGACCAGCAGAAACTCTACGTCGACGCCATCCACCAGCCATACGGGCTGGTGCTGGTGACCGGCCCCACCGGCTCGGGCAAGACCGTGTCGCTGTACACCGCACTGAACATGCTCAACACCGAGGAGCGCAACATCTCCACGGTGGAAGACCCGGTGGAAATCCGCGTCGACGGCATCAACCAGGTGCAGCAGAACGAGAAGCGCGGCATGACCTTTGCGCGCGCGCTGCGCGCCTTTCTGCGCCAGGATCCGGATGTGATCATGGTCGGCGAAATCCGCGACACGGAAACCGCCGAGATCGCGATCAAGGCGGCGCAGACCGGGCACATGGTGCTGTCCACCCTGCACACCAATGACGCGCCGCAAACCGTGGCGCGCCTGATGAAGATGGGCATTGCCTCGTACAACATCACCTCGTCGGTGAGCCTGATCGTGGCCCAGCGCCTGGCGCGCCGTCTGCATGACTGCAAGAAGCCGCAGCACCTGCCGCCCGAAGCCCTGCTAAAGATCGGCTTCAGCCAGGCCGACATCGATGAAGGCTTCACGCTGTATGAGGCCGTTGGCTGTTCGGCGTGCAATGATGGCTACAAGGGACGCGTGGGCATCTACCAGGTGATGCCCATGCTCGAGGACATCCAGCGCGTGATCCTGAAAGGTGGCGACGCGCTGGAGATCGCCGAGGTGGCGCGCGCGGCAGGCGTACGGGATCTGCGCGAATCGGCACTGCGCAAGGTCAAGCAGGGCGTCACGAGCTTGACCGAGATCAACCGCGTCATCACGGAATGAGGCGCGGCCGGGGCTCCTGACCGCGCGGTCAGGGGCCGCGGCAGGTAGGCGACACGGGGACAGGCAAGAGCTGCATCGGCGTCCGCAAGCACCTGGTCGAGGGGCAGCGGGCGGCGGACATTCAAGAGGTACACATCGCATGGCGATCGCTACTGCAAGTACAAGTAATACCCGCGCGGTCGGCGCCAAGCGCGCCGATGTCAGCCGGCTGACCACTTACGACTGGGTGGCGCTGGACAAGCGCGGCAAGCGCATGAAGGGCGACATGCCGGCGAAGAACGCCTCGCTGGTCAAGGCCGAATTGCGCCGCCAGGGCATGAATCCGCAAACCGTGCGCGAGCGTTCCAAGCCGCTGTTCGGGGCCACCGGCAGCACGGTCAAGCCGGCCGACGTGGCCGTGTTCAGTCGCCAGATCGCCACCATGATGGCCTCCGGCGTGCCCATGGTGCAGGCCTTCGACATCATTGCCGACGGCCAGAAGAACATCCGCTTCAAGAACATGCTGGTCGACATCAAGCAGAACATCGAGGGCGGCTCCTCGCTGCACGAGGCGCTGGGCCGCTACCCGGTGCAGTTCGACGAGCTGTATTGCAACCTGGTGCACGCCGGCGAGACCTCCGGCGTGCTGGACACCGTGCTCGACACCGTGGCCACCTACAAGGAACGCACCGAAGCGATCAAGAAGAAGATCAAGAAGGCCTTGTTCTACCCGATGATGGTGCTTGCGGTGGTGTTCCTGGTCATCCTGATCATGCTGCTGTTCGTGGTGCCGGTGTTTTCCAAGACCTTCATGGATGCCGGCGCCGCGTTGCCGGCGCCGACGCAATTGCTGGTGACCGCCTCTCAGTTCATGCAGAGCTACTGGTGGATCGTGGTGGGCGCGATCGTCATCGGCATCACCGCATTCATCTATTTCAAGAAGCGCTCGCTGAAATTCGCCCACTTCCTGGACCGCATGGCCTTGCGCATGCCGGTGATGGGCAGCATCGTGCGCAACTCCGCGATCGCGCGTTTCGCCCGCACCCTGGGCGTGACCTTCCATGCCGGCGTGCCCCTGGTGGAAGCGCTGGACGCGGTGGCCGGCGCCACCGGCAACACCGTCTACGGCGACGCCGTGCACCAGATGCGCGAGGACATCTCGGTTGGCCACCAGTTGCAGCTGGCAATGCGGCAGACTGCGCTGTTCCCGAACATGGTGGTGCAGATGACCAAGATCGGCGAGGAATCCGGCTCGCTGGACAGCATGCTGTTCAAGGTGGCCGAGTTCTTCGAGGAGGAAGTGAGCAACGCGGTGGACACGCTCTCCACCCTGCTCGAGCCAATCATCATGGTGGTGCTGGGCACCATCGTCGGCGGCATGGTCGTCGCCCTGTACCTGCCCATCTTCAAGCTCGCCGGCACCTTCTAGGATTTTCCGCAGCCGCCCGGGCACGGTTCGAGGCTGGGCACTTCAACACCTCTCCCCTGGCTCCGCCGGGGGAGAGGCTGGGTGAGGGGGCGCTCTTGCTCTGCGCTGCGACGAAAAACAGAGCGTCCCCCTCACCCCAACCCTCTCCCCCGGCAAAGCCAGGGGAGAGGGGGCATCCCGAGCCTTACCGCAACTTTCCGCTTCAATGAAGAAATGGCATGCCTGAACTTCCCCTGGTTGCATGGATCGCCCTGGCTGGCGTGCTCGGCCTGCTGATCGGCAGTTTCCTCAACGTGGTGATCCTGCGCCTGCCGGCGCGCATGGCCGCGGCCTGGCAGCGCGAGGCGCGGGACATCCTGCAGTTGGAAACCGACACCACACCGCTGCCGCCGGGCATCGTGCGCGAACCGTCGCATTGCATGCATTGCCAACACAAGCTGTCGGCGCTGGACAATATCCCGCTGCTGAGCTGGCTCATACTGCGTGGGCGCTGCCGCTACTGCGGCACGCGCATCTCCGCACAGTACCCACTGGTGGAGCTGTTGTGCGGCGTCCTCAGCGCCATCGTGATGTGGAAGTTCGGACCCACATGGGCGGCGGCAGCCGCATTGCTGCTGACCTGGACCCTTATCGCCTGCGCCGGCATCGACGTGCGCACCCAACTGCTGCCGGACCAGCTGACCTTGCCGCTGCTGTGGCTCGGCCTGATCCTGGCGCTGGCGCCGCTCTTCGTCGACGCGAAGGCGGCGATCCTCGGCGCGACCATCGGCTACCTCAGCCTGTGGGTCGTGTACTGGCTGTTCAAGCTGCTGACCGGCAAGGAAGGCATGGGTTATGGCGACTTCAAGCTGCTGGCCGCGCTCGGCGCCTGGATGGGGCCGTGGGCCTTGCTGCCGGTGATCCTGCTGTCCTCGCTGATCGGCGCCCTGGTCGGCGGCGGCATGATCCTGGCGCGCCGGCACCAGGCCCAGGTGCCGATTCCGTTCGGCCCGTTCCTCGCCGCTGCCGGCTGGGTGTGGCTGGTGGCCGGCGACGCACTGCTGCACGGCTACTTGCGGCTGACCGGGCTGGCATGAGCGGGCCGGCGCTGATCGTCGGCCTGACCGGCGGCATCGCCGCGGGCAAGAGCGCGGTCGCCGAACAATTTGCCGCCCTCGGCGTACCGGTGCACGACGCCGACCTGGCCGCCCGCGACGTGGTCGCGCCGGGCAGTGCCGGCCTGCAGGAGATCGTCGCGCGCTTCGGCCCTGGCGCCCTTGATGCCACGGGCAGCCTCGACCGCGGCGCGATGCGCGAGCGCGTGTTTGCCGACCCGTCGGCGCGCGAAGCGCTGGAATCCATCATCCACCCGCGCGTGCGGCAATGGCTGCTCGAGCGCGCGCAGGCGACTGTCGCCAGCTATGGGGTGCTGGCCATCCCCCTGCTGGTCGAGCACCTGCCGGACTATCGCTGGATCGACCGCATCCTGGTCGTCGACGCCCCCGAGGCATTGCGCGTGGAACGCCTCATGGCCCGCGACCGGATCGACGCGGACCTGGCCCGGCGCATGCTGGCGCAACAGGCCGGCCGCGCCGAGCGCTTGGCTGCTGCCGACGACGTACTCGACAACAGCGGCGGGGAAGCCGCCCTGGCCGCAGCCGTCGCGGCACTGCACGAGCGCTATCTCGCACTGGCGGCACTCCGTCGTCATTCCCGCTTTCGCGGGAATGACGAAGATTAAAATTCGCGAAGAATGACGAAGACAGAACCGTAGCCGGCGTCAGGTCTTGCGCAGGTATTCGACCGTGTCGAAGGCGTAGGCGTGGCGGGCGTCGGCCGCGTGGTGCACACGGTTCATCTCGGCCCATTCGCGGAACGGCACGCTGGGGAAAAACCGGTCCGCGCTCGCGATCACCGCGGCCACCCAGGTCAGGTACATGTGCCGGGCACGCGGCAAGGCCTCGGCAAACACCATCGCACCGCCGATCACCATCAAGTCCACGTCCTCGTCGCCGCCCATGGCCTCGTCCAGCGAGCGCACGGTGAACTGCCCGGGGTACGGCGCCTCGTGCCGCCGGGTGAGCACCATGTTCATCCGGTCCGGCAGGGCGCGCCCGATCGACAGGGCGGTGTTGTGGCCCATCAGCACGCGCTTGCCGAGAGTGAGTTCCTTGAACCGGCGCAAATCGTCGGGCAGATGCCACGGCAACTTGTTGCCATGACCAATGGCGTAGTTTTCATCGAGCGCCGCAATCAGCGAAATGGCCATGGATACTCCGCACCAGGATGGATACACACCATACTATGGACGCTGCACTCGGGGCAGCGGGGCGACGGCTATACGGCCACCGGCGCCTTGATGGAAGGGAAAGGATCGTAGCCCTCGAGCGCCACGTCCGCGTAGCGAAAATCCAGCACCGAACGCACCTCCGGATTCAGGCGCAGGCGCGGCAAGGACCGCGGCGTGCGCTGCAGCTGCTCGCGCGCCTGCTCAAGGTGATTGTCGTACAGGTGGACGTCCCCCAGCGTGTGCACAAAGTCACCGACGCCCAGGCCACATTCCTGCGCCACCATGTGCGTGAGCAGGGCATAGCTGGCGATGTTGAACGGCACGCCGAGGAAGATGTCGGCCGAACGTTGGTATAGCTGGCAGCTCAGTCGGCCGTCGGCGACGTAGAACTGGAACAACGCGTGGCAGGGCTGCAGCGCCATCTGCGCCAGCTCGCCGACGTTCCAGGCGCTGACCACGAGGCGCCGCGAATCCGGATTGCGCTTGATTTCGGCGAGCACCCAGGCGAGCTGGTCGATGTTCGTACCGTCGGCCGTGGCCCAGGCGCGCCATTGGCGGCCATAGATCGGGCCGAGCTCGCCGTCCGCACCGGCCCACTCGTCCCAGATGCCGACGCCGTGCTGCTTGAGGTAGGCGATGTTGGTGTCGCCGCGCAGGAACCACAACAGCTCGTGCACGATGGATTTCCAGTGCAGCTTCTTCGTGGTCAGCAGCGGGAAGCCGGCTTCGAGGTCGAAGCGCAGCTGGCGGCCGAACAGGCTGCGCGTGCCGGTGCCGGTGCGGTCGCCCTTGGGGTTGCCGTGCTCCAGCACCTCGCGCAGCAAGTCGAGATAGGCGCGCATGCCTCAGCGCTCCACGCCGGCCGTGGCCAGCGGCAAGGTGGGCGCGCGCCGCGACAGCCAGATCAGCCACAGGCCGATCGCCACCAGGGGCAAGGATTGCAGCTGCCCCATGGTGACCCAGCCGAAGGCCAGGTAGCCGAGCTGCGGGTCCGGCAGGCGTACGAATTCGATGGCGATGCGGAAGCACCCGTACAGCAGCGCAAACAAGCCGGACACCAGGTAGCGCGGCCGCGGCCGGAGCGACACCAGCCACAGCACCACGAACAGCACCAGGCCCTCGAGCAGCATTTCGTACAGCTCCGAAGGCTGCCGCACCAGGCCGCCGAGTTCCTGCAATTGCGGTACCAGCGCCGGGTGGCTGGCAACGTAGGCCAGATCGTCGGCATGCGCACTCGGGTAGACCATGCCCCAGGGCAAACTGGTGGGCTTGCCCCACAGTTCGCCGTTGATGAAATTGCCGAGCCGGCCCAGGCCCAGCCCCAACGGTACCAGCGGGGCGACGAAATCGATGGTGTCGAAGAAGTGCAGCTGCTGCCGGCGCGACCAGTACCAGCCTGCAGCCAGCACGCCAAGCAGGCCGCCATGGAAGCTCATGCCGCCGTCCCACACTTTGAACAGCGCCAGCGGCTCGTGCCAGATCCAGCCGAGGCCGCCGGCGTAGTAGAACAGCATGTACCACACGCGGCCGCCGACGATGACCCCCAACATGCCGTAGAACAGCAGGTCGCTCAAGGCCTCGCGGCCCACCGGCAGGCGCCCCCGGCGGCGCCGGTACTCGCCCAGCACGGCCACCAGGAAGAAGCCCAGCAGGTACATCAAGCCATACCAATGCACCTGCACCGGACCGAGATGGAAGGCCACGGGGTCGATGTCGACGACGAAGGGATGGCTCATTGCGACGGGTTCTGCGGTGGGCAAAAGGGGCAGTTTAACGGGTAAAGTAAAGGGGACGTGGCTAATTAAGTAGCAACTTAATTAGCCACGCCCCCTTTACCAGCGCCCAGCTCAGCAGCACCAACAGCATCAGCACGAAGACGGCAGCCGAGCCCAGGTCCTTGGCGCGCCCGGCCAGCGCGTTGTACTCGGGGCTGACCAGGTCGACGATGGCTTCCAGTGCCGAATTGACCAGCTCGGCGGCCAGCACCAGCACGACGGGTACGACCAAGGCCAATTGTTCCAGCGCGCCGTCGCCAAGCCACAGCCCGGCGGGAATCAAGACCACCGCCAGCAGCACCTCGAGGCGGAACGAGGCCTCGTGCTGCCAGGCCGCACGCAGGCCCCGCAAGGACCAGCACAGGGCGCCCCACAACTGACGCGGCCCGCGAAACCCTGGTGCCGACATGTGCTTGCCCCCTTTCTATGGATGACGATGCAAATGGGAGGTAAAGGGGACGTGGCCAATTAAGTTGCCACTTAATTGGCCACGTCCCCTTTACCTTTACCTTAAAGTATACGCATGGCCCCCACCTTCGCCCGGCAGCAATCCGGCCCGTTCGCGCTGACCCAGGCCCTGGCCTGGCTGCGACTGTGCGCCATTGGCGGGCAGACCGCGACCGTGCTGTTCTGTGCCGCCTGGTTGCGCCTCAAGCTGCCGCTGCTGGCCTTGCTCGCCGGCATCGGGCTGCTGGCCGTGTTTGCCGCCTTTGCCTCATGGCGACTGCGCCGGCCCTGGCCACTGCACGAGTGGGAAACCATCAGCCATATTGGCGTGGATACCGCGGTGCTCGGCTACCTGCTGTACCTGACCGGCGGCGCCAGCAACCCGTTCATCACCCTCTTGCTGATTCCCATCGCCTTGAGCGCCGCGGCACTGACGGTACGCGCCATCCTGGTGGTGTGCGCGCTGGTCGGGGTCGCGTATGTGGTACTGCTGCACTGGTACCTGCCGCTGCCGGTGCCGCTGCACGTGGAATTCTCCGGCCGTCGGCATGGGCGTGAACTTCGTGATCACCGCCTTGCTGCTCGGCTTCTTCATCAACCGGCTGGCGCACGCCCTGCGCGTGCAGCAAACCGAAGTGCAGCGGGTACGCGAACGTGCGCTGCGCGACGAAGGCATCCTGGCTATCGCCACCCAGGCCGCCGGGGCCGCGCACGAACTCAACACGCCGCTGTCGACCATGCGCACCTTGCTGCCCGAACTGTGCCGCGAGCGCGCCGGTGACGCGGCCCTGGTCGAGGATCTCGACCTGCTGGCCGGCCAGGTCGAGCGCTGCCGTATGATCCTGCGCGAGATGGTCGCCTTCGGCAAGGCGCAGCTCTCGCAGGTCCCGGAGCGGCTCAGCACCCAGGACTTCATCCACAGCTGCGTGGAGCGCTTCCAGCTGCTGCGCCCCGACGCCGCACTGACCGTGAACCTTGAGGCCGAGACAGCACACCTGATGCTGCGCGTGCCGCCGGGCTTGCGCCATGCATTGATCAACCTGCTCAACAATGCCGTCGATGCTTCCGCCAGCCGCAACTCCAACGTGGTGATCCTGGAGGTGTCGCGCGACGGCACCTGGCTGCAGCTGTGCGTGCGCGACCATGGCCCGGGCTTCGGTCCGAGCACGGCCTCGATGCGGCTCGGGCACTCGCGCAAGCAGGCCGGACTCGGACTGGGACTGGCCCTTGCCGAAGCCACAGCGGAGCGACTCGACGGCGAACTGGTGACCGACGACACCATGCAGGGCGCGGAAGTCTGCCTGCGCCTGCCCATGCTGGCGGTTGCCGAGCCATGACCGGCACTCCCGCCCGTCCACCTTTGAGCCCGGCGCGGCGGTGCGAGCTCCCCACCCAAGTTGCCAGGCCACGCCCCGAGCCCATTGAACCCAAGGATGCCTTGCAATGACCGATACACCATCCGCTCCATCCACGCGCCCGCTGTTGCTGGTCGATGACGACGAGACCTTCGTCCGCGTGCTGACCCGTGCGTTGAGCTCGCGCGGCTTCGAGGTGGTCAGCGCCAGCAACTTTGCCGAGGCCCGCACGCTCGCCCGCCGTACCCATCCACGCTACTGCGTGCTGGACCTGAAGCTGGGCGAGGAAAACGGCCTGGCCCTGATCCCCGACCTGCGCAACCTGGTCCCCGACCTGAGCATCCTGCTGCTGACCGGCTACGCCTCGATCGCCACGGCGGTGGAAGCGATCAAGCGCGGCGCCCATGATTACCTGGCCAAGCCGGTCGATGCCGACGCCATTGTCCGCGCACTGCTGGACGGCGAGGACGACAACCCCGACCTCGAACCGCCCGAGGCGCCCGAGCAGCCACTCGCCCTGCGCCGCATCGAATGGGAGCACATCCAGCGCGTGCTCACCGAATGCGACGGCAACATCTCCGCCACCGCGCGCCGGCTCGGCATGCATCGCCGCACGCTGCAGCGCAAGTTGAACAAGCATCCGGTGCGCGAGCGCCCAGACAACGAAGACTAGGCACCGCCGCGAATGGGTGCTCGCCCAAGCCCGTCATTCCCGAACGCCCCTCGGCCCCATTCCTGCGAAAGCGCCCCCTTCGTCATTCCCGCGAACGCCCCCTTCGTCATTCCCGCGAAAGCGGGAATGACGAAATATGGCGCTTCGCACTCAAGTGCCATTGGGCACCGCTCCCGCTCCACGGCAAGCGCGGAACCAAGGCGGCACCGCACGCATCTAACACGGTGTGGACGGCAGCAGCACCGCGTCGTTGCGCTTGCGACAATCTGCCCTCCGCCCTCACCCGCACCACCGCGTATGCTTGCAAGTTGCCTGGCGGGCGCGGACACACCACGAGGATCGCGGCGCCCGGCGTATGCGGCCATGTCCACCCGAGGTAACACGACACCATGCGCCATCTGCTGATCATCCTGCTGTGCCTGCTCGCCCCCGGGGCTCTGGCGCACGACGGCATGCAGATGCACATGGGCGAGGAACACGCGCCGGCGCTCGGCGCCAGCGCCGCTTTCGACAGCCACGGCCAGCTGTGGGTGGTCGACGCCGCGGACGGCCATATCCGCGTGCGCACGTCCACCGACGACGGCGCTACGCTCGGGCCGCCCGTCATCGTCAACCCGACGCCGGAGCGCATCTACGACGAGGGCGAGAACCGGCCCAAAATCGCGTTCGGGCCGCACGACGAGATTTACGTGAGCTGGTCGCAGCCGCGTGCCAAGCTCTATACAGGCTTCGTGCGCTTCTCGCGCTCGCTCGACCACGGCGCCCACTTCAGCGAGCCCCTGACCGTGCAGCACGACCGCGCCGAGATCACCCACCGCTTCGACGCGCTGGCGGTCGACGGCCAGGGCCGCATCGTCATCGCCTGGATCGACAAGCGCGACCAGGTGGCCGCCAAGGCGCAGGGAGAGCCCTATCTCGGCGCGGCGATCTACTACAACTGGTCCACCGATGGCGGCACCAGCTTCGTCGCCGAGCACAAGCTGCTCGACCAGAGCTGCGAGTGCTGCCGCATCGCGTTGGCCCGCGCGCCGGACGGCAGCATTGCCGCGTTCTTCCGCAACATCCGTGGCGACAACATCCGCGACCACGCCTATGCCGTGCTGCGCACCGACGGCCAGGCCAGCAAGGTCGAGCAGGCCACATTCGACGATTGGCACATCGCGGCCTGCCCGCACCATGGTCCGGGCCTGGCCATCGGCAGCGACGGCGTCCGGCACGCAGTGTGGTTCGAAGCCAACGGCAAGCCGACGATCTGGTACGGCCAGCTCGATCCCGGGCACGCGCCACGGCATACGCTGGAAGTAGCCGGCACGGGCGCCAGCCATGCCGACGTCGCCGTGCACGGGCGCACGGTATGGATCGCCTGGAACCAGGTGGGTGCGGACGGTTATACGCTGATGCTGCGCCGCTCCGACGACAACGGCCTGAACTTCGGCGCGCCGCGCGCGATCGCCCGCAGCGCCAAGGCCGTGGGTTCGCCGCAACTGCTGGTCAAGGACGGAAAGGCCTTCGTGGCCTGGAACACCGTGGACGGCTTCCGCCTGGTCCCGGCCGCGCCATGAAGCGCCTGTCGACCACGATTGCCGCATTGCTGGCGTGCTGGGCCTTTTCCTGCACCGCACGGCCGGCCGCGCACAGCGCCGGGGCCACTTCGGCCGCCACAACGGTAGCGGGCAAGGCATCACTGGTGCGGACCGCAGCGGGCGACGTGGCCACCAAGCCGGCCGCGGGCCTGCAGTCGCTGGGTGCAAGGGACGTGGCGGCCCTGGTGGCACCGCCGGCCCGCGGCGCGCGCCTGCTCGCCCTGTGGGCATTGGACTGCGCCTATTGCGAGCCCAACCTGGAGGCGCTGGCTGCGCTGCAACGCGCACACCCCGGCGATTTCGAGCTGGTCACCGTGGCCACCGATCCCGTCGCCGAGCGAGCTGCGATCATGGCGCGGCTGCGCAAGGCCGGCATCGCCAGCTATCCCGCCTACGCCTATGCCGAGGCGGTGCCGGAACGCCTGAATTTCCTGATCGATCCGCAGTGGGGCGGCGAGACCCCGCGCGTGCTGCTGATCCGCGCCGACGGCAGCCGCCTCGGCCTCAGTGGCGAGCTCACCCCCGCGCAACTGAAAAAGCTGCACTAGGAAAGCCAGCGCGGATTCTCCCCGTCGTCATTCCCGCGAAAGCGGGAATCGGGAATGACGCAAACAAGGTTACGCGCTGGATAAGTACCACCCCCAGGGAACGACGATGGACCAGGAGCGGACGAAATATTGTCGGCGCAGAGGCCTTCGCAGCCCAATGGCGCCACGGGGCTGTCAACCGCGGGGCGGCTCACGCGTATACGGGCGTTGAACCGGCAATGTCCATCCCGACCGTGCACGAACCTTCCGCTTCTTTTCCGCCGCGCCTGCATTCGCATCTCGGCGTACTGCTGCTGGTTATATGCGGCTGCACACTCGCGGTCGCGCCCGTGCACGCCGCCGCGCCCGACTTTTCCGGCGCCTGGCGCCTGGACGACCAGCACAGCGACAACGCCGCCACGCTCACCACGCTGCTGCGCACCGAAGCGCGGCGCGAACAACCTGCCGCGCAGCTGCCGGCGAATCATGCCGGCATGCCATCCGGCGCCACTGGCTCCGGCACGGGTACCGGCCGCTACGGCAGTGGCGCGGGTGGACACCGCATGGGTGGGATGGGTGGCGGCGGCACAGGTGGTGGTGGGATGGGCGGCGGGATGGCTCATGGTGGCATGGGCGGCGGTGGCCACGACCGTCATCATGGCGGCGACTCCGCCAGCCAGAAACCGTACTCCCCGCAGGACGCGCAGGCACAAACCCAATTCGCCCTGCCGCCCTTGCTGCAGCGGGACTCGGTGTTGCTAGTGCAGGAGCACGCACAATCCGTCGCGATCCAGCTCGACAACGGCGAACGGCTCAACGTCCGCCTCGACGGTCATGCGCGGCAGTCGCTCGATGGCGACGCCATGGTGGAAGGCGAGGTCGCCCCGAATGCGGTGCGCATCACCATCCACTACGCCGAGGGCGGCGAGCTGCAACAGGACTGGGTACGCTCGGCCGACGGCCGTCACTTGACCCTCGACTGCACGTGGAAGCCGCCCTCGATGCAAAAGCCTGTGCATTTCCAGCGCAGCTACCTCGCCGTGGGGTGAGCCGGCCGCCGGTCGGCACCCCGGCGGGAGTAGCCGTATGTGCGTCGGCGGTGCCCGTCCAGTACCTGCGGCTGCGTCTTCGCGCGGGCGTGCGATCGACCCGCCATGATCCGCGCCCCGCCCGCGCCGGCAAGGCCGAGGCAAGCGATCTGGCGTATGCTCTGGGATTGATTCTTCGCACAGGACGACATGCCATGAACAAGGTTCACCCCAGCGCTGCCAAGGCCCTGGAGGGCCTGTTGTTCGATGGCATGACCATCGCCGCTGGCGGCTTCGGCCTGTGTGGTATCCCGGAAAACCTGATCGGCGCCCTGCTCGCCGCCGGCACCAAGGACCTCACCATCATCGGCAACAATGCCGGCGTCGACGACTTCGGCATGGGCCCGCTGCTGAAGACGCACCAGGTCAAGCGCGTGTATGCCTCGTACGTCGGCGAGAACAAGGAATTCGAGCGCCAGACCCTGGCCGGCGAGCTCGACCTGCACCTGATCCCGCAGGGCACGCTGGCGGAAAAGCTGCGCGCTGGCGGCGCCGGCATCCCGGGTTTCTACACGCGCACCGCGTTCGGCACCAAGCTTGCCGAAGGCAAGGAAACCAAGGCCTTCGACGGCAAGGAATACGTGCTGGAGGAAGCGCTGCATGCGGACCTCTCCATCGTCAAGGCATGGAAGGGCGACGCGCACGGCAACCTGGTGTTCCGCGAGACCGCACGCAACTTCAACCCGATGATCGCCACCTGCGGCAAGGCCTGCGTGGCCGAGGTGGAGCACCTGGTGCCGGTCGGCGAGCTGGATCCGAACAACATCCACGTGCCGGGCATCTACGTCGACCGCATCGTGCAGGGCGAGAAGTACGAGAAGCGCATCGAGTTCCGCACCCTGGCCGGGGTGCCGGCGGGCAAGGAGAACCCGACGCGCGTGGCGATGGCCAAGCGCGCCGCGCAGGAGCTGCAGGATGGCTTCTACGTAAACCTAGGCATCGGCATCCCGACCATGGTCGCGAACTACATCCCGGCCGGGGTGAACGTCACCCTGCAGTCGGAGAACGGCCTGCTCGGCATCGGCCCGTTCCCGACCGAGGAACAGCTTGACCCGGACCTGATCAACGCCGGCAAGCAGACCATCACCACGCTGCCGGGCTCGTCGTTCTTCTCCAGCGCGGACTCGTTCGCCATGATCCGTGGTGGCCACATCGACTTGTCGATCCTGGGCGGTCTGGAAGTGTCCGCGGCCGGCGACCTGGCGAACTGGATGGTGCCGGGCAAGATGGTCAAGGGCCCGGGCGGCGCCATGGACCTGGTCAGCGGCGTCAAGCGCGTGGTGGTGCTGATGGAACACTGCGCGAAGGACGGCTCGCCAAAGATCAAGGATACCTGCGACCTGCCGCTCACCGGCAAGCAGGTGGTGGATCTCATCATCACCGACCTGTGCGTGTTCAAGGTCGACAAGGGCCGCGGCCTGACCCTGGTCGAACTCAACGACAGGGTGAGCGTGGAAGACGTGCAAGCCAAGACGGGCTGCGCCTTCACCGTCGCCTTGAAATAGAGCGACGCGGCAAATAAAGGGGACGTGGCAAATTAAACCACCAGGGAGGGCGCGGCTAATTGGGCCGTCGTGGCAGTGGTTTAATTTGCCACGTCCCCTTTATTGACGACGTCCCCATTGGCAACCAGCGGGGCGTCGACGGACTCGGGCGGGAACCAGCGGGCAAAGCTGATCCGCGCGACATTGCGCGACTCGTCGCCTTTGTTGTCCAGCTCCAGCGGCCAGGCGAAGCGGTCGCTGATGCGGCGCGCGATGCTCAGCTCGAAGCCATGCCGGCTTGCGATTCGCGCCTGGTGCAAGCGTGTGGCCTCGGCCACCGGAAGGGCGACGACATTGCTTACGCTGAGCATCTGCGGGCTCAGGCGAACCTCGATCAAGCCGGTGTCGGTCTGCTGGTAAGCGTTGCGGATCAACTGACCGCACAGCACCGCAAAGCCGCGCGCCGAACCTTCCAGGGCGAAACGCGCCGACTCCTCCAACTTCAGCTCCACCTGGCGATCCGACAAGCGCTCGCGTGCGCTCGCCACTTCCCTGCGCACCACTTCGTTGGCCACGAAGCGCTCTTCGCCCATCCGCATATCAGGCTCGCGGGCCAGCGCCAACAGGGCGTCCACCATGACCTCCAGCTCCAGGCTGGCCAGGTGGATGTTGCGCGCCGCACGCAAATCCTCGGCGCCCAACTGCGGGGAATCCAGCAAGCGATCCACCGATATCTTCATCACTGTGAGCGGGTTGCGCAATTCATGGCTGACGTCGCGGGTGAACTGGTGTTCCCGTTGGGCACTGTCCACGATGCGCGTCGCCAGCGCGTGCATCCCGCCCGCCAACGCGGCAATGTCGGGGTCGGTCGACTGCGACAGGATATCCAGGTTCAGCGCCGCCGTATCCGACGGCCTGCCGCCCCAGCGCCCGACCGCCTGCGCCAGCTGGCGTACGGCCTGCCACTCGCGCGAGACCGCCAGCCAGGCCACCCCGGTGGCAAACAGGATGACCGCAACGACCACCACTGTCGACGCCTGCCCGCGAATGCCCAGCAGGCTCACACTGACCGCGGCCACGATCAGCAGCATGAATACGCAGGCACTGCGGACATGAAAGCCGGTACGCCTGAGCGCCAGTTTCGCGCGCACTTTGTGCATGAAGCTTCCCGTCGAGGGTCAGACGGCATCTGCGGTGAGCGCAGCCTCCGCATCGAGATCCGCCAGACGATAGCCTGCCGAATGGATGGTGTGTAGCAAAGGTCGCGCGAAGGGTTTGTCGATGACCCGGCGCAGGTTGTACAGATGCGAGCGCAAGGTGTCCGAGTCGGGCAGCATGTCGCCCCAGATCTCGCGTTCGATGTCGCGGCGGCTCACCACCCGCGGCGACTCTCGCATCAGGATCATCAAGAGCTTCAGGCCGATCGGCGATACGGTCAGCTCCTGGCCGGCCCGGGTCAGGCGCAGGGTGGCCGTGTCCAGGCTCATGTCGCCCACGGTGAGCAGCCCGGCGGAAACCTGGCGCCGGTCACGCCGGATCAGGGCGCGCAGGCGCGCTTCCAATTCGCGCACCTCGAAGGGCTTGACCAGATAATCGTCGGCACCGGCTTCCAGGCCCACCAGCTTGTCCTCCAGCGTGTCGCGCGCGGTCAGCATCAATACCGGCGTGGCGCTCTTCGCCTCGCGGCGCAATTTGCGGCACACCTCCAGCCCGTCCAGGCCGGGCAGCATCAAGTCCAGCACGATCACGTCGTAGCTGTTGGCCACCGCCAGATGCAGGCCGCTGACGCCATCTGCGGCGTAGTCGACGGAATAGCCCTGATCTTCCAGGAACTCCCCGACCATTTCGGCGATATGCCGGTTGTCCTCGATCAGCAGGATCAGTCCGGCTTGCTCTTCATGCACGGTCATGATGTCCTCCATTGCCAGTCTTCACGTTTGTGAAACTAGGCAAGAGGGCGTGATGTCAACGTGAAGCAGCCGGCTTTCCCCGCAACAGTGGCTGCAGTTGCGGCCAGACCACGCCGAGCACCTGGGCCTGGGCCGCGGCAATCGGGTGCAATCCATCTTCCTGCATCAGCGCCGGGTCCTGGGCGATGCCCTCGAGCAGGAAGGGCACGAGGGCGACATGGTCTTGCCGGGCCAAATCCGCATACACCGCACGCAGGCCGTCGCGGTACAGCGGCCCGTAATTGACCGGCAACTCGATGCCCACCAGCAGCACGCGGGTGTGCGTTTGCTGCGCCATCTCCAGCATCGCCGCCAGGTTGTCGCGCAGCCGGTCGAGCGGCAGGCCGCGCAAGCCGTCGTTGGCGCCGAGTTCCAGCACCAGCACGGCCGGATGGTATTGCCCGAGCAAGGCCGGCAGGCGGTTGCGGCCACTCAGGGAGGTCTCGCCACTGATGCTGGCATTGACCACGCGCCACTCCGGTACCATCTTGCCTAGACGCACATCGAGCAGTTGCACCCAACCGGATGCCACAGGAATGTTGTGCGCCGCCGACAGCGAGTCGCCCAGTACCAGGACGGTCCTGGACGTCGCCGCGGACGACGGCACCGCTGCGCCGGCACTGCCGGCCAACGCCAGCAGGATGCAACCCAACCACCAGACCAGGCACCCGCGCATGAGTGATCCACCCAAATTGCTGCTCGCAGCACGCGATGTTAGCAAGTCGGTCAGCGGCCCGGAGGGCGTGCTCGACATTCTTTGCGGCGTGAGCCTCGAGGTCCGACGCGGGGAGAGCTTCGCCATCGTCGGCGCGTCCGGCTCGGGCAAGACCACCCTGCTCGGACTGCTTGCCGGCCTGGACTTGCCGAGCGCCGGGCGCATCGAACTGGACGGGCATGCCTTGCAGGAACTGGACGAGGAAGCCCGCGCGCGCCTGCGCCGACACCTGGTGGGCTTCGTGTTCCAGTCGTTCCACCTGCTGCCGGCCCTGACCGCCGAAGAGAACGTCATGCTGCCGCTGGAACTCGAGCGCCAGCGCGAGGCCCGGACCCGGGCCAGCGAGGCCCTGGCGGCCGTCGGCCTGGGCGCACGGCGCCGGCACTATCCGGCCCAGTTGTCCGGCGGCGAACAGCAGCGCGTGGCCATTGCCCGCGCCTTCGTCCATGCTCCCCGCGTGCTGTTTGCCGACGAGCCCACGGGCAACCTGGACCAGCGCACCGGCGAGCACATCAGCGAGCTCCTGTTCACGCTCAACCGCGAGCGCCACACCACCCTGGTGCTGGTGACCCACGACCAGCACCTGGCAGCGCGCTGCACGCGGCACATGGAGCTGGAAGCCGGGCACCGGCTGGACGCCGAAGCCAAGGTGGCCTGAGCATGCTGCTGGTTTTCCGCACCCTGCGCCGCGAATGGCACCTGCCCGAACTGCGCACGCTGGGCGCCTCGCTGCTGCTGGCCGTGGTGGCGCTCGGCGTGGTGGCCACGCTGAGCGCGCGGATCGAGCGCGGCATGCTGGCCAGCGCCGCCGAGCTGATCGGTGGCGACGTCGGCATTTCCTCGCCCCAGGCGATCCCCGCGGCCTTTGCCGAAGCGGCAGCGCAGCGCGACTTGCGCGCCACGCACACGTCCAGCTTTCCCAGCGTCGCGTTCGCCCATGGGCAAACCCAACTGCTCGACGTACTGGCCACCGACGCCGCGTATCCGTTGCGCGGCAAGCTGGAATTGGCCGGCGCCGCGGGCCAGGCCTTGGCCGGACGCGCGCCGGCCTCGGGAACGGTCTACCTCGACCACCGCGCCCTGGTGGCGCTGGACCTGCGCGTCGGGCAGGCCGTACAGCTTGGCGGCCTGGAGCTGACCGTCGGCGCCGAGCTGCTGCGCCAGCCGGACGGCGGCCAGCTGCTGGCCCTCGCCCCGCGCGCGATGATGAGCTTGGCCGACGCCGAACGCGCCGGACTGCTCGGCGCGGGAAGCCGGGTCCGCCGCCAGCTGCTGCTGGCCGGCGCCCCCGACGCGGTGCGCAGTTGGCGCAGCTGGGCCGAAGCGACCAGCCTGCCGGCGGGCGCCGAGTTGGTGACACCGGAACAGACCCAGCAGCGCATGCGCAGCGCGTTCGACCGTGCCGGTGCGTTCCTGCGCCTGACCGCCCTGCTGTCGGCGCTGCTGGCCGGGGTGGCGATTGCGCTTTCCGCGCAGCGCTATGCCCGCCGCAAGACGCCCGAGATCGCCCTGCTGCGCGCCATGGGCGCCTCGCGCCCGCAGGTGCTGGGCCTGGTGCTGGGCACGCTCGCGCTGATGGCCGTGCCCATGGCCGTGCTCGGCATGCTGCTGGCCTTGGCCGCGGCGGGGCTGGCCTGGCACTTCGCCAACACCTTGTTCGCGGCACTGCCGACCCTGATGCCAGTGTTGCCCGCGGTGGCATCGGCGGCCTTGGGCGTGGCGGTGCTGGTCGGCTTTGCCTTGCCGCCGCTGGCGCGCTTGGCGCAAGTGCCGCCCATGGCCGTGTTCCGCCAGAGCGCGACGCGGCCGTCGCGTCGCTTCGATGCGTGGTACGCGCTGCCGGTGCTGGTGGCGCTGGCCCTGATCTGGAACCAGAGCGGCTCGTTCAAGCTGGCGGCCATCCTGGCCGGCAGCCTGACCGCAGTCGCCGCCGGCGCCGCGCTGCTGGCGACGGCCCTGCTGTGGCTGGCACGGCACGCGGCGCCAGGCGCCCATCCGGCCTTGCGCCTTGGGCTTGCTGCCTTGTCCCGCCGGCGCCTGCTGAGCGTGATTCAGGCCACCGCCTTGAGCCTCGGCCTGTGCGCGCTGCTGGTGCTGGCCATCATTGCCCCGGCGCTGCTGCAGGGCTGGCGCCAGGAGCTGCCAGCAGACACGCCAAACTGGTTTGCGCTGAACCTGCAGAGCGACCAGCGCGAAGGCTTTACCCACGCACTCGGGGCGCTGGGTGCCGACCAGCTCAACATGCTGCCGCTGGCCGTCGGCAAGCTCACCACGATCAACGGCCAGCCGGTCGACCAGATGGATTTTGCCGATCCGCGCGCCAAGGACTGGGCCGACCGCCAGTTGCGCATGTCCTGGGCCGGCGAACTGCCGCCAGCCAACCAGGTCGTGGCTGGCGCCTGGGCCGGTGCCGACCCGCCGCAAGCCGAAGTTTCCATCGACACCACCTGGCGCGAGCGCTTCGGCCTGCATCTCGGCGACCGGCTCGGCTTCGACGTCGGCGAGCGCCAGCTGGTCGCCCGCGTCGGCAGCATCCGCGAAGTCGACTGGAGTTCGTTCCGGGTCAATTTCTTCCTGCTGCTCGACCCGGCGCATGCCGGCGACCTGCCGCATACCTGGCTGGCCAGCTTCCACCTGCCAGCCGCCGATGCCGGTGCGCTGGCGCCCTTGTCGCGCGAGTATTCCAACCTCAGCCTGATCGACGTCGATTCCTTGCTCGACCAGGTGCGCGGCATCGTCGCGCGGGTCAGCAGCGCGGTGCGCTGGATCCTCGGCTTCAGCCTGCTGGCCGGCGCCCTGGTGCTGGCCGCTGCGCTCGCCGCCAGCGCCGCCGAACGCCAGCATGAAGCCGCCTTGCTGCGCACCCTCGGCGCCAGCCGCGCGCAGTTGCGCGTTGCCACAGCCTGCGAGTTCGCCATGCTCGGCCTGGTGGCCGGACTCACCGCGGCCTTTGGCGCGGTGGGCACCGGTTACTGGCTGGCCCGGGCGGTATTCCACGTCGAGGCCTTCGCACCGCCGCTGTGGCCACTCGCCGGGGCCACCATCGGTGCTGCGCTACTGGTCATGCTGGTAGGCCTGGCCGGCACGCGCAAGGCCAGCCGCACGCCGCCAATACGGCTGCTGCGTCAGGCTTGAGTGCTGGCCCACGAGGCGTCGGGGAGCGTGTCGGCAGGAGCCGTCCACGTCCCCAGGAGCTGAAGCGAACGTAACCGGCAGGGTCAACGTCCACCGTGCGAACGCGTTTTTCCCCCAAGCCAGCCTTGGCATCCCACGGAGATCGAACATGCATCGCACCACCCTGCTTGCCGCCACCCTTGCCGCCCTGCTTGCCGGCTCCACGTCGTTCGCGATGGCGCAGACCACGCCATCGCCTGCGCCGACCGCGAATGCAAGCGCAGGCGCCACGCACGCCATGCCACGCTCGCACCCAGGGACCATGGCACGGCCGTCCCACAACCAATGGAACCGCGGCATGAATCGCGGGCGCAGCGGCGTGATCAGCGACCTGCGTGGCCTGGAGCGCCTGTACACGGAAGCCGGCCGCAGCAAGGACCTGACCGCGGTCTACAACGACGTCCTGGCCCGCTCGCAGGATTCGCGCGTGCGCAACTACGTCTACCATCGCCTGGCCCGGCTGCAGGCACGCCCGGCCAACGTCGACCAGGCCATTGCCACCTTGCGCAAGAGCCTGGACGAGAACCTGGCCAACGCCGCCAAGATGCGCAGCGAGCGCGAGCAGATGCGCAGCAAATGGCAGCAGCAGCGCCAGGGCACCGGCACGCCAAGCGCGCCAGTCGGCCCGGCCAGCTGAGCCTGGCAAGCCGCGGTGCGCCGGCATGGCCGCTGGCGCACCGCTTCAGCGCAAGGACGCTAAAGCAGCAGCATCGCCCATCCACAATGGGACTTCTTCCGGTCGCGGGTGAGCTCCTACCCGGGTTTCTGCGCGATCCACCACGCACGATTCGTGCGGGATCAATCGTCGCGGTGCGGCACGCTGACCTTGCCCTTGACGCCGGAGTGGTCGACATCGCCGCTGCCCTTGGCGCCGAGCGAGAGATCGCCACCGACGTCGCGCACGGTGAGGTCGCCGGAACCCAGCGTGTCGGCGTGCACACTGCCGCCCACGTTGCTCAGCGTGACATCACCCGAACCGATGCTGCCAATGCTGGCGTCACCCTTGATGCCATTGGCCTTGAAGTCGCCCGAGCCCACCGAACCCAACTGCAGGCTGCCGATATCGCTGGCTTCGACATCGCCCGAACCTACACTGGTGGCGAACTGGCCCGAGATCTGGTGCACGTGCAGGTCGCCGGAACCCACCGTGCTGCGCAGCTCCTGCACGCCGCGGACGTCGGCATCGCCGGAACCCACGCGCACGGTGACCGGCAAGGTGGCCGGCAGATTCACGGTGACATCGAGGCTCGTGTAGGAGTCGCCGAACAGATTGAAGCTGGAGCCGCTGCGGTTGCCGCCGATGTCGATCAGCAACTGGTCGCCCTCGCGCTGCTGGGTGACCGTGAGCCTGTCCAGCGCGGCTTGCTCCGAGGCGCAGGCGCGCCCGACCAGGCTCAGGCCCTTGGTCCCGGTGCCGCCGACCAGGTGCAGGTCGTGACTGTTGACGTCGATCTGCACACTGCGAACGCCGGCCAGATCCGCTTGCAGGTTGCGCGGGGCCTCGAACTTGCACGATCCGGCGGCGAACGCGGCTAACGGTGCAGACAGCACGGCGGCAATGAAAAGACGGCGCATGGGGCTCTCCTCGGATGATCGACCCGGCTTGATGCCCGGGATTGCAAAGGCTTGCAAACACCGCAGGTGCTTGGACGCCGCAGCGAAATTCCCGGCGGCAGGCGCATCGATCATCGCACCACCCACGGCGTCAGTCCATGCGGCGCAAGACTCTGCCCGCTTCAGCGCGACGTCGCGCGTTCGGCCTGCTTCACGCGCTGCCAGAGCCGCTCCTGCGCCGCCAGGTCGAGCTTGGCGAAATCGCCGCCATCGCCCCGGGCCAGCTGCTCCATCTGCCGGAAGCGACGTTCGAACTTGGCATTGGCGTGACGCAGGGCGGCGGAAAAATCCACGCCGGCGTGGCGGGTCAGGTTGACCAGCACGAACAATACGTCGCCAATCTCGTCTTCCAGCCGCCAGGCACCGCTGCCGCGCGCAAATTCCGCGCGCACCTCATCCACTTCCTCCGCCAGCTTGGCCAGCACGCTCTGGGCGTCAGCCCAGTCGAAGCCGGTACGCGCGGCATGTTCCAGCAACTGCAAGGTGTGGAGCGGTGCGGGCAAGTCGGCGCCAACGCCGGCCAATGCGCTCGGGTCATCCGTGCGTCCGGTCGCAGCGCGCTCCTTTGCCTTGCCCGTGTCGGCACCTGCCGCCAGGTCGCGCGCACTCACAGGCCGGCACCCTGCAGGCGCGAGACCCAGTCCACCGTGGGGTCGCCGACGGCGATGAATTCCGGGTTGATGAGCGACTCCTTGTGGTTGTAGGCAAAGATCCGGCCGCGCAGATCCATCAGGCAACCACCAGCCTCGCGCAGCACGCACTGCGCCGCGGCGGTATCCCACTCGCTGGTGGGACCCAGCCGCACATAGGCATCCGCGCGGCCCTCGGCGATGAGGCAGAACTTCAGCGAGGAACCCATCGCCAGGCGCTGGTGGTCTGCGCCGAGCAGTGCATCCAGTGCCGCCGGCGGCAAGCTGCCATGCGAGCGGCTGCCGGCCAGTACCGCCGGATGAGCCAACGGCCGTGTCGCCAGCTGCTGCCAGGGTGCGCCGGAGTCCGCCTGCAGCCAGCTGCCGGCGCCCTCGGCGGCGACGTACAGCGCGCCGCTGACCGGTGCCAGCACCACGCCGAGCACGCTGCGGTGATCCTCGACCAGGGCGATGTTGACGGTGAATTCACCGTTGCGCTTGACGAATTCGCGGGTGCCGTCGAGTGGATCGACCAGCCAGTAGCGCGACCAGCGCTGGCGCTGCGACCAGTCGGCCGCGCGCGCTTCCTCCGACAGCACCGGCAGCTCCGGCTGCCAATGCCGCAGGCCATCCAGGATCACCTGTTGCGCAGCCAGGTCGGCGGCCGTGACCGGCGAGGCGTCGGTCTTGACGTGCACGCTGAAGTCGCTGTGATAGACCGCCAGGATCGCGTCGGCAGCCGCACGGGCGATGTCGCCCACCCTGCGTGCCATGGCCAGGTCGACTCTCATGCGCGCACGAAGCGTCCGGCCAGATACTCGCGGGCCATGAACAAGGCGGCGATGGAGCGGCCTTCGGTGACGTCCTCGCGACCCAGCAGCAGGTGCAGCTCGGCAAGCTTCCAGGGCACGACGTCCAGCTCCTCGGGCTCGTCGCCGGGCAGCTTCTCCGGATACAGGTCCTGCGCCAGCACGACGTCGGCCATGTGCGCCATGTAGGACGGCGACAAGGCCAGCTTGTGCAGCACGGTCAGGCGCCGCGCGCCGAAACCCACCTCCTCCTTGAGCTCGCGATTGGCGCCCTGCTCCGCCGTTTCGGCATGCTCCAGGCGCCCCTTCGGCAGGCCAAGCTCATAGCGGCCCACGCCGGCACCGTATTCGCGCACCAGCAGGACGGTCTCGGCATCGCGCATCGGCACCACGATCACCGCGCCGTGGCCATGGGGTTTCATGCGCTCGAAGGTGCGCCGCTGGCCGTTGGAAAACTCGAGGTCGACCTGTTCGACACTGAGGAAACGCGCCGACTCCGCATCGCGGGTGGCACGGATGATGGGGGGCTTGCGCATGCAGCCATTCTAGCGCCCGTGACCCGAACCCACCGTGGCAGCCTGCGCGGCGACCGGCGCGGACGCAGCAGGCGCCGCGGCCGGCGGCGGCAAGGCCACCCCGCCGTGGCGCCGCACGTGCACCACGTCCGCCGCATCCATGGGGCCGAGGGTGGCCAGCCAACGGCGCAATTGGGGGTTGGGCTGGCGCAGATGCAACTCGGCGTCAAGGCGCCAACCCAGCGGACTCAACAACAGCTGCGCCGTCGTCTGCAGCGGCCCGTTGCCGGCATCGCGAACGCGCGCGTCGACCACGCCATCACTCGCGCTCACTGCCCACTCCAGATCGCCCAGGGACACGGCGCCCGCGGGCGTGCGCAGCACGGCATCGTGCCACTGCGCGCGCAAGTCCAACTGCGTGGGCCAACCAGCCTGCAACACCGCGTGATCGGCCCGCATTTGCCACTCGCCGAGCGGATGGCCCACGCCGCCGACGGCGCCCAACGGCCACGCTGCGAGATCGGCGCGCAGGCGCACGTCGCGCCACGCCAATCGCCCGTCGGGCAACACACGTACCTGCGCGGAAAAGGCCAGCTGTGGGCCGTCGACTTGCAGTTGTAGTGGCGTGGACGCATAGACCGCGCGGCGCGACACCTGCCAGGACGCGCGTCCGAGCTCGCGCCCGCTGGGCAAGAGCACGCCGTCCGCGCGCCCATGCCATACCGTGCCGTGGACCCCTTGCAACTGTAAGCCGTGCAGGCGCGGCGTGATCCAGGGCAGCGCCCAACGCGCCGGGAAATACCAGGCCAGCACACCCACGCCGAGCACGCCGGCCACGACACACCATGCCGCCAAGCACCAGCGGCGGTTGGACCTCGCGCGGTCGTCAGCCACGACGCTGAGGAACCAGCCGCATTGCCGGAGCCCACGCGTGGGCAATGCGCTTGCCGTTTGCATGCCGGAGGGCGTCGCCCACGCGTGGGCTCCTGCATTTCATCAATGGACGCCCATCGGTACGATCGAAATTACTGGCCGATACGGATGCTGGGGTCGAGCATCTGCAAGGCACGGCCGGTATCGATCTGGCCGGTACGCCGCAATTCGGCACCGGTGTAACTGCGACCCACGACCGGCAGGCATTGCCCGGCCTTCGGCCGGATGCGGCTGCCGGTATCGCGGATGCAGTTGGCGTCGCCTGCCTGCACCGGCGCCGTTGCATGGTTCTTGGCCGCCTGGGTGGCCACGGCTTGCGTGGGCGCCTGCGCGGCGGACGTCGGGGCAGCCTGTTGCGCGAACGCGCCGGTCGCGCCCAACGCGAATGCCAGGCCGGTCAAGGCGAATGTGCGAGCTAGATTGGTCATGGTCTTGTCCTCCATACCTCGTTGACAATTTCTGGCTGGTCAAGTTCGAGGCGAGCATCCTGTCGCCGCCGCTTGGCGATGCACCGCCCGGCGGCATTCAGCTTGCCCGAATGCTGCGCGCTTGCAAAGCCGGGCCGGAAACCGGCGCGCGGGTTATGCTGGCGGCTTTGCGCGGCAAGGACCCATGCGCAACGTCCGGATTCATGTCGAACCCCCACTGGCCATCGGCGATCAGCTGGCCCTGCCCGCCCAGGCCGCCGAGCATGTGGCGCGCGTGTTGCGCATGGTCGCCGGTGACGCGCTGACCCTGTTCAACGGCGATGGCCGCGACTACCAGGCGACGATCCTGGCGGCCAGCAAACGCGGCGTGCTGGTGTCGATCGACAGCGCATTGGACGCTGCCAGGGAGCCGCCCCTGGCCCTGACCCTGGCCCAGGCCATCGGCCGCGGCGACAAGATGGACTGGATCGTGCAAAAGGCCACCGAATTGGGCGTGGCGCGGATCGTACCTTTGCTGACCGAGCGCACCCAGGTACAGCTCGATACTGCACGCGCGCGCAAGCGTGTGGAACATTGGCGCGCGGTGGCCGTGGGCGCCTGCGAGCAAAGCGGTCGCGCGCTGCTGCCCGCGGTCATGGCGCCGCTGGCCTTGCCCGAGTGGCTGGCGCAGGCCGACGCGGAACCCGGGCTGCGGCTGGCACTCGAACCGGGTGCGGAGCAAAAGGTCCGCACGCTGCACTTCACTGTCCCACGCGTCACCCTGGTCGTCGGCCCGGAGGGCGGGCTGGGTGCTGGTGACCTGCAACGCTTGCACGAGGCCGGGTTTGCCGGTGTGTCATTTGGTCCGCGCATCTTGCGCACGGAGACGGCCGGCCTGGCCGCATTGGCAGCGCTGCAGGCGCTGCACGGCGATTGCTAGAGGCTTAGCTCGCCACGCCAGCGGCGGCGGTGCCGGGCAGCTGCGCCAGCAGGGCCGCTTCGATCCACTCCAGATCCGGGATCACGGCAATATCGTCACCCACCAGCGCGCGCGCTCGCTCGCCCTCGGGGAGGAGCTTGCCGTCGTCGACCGGGATCAGCAGGTCCGGATTCAACGTGGTCAGGCGTGGGAAGCCCTGGGTGATCAAGGCAAAGAATGGCAGGCGCGGATCGCCGCCGACGGTGCGCAGCACCGCCACGCGGATGCTCAGCGCGGCGTCGCGGTCGCCAGCGCCGACGAGGCGGGTGAACGACACCAGGGGCACCTGTTGCCCGCGCCACTTGATGCCGCCCAGGACCCAATTGAGCTTCGCGCCCATGGGCTCCACCGGCGGCTGGGCGATCACTTCGGCAATCAGCGAGTTGGGCAGCAGCAGGCGCAGGCTGCCGGCCGGGATCAGCACGCAGCGGACCTCGCGCGGCAGCTCTTCATTCATGCCGGCTTCTCCGCCAGGCGGGCGGCCAGCTCCTGCGGGGTACCGGAATATTCCACCACGCCGGCGGCAGTTATCTCGTGCACCATGTCCGCATATTCGTTCACCGCGGTTTCCACCCACACGCGTCCGCCGGCCGCATGCAAGGTCTTGGCCCCGGCAATCGAGTCGGTGTTGTGGCCGGAGAACACAATGGCCAGCGCATCGCGCCCGAATACCTCGGCCGCCTTGGCGAAGGCGTCGTCGATGGACACCTCCGGCTCCTCTTGTCCACTGGACTGCAGGTCCACCCGCGCATCGCGATGGACGCGTACGGTATAGCCGGGCGGCACCACCAGCACCTGTCCAGGACGCGTGGGCACGCCATTGGCCGCGAGCGCGACGGGCAAGGGACAGGCGGCGGCCAATTGCGTCACCAAGTCGGCCACGCTTTGCCCGCGCAGATGCTGGGCATGCACGAAGGTCATCGTCGCATCGGCCGGCAAGGCGGCGTAGAACGCCATCGCCGACACTGCACCGCCCAGCGTCGAGCCGGTCAGCACCAGGCGCGAGAGGGCCACCTGCAGCTCGTCCAGGTGCATTTCCACTGAGATGGGTGCGGGTCGCGGCGCGACTGCTTCCTCCATCGACACCAGCTCCAGGTTCAGGACCGGCTCGTCGTCCACCGACATGCTGTCGGCCTCGGGTGCCAGGAAGTCGGCCGCAGATTGTTTTTCCACCCCGAACATGGCCGGGGTGACCGCGTCATCGTCGACCAGGGCCCAATCATCGGGAATGCTGGGCAAGACCGGCGCCGCCTTCGGCGCGCCCGCAGCCGCCTGGGTACCGGCGCCAAACCCCGGTTCACCGGGCGCGGGATCTTTCAACAGTTGCATGCCGCCAAGCACGTCGTCCAGGCCCATCGCCGGTGGCGCGGCAGGAGGCTGCGGCGCCAATCCTGCCGCCCCGGCTTGCGTGCCACGACCATCGAGCAAGTCATCCAGGCCCATGGCCGGTGCGGCGACCGCCGCGGGCTCGGCCGGGAGATCCGGTAAATCTTTCATTTGATCGTCCTCTGCACTCAGGTCATCGAGCAGTTCGTCCAGGCCCATGTCCAGCGAGGCGACAAGCGCGGATCCGGTGGGCGGCTCCGGCACTTCCCCGGCTTGATCGGTCGCCGCATCGAGCTCATCGGCAAGCTCGGCCAAGTCCATCTCGGGCGGGACGGCAGCCACGGGCTCGGCAGGCAGGTCTGGCGCTTCCCCGGCTCGATCTTCCTCCGCGCCCAGGTCGTCGAGCAGCTTGTCCAGGCCCATCCCCGGCGTGGCAGCCCCGGGCGCGGACGGCGCCAAGGTCGAGCCATCCGGCGCCAGCAAGCCAGCGTCTTCAGTGGCATCGTCGGCTTCGTGGTCCGCGAGTTCCGCCGAGGCAAGCAGGGCCTCGAGTTCGGCCGAAAGCGCCTCGGTGTCGCCGCGATCGCGCTCCGCTTGGTCGGCATTGGCGGCGACGACGGCCTCGTCGGCAGTTCCCGGCACGGACCCGGCAACCGGGTGATCTTCATCCGGCGCCGGCGCAGCCAGCTCTTCCGCATCCTGGGCCTGGAGCGGCCCGGGCCGTGGCGGATCGACATCTCCGTTTTGCAGCACCTTGGCTGCCAAGTGACGCGCCCAGCGTGCACGATCCCAACCGGCCAAGGCCGCGGTGGCGGCGGCGTCGTTGAACACCAGGCGCGGCCGCTCGCCATCGACCAGCGCATACAGGGGATCGAGCGCATCCGCGGCGGCATCGTCCAAGTTGATCACCAGCACGTCGGCGTCGAGGTCCTGCAGCAAATCCCGGTTGATGCCGGCAATCGATCCCTCATGCACGATCCGGGCGCCGCACGCATGCAAGGCCTCGCGCAGCGTGGCAACCAGCGCGGTATCGTCGAACAGCAGGGCGATCGACGGGGTGGACTCACTCATGGCCCGACTCCAGCGCATATTGTTCAAGCACCTGGCGAATCTGCACCAGCAGGTCGGCCTCCTGATACGGCTTGCCCAGGTAGCGTTCGACGCCGATGTTCAGCGCGCGCTGGCGGTGCTTGTCGCCGCTGCGCGAGGTGATCATGATGATCGGCACGTTGCGCAGGCGCCGGTCCGCCTTCATGTGGGTGGCCAGTTCATAGCCGTCCATGCGCGGCATCTCGATGTCCAGCAGGATCAGGTCGGGCACGTGCTCGCGCAGCTTTTCCAGCGCGTCGACGCCATCGATGGCCACGCTGGCGTCGTAGCCGTTGCGCTCCAGCACGCGCCCGGTGACCTTGCGCACGGTGATCGAGTCGTCCACCACCATCACGCTCGGGCGCACCTGCGGGGCTTCGCGCAACGGCACGTCCAGGGCGCCAAGCCCTTCGGCGACCCGCTGCAGCCGCCGCGCGATGCCGTGGCGCACCAGCGGGGCGAGGTCGAGGATGATCAGGACCGAACCGTCAGCCATGATCGTGGCGCCGATCAGACCCGGCACGGAGCTGACCTGCGGCCCCACCGCCTTGACCACGACCTCGTGCGACCCGAGCACGCTGTCGACGCGAACGGCGGCGCGCAGGTCGCCGACATGCACCAGCAGCAACGGCGGCGCCTCGCTCGTGGACGACGGGCCAGGCGGCAAACCAAGCAACTGCGCCAGGTCGTAGACGGCAAAATCCTCGCCATCGCGCCGATACGACGGTTCGCCCGTCGCCTGCATCACTGCCAGGTCGGCCGAGGCGACGTGGACCACGCCCTGCACCGAGGTCATGGGTATCGCGAACGTGGCCTCCCCCACTTGCACCAGGATGGCGTGGGTCACGGCAAAGGTGAACGGCAGGCGCAGCACGAAGGTGGTGCCCTGGCCTGGCTGCGACTCGATCGCCAGCGAGCCGCCGAGCTGCCGGATCTCGTTGGCCACCACGTCCATGCCGACGCCGCGGCCAGCCAGCTGGGACACGCTGCTGGCGGTGGAAAAGCCGGTCTGGGTAATCAGCGAGAGCAGTTGTTCGTCACTGGGTTCCACCTCCGGCGCCAGCAGGCCACGCTCGATGCCGCGGGTGCGGATGGCGGCCCGGTCCAGGCCGCGGCCATCGTCGCTGACGCGGATGACCATTTCGGTGGCTTCGCGCGCTACCTCGATATCTACCGAGCCGTCGGCGGGCTTGCCGGCCTTGGTCCGCTCGGCCGGGGTTTCAATACCGTGGGCAATGGCGTTGCGCAGCATGTGCTCGAACGGGGCCTTGATCCGCTCGAGCAGGTTGCGGTCGAGTTCGCCATGGGCGCCTTCGACGTGCAGTTGGGCCCGCTTGGATTGCTCGCGCGCGGCCTGGCGCAAAGTGCGGCGCAAGCTGGGAACCATGCTGTCGAACGGCAGCATGCGCGCGCGCAGCAAGCCGTCCTGCAGCTCGGAGGCCACCCGCGACTGCTGCACCAGCAGCGACTCGGCCTGGCGGGTCAAGCCGTCGAGGGTGGCCTGGATGGAGGCCAGGTCGGATACCGATTCGGCAAGTGCACGGGAATATTGCTGCAACTGCGAATAGCGGTCGAGCTCGAGCGGGTCGAACCTGATCTGCCCGCTTTCGCGATGCTCGTGCTGGAAGCGGGCGATGATCTGCGCCTCGGTCTCGATCTCCAGCATGCGCAACTGGCCACGCAGGCGCGACACGGTCTGGTCGAACTCGACCAGGTTGTGCCGGCAGCCCGCGACCTGTTGTTCCAGGCGCGCGCGATGGATCGCGACCTCGCCGGACCAATTGACCAGGTTGTCGAGCAGGCCGGCACGCACGCGGACCTGTTCCTGCGCGGACGAGGTGTCCTCGTGCTCCTCGGGCAACAGCTCCGGGAGCTCGGGCAGCCCGCGATCGAGCGGCAGGGCGGTCGCGGGCCCCGCCAACCTGGCCGCGGTCACCTGCTCCGCGCCAACGTCCGCGTCCGCTGCTGGTTCTGCTTCTGCTTCCGGCTCGGCCGCTGCCGGGGTGCCGCCAGCCAGGGCCTGCAACTGGTCGAGCATGGCTTGCGGATGGGCGACGGACTGGCCGTCGGCAACCTGCTGAACCATGTGGTTCAACTGGTCGAAGCTGGTCTCGAGCGCGTCCAGCAGGGGGCCGATGCGGTCCTGCTCGGGGACGCCCCGTTCCAGCAAGGTCTCCACCGCGTGCGCCAGGTCGCCCACCGGGGCCAGGCCCGAAATGCGCGCACCGCCCTTGAGCGTGTGCAGGTCGCGGCGCAGCCCGGCCACATGGCCGGTTTGTTCCGGATCCGTGCGCCAGGCTGCGAGCACGCCGTCGGCGTGGTCGAGCAGCTCGCGCGCCTCCTCGAGGAATACCTCGAGCAGGTCGGGATCGATTTCGCCGATCGCCTCGGCGGTCGCACCGCGTGCCGGCGGTGCCTCACGGGCCGCAGGCGCGTCGGCATGTGCTGCGGTCCCGGCTTGCGCCACAGGCGGCGCCACGGCGGATGGCGCCGGGACCACCTGCTGTTCGGGTTCGGGTTCGGGTTCGGGTTCGGGTTCGGGCTCCGACGGCATCGCCGCGTCACGGGCGCTGACCTCATCCACGAACGGCTCTGTCGGCGCGGCATCGGCGGCATCGGTGCCAGCCGCGGCAACAACTGCAGCCGGCTCGTCAGGCGCACCGCCCTCACCAACCTCGCTGGACTCGTCCGCCAGCGCCGCCTCGTCGGCCGGGGAAATGTCAATCACGTGCTTGGAACGCACATCCCGGTAGCGCTCGCACAACGCGGCCAATTGCGCGGCCAGCTCGCCCACCTGCGGCAGCGTGGGCGCAGTCAGGTCGAACTGGCTCATGACGTGGTCGACCACGTCCAGCGCCCGCACCAGCAGTTGCACGCCATCCGCCGGCAGGGACAGGTCGGCCCCCCGCAGGCGCTTGAACAGCGTCTCCAGCGGTGCCAGCAGCTGGGTCAGCAACGGCACGTCGACCATGGCGATCGCGCCGTGCAAGGTATGCACCGCACGCAAGGACTCTTCGCCCAAGGACAACGACCCATCGGCAGCCTCGGCCGAGGCCCGCAGCATCTGCACGTACTGCGCCACTTCGCTGCGCAGGATTTCCAGCAGCACTGGATCCACAGCCGGCAAATCCCGCGGACTGGGCACCGGCGCCTCCCCCGCGACCGATGCCACCAGCGCATCCGGCCGGACGTGCAGTTCGCCACCGGACCAGCGTTCGGCTTCGTCGCGCCGCACGCGGCGGCGTACCACCTTGCGCACCATTTCGGTGACCGCCGGCGCCTGGTCCTCGACGCGGGCCGGTTGCCCGGCGGCCAATTGGTCGGCAGTCTGCATGATCGCGCTGAGCGGGGCGTCCGCCGTGCCCTCGCCCTTGAGCGCGGCAAGCAAGCCAGGCAGGGCGCCAATGGCGTGCTCGATCAGCGCCTGCACGTCGCCGTGCCCCTCGATGCTGTTGTCCAGCACGCGGTTGAGCATGTTCTCGACCTTCCAGGCGAACTCGCCGACCACGTCCGCGCCGACCAGCCGCCCGGAACCCTTGAGCGTGTGGAACGAGCGGCGAATGTCCACCAGTGCTGGGCGCTGATTGGGGTCGGCCTGCCATGCCGCATTGGCCTGGTGCAGATTGTCGATCTCCTCCTGCATTTCTTCCAGGAAGATGCCGCGGATGTCGTCGTCGATACCCTCGGCATCGGCCTTGAAGCCGACCTGGGCGGCCAGTACATCGCGCACCGGCAGGTCTTCGAAGACTTCCTCCTCGACCTCGATCCAGTCCTCGTCGTCCGCATCGACCGGCCCGGGCGCGGCAGCCTCGGCCGACTCCGCCGCCGGCGTGTCGTCCACGGCTGCGACTGGCGCAGTTTCCATATCGGCTTCCGCACCAGCCAGATCGGGGGCCAGGCTGACCGCTTCGGACAGTTCCGCGCCAGCTTCCGCGAATGGTGCGTCCTCTACGGCAGCAACCATCGGCCCCGGTGCGTCGGCCACTTTGCGGGGCGGCGGGACCGGCAGATAACCCAGCCGGGTCAAGCCGCGTTCGGCCACTTCCAGCGTGTGGTCCAGGTGACCGCGATGATCGCGCGCCGCTTCCAGGTAATACTCCAGCGCCGCCACGGCGTCGGCCAGCAAGTCCATCTGCGCTTTGCCCGGCACCCGCCGGTCGGCCAGCAGCTCGTTTTCGATGAAGCGCCCGATACCCAGCGCCAGCTCGCCGGGGCGCGGCGCCAGAAGCATCTGCATGGCTCCGGAGACTTCCTCGAGCAGGGCCGGGGTGGCGGCCAGGTGCGCATGCTGCCAGCCGGACTCGACGAAGGCGACGACGTCCTGCTTGACCTTGGCGGTATTGGCCATGGCTTCGCTCATCAGGGCCGAGACCAGCGCCAGCCCATCGGCATGCGACATGCCCGTGGTCCCTGCCGGCGAGTCAACTCCCTCACCCGAACCCAGGCGCTGGATATGGTCGTCGAGCGAGGACTCCACCCCGAGCAGGGCGCCGGCGACATCCAGCAGCGTTTCCTCGTCCGCCGCGCGCATGCCGTTGGCCAGTTCGTCCAGGATCCGACGCTGTTCGGCCACGATCCCGCGGGAGGTCGACAAGGCCAACATGCCCAGGGTGTCGCCGATGCGTTCCAGCACTTCCCCGTAGGCGGCAAGCTGGGTCGGATCGCCATCACCCTGGCGCAGGAACATGTCCAGCGCTTCCTTGACCCGCAGCAGGTCCTCCTTCAGTGCCCGCGACACCGAATCCAGCAGGTTGCGGTTGTAGCCGGCCATGGAGCCGCGGGCCTGGTCCAGTTCGCCGACATCGGGCACCAACTCGTCCAGCGCATAGGTCTGGCGCAACAAGGCCATGCGCGGCGTCAGATGTGGCGCATGCGCCACGATGTACAGCAGCCCGCGGGTCACCTCGTCGACGTCGGTGCCGAGCAGGCTGGCTTCGCCCTCCTCGATCACGCGCCGGACCAGGCGGTCGATGTGCGCGGCCGTGCGCCGCATCTCGGTCGCATCGCCCTTGATCAGGCCGCGCTCGAGACCTTCGAACACACCGGCCGCCACCCAGCACAGCCGGCGGCTGTGCTTGGCCGTGCAGCAGGCCGCCATGGCCAGCAGGGTGCGACGCATGGCGCGCAGGCGCTGGGGCACTTCCTGGCCGCGAAACCAACCCAGCAACTGCTGCTGGAAATGCAGGCGCAGATCGGCCAGCCGGTCGTGGCGCACCCGCGCCGACAGGTCGGCAGCGGCGATCGGCACCTCGTCCGGCAGCGGCAATTCCAGGTTCGGGTAGAACAGCGCCGACTCGCCCAGCGGCGGTTGCTGCCGGCTGGCGCGGACGTCGTTGAGCAACGGCAAGAGCACCATCGGCACGTCGCGCTGGCCGCTGGACAGGCGCTCCAGGTAATCCGGCAGTTGCATCAGACCGCGCATCATCACCGCGCAGGCTTCATCGGCCTCGGCGGTAGCCTGCTGCCGCAGCGCGTCGGCAAGCTGGCCGAGCTCGTCGGCAATCAAGGCCGAGCCCTGCAGCTCCACCATCTGCAAGGTGCCATGCACCTGTCGCAAGTGTTCCGCGCACGAGCGCATCGCGTGGCCGTCGCCGGGACGCTCGACGAACTCCTCGAGCGCCTCGCGCGCGGCCAGCAGCGCTTCGTCGAGCTGGGGTTTCACCCATTGCAGCATGGTGAAACTGATTTGGTCCTGAAGTCTCATGCGCGTTTCCCGACCCCGCGCCGCAAACAGCCCACGTGGCAGCAAGATCCCCCTTGCATGGCGTCCCGGCGGTGCGTGGAAGTCCTCACGCCGGCAAGGTGAAGTGGGCGACCGAACGTCGCAGGTCGCTGGCCAGTTGCGCCAGGGTGCCGATCGAGTCAGCGGTCTGGCCGGCACCGTCCGAGGTCTGCGAGCTGATGTCCTGGATCGCGTTCATCGATGCCGAGATTTCGGTGGCGGCCGCCGACTGCTCGCTGGCGGCCGTGGAGATGGCCTGGATCAGCGCGGCCAAGTCGTGCGACACGCGCTCGATGTCGCCCAGCGCGCTGCCGGCGTCCTCGGCCAGGTGGGCGCCCGACACCACGCCCGCCGTGGTCTGCTCCATTGAGCTCACCGCTTCGCCGGTATCGGCCTGGATGGCCTGGACCAGGGCCTCGATGCGCTTGGTCGCGCGCGTGGAGCGCTCGGCCAGCCGCTGCACTTCGTCGGCGACCACGGCAAAGCCACGGCCCGCCTCGCCGGCCGAGGCGGCCTGGATGGCCGCATTCAAGGCCAGGATGTTGGTCTGCTCGGCAATGTCGCTGATCAGCTCGACGATCGAGCCGATCTCCTGCGAGGATTCGCCGAGGCGCTTGATGCGCTTGGACGTCTCCTGGATCTGGTCGCGGATCGAATCCATGCCGGCGATGGTCTCGCGCACCACGGTGGCCCCGCGGGCGGCGATGGTCACGGACTGCTCGGCCACTTCGGCGGACTTTGCCGAATCCTTCGACACCGTATCCATGGAGCTTACGATCTGGTTGATCGAGGAGGTCGCGCCGCTAATGTCGCGCGCCTGCTTCTGCGCCGCGTCGGCCAGGCTGCGGGCCGTGGCCTGGCTCTCCTGCGCCGAGCTCGACACCTGCTCGGAAGTCTCGTTGATGGTGGTGACCAGCGAGCGCAACTCGTCAATGGCGTAGTTGACCGAGTCGGCAATGGCGCCGGTGATGTCCTCGGATACCGTGGTGGTCACGGTCAGGTCGCCTTCGGCGAGCGAGCCCATCTCGTCCAGCAGGCGCATGATCGCCTCCTGGTTGCGCCGATTGAGCTCGGTGCTGCGCGCGAAGCGCCGGCGCTGGTCGCCGATCAGGGTGATCACCAGCAGCAGCGCGAAGGCCACCGCCGCGGCGGCGCCAAACAGGCCCCACCAGACATTCGGGAACAGGCGGTGGGTCGCGGCCGCGTCGATGCGCTCGGACAAGGCATTGGCGCGCAACAGCACCGTCTGCGAATCGACCGAGGCCTCGTTTGCCGCCGCCTTCACGCTGGCCAGCTTGGGTGCGGCCAGCACCAAGGCGGCGACCGCATCGGTCAACTTGCCCCAACTCGCATCCAAGTCGCCGAGGATCCTGCGGGCCGGGGGATCGGCCACCATGCGCACCCCGCTGTTGCCACCACCCGACACCAGCCCCTTCAACACGTTGCCGTAGAGTTCGGCGTCGCGCGCCAGGCCATCGGCGGCGGCAACCGAGCCTTCACCGCCCTGGATCACTTCCTGCACACGGCGCAGGATGCGGTCGGCCGACAGCATCTGCCGCGAGGTACCGACCACCTCGGCGGTGCTGGCCCCGCGTTGCACCAGCCCATTCACCACCTGGTCCATGCTGGCGTTGATCTGCGTGACCTGGGCCGACAGCACCGCAGCCTGCTGCGAGGCGTCGACCACCAGCGCCTTGTTGCCCAGGATCTTGCCGATGTCGCCGTCCAGCTGCTGCCAGGCACCGGCCAGGGCGGCCACGGCCTGCCCAGTCTCGCCGCGGTCGCCGGCATAGCCGCGCATGCCGCTTTGCTGGTCGCCACGCTGCAATCGCTGCATGGCCGAACCGATGGTATTGCGCGTGGTTTCCAGGTCGGTGAAGGCATCCACGTGGGCGCCGGTCGACTCCAGCGCAAACCGCGCCGCCTGCTGCGACAGCACCTGGACCTGGGTAGTCAGGGCCATGGCCTGGCGATCTTCGTCGTTGCGCTGGTTGAGTTCGTAGAAGTTCAACGCGGCAAACGCAATCGCGGCGAGCAACAGCACAATGAGTGCGGTGTACCCATGCTCTCCGCCGACACTCCCTTTAGCGCTCATGCTCACCTCGATTGTCAGGCTCCTGCCCTGCCGCGCAGCCAGCTGCGCGAAGCTGTACTCGTGTCCCACGCCTGGCCAGGCCAGGCCGCAGTCCGGCGCCCAGGTCCCTTGGGTCGCGCCCGCTCACGCCGCGGCCTGGCGGAAATCCGGTGCGCGCACCAGCCGCTGCATGCTGAAGATCGCCAACTGTGGCTCGCCCACGCAACTGTCCACGAACCTGGCCAGCCTGGGATCGTGCTCGGGCACGGCCGCCTGGTGCTGCTCCTCGTCGACCATGCGCTGGCCATACACCTCATCCACCATCAGGGCCACGTTGCCGCTGCCCTGGCGCACCATCAGCAACCGCGTGCGCTCACCCTGCTGCGTGCGCTGGCCAAACAGAAACCGCGCCAGGTCGACCACCGGCACCAGGTTGCCGCGCACGTTGGCAATGCCGAGCATCCAGGGCTGCGTACCCGGCACCGGGGTCAGCTCAGGCACCACCAGCAATTCGCCAATTTCATCGATCCCGCTGGCCATTAGGCGTTCGCCCACCCGAAAGCCGATGCCGCGCCAGCCGCCGGCCAGCGCCGGATTCTCCTCCGACCCCTGCGCATGCGCATGCACGAGCGCCAGGCGCTCGTAGCGCGCCAGCATGGCAAACGGGTCGTGCGTGCCGGCGTCAGTCATGTCGCGCCCGCACCGCGTCGCCCACTCGGAGCGTGGGCGGTAAATGAAGCGCGAATGCTGATCATGCTGGCCATCGACGTCTCTCGGCGCATGCCCGCGATCAGGCCGCCACGGCACTCACATGGCGGCGAATGGCCCCGAACAGTTCATCGCGGGTGAAGGGTTTGGTCAGGTACTGCTCGGCCCCGACGATGCGGCCACGAGCCTTGTCGAACAGGCCGTCCTTGGAACTCAGCATGATCACCGGCGTGGCACGGAACTGCGGGTTGTTCTTGATCAGGGCGCAGGTCTGGTAGCCGTCCAGCCGCGGCATCATGATGTCGACGAAGATGATCGCCGGCTTCTGGTCCGAGATCTTGGCCAGCGCCTCGAAACCGTCGATCGCGGTCAACACCTCGCAGCCTTCCTTCTTCAGCAAGGTCTCGGCAGTGCGCCGGATGGTCTTGGAGTCGTCGATCACCATGACCTTCAGTCCGGCCAGCTGCGTGCTTGAGTTTGGATCCACGCCATTCCCCGACAATCCGTCCGTAGCGGACTCGATTTCAGTATGCAACACCCATACCAAGTGATATGTGCGCCAAAACACAAAGACGTGTCCGCACCAAGCCCGTGCTGCACCAGCCACACGGTCCTCGTTGTGTACTGCCTGTCCCTCGAGGCTGTCAAGCAAGCGCGGCGCAACTGCCGGATTTTTGGCACTACCCGCCGCACAGGGGCAGCATGCGATGGCTGCCGGACGGGTGCATCGCCGGCCTTTCCCGCACCCGGCGGCGCATCCGCTTTACCATGGAGCCCGTAGTGTCGCCGGCCGCCCGGTCGGCGCCGCCCCACTGTCGAGGTAGCGAATGATGCCGTTGTCGATTGCCATACTGATGGACCCGATCGGCGCCATCAAACTGGCCAAGGACACCAGTTTTGCCCTGCTGCTGGAAGCCCAGCGCCGCGGCCACGTGCTGTATTACATGGAGCAGCGCGACCTGGGCCTGCGTGACGGCGTGCCGTGGGCACGGCTGGCGCCGCTGGCGGTGAAGGACGACCCCGACGGTTGGTACACGCTCGGGCAGACGCAGTGGCGCGACCTGCGCGAGCTCGACGTGGTGCTGATGCGCAAGGACCCGCCGGTCGACAGCCAGTTCATCTACGACACCCTGGTGCTCGAACAGGCGCAGCGCGCCGGCGTGCTGGTGGTCAACGATCCGCGCGCACTGCGCGATTGCAACGAAAAGCTGTTTGCCCTGCAATTCCCGCAATGCACGGCCCCGACCCTGGTCAGCCGCGACGCCGTGGAACTGCGCCGCTTCGCCGCCGAGCAGGGCGACGTGGTGTTGAAGCCGCTCGACGGCATGGGCGGGCAGCGCATCTTTCGCGTCAAGCCCGGCGACCACAACCTGAATTCGATGCTGGAGACCCTGCTTGGCGGCGATGGCCACGGGCATGGTACGGAGCTGGTGATCGCGCAGAAGTACATCCCGGAGATCACCGCCGGCGACAAGCGCATCCTGGTGGTCGATGGCGAGCCGGTGCCCTGGGCGCTGGCGCGCATCCCGCAGGGCAACGAGTTCCGCGGCAATCTCGCCGCCGGCGGGCGCGGCGAAGGCGTGGCCTTGTCCGACCGCGACCGCTGGATCGTGCAGCAGGTGGCGCCGGAACTGCGCCGGCGCGGCTTGCTGTTCGTCGGCCTAGACGTCATCGGCGATTACCTCACGGAAATCAACGTCACCTCGCCGACCTGCGCGCGCGAGCTGGATGCGCAGTACGGGCTGAACATCAGCGCACAGCTGTTCGACGTGATCGAACCCCGCTGCAGCGCGCGCAAAAACAGCTGAACATGGCGACCGATACGGCCGCGGCGCCCAATCCGCTCAGCGCCACCGCCTTGTTCTCGCTGCTGGTCCACGGCGTGCTGCTGCTTGGCATCACGTTCCACTTTGCGCGCCCCGCGGCCGAGCCGACCCTGGACGTCACCCTGGTCAACGTGGCCAACCGCGAGACGCCCGAGCATGCGGACTTCCTGGCCCAGGCCAGCAACCGCGGTGGCGGCGACAGCGACCGTGCCGCGCGGCCATCGCAGCTGTTCTCCGGCACCCTGCCGCGCCCTGATCCCGGCATCCTCCCGCATCCGCTCAAGGCCAGCGCGCCGCCGGCGCAGGAGGCCACGCCGTCGCGCCAAGTCACCAGCACCGGCGACAGCACGTTCCAGGTGCGCAGCGACAGCGCGCAGGCACGCCATCGCGCTGAGGTGGCGCCGCCCGCGGACGAGCTGCAGCGCGAGGCCGCCATCGCGCAACTGGCTGCCGAGGTACGGGCGCAAAACGAGGCCCTGGCCAAGCGGCCGGTCAAGAAGTTCATCTCGGCCAGCACCAAGGAATATGTGTATGCCACGTACATGCGGGCCTGGTCGGATCGGGTGCAGCGCGTCGGCAACCTCAACTATCCAGAACGCGCGCGCCAGAACAAGCTGTACGGGGACCTCCTGCTCACCGTGGGCATCAACCGCGACGGCAGCATCCACAGCATCACCGTCATCCAGAGCTCGGGCCACGCCATCCTGGACGAGGCGGCCCAGCGCATCGTGCGCCTGGCCGGCCCCTTCCCGCCGCTGCCGGCCAACGCCAATGTGGACGAGCTGTACATCACCCGCACCTGGGAATTCCTGCCAGGGGACGTGCTGCGCAACAAGTGAGGGCCGCGCCCAAGGCTGGGCGCGACTTGCCGGCCGGCTTAGAATGGCAGTCATGACCAGCGCGACATCGCATACGCTTACCGGGCACTTCCTGATTGCCATGCCGCACCAGGCCGAGCCGCCGTTTGCCCATGGCGTCGCCTTGCTGTGCCAGCACGACGCCGACGGCGCCGTGGCCCTGCTGGTCAACCAGCTGTCGCATTACCGCTTCGGCGACGTGCTGGCACAGATGAAGTTGCACTGCAGCGATGACGACCTGGCCGATGCCCCGGTACTGATCGGCGGCCCGGTGCAGCAGGAGCGCGGCTTCGTGCTGCATCGCGAGCATGGCGCCTGGGAGTCGAGCTACCGCATCGGCGACGCCTGGTCGGTGACCACCTCGCGCGACATCCTGGTGGCGATGGCCGCCGGCGAGGGGCCGCGCGAGGCCGTCATGGTGCTGGGCTATGCCGGCTGGGACGCCGGGCAACTGGAACAGGAAATCCGCTCCAACGCCTGGCTGACCACGGAGGGTTGCAGCCGGATCGTGTTCGAAACCCCCTTGGAGGAGCGCTGGAGCGCTGCCGCCGGCCTGGTGGGAGTGGACCCGCGCCAGCTGTCCGGCTACGCGGGACATGCGTGAGCTGCGTGTTTGCCTTCGACGTCGGCAGCCGCCTCACCGGCGTGGCCATCGGCAACCGCCTGACCGCCAGCGCCAGGCCCCTGGCGACGCTGCCCATGCGCGAGGGCAACCCCGACTGGCCGCAGCTCGACCGCCTGCGCGCGTCCTGGCAGCCGGAGACCCTGGTGGTCGGTCTGCCGCTGCGCCTGGACGGCACGGAACAGCCGGCGAGCCGCGCCGCCCGGCAATTTGCCGCCGCGCTGGGCGCGCGCTATGGCCTGCCCGTGGTGCTCGAGGACGAGCGCGACAGCTCACGCGAAGCTGCGCAGCGCTTTGCGCAAGGCCGGGCGGCCGGGACGCGGCGGCGCAGCCAGCGCGCCACGATCGATGCCGACGCGGCCGCCGTCATCCTGGAACGCTGGCTGCAGTACAGCGCGCGCCCTGCGCCGCAATCCTCCCCGCCCTGACCCGCTGCAGCCCACCCTACGGCCTTTGCCCATGAGCCCCCGCCTGCGTCACCTCACCACACTGGACCATCTTCCCCGCGCCACCATCGAGCGCCTGCTGGACAGCGCCGAGCGCCTGCGCGACGCCTGCGCGCACGGCACGCGCAAGCTCGACGTGCTGGCCGGGCGCACCGTGCTGACCATGTTTTTCGAACCCTCGACGCGCACCCGCACCTCGTTCGAGCTGGCGGCGCGGCGCCTCGGCGCCGACGTGGTCAATCTCAACATCGAGCTGTCCTCGGTACGCAAGGGCGAGGAGCTGGTCGATACCCTGCACACGCTCGAGGCCATGCACCTGGATGCGATCATCGTGCGCCACGCCCAGGCCGGCACCGCCGAGTCCATGGTGCGCCTGGCCATGAGCGGGGTCTCGGTGATCAATGCCGGTGATGGCGAACACGCGCACCCGACCCAAGGCCTGCTCGACGCGCTCACCATCCGCCAGCACCGGCCGGATTTTTCCCGGCTCAAGGTGGCGATCTGCGGCGACATCAAGCACTCGCGCGTGGCCCGCGCCGACGTGCGCGCCCTGACCACGCTGGGTGCGCAGGAGATCCGCCTGTGCGCGCCACCGGCCATGTTGCCTGCGGCGGACGAATTCCCCGCGGCGCGGCGGCTGGCCGATTTCGATCAGGCCATCGCCGGCGTCGACGCGGTAATCATGCTGCGCCTGCAAAAGGAGCGCATGCAGGCCACCGAATTGCCCGATCCGGCCGCCTACTTCCAGCGCTATGGCCTCGATCCGCGGCGGCTGGCACTGGCCGCCAAGGGCTGCCTGGTGATGCACCCGGGGCCGATCAACCGCGGCATCGAGATCGCCTCGGAGGTGGCCGATGGGCCGCAGTCACGCATCCTGGAGCAGGTCAGCAACGGCGTGTTCGTGCGCATGGCCGTGCTGAACGAGGTGCTGGCCCGCTGAGGCGTGCGCTGCCGCTTTACCTGGGGCTCGCGGCAAAGCAGGCATAATGGACGGCGCCGCAACTACTTTCCCGGGCCTTCCCATGCGACTCACCACGCGCCTCCTCATGCTGGCGCTGACAGGCGTCCTGCTTGTCGCCTGCTCCTCCAAGGACAAGAACGCGCCGTTGGCTTTCGCACCGGCCGACACGCCGTACGTGGTGGCCAACGTCGACACGCTCGACCGCAGCACGCGCAAGGCCTTGCTGGTGCAGGCCGACGCGCAGTTGCCATCGCAACTGGCCAGGCTGAATGCCATGGCCGACCGCATGCAGGAACGTGACCCGGACGGCGCCAGGCTGCTGCATGCCCTGGCTGCCGAGTTCAAGGGCAAGACGGTCGAAAGCTTTGCCCAGGCGGCCGGGATCAACCTCGAGGGCCGCTTCGCCCTGTACGGCATCGGCCTGGCGCCGGTGGCACGCCTGACCCTGGACGACCCCAAGGCATTTGACGGCTTCGTCGCTGGCCTGGAAAGCGCCTACGGCCAGCCGCTGGCCGTGCACCAGGAGGGCCAGCAAAGCTATCGCACGCACAGCTTCGCCAGCTCCGGCACGCAGCTGATCATCGCCACGCAAGGCAAGCAGGCGGTGCTCGCGCTGCTGCCGGTAAACGCCGACAAGCCGCTGTTGCGCCAGGCCCTGGGCCTCGACCGGCCGGCCAAGAGCGTGCAGGGCAGCGATCGGCTGACCGACCTGGCCAAGGCCAAGGGTTACCAGAAATACCTGCTGGGCCAGGTGGACATGACGCGCCTGCTGCCGCTGCTGCTCGGCGGCCAGGATCCCTTGCTGCACGCAGTGCAAGTCGCCCGTGCCGAAGCCACCATGGCCAAGACCGGCGAGCCGGTGGCCAACCAGTTGCATACCGGCCCAACCTGCGTGGCCGAAGCCTCGCGCATCGCCGGCCGCGTACCCTCCGCCAGCTTCGGCTACACCACGCTCACCGCCACGCGCCAGGATGCCCGCCTGGACATCGCCCTGGCCGCTGACATCAGCAAGGCCTTTGCCGGCCTGCAAGTGGCTCTGCCCGGCCTGGGCGGCAACGGCACCGACGCGGCGCCGTTCGACGTGGCGATCGCGCTGCCGATCGCCGCCCTGCGCGGGTTCTGGTCGACCCAGGTCGACGCCGTGGCGGCCAAGCCGTTCGCCTGCCCCGAGCTGACCGATCTCAACGACAGCTTTGCCACCCTCGGCCAATGGCTGCAGAAGGCCGCCATACCGCCGTTCGGCGACCTGCAGGGCATCGGCCTGGCGCTGGACAGCATGCAGCAGGTCAAGGATGGCGGCATGCCGAAGCTGTCCGGACGCCTGCTGGTGGCCAGCAACAACCCGGCCGGCCTGTTTGCCATGGGCCAGATGACCGTGCCGTCGCTGACCCAGGTCAAACCCGTGGCTGGCGGTCCGCCGCAGCCCTTGCCCCGGGACCTGGCGACCATCATCGGCCAGCCGGCCTGGCTGGCCCTGACCGACAAGGTGCTGGCACTCGGCGTCGGCGCCGGGGGAGACGCCAAGCTGACGCAGGCTCTGAAGGCTCCCGTCGGTGAGCCCGGGCGCATGGCCCGCATGCACCTCAGTGGGACCATGTACCTACAATGGCTGCAACTCATGGACCAGCAAGCCGACAAGCTCGCCAGCGCGGCGGCGCTGCTGAACAAGGGCAGCGAGCCCGCAGTCAGCACCAGCGCGGCCGAGGCCAGCACCAGCATCGCAGCCGACGTCGCCCAGTCGAAAGCACAGCTTGCCGCCATGCAGCTGCAGGCCGCACGCATTGCCGACATCAACGCACAGGTGCATGTGGACAAGGACGGCCTCGTGCTGACCAGCGCGACAACTATGAAGTAAGCTGACAAGAGCACCTGTCACCGCGCTGGCGGACGCGATCCGCCGGCGTACCACCCCCTGCGGAGGAAATCATGCAAAGCGGCAACCCGGCCCTCAACAAGAATACGTTCCTCGATGTAGGCAACGGCACCGTCCTCGCCCATGGCGGCGATGCGATGACCGTCAACGGCACCGTGAACAAGACCGGATTCCTGCTCATCCTGGTATTGGTCGGCGCCATGTACAGCTGGTCGCAATATGCCGGCCCGGCCAGCGTGTCGGGGCTGATGCCGATGCTGTGGGGCGGCATGATCGGTGGCCTGATCCTGGCTTTCGCCACCATCTTCAAGAAGATCTGGGCGCCCTATACCGCGCCGCTGTACGCGGTGGCCGAGGGCGTGTTCATCGGCGCGCTGTCGGCGATCTTCGAGGCCCGCTATCCAGGCATCGTGATGCGCGCCGCGGGCCTCACCTTCGGCACCATGGCGGCCATGCTGCTGGCGTATCGCAGTGGCCTCATCCGGCCCACCGAGAAGTTCAAGCTCGGCGTCGTCGCCGCCACTGGCGGAATCATGTTGCTGTACCTGGCGAATTTCATCATGGGCTTCTTCGGCCACTCGATGGACTTCATCAACGGCACCAGCACGATCGCGATCGGCGTCAGCGTCGTGGTGGTGATCGTTGCCGCGCTGAACCTGATCCTGGACTTCGACCTGATCGAGACCGGTGCCCGCGCCAACGCGCCCAAGTACATGGAGTGGTACGGCGCGTTTGCGCTGGTGGTCACCCTGGTCTGGTTGTACCTGGAAATCCTGCGCCTGCTGTCCAAGGTGCAGTCGCGCAACTGAGCCGGGCTCCAACTTCTCCCTCTCCCTCCGGCGACCGCAGGGAGAGGGAAAAAGGGCTCAGCGATTGAGCATGGTGTGGTTGCCGCTTTGGCTGCGCGCATCGGTGGTTTCCTCGACCTCGATGCCATCCATGCCTTGCGACAAGGTATGCGCGTCGCCACCCTGCGACAGCTTGATGCGCAGGCGCACCTCGTTGGTGCTGTCGGCGTAGCGCAGGGCATCTTCGTAGGAAATGTCCCCGGCCTGGTAAAGCTCGACCAGGCTCTGGTCGAAGGTGCGCATGCCAAGCAGGGTCGATTCCTTCATGACTTCCTTCAGCTTGTGGATCTCGCCCTGGCGGATGTAGTCCTGCACCAGCGGCGTGCCCAGCAGGATCTCGACCGCCACGTGCCGGGACTTGCCGTCCGGCGACGGGATCAACACCTGCGCGACCACGCCTTTCAGGTTCAGCGACAGGTCCATCAACAGCTGCGTGCGGTGATCCTCGGGGAAGAAATGCTGGATGCGGTCCATCGCCTGGTTGGCGTTGTTGGCGTGCAGGGTGCACAGGCACAGGTGCCCGGTTTCGGCGAAGTTGATCGCGTGCTCCATGGTTTCGCGCGTGCGCACCTCGCCGATCATGATCACGTCGGGAGCCTGGCGCAGCGAGTTCTTCAGCGCGTTTTCCCAGCTGTCGGTATCCACGCCGATCTCGCGCTGGGTGATGATGCAACTCTCGTGCTTGTGCACGTATTCGATCGGGTCCTCGATGGTGATGATGTGCCCGGTCGAATTGAGGTTGCGGTAGCCGATCATCGACGCCAGCGTGGTCGACTTGCCGGTGCCGGTGCCGCCGACGAGGATGATGATGCCGCGCTTGGTCATGGCCAGTTGCTGGATCACCTGCGGCAGGTGCAGCTCCTCGGTGGTGGGAATCTTCGCCTCGATCCGGCGCAGCACCATGCCCACGCAGCCACGCTGGTAGAAGCACGACACGCGGAACCGGCCCACGCCCTGCGCGCTGATCGCAAACTGGCACTCGTGGGTTTTCTCGAACTCCTCGCGCTGCGCCGGCGTCATCACATTGAGCACCATGTCGCGCGCCTGCTGCACGCTGAGCGGGCTCTGCGTCACCGGGCCGATGCGCCCCTGCACCTTCAACGAGGGCGGCACGCCCGCGGTGATGAACAGGTCCGAGGCCTTCTTGTGCACCATCAGCTTGAGGAACGAGGTGAAGTCGAAATCGCTCATGGGTGGTACCCCCGGGGTACGAATGATGAAGTCGTGTCCTGCAGCATATCGGCGGGCTCGCCGCTATTTGAATTGTTCCTTGTTCTTCGCGTAGCTGGACGCCTCCTGGCGCGAGATCACGCCGCGCTTGACCAGGTCCTGCAGGCACTGGTCCAGCGTCTGCATGCCGAACTGTTGCCCGGTCTGGATCGAGGAGTACATCTGCGCGACCTTGTCCTCGCGGATCAGGTTGCGGATGGCGGGGATGCCGACCATGATCTCGTGCGCCGCCATGCGCCCGCCGCCCACCTTCTTCAGCAGGGACTGCGAGACCACGGCACGCAGCGACTCGGACAGCATCGAACGCACCATGGGCTTCTCGCCCGCCGGGAACACGTCGATGATGCGGTCGATCGTCTTTGCCGCCGAGCTGGTGTGCACGGTGGCGAACACCAGGTGGCCGGTCTCCGCGGCGGTCAGGGCCAGGCGGATGGTTTCCAGGTCGCGCAGCTCGCCGACCAGGATGAAGTCGGGATCTTCGCGCAGCGCCGAGCGCAATGCCTCGTTGAAGCCCAGCGTGTCGCGATGCACCTCGCGCTGGTTGACCAGGCACTTTTGCGAGGTGTGCACGAACTCGATCGGGTCCTCGATCGTCAGCATGTGCCCGTATTCGGTCTTGTTGATGTGGTCGACCATGGCCGCCAGCGTGGTGGACTTGCCCGAGCCCGTCGGCCCGGTCACCAGGATCAGGCCTTGCGGCTGCTCGATTAGGGTGCGGAAGATCGGCGGGCAACCGAGATCCTCGAGCGTCAGGACTTCGGCCGGAATGGTGCGGAACACCGCACCGGCACCGCGGTTCTGGGTGAAGGCATTGACGCGGAAGCGCGCCAGGCCGGGAATCTCGAAGGAGAAATCGGTCTCGAAGAACTCTTCATAGTCGCGGCGCTGCTTGTCCGACATGATGTCGTAGATGAGCGCATGCACCTGCTTGTGCTCGAACGCCGGGATGTTGATCCGGCGCACGTCGCCGTCGACGCGGATCATCGGTGGCAGGCCTGCCGACAAATGCAGGTCAGATGCCTTGTTCTTGACCGAGAACGCCAGCAATTCAGCAATATCCATCGCTCTGCCCCTGTTTGATCGTATGAATGAAGCGCCTGCATGCGTCGTGCCATGTTGCCCACCCATGGCGGCGGTGGCCGACCCCTCGCCCATGCAGCTTGCTGGATGGTACTAGGAGTCGGGGCGGGAGAAACCAGGCGGGCGGGCAAGAGCGTGTTTCGGGCCAACCCCAACGCTGGCCTGCAGGCTCGTTGGCCAGCCCGCCCCGGCCGCGGTGCGTCAGGCCACCGGCAGTTTGCCGCCGGGCGCGCTACGGCTAAGGTAGCCCATTCGACGTCACGACCAGGAGTGGGTGCATGATCAGGATTGCCTTCATCGGCGGCGGCAATATGGCCCGCAGCCTGATCGGCGGCATGCTGAAGACCGGCATGACGCCGTCAGCCATCAGTGTCACCGAACCCTCGGCCGAGACCCGCGAGTCGCTCGGCCGCGAGCTTGGAGTTGCGACCTACGCCGAACCGGCGCCGGCCGTCGCGGACGCCGAGGTCATCGTCCTGGCCGTGAAACCGCAGGTCCTGCCGAGTCTCACCACCGGGCTGCGCGATGCGCTGCAACGCCAGCGGCCGCTGCTGATCTCGGTGGCCGCTGGCGCCCGCCTGCATCAGTTGGAACGCTGGTTCGGCGGCGGCCTGGCGATCATCCGCTGCATGCCCAACGTGCCTGCGCTGATCGGTGCCGGGGCCAGCGGGCTGTGCGCCAACGGGCGCGTCAGCCCCGCCCAGCGGGCCCTGGCCCAACACATCCTGGGCACGGTCGGCATGGCCTGTTGGGTCGAGGACGAAAACCTCATGGACACCGTGACCGCGCTGTCCGGCTCCGGACCGGCCTACTTCTTCGCGCTCACCGAACACCTGGTGACAGCGGCAACCGCGCAGGGCCTGCCTGCCACGACGGCGCGTACCCTGGCCGCCCAGACCTGCCTCGGCGCCGGCCGCATGCTCAGCGAAAGCGGGGAGGATCCGGCGCTGCTGCGGGCCCGCGTCACCTCGCCCAACGGCACCACGCAGGCGGCGCTGGACAGCCTGGCGGACAGCGGCCTGGCCGGCATCGTGGCCCACGCCATGGCGGCTGCCAGGCGGCGCGGCGCGGAACTCTCCGACCAGCTGGACCGAGACGCATGAGTTACCTAGTGAATGCTGCCTCCTTCCTGCTCGGCCTGGCCTGCGACCTGGTAGTGGTCTTGCTGTTGGTGCGCATCGCGGCCGAGGCCTGCCGCGCCGATTTCTACAACCCGCTGAGCCAGCTCATCTACCGCTACACCAATCCGGTGCTGGCGCCGATCCGGCGCGTGCTGCCGAACTGGCGGCGTCTCAACCTGGCGGCCCTGCTGCTGGCCTGGGCCGTGCTGATCCTCAAGCGGCTGCTGCTGTTCGCCCTGCTCGGCGTCATGCCGCGCGTGTCGGGGCTGCTGCTCCTGGCCCTGGCCGACCTGCTGGACTTCGTGCTGCTGTTTTACATCGTGCTGGTGTTTGGCTGGTCCCTGCTCAGCATGTTCAGCGCCAACCGCCGCCAGCCGCTGCTGCGCCTGGCCGAGTGCATCGTGACGCCGCTGCTGCACCCCCTGCGCGGGAAGCTGATTGCCGGCAACATCGACTTCGCGCCGATGGTGGTGCTGATTGCGCTGTTCCTGGCCCGCATCTTGGTCAGCGCGCCCCTGCTCGACCTCGGCACGCGGCTGGCCCTGGGCGCCTGAGGGCACCCGCGGCGCGGCATCAGGGATACAGCAGGCGGCTCGTCCAGGTCTTGCCGTGCCGGTTCCAGCGCACCCGGTGATGCAGCCGGAATGCCGCGCCGTACCAGAACTCCAGCATGTCCGGTTCCACCAGGAAACCACCCCAATGCGGCGGACGAGGGACTTCCTGGCCCTCGAACTCCGCCTCGTAGCGTGTGACGCGCTGGTCGAAGGTAGCTTGGTCGGGCAGGGTCTGCGATTGCAGCGAGGCCCAGGCGCCGATCTGGCTGTGACGTTTGCGGCTGGCGAAGTAGGCATCCGACTCGGCGTCCTGCAGCTTGCGTGCCAGCCCTTCCACGCGCACTTGCACGCCTTCGCGCAGTTGCTTCCAGTGGAAATTCAACGCCACCTGCGCATGGACCGTGAGCTGGCCACCCTTGTCGCTGTCGTAGTTGGTATAGAAGCGGAAGCCGCGCTCGTCCACGCCCTTCAGCAACACCATGCGCGAGGAAACGTGACCGGCGGCATCGACCGTGGCAAGGTTCATGGCCGTCGGCTCGCGGTCGTCGCTGGCTACGGCCTCCTCGAGCAAAGCGGAAAAAGTATCGAGCAGCTCGGGACTCAGCATGGAGACAAAACCTTCCGTGTACATTGCAGTGAACGCGCGTCGCGTGGAGCGCGGGGTTCTCGTTCATAATAAACCAATGTCCGACCGCAACCACAGCAAATCGGCGTGGCCGCGGCTGGCCGCGTCATCCGTGCCAGTACCTGACCGGCAGGCCCGGGCGCACTATCGGCCGGCCGCCGCAGGGCGCGCCTGGCAACCGCCGCCATGCCCGTCGCGCCGTGGGTTGCCGCCGGCATGAACGGTCCCGCCAACGCCTCCAACGAAGCCCTCGCCGGACACCTGCTGGACCAGTACGCCGGCCGCATCGCGCGTTCACGCCGTCCTTACGTCCTTGGTTTGTCCGGCCTGCAGGGCAGCGGCAAGAGCACGTTGGCGCTGGTGATGAAGCAACATGCGCAGCAGCTCGGCTGGCCGACCCAGGTCCTGTCGCTCGACGACTTCTACTATTCGCTGAGCGATCGCGAGGAACTGGCGCAGCAGGTCCACCCCCTGCTGCGCACGCGCGGAGTGCCGGGGACCCACGAGATCGAGTTGCTGCTGTCCGTGCTGGCCGCCCTGCCGCGTGCCTCGGCCAGGTTTCCGGTGACCCATCCGCGCTTCGACAAGGGCCGCGACACGCGCTACCCGCCATCGCGCTGGCCGCGGATCACCTGCGCGCCGAAGCTGGTGATCGTCGAGGGCTGGGCGCTGGGCATCCGTCCGCAGTTGCGCTCGCAGCTGGTGGAACCGGTCAACGAACTGGAGCGCCGCGAGGATGCCGATGGCGTCTGGCGCTTGTGGGTCAACAAGCAATTGCGTGGCTACCAACCACTGTGGCGCAAGTTCGACGCGCTGATCGTGCTGCAGGCGCCGAGCTGGGACATCGTCCAGCGCTGGCGCAGCGAACAGGAACAGGAGCTGCTGGCGCGGCACGCGCCACTGGCCATGGATGCCGTGGCCATGCGCCGCTTCCTGGCACATTTCGAACGCCTCAGCCGGCACGCCCTGGCAACCCTGCCGGCGCTGGCCGATACCGTGGTCGAATACGACGACGACCGCCATGTCACGGCGCTCAGTCACGCCTGAGCCGTCCAGCCGTAAGACCATGAAGGCCATGCCGGTCGGCCCCATGCCGCGGGGCCGGACGGGTCCTGGCCTGGGCAGTGTGCCAGCGATCAAGCCATCGGCGGGCCGCGGCCCGCCTGGCCAAGCAAGGCCGCGTAACCCAGCCTGGCATCCGGCCAACGTGGCGCCCAGCCACTGGCTCGCAGCCGCGCATTGCACAGGCGCTTGCTGCCGACCAGGGCCGGCGCCAGGCCGTCGGCTGGCGGCGGCGCACCCACCAGCCGGGCCAGTTCGTCATAAAGGACATCGAGCGGCAGCGGCGTATCGTCCACGCCGAGATAGAGCGGCTGCGGCGCGGCCAGCTGCAACAAGTGCGCGATGGCTGCCGCCGCGTCATCCACGTGCAGGCGATTGGCCCAATGCCGTGCCTGGCGCGGCACGCCGACCGCGCCCGCGCGCAGCCGCGCCACCAGCCCGAGTCGCCCCGGACCGTACAAGCCGGCCAGGCGCAACACGACGGCGTCGGCTGGCCGTACGGCCGCCAGCCATTGTTCGGTGGCGCGCAAGGCCTTGCCGTTGCCGGCCAGCGGGGCGGTCGGCGTCGACTCGTCGACCCAGGCACCGGCATGATCGCCATAGACCGCACTGGAGGACACCAGCAGCACGCGCTGCAACGCCGCCTGGTCGAGTGCCGCGAGCAGGTTGCGCAAGCCGTCTGGAAACAGCACGCGATGCGCATCCGCATCGCCCCGGCCCGGTGCCGGCAGGTACACCAGCTGGGTCAGGCCTCGTGGCAGGTCGCGCAGGGAGGCCGGATCGCCCAGGTCCGCATGCAGCCAGTGCAGGTCCATGCCGGCATCGGCGCCGCCGCGCCGCAGGCCCCACACCTCGTCCCCGCGCGCGCGCAGACGCTGCGCCACGCGCAGCCCCACATCCCCGCATCCAGCCAGCAATACGCGTACGCCCACACCCACTCCGGGACAGGACAAGCAGCAGTCCATACGTCCATTGCCATCGATCCAGTCCATTGTGCCGCAGGCTCCTTCCGCGTGCCGCCGGACCGGCCACGACGGACGTCCCCCTGTTACGATTCACCCATGAATCCGGCCTGCAACATCTTCATCATTGGCCCTACCGGCGCCGGCAAGAGTTCGCTCGGGCGGCGCCTCGGCGCGCACTATGGCCGTCCATTCGTCGACCTCGACCAGGAAATCGAGCAGCGCGCCGGGGTCAGCACCAGCGTGGTGTTCGACATCGAGGGCGAGGCCGGCTTCCGCAAGCGCGAGGCGGCACTGCTGGAAAGCTGCAGCCAGTGCCAGGGCATCGTCATGGCCACCGGTGCCGGCGCGGTCCTCGACGCCGCCAATCGTGAGCACCTGGCCGCCAGGGGTTTCGTGGTCTGGCTGCAGGCCAGCATCGACCAACAACTCCAGCGCCTGCGCATGGACCGCAGTCGCCCGCTGCTGGCCGGCGACGACCGCCGCCAGCGCTTGCAGGCCATGGCAGCCGAGCGCGAGCCGCTGTACCAATCCATCGCCGACCTGGTCGTCGCCAGCGCAACGGACAACCTGGCCACGGTGGGCGCACGCTGTATCGACCTGCTCGATGCGCGCTGGGTGCAGGCAGACGCTGTCGAGGGGCAACGCCAGGCATGAACATGCACACCGTCACCGTCGCACTTGGGCAACGCAGCTACCCGATATGGGTCGGCCCGAATCTGCTGGCCGACCAGGAGCGTTGGCGCGCGGTGCTGCGCGGGCGCCACGTGCTGGTGGTCAGCAACACCACGGTGGCGCCGCTGTACCTGCCGCTGGTCGCCAACGGGCTGGACGGCCTGCACTGGTCCAGCCACGTGCTGGACGACGGCGAGGCGCACAAGACCTTGGCCAACGTCGGCCGCGTGCTGGACGCGCTGGCTACCCTGGGCGCCACCCGCGATGCCTGCGTCCTCGCCCTCGGTGGCGGCGTGGTGGGCGACCTGGCGGGTTTCAGCGCCGCCTGTTGGATGCGCGGCATCGATTTCGTGCAGATGCCGACCACCCTGTTGGCCATGGTCGACGCCTCGGTGGGCGGCAAGACCGGGGTCAACCTGCCGGCTGGCAAGAACCTGGCCGGGGCGTTCCACCAGCCGCGTGCAGTGGTGGCCGACATCGGCACGCTGGACAGCCTGCCCGAGCGCGAATACCGCGCCGGCCTGGCCGAGGTGGTCAAGGCCGCATGCATCGGCGACCGGGTCTTCTTCACCTGGCTGGAAGACCACGTCGACGCCATCGTGGCGCGCGACCGCCCGGCTTTGCTGGAGACGATCTCGCGGGCCATACGCTTCAAGGCCGACCTGGTACAGCGCGACGAAACCGAACAAGGCGCGCGCGCCTTGCTCAATTTCGGCCACACCTTTGCCCACGCGCTGGAAACTGCCAGCGGCTACCGCCTGCTGCTGCATGGCGAGGCCGTGGCGATCGGCATGGTGCTGGCCGCGCAGCTTTCCGAGCATCTCGGCATGGGCGCGCCAATGGCCCGCGATCGGCTGGCGCGGCTGCTGCAGAAGTTTTCCCTGCCGGTGGCCATGCCGCCGGGCATGGAACCGCAGGCCCTGCTGGAGCTGATGCGCCTGGACAAGAAAAACACCGCGGACGTCCTGCGCATGATCCTGTGGCGCGGCATCGGGCACGTCGAGATCGTCGACGCCGTCAGCGAAGCGGCCGTGCTGAGCACCCTGGAACACGCAGCGCAGCAAGGCGGCGCAGGCAGCTGAAACGCCGCCGGATGCACTGGCCTGGCCGGGGTTTTGAACGGCCGCAGGCAGCACCGATCCAATTGGCCGGAGCCGCCGCGCGCACCCGCATCCGATAAGATAGCCGGCACATCCCGCCACGAACGAACTGCTGCTGGCCGACAGCCGCCGGAATCCATGCGCCTCTATCTGCAAACCGCACCTGGCAACAGCGACCTGCCGCCGCGCTATGTCCAGATCACCCTGGAGCAGGACCTGCTCGGCGGCTGGACGCTGTACCGCGAATCCGGCGTTCAGGGCGGCCGCGCCAGCCTGAAACGCGAGCAGTTCCTGGAGCGCGACGGCGCCATCGCAGCGTTCGAGAAGGCCCGCGATGCGCAAATCAAACGCGGCTTCCAGGTCATGTTCACCCAGGGCCAGGAACGGCCGCATGGGCATTGAGATGACTTCCGGGATCCCCGCCAACGATCGCCTGTTGCGCGCCCTGCGCCGCGAGCCCACCGACACCACGCCGATCTGGGTGATGCGCCAGGCCGGCCGCTACCTGCCCGAATACCGCGCCACGCGCGAACGCGCCGGCAGCTTCATGGCCTTGGCGCAGCATCCGGAGCTGGCCTGCGAAGTGACCCTGCAACCGCTGGCGCGCTTCGATCTCGATGCGGCCATCCTGTTCTCCGACATCCTCACCATCCCCGACGCCATGGGCCTGGGCTTGTCCTTCGCGCAAGGGGAAGGTCCCTGCTTCGCCCACCCGATACGCTCGAGCGCCGACGTGGCCCGGCTCGCCATCCCCGACATGGACGGTCAGCTGCGTTACGTGATGGACGCGCTGCGCCTGATTCGCCGCGAGCTCCACGGGCGCGTGCCCCTGATCGGCTTCGCCGGCAGTCCGTGGACCCTGGCCTGCTACATGGTCGAAGGCCACGGCTCGCGAGACTTCGCCACGCCCAAGGCCATGTGCTGGGAGGAGCCGGCCCTGGCGCACCGCCTGCTGGATCTCCTGGCGCGGGCCGTGGCGCAATACCTCGCCGCACAGGCCGCGGCCGGCGCCCAGGTGCTGATGATCTTCGACACCTGGGGCGGTCTGCTCGCCCCGGCCGCCTTCCGCGAGTTCTCCCTGCGTTATCTGGCCCAGGTGGCGGCAGCACTCAGCGCGGATGCGCACGCCGCCAGCCTGCCCTTGGTACTGTTCTCCAAGGGCGCCAACCACCATCTCGCCGGGCTGGCAGACACCGGCTGCGCCGCACTCGGCGTCGACTGGACCATCGACCTGGCCCAGGCCCGCCAGGCCACCGGCGGGCGCGTGGCGCTACAAGGCAACCTGGACCCCGCAGTCATGCTGGCCAACCCCGAGGTCATCCGCCGCGAGGCGCGCCGCGTCATGGACAGCTACGGCCCCCACCCTGGCCATGTGTTCAACCTCGGCCACGGCATCACGCCGCAAGTCGACCCCGGCCATCTGTCCGTCCTGGTCGACGAAGTCCACGCCTACGGCCGCACCCTCCGCGCCGGCTGATCACGCCGTCCCACTCCAACCTACCCACCCACCTGCCTGAAGGCCTCAGCACGGCTGCGCGATCTGGGCCTGCAAGGCCACGTCGCGCGGCACCGGTGGCGCGGGCGGCGGGCGGCGCAAACGGCCATACCAGTACCAGGCGGCCACGCCGATCACGGTGAACCCCGTCGCCCCCAGGCCCAGCGACAGCATGCCGCCGGACAGCAGGGGCGAGAGCACGCCGGCCACCACCGCGCTGAGCAGCAGGCTGGCGCAGGCCTGCAGCGAGGAGATGCCGCCGCGGTGGTGGGGAAAGCGGTCCAGCAGCAGCAAGGTCAGGGTCGGGAACGCCAACTGCACGCCCACGCCATGCAGGACCAGGGGCAGCATCGACCACGGCAAGCGCGGCGTCGGCAGCAGCAGCGCCAGCAGCAGGTGCGCCGCACAAGCCAGCAGCATCACCGCGTAACCCAGGCTCACGGTAAAAGTCAGGCTGCGCGCTTCGGCCAGCCGTCCAGACATCCATGCGCCGCCGACCAGGCCGATCACCACCGGCAGGAACAGCCACGGGAAACCCGACGGCGACAGGTGCAGCAAGTCGATCACGATGCGCGGCGCTGAGGCGATGTACAGGAACAAGCCGGCAAAGTTGACCGAGCTGGAGATCAGCAAGGGCCAGAATGGCCGGTCGCGGCCAAACGCCACGTAGCTGGCCAGCAAGGGACGCAGCGCAAAGCGCGTGCGCCGTTCCGGCGGATGACTCTCGGCCAGCAGCCAGACCAGCAAGCCGGCGAGCAGCAGCGTCGCCAGGGCCACCAGCCAGAAGATTCCCCGCCATCCGCCCAGGGCCAGCAGCCAAGCGCCGACAATCGGCGCGAGCACCGGCGCCACGCCAAAGATCATCATCACCTGCGACATCAGACGCTGGGCTGCCGGCCCGGCATAGGTGTCGCGAATCACCGCCCGCCCAACCACCAGGCCGGCCCCGGCGGAAGCGCCCTGCAATGCGCGGCAAGCCAACAGGACGGCATAGCTTGGCGCCAGCGCGGCGCCGATCGACGCCAGCGCATACACCAGCATGCCCGCCACGATCACCGGCTTGCGTCCCAGCGCATCGGAAATCGCGCCGTGGAGCAGGCTCATCGCCGCATAGGTGACCAGGTAGACGCTGATCAACTGCTGCAACGCCGCCGCGTCGACGCCGAAGTGCGCGCCCAGCAGCGGGAATGACGGGAACACCGCGTCGATCGAAAACGGCCCGACCATCGACAATGCCGCCAGCAGCCACGGCAGGCTGCGCCGCGTGTCGGGTATAGCTCCAGGCATCGGGTAGACCGGATGGACGGGGACACCTGAGTATAGATGTACGGCCATCGGACACTGTCGAAGCAGACGTTGCAGGCATGGCGGCGCGATACCGCGCTTGCATCGGCGGCCGGGACGATGTCACCGCGAGCACGCTGTTCCTGCCATCCGGACTTCTGGGTTAGGATGCCGGCACGGAGATGGCATGCCTCCCGTTGCCCGCGAGCAACCAACCGCGTCGACCACCCATGGGATGACGCTGATGATGCCTGCAACTCCGGTTTCCGGCGCTGCAGGCGCGCCTGTCCCGGCGAAAACCGCGTGATCACGGATCAGGTCAGGAGACAGGCAATATGGGCATGAGCGGGTTCATCGCCATCGGCGTGGCTGGCGCGATGGGTTGCTGGTTGCGCTGGGGACTGGGCGTGCTGCTCAACCCGGTATTCCCCACCTTGCCTATGGGCACGCTCGCGGCCAACCTGGCCGGTGGCCTGTTGATGGGCTGCGCCATTGGCTTGTTCGAACACTTCCAGGCCCTGCCCCCGGCGCTGCGCCTGGCCGTGTTCACGGGCTTCCTCGGCGGCCTGACCACGTTCTCCACGTTCTCGGCCGAATCGGCCAGCCTGCTGTTGCGCCAGCAATACCTGTGGTTCAGCGGGCACGTGATCGTCCACGTCCTGGGCTCGCTGGGCATGACCTTGCTCGGCATCCTGCTTACCCGCGGCCTGTGGCGCCACGTGTGAATTTCGCCAGTCCCGGGAACGCGCGCCGCCACCGGCGTAGCCGCAACTTGCGGGCTAGAATCACAGGCTGGCCACGTGCCATGCCATACGCGCCGGATCGAGGTAAGCCATGAGCGAAGACAGCCTGAAAGATCGTGCCGACAAGCTGCTCCACTATGCCGGCGTCGCCATCAACGGACCCGAGCCGACCGATCTGCAGGTGCACAACCAGCGCCTCTACGCACGCGTGTTTGCCCGCGGCTCGCTCGGCATGGGCGAGGCCTATATGGACGGCTGGTGGGACGCGGCGGACCTGCCCGGCATGTTCACCAAGGTCCTGACCGCCGGCCTGGACGACAAACTGCGCAGCTTCGACGCGATCATCGCGCACCTGAAGGCACGCTTCATCAACCAGCAACGCGGCGAGCACGCGTTCGAGATCGGCAAGGCCCACTACGATCTCGGCAACGACCTGTTCCAGGCCATGCTGGGCAAGCGCCTGGTGTATTCGTGCGGCTATTGGGCGGCGGCCGACAACCTGGATGACGCCCAGGAAGCCAAGCTCGACCTGGTCTGCCGCAAGCTGCAGCTCAAGCCGGGCCAGCGCGTGCTCGACATCGGCTGCGGCTGGGGGGAGGCGCTGAAGTACGCGGCAGAAAAATACGGCGTGAGCGGCGTCGGTATCACCGTGTCGGAGCAGCAGGCCGAGTTCGCCACCCGGCTGTGCGCCGGCCTGCCGATCGAGATTCGGCTGCAGGATTATCGCGAGATCGACGAGTCGTTCGACGCGGTGTATTCCATCGGCATGTTCGAGCACGTCGGGCACAAGAACTACCACAGTTATTTCGAGGCGGTACGCCGCTGCCTGAAGGCAGGCGGCCTGTCGGTGCTGCATTGCATCGGCTCGAACAGCGTACCCTCCCAACCCGACCCATGGATCGAGAAATATATCTTCCCGAACTCGATGATCCCGGAAGCGAGCCAGGTGACGACGGCTTTGCGCGACCTGTTCGTGGTCGAGGACTGGCACAACTTCGGCGCCGACTACGCACGCACGCTGGCGGCGTGGCGGGACAACGTGGAGGCAGCGTGGGCATCCCTGCCGGCAAAATACGATGAACGCTTCCGGCGCATGTGGCGTTACTACCTGGCCACCTCGATGGCCGTGTTCCGCAGCCGCCGCGACCAGTTGTGGCAGCTGACCCTCAGCCCGCACGGGGTACCCGGCGGCTATCGTGTGCCACGCTAACCGCCAACGCACACCTCGGCGAACCGTGACCGATCCGGGCGGCGGGTAGAATAGGCGGCTTCTCCAGGCCAGCCCCACAGGCGCAGCCCTTGGCTCCGTGGGAGCCCGCTGGCGGGCTCCCACAGCTGGAACTGGGCAGCCCAATTCAGATATCAGCCCCAAGAATCCACCGCATGAACCTGCAAGCCAACTACGAACAAATCCCGCTCAAGGAATACGCCGAGCGCGCGTATCTCGACTACTCCATGTACGTCGTGCTGGACCGCGCCCTGCCCTTCGTCGGCGACGGCCTGAAGCCGGTCCAGCGCCGCATCATCTACGCCATGAGCGAGCTTGGCCTGGCCGCCACGGCGAAGCCGAAGAAATCCGCGCGCACCATCGGCGACGTGATCGGCAAGTTCCATCCGCACGGCGACACCTCGTGCTACGAGGCGATGGTGCTGATGGCGCAGCCGTTCTCGTACCGCTATCCGCTGGTGGACGGCCAAGGCAACTTCGGCTCGCCGGACGACCCGAAGAGCTTCGCCGCCATGCGCTACACCGAATCGCGGCTGAGCCCGATCGCCGAGGCTCTCTTGAGCGAGCTCGGCCAAGGCACGGTCGACTGGGTGGCGAACTTCGACGGCACGCTGGAAGAACCAAGCTGGCTGCCGGCGCGCCTGCCGCACGTGCTGCTGAACGGCTCGATGGGCATTGCCGTGGGCATGGCCACCGACATCCCGCCACACAACTTGCGTGAAGTGGCCAGCGCCTGCATCCACCTGCTGGACGACCCGAAAGCCAGCGTGGCCGAGTTGTGCGAGCACATGCCCGCCCCGGACTACCCGACCCCCGCGCAGATCATCACGCCGCGCCAGGACCTGCTCGCGATCTACACCACCGGCACCGGCTCCCTGCGCGCCCGCGCCGTGTACACGCGCGAGGACGGCAACATCGTCATCACCGCGCTGCCGCACCAGGTCAGCCCGGCCAAGGTGCTCGAGCAGATCGCCGCGCAGATGCGGGCAAAGAAGCTGCCCATGATCGAGGACCTGCGCGACGAGTCCGACCACGAGAACCCGACGCGCCTGGTCATCGTGCCGCGCTCGAGCCGCATCGACGTCGAACAAACCATGCAGCACCTGTTCGCCACCACCGACATGGAGCGCAGCTTCCGAGTCAACCTCAACATGATCGGACTGGACGGCCGTCCGCAGGTGAAGGACCTGCGGCAGATTCTCAGCGAATGGCTGAGCTTCCGCACCAATACGGTGACGCGCCGGCTCAACCACCGCCTGGCCAAGGTGGAGCGCCGCCTGCACCTGCTGGAAGGCCTGCGCATCGCCTACCTCAACCTGGACGAGATCATCCGCATCGTACGCACGGAGGAGGAACCCAAGCCCGTGCTGATGGCGCGCTTCAAGCTCTCCATGGAACAGGCTGACTACATCCTGGAGACCCGCCTGCGCCAGCTCGCGCGCCTGGAGGAGATGAAGATCAACGCCGAGCGCGACGAGCTGGAAGAGGAACGGGCGCGCATCCACGTGCTGCTGAAATCGCCGGCCAAGCTGAAGCGCCTGATCAAGGACGAGCTCACCGCCGACGCCGAAAAGTATGGCGACGCGCGCTGCTCGCCCCTGGTCGAGAGCGAGGCCGCCCAGGCGCTGGACGAGAGCGCCCTGGTGGCCAGCGAGCCGCTCACCGTGGTACTCAGCCGGCAGGGCTTCGCGCGGGCCGCGAAAGGCCACGACGTCGATGCCGAGGCGCTGGCCTACCGCGAGGGCGACGGCCTGCGCGCCGCCGTCAACGCACGCACCACGCAACAGGTCGCGTTCATCGATTCCGCCGGCCGCAGCTACTCGACACCCGCGCACACGCTGCCTTCGGCGCGTGGCAATGGCGAGCCGCTGACCGGCCGCTTCTCGCCGGCGGCCGGAGCAAGTTTCGATGCCGTCATCGCCGCCGATGGCGATACGCGCCTGGTCGTGGCCACGGACTTCGGCTACGGCTTCGTCACGCGCTACGCCAACCTGCTCGGCCGCAACAAGGCCGGCAAGCAGATCATCAACCTCGCCGACGGCGCCCACGTGCTGCAACCCCAGGCCAGTGCCGACCCTGCCCGCGACCGCATCGTCGTGGCGACCACGGCGGGCCACCTGCTGATGTTCTCGGTCGCCGAGTTGCCCGAGTTGGACAAGGGCAAGGGCAACAAGTTGATCGAGATCCCGCGCGCGAAGCGCTTGTCGGGCGAGGAGCGCGTTGCCGGCGTTGCCGTGGTCGCCGAGGGCCAGGGCGAGGTGACCCTGTACGCCGGCCAGCGCAAGCTTACGCTGCGCTGGGCCGACCTGGTCGAATACGGCGGCACCCGCGCCACGCGCGGCAGCGTGCTGCCACGCGGCCTGCGCCGGGTCGAGCGCATCGCGGCTGGCGCTTGACTCGGAAGCGCCGCGCCCTTCGGTGCGCGGCTTCTACCGCCCACGCTCCTAGACGTCCACGCCAACCGGCGCCACCGGCATCGCGCACCGACGGTGCGTCGACTCGCGCGCGACCGCCATGATGATGGCGACTCGCTCGGCTTCCCGGCGCGTCACCAGGAAGGGAGTACCGCTCGCGATGGCGTCGAGGAAGTGGCGCAGCTGCGCCACGTACGGGTCCTGCTCGGGCGGGCACGGACGCTCCGTCGCGATCCGCAGCGTCCCCTGGGCACAGACCACGCTGCCGCTGATTTCCAGCGGCGGTCCGTCGGCCACCCAACCGCCTTCGATGTGGCTGACCGCACCGCTCGTGTGCTGCAAGGTCAGGTGCGCATATTGCAACTGGCCGCTGCCTTCCACGACCGCCTCCACCGTCGCCACATCGCCCGCCAGCCAGGTCGCGTAATCCACGTCGTGGATCAGCAGGTCGGTGAGCATCCCGCCTGAGAGCCCGTCATCGAGAAACCAGCTACCCAATGGCGGCGGCGGGGAACCCACACGCTTCAACGCGATATTGCGCACGCTGCCGAATGCCTGTGTCTGCACCGCATCCCAGACCTCGCGGTAGGCCGGAAAAAACCGCACCACCATGGCGACGAACAGGCGCGCCTGCGCACGCTCGCACAGATCGAACATCGCCCGCACATCGTGCGGCTCCAGCGCAAGCGGCTTCTCGCAGACGATGCCGCGGCACCCCGCCCGCACCGCCTGCTCCACCGCCTGGCGGTGCAGGAACGTCGGCAGGCAGATGTCCGCGAGCTCGGAGGTCGCGAGCAGCGCTTCCACGTCATCGAAGACCGGGCAGCCATAGGCCGTGGCGAGAGCTTCGCCGCGTTCCCGGTGGTGCGCATACAAGCCGGCGATGGGCACGCCGAGGCGCTGCCATACCGCAAGCCGCGCGCTGCCGATGACGCCCGTGCCCACCACGCCGACACGCCGCAGGTCCGACTCAAGTGCCATAGGCTCCCCGCCCGGCTTCGACCGTGGCCCGCACGACAGCGGGGTCCGTGACGATCTTCGTGTGTTCGCGGCCGAGGTTCGCGATGCCGAGGGATACCTGCGTATCGCCGCCCGCCGGCATGCTCGCCACCGCCTTGTGCGCGGCGAAATGGAATTCCCGCAAGCCAGTGTGTCGGCATACCTGGGCGACGTTGCCGGCACGGATGGAGCCGCAAGGCATCACGACGATGCTGCCGCCGGCCAGCTCACCCAGACGTTTCAGCGTCTCCAGTCCCTCGATCGCCGTCGCATGTCCGCCGCTGGTGAGAACCCTATGCACGCCGATGGCCACGAGCTTCGCCAGCGCCCGATCCAGGTTCGGCACCATGTCGAACGCGCGATGGAATGTGAAGCTCATCCCATCGGCCAGCTTCACCAGCTCCGCGGTGCGCGGCACATCGACTTCCCCATCGGAGGCAAGACAACCGCTCACCACGCCGGCCACCCCCAGTTCGCGGAGCGCCAGGACGTCCTGGCGCATGCTCTCGAACTCGACCTCGGAGTAAACGAAGTCACCGCCGCGAGGGCGCACGATCACGCACACGGGTACCTTGGCCACGTGCAAAGCCGCGCGCACAGTACCGATGCTCGGCGTGATGCCACCATCGGCCACGTCAGCGCAGAGCTCGACCCGGTCAGCGCCGCTTTCCTGCGCGACGACCAGGTTGTCGGCACCCTCGACCGAAACCTCGAAATATGGCGAGCTCATATCCACCGCTCCCTATGCCAGGCACCAGCTCTCACCGCGGCCCACCCCTTTAGAACGTTGCCCGGACGCCGAGCGTATAGCGCCGCTCGAACGACACGTCGCTCATGAGCTGGCCCGGCCACACCAGGTAAAAGCGCTGATGCTGCTTCGTCAGGTTTTCGGCTTGGGCGTAGACCTGCAGATGCGGCATGATCTTGTAGTCGACCGACAAATTCACGAACTTCACGGGTGCCTGATATTCCTCGCCGCCCGCGATGCCGAGGTAATTGTCGGAGACCGCGCGTTTCGAGCGATAGTTGCCCGCCACGCGCACGCCAAGCTTTTCATCCTGATACCAGAGCACCAGATTTCCGGTGTATTTGGAATTGTCCTGGAACGGTATCTTCCGCCCCGCGAGATCGATGCCACCGCCCGTGCTCGGTGCATACGTGAAGTTCGCGCCAAAGCCCGTGTTCTGCAGCAGCCCCGGCAAGAACGTCAGGCTTTGGTTGTAATTGACCTCAAGCCCCTTCAAGGCGTGCCCATTCTCCTGAATCAACGAAGTAATGGGAATGCAGGCGCCTGGTACGGTCGCCGGTATATTGCACTGATTGACGCTGCCGCTGGAAATGGAACTGGCCACCTTGATATAGAAGCCGGCCACGCTGACGATGCTGGTGGGGCCAATGTAATATTCCAGCGAGGCATTGTAGTTCGTGGACCGCCACGGTTCGAGGTTGGGATTTCCGCTGGACGAGCCATTGACCGCGACGAACTTGGCGGCACCGGGGGCCGAAGTGTCGATCTGATAGTTCAGCGAAAAACCACCACCCCATTGGCTGAGATCGAGCGGCTGCATGTTCTTTGAATACGCCAGGCGCAACAGCAGTTCCGGCGTGAATCCAAAGGTCACGTTGGCCGACGGCAACCAGTCGTTGTACGACTTGGCGGTCACTGCCGTGCCGGCGACCGCGGCAGGCAAGCCATAGGCCTGACGCAAACCCGGCACGAACTGCGTCACCTGCAGGTTGCTGTGGATCAGGCGCATGCCCACGTTGCCACTGACGTCGACCCCGCCCATGTTGCTGCGGAAGTCGCCTTGCAGGTAGGCGTCGCGCTCCTTCAAGGTCACCGCCCAGGTACTGGCCGGGTTGGGAATCGGCACCATGCCCGGATAAAGCGCGTTCGCCAGGCCCAGCGGGTTCTTGAAGATATTCGGGTCGAAGGAAACGATGTTGAGGCCTTGGCTGCCACCCAGCCCCGTGTACAGATGCATGTTGTCCTTGAGCACCGGCGGCAGCCCCGCCGTGCCGCCGGCGGTGAGCACGCTGGCGCGATAAAAGCCGTTGGCATCGCCCGCCGTGCACGCTCCGGGCACGCCGCCGCCGTTGAGCACCACGTCGGCTGCCTGCCATCTGGAGAAACATCCCTGCGGGTCTGACGCCCCGTTTCCGGCATACAGCGGGGCGGCGTAGCGCAACTGGTCGTTGCGCGCGGCGCGGATTTCGCTGCGCACCCCGAAGTTCAGCTTGAAATCGTCGAGGAACGACAGCTGCCCGATGTCGTAATGCCCGTCCAGCTTCGCGATGTGCATCGCGGCACTGCGCCTGTACGCGTTGTCCCATACCGCGCCTTTGATGCCGTAGTTGGCGGGGTCATTCAAGTGCTCCTGGAACCCGGGCGGCAAGGTCACCAGCATCTGGCTGCCGCGCATGTCATAGGTCACGGGGATGGTATTGGGCGCAATGCCGCCCGGGTTGAATGGCACCAGGCCACCGAGACTGGATGGAAAGACGTAGATATTGGGCGGAGCCGCATTCACCGGATCGTTCGGCCAGGCCGAGCCATCGGCATTGGAAAGCTGGATATAACCGCCGACCAGGTTCTTGTCCGCCGAACCATCGATGAGCCGCAGATTGCCGGTGAACGGGCCACCATCGTCATAATCCAGCTGCACATTGAAATTGCGCGAGGTGGAGTTGCTCTTGGTGCCAGAGGTTTGCGTCTCGATGTCACCCGGCCATTTCTTGTACACCTGCGTCGTGTAGAAATTCTGCAGCGCCGACGACTTGGCGCCAAAGGGGCTTACCTGCGCACCGGTATTCTGCGCAACCACGGGCACGAAAGTCGCACCCTGGAACGTCTGCGAGAAGATTTCAAACTCGTTGTTGGAACTGAACTGATCGAGTTTCGCAAAAAACGCGTCCGCAGTGACGGTAAAGCCATTGCCGAGATCGCCTTGTATGGATGCGTTGGCCCCTAGCCGCTTGTTGGCCAGTAGTCTGGTACCGGCGTACCCGGTTTGCGATCCAAAGAATGCACCGTCGCTTTTGCCGTCGCCATTGACGTCCACGTTGCCACCACCGAGCTGCGCGATGTCGCCGGGAACCGGCGCTTTTCCAAACGCACCAAGAAACCCGGCGCTACTGGTCGCACTGGCGGCGTTTTCCCCGTAGATGCGCCCGCCGCTCTCGTCGTTGCCGAACGCCGACTGGCCGACGGTCATCTTCGAGGCGGCCACCGAGAGCAGCGCGCCCCAGCGGCCGTCGCCGTTGTATCCGGCCAGGAAGTTCCCGGTCGGCTGATGCTTCTTCGCGGCCGTGCCATAGGAGTCCGCCATTGCCCCCGAAAGCGTCCATCCCGGCTTCAGGTCCCACGGACGCTGCGTACGCAGGTTAATGGCACCGGTGATGCCGTTGTTGACCTTGTCGGCCGTCGCCGACTTGAATACGTCCACGCCGGAGATCAATTGCGCCGGAATACTGGTGAAGTTCGGCTGGTCGGACGTGATGTTGTCCGCCGTGATGAATGCGCCCCCATTGAGCGTCATGCCCACCTGCGGCAAGCCGCGGATACCGACCGTCGTCCCCTGCCCGCCCTGGCGGTTGATCTGCACGCCGGTAATGCGTTGCAGCGAGTCGGCGATGGTCACGTCGGGTAGCTCACCGATGTGTTCGGCGGTAATGCTGTCCGAGATCAGGGGCGCTATTTTTTTCAGTTCCACCGAATGCTGCAGGGATTCCACGATGCCGGTCACCACCACGGTGCCCAGCGTTTCGGCTTGCTTTTCGTTGCCGGACGTCGATGGGCTCGCCGGCTCTGCCTTGCTCTGCTTACTCGCCGCCTGGCTCGTACCGGCATCTCCGCTTGGCGTCTGTTGATCGCTACTCTGCGCGCGCGTCGGTGCAGCGCTGGCAGGCGCCGCCATGGCCGCACTGTTCATCGAGAAACCTGCTGCCAACGCAATAGCTATCGAGACGGCCAGGGCATTTGCCCGCGACGACCTTTTGTCTGCCATGCCTGCGCACCTCTTCGGCTGTGATGCTTTGATGGATGTGGTGAAGTCCCTGGGTTCGGAGCCCATCCACGCAGGCTGCATGGCGCTCGCTGCCACCGCAGCGATCAACGTCGGCGCGGCCCTGCGCATTGCTCTCCGATATCCACAACTGCCGCGTCAGGCTGGGAGAGCCGAGCCCGACGCGGGCTGTCGGTACTAGTGCTTGCCGCTGGTGGGAGTGCGCCAGCCAAAGCTTTCGGGTGAGCCATCCGGGCGCGTGAACCAGTGCAGGGACGGCTTGGCGTCCGTGCAACCCTGGCCCTCGGCATAGCTGGTCACCGCGCCATCCCTGGCCCGAACCTCAGCGCGATAGCAGTCGCCCAGCGAGTTGCTGAACGCGAAGGTCTGGGCACTGTTCTGCCCGCGGTGCTCGGAGGACTTCTTCGCCCGGTCGAAGCTGACCTGATCGGCACCCACGTGCGCGTTGCGCACATGCGCGGTGTAGAACGGCAGGCCGCCACCGGTCTCGGTCACTTGCTTGTCGAAGGTTTCGTGCATTTGCACCGCGCGCTGCTGTGGCCCATCTGCTTGCGGGCGCATCACGGTACCGACATCGAGCGAGTAATCGATCACGTGGTGCGACTGACGCCCGGGGGTGCCGGCACCGGTATGGCTGCTGGAAGAGTCGACCCGCGCCGTCTGCTTGATGACATGCCGGGTGCCCTGGTCACCGAGGCTGGTGAACTGCTGGAGATTGCCGGACGTCACCCGGGTGTCCACGCGCGACACCACTTTTCCCTTGGGCGTGTCGATATAGCCCTCGATCGTGTAGTGCTGGTCGGCGCGGGTGATCACGTCGCCATTGACGCCGGCAACCTGGCTCTGGCCGAGCGTGCTGTCCACGCTCGGCTCCAGCGACAAGCCCTTGAGCGTGTTGAGCGTGACTGCGCCGCCCGTAGGCGCCACCGTCGCATCGCTGTAGACCAGCATGGTCGCGGCGACCGAGAAGAAGTTGTTGGCGTGCAGCGCCCGCACCGAGACCGCGTGCTTGGCGCCATCGCCCAGCAGCCCGGCGAACGGCGTCAGGTCGACGCGGTACGGCATGAAGTTCATGGACTCCGGCGCGGGCGTCGGCCGCCACAGGAATGGATCGATGCCACCGGTGAACACCCAGGGGATCGCCGGTACCAGGCCGGCCGGCTGGCCATCGATACTGACTTCCATTTCGCGGAAATTGCCGCCGCCGCAGGCGCGCGGCTTCTTGGGCGCGCCGATGTAGCCGCGCTTCATCGCAAACGATGAAGTCTCATCGGCCAGCCGGTCCTCCAGGCACATGTAATAGAACTCGTCGTGAAACTGGTTCTGCGCAATCACGTCCATGTACACGCGCGACGTGTTCCGCGGAAACACGATCTCGCGGGTGAGCGCGTCAGTCGGACTTTCCAGCTTCGCCGGCGTGGTGCCAGAGCCATTCAACGGATAGATGGCGTCCGCCACCTGCGGCGCCGAAAAACTGGCGTCGGCCGGATAGAACAGCAGCCTGGCGCTGAGATGCAGCACGCTTTCGCGGCCGGAGCTCAGCCAGTTGTTGATCCACGCCATGCCTTCGCCCGCGTTCGCCAGCATGCTGCTGTAGTCGGTGAGGTCGCGCTGGATCTGCCAGGACGGCGCATCCCCATCGTCGGGCTCCTGCGTGGTGCCGAAGTAGATGTTGACGCCGTTCAACCAGATCGACGCCGTGCGGTCGTACTGATGGCCCTTGTCGACCGAGAAATCAGCTTCCAGGACGACCTTGGACCACGGCCCCTTGCATTGCGCCGGCGGGCTGTATTTGAACGGATGCGGGATGGCATCCATGCGCCGGTTGTCGCCCTCCACACCGAAGTTGTCGACCGGGAACAGCTCCACCGTGCACGGCGTCGTGCCGGGGCGCGGAATGCCGGGATCGGCCAGCGCGACATTGCGCGAGCCCACCGTGGGGAGGGGCGTCGCCGCGAATGCATCCGCGCCCACCATGACGGCGCCGACCGACAGCACGGTCCACATCGCCCATGACAATGCCCTGGTTTCAAGTTTCATGACGATCCCCTTTCAAACGGTCAGGTCGACAAAGGAGCCGTGCCAAACCGCCAATCCGGGATGGACGATGGCGGGCAACGGCCGGAGGTGGTGGTACCGCTAGGTCGATGCAGCACCGGTGCGGTCTTTACATCGCTCCTGCAGGTACCAGAGCGCGGCGCCGATGACGCCAAGCTGCCCGTGCTCGATCAGGTGTACCGGCACCTGTTGCAGATAGGTGCGCATCACGCCCTTGTTGAAATAGCGCCCGGCAAAGCTGCTGGACCGCAACAGCGGCAGGATCTGCGACAGGATGCCGCCCGCCAGATAGACGCCGCCGGTGGCGCCATACAGCAGCACCAGGTCGCCGACGAAACTGCCGAGAAGGCCGCAGAACACCTGCACCGCTTCGACTGCATCGACGTCGCCCGCCGTGCCGGCCGCGTGCGTGATCGCTGCTGGCGTGCTCAGCTGCGCCTGGCGGTTCTCCAAGGTGCAGATGACGCGATACAGGTTCAGCAAGCCCGGACCGGACAATGCGTCCTCGATCGCCACGTAGGGCCGATCGCGCGCCAGCGCTTCGAGGATAGCGCGCTCGCGCGCGTTGCCCGGCGCCAATGCGGCATGCCCCGCTTCCGTCCGCAAGACATAGGTGGCTCGCGTACCTGGCGTTCCGGGCAGCAATACCGCCGAGCCCAGGCCCGTGCCCGGCCCCATCACGAGGACCGGGCCGTCGGCTGGGGGCGGCGGCGCGTCGATGATCGCGTGCATCTCGCCGGGGTCGACGCATTGCGTGCCCCAGGCGACGGCGGCGAAGTCGTTGATGATTTCGAGCTGGGTGATGCCGAGCCGCTCGCGGATGTCGCGGATCGATACCGGCCACGGCAGGTTCTCGCTCACGACGCGGTCGTCCACCACGTAGCCGGCGGAAGCAACGACGCAATGTTTCAGCCGAAAACCGTCCGGGAGCCCCGTACCTGCCAGCTCGCCGATGAAATGCCCCAGTACCGTGGCGAGATCCGCCCACTCCGCACCGCGATAGCTGCGGTAGTGCGCCACGTGTACCGGGCCGGCCCCGCTGGCATCGGCCATCACCAGGCCGACACGGACATGGGTGCCGCCGACGTCGGCCGCCAGGAACGGCTCGATGTCCGCCCCCGCCTGCCGCTCCCGTTGCCCCATTGGCAAGCCCATCACGTCCCCTCCCCGACACGCTATGGGACAAACGTGAGACATTCATGACACGGTGTCAACTTGCGCTGCAGCAATCGGCAGTGGCAAGGTCTGGCTGGCCGCCCTCCGGCTCATTCAGTGCAGAGCCAGGGTTGCGGGCGACTGGCGGGCCAGGGACGGCTTGTCCACCGTGCCGTCTCTGTGCGTCACGAATATGGTGCGTAGGCCGCAGTCCGTCCGGGACTGGACAAACAGGACATGAAGATGACACATTGCGCCACGGGCCCGATGGCACGCCTACCGGGCACGCCAAGCCGGCATCGCACCTGCCGCCGTCCGAAGCACGCATGGAGCTGGCCTGAAGCGCTGGATGCGCGCCACATGAGGTTTCCGCAACGTCAGGGGGATGTGGCAATGCACATGACCAAAACCGCCATGGTCGTCATGGCTCTCGCGGGTATCGGCGGCATCCTCTACGGTTTCGACATCGGCGTGATTTCCGGCGCGCTGATATTCATGCAGGACGACATGTCCATGAGCGCCAACGATGCCTCGCTCATCGTATCGGCGGTGCTGGGCGGCGGGTCGCTCGCCACCTTGTGTTCGGGCCCGTTTGCCGACCGCTACGGCCGGCGCTTTTCCATCAACGTCTCGGGCATCGTCTTCATCATCGGCACCTTGCTGCTGGTGTTTGCGTCCAGCTTTGCCGAAGTGATGGCGGGGCGCCTCGTCCAGGGCGTCGGCGTTGGCATCATCACCATCGTGGTACCGCTGTACATGGCCGAAACGATGCCGTCCCACCTGCGCGGGCGCGGCATCGCTTTGTTCCAGCTCTGCCTCACGTTCGGCATCCTGCTCGGCTATCTGGTCAATTACGGCTTGAAGGCCACCGGCAATTGGCACTGGATGTTCGCTACCGTGCTGATCCCGTCGGTGGTGTTCCTGTACGCCGGCCTGTTCCTGCTGCCGCGCTCGCCACGCTGGCTGTATCAGCACGGCCACGACAAGGAAGCCGAGGAGGTGCTGACCAAGGTGCAAGGAGAAACTGGTCTCGCCGCCGCCATCGCGGAAATCAAGGCGGTGATCGAACAGGAACGCAAGCTCAAGGGCAGTGCGTGGGGCCTGCTGCTGCGACCGGGTTATCGCCGGGCGTTTCTGGTTGCGCTAGCGGTCGGCATTCTCACCCAGCTGACCGGCATCAACGTTCTGCTGCAGTTCAACGCCACCATCCTGCAAGCCTCGGGCTTGATCAATACCGCCGTGCTCGGCAGCGTCGCTGTGGGGTTGATGAACTTCCTGGCGACGCTGGTCGGCATGGCGCTGGTGGACAAAATCGGCCGCCGGCCGCTGCTCATGATCGGCACGACCGGGATCATGCTGGCCTTGTTGTTCATGGGAGTGCTCCACCTGTGGGTACCACCCTCGGCTTTCATGGGCTACGCGACGCTCGCGGGTTTCATCGTCTTCATCATGTTCTACGCGGTGGGTCCGGGCGTGGTGGTGTGGCTGGCGGTTTCCGAGATCCTGCCGCTGGCCATCCGCGCCAAGGGCATGGCCGTGGCCCTGTTTGCCAATTCGCTGACGTCGGCGGCACTGGCCGCCGCATTCATGCTCATGATCGGCACGCTTGGCTATGGCCTCGTGTTCCTGCTGCTCGCGGCGTGCGTTTTCCTCTACCTGTTGATCGCCATCTTCGCCTTGCCTGAAAGCAAGGGGCGATCATTGGAGAAAATCGAGCAGGAGCTGTTTGCCGGCGTCAAATCGAATTGAGGCTGGACGGCAGCGGATACCGCACGATGGGAGGCAAGGTGGCAATCACCATGAGGGACGTGGCCAAGCTGGCACGCGTATCGACCAAGACCGTATCGCGCGTCGTCAACCGCGAGAGCGCGGTGCGCGAGGACACCCGCGACCGCGTCTTGCAGGCCATCGAGCAACTCGATTACCGCCCGGAGCTCTCGGCACGCGGCGCAAGCGACGCCAAGGCCTACTCCATTGGCCTCATCTACGACAACCCGAACCCCTACTACATCATCGCCATGCAGGAAGGCACCCTCGCCGCCTGCCTGGATCTGGGTTACGGCCTGCAGATCTATCCGTTTCACGCCAAGCCCCCGGGCGTCGCCGATGCGTTGCAGGACCTGGTGCTGCGCGCCCGCCTCGCCGGCCTGGTTCTGGCGCCGCCGATGTCGGAGCGCACGGCACTGCTCGACAAGCTGGCGGCGTACAACATCCCGCTGGTGCGCGTGATCTCGGCCGCCGAGAGTCCCCGTGATCGTTTCCCGTGCATCTTCGTGAACGATCGCGGCGCGGCCTACGCCATCACCGAACACCTGATCCAACTCGGACATAGCCGCATCGGCTTCCTCTGGGGCCGCAAGGAGTTCACTTCCAGCACGGAGCGGTACAAGGGCTACGAACTGGCACTGCGCGATTACGGCATCAGCCTGGCCAAGGAGCTGGTGGTGCAGGGCGACTACAGCTTCGACGACGGCTTCCGTGGCGCGCACCGCCTGCTGAAGCTGGCCAAACCGCCGACGGCCATCTTCGGCTCCAACGACGAAATTGCCGCCGGAGCGCTGGCCGCAGCCCGCGCGGCGGGCGTGGACGTTCCTTACGGCCTGTCGATTGCCGGCTTCGAGGACAGCCCGTTTTCGCGCCACTCCTGGCCATCGCTTACGACCTCGCGGCAGCGCACCGATCTCATTGCCGAACACGCGACGCGTCTGCTGATTGCGCAGATCCGCGGCGACACGGTCAAGAACGAAGGCTTCACCCCCGAGCTGGTCGTGCGCAACTCCACTGCGCCACCGCGGCCACGCGCATGAACGAACCTGCCATGCCCATGTCCGACATTCACGCCATACCCACCCACCCTGAATCCACCGCGCTGTACGCCGAAGCTGCTGCAGCCGCGGAAGCCGTCGCGCGCCAGCTCGAGGCCAACGATACCGTCGTGCGCAAACTCGCCGGGATGTTGCGCGACAGCCCTCCACCATTCGCAGCAACCTGTGCGCGCGGCAGCTCCGACCACGCCGCAACCTACGCGAAATACGTCATCGAGACACAGACCGGCTGCGTGACCGCGTCGGCCTCGCCGTCGGTCGAGTCGATCTACGCGATGCCGCTGCGGCTGCGCCGTGCCCTCTACATCGTGATCTCGCAATCCGGCGCCAGTCCCGACCTGCTGCGCAGCGCCGAAGCCGCGCGAGCGGCCGGCGCCCACGTGGTCGCGATGGTCAATGTGGAAGATTCACCCCTGGCCAATCTCGCCGACACCGTCATTCCGCTGCGTGCTGGCCCCGAGCGCAGCGTGGCGGCGACCAAGAGCTTCATCGCCGCGCTGGCGGCCGTCCTGCATCTGGTGGCGCACTGGAAGCGGGACGAGGCCTTGCTGCGCGACCTGCACGAGTTGCCGCGACAGTTGCAGGCGGCGTTCGCGTTCGACTGGTCGCCGCTGGTTGATGGCCTTGCGCCCATGCATGACATGTTCGTGCTCGGGCGCGGCTATGGCCTCGGCGCCGCCCAGGAAGCGGCGTTGAAATTGAAGGAGACCTGCGCCTTGCACGCCGAGGCCTTCAGCAGCGCCGAGGTGCGCCACGGCCCGATGGAACTGGTCGGCCCGCAACTGCCGATGCTGCTGTTCGCGCAGGAAGACGAATCCCTGGCCGGCATGCTGGCCACGGCCACCTATTTCCGCGGCCGCGGAGTGGACGTCTGGACGGCCGCGCCCGGGACGTCCGGCCCCAATGCCCTGCCCATCGTGCCGAGCGGACAGCCGCTGTGCGCACCCATCCTCGCCATCCAAAGCTTCTATCGCGCCGTCAATGCACTGGCGATCCGGCGCGGGCGCGACCCGGACCGCCCGCCCCACCTCGCCAAGGTCACCGAGACCGTCTGATGCGGCAGGCACTGGTCAATGCGCGCGTGCTGACGCCACAGGGATGGCGCGAAGACGTCGCCGTGGTCGTCGAAGACGGCTGGATCCGCGACCTGGCAGCGCCCAGGGATATTCCCGCGGACGCCGCCAGGCACGACTTGTCCGGCCAGACTCTGCTGCCCGGGTTCATCGACTGCCAGGTCAATGGCGGCGGTGGCGTGCTGTTCAACGACGACCCAAGCGTGGACGGGATCCGCGCGATCGGCGCAGCGCACCGGCGATTCGGCACCAGCGGTTTCCTGCCAACCCTGATCAGCGACGACATCGACAAGATGCACGCCGCCATCCAGGCGGTGGACGATGCGATCTCCGCCGGCGTGACCGGCGTACTGGGCATCCATCTCGAGGGGCCGTTCATCAGCCGCGAGCGCAAGGGCGTGCACGCCGTGCGCTTCCTGCACGCCCCGGACGCTGGCGAACTGCGTCTGGCCGCATCCCTGCGGCGTGGGGTGACCGTGCTGACGTTGGCGCCGGAATGCGTGCCGCCTGCGGCGATACGGGCCCTCGCGGATGCGGGCATGGTCGTCGCGGCCGGCCATTCCAACGCCGACTTCGCCAGTGTGCGTGAGGCGCTGGATGCCGGGGTGCGCGGCTTCACCCATCTCTTCAATGCGATGTCCTCGCTGGCCAGCCGCGCCCCCGGCATGGTCGGCGCGGCGCTGGACGATCCCGATGCCTGGTGCGGCGTGATTGTCGACGGACACCACGTCGACCCCGTCTGTCTGCGTATCGCACTGAAAGCCAAGCCGAAAGGGAAAGTATTCCTCGTCACCGACGCGATGCCGCCGGTAGGCGCCGTCGATCCGTCGTTCGTATTGAACGGCGAAACGATCACCGCGCGCGACGGCATCTGCCAGACGGCGACGGGCACCCTGGCGGGCTCGGCGCTGAGCATGATCGATGCAGTCCGCAACAGCATGCGCATGCTCGGCCTGCCGCTCGACGAGGCCGTGCGCATGGCCTCGACCTATCCGGCGGATTTCCTGGGGCTCGGCGCAACCCGCGGGCGCATCGATACCGGCTGCCGCGCCGATTTCACCGTACTCGACGGGGAGCTGCAGGTCACGGAAACCTGGAGCGACGGCGCCTGCGTACAGTACTCGAGGTGACGCGCGCCTCGGCGTGCGGCTGACGTCGGCCTCGTCTGAACGGTCCCGCTTCCTGTCCCATCCGAGATGCCCATCGACGCCGCGGCGCCGGCAACACCGGATGAGCCCGACGCCGTGGCGCGAAGAGGAGCGACGCACAGGGCTTCGGGCTCCGGATCCCTCACCCACAGGCGGCCTGCCGCGGGGTGCCCTCAGCGGTCGTCGCGGGTCCAGATCGTGCCGTCTTCCTCGCGTACCGGGAAGCTGGCGATGGGGATGTAGGCCGGCGGCCGGGTCACCGCGCCGGTGCGCACGTCGAAGCGCGCGCCGTGGCGCGGGCATTCCACCTCGAAGCCGAAGACCTCGCCGCCAGCCAGGTCGCCGCCATCATGCGTGCAGACGTCCTCGATGGCATACAGCGCGCCGTCGATGTTGTACACCGCGATCGAGGTGTCGCCGTCCCAGACCACCTTGAATTCCCCCGGCAGGAAATCGCCGCGCGTGCCGACCGCTATCCAGCCGTCCATGCGGTCTCGCCATCGAGATGTTTGCGCAACACGGTAAAGCGCAGGTCCTGCCGGCGCGGGATGCCGAAGCGCTCGTCGCCGTAGGGAAATGGCTGGTATTCGCCGGTGCGCCGATAGCCGCGCCGCTCATACCAGGCGATCAACTCGTCGCGCTGCTCGATCACGGTCATGCGCATGTCGGTGCAGGCCCATTCCTCGCGCGCCAGGCGTTCGGCCTCGGCCAGCACCCGCTTACCGACGCCGCCTCCCTGCAGTTCCGGGTCGACGGCAAACATGCCGAAGTAGGCAGCCCCGCCTTGCCGCTCGACATGACAGGAGGCAAGCAGCCGGCCATCGTGCTCGGCCAGCAGCACATGGCAATCCGGCCGGCGCAACAATTCCGCAACGGATTGGGCGTCGGTCCGCTGTCCGTCGAGCAGCGACGACTCGGTGGTCCAGCCACGTTCCCCGGAGGGTCCGCGGTAGGCCGACTCGACCAGGGCCACGATGCGCTCGACGTCGGCATCCCCGGCATAGCGAAACGTGGGTGACAGGCTGGTTTCCATGCGCGAATCATAGCCAAGGATGGCCAGCGCCGCCCATGACCTGGCGCAGGTCCTGCGGCGCGTGGCGTCGCCTGGGCTCAGCCGGCGGCGGCGCGCTGCGCCTCGTAGGCGCGCAAGCAGACCGCGACCAGACCCAGCACGGACGGCCGCGCGTCTGGCACCGGCGCGGCGCGGGCCAGCATGTCGCCAATGATCTGCTCGGCCTCGATGGGATCGCCGCCGACCAGGTCGCGCATCATCGACGCCGTCAGCCCGGAACCGCTCTCGGTCAGGAACGCCTGTGCCGTCCCGCGGGTGTGCCCGGCCAGGGGATGACCGGCACGCGCGGCGACTGCGCAGCACTCGTCGAACAGCGCGAGCGTCGCCTCCCTGCCCCCGGGGATGGCGACGATGGTGCCGACCGGGGCGCGGAACAGACAGGTGGCGCCGGCCAGGGTGGCCAGCATCACCCACTTGTCCCACATGTCCTGGACGATGTCGCTGCTGGCGTGGGCGTCGAACCCGGCGTCGGCCAGCTCGGCCGCGATCGCGCGCAGGCGCGGCGTGGTGCTGCCGTCGCGCTCGCCGAAGGTGAGCGTGTGCTTGTCGTTGAGGTGCCGCACGGCGCCGTCAGCGTCCAGCGTCGCGGCAATGATGCAGCGCCCGCCCAGGACGTGTTCGGCGCCAAACCGCTGGTCGAGCAGCTCCAGGTGGCGCATGCCGTTGAGCAGCGGCAGGATCGCCGTCTGCGGCCCGACTGCAGCCGCAATATCGTCCATGGCCTGCTCGAGCCCATAGGCCTTGCAGCTCAACAGGATCAAGTCGTAAGGCCCGGCCAGGTCGTCGTGGAGGACCAGCGGCGGGTCGCCCAAGCTCACGTCGCCAAACGGGCTGCGCAAGACCAGTCCCGTGCGACGCAGAACCTCGGCCCGCCGCGGGTGGACCAGGAAGCTCACGTCGCGACCGTGCTGCAGCAGCCGCCCACCAAAATAACCGCCGGTCGCCCCGGCCCCCAGGATCAGGATACGCATCTCAGCCTCCCGCACCATCGCCGCGTGCCCCGGCATCAAACTGGTCCATGTATGCGTCCTTCTCGCGCCACAGCCCACTCAGCCACGCCTTGACGCGACCGCGGAACGTCGTGTCCTCGGTGTAGTCGCCGCGCAGTTCCTCGCCGATCGGCAGCGCGCGCACCCGCACGTGGACGCGGTGCAGGCGACCGGTGAGCAGGTCCAGCATCGTGCACGGGCCGTCCGGGTAGATCAGCGTGACGTCGACAATCCCGTCCAGGGCGTCACCCATGGCATCGAGCACATAGGCCACGGCACCGGCCCGCGGACGCAACAAATGCCGGAACGGTGACGTCTGCGCGGCGTGCTTGGCCGGGGTATGGCGCGTGCCCTCGGCAAAGCTCACCATCGAGACCGGCACGTGGCGGAACTTGCGGCAGGCGCGGCGCGTGGCCTCCATGTCCTTGCCGCGCAACTCGGGATGGCGCAGCACCACGCTGCTCGAGTAGCGGCGCATGAAGGGGAAGTCCAGCGCCCACCACGCCGCGCCCAGGAGCGGCACCCAGATCAGCTGTTGCTTGAGGAAAAAGCGCAGGAACGGGATGCGCCGGTTGAACACCTTCTGCAGCACGGCAATGTCCACCCAGCTCTGGTGGTTGCACAGCACCAGGTAGCTGCGCGTTCGCTCCAGGCCTTCCAGGCCATGCACCTCCCATTGGATGCGGGTGAACAGGTCGAACAAGGCATTGTTGACGCCAATCCAGCTTTCCGCGATGGCGACCAGCGCACGCGAACAGGCGCGCCGCACCGGACGCAGCGGGATGAGCAGCTTGACCAGGGTCAGCGCGAACAGGGGTAGCACATGCGCCAGCAGGCTGATCGCCAGTGCCAGCAGCACCAGGGGCACGCGCAGCAGTGCAGGCAGCGTAGCGAACATCGGGATCCATGCCGACGGGAGAGGCAAAAGCATAACCGCTCGCGCGGGGCGGATGCTCAGGCCAGAAGCTTGCGTACCTTGCACAAGGCCGCCACGAAGGCGTCCACCTCTTCGCGGGTGTTGTAGAATGCAAACGACGCGCGCAGTGTGGCCGGCACGCCGAAAAACTGCATCAACGGATGCGCGCAATGGTGCCCGGAGCGCACCGCCACGCCTTGCAGGTCGAGCAGGGTCGCCAGGTCGGTCGCCTGCGCGCCCTTCAGCAGGAAGGACAGCACCGGCGCCTTGTCCGGCGCCGTGCCGAAGATGCGCACGCCGGGAAGCTCGCCCAGGCGTTCCGTGGCGTAGGTGAGCAGTTCCTGCTCCCAGGCATGGGCCGCGGCAAGGTCCAGCTCATGCAGGTAATCGATCGCTGCCGCCAACCCGACGAAGCCGGCAATGTTTGGCGTGCCGGCCTCGAACTTGTGCGGCACGTCGGCAAACGTGGTGCCGCTGAAACGCACCTCGCGGATCATGTCGCCACCGCCGAAGAACGGCGGCATGGCTTCCAGCAATTCGCGCCTGGCCCACAGCGCCCCGGTGCCGGTCGGCCCGAACATCTTGTGCCCGGTGATGGCGTAGAAGTCACAGCCCAGGGCCTGCACGTCGACCGGCAGATGCGGCGCGGCCTGCGAGCCGTCCACCAGCAGGGGAATCCCGCGACGCCTGCACGCGCGGGCCAACTCCTGCACCGGGTTCACCGTGCCCAGGACGTTGGACACGTGTGTCACGCAGGCCAGCTTCACGTCGGGGGTCAGCATGGCGATGAAGGCCTCGACATCGAGCACGCCGCGCTGGTCGATCGGCGTGGCCTTCACCGTGGCCCCGCTGCGCGCGGCAACCAGCTGCCAGGGCACGATGTTGGCGTGATGCTCCATCACCGTGGTGAGGATGCTGTCCCCCGGCTGCAAGCGCGGCAGCGCGTAGCTGTAGGCCACCAGGTTGATGGCATGGGTGGTGCCCGAGGTCAGGATGAGCTCGTCGCGCGAGGGCGCATGGATGAAGGCTGCCAGCTTGTCGCGCGCGAGCTCGTACGCCGCCGTCGCCTCGTCCCCGAGCTGGTGCACGGCGCGCGCCACGTTGGCATTGTGCTCGCGGTAGTGCGTGGCCACGACCTCGATCACGACTGCCGGCTTCTGGCTGGTGTTGGCGTTGTCGAGATACACCAGCGGCTGGCCGTGCATGCTCCGCGTCAGCAGCGGAAAGTCCGAACGGACGCGCTGCACGTCGAACGCGGAAGCTTGCTGGATCGATGCCGTTTCTGCAGTCATGCCATCACCTTGTTCGTTGCCCGCCGGAGTCCACCCACGGCGATGCATTTTTTGGGCCGCGCCTGCCAACCGCGCTAAGCCGGTAAATGGGCCATCAGCAACGCCGCCAAGTGCTCGCGCAGCGCCGCACTGGCCAGGTCGCCCAGCACCGCGCAGCAGAACGCGCTGGTGAGCAGGGCGCGCGCCTCGCCGGTGCCGATGCCGCGCGAGCGCAGGTAGAACAAGGCCTGCTCGTCTAGCTGGCCGACCGTGGCACCGTGTACCGCCTGCACCTCGTCGGCGTAGATCTCCAGTTCCGGCTTGGTGTCGATCTCGGCGTCGCGCGAGAGCAGCAGGTTCTTGTTGCTCAGGTTGGCGTCGCTGCCGTCGGCACCAGGCGCCACCAGCACGGCGCCGCGGAACACGCCCCGCGCGCGGTCCGTGGCCACGCCGCGCCAATGCGCGTCGGACACGGTGTCGCGCGCCTCGTGGCGGATTGCCAGTTGGGTGTCGATGTGCTGCCGAGCCTGCGGCATGAACACGCCGCGGCCATCGAAGCGCGCGCCATCGCCAATCAGCGCCACCTGCAGGTCATGCCGCACCAGGGCGCCGCCAAGCTCGATGGCGTGCATGACGGCATGCGCACCCGCGTGCAGGCGCAGGCTGTTGCGTCGGATCAGATGATTGCCACCCGCCGCCTGCAGCACGGTATGGCGCAACCTGGCGTGCTCGCGCAGCTCGATGTCGCTGACCAGGGTGGCCAAGTCTGCCTGCCCCGGCTCGCCCAGGTGCTGCTCGACCAGGGCGAGACTGCTGCCCTGGCCCAGCTCGATGACATTGCGCGCATGCCAGGCCAGCGCCGCGCCGGCGGGAGTGCCGATGAACACCAGGTGCACCGAGGCCGCCACCTCGACGCCGGCCGCCACGCGCAGCACCACGCCGTCGATCGCGTTGGCGGCGTTGATGCGCGCAAAGGCGTCGCCCACTTCGCGGTAATGCCGCGACAGCACGAAGCGCAGCGGCTCTGGGTCTTCGGCGAGCGCACGCGACAACGGCTCCAGCACCACGCCTGCGGGCAGCTCGGCCAGTGCGGACAGATCATGCCGGAACACGCCGTTGACGAAGACCAGGCGCGGACCGGCGACGCCGGGCAACGCGAACGCGCTCGGATCGATATCCCGGCTGGCCGCCTGCGGATCGCCGCCGGCAAAGCCGTGGCGCGCCAGGCTGCGCAGCGAGGTGTATTTCCACGCCTCCACCCGAGTGTCGGGCAGGCCGGCAGCGGCCACCGCCGCGCGGTTCTCGCGCCGCGCTGCATCCAGCCAGGGGATGCCCGACTCGGGCAGCGCGGCTTCCAGCAGGGAATCGAGCAAGGGCGACGGCACCACGCTGCTCATGCCTCGGCACCCGCCGGCTGGCGCTCTGCCAGGCCGTCGTAGCCGTGCTCTTCCAGCCGCAGCGCCAGGGTCTTGTCGCCGCTCTCGACGATGCGCCCATCGGCCAATACGTGGACGAAATCCGGCACCACGTAATCCAGCAGGCGCTGGTAATGCGTGATCATCAGGAAGCCGCGCGTCGGCGCGCGCAGCAGGTTGACGCCGGCGGCCACCTGCTTGAGTGCATCGATGTCCAGGCCCGAATCGGTCTCGTCCAGTATCGCCAACTGCGGTTCCAGCAAGGCCATCTGGAAAATCTCGTTGCGTTTTTTCTCGCCGCCGGAAAAGCCCTCGTTGACCGCACGATGCAGCAGGTCGTTGGGCAGGTTCATCACCTTGAGTTTTTCGCGCACCAGCTTCAGGAACTGCATGGAATCGAGATCCTTCTCGCCGCGCTGCTTGCGCTGCGCATTCAGCGCCGTGCGCAGGAAATAGGTATTGTTGACGCCGGGGATTTCCACGGGGTACTGGAAGGCCAGGAACACCCCAGCGGCGGCGCGCGCCTCGGGTGCCAAGGCGAGCAGGTCCTCGCCGTTGAAGGTGACGGTGCCGGCCGTTACTTCGTAGCCGTCGCGCCCGGCCAGCACGTTGCCCAGGGTGGACTTGCCGGCCCCGTTCGGGCCCATGATGGCGTGCACCTCGCCGGCATTGACGGTCAGGTCGATGCCCTTGAGGATTTCCTTGCCGGCGATCCGGGCGTGCAGATTTTCGATTTTTAGCATGTTGACATCCGGGAATCGGGAATAGGGAATCGGAAAGGCGGCGCGGTGTGGCGGACAGGAGTGGGGCGGGATGCAAGCTTTTACGATTCCCGATTCCCGATTCCCGATTCCCGGCCTTCACCCCACGGCGCCTTCCAGCGAGACCTCGAGCAGCTTCTTGGCCTCGACGGCGAACTCCATCGGCAGCTCGCGGAATACGGTCTTGCAGAAGCCGTCGACGATCATCGAGGTGGCATCCTCGGCGCGGATGCCGCGCGAGCGGCAATAGAACATCTGCTCGTCGGAAATCTTCGAGGTGGTCGCCTCGTGCTCGACGATAGCGGTGGGGTTCTTCACCTCGATGTACGGGAAGGTGTGCGCGCCACACTGCTTGCCGATCAGCAGCGAATCGCACTGCGTGTAGTTGCGCGCGTTGTCGGCGTTCTTCTCCACCTTGACCAAGCCGCGGTAGCTGTTGTTGCTGCGCCCGGCGCTGATGCCGCGCGAGATGATCTTGGACTTGGTGTCCTTGCCGATGTGGGTCATCTTGGTGCCGGTGTCGGCCTGCTGGAAATGATGGGTCAGTGCCACCGAATAGAACTCGCCCACGCTGCGGTCGCCACGCAGGACCACGCTCGGGTACTTCCAGGTGATGGCCGATCCGGTTTCCACCTGGGTCCAGCAGATCTTGGCATCGTCGCCGCGGCACTCGCCGCGCTTGGTGACGAGGTTGTACACGCCGCCGTTGCCGTTCTCGTCGCCGGGGTACCAGTTCTGCACGGTCGAATACTTGATCTGCGCGCCCTCCAGCGCCACCAACTCGACCACCGCGGCGTGCAGCTGGTTTTCGTCGCGCTTGGGCGCGGTGCAGCCTTCGAGGTAGGAGACGTGGCTGCCTTCCTCGGCAACGATCAAGGTGCGCTCGAACTGCCCTGTGTTCTGCGCGTTGATGCGGAAATACGTGGACAGCTCCATCGGGCAGCGCACGCCCTTGGGCACGAAGACGAAGCTGCCGTCGGAGAACACCGCCGAGTTCAGCGCGGCGAAGAAGTTGTCGCCGATCGGCACCACGCTGCCCAGGTATTTCTGCACGATCTCCGGGTGGTTGCGGACCGCCTCGCTCATTGAGCAGAAGATCACGCCGGCGTCGGCCAACTGCTTGCGGAACGTGGTGCCGACCGACACCGAGTCGAACACCGCGTCCACCGCCACCCCGGCCAGCGCCGCGCGCTCGTGCAGCGGCACGCCCAGTTTCTCGTAAGTCTCCAATACCGCCGGATCGACCTCGGCCAGGGATTTCGGCCGTGCCTTGGGCGCGCTGTAATAGCTGATGGCCTGGTAATCGACAGGGTCGAGCTTGAGCTTGGCCCAGTTCGGGGCGGCCATGGTGAGCCAGTGGCGATACGCCTGCAGGCGGCGCTCGGTCATCCACTCGGGCTCTTCCTTGATCGCCGAGAGCTTGCGGATCACGCCCTCGTCCAGCCCTGGCGGCAGGCTGACCGTCTCCAGCTTGGTGACGAACCCCGCTGAATAGGTACGCCCCAGCGCCTCGGCGACTTCCGCGTTCTGCTCCAAGGTGGTCACGCTGCCTTCATTGCTCATCTTGATATCCATGGTTTTCCCGCACCGCCGCCAGCGCGGTGGTCGGCCGTGTCCTCATCTCAGCGCACGCCCGCTGCGGGCCGCGGATGGGTCACGCGCCGGCTCATGTCGGCCAGGCTCACGGCGCGCAAGGCATCGTCCAAGATGGTGCTGATCTGCTGCCAACTGCCGCGCACCGCGCAGGTGGCCTCACGGCCGCATTGCCCGGCACCGATCCCGCATTCGGTGACCGCGATCGGCCCTTCCAGCGCAACCACGATCTCGGCCAGCGAAATGTCCCGCGCGCTGCGTGCCAGGCGATAACCGCCATTGACGCCCCGGAACGACTCCACCAACATCGCGTGGCCGAGCGACTTCAAGAGCTTGCTGACGGTCGGCAACTCGAGGCGGGTTTCCTCGGCAATCTGCACGGTGCTGAGCACCTCGTCCTCATGGCTCGCGAGGCAAGTCATGACCGCAGCGGCATAATCAGTCAGGCGATTGACGCGTAACATGAGTCCACACGGATCGGGCGACACAATCGGGACCAAAATGGTACTAATTGCCCCCCTTGGCGTCAATGCATGCCGGTCGGCCCGCACCCGGCGTAGCTGCCATCCACCCCCGCCGTGCCAGCCATGACGCCGCCGCAAGACCGCGCCGCAGCGCGCCTGGCCTGGGCCCGCCAGGCGCTGGGCAACGACCGTCTGGACCTCGCCGTTGCCTCGGTCGACGCCAGCGCGCGCAGTTACTGGCGGGCGCAGGATGGCGGCCACAGCTGGATCGTGATGGACTCACCGCCGGCGCTGGACGATCCGCAACCGTGGCTCGCCATCGACAACCGCCTGGCCGCGGCCGGGCTGCACGTCCCCGGCGTGTACGCACACGACCTGCAGCAGGGTTTCCTGCTCATCGAGGACCTCGGCACGGGCACCTATCTCGACCTGCTGGACGAGGCCAGCGCCGATGGGCTCTACGGCCCCGCGCTGGACGCCCTGCTGCGCATGCAGACCGCGGTCGAGGCCGCAGACTTGCCGCCCTACGACCGCGCGTTCCTGACCACCGAGCTGGAGCTGATGCCCGAGTGGTTCCTGCGCCGCCATCTGGACCGCACGCCTTCCTGTGAGGACTGGGACATTCTGGAAGACGCCTTCACCACGCTGCTGCACGCCGCGCTCGAACAGCCGCGCTGCTTCGTCCATCGCGACTATCACAGCCGCAACCTGCTCGCCGTCGAGCCCAAGACCGGGCGGGCCGCCGACACGCCGTGGTGGAACCCCGGCATCATCGATTTCCAGGGCGCCCTGCACGGCCCGATCACCTACGACCTGGTCTCGCTGCTGCGCGACTGCTACATCGCCTGGGACGACGAGCGCGTCGAAGCCTGGGCCGAGGACTATCGCCGGCGGCTGCTGGACACGGCGTGGCGCGCTGCCATACCGGAGCGCACGCGCTTCCTGCGCTGGTTCGACCTGATGGGCCTGCAGCGGCACATCAAGATCCTCGGCATCTTCTGCCGCCTGTATTACCGCGACGGCAAGCCGGGTTATCTGGGCGACCTGCCGCGCGTCTACCGCTACGTCGACACCATTGCCGGGCGCTATCCGGAACTGCAGGCCTTCGCCGACTTGCTGCGGCGCTACGTGGGCGGGCACGACCTCCGCGCGGTTCGCAGCCGATGAAGCACGCGCTGATCCTGGCGGCGGGGCGCGGTGAGCGCATGCGCCCGCTGACCGATCGCACGCCCAAGCCGCTGCTCCACGTCGGCGGCAAGCCGCTGATTGCCTGGACCCTGGGGAAACTTGCCGCGGCCGGCTACGAACAGGTGGTGATCAACACCTCGCATCTCGCCGCGCAATTCCCCGCAACGCTGGGCGACGGCTCGCGCTGGGGACTCGCCATCCACTACGCCGATGAAGGCCCGGTTGCGCTGGAAACCGGCGGCGGCATGCTGCACGCGCTGCCCCTGCTGGGCCAGGATGGCTTCCTCGCCATCAACGGCGACATCTGGTGCGATGCGGACTTGGCCAGCCTGCCGCCGCAACCCGCCGGGCTGGCGCACCTGCTGCTGGTGGACAACCCGCCCCAGCACCCCGGGGGAGACTTCGTACTGACCGCGGACGGCAGCGTGTGCGACGAGGGAACGCCACGCCTGACCTTCAGCGGCATCGGCGTGTACCGCCCCAGCCTGCTGGACGGCTGGCGCGAGCTTGCCGGCCTGCCTGTCGACCCGGCCACACCGCCGCGCTTCAAGCTCGTCCCGCTGCTGCTTGCGGCGATGCGGCGCGGCGAGGTGACCGGCGCCATGCACCATGGCAGCTGGCAGGACATCGGCACGCCGGCCCGCTTGGAAGCCTTGCGCGCGAGCTTCGGCCAGGCACGCTAGGCGGCAAGCCGGGGAATCCGTACGGAGGGAACCGGCCCTACGGGCGCCGGGCCAGCTCGGGGTCGTGCTTGGTCACCGGCATCAGGTCCTGCTTGGACACGCCGAGCCAGAGCAGGATCGGGCTGGCGATGAAGATCGACGACAGCGTGCCGACCACGATGCCGATCAGCATGGTAATGGCAAAGCCGTGCACCACCGGTCCGCCGATGAAATACAGCGCGCCCATGGCGATGCCGGTGAACAACGAGGTGATGATGGTACGCGACAAGGTGTTGTTGATCGAGCGGTTGAGGATCTCCTCCGGTTCGGCCTTGCGCGCCAGACGGAACAGCTCGCGCACGCGGTCGAACACCACCACCTTGTCGTTGATCGAGTAGCCGATGACGGCCAGCACCGAGGCCAGCACGGTCATGTCGAACTCGCGTTGCCACAACGAGATGACCCCGAGCGTCACCAGGACGTCATGCACTTCGGTGGCCACGGCCGAGATGGCGAAGCGCCGCTCGAAGCGGATCCACAGGTAGGCCATGATGCCCAGGATGACGAAGATCGCGGCAATCGTGCCGTCGCTGCGCAGCTCCGAGCCCACCTCCGAACCGACGAAGTTCCGGCTCTTCAGCTTCGCGTCCGGCCGTGCTGTCTGCAGCAGGCTCATCACGTCGGCCGAGATACGGTCCAGGTTGACCTGGCCATCGGACTCCTGCAATGCCGCCACGTCATCTTTCGGCTGCATGCGGATGGAGACTTCGCGCGTGCCGCCCAGGGATTGCACCACAGCGTGCCCCATGCCGCCCTTGTCCAGGGCCGCACGGACATCAGCCACCTGCACGGGCTGTTCGTAGTCGATCACCAGGGATACGCCGCCGGTGAAATCCAGGCCGTAGTTGAGGCCGCGCGTGGCGATCAACACCACCGAGGCGATCACCAGGAAGATGGCCACGGCAATGCTGTAGTTGCGCATGCCGAGGAAGTTGATGTTCGCGTTGTGGTTGAAGATTTCCATGTGGTTTTAAACCGACAAAGTCTTGAGCTTGCGGTGGCCGTGGATGGCCGCGGTAAAGGCGTGGGTCAGGGTCACCGAGGTGAACAGGGAGGTGAGGATACCGATCAGGAGCGTGACGCCGAAGCCCTTGATCGCACCCGTGCCCATGGTGGTCAGCGCCAGCGCCGCGATCAGGTGGGTGACGTTGGCATCCAGGATGGTGGACCAGGCCTTCTCGTAGCCGGCGCGGATCGCCGCGTGCGGGCTGGAGCCGTTGCGCAATTCCTCGCGCACGCGCTCGCAGATCAGCACGTTGGCGTCGATCGCCATGCCCAGGGTCAGGACGATACCGGCGATGCCCGGCATGGTCAGGGTGACCCCGATCAGCGACATCACCGCCACCAGGATCACCAGGTTGAAGAACAGCGCGATGTCGGCCACCACGCCGAACAACTTGTAGTAGACCGCCGCGGCGCCAAGCACCAGGGCCAGGCCGATGATCACCGCATTCAAGCCCTTTTCGATATTGTCCTGGCCGAGGCTCGGACCGATGACCCGCTCCTCGACGATGTCCATCGGCGCTGCCAGCGACCCGCCCTTGAGCAGCAGGGCCAGCTCCGAGGCCTCCTTGGGACTGGCAAGGCCGGTGGTCTGGAATTGCTTGCTGAACGGGCTAGCGATGGAGGCGTCGTTGATCACCGACTCGGTGATCTTGGCCGTGCGCACTTCCTTGCCATCGACGATCTTGGTCTCGACCACGCGTTCCACGTAGACCACGGCCATCGGCTTGCCGACGTTGGCGTTGGTGAAATCCGCCATGCGCTTGGCGCCGGCGGCATTCAGGGTGACGTCGACCTTCGGCGTGCCGGTCTGCTGGTCGATGCCGGAGGAGGCGTCCACCAGCTGGTTGCCGGTAACGATGATCTGCTTGCTGACCAGCACCGGCTGGCGCGTGTCACGCATGTAGTACAGGTTGGCGTCAGGCGGGATGCTGCCGGTGCGCGCGGCCTCGGTGGCCCGGGCGTCGCCCGGCTGGCCGATGCCCGGCCGGTATTGCAGCGTGGCCGTCGCGCCGATCAGCTTCTTGGCTTCGGCCGGATCCTGCACGCCGGCCAGCTCGACCACGATGTGGCTGTCGCCCTGCTGCTGGATCAGCGGCTCGGACACGCCGAGCGCGTTGATGCGGTTGCGCAAGGTGCCGAGGTTCTGCCGGATCGCGTTGATCGACATGTCGCGCACTTTTTCCGGCTTGATGACCACGTTGAGGATGAAACGGTCACCGGTGCTCGGCCCGTCGGCCACGTTCAGGTCCGGGTTCTGGTTGGCAATGATGTTGGCCGCCGTGCTGCGATCCTCGGCCGAACGCAGCACCACGCTGATGCCGCCGCTGGGCCTGGTCGCCACCGACTGGTAGCGCACGTTCTTGTCGCGCAGGTTGATGCGGATGTCGTCGGCGTAACTCGCCTCCTGCTTGTCGATCGCCTCCTTCTGGTCGACCTGCATCACGAAATGCACGCCACCTTGCAAATCCAGGCCGAGCGGCATGGCCCGCGCGCCGATCAGCTGCAACCATGCCGGCACCGTGGACTTGGGCTTGAACGTCACCGTATAGCCGTCGCCAAGATCGGTCTGCAGCGCCTCGGCCGCCCGCCGCTGGGTGTCGGCGTCGGCAAACGTGGCCAGCAGGTGGTCGCCGTCGATTTCGACCCCACTGGAGGGGATCTTGGCCGTGACCAGCGCCGTCGCCACCTTTTGCCGCAAGGCGTCGTCCACCGGCGCAGCGCCGCGGTTGGCCGTGACCTGCACGCCAGGTATGGACAAATAGGCGTTGGGCAGCGCGTAGACGACGCCAAACAGCATCACCACGGCTACCAGCCAATAACGCCAGCGCGGAAAATCATTCATACGTTGAACCCGGAAAAACCGTCGCGAGGGATCGCAGCGATGATTGGCAAAAGGAACGGCTCAAGCAACCGGCGACCGCCGACCAGCCACGCCCCCGACGGACAACTCAGACGGACTTGATCGAACCCTTGGGCAGCACCTGCTGCACGGCACCCTTCTGCACCTTGACCTTGACGTTGGGGGCGATCTCGACGGTCAAGAAGGTGTCGCCCACTTCCTCCACGCGACCGGCAATACCGCCTCCGGTGACCACTTCGTCACCCTTGGCCAGGCCCGCCACCAGCGCGCGATGTTCCTTCTGCCGCTTCATCTGCGGGCGGATCATCATGAAATACATCAGGCCGAACAGCACGACCATCATCAGGATCATCGACAAGCCGCCGCCTTCGGCTTGCGCGGGTGCAGCCTGGGCCAGCACGGTAGTCATCGGAAGACTCATCATTCATCTCGCAAGTTGTGGATTCGGCGGGAAGATATGGCCGAATACCCGATAAAGATCGTCGATTATGACATGCGCGCGCAAGCCACGCATCACCCATGGGAACTGCCGCCAGGCGGCGGCGAGCGCAGTAGAGTACGGCGGTTCGGTCCACGAAGGCGTCCCCATGCGTGCAATCGTCATGTCCTGCTCGTTGGCGGTGGCCGGCTTGTTCGCCACCCCGGCCCTCGCCGGTTACGCCAACGCGCCCATCACCCTCGCCGTATCTGTCAACGCCCCCCAGCAGCATGTCTATCGGGTCACCGAGACCATCCCGGTCACCCCCGGACCGCTCACGCTCTACTACCCGAAGTGGATTCCCGGCGAGCACGCGCCGCGCGGGCCGATCGCCAACGTGGCCGGACTGTTTTTCCGCGCGGACGGCAAGACCCTGGACTGGCAGCGCGATCCCATCGACATGTACACCTTCCACGTCGACGTGCCCAAAGGCGTGCAGGCGCTCACGGTGAACTTCGACCTGCTGCCCGGGAGCAACGACATCTCCCTGACACCGCGGCTGATGGTGCTGGAGTGGAACGAGGTGGCGCTGTACCCGGCCGGCCGGCCGACCGCCAAGATCGAATTCCACCCTAGCCTGACCCTGCCGGCGGGCTGGCGCTATGGCACGGCCCTCACCACCACCTCGAGCAGCGGCGACACGCACACGTTTGCCGCGGTGACGTTCAACAACCTGGTCGATTCGCCGGTGATGGCCGGCGAGTATTTCAGCCAGGTGGACCTGGCGCCCGGCAACCCCGTGCACCACTACCTGGACATGGTGGCGGATTACCCGCAGGCCCTGGAGCTTGGCCCCAAGTACATCGCGGATCTGCGCAACCTGGTGGTGCAAGCCAACCGCCTGTTCGACTCCCACCATTACGGGGCCTACCACTTCCTGCTCTCCCTGTCCGACCAGACCAAGGGCCATGGCGGCGGCCTGGAACACCACCAGTCCAGCGACAACCGGTTGTTCTCCGACCTGTTCCTGAACCCGGAAAAGATGCGCGGCGAGGCCGGCCTGCTGCCGCACGAGTACGTGCATTCTTGGAACGGCAAGTTCCGCCGGCCGGCCAAGCTGTGGCAGCCGGACTTCGAGCAAACCGAGCAGCCACGCATGCTGTGGGTCTACGAGGGGCTCACCAACTACTGGGGCGACGTGCTCGCCGCCCGCAGCGGCTTGTCCACCGCCGCCGACTACCGGGCCACCCTGGCCTACAACGCGGCCACCATGGACTACACCACCGGGCGGCGCTGGCGGCCCTTGATCGATACCACGGTCGGCGTGCCGATGGGCGGCTTCGGCGTCTACTACGGAAACTGGCACCGCGGCGGCGACTACTATCCCGAGGGCGCCCTGATCTGGCTGGGAGTCGACACCAAACTGCGCCAGCTGAGCGGCAACCGGCACTCGCTGGATGACTTCGCCAAGCGCTTCTTCGGCATGGACAATGGCAGCTACGTCACCAAGACCTACACCTTCGCGGACATCGTCAAGGCCCTGAACGCGATCGCGCCGTTCGACTGGTCGGCTTATCTGCGCCAACGCCTGGATGAGACCAGCGAGCATGCGCCCCTGGACGGCGTCACCGGCGGCGGCTGGAAGCTGGTGTACTCCGACCAGCCCAACGCCTACGAGCAGGCACGCGGCGTGATCCATGACTTCGTCGGCGCCATGTTCTCGGCCGGCTTCACCGTCGATGCCAAGGGCCGGATCAGCGACGTGCTGTGGGATGGCCCGGCGTTCAAGGCCGGCCTGGCCCCGGGCATGGACATTGTCGCGGTGAACGGCTCGGCCTTCAGCAGCAAGGTGCTGCTGCGCGCCATCGCCGCCACCGCCGAACCCGGCCACGGCAAGCTCCGCATTACCGCCAGCGGCTCGGGGATCACCGCCGAGTACACCGTCGACTATGCGGGCGGCCTGCGCTACCCGCACCTCGAGCGGGTCGCGGGTGCGCCGGACTATCTGGGCGACATCCTGGCCCCGGTCAAGGGCTGACGGCCGGCGGCCGGCGCGCGGCGTAGAAGCGCTCGACGAACGCGTCCAGCGTGCCGTCGGCGATCGCCGCGCGCAGGCCGGCCATCAGCCGCTGGTAATGGCGCAGGTTGTGTGCCGTGGCGAGCTGGCAGCCGAGGATCTCGTTGCACCGGTCGAGATGGCGCAGATAGGCGCGCGAATAGCCACCGGCGCAAGCCATGCAATCGCAGTCCTCCTCGATCACCCGGGTGTCGGCGGCATACACGGCGTTGCGGATGCGTAAGGTGCCGCCCGCGGTGAACAGGAAACCATTGCGCGCATTGCGCGTCGGCATGACGCAGTCGAACATGTCGATGCCGCGACATACCGCCTCGACGATGTCTTCCGGGCGCCCCACGCCCATGAGGTAGCGCGGCCGCTCTGGCGGTAGCAGCGGCACGCTGGAATCCAGCACGCGCAGGCGCTCGGTCTCTGGTTCCCCGACGGCCAGCCCGCCCAACGCATAGCCGTCAAAGCCGATCTGCACCAGGCCTGCCGCCGAGCGTTGGCGCAGTTCCTCATGCATGCCGCCTTGCACGATGCCGAACAGGGCATGCGGGTTGCCCAACGCATCGAATGCGCGCCGTGAGCGCTCGGCCCAGCGCAGACTCAACTCCATCGACTCGCGCGCCACCTGCATGGAGACCGGCGCGCCATCGACCTGGTAGGGCGTGCACTCGTCCAGGACCATGACCACGTCCGAATCCAGCATGGTCTGGACCTGCATCGACACTTCGGGCGACAGGAACACCGGCGAGCCATCCACCGGGGAGGCAAAAGTCACACCCTCCTCGGTCAGGCGTCGCTTGTGCGCCAGCGAGAACACCTGGAAGCCGCCCGAATCAGTGAGGATCGGTCCCTGCCAGCGCATGAAATCATGCAGGCCGCCAAACTTGCCGATCACTTCGAGTCCGGGTCGCAGAAACAGGTGGAAGGTGTTGCCGAGCAGCATCTCGGAGCCCGTTTCCAGCAGGTCCCGCGGCGCCATCGCCTTGACCGTGCCATACGTGCCCACGGGCATGAAGGCCGGCGTCTCCACGCTGCCGCGGGCAAACTGCAGCCGGCCGCGGCGCGCGGCGCCGTCGACGGCCTGGAGTTCAAAGGCAAGTCCTGCCATGTCAGCTGGTCCCGGAGGTGACTGGTCCCACGCCCTTGGGCAGGATCAGCATCGCGTCGCCGTAGGAAAAGAACCGGTAACGCTGCTCCACCGCATGCCGATAGGCATCCAGCATGTACTCGCGCCCGGCAAACGCCGACACCAACATCAGCAGCGTCGATTCCGGCAGGTGGAAATTGGTGATCAGGCCGTCGATGCTGCAGATACGGTAGCCAGGATAAATGAAGATCTGCGTCTCGCCGGCAAACGGCTGCAGGCGCCCGTCGCGGTACGCGCTCTCCAGCGCCCGCACCACTGTGGTGCCCACGGCAACCACCCGATGCCCGGCAGCCCGGGTGGCTTCGATGCGCGCGATCAGGTCGGCGTCCACGCGCAACCACTCGCGGTGCATGTGGTGGGCCTCGACCTCGTCCTCGCGCACGGGCTGGAAGGTCCCGGCACCGACGTGCAAGGTGACGTAACCGAATGCCACCCCCCGCGCGGCCAGCGCCGCGAGCAGCGCGGCATCGAAATGCAGGCCGGCCGTGGGCGCGGCGACGGCGCCCACCTCGCGCGCATAGACGGTCTGGTAGCGCTCGCGATCGGCGGCATCGGGCTGGCGCTCGATGTACGGCGGCAGCGGCACCTCGCCGCGGCCAGCCAGCCATTGCGCCAAGGCTTGCGGTGCGTCGAAGCGCAGCTGGAAGAAATCGCCGTCGCGGCCCAGCACGACGGCGTGGCTGCCGTCAGCCAGTTCGATGCGCGCACCGGCTTTCGGCTTCTTGCTGACGCCGAGCTGCACCGTCGCCTCGTGCTTGCCGGTGATGCGCTCGACCAGGATTTCCACGGCCCCGCCTGTGCTCTTGTGGCCGTGCAGGCGGGCGGGAAACACGCGGGTGTCGTTGAATACCAGCAAGTCGCCGGCACGCAGCAAATCCGGCAGCTCGCGGAACACACGGTCCTCGCGACGTCCGGCCGCGGCATCCAGCAACAGCAGGCGGCTGGCGGAGCGCTCCGGTAGCGGTACCTGCGCGATCAGTTCCCGCGGCAATTCGAAGGCAAAATCGGACTTTTTCAAGACGCTTCCATGAATGCCGGGGCGAGCGGCGCAACGCGACATTATCCTGCACCCCGCCGACACGGGCACGGCATGGCCAATGCGGATGGAAACCTGGGGCGTCCGGCCATCCATCTCCCGCAACCCGGTCGCGCACCGCACGCCACCCCTAGGGGGTACCGGCGCGACAGGCCGCGCAGTATCCTATAGCTACGCTTTTTGGTGTATCGACGAGCCAATGCAGCAGGCGGGCGACGGCGCTACAACCCGCGCCAGCCATTACCGTCGAACATTTTTCGAGCCATCCGCCAGACGCCGGCCACTGACCCCACTGGCCGCGGGATGGCGGTTTCCATAGGAGGCAAGGTCATGGGTGTAATCAATCAACTGCGCGAACTGCGCGAGTTCGGTGGCAAGCAACGCACGACAGGTCTGGATGACGCCACCATCGAACGCATGGCAGCCGTGGACCCGCTGCTGCCGCAGGCCATCGACGAAGCCGTGGCGCGACACCAGGCATTGCGCGCCGACCTCGCCGATTTCCTCAAGCTGGACGAGGCCGAGCAGATTGCCCGCGCCCAGGCCGGGTTCGTCAACTTCTACCCTGACGACGCCATCAATCCCTACCTGCCGGCAGCCGCGCGCGGCCCCTGGGTCGTCACCCTGAAAGGTGCCGTGGTACACGACAACGGTGGCTACGGCATGCTCGGTTTCGGGCACAACCATCCGGCGATCCTGAAGGCGGTCGCGCAACCGGAAGCAATGGCCAACGTGATGACACCGTCGGTGTCCCAGCTGCGCTTTGCCCGCGCCATGGATCGCGAGCTCGGCCGCATCCACGGCAAGAGTCCCTACGCCCGCTACATGTGCCTGAACTCCGGTTCCGAATCGGTATCGCTGGCCTGCCGCATCGCCGAAGTCAATGCCAAGCAGATGACCGACGCCGGTGCCCGCTATGCCGGGCGCGCGATCAAGCGGCTCAACGTGAAAGGCGCCTTCCATGGGCGCACCGAGGGTCCGGCGTTGTATTCCGATTCCTCGCGCAAGGTCTACAAGCAGTACTTGGCCAGCTACCAGCACGAGAACTCGGTCATCACCGTGGCGCCGTATGACGTGGCGCAGTTGCAGGCCGCGTTTGCCGATGCCGACAAGCACGGCTGGTTCATCGAGGCGATGTTCCTGGAGCCGGTGATGGGCGAAGGCGACCCGGGCCGCGCGGTGACCGTGGAGTTCTACAAGGCTGCGCGGGAACTGACCAAGGCCCACGGCACGCTGTTCCTGGTCGATTCCATCCAGGCCGGCTTGCGCGCGCACGGCGTGCTCTCGATCACCGACTATCCGGGGTTCGAGAAACTGCCGGCGCCGGACATGGAAACCTTCTCCAAGGCACTCAACGCCGGGCAGTACCCGCTTTCGGTCCTCGCCGTCAGCGCGGCAACCGCCGAGCTCTACCGCAAGGGCATCTACGGCAACACCATGACCGGCAACCCCCGCGCGCTGGACGTGGCGGTGGCCACGCTGGGCCTGCTGAGCGATGACGTGCGCCGCAACATCCGCGAGCGCGGCCAAGAATTCGTGCAAAAGCTCAACGCGCTGAAGGACGAGCTTGGCGGCCTGATCACCAAGGTGCAGGGCACCGGCTTGCTGTTCTCGTGCGAACTCGCGCCCGAGTTCAAGTGCGTCGGCACCGGCTCGACCGAGGAATACCTGCGCGAACGCGGCGTCGGCGTCATTCACGGTGGAGTCAACTCGCTGCGCTTCACACCGCACTTCAACGTCACCAGCGCCGAAGTGGACCTGATCGTGGCCCACGTCCGCACTGCCCTGCGCGAAGGGCCGCGGGTGGCGAAAGCCAAGGCCGCGTAACCCCGACCTCGATAGCGACAACCCACACGCGTGCGCAGTCAAGTACTGCGCACGCGTCGGCGCCCGCCGACTGCGGCACGCCAAGAGCCATGCCTAGACTGCTTGCGCCGGCACCCGCCGGAATCCCCGCGAGGTCACTCCCATGTCTACGCCACTCACCGTGTTCGCTGCCGGTACCCTTGCCGTCGCCTTCGCCCTGGCGGCGACGCCGCAGATCGCCCATGGCGCCCAATCCAGCAAGGCGCCCGCCATCACCACTGCACCGGCAAAACAACGCACGCCCCAACAGCAGCGTATGGCTGATTGCAGCCATCAGGCCAAGGTCGACAACAAGAAGGGTGCCGAGCGCAAGGCTTTCATGAGCACATGCCTGAAAGGCAAGAAAGCCGCCAAGACGGCCGATGCGGCCCCTGCGGCCAAGCCCAAGGTCAGGGCCCCGGCGAACGGCTCGAAGTGAGCAGCAGACGAAACCGGCAGCCATCGTCCCGCGCGTCCCGGACACAGCGGCACGGTGGCTGCCTGTTCATCGGTGGCGCGCTCTGATTCCCTGCGCCGTCATCAAGACCGATCGGCAAAGCGATCCGTGGCTTCAATGAGTTCGTGCACGTTGCCCGGTTCGAACGCCGAATGCCCTGCGTCCTGCACGATGCGCAGGTCGGCTTCCGGCCACGCCCGATGCAAATCCCAGGCGCTGCGCAGTGGGCAGACTACGTCGTAGCGCCCCTGCACGATCACCGAGGGAATCGCGCGGATACGGTCCACATGCCGCAGCAATTGGTCATCGTGCTCGAAGAAACCGCCGTGCACGAAGTAGTGGCACTCGATCCGCGCAAACGCGAGGGCAAACTCGTCCTCGGCACTCGACTCCATATGCGCCCGATCCTGCCACAGGAAGCTCGTTGAGCCCTCCCACACCGACCACGCCCGGGCTGCGGCAACACGCACGGCCCGATCCGGACTGGTCAGGCGTCGGTGGTAGGCGCTGATCAGGTCGCCGCGCTCGACCTCGGGAATGGCCTGCAGATAAATCTCCCAGGCATCCGGATAGAGCATGTCGCAACCATGCTGGTAGAACCACTCCAGTTCCTGGCGCCGCAACAAGAAAATGCCGCGCAAGACCATCTCGGTGACGCGCTCTGGGTGGCGCTGGGCATAGGCCAGGGCGAGCGTCGAGCCCCAGGAGCCACCAAACACCTGCCAGCGTGCGATGCCCAAGTGTTCGCGCAGGCGCTCCATGTCGGCCACCAGGTCCCAGGTGGTGTTTTCCTGCAGCTCGGCATGCGGCGTCGAGCGGCCACTGCCGCGCTGGTCGAACAACACGATGCGGTAGGCCCGCGGGTCGAAGAAACACCGGCAACGCGGGTTGGTCCCGCCGCCCGGACCGCCGTGCACGAAGACCACAGGCTTGCCCGCCGGATTTCCGCTCTGCTCGTAGTACAGGGTGTGCAGGTCCGATACCCGGAGCATGCCGCTGTCATACGGTTCAAGCTCCGGATACAACGACCGCAGATCTCGCGACATGGAAACTCCCTGTGCTGGGCGGACGACGGCAAAGGCTAGCACCCGTCACGCGTTCGGGCTTCAGTACGCGGTGAAAAGCTTGCCGGGATTCAACACTCCATTTGGATCGAACACGGCACGCACGCCGCGCATCAAGGCAATCTCGACCTCGCTGCGCGAGCTCGACAAGTACTCGCGCTTGACCAGGCCGATGCCATGCTCGGCAGAAATGCTGCCGCCGTGACGGCTCAACGCCGCGGCCAGCAGACTAGTCACCTCGTCACGCAGACGACCAAACGCTTCCACGTCCATGCCCTGGGGCGGAAGCACGTTGATGTGCAGGTTGCCGTCGCCGATATGGCCAAACCAGACTATTTCAGCCTGCGGTGCACGCGCCGTCAGCGCCGATTGCACCTCGCGCATGAACTCCGGCAAGGCGCTGACGCGCACCGAGACGTCGGTCTTGTATGGCCCATACGGCGCCAGCGCCTCGGTGATGCCTTCGCGCAGTCGCCACAGCGCCGCCGCCTGCGCCGCGCTCTGGGCAACCACGCCATCGCCCACCCAGCCCTGCTCCTGTGCCAGGACAAACGCCTCCTCGCCGCGCCTACGCTCGGCCTCGCCCGCCGCATCGAACTCGACGACCACGTAGTACACATGCTCGCCATCCAAGACGCGCCGCGCGCCCTTCTCGATCACGTGCTGCAGCGCGCGGTCGGAAAAGAATTCAAACGCCTGCAACGCCACCCGCGCACGGAACAGGTCGAACACCTGCATCAGCGCCTTGGCATCCGGCAAACCCAGCAACATGGCCTGTGAGGCAGGCAGCGGCGCGGTGAGCTTCAACAACGCCTCGACCACCACCCCGAGCGTGCCCTCGGAACCGATCATGAGGTGGCGCAAGTCATAGCCGCTGGCGTCCTTGACCAGGCCGCGATTGAGGTCCAGCAGTTCACCTGCGCCAGTCACCACTTTCAGCCCGGCAATCCAGGCCCGGGTATTGCCGTGGCGTATCACGTGGAGGCCGCCGGCATTGGTGGCGATGTTGCCGCCGATCGAACAGGAACCGCGTGAGCCGAGGTCGACCGGATAGATCAGGCCGTGTTCGCGCGCCGCGGCCTGCGCGGCCTGCAAGGTGAGCCCCGGCTGCACGCGCAAGAGCCGGTCGATCGGATCGAACTCCAGCACGCGCTGCATGCGGGTCAGGCTGAGCACCAGTTCGCCCATGGCCGCCACCGCGCCGCCGGACAGGCCGGTGCGACCGCCCGACGGCACGATGGCCACCTGCTGTTCGTTGGCCCAGCGCACGATACCTTGGACTTCCGCGATGTCGACCGGCAGCGCCACGGCCAGCGGGGCCGGAGTCCAGCGCCGCGTCCAGTCCTGGCCGTAGTACGCCAGATCGTCCGGTGCGGTGAGCAGGCGCAGCCGCGGCAAGCGATGGCCAAGTTCAAGCAGACGAGGATCCGGCACGGTCGGCCTCCAAGCCATCCGCCGGCAACCCGACTCGCCGTGGGAACGGCTGGCCTGCCGGTGCGATGCCAACACCGGCCAGCGAGGTGTCTGCGGACGGAAGGGCGCCTTGCGGCGCTTCGAAGATTGGTCGGGGTGGCGAGATTCGAACTCGCGACCACTACACCCCCAGCGTAGTGCGCTACCAGACTGCGCTACACCCCGACGGAAACCAGATTGATTTTACCAGCTTGCGCGGCCGGCTTGGAACCGGCGCAGCGTATCAATGCCTCAGCAAGCCGAGTATTTCTTCCAGCTCCATGCGCACCTGGCACAGGATTTGGTGCGACATGCTGGCCTCTGCCCGGGCCTGCGGCCCTTCCAGGCGGGCCCGCGCGCCGGTGATGGTGAAGCCTTCCTCGTAAAGCAACGCGCGAATCTGCCGTATCATCAGCACGTCATGGCGCTGGTAGTAACGGCGGTTGCCGCGGCGCTTGACCGGGTTGAGCGCGGGGAACTCCTGCTCCCAGTAGCGCAGCACATGCGGCTTCACCGCGCACAGCTCACCGACCTCGCCGATAGTGAAGTAGCGCTTGGCCGGAATCGCCGGCAGCTCGGTGTTATTCCCCTGGTCCAGCATACCCTTCCACTCTCATCTTGAGCTTCTGTCCCGGGCGGAAGGTGACCACGCGTCGGGCAGAAATCGGAATCTCCTCGCCGGTCTTCGGGTTGCGTCCGGGCCGTTGACTCTTCATGCGCAGGTCGAAGTTGCCGAAACCGGAGAGCTTCACCTGCTCACCATTTTCCAGCGCTTCGCGGATGACCTCGAAATAGGCGTCCACGAATTCCTTGGCTTCGCGCTTGTTGAGGCCTACCTCGAAAAACAGCCGCTCGGCCATCTCGGCCTTGGTCAGCGCCATGTCATCCCCGCAACTTTGCCTTGCATGCTTGCTCCAACGCAGTGACTGCTTCGCGTACGCAACGATCTGCGTCGTCGTCGGTAAGCGTGCGTGAAGCGTCCTGCAAAATCAAGCCCACGGCAAGGCTCTTGCGTCCGGCTTCGAGCCCCGGGCCACGATACTGGTCGAACAGGCGCAGGGCAAAAAGGCGCGACCCCAACGTGGCACGCAACACCTGTTCCACCTGCGCCCAGCCCGTGCCCTCGGGCAAGTCCAGGGCCAGGTCGCGCCGCACCGAGGGGAAACGCGCCACAGCTTGCGCCCGCGGCAGCTTACGCTCCAGCAGCGGTTGCAGGGCCACTTCCAGCAACTGGATGTCGTCGCCCAGTCCCAGCGTATGCGCCAGGCGGGGATGGATGCTGCCGAGGAAACCGACCGGCTGGCCCTCGCGCAATACCCGTGCGCCACGCCCCGGATGCAGCCATGGCGGCAGGTCGTGAACATCGAAGCTCCACTCGCCGGTCGTCGCGCCTCCCGCGACCAGCGCCTCGAGATCGCCCTTGAGATCATGGAAATCCATCACCCGCGGGCGCTCGCCCCATTGTTCGGCGTGTGCACCACCACTCGCCGCCATTGCCAGCACGGGCGTTTCCAGCGGCGGTGAGCCGGCGGCAAAGGCCCGGCCCAGCTCGAACAGTCGTATCCGATCCTGCTGCCGCGCCCGGTTGTAGGCGAGCACCTGGACCAGGCCAGGCAGCAACGAGGGGCGCATCAGCGCCAGGTCGGCCGACAGCGGATTGGCGAGGCGCACTGGCTCGCCGCCAAAATCCCACGGCGCCAGCCGCTCCGCGCTCAGGAACGCCAGGTTCACCGCTTCGTAGTAGCCGCGCACGACCAGCCGCTGACGCAGGTCCATGGCCGACTGGCGGCTCTCCGGCTCGATCGCCAGGCGCAGCGAACCGGACGGCGCATGTGTGGGAATCCTGTCGTAGCCGTGGATGCGGGCGACTTCCTCGATCAAGTCCTCCTCGATGGCGATGTCGAAGCGCCGGCTGGGTGGGGTGACCAGCCAGCCATCGGCGATTGCCTCGACACGCATGTCCAGCGCGACGAATAGGCGCTGCACCTCCTCGTCGGCGACCTCGATGCCGAGCACGCGCGCCAGGCGCGCCCGCCGCAGGAGCACGGCGGCGGGTTCGCGCAGCTGCCCTGGCGCCTCGGCCGCGACCACCGGACCGGCACGGCCGCCAACGATGGACAGCAGCAGTTCGCTGGCCCGTTCGAGCGCGCGGCGTGGCAGCTCGGGGTCGACGCCGCGTTCAAAACGGTGCGAGGCCTCGGTATGCAGGCCCAGGTTGCGGGCCCGGCCCATGATGGCCTGCGGCGAGAAATGCGCCGATTCCAGGAAGATGTCGCGCGTTTGGGCGGTGACGCGCGAGGCATGGCCACCCATGATGCCGGCCACCGCCAAGGCCCGCTCCTGGTCCGCCACCAGCAGCACGTCCTCGCTGACGGTGACCGTATGGCCGTCCAGCAGCTGCAGCGACTCGCCCGGATGCGCATGCCGCAGCACGATATCGCCGCGCAAGGCATCGTTGTCGAACGCGTGCATCGGCTGGCCCAGTTCAAGCATCACGTAGTTGGTCACGTCGACCACGGGGTTGATCGGACGCACGCCGCCGCGCCGCAGGCGTTCGGCCAGCCACAACGGCGTGGGCGCCGCCATGTCGATGCCTTCGAGCACGCGCCCAAGGTAACGCGGCGCGGCGCTTTCCGCCTCCAGCCGCACGCCGCGTCGCGCGTCGCTGGTCACGGCGGCCGCGGTTTGCGCCGGCACGGCCACGTGGCTGCCCATCAGCGCGGCGACGTCATAGGCCACACCCTGGACGCTCAGGCAATCGGCGCGGTTCGGGGTCAGGCTGAGCTCGATGCTGGCGTCAGGCAGGCCAAGATATTCGGTCAACGGCTGGCCGACCGGCGCGTCGTCCGGCAACTCGAGCAGGCCGGAAGCATCGTCGTCGAGGCCCAGCTCCTTGGCCGAGCACAGCATGCCGAACGATTCCGCACCGCGCAGGCTCGCCTTCTTGATCGTGCCGATCCCGGGCAACTCGGCGCCCACCAAGGCCAGCGGCACGCTGATGCCGGCGCGCGCGTTCGGTGCGCCGCAGACGATCTGCAGCGGCTCGCCAGTGCCGGCGTCCACACGGCATACACGCAGCCGGTCCGCCGTTGGGTGCGGCGCGACCTCGAGGATCCTGGCCACGACCACGCCGCGCAAGCCCTCGCCGAGCACCTGCACCGCTTCCACTTCCAGGCCGGCCATGGTCAGCGCGCGCACCAACGCGGCGCGGTCGACGTCGACCGCCACCATCTGGCGCAACCAGTTCTCGGAAAATTTCATAGGTGAGTCCGGGAATGGGGAATCGGGAGTCGGGAATCGTTGAAAGCAAAAGCCGCCGCGACGCAGCCGCTTTCCCTATTCCCGACTCTCCACTCCCGATTCCCGTTCATGCGAACTGCCTCAGGAAGCGCAGGTCGTTCTCGAAGAACGCGCGCAAATCCGTGACGCCATAGCGCAACATCGCAAAGCGCTCGACGCCCAGGCCGAAGGCGAAGCCGGTATAACGCTCCGCATCGATGCCGCAGTTGCGCAGCACGTTTGGATGCACCATGCCGCAGCCCAACACCTCGAGCCAACGGCTGCTCCCGCCGTCCTCCCCGGCTTCGGGCCAACCGATGTCCAATTCGGCGGAAGGCTCGGTGAAGGGGAAATAGCTGGGGCGGAAGCGCATCTCGAAATCGCGCTCGAAGAAGGCGCGCACGAATTCCGTCAAGGTGCCCTTGAGATCGGCGAAGCTTGAGGTTTCATCCACCAGCAGGCCTTCCACCTGGTGGAACATCGGCGAATGGGTCTGGTCCGAATCGCTCCGGTACACCTTGCCTGGGGCGATGATGCGGATCGGCGGCGTCGATCGCTGCATGGTGCGAATCTGCACCGGCGAGGTGTGGGTGCGCAACATGCGCCCGTCGGCAAAGTAGAACGTGTCGTGCAGCGCGCGTGCCGGGTGCAGCAGCGGGAAATTCAAGGCTTCGAAGTTGTGCCAGTCGTCCTCGATTTCCGGACCATCCGCGCGCTGGTAACCCAGGCGCGAAAAGATTGCCGCGATGCGTTCGAGCGTGCGCGTCACCGGGTGGATTCCGCCGCGGTCGGCATCGCGTCCGGGCAAGCTGACGTCCAGTGTCTCGGCGGCAAGGCGGCGGTCGAAATCCGCCTGCTCAAGCGCATGCCGGCGCGCCGCAATGGCGTCGGCCAGCCGGCGTTTCAGCTCGTTGACCGCCGCGCCGCGTCGCTTGCGCTCGTCCTCCGGCAGGCTGCCCAACGCCTTCAAGGCGGTGGTGACCACGCCGCCCTTGCCCAGCGCGCCGACCCGCAGGGCTTCCAGCTCGTCCAATGACGCGGCACGGTCCACGACCTGCAGGGTCCCGCTTACCCGATACTCCAGATCATCCATCAGCGTAATTCCCGCATGGGCATGCCCCAACGAAAACGGGGAGAAGGTCTGGCCTTCTCCCCGCGAGCGTTCGCCGACCCCAGAAACACGGCCAGTATGGCCAACCCGGCCTTCCCGACCGGGCAAGGGCACACAAACTAGGCGGCCAGAGCGGCCTTGGCTTTCTCGGCGATCGTGGCAAACGCCTTGATGTCGTGCACGGCCAGGTCGGCCAGGACCTTGCGATCGACGCTGATGCCGGCCAGGTCCAGGCCATTGATCAAGCGGCTATAGCTGAGGCCCGACAGGCGCGCCGCGGCATTGATGCGCACGATCCACAGCGCACGGAACTGGCGCTTGCGCTGCTTGCGACCGATGTAGGCGTACTGCCCGGCCTTGATGACGGCCTGGTTAGCGACGCGAAAGACCTTGCGCCGGGCGTTGTAATAGCCCTTGGCACGGCCGATGACTTTCTTGTGACGACGACGTGCGGTGACCCCACGCTTGACACGAGCCATGATCTGTCCTCCTGTCCGTCAGTACGGCAACATGCGCGCGACAGCTGGCGTGTCGCAGGCTTTGAGGCGATTCTTGGCGCGCAGACCACGCTTCAGCTTGGTCGTCTTCTTGGTCAGGATGTGTGACCGGAACGCGTGCCCGCACTTGATTTTGCCCGACGCGGTCTTGCGAAAACGCTTCGCCGCCGCCCGGTTGGTCTTGATCTTCGGCATGACTGTAATCCTTCGGTACGATGCTTGACTGATCTGGCGGCGGCCTGCCCATGGGCAACCGCACTTTCCGTCCTGCCATGATCGGCGCACGGCCCTTCCACTCGGGCCGAGCCGCGTATTGTAAGAGATCGTCAGCCACGGCGCCAGCCTTGCCACGCGACCTGCCGAGTGCATCGGCACGCACGGCCCAGGCCGGATCGATCCAGCGGAATACGCGGGGGACAAGCAGGGGACGCGCGGCTTACTTGCGCTTCGGCCCAATCATCATGGTCATCTGCCGGCCTTCGAGACGCGGGAACGACTCCACCAGGCCAGCCTCGCCGACATCGGTCTGGATCCGCTTGGCCAGGCTGTGGCCCAGATCCTGGTGCGACATCTCGCGGCCACGAAAGCGGATGGTCACCTTGACCTTGTCCCCTTCCTCCAGGAAACGCAGCATGTTGCGCAGCTTGATTTGGTAGTCACCCACGTCCGTGACCGGACGGAACTTGACTTCCTTGATCTCGACCTGCTTTTGCTTCTTCTTGGCCGCCTGGACTTTCTTCTGGGCCTCGAACTTGAACTTGCCGTAGTCCATGATGCGGCAAACCGGCGGATCGCCATTTGGCTGGATCTCGACGAGATCCATGCCGGCTTCCTGCGCCAGCGCCAATGCGTCGTCGCGGGAAAGGATGCCGAGTTGTTCGGCATCCTGGCCAATCACGCGAACCCGCGGGACGCGGATTTCCTGATTGCGACGATTGCCCTTGTTGTCAGTGGTTGCGATACCACGATCCTCCAATAAGTGATGAAACAAATTGCCCGATATTCAATGCCGGGCTTCGGTTCTCAGGCGTTCGATGAAGCCATCCACTGTCGTATCGCCCAAGTCTTCGCCGGAACGCGTACGCACGGCCACCGTGCCGTTTTCCTTCTCGCGGTCGCCGACAACCAGGAGATACGGGACTTTCTGCATCGAATGCTCGCGGATTTTATAGCCGACTTTTTCATTGCGCAAATCAACCTGCGCCCGGAAGCCATTATTGACAAGGGTTTGCGTGACTTCCCGGGCGTAATCGGCCTGGGCATCGGTAATGTTCAGGGTGACGACCTGCACCGGCGCCAGCCACGTTGGCAGGAACCCGGCATGGTGCTCGATGAGGATGCCGATAAAACGCTCCATCGAGCCCACGATGGCCCGGTGCAGCATGACCGGGTGCTGTTTTTGCGAATTTTCGTCGACGTACTCGGCGCCGAGGCGCTCCGGCATCATGAAGTCCACCTGCATGGTGCCAACTTGCCAGTCGCGGCCGATGGAATCGAACAGGTGGTACTCGATCTTCGGCGCGTAGAACGCGCCTTCGCCGGGAAGCTCCTCGTACGGCACTCCAGCGGCGTCCAGAGCCCGGCGCAGCATGCCCTCGGTAAGATCCCAGAACTCGTCGGAACCAATGCGCTTTTCCGGCCGCAACGCCAGCTTGATCACCACATTGGTGAAGCCGAAATCGGCGTACACCTTCATCGCCTGGCGGTGGAACGCCGTCACCTCGGCCTCCACCTGCGAGGGCATGCAGAAGATGTGGCCATCGTCCTGGGTGAACGCACGCACGCGCATGATGCCGTGCAGCGCACCCGACGGCTCGTTGCGATGGCAGCCGCCGAACTCGCCGTAGCGTATCGGCAGGTCGCGGTAGCTGTGCAGGGTGTTGTTGAACACCTGCACATGGCCGGGGCAGTTCATCGGCTTGATCGCGTAGGTGCGCTTTTCCGACTCGGTGAAGAACATGTTCTCCTTGTAGTTGTCCCAATGGCCGGACTTCTTCCACAGCGACACGTCCAGGATCTGCGGGCAGCGCACCTCGCCGTAGCCCGTTTCGCGATAGACCCCGCGCATGTATTGCTCGACCACCTGCCACAGCGCCCAGCCCTTCGGGTGCCAGAACACCATGCCCGGGCCTTCCTCCTGCTGATGGAACAGGTCGAGCTGCTTGCCGAGCTTGCGGTGGTCGCGCTTTTCGGCTTCCTCCAGCTGGTACAGGTAGGCCTTGAGATCCTTGTCGTTCAGCCAGGCGGTGCCGTAGATGCGGGTCAGCATGGCGTTGCTGGAATCGCCGCGCCAGTAGGCGCCGGCCACCTTCATCAGCTTGAACGAATGCAACTTGCCGGTGTTCGGCACGTGCGGGCCGCGGCACAGGTCGGTGAACTCGCCCTGCGTATACAGTGACAGATCCTCGTTCGCCGGGATGCCCTCGATGATCTCGGCCTTGTACTCCTCGCCCAGGCCTCGAAAGAACGCCACCGCCTCGTCGCGCGACTTCACGCTGCGCGTCAGCGGCAGCCGTTCGTCCACGATCTTGTGCATCTCGGCCTCGATCTTCGGCAGGTCCTCCGGCGTGAACGGCCGCTCGTAGGCGAAGTCGTAGTAGAAGCCGTTGTCGATCACCGGGCCGATCGTGACCTGCGCGCCCGGGAACAGCCGCTGCACCGCCTGCCCCATCAGGTGCGCCGTGGAGTGGCGCAGGATTTCCAGCGCCTCGGGGCTTTTCTCGGTGACGATCTGCACGCTGGCGTCGTGTTCGATCGGGAAGCTGGCGTCAACCAGCTTGCCGTCGACCTTGCCGGCGAGCGTTGCCTTGGCCAGGCCGGCACCAATGGAGGCAGCCACGTCCTGGACGGTGACGGGGTGGTCGAACGGCTTCTTGCTGCCGTCGGGCAGCGTGATCTCGATCATGGCGGCTTTCTCAGGAAAACAAAAAGGGCATGACGCCCTTTCGTTGACGAACGCAGGCGTGGTGGCGGTCAGTGGTGCAGGCGGGTAGTTGCCATGTCGCACGCTCGGCCAGCGCGTAGCGCGGGCCACCTTGGGTCCAGTGGAAACGCGAAAACACTAGTTTAGCCCGAAAGGCGTGTCGAGCCGATCGATGTGTTCAAACATGGGCACCCCAGCCCCGTTCTTTCCTCGCGTTCAGAACGGCTTGGCCAGCACCAGGAAGATCACGCCCAGCAGGAACAACACGGGGAGCTCGTTGAACCAGCGCAAGGCGCCTGCCGACGGCAGCTCCCCACCGGCCTGGCTGCGCTTGAGCAGACGACCGCACCAGATGAAATGCACCAGGAGCAGGGCGACGAACAACAACTTGGCGTCCAGCCAGTGCTGCGAGCCGACAACGTTTGGCAACGAGGTGGGAAACAGGCGCCAGCCTTCCCAGAGGATCAGGCCGAGCACGAAGGCAAAGCCGAACATGTTGTGCCCGAACTTGTACAGCCGCCGGCCCATCAGGTGCAGTCGCGCCTGCACCTCGGGCTGGCCTTGCGCTTCAGCCAGGTTGACCAGGATGCGCGGCAGGTAGAACACCGCCGCCATCCAGGCAATGTCGAACAACAGGTGCAGCGTCTTGACGATCAGGTAAGCCATGGGCGGAAGAGCCACGCTGCCCGATGCAGCAGCAGGCATCATAACCCGGGCGCAACGGCGCAAATCCAGCCGGCAGTCCGGTACGGTCCCACCGCCAGTCAATCCTGCCCGGGGGCGATCCGGGCTTGCAGCGCTAGCAACAACTGCTGCTGGTGTTCGGCACCGAGCGGTGCATCGTGGCGGTCGGTGAGCAGGAAGAAATCCTCGACCCGCTCGCCGAACGTGGCGATGCGCGCATCGTGGACGCGCACGCCGACCTGGTTCAGCACTTGCGCCACCGCGGCCAGCAGCCCCGGCCGGTCGGTCGCCACCAGCGCCATCTGCGTGCGTCCGCCCACGGCGCGGAACTTGATGCGCGGCGCGATCTGGAAATGTCGTTGCTGCCGCGACATGTTGCGCCTGCCGGGGTCGACCGCCACGTTCCCGACCAGGGTGCTTTCCAGCCGCTCCTGGAGTTCACGCGCGCGCACCGCGCTGACCGGCTCCTGGGTGTCGCCATCGAGCAGCAGGAACGTGTCCAGGACCATGCCGGTCGGCGTGCTCAGGATGCGCGCCTCCACCACCGACATGCGCATGCGGTCGAGCGTGGCGGTGACGATGGCAAACAAGCCGTCGCGCGTCCGCGCATGCACGAACAGCTCGGTGCTGCCACGCACCGATTGGGGTTGTACCACCACCAGCGGCAGGCGACCGCCGGCATCCAGCACCGCCGCGCTCTGCCAGGCGATCTGCTGGGGGCGGTGGCGCAGGAAACTCACCTGCGGGAAGTCCTGCCACAGGCCAGTCACCTCCCGCTCGGCGTAACCCTGGTCATGCAACAGCGCCATCGCCTGCTGCTGGCATTCGCGCACCAGCGCGTCGGCGTCGCGCGGCAATTCCACGTCACTGCGCAAGGCATAGCGCGTCGCCGTGTACAGGTCGGCGAGCAGCCGGTCCTTCCAGGCATTCCACAGCCGCGGACTGGTACCGATGATGTCGGCCACGGTCAGCAGGTACAACTGCCCCAGGCGTTCGCGGTCCCCCACGTGTTCGGCAAACCGCTGCACGACCTCGGCGTCGCTGATGTCCTGACGCTGCGCCGTGGTGCTCATGGCCAGGTGCCAGCGCACCAGCCACGCCACCCGCTCCACATCGCCGGCGGGCAGGCCAAGGCGGGTGCAGAACTCGCGGGCGTCCTCCGCACCCAGCACGGCATGATCGCCGCCGCGGCCTTTGGCGATGTCGTGGAACAGGCCGGCCAGCAGGAGCAGCTCCGGCTTCGGCAGGGCGGCCCAGATCCCGCAGCCCAGCGCGAATTCCGCGTGCGCTGCCGGGTCGGCAAATCGGGCCAGATTGCGCAGGACGCGCAAGGTGTGCTCGTCCACGGTGTAGACGTGGAACAAGTCGTATTGCATGCGCCCGAACACCTTGCCGAACGCCGGCAGGATCGCCGCCAGCAGGCCGTGCCGGTTCATCCGCCACAAGGCCTCCACGGCCGGTGCGCCGCGCCGCAGCAGGCGTAGGAAGGCGGCCAGGATCTCGGGGTCGGAAGCCAGGGCGTCGGCCTGCAAGGCCGCCGCCCGATGGATGCGCCGCATGGTGTCGGCACTGAAGCCGACCACCCCCGGCTGGTCCATGCGCAGCAGGAACACCTCGACCAGGGCCGCCGGCCGGCGCATGAACAACTCGCTGTCCCGCGCCGCCAGGCGCGAACCGTAGCGCACGAAATCCGCGCCCAGCGGAACGCCTGCGTGCGGGCTCTCCAGCATCTCCTCGAAGCGCTCGGCGACCTGCACACCCAGGCGCTCGACCTGGCTTGCGGCCCGGTAATACGCCTGCATGAACTGCTCGACGCCGAGGTTGCGCTCGTGCTCGTCCTCGAACCCCAGCCGCGCCGCCAGCGCCCGCTGGTAGTCGAACAGCAGCCGCTCCTCGGCCCGGCCCGCTTCCAGGTGCAAGGCATAACGGTAGCGGCGCAAGGTGGCTTCGGCCTGCTCGAGCGCGGCTTCCTCCGCCGGGTCGAGCAGGCCTTCCGCCACCATGCTTGGCAGGTCCCCGGCGTTGGCCAGGCGCAACCCGATCCAGCGCAGCGAATCCAGCGCACGCAGCCCACCAGGGCCTTCCTTGAGGTTCGGCTCCAGGTTGTAGGCGGTGTCGTCGAAGCGCGCATGGCGCTGCTTGCGCTCGCTTTGGCGCGCAGCCAGGTAGGCCGCCGGTGGCCACAGCTGCGGATCGTCCACGATGCCACGCAGGCTGGCGTCGAGCGCCGGGGCGCCGGCAATGCGCCGTGCATCCAGCAGGCTGGTGAACACGCTGGCATCGCGCTCGGCGAGCTCGCGACACTGCTGTGGCTCGCGCACGGCATGGCCAACTTTCAGGCCAATATCCCACAGGGTCGAGAAAAACTGCCCCAGCGCGCGCAACTGGGCGTCCTGCACGCCGTTGACCAGCACCAGCAAGTCCACGTCCGAATACGGGAACAGCAAGCCGCGGCCAAACCCGCCCACGGCGTACAAGGCCGCGCCGGCGACGTCGCCGAGACAGGCGGTCCAGACGTGCGCGACCAGCTGCGACACCGCGACACCGCGCTGGCGCGCAAGCATGCCGGCCTCGGCCCCGGCGTAAAAGGCCGCGGCAAGCGCGCGGTCGACGTCGGCCAGCAACTGGCCCAGGGCAAGCCGTGCTTCCCTGGACACGCCCGAGCGCGGCACCACGACGGGCAGGCGCGGCAGCGGCGGCAGAGGAACGGAGCTGGGCGACGACATGCGGGCAGCCTCATCGGCGATACGCAGTGACCGGCGAGGATGGGGCTATCCGACGCCGCAACGACAACGGAATCACGGATGCTTGCAGGGCGATGCGCCCCGCGCCATCCAGCCCTCAGGCGTCCGGCCAGGGCGTCAGGATCTCGTAGCCGTCGTCGGTGACCACCAGGGTGTGCTCCCACTGTGCGGACAGGGAGTGATCCTTGGTCACCACGGTCCAGCCATCCGGCAACTGGCGGGTCTGCGGCTTGCCGGCGTTGACCATCGGCTCGATGGTGAAGGTCATGCCCTGCTTCAGCTCCAGGCCGGCGCCCGGCTTGCCGTAGTGCAGCACCTGCGGCTCGTCGTGGTAGATCTTGCCGATGCCGTGGCCGCAATACTCGCGGACGATGCTGAAGCCGGCGGCCTCGGCATGCTGCTGGATGGCATGCCCGACGTCGCCGAGCGTGGCGCCGGGCCGCACGGTGCGGATGCCGCACATCATCGCCTCGTACGCATTGTCCACCAGCCGCTTGGCCAGCACCGACGGCGTACCGACCACGTACATGCGGCTGGTGTCGCCGTGCCAGCCGTCCTTGATGACGGTGACATCCAGGTTGATGATGTCCCCGTCCTTGAGCAGCTTGCTCTCGCTCGGGATGCCATGGCAGATCACCTGATTGACCGAGGTGCACAGCGTCTTCGGGAAGCCGTGGTAGCCGACGTTGGCCGGGATCGCCTTCTGCACGTTGACGATGTGTTCGTAGGCCAGCCGATCCAATTCCTCGGTGCTCACGCCCGGCTCGATATGCTCCTTGAGCATGGCCAACACTTCGGCAGCAAGCTTGCCGGCGACGCGCATGCCTTCGAGGTCCTGCGCTGATTTGAGACTGATTGCCATTGCATGTTGTCCTGTCAGCGCCAAGGCGCAAGCCGCAGCTTGCCGCGATCCTGGTCTACCGACTATAATTTCACGGTTTTGCTGACCGCATGTGCCTGCCCGCAGGCCAGCGCGATGCGAGACGAACCGGGATTGTAACGCCCACAGAGCGCCACACCCAAACCAACGCCACACGCGTATCGGCACCGGCTTCGGGGTGCCACGGGCCGCCATCCAGGCGGATCGTGGTCGAAGTCGGGGATATGCGGAGGTCCCAACCCCCAGGCCTGCACGGCCACCGCAAGGAGTCACCCATGCCCCAAGTCACCATGCGCAACATGCTCGAAGCCGGCGTCCACTTCGGTCACCAGACCCGCTACTGGAACCCGAAGATGGCACCGTACATCTTTGGCGCACGCGGCAAGATCCACATCATCAACCTGGAAAAGACGCTGCCGCTGTTCACCGACGCGATGAACTACCTGTCGGGCCTGGCGCAGAAGCGCCGCACCATCCTGTTCGTCGGCACCAAGCGCTCGGCACGCGAGGCCCTGGCCGAAGAGGCCGCCCGCGCCGGCATGCCGTTCGTCACCGCGCGCTGGCTCGGCGGCATGCTGACCAACTTCCGCACCGTCAAGCAATCGGTGGGGCGGCTGAAGGAGCTGGAAGCGGCCGAAACCGATGGCAGCTTCGAGAAGCTGGTCAAGCACGAAGTCCTCTCGCGCCGCCGCGAGCGCGAGAAGCTGGAAGCCTCCCTGGGCGGCATCAAGGACATGAACCGCCTGCCCGATGCGTTGTTCGTGATCGATATCGGCCACGAGAACATCGCCGTGCAGGAAGCCCGGAAGCTCGGCATCCCGGTGGTGGCGGTGGTCGACACCAACTACGACCCGGACCTGGTCGACTACGCGATCCCCGGCAACGACGATGCCATCCGCGCCATCCAGCTGTATGCACGGGCCGCGGCCGACGCGATCCTGGAAGGCAAGGCCGCCGCACCGGATGTGGCCCAGGGCGACGCCAACGACTTCGTCGAGCTCGACGAGGAAGGCAACCCGATCGCCAAGGCCGAGCGCAAGCCGTCGGCCCGCCGCGGCAATGGCCGCAACGACCATCGCCGTGACGATGCGCGTCATGCGGGTCCGGAAGGCGGCGCCCCCGCCGCCAAGTAGGCCCGACGCCTGCAGCAAGCCCGGCAACGGCAGCCGCGACGGCGCCGTTGCCGCACCGATACCTCGCGCGGTGGCGTCCGCCGCCGCCGCGCCATCAGCAAACGAGGAACGACGATGAGCACGATTTCCGCACAAATGGTCAAGGAGCTGCGCGAGCGCTCCGGCGCCGGCATGATGGAATGCAAGAAGGCACTGGTCGAGAACAATGGCGACATCGACGCCGCGATCGACTGGCTGCGCAAATCCGGCCTGGCCAAGGCCGACAAGAAATCCAGCCGGATCGCCGCCGAGGGCCTGATCGTCAGCGCCCGCAAGGGCCATGACGCGGTCCTGGTGGAAATCAACTGCGAGACCGATTTCGTCGCCAAGGACGCGAGCTTCCTGGCTTTCTGCAAGACCGTGGGCGACGTGGCGCTCGATTCCGGAGTCGCCGACGTGGATGCACTGCAGGCGGCCGCTTATCCTGCCGGCGGCACGGTCGAGGAAGCCGCCAAGGCGCTGGTCAGCACCATTGGCGAGAAGATCCATGTCCGGCGCATGGCCCGCATCCACGCCACCGGCCCGATCGGCAGCTACATCCACAACGGCCGCATCGGCGTGCTGGTGGCGCTGGACGCCGGGGACGAGGCGCTGGCCAGGGGCATTGCCATGCATGTGGCGGCAATGAACCCGGCCTACGTACAGGCCGCAGACGTGCCGGCCGAGGTGCTGGCCAAGGAAAAGGACATCGCGCTGAGCCAGATGTCGGAGGCGGAAAAGCACAAGCCGGCCGAGATCCTGGAAAAGATCATCAGCGGCAAGGTGCACAAGATCATCACCGAGATCACCCTGCTCGGGCAGGCCTATGTGCTGGACACCAGCATATCGGTGGCCGACGCGCTGAAGAAAACCGGGGCCCACGTGCAATCCGTGGTGCGGCTGGCGGTCGGCGAAGGTGTCGAGAAGCCCACCGAGGACTTTCACGCCGAAGTCATGAAGCAGGCCGGTCTGGGCTGAGCCGAGACCGCCATGCGGACCCGGTGCTGCTGCCGGGTCCGCACCGACGACATGCATCGGTCGGGAGCCGAGCCAGCAGCCAGTGCGGTCAACGACGTTTGAATCGAGCTGTCGCCGGTCCCCTACAATAACCCAGCCAATCACCTGCCCCGGACCCGTCATGAGCACCGCGCCGACCTTCCGCCGTATCCTGCTCAAGCTGTCCGGCGAGGCGCTGATGGGTCACGCCGACTACGGCATCGATCCGGACGTCATCGGCAGCCTGGCCAATGAGATCATCGAGGTACAGCAGTCGGGTATCCAGGTCGGAGTGGTCATCGGCGGCGGCAACATCTTCCGCGGCAGCGGCCTGGCCGCCGCCGGCATGGATCGCGTCACCGGCGACCACATGGGCATGCTGGCCACGGTGATGAATGCCCTGGCCATGCAGGACGCGATCGAGAAGCGCGGCGGCTTCGCGCGGGTCATGAGCGCGATACCGATCCACGACGTGGCCGAGGACTATATCCGTCGCCGCGCCATCCGGCATATCGAAAAGGGCCGCATCGTCCTGTTCGCGGCCGGCATCGGCAATCCCTTCTTCACCACCGACTCGGCGGCAGCCCTGCGCGCCGTGGAACTGGGTGCGGACCTGTTGCTCAAGGCGACGAAGGTGGATGGCGTGTACAGCGCCGACCCCGTGCTGCATCCGGACGCCACCCGCTACGACGTACTGAGCTACGACGAAGTCATCGAGCACAAGCTGGCGGTGATGGATACGGCGGCGATCGCGCTGTGCCGCGATCACGGGTTGCCGCTGCGCATCTACGACATGACCCAGAAAGGCAACCTCATGCGCATCATGCATGGCGAAGCCATCGGCACGCTGGTGCACGGCGGCTGAAACCCGGGCTGTCCGGCTCCGGGGTGGTAGGCGCCTGCTATAATCAGCAGCTTGCCAGGACTTCTGGGACCACTGCATGCTCGACGACATCAAGGCTGATGCCAAGACCCGCATGGGCAAGAGCATCGAATCGCTGAAATACGACCTGGTACGCCTGCGCAGTGGGCGCGCCAGCACGGCGCTGGTCGACAACATCAAGGTGCCGTACTACGGCGCGGACATGCCGCTCGCCCAAGTGGCCACGGTCGCGCTTGCCGACTCGCGCACGATCACCATCACGCCATGGGAGAAGTCCATGGTGGCACCGATCGAGAAGGCCTTGATGGCATCCGACCTGGGCATCACGCCGACCACGGCCGGCACGGTGATCCGGCTCAACCTCCCGGCGCTCACCGAGGAGCGCCGCCGGGAATTGGCCAAGCATGTCGGCCACGAAGGCGAAAGCGCGAAAATCGCGGTGCGCAACGTGCGCCGCGACGCCCTGCAGCAGATGAAGAACCTGCTCAAGGAAAAGCTCATCTCCGAAGACGACGAGCGCCGCTTCGACGAAGAAGTGCAAAACCTCACTGACAACGCCATCAAGGAAGTCGATAGCGCCGTCAAGGCCAAAGAAGACGAGTTGATGGCATTGTAAGTGGCCCCCGAACCGTCCCCCGCCAGCGTTCCACCCATCACGCCCGGTGCAGCCAGGCTGCCTGCCCATATGGGCAGGCGCGCAGCCAGCGCCGGCACCGCGTCACCCGGCCACATGCACGATGCCAGCCGCCCCATCGCGTGACGCCACGGACAGCGTGCGGCGGCCTGGGGCACCGCTGCACATTGCCATCGTCATGGACGGCAATGGACGCTGGGCGCGCGCGCGCCACCGTCCGCGCAGCTTCGGCCACAGCGCCGGGCGCAAGGCCGTACGTACGGTGATCGAGGCCTGCCTGCGCGAAGGCGTCCAGGCCCTGACCCTGTTTGCGTTTTCCAGCGAAAACTGGCTGCGCCCGCGCGATGAAGTCGGCGCGCTGATGAACCTGTTCGTGCGCGCCCTCGACAAGGAAGTTGACGAACTGCGCGCCAACGGCGTGCGCCTGCGCTTCATCGGCGAACTCGGTGCGTTCGACGTCGAGCTGTATCGGCGCATGCAGGCGGCAATGGACAGCACTGCGCACAATTCCCGGCTGCAGGTCAACGTGGCGGTTAACTATGGCGGCCGCTGGGACATCACCCAGGCCTGCCGGCGTGCCGCGCAGGCCGTCGCGCGCGGCGAGCTGCGCCCCGAGCAGATTGACGAGGCCCGGCTCGACGCCTGGATGTCGCTGGGCGAGCTGCCGCCGCTGGACCTGCTGATCCGCACCGGAGGCGAACTGCGCCTGAGCAACTTCCTGTTGTGGCAGGCGGCGTATGCGGAACTGTACTTTACCGATACGCTGTGGCCGGACTTCGACCAGGCCTGCCTGCACCAGGCAATCGAAGAATACGTTCGACGTGAACGCCGCTACGGGCGCACGAGCGAACAGCTCGCCTCCCTACCCTGAGAACCGCCATGCTTCGTCAGCGTGTCCTGACCGCCTTGCTGCTGGCCCCGCTGGTCGTCGTCCTGGTCGTGCTGGCGCCCACGGCTGTGCTCGCCAGCATCGCGGCCGTGGCGTTCCTTGCCGGGCTGTGGGAATGGGCGGCCCTGAGCGGCCTGCGCCAGACGCCGGCGCGCGCGGCGTTCCTGCTGCTGGCGGCACTCGGCTTCGTCCTGTTGTGGCTGCTGCACACAAGGGCGGCAGGCATCTGGGTGGTCGTGGTGGGATTGGTCTGGTGGATCGTGGTAGCACAATGGCTGCGCCAATTTGCCTTTGCCGCCGCGCCGACGCGGGAAAACTGCGCGCTCAAGCTGGCAGCCGGCCTGCTGGCCATCTTGCCGGCCTGGAGCGCCTTGCTGCTGCTCCACGCGCACCAGCCCTACGGCCAATGGTGGACCCTGCTTGCCCTGTTCATCGTCTGGGCCGCCGACATCGGCGCGTATTTCAGCGGTCGCCGCTACGGCAAGCGCAAGCTGGCCCCGCAAGTCAGCCCGGGCAAGACCTGGACCGGCGTGTATGGCGCGCTGCTGGCGGGCGCGCTGGTGATGCTGATCGGGGCCTGGCTGCTCCAGGTGCGGGGCGTAGGCCTGGTCGCGATGCTGGTGCTGGCGGTCATCGCCGTCGGCATCTCCATCCTCGGCGACCTGTTTGAAAGCCTGCTCAAGCGGCATGCAGGGGTCAAGGATTCCGGCACCTTGTTCCCGGGCCACGGCGGCTTGCTCGACCGCCTCGACAGTGTGTTCGCTGCCTTGCCGGTACTCGCGGCCGGATTGTGGTTGCTGACGCGCCTGCAGGTCATCCCGTGAAGCGGGTCGCGGTGCTCGGCGCCACCGGTTCGATCGGCAGCAGCACGCTGGACATCATTGCCCGCCACCCAGACGAGTTCTGCACCAGCGTGCTCACCGCACACCGCAACGTCGACGCTTTGGTGGCCTTGTGCAGGGCGCATCGGCCGCAACTGGCGATCATCGCCGAGCCGACGCTGGAGTCCGAGCTGGCGCGCAAGCTCACCGCCGCCGGACTGCCGACCGAAAGTGCGGCCGGCCCCGCGGCGATCACCGCCGCGGCGGGCAGCGGGCTGGCCGACGTGGTGGTCGCGGCCATCGTCGGCGCGGCGGGACTGGAGTCGTCGCTGGCCGCGGCGCGTGCCGGCAAGCGCCTGCTGCTGGCCAACAAGGAAGCCATCGTCATGGCCGGCCCGCTGCTGCTGGCGGCGGTCAAGGCCGGCGGCGGCATGCTGATTCCGCTGGATTCGGAGCACAACGCCATTTTCCAGTGCCTGCCGCGGGATTGGCCGCAGGCCCAGGACGGCAGCGCGCCCGACGGGCGGCGCGCCGTGCGGCGCCTGATCCTGACTGCGTCAGGTGGCCCGTTTCGCGGCTGGAGCCGCGAGCAACTGCAGGCGGTCACCCCGGACCAGGCCTGCGCGCATCCCAACTGGCGCATGGGCCGCAAGATCTCGGTCGACTCGGCGACGCTGATGAACAAGGGACTCGAACTCATCGAGGCGCACCACTTGTTCGGCATGCCGGCCGATGCCATCGACATCGTCGTCCACCCGCAGAGCCTGGTGCATTCGCTGGTGGAATACGTCGACGGCTCGATGCTGGCACAGCTTGGCCTGCCCGACATGCGCACGGCCATTGCCTGTGCGCTGGCCTGGCCTGGGCGCATGGCGTCCGGCGTCGGCTCGCTGGACCTGGCCGCGTGTGCGGCGCTGAACTTCGAGGCCCCGGATCGCCAGGTATTCCGGTGCCTGGACCTCGCCACGGCCGCGTTGCGCGCCGGCGGCGACAGCCCGGCGATCCTCAATGCCGCAAACGAGATCGCGGTGGCAGCCTTCCTGTCCGGCACGCTGCCGTTCCTTGGCATTGCCGATGTCGTCGAAAGCGTGCTTGCGGAACTGCCGGGCCAGGACGTGGTCGATGTCGCGACGCTCCATGAACGGGATGCAACGGCGCGGGCAACGGCACGGCGCTTCGTGCAGCGCGCTTGCTGATATTCTGCTGGTCGCGATTTCCCCTCGAACCCGGTACGTGATGACTCCTTTTCTAGGCTCGGTGTTCTGGTTGCTGGTGACGCTCGGCGTGCTGGTGACATTCCACGAATTCGGCCATTTCTGGGTGGCGCGACGTTGTGGGGTCAAGGTGCTGCGCTTCTCCGTCGGCTTTGGCCGGGCGCTGTGGAAGCGCACGGCTCGCGATGGCACGGAATACTGGATCTCCGCCATCCCGCTGGGCGGTTACGTGAAGATGCTGGACGCGCGCGAAGGTCCCGTGGATCCGGCCTTGCGCGACCAGGAATTCACCGGCAAGCCGATCTGGCAGCGGATCCTGATCGTGGCCGCCGGCCCCGGTTTCAACCTGCTGTTCACCATCCTGGCGTTCTGGGCCATGTTCATGCTCGGCCGGCCCGACGTCGCCCCGGTGGTAGCGGCCACGCCGCACAGCCTGGCCGCGGACGCCGGTGTGCGCAGCGGCGACCGCATCCTCGAGGTGGATGGCCGCCGCGTGCAGGCCTGGAGCGACGCCATGGACGCGGTGATCAACGGCATGCTCGAGCGCAACCCACTGCCGATGACCGTACGCGACGCCGACGGCCGCACGCGCGAGGTGGTGCTGCCCCTCGACCGCCTGCCCGCCGACGGCGCGATCGAGCAATACCTGCCCAAGCTCGGCCTGCAACCCGCGCCGCCCGCTGCCGTGGCGGCGACGGTGATGCCCGGACAACCGGCAGCGCTGGCCGGCATGCAGCCTGGCGACCGCGTGCTCAGCGTGAATGGGCAGCCGGTGACCGACTTCGTGGCGTTCGGCCAATTGGTGCAGACCGAGGCGGCGCGCTCGCCGCAACTTGCCGTGGCGGTCCGTCGCGGGGCGCAAACCGTCGACCTGGCGGTCCGCGCGAAATGGGAATCGCTGGCCGGCCAGCCATCCAAATGGGTCATGGGCGTCGGGGCGCCGTCGGCCGAGGCGGTGACCGTGCATTACGGGCCACTCAAGGCCATGACGGCGTCATTCGCCTCGACTTGGCGCAATACCGCGCAGACCTTCACCATGCTGGGCAAGATGCTCAGCGGCGAGACCTCCACGCGCAACCTGTCCAGCGTGATCGGCATCGCCTCGGTGGCCAACGCCTCGGCGCACATGGGCCTGGCGTGGTTCCTGCAATTCCTGGCCGTAGTCTCGCTCAGCCTGGCCATCCTCAACATCCTGCCGATCCCGGTCCTGGATGGGGGGCACCTCCTGTATTATGCGGTGGAATTGATCAAAGGCAGTCCGGTCAGCGAGAAGACCATGGTGGTGGGCCAGTACATCGGCATGGCGCTGTTGTTCACGTTGATGGGGCTGGCGTTCTACAACGATATCCAGCGCATGTTGTTGTCGTGAGCTCGCGCACGTACCATTTCCCGTCCGCTGGCCGCAGCATGGGCGCGCCCGACGGGTCGCATCGAGCTGGCATGCCACGCTGCACGCCACATCGTGGAGCCACCTCGCCTCGACGGCGGTGTGCTGCTCCGCCTCATTCAATGCCCGGGCTGGCCGCAGCGGTCGGCTCGGCGAGAACCCCACGGAATCAACGATGAAGCGTATTGCCGCGCTGATGCTGCTCGCCTCACTATCCGCGAACACATTCGCGTTCCAACCGTTCGTCGCCTCGGATATCCGCATCGACGGCCTGAGCCGGATCACCGCCGGTACGGTGCTCAATTACCTGCCGCTGAGCAAGGGCGACCGGGTCACTGACGCCAGCGTGCAGCGCGCCATCCGCGCGCTGTACCAGACCAAGTTCTTCACCGACGTGCAGATCGACCGCGAGGGCGACATTCTGGTGATCAAGGTGGTCGAACGGCCGTCCATCGCCAAACTCACCATCCGCGGCAACAAGGACATCAAGACCGACGAGCTGAAAAAGGGCTTGAAGGGCATCGGCCTGGCCGAGGGCGAGACCTTCGACCGCCTGGCCCTGGACAACGTGCAGCAAGAACTGGTCCGCCAGTACTACAACCGCGGCAAGTACAACGTCTCGGTCGACCCGCACGTGGTCCAGCTGGACCGCAACCGCGTCGCCATCGACATCGAGATACGCGAGGGCAAGGCGTCCAAGATCCAGGAAATCAACATCGTCGGCAACCACGCGTTCAGCGACAAGCAGATCCGCGACGACTTCGAGTCGAACACCCCGGGCTGGTTGTCGTGGTACTCCAAGGACGACCAGTACTCGCGCGAGAAACTGTCGGGCGACCTGCAGAAACTGCAGTCGTACTACATGGATCGCGGCTACGCCGACTTCACCGTGGACTCCACCCAGGTGAGCATCTCGCCGGACAAGCGCAACATGTACATCGACGCCAACATCAAGGAAGGCGAGATCTACAAGGTTTCCGCAGTCAAGCTGCTCGGCAAGCTGGTGTTGCCCGAGGCCACGCTGCGCCAGCTGGTGTTCCTGAAGGCTGGTGACACGTTCAACCGCGCCGCGATCGAGAACAGCACCAAGGCCATCAAGGCGGTGATGTCCAACATCGGCTATGCCTACGCCAAGGTCACGCCGATCCCGAAGCTGGACAAGGACAAGCGCACGGTCGAGGTCACGCTGTACGTCGAGCCGGGCGACCGCGTGTACGTGCGCCGCGTCGTCTTTTCCGGCAACACGCGCACCGAGGACAACGTGTTGCGCCGCGAGATGCGCCAGCTGGAAGGCTCCTGGTATTCGCAGGCGGCGCTGGACCGCTCGAAGACGCGGCTGATGCGGCTCGGCTACTTCAAGACCGTCGACATCGACAAGAAGCTGGTGCCGGGCACCACCGACCAGGTCGACGTGACCGTCAAGGTCGAGGAGCAGTCCGCCGGCAGCATGCAGTTCGGCATCGGCTATTCCCAGTACGCCGGATTGATCCTCAATGCGTCGGTGTCGCAGAACAACCTGTTCGGCACCGGCGACAGCGTGTCGGTGAGCGGCGAGCGCAGCGTCTACTACACGCGCTTCGGGGTCAGCTACTACAACCCCTACCTCACCGACAACGGCATCGGCATCGGCTACAACGCGACGCTGTCCAAGACCGACTACGGCAACACCGATTTCGCCAATTACGCCACCAGCATGAAGAGCTTCTCCACCTATCTAGGCGTCCCGATCAGCGAAACCGACGGCCTGCGCGTCGGCCTGGGAATCAGCAGCAACACGGTCAACCTCATCCCCGGCTTCAGCCCGCAAGTGTTGATGGATTACCAGGACCAGATTGGCTACAACACCATCCATTCGTGGACCGGCACGCTGGGCTGGACGCATGACACCCGCGACCAGTACTGGGCCCCGAGCCGCGGAGGCTTGATGTCGTTGTCCGCCGATATCGCCCTGCCCGGCTCCACCGTGCAGTACTGGAAGCTGAGCACCGAGGCCAACCACTACTGGCGAGTCGGCGGCGGCTTCGTGCTGTACCTGGACGGCCAGATCGGCTACGGCAAGACCTACGGCGGCAACGGCATCAGCGACGCCCAGCTCGCCACCTTGCAGGCCAACGCCCTGGCCGCCGATCCCACGCACGTCATCACCGACATGCGCAGCGACCTGCCGTTCTGGCAGAACTACTATTCCGGCGGCGTGCGCGACGTGCGTGGCTTCCAGGACAACACGCTGGGCCCGCGCGTGTGCATCACCCCCGGCGCGGTGGCCGATGCCAGCGGCTTGTGCCCGCTGGGCTATTACTCGCAGCCGATCGGCGGCGCGTTCAAGGTGTTGGGCACGGCGCAAGTCTTCATTCCGCTGCCGTTCCTGAAGAACGTCAACACCGCGCGCGTGTCCTGGTTCATGGACGTCGGCAATGCCTACAAGAACTTCAAGAGCTTCGATGCCAGCACCCTGCGCGCATCCACCGGCATCGCGCTGCAGTGGCAGGCGCCGATCGGGCCGCTGATCATCAGCCTGGCGGTGCCGTTCCGCGATCAGCCGCAGGACCGGCATTACCAGGAGCGCATCCAGTTCACCTTCGGCAGCCAGTTCTGAGAGGCCGGGAATCGAGAATCGGGAATGGAGAACCGAGTATCGGGAATCGGAGGTGGCGGTCATCGGTGTCACGGCGTGCCGGCACGCGGCGCCTGGTTGTGAGGAACACGGCCCATGAGCGATGAGGCGTACACCGTAGCGCAGCTAGCCAGCCGGTTCGGCCTGGCGGCGCATGGCGACGGGGCGGTCTGCATCACCGGGGTGGGCACGCTGGCCAAGGCCACGCCCAGCCAGTTGGCCTTCATCGCCAGCGCAAGCTACCTGCCGCAGCTCGCCACCACCCACGCCGGCGCGGTGGTGCTGGACGCCGCACATCTCGCGGCTTGCCCGCGGCCGGCGCTGGTCGCCGCCAACCCGCATGTGGCGTTTGCCCGCATCGCCGCGCTGTTCGAGCCGATTGCCCCGGTCGTCCCGGGCATACACCCAAGTGCGGTCATCGCCGCCAGTGCCGAGGTGGATGCCACGGCGGGCATTGGCCCCGGCTGCGTCGTGGGCGAGCGGGTCCACATTGGCGCCGGCGTCACGCTCGGCCCGCATTGCATCGTCGGCGCCGATTGCAGCATCGGCGCCGGCACGCATCTGGTGGCCCGGGTCACCCTGGTCACCCGCGTCCGCCTGGGAGCGCGGGTGCTGATCCACCCCGGCGCCGTGCTGGGCGCCGACGGCTTCGGCCTCGCCTTCGACCGCGACCATTGGCTCAAGGTGCCGCAGTTGGGCGGCGTGCTGGTCGGCGACGATTGCGAGATCGGCGCCAACACCACGATCGACCGCGGCGCGTTGGAAGACACCGTGCTGGAAGAGGACGTGCGCCTGGACAACCAGATCCAGATCGCGCACAACGTGTACATCGGGGCGCATACGGCGATGGCCGGTTGCGCGGCCGTGGCCGGCAGCGCCAGGATCGGGCGCTACTGCATGATTGGCGGCAACGCCGGGGTGCTGGGCCATCTAGAACTTGCAGACCGGGTTACCATTACCGCCAAGAGCCTGGTAACCCATTCCATCCGCGAACCAGGAGAATATTCCTCGGGCGTGCCGTTGCAAGCGAACCGCCATTGGCGCAGGAACGCCGCCCGCTTCAAGCACCTGGACGAATTCGCACGCCGCCTCTCGGCGATCGAAAAGGACCGCAACAATGAGTGAACCAACCGCAGGCATGCCCATGCCGGTCACCGTGGAGCAGATCAAGGAGCTGCTGCCGCACCGCTTTCCGTTCCTGCTGGTGGATCGGGTGGTGGAGCTGGTGCCGGATGCCAGCGTGGTCGCAATCAAGAACGTCACCTTCAACGAGCCGTTTTTCCAGGGTCATTTCGAAGGCCACTCGGTGATGCCGGGCGTGCTCATCATCGAGGCCATGGCGCAGGCCGCCGGCCTGCTCACCCAACTCAGCAACCGCATCAAGGGCAATGACGACAACCCGTTCTTCTACCTGGTCAAGGTCGACAACGCGCGCTTCAGCGCCATGGTCACGCCAGGCGACCAGCTGCGCCTGGAGGTAGCCCAGAAACGCGTGATGCGCGGCATGGGCCTGTTCATCGCGCGGGCCAGCGTGGACGGCAAGGAAGTGGCCAGCTGCGAATTGATGTGCGCAGCCAGGACTGCCCAGTGATCCATCCCAGCGCACAGATCGACCCGGCGGCCGTGATCGGCAAGGGCGTCAGCATCGGCGCCTACAGCACCATTGGCGCCGAAGTGGAAATCGGCGAGGGCACGGTCATCGGCCCCCACGTGGTGATCGAGGGCCCGACGCGCATCGGCCGCGACAACCGTATCACCCAGTTCGCCTCGCTCGGCGGTGATCCGCAGGATAAGAAATTCGCCGGCGAGCGCACCGAACTCATCATCGGTGACCGCAACCTGATCCGCGAATTCGTCACCATCAACCGCGGCACGCGCGGCGGCGGCGGCATCACCCGACTGGGCAACGACAACTGGGTGCTGGCCTACGTGCACATTGCGCACGACTGCCAGATCGGCAGCCATGTGGTGTTCTCCAATTATTCGGCCCTGGCCGGGCACGTGGAGATCGGCGACTGGACGATACTCTCGGGCTACTCCGGCGTGCACCAGTTCTGCAAGGTCGGCGTCCACGCCTTCATCGGCATGGGCTGCCTGGTCGGCAACGACGTGCTGCCCTTCGTGACCATGGCCAACGACCAGCACGGACGTCCGCGCGGCATCAACAGCGAGGGGCTGAAGCGCCGCGGTTTCGATGCCGAGCGGATTGCCGCCATCAAGCGCGCCTACCGCACGCTGTACATGGCCGGCTTGCCGCTGCCCGAGGCTCGCGCGCAACTTGCCGCGCAGGCCAGGGACAACGCCGACGTGCGCCTCATGCTGGCCTTCGTCGAACACAGCGAGCGCGCGCTCGCGCGCTGATGGCACGCCTGGCCCCGCCAGCCCCGGCAAACAGGATCCCGCTGCGCGAGCGGAGCCGGCCATGAACGGCACGGGTGCCGCGCGCAACGCGACCAGTGAGCCGCAGGCACCGCTGATCGCGATCCTAGCCGGGGAGGATTCTGGCGACCTGCTGGGCGCCGAGTTGATCGCCGCCCTGCGCCAGCGCTGGCCCACGGCACGCTTCGTCGGCATCGGTGGCAAGCATATGCGCGCGCAGGGCTGCACCTGCTGGTACGACATCGGCGAGCTCTCGCTGTTCGGCTTGAGCGAGGTCGTCGGCCACCTGCCGCGCCTGCTGCGGCTGCGCCTGGACCTGGTGCGGCGCCTCCTCGTCGCCCGGCCGGCGGTCGTGGTCGGCATCGATGCGCCGGATTTCAACCTTGGCGTGGAGCGCCGCCTGAAGCGCGCAGGAGTGCGTACCGTGCACTACGTCAGCCCCTCGGTATGGGCCTGGCGCGAACAGCGGGCCGCCAAGATCAGCCGCAGCGCGGACCGCGTGCTGTGCCTGTTCCCGATGGAGCCGGCTATCTATGCCCGCTACGGCGTCGATGCACGTTTCGTCGGCCACCCGCTGGCCGACCGCTTCGCGCTGGTCGCCGACCGCGCGGCGGCACGGCAGGCACTGCAACTGCCCGAACAATGCCCGGTGCTGGCGGTACTGCCCGGCAGCCGTCCCTCCGAGCTGGCCCGCCTGGGGCGGATTTTCCTCGACGCCGCCGCCAAGGTCGGCGCCGGCCTGCCGGGACTGCGCGTGGTGATACCCGCGGCCAACGCGGCCGTCCATGCCGGGCTCGTGGAACTGCTGGCACGCGCGCCGCGCATGGAGCATGCCCCGCTGCTCAGCGAAGGCCATGCCCACCAGGCCATGCTGGCCGCCGACGTGGTGCTGCTGGCATCGGGCACGGCGACGCTGGAAGCCATGCTGGCCAAGCGGCCCATGGTGGTCGGCTACCGCGTGGCGCCGTCGAGCTATTTCCTGGCGCGCACGCTGGGCATGCTGAAGACCGACATCTACGCGTTGCCGAACATCCTGGCACGCGCCAACGGGCAGGTAGGCGCACCGCTGGTCCCCGAGTTGATGCAGGACCGCTGCACGGCGGGGAATCTCGCCGCCGCCACGCTGGAACTGTTCCGCGACAGCGTACGGCGGGCGCACATCGTGGAGTGTTTCGAACAACTGCACCGCGAGCTCAAGGGTGGCGCCCAGGGCAGCGCCGCCGAACGCGCCGCCGACGCGGTCATCGAACTGCTGGAGGCTCCCGATGCTAGGTCGTGAACGCAAGCCGACCCGGCGCCCGGCCGGCGCGCGCCTCGCCGCCGGCAGCCGGCGACTGGTTGCCGGTGTCGACGAGGCTGGTCGCGGACCACTCGCCGGCCCGCTGGCCGTCGCCGCGGTCATCCTCGACCCCGATCGCCCGATCGCTGGCCTGGACGATTCCAAGAAGCTGAGCCCCGCCCGCCGCGAGATCCTGTACGCCCACATCGTCGCCAGCGCGCAGGCCTGGAGCGTAGTGCTGGTCGAGGTGGAGGAGATCGACCGCATCAATATCCTGCAGGCCACCCTGGCCGGCATGAGCCGCGCCGTACGCACCTTGGGCGTGGCCGTCGAGGAGGCCTGGATCGACGGCAACCAGTTGCCGCGCGACCTGCCCTGCCCGGGCCGCAGCATCGTCGGCGGCGATGCGCTGGAGCCGGCGATCAGCGCTGCCTCGATCATCGCCAAGGTGACCAGGGACCGGCTGATGACCGCGTTGGATGCCACCTGGCCGGGATATGGCTTCGCCCTGCACAAGGGTTACGCGACGCGCCTGCACCTGGAGGCGCTCACACGCCTGGGCCCATGCCCGCTGCACCGCCGCAGTTTCGCCCCGGTGCATGCGGCGTTGGCCCAGTTGTCGCTGTTTGCGGGCGGCACGCCAACCCCGATAGGGGTTTGAGGGTGGAGTGCGGAAGTCAAGCTTGCCGCCGTCGTAGCCGCCCGGTAGCCTGCCAGACTGCATGACCGCCTGCCACGTCCACCTGCACCTGCACAGCGAGTTTTCGCTGGTCGACTCGACGATCCGCATCCCCGCCCTGGTGGAGATGGCTGCGCGCGCGCGCATGCCGGCGCTGGCGCTGACCGACGAATGCAACATGTTCGCCCTGGTGAAGTTCTACAAGACGTGCATGGCGGCCGGCATCAAACCCATTGGCGGTTGCGACCTGTGGATTGCCGAGGAGGACGACGCGCAGCCCTGGCGGCTCACTGTGTTGTGCCAGGACCACAACGGCTACGCCAACCTGTCGCGCCTGGTCTCGCGGGCCTGGCGCGACGGCCAGCGCGGCGGGCGGGCCCTGCTCGACCCGCAATGGCTGGATGCCCAGGCCAGCCACGGCCTGGTCGCGCTGCTGGGCCGCGAAAGCCGTGTGGCGCGGCTGGCCACCCAGGCCAATCCCGATGCCGCACGCCAGGCCGCCCACGCCTGGCAGCAAGTGTTCGCCGACCGCCTGTACCTGGAAGTCACCCGTTGTGGCCGCGAGGGCGAGGAGGACTGGCTGCGCCAGGCGCTGCCGCTGGCCGAGCAACTCGCGTTGCCGGTGGTGGCCAGCAACGACGTGCGTTTCCTGCACCAGGACGACTTCGCGGCGCACGACGCGCGCGTGTGCATCAACCAGGGCCGTGTGCTCGCCGACCGCAAGCGCCCGCGCGACTACAGCGACCAGCAGTACCTGAAAACCCCGGACGAGATGGCGGCGCTGTACTCGGACCTGCCCGAAGTACTGGAGAACACGGTCGAGCTGGCCAAGCGCTGCAACCTCGAACTGAGTTTCGGGCACTACTCCCTGCCCGACTTCCCGGTACCCGCAGGCCACGACCTGGACAGCCACATCCGCGAAACGGCGCGGGAAGGACTGCGGCAGCGGCTGGCGCATGCGCCGCTGGCCAACGGTTATACCCTGCCGGACTACGAGGCAAGGCTGAAGCGTGAGCTAGACGTGGTCACCCGCATGGGTTTTTCCGGCTACTTCCTGATCGTGGCGGACTTCATCAACTGGGCCAAGCACAACGACATCCCGGTCGGGCCCGGCCGCGGTTCCGGCGCCGGCTCGCTGGTGGCCTGGTCGCTCAAGATCACCGATCTCGACCCGCTGCAGTTCAACCTGCTGTTCGAGCGCTTCCTCAATCCCGACCGCATCTCGATGCCGGATTTCGACATCGACTTCTGCATGGATCGGCGCGACGAGGTCATCGACTACGTGTCGCGCAAGTACGGCCGCGACCGCGTCAGCCAGATCATCACCTTCGGCTCGATGGCCGCCAAGGCCGTGCTGCGCGACTCCGGGCGCGTGCTCGGCATGGGCTACAGCCAGGTCGACCGCCTGGCCAAGCTGATCCCGATGCGGCCGCTCGACCTGACCTTGTCCGACGCGCTCGGCACCTCGGAGAAATCCAGGCGCGAGCCCGAACGCGTGGTGCGCGAATTCTGCGCGGCGTACGAGCAGGACGAAGACGCGCGCGTGCTGATCGACCTCGCGCTGAAACTGGAAAACCTGACCCGCAACGTCGGCAAGCATGCCGGCGGCGTGGTCATCGCGCCGACGCCGCTGACCGATTTCTCGCCGATGTACTGCGAGCCCGGCGGCGGCGGCATGGTGACGCAATACGACAAGAACGACGTCGAGGCCGTGGGCCTGGTGAAGTTCGACTTCCTCGGCCTGCGCACGTTGACCATCATCGACTGGGCAGTCAAGGCCATCAATGCGCGGCGGCTACAGGACCCGGCGGACGGGGAAGAACCGCTCGACCTGTCCAAGCTGCCACTGGACGACCCGGGCACCTTCGACCTGCTGCGCCGCGCGCAGACGGTGGCCGTGTTCCAGCTCGAATCGAGCGGCATGCAGCGCATGCTCAAGGACGCCCAGCCGGATCGCTTCGAGGACATCATCGCGCTCGGCGCGCTGTACCGCCCCGGGCCGATGGACCTGATCCCCAGCTTCATCGCCCGCAAACACGGCCGCGAATCGGTGGATTACCCCGACCCGCGGGTCGAGCCGGTGCTGCAGGAAACCTACGGCATCATGGTGTACCAGGAACAGGTGATGCAGGTCGCGCAGATCATCGGCGGCTACAGCCTGGGCGGCGCCGACCTGCTGCGCCGCGCGATGGGCAAGAAAGACGCGGCCAAGATGGCCAAGGAGCGGCACAAGTTCCGCGAAGGCGCCGCCGGGCACGGCCTGAGCGACGCCAAGGCCGATGCGATCTTCGACCTGATGGAGAAATTCGCCGGCTACGGCTTTAACAAGTCGCATGCGGCGGCGTACGCCTTAGTCAGCTACCAGACGGCGTGGCTGAAGGCGCACTATCCGGCCGAGTTCATGGCCGCCACGCTGTCCTCGGACATGGACAACACCGACAAGGTGGTGACCTTCCTCAACGAGGCACGTGCTCTGGGCCTCGAGGTCAAGCCGCCGGACGTCAACGTCTCGGGCTACATGTTCACCGCTCCGGCCGCCGGCACCATCAATTACGGGCTGGGCGCGATCAAGGGTGTCGGCCGCGGTGCTTGCGAGGCCATCGTCGCCGGCCGCGAGCCGGGCCGCTACGTCGACCTCGCGGATTTCTGTCGGCGGGTCGATCCGGGCAAGCTCAACCGCCGGGTCATCGAGGCCCTGATCATGGCCGGCGCACTGGACGGCCTGGCCGCCAACCGCGCCAGCCTCATGGCCCAGTTGCCCAACGCGATGCGCGCTGCCGAGCAGGTGCTGCACGACCGCCAGGCCGGGCAAAACGACATGTTCGGCACCGCCACCAGCTCGGCCATGCCGGTGCTCGGGATCGAGCTGCCGACGGTAGCGCCGTGGTCGCTCGAACAGGTGCTGCAGGGTGAACGCAACACGTTGGGACATTACCTTTCCGGCCACCCCACCGATCCCTGGCGCGAGGAACTAGCGCAACTCGCCACCTGCCCGCTGGGTGAAATCGCGGCGCGCTACCAGCCGCCGCGCCCGCGCAAGGAAAACGACGACGGCAACCGCTTCCGCCGCGGTCCGGACACGCCATGGAGCGTGGCCGGCATGGTCGCCGCCATGCGCAAGCGCGGTGACAGCGACGCCTTCGTGCGCATTGAGGACAGCACGGGGGCCATCGAAGTCAGTTTCTTCGGCGAGCTCTACCAGCAGGTTGCCCCGCTGCTCACCCGCGATGCCATGCTGGTGGTCGAAGGCGGCTTGCGCATCGACGATTTTTCCGGCGGCGGATTCCAGTTGCGCGCGCGCAGCGCCTGCTCGCTGGCGGATGCCTGCCGCAGCCGGGCGCGCCTGTTGCAACTCCGGTTGAATCCGGTCGGCGCCGACTTCGCCGGCCGCCTGCGCGGCATCCTGAGCGGCTACCTGGGCGGCGGCGCCAGCGTCACCTTGCGTGGATACCGCAACCAGAGCGCGCAAGTCGACCTCGAACTCGGCGCGGACTGGCGCATCCACGCCATCCCGGACCTGCTGCGCGCCGTACGCGCCATGCCTGAGGTACGCGCCGCCAACCTGCAGCTGGTGCGGCAGGGCAATTGAGCGCGGCCTACCCGCCCCCGCCAGGCGCCTGCGCAATGGAAGCCACACGGACCCCCGGCGCAATGCGGAACGGTATACTGGAGCGCTTTAAAGCCGCAAACTGCAGCGAATGAATCCCAACTTCATCGATTTCGAACAGCCGATCGCCGAACTCGAGGCCAAGATCGAGGAATTGCGGCATACCAGCGATGGACAGGCGTTCGACATCGACGACGACGTCCGCCGCCTGCGGGAAAAGCTCAAGCTGAAGACGAACGACATCTTCCGCAACCTGAGCTCATGGCAAACGACCCAGTTGTCACGCCATCCGGCGCGGCCATACACGCTCGACTACATCGGCGTGATGTGCGACGAGTTCCATGAGCTGGCCGGCGACCGCATGTATGCGGACGATCCAGCCATCGTCGGCGGCCTGGGCCGGATCGACGGCCGGCCGGTGATGATCATCGGCCACCAGAAGGGCCGCGACACCAAGAGCAAAATTCGCCGCAACTTCGGCATGCCGCGGCCCGAGGGCTACCGCAAGGCCTTGCGCCTGATGCAGATGGCCGCGCGCTTCAAGCTGCCGGTGCTGACCTTGATCGACACCCCGGGAGCCTACCCGGGCGTCGGCGCGGAAGAACGCGGGCAGAGCGAGGCGATTGCCCGCAATCTGATGGAAATGGCGCAGTTGCCGGTGCCGATCGTGTGCACGGTGATTGGCGAAGGCGGTTCCGGCGGGGCGCTGGCCATTGGCGTCGGCGACTACACCATCATGTTGCAGTACTCCACGTACTCGGTGATCACACCCGAGGGTTGCGCCTCGATCCTGTGGAAGAGCGCCGACAAAGCCAAGGAGGCCGCCGAAGCGCTCGGCATGACCGCCCCGCGGCTGCTGGAGCTGGGCCTGATCGACAAGGTCATGCGCGAGCCCCTGGGCGGCGCCCACCGCAACCCGCACTCGATGGCGGTCAGGTTGAAGGCGGTATTGCTGCAGCAGTTGGACCGGCTGGCGGCCCTACCCGTCCCGGAGCTGCTCGAACGCCGCTACCAGCGCCTGCGCGGCTACGGCGCGTTCCAGGAATAGCAGCCGGCTGTCTCGCTCCTGCTTCCTCATTATTGTGGGAGCAATGTCGGCGCTATCATCGACCGATCCTACTGCTGGAAGCCCGCCATGCCCCAGGACACCGCGAAACTTGCCGTGCTCATCGATGCCGACAATGCACGGCCAGCGATCATCGAGGGCTTGCTGGCCGAAGTGTCCAAATACGGCACGGCCCACGTCAAGCGCAGCTACGGCGACTGGACCAAACCGGACCTCAACGGCTGGAAGGAGGTGCTGTTGCGCTATTCCATCCAGCCCATGCAGCAGTTCCGCTACACCGTCGGCAAGAACGCCACGGACTCGGCGATGATCATCGACGCACTGGATTTGCTCTACACCGGGCGCTTCGACGGCTTCTGCATCGTCTCCAGCGACAGCGATTTCACCCGCCTGGCCTCGCGCATCCGCGAATCCGGCCTGATGGTGTATGGCTTCGGCGAGCGGAAAACGCCCGAGCCTTTCCGCACCGCCTGTGACAAGTTCATCTACACCGAGGTGCTGGCGGCCACCGATGCGACGAGCACCGAGGCCGAGGCCGCGCCGAAAAAGCGCACGGCCAAGGAGTTGCGCGGCGACTCGCGCCTGATGAACCTGCTGCGCGGGGCCATCGAAGCCGCCTCCGACGACACCGGCTGGGCCAGCCTGGGTGTCGTCGGCAGCATCATCAACAAGCAGTCGCCAGACTTCGACTCACGCAACTACGGCTACTCGAAGCTGAGCGGCCTGATCGGCGGCCTCGGCTTGTTCGAGACCGAGGAACGCCACATCGGCAACGGCAAGCACCTCTACGTGCGGAGCCGCAGCGGCAAGAAATGAGCGTCGACCTGCAAGCGCAGCTGCGTGCGGCGCTGGCCGACGTGGGGGATGCCGCCTTGTGTGTCGCCTACAGCGGCGGCGCGGACTCCACCGCGCTGCTGCACGCCCTGGCGCAATTGCCCGAAGCCCGCGCCCGTGGCCTGCGCGCGCTGCATGTCGACCACTGCCTGCAGGCGCAGAGCCATGCCTGGGCCGGACATTGCCAGGCCTTCTGCGCGACGCTGGGCGTGCCCTTGAGCGTGATCGTGGTGCGGGTGCAGCTTGGTCGCGGTGACGGCCTGGAAGCCGCGGCGCGCGATGCACGCTATGCGGCCATGGCCACGGAACTGCACCTTGGCGAATGCCTGGTGCTGGCCCAGCACCGCGACGACCAGGCGGAGACCGTACTGCTCAAGCTGCTGCGCGGGGCCGGCCCCGAAGGCCTGGGCGGCATGCGGCCGCTGCGCGCGTTTGGCCCCGGGCGGCTGTGGCGGCCATTGCTGGCATGTTCGCGCGCAGCGCTGCGCGATTATGCCCGCGCGGCGCGGCTGCCGACCATCGAGGATCCTTCCAACGACGACACCCAGCTGGCGCGCAACTTCCTCCGCCACCAGGTCATGCCGCGACTGCTGCAACAATGGCCGCATGCGGTCGATGCGATCGTGCACAGCGCCGTGTTGAATCGCCGGGCAGCCGATGCACTGCAGGCGCGTTGGCTGCCCGAGCTCGAGCGCTTGCGCGACCCCGCGAACGACAGCCTGGACGCCGCCGGCTGGCTGGCACTCGATCCGGCCTTGCGCCATCCACTGCTCGACCACTGGCTGCACGCGGCTGGCCTGCGCGCGCCGACCACCGCGCAACGCCAGCAGATCGAGCGCCAATGCCACGCTCAGCCCGGCCGGGTGCCGTGCATCCGCTGGCGGCATACCGAACTGCGCATCTGGAAGGGACGGCTGTGGGCCATGCCCCCGCAAGAAGCGCCACCGGCAGACTGGACGATCGCCTGGCAGGGGCAGGAGGTCACCTTGCCCGGTGGTGGCAGCTTTGGCCTGCAGCCGCCTGGCGCACGCCTGCCGGCGCCCGTCACCCTGCGCCTGCGCCAGGGCGGGGAACGTCTCAAGCCCATGGGCGCCCCTTACACCCGCGACGTGCGCGACCTGTTCCAGCAAGACGAGGTGCCACCCTGGCAGCGCCACACCTGTCCTCTCGTCTATGACGCGGGCGAATTGCTGGCAGTTGCCGATCGTTGGGCCAGCGCGCGTGGCACGGCGTTGTTTGCCGCAGCCGGGGCGCGCCCCTCGTGGCGGCCCTGTCCCGCGCCGGCCCGGCCATCGCCGATTGATTCCGCCCCGGCAGTGCGTTAGCGTTGTCGGCCATGGCCAACCCCGACACCACCGCGCCCACCCTGCCGCCAGCGGACTTCGAGCAGGCACTCGACGAGCTCGAACGGCTGGTGGCGCAGATGGAAGGTGGCGAGCTGAGCCTGGAGGAATCGCTTGGCTCGTTCGAACGCGGCATCGGCCTGTTCCGGCAATGCCAGCAGTCATTGGAGCAGGCCGAACTCCGCGTGCGCCTGCTGCTCGATCCGGACGCCCCCGAAAGCGCTGAGCCATTTGAACCCCGACCCTGACCTCGGCCCGGCACTGCAGGCACTGATGGCCCGCACCGAGCGGGCGCTTGAACGCTGCCTGCCGCCCACCGAAAAGTCCCCCGCGACCCTGCACCATGCCATGCGCTATGCGGTGCTCGGCGGCGGCAAGCGGCTGCGTCCGCTGCTGGTCTATGCCACCGCCGACGCACTCGGCCGCGACGCACCCGGCCTCGACGCGCTGGCCTGCGCGGTGGAGTTGATCCACTCCTACTCCCTGGTGCATGACGACCTGCCGGCCATGGACAACGATGCGTTGCGGCGTGGCCGACCCACCTGCCACGTGATGTTCGGCGAGGCCATGGCCATCCTCGCCGGCGACGCGCTGCAGGCGCTCGCGTTTGAACTGCTGGCCAGGGATGCCGCACCCGGGACCTCGCCGGGACTGACGGTACATATGCTTGGCGTGCTCGGCCGCGCGTGTGGCGCGGGCGGCATGGCAGGCGGCCAGGCCCTGGACCTCGCCGCCGTGGGCCAGAAGCTTACCCTGGCCGAACTCGAACACATGCATGCCTGCAAGACCGGCGCGTTGATCGCTGCGGCGGTCCGCCTCGGCGCCCTGGCCGGCGGCGCCGACGAGGCCATGCTGGATGCACTGGACCGCTATGCTCACGCGCTGGGTTTGGCCTTCCAGATCCGCGACGACATCCTCGACGTGGATGGCGAATCGCAGGTGCTGGGCAAGACGGCCGGCAAGGATGCTGCTGCCGACAAGCCGACCTTCCCGTCCATCATCGGCATGCCGGCAGCCGTGGCGCGGCTGGAAGAACTGACCGCCGCCGCGCTCGACGCGATCACGCCGCTGGGCGCACGCGGCGCACTGCTGCGCGAGCTGGCGCTGTACGCCGCCAAGCGCAGCCACTGACACTCACTCTGGTCTATCTATAGACCGTAGGGAGTTCCTACGGTCGCGAGCGGGCTCCCACAATCCATAACCAACAATCCACAACCATATCCCTGACGGCAGGGTGAGGATTGGCACATGGCGGCCGCTGCGACCCGGCCTAACATGCCGGCATCTGGTCGACCGGAGTCAGGCGCATGAAACTGCATGCAGCGCTGCTGGGCGTGATCGCGCTCGCCCTGGGCATGCCTTGTCTCGCCCAGGGCACCCCTCCGCAGGCGGCGTCCACCGTGAGCTTGAACGTAGCGCTGCCCAACCCGGCGCAGAAACTGCTCTACGTGCACGAAACCATGCCGGTCGCGCCTGGGCCATTGACGCTGTACTACCCGAAATGGATTCCCGGTGACCATTCGCCGGACGGCCCGGTGAACGAGCTCATGGGGCTGGAAGTCCACGCCAACGGCAAGCGTATCGCCTGGCAGCGCGATGAGCTGGACCGCTACACGTTCCACCTGACCGTGCCGCCGGCGGTCGGCCGGATCGACATAAGCTTCGAGTTCTCGCCGACCGATCGGGTGACTCCGAATTTGCTGGATCTCACCTGGGACCAGGTCGCGCTGTACCGCGCCGGCACGCCAACCAAGGCGCAGCTGTTCCAGCCGACCCTGGACATCCCCGCCGACTGGCAATACGCCAGCGCGCTGGTTACCGCGGGGCGCAGCGGCAGGGAGATCACGTTCAAGCCCGTGCCGTTCAATACCCTGGTCGACTCGCCGGTGATTGCCGGCAAGTATTTCCGCGAAGTCGACGTCACCCCTGGCGATTCGAGCGTGCACCGCTATCTCGACCTGGTGGGCGACGACGCCCAGGCCATCGCCATCACCGACACGCAGCTCGCGGCCTACCATCGCCTGATCGGGCAGGCCCAGGCGCTGTTCCAGTCCCACCACTACGATGCCTACCACCTGTTGCTGACCCTGAGCGACCACACTTCTGTCGGTGGCCTGGAACACCACCAATCCAGCGACGACCGCGCGCGTGGCGGCGCGAAGATGTTTGCCGACCCCGCACATTTCATGCTCGACGCCTCGCTGTTGCCGCACGAATACACGCACTCGTGGAACGGCAAGTTCATGCGCCCGGCCGGCCTGTGGCAGCCGGATTTCGAGCAGCCCGAGCGGCCGAAGATGCTGTGGTCGTACGAGGGCTTGACCGTCTACCTGGGCGACGTGCTGACCGCGCGCAGCGGGCTGTGGTCGGCCGACACCTGGCGTGACGTCATCGCCTACCGCGCGGCGGCCATGGCGCACCGGACCGGCCGCGACTGGCGGCCGCTCACCGACACCACCATCGCCGTGGACTATGGCGCCCCCGAGGCCTGGGCGAACTGGCGCCGGCAAAACGACTTCTACCGCGAAGGGCAGCTGCTGTGGCTCGCGGTCGACATGCAGATCCGCAAGCTCAGCCACGACCGGCACTCCATCGACGACCTGGCACGCAGCTTCTTCGGCGTGGACGACGGCAGCTTCGTGACCCACACCTATACCTTCGACGACCTCGTCAGCGCGCTCGGCAAGGTGCAACCCTACGACTGGGCTGGCTTCCTGCACACCTGGGTGGACGGGACCGGAGCCCAGGTGCCGCTGCTTTCCGGCATCCAGGCCAGCGGCTGGAAGCTCATCTACACCAACCAGCCCTCGGCTTACGAACGCGCGCTGGAAGACGTCGGCAACGGCGAACTGGAAGGCTCAAGCATCAACGAGATGTTCTCGCTCGGCCTGTCCCTGACCCGGACCGGGATCATCCGGGACGTGCTGTGGCAGGGGCCGGCGTTCAAGGCCGGGCTCGCGCCGCACATGCATTTGGTCGCGGTCGATGGCCACGCCTACAACACCAAGGCCTTGCGCCAGGCGATTGCCCAAGCACAGCAGAGCAAGGCGCCGCTGCAGATACGCGCCGAGGCCGACGGCGTCACCAGGGTCTATACCGTCGACTACCACGGCGGGCTGAGGTATCCGCACCTGGTGCGCGTGCCGGACACGACCGACTACCTGAAGCAGGTTCTCGCCGCGAAACCGGTAGGGGCCGGTTCCTAAAGCGACCGGCACCCACGCAAGCACCGTCATTCACTGGGCCAGATATAGCTGGCCGATGGTCACGGCGAGTGGATACGGCCGGCCGTGGTTGCGGTTGCTGAGGATGACCACGGTCAGGTGCTGCTGCGGCCAGCGCACGATGACGTTGCGAAAGCCCATGGTTTCGCCGGAGTGCCACAGGGAACCGTCGCCACCAATCCGCCAGCCATAGCCGTAGCTGAAATCAGGATCATCCAGCGGCTCATGCGCGCTGAAGGCCGCCTGCCGGGAGGCCGCGCTGAGCAGGCGGTCGTCGCCCAGCGCCGCATCCCACTTCTGCATGTCGTCGATGGAGGTATAGACGCCGCCGTCGCCGCGCGTGGCGCTGGTGACGCTCTGGTCGGTGCGCAGCCACTTGCCGTCGACCCGGCTGTAGCCATAGGCCCGATCGTCCACCTGCGGGCCGCGGTGATGCTCGTAGAGCAGGGTGTGCTGCATGCCCAGCGGCACGAAGATGCGCTGGCGCATGAAATCCGCCAGGTCCATGCCCGAGGCGCGCTCGACGATCAGGCCCAGCAGCACGTAGCCGCCGTTGCTGTAGCGGTGGGCGCTGCCGGGAGCGAAGTACAGCCGCTGCTGGCCAGCGATCAGGCGCAAGACATCGGCGTCGTCGATCTGCTCCTTGGTATCCGCCGGGATCAAATCCTCGTAGTCGACCAGGCCGCCGGTATGGTCCAGCAGGTTGCCGATGGTGACCGCGGCATCGCTGGGCGGCAGCTCCGGCAGCCACTTGCGGATGGGATCGGTGAGCCGCAGCTTGCCGTCCTGCTGCAGCAGCAGGATGGAGGCGGCGGTGAACTGCTTGGTCACCGAGGCCAGGCGATAGTTCGTGGCCGGGGTGGTCTTGACGTGTTCTTCCAGGTTGGCGTAACCGTAGCCGCGGCGGATCACCGCCTTGCCGTCCTTGACCACCAGCAGCGAGGCGCCGGGCCCATCGCCGGCGTAGCGGCTCAGCAGCGCGTCGATCTGTCCGGTACGCGGCTGTGCCTGCGCTGCCGCGCAGATGCCGAGCATGGCCACGGCGGTCCAGGCAAGCAGCAAACGAGACATGGCAGGCTCCGTCAGGCGGCGTGGATGAGGGCTACTGCACCGGCACGTTGTACAGCGCCGTGGGCTGTGGATGCATGGCCAGGGTGTAGTGCCACCATTCCATGGCGTAGTTCTCGAAGCCCCGCGCGGTCATCGCCTGGCGCAGCAGCTCCCGGTTGGCGTGCTGGGCGGCGGTCACCAGCTTGGAATCGGTATGCGCCCGCGGGTCGAACATGTCGAAATGCGTGCCCATGTCCAGCGGCTGGCAGTGCGCGCCGTGCGCGTCGCAGCGCATCAGGGTCAGGTCGGTCGTGGCGCCGCGGCTGTGGTTGGACACCGGCGCGATGTAGTCGCCCAGCAACTTGCTCTTGTCGAGGTTCGGATAGTGCCCGGCCTTGGTGCGCTGGTCGGCCAGATCGTGACCCCAGCGTACGAACGCCGCCACCGCGCGGGTCGGCCGATAGCAGTCCCACAACTTCAGGCGCAGGTGCTGCTTGCGCAGGTCCTGCTCGACCCGGGCCAGCGCCTCGGCGGCCGGACGCAGCAGGAAACACTTGGCCGCACGGTAGCCGTCCACCGGCGCGCCGGTGAAGTTGTCGCTGCCGGCATATTTCATGTCCTCCGCCATGTCCGGCACCAGCGAGCGGATGTCGACCATGCCGGCCTCGACCATCGTGGTCGCCGGCGATGTCTCGGCTATCGTCCCGGTCGGGGTACCGGCGGCAAAAGTGACACTGACGGCGAGCAACAAGGCCGCAGCAAAGGCGTAGGGCATGACGGTGACTCCCGAGGGCCGGCAACTAATCAAGCTTGCCGTTCCCGCTGAAAATGTGTGCCAGCGCGTCCGTCAAGCCTTCGACTTCCTTACCGGCACCGCTCACATTCGAAGTGACGGCAATGACCATATTCTGTTCCGGATAGATCGCCAGGCGCGTCGAACCGCCGACCGAACCGCCGTTGTGGCTCACCACGTTGCGTCCGTCCGCATCCACATCCAGCCGCCAGTCCAGACCCCGGCCGGTGGGCGTGCCATCCGCAAGCTTCACGGGCGCCCACAGCATCTTGCGGGTCTCTTGCTTGAGCACGCGATCGTGCAGCACGGCATAACCGAAGCGCACCAGGTCGCTCGGCGTCGATAGATAACCGCCGCTGGACCATTTGTAGCTTTCGTCGACGGCCGGCGCGTTTTCCAGCTTGCCGTCCTGGGCGCGGTCGTAATAGGCGACGCGGTCGGAAATGATGGGTTTCACGAAGTCCGCCGTCGTGTCCAGCATGCCGATGGGCGCCGTGATCTTGTCCTGCACGAACGTGTAGAACGGTTCGCCGGAGATCTTCGCGACGATCGCACCCACCAGGTTCCACGCGTAGCTCGAATAGTGGACTTGGGTGCCTGGCTTGAAGAGCAGCGGATCCTTGTCGAAGATGACCAGGCCATCCTTCAGGCTGGCATACGGCTTGTTGCTGAGCGCCTCGTCGCGCGCGTAATGCCGGATGCCGGAGGTATGCGCCATCAGCTCACGCGTGGTGATGGGCCACTGCTTCTTCGGGAAATCCGGAATATACGTCTGGACCGGTGCATCCAGCTGGATGCGCCCTTCCTCATACAACACGCCTACCGCGACCGAAGCCAGCAGCTTGGAGACGCTGCCAATGCGGAACCGGGTCCCGGGTGAAACCGGAACATGCTGCTCGACATTCGACCAGCCAAACCCCTCCTTCCACACCAGCTTCCCGTCCACACCGACTGCAATGGACAATCCCGGCAGGTTTTTCTCGCGGAGCAGGGTTGCGGCAACGTCTCGCGCATGGTCGATCGCTGCTTGTTGTGGCGCCGTGACGCTTTGTGGCGCCCGGACGATGGCCTGACTGTAGGCACTCGCGGGAGCGAATGCGAGCACCGCAACCAACAGCCCCGCCTTCGCGAGTGCCCGTGCCATGCACCAGTGTCCTTCCATCCACGTGCTCATCCGTACCCCCAGCGGCTACAGGTTGCACCATGCCGTCCCCGACTGCCACCGCAGCCCGCGACAGCAACCGCACGCTCAATAGCCGGCAGCCAGTCCTGCCGGACGGCGCAGGTCGTCGTTGGCGCCTTCGAGCAGGCCGGTCTTGGGGTTGACCAGGATGGCTTCGACCGCACCGCCACGGAAGGTCTTGAACGTGTAGCCCATGCCTTCCAGCGTCTGCTGCGCCTCTGGCGTGAGCATGCCCTTGCCCACGTAGACCACGTCCGGATACCACTGCTGGTGCAGGCGCGGCGCGTTGACCGCCTGCTGCATGTTCATGCCGAAATCGACGACGTTGAGGAAGCTCTCCAGCACCGAGGAGATGATGGTGGCGCTGC